>Ga0137308_100005_pt1 | contig 399662 bp, 270 predicted proteins | sample Inofrocosms_June_FD_97181 | JGI IMG/M metagenome (GOLD analysis project Ga0137308, IMG submission 97181) | Mouse cecal microbial communities from Vienna, Austria - N-Acetylneuraminic and N-Acetylglucosamine D2O microcosms_June | ecosystem: Host-associated > Mammals > Digestive system > Large... | reverse complement strand
TTGGTGCTTAAGTTGCTGTATGTCAATTTGTAATGCGTCAAATAGCTGTGTTCGGCTTTTTGTCGCGAAAAAATCGTAGTCCTGACGGAGTGTCGGTTATATTGAAACTCGGTGCAATTTTGTAACTTTGTGTAACCGGTTGTCGTAGGTGTGGCGCCGTTAACTAACATTTCATTTTGCTGTGGCACTTAATTACATCTGGATTGCTTTTTTCATAGCGGCATTTTGTGTCGCGTTGTTCCGAACGTTGGTTCTTGGTGATTTTTCCGTATGGTCGTCGATAATGTCGGCCTCCTTCTCGTCGGCTGCCACTGCGTTTGAGATTGCCCTGGGGCTGACCGGGATTCTTTCGCTGTGGCTCGGTTTGATGAAAATAGGCGAGAAGGCTGGGGTAATCGGCTTTTTCGGGAAGATGATTTCGCCGCTTTTCTGCCGGCTGTTTCCCGGTGTGCCTAAAGGGCATCCGGCAATGGGGTCGATTTTCATGAACGTTTCGGCCAATATGCTCGGCCTCGACAATGCGGCAACCCCGCTGGGGCTTAAGGCCATGCAGGAGTTGCAGACCCTCAACAAGGAGAAGGACACCGCAACCGATGCCATGATTATGTTCCTGATTCTTAATGCGTCAGGGCTTTGCTTTATTCCTATAAGCATAATGATGTACCGTGCCCAGGCGGGTGCTGCCAATCCTACAGATATTTTCCTTCCGATTCTTTTGGCCACGTTTATATCGACCCTTGTTGGAATTGTGGCGCTATGCATCAAGCAGCGCATACGTCTGACCGACCCTGTGCTTATAGCATGGCTCGTGGGGATGGGTGCTGTTATTGCAGGGATAGTGTGGTTTTTCTCGGGGATGGATGGGGGCCGGGTTGAACGTTGGTCGGGATTCATTGCCAATGCCATGTTGTTCGGGGTTATAATGCTGTTTTTGTGCGCCGGTCTGTGGAAGCGGATTAATGTTTACGAGGCTTTCATAGAGGGCGCGCGCGACGGATTCAAGACCGCCGTGACCATTATCCCGTATCTTGTGGCTATCCTTGTGGCTATAGGTATGTTTCGTGCGTCGGGAGCGATGGATGTGATTACAGGGTGGATGACCTCGGTCGTTGCGGCATTAGGTTTTGATACCGGGTGGGTCGAGGCGCTTCCCACAGCGCTTATGAAACCACTTAGCGGTTCCGGCTCAAGAGGTATGATGATCGACCTGATGGCAACCCACGGTGCCGACGCGTTTGTGTCGCGTGTGTCGGCCGCCATACAGGGTTCTACCGACACGATGTTCTATGTGCTGGCCGTTTATTTCGGCTCTGTAGGCATAAAGAAGACCCGCTACGCGGTTACTTATGCCCTTATGGCAGATATAGCAGGGTCGGTGGCCGGTGTTTTTGCCGCCTATGTGTTTTTCAGATAAAGGGGGGAGGAATGGCGCCCGTAGGTGGGATAAGCTACATTGCTTGTTGGCCTGCGTGTTTATTCTACATGATTATCCTCATGCAGTTACGGCTTCTGGTTTCCGATTCTTTTCCGTATCTTTGTAAGTAATTTTGTCTTAAGGTTGTCTAAAAATTTTTCGAAAAGATTTTTAGAGGTGTTTTTGAGTAAATTTTGAGGTTTGAAGAGGGAGCGATGCGGGCATCGTGACCGATGAAAAGCTAAAAATTTACCAAAAAGAGCCTAAAAATCAGCAGACAATCCATTTGAAAAATTTTTTAGACAATCTCTTAATATCAACTGGATGGACGAAAGGTTTCAATGGTTTGCCGAGGGGGTTGAAATGCCCCGGCTTGATTTTGCCGTATTGCGCGAATGGATAACGGCGGTTGCCGAATCGCATGGACGCATCCCGGGCTGTCTGTCATATGTTTTCTGTAATGACGAGCGTATCCTGGAGGTTAACCGGCAGTTTCTGAATCACGATTATTATACGGATATAATTACATTTGACGATTGCCGTGGCAGGCTGCTCCGGGGGGATATGTTTATATCGCTCGACACGGTGCGCACCAATGCGGAACTGGTCGGGGCGACCTATGAGCGTGAGTTGCTGCGTGTAATCATTCACGGGGTTCTTCACCTTTGCGGCATCAACGATAAAGGTCCGGGGGAACGGGAGATTATGGAAGCCAATGAGGATAAGGCCCTTGCATTGTTAAACAACGCTTTATGAAATTTGACTACGATGTGATAGTGGTCGGGGCAGGCCACGCCGGTTGTGAGGCTGCCTCAGCGTCGGCGCGTATGGGCGCGCGGACGTTGCTTATAACCATGGATCTCAACAAGATTGCCCAGATGAGCTGCAATCCTGCCGTAGGCGGTATTGCCAAGGGGCAGATTGTCAGGGAAGTTGATGCCATGGGGGGGATGATGGGTATAGTTACAGACCGAACGGCAATACAGTTCCGCATGTTGAACCGCTCCAAAGGGCCTGCTATGTGGAGTCCGCGCGCGCAGTCTGACCGCATGCGTTTCTCGGAAATGTGGCGCCATATACTGGAAAACACCCCCGGCCTGTATCTTTGGCAGGACGACGTTGTAGAATTGGTTTTCTCCGACGCCTGCGGGACGGACGGGGAAGCATCCGCCGGGGGTGGGCGCCGTGTCGTGACGGGCGTTAAAACCGCGTTAGGGGCTGTGTTTAATGCCAGGTCGGTGGTGCTTACCAACGGCACATTCCTTAACGGGCTTATGCATGTGGGGCGAACCATGGTTGAAGGCGGGCGCTGTGCCGAACCGGCTTCGCGCGGCATCACAGAGCAGCTTGTGGGGATGGGTTTCAAGTCGGAACGGATGAAAACCGGCACACCGGTGCGTATCGACGGACGTTCCGTAAAATGGGAGTTGACCGAGCCTCAGGAACTGGAGGAGGATTTCCATAAATTTTCCTATCTGCCTTCGGTTAGACGCGAACTGAGACAACGCCGTTGTTTCACGGTATATACCAATAGCACTACGCACGACATCCTTAGGGAGGGGCTGCCTGATTCGCCCCTTTACAACGGCCAGATTCAAAGTATAGGCCCGCGTTACTGCCCTTCGATAGAGACAAAGATTGTCACATTCGCCGATAAGACCGAACACCAGCTGTTTCTTGAACCGGAAGGGGAGGAGACCCAGGAATTTTATCTTAACGGCTTCTCGTCGTCGTTGCCGATGGATATACAGCTTCGGGCTTTAAAGACTATACCCGCTTTTGCTGATGTGCAGATTTACCGTCCCGGCTATGCTATCGAATATGACTTTTTCGACCCGACGCAGCTTAAGCATACGCTCGAAACGAAGCTTGTCGGGAACCTGTTTTTCGCAGGTCAGATTAACGGGACTACGGGCTATGAGGAAGCGGCGGGGCAAGGCCTGGTTGCCGGTGCCAATGCCGCAATCAATGCGTTGAACTCGGCATTGCCTGAAGGTTCCGACAGGGTTGTGCCGCCTTTTACACTGGCTCGTGACGAGGCTTACATCGGGGTGCTTATCGACGACCTTGTGACAAAGGGGGTCGACGAACCTTACCGCATGTTTACTTCGAGGGCGGAATACCGTATCCTGCTCCGTCAGGATGATGCCGACATGCGTCTTACGCCGAAGGCTTATAAAGCCGGATTGGTTTCGCAGGAACGTTACGATACGATGCTTTCAAAACAGCATCTTCGCGACGGACTGATAGAATTCATATCAAACCATTCGGTAAAGGCTGCCGAGATAAACAGGGGGTTGGAACGGCTTAATGAAGAATTGGCTCTTAAAGGCACGCCTTCGGAACTTACCATGTTGCGCGAAGGGTGTAAGCTTAAGGCATTGCTGCTCCGTCCGCAACTGTCGGTGATGCATCTTTGCCTTATTGTGCCGGCACTTGAGGAGGTGGTTTCGGCGCTTCCCGGGGATATGAGGCAGGAGGTTGTTGAAGCTGCGGAAATATTATTGAAATATGACGGATATATCAAACGCGAACAGATGATAGCCGACAAAATCCGTAGGCTCGAATCAATCCCGCTTGGCGACCGTTTCGATTATTCCGCCATATCGTCGATTTCTACGGAGGCTCGTCAGAAGCTCCAGAAAATCCGCCCTGCAACGGTTGCCCAGGCATCGCGTATCCCTGGAGTCTCACCGGCCGACATCAATATCCTGCTCCTGCTTTCCGGGCGGTGACATAGGCATGATTGTTTCACGTGGAACATTCGAAACCTCCGCATCGCCAGCTGTTTATACGAAATAATTATAAGAAAACAAATAAATAAAAACCATATCATGGAATACGTTAAATCAAAAGTTCGCGACGTTTTGGATTTCCCTCAAAAGGGGGTGGTGTTTAAAGATCTTACCACTGCGTTTAAAGATCCGCGTGCTCTTCATATTATTGGTTGGGACCTTTCCCAGCTTTATCGCGACAAAGGTGTGACCAAGGTTGTCGGTATAGAATCGCGTGGTTTTATCGGAGGGTCGATTCTAGCCTTCGAGCTTGGCGCCGGTTTCGTGCCGGTGCGTAAGCCTGGCAAACTTCCTGCCGATACCCTCACGGCTTCATATGACAAGGAATATGGCAAGGATACAATCGAAATCCATCGTGATGCGATAACCGAGGATGATGTAGTGGTGTTGCATGATGACGTGCTTGCCACCGGTGGCACTATGGCCGCAGCCTATGAGCTTGTGAAGCGCATGAACCCCAAGAAAATCTATATCAACTTCATCATCGAGTTGGGTGCCCTCAATGGCCGTGCCAATCTTCCTGCCGATGCCGAGGTGACATCACTAATCAAGTATTGACGTTCCGAATCTGCACTGCGCCTGTTTTGATGTCAGACAAGAGGGAGACAATATAATATAAAAACGGGACTCACTGATAAGCCGGGGCCGGGAAGAGAATACAAAAAAATCTCTTCCCGGCCCCGGCTTATCGGTAATAGTGCATCCAACAATCTCTTCCAACACCTCCAAACTTCTTAACTTCTCAACTTCTAAATTTCTCAAATTCTTTTTTGCATAATCGAAGTTATCTGCATACCTTTGCAGACCCGACAACAGGTGACCGATGACAGGGAGTTTCCCTGCCGGACGTTTAAAAGGGAACAGGGTGAGAATCCTTGACAGTCCCGCTGCTGTGTGCTTCGGGCGAATCCTAAGGGTAGGGCGGAGAGCCGTCCTTACAGGCGAAAGCCGGGATTTGCCCCTCGTTGTCGCCATAACCGAGATGGGGTTGCCACTGCGGTTCATCTGAAAGAACCGTGGGAAGGCAAGGCGACGGATACGGGAAGAAGCGAGTCAGAAGACCTGCCTGTGTGTCCTATCTGCATGTAGTGCGTCTTATGTTGCAATTGTGCGACTCTGTGTTGCCGGTTCCGGATAAAGCCGTCTGCATGCAACAGCCGTTTTAACAACACGTCTTCGAGGATTGAGACCATGGCTAATCTTGTTCCCATTACAATAGCGCTGCTTACGTTGCGCTTTTTATGAGTTACAATTCCCCCGCGTGTGGCTTCTGCTACCTGCGGTTTTGTCGTGTTGTTACGCATGCTTTTCCCTAACGGGACAAGGCATGCAACCTACGGTAAAGCCGGTTGCAAAAGAAGCCCCCGTGTTTCTTGCCTGCTGCGGGTGGGGCGGCTGGCCGCCATGTCGAAACTGACTAAATAAACATAATCATTAAAATTTTTACATGAGACACATTTCTACATTTTTGGTTTTGGCATCCCTCCTAAGCGGAGGCTTTGCCAGGGCTTATGCATCCGATGCCATGCAGACCTATGTATTGGAACCGGGAATAGGGCATACCGTGACGGTGGATTCCCCGCTCACGTTCTATGATGACGGCGGGGCGGATGCCAATATTACCCCCGGTTTTGCCGGAACCGTGACATTCATACCGGCTCATGAAGGGAAGGTGCTGATGTTGAATGCCGAGGAATTCAGCATCGGCGGGGGCAAAATGTATGTTTACAGCGGCCATGATGTGGATGCTGCCGCAGTGGTTGGGAAAGGCACAGGTTATTCCACCACAACCGGCCCGTCAAACGTGCTTTCGAAAGCTGCCGACGGGTCGCTGACGGTCGACTTCAAGGCTCATGCCACAGCCTCGACGTTGAAAGGCTGGGTGATGTCGGTAACATCGCTTGATGCCGTGAAAATGGATGTCGGGGGGATTTCTGTTTCTCCCGGTGTAGCCGGTGATGTGGTGCGTGGCTCGGGTGATGTGCCGGTAGTCCACCTTGAGGTGACTGTTTCCGGTAATTCCGGGAAGGTTGCCGTTTCAGGCTTGGGCGTTGATTTCAGCGGTTCGTCGGATATTGCCGACATCCAGGGTGCCAAGGTTTTCTATACGGGCACCAACGGGGTGTTCGCCCCTGTAACCCCGGTGTGTGACGCCGTTACACGTTTCGATGCCGGGAAAGCGGAGCTGGTGTTCAACCGTCCTGTGGAATTTGACGCAGCCGGGGTTTACCATCTGTGGGTTGCCGCCGATATTTCGGGGCAGGCGGTTGCAGGCAACAGCCTGACGGCAGCTGTGACTTCGGTGTCTACAACCGGCGAGGCTGTGACAGTGCCGGCAGAGAATGCCGCCACGGTAAAGGTTAAGGCCGGGCTTGGTGGCACATTCCTTGTAGGTGCGTCGGACGATGCCGTTTATCATTCACTGGCAGAAGCGGTGGATGCCCTTGCGGCAGGTGTGGAGGCATCAGTCCTGTTCATGCTGGAAGACGGGGAATATAAGGAAAATATAACCGTTGCCGACATCCAGGGTGGCACGGCTACTCATCCCGTTGTGTTCTCGTCGCTCTCGGGCAACCGCGACAAAGTGGTGATTTCGGGTGCCGGGGTGCTTGCCGACCGAGGGGTGGTGACAGTCGACAATTCCTCATATGTGCACTTCCGCAACCTTACTGTGTCCGTACCGAAATCCGAAACTTCCGACGAATCTTATTCGGCAATCCTTTTCAGGAACGGCAGCCGCCATTGTTCCATTGAGAACTGCATTATCCGTGCGGATGTGACCGGCGGTGCGGAAACATCGTTGGTAAGGGTGGCCGACGGAGGCAATGTGGAGAATACCAACTGCGATTACCTCACCGTTAAGGATAGCTATTTCGACGGCGGTTATATTGCCATGTATGCGTCGGGGGCCGGTTTTGTGGCTCTGCCTAAGGTAAAAGGGATTTCCGTTACCGGCAATGTTTTTTCCAATCCTTATTTCAAGGGTATTTATGTGAACGATTGCCAGGATTTCACCGTGGCCGGAAATAGCATTACTTCCGAAACCGCCCGTAAGAGCTATAATGCAATCGACATTTACCGCCCGCACGGTGCCTACCGTGTAACAGGCAACAAGGTGTCGATGCTCCAGTCGACCGACGGCACAGGCATCTACCTCCGCACCGGAGGCGGCCTGTCAGACCAGGCAAACCCGGCTTTGGTTGCCAACAACGTCGTGGTCATCCCCAATGCCGCGTCAGCCTATACTTACGGCATAATGCAGGATGCCTCGATTCAGAATGTTATTGTGGCGCACAATTCCGTAAATGTCAAAGGGGCTTCGACACTCAAGTCGGTGTTCGCGCTTGCTTTTTCCAGTACGGCACCGGCCAATGGCGCCGCCATGGTCTGCAACAATATCCTTCAGAACTCCACTGCGTCCGGGCCGCTCCGCCCGTGGGATGCCTCTCACTACGGCAACCTTAAATTCTCGGGAAACGTTTATTACGGCGGGGCGGAAGTGATGGACGGCGACGGGAAGACATTTGCCGAATATCAGGAAGCGACAGGCGATAACAGCTCCGTGTGGATGCAGGCCGAATTTTTCAGCGATTCAGACCTTCACCTCCGTTCAGCCGGTGAGGCTATGGCGATGCCGCGTCTTGAAGCTGTGACGCACGATGCCGAAGGCACGGAACGCCCGGAGAAAACAACCGCCGGGGCTTATGAATATGCGCCGGTGGTGGCTGTGGCACCTGAAATCATGGACGGGTATCCGGCATTGGGGACGGTAAAGGATGTTTCGGCAACGGTCAACACCCGTTGGACAGTAGGCGGCTCCCTTTATGCCAAGGCGGTGAAAGCTTCGTCCGACGCTCCCTCGCGTGACGAGCTGATGCGCACCCGTCCTGTGGCATGTGATGCCGACGTTGAAACCCCCTACACATTTAACTTCCTCGACCAGCTTACGGAGTATAAGGCTTATTTCCTGATGGTCAGCGCATTGGGCGAAGAGTCGCAAATCGTTGCCTCCCCGCTGTTCTCGACCACCGAGACTATTGAGCCGCTTATGGCTGTGATTGATTGGGATGAGGAGCCTGTTGCCGCAGGCGAAAGCATTGTGCTGCAAGCATATGCAGTAGGTGGTAAAGAGCCTTATACATATCAGTGGGTCGACCAGATGAATGAACCTGTAGGTTCATCCGATCTGTTTACCTGTGAGGCGTCCGTGAACCAGACTTATCGTTTGGAGATTACATCGGCCGACGGCCAGACCGCACGGACTAAAGCCCTTGTGCCGGTGATTGCCCCGACCCTTAGTGTAGCCACATTCGACGACCTTTTCCTTGAACCTGAAAGCAACTGGATGTTCGATCCCGATGCTACAGCCGAAACGGTTTCAGATGCGTTCTTCAGCGGTTCTTTCCGCTTCGGCAACTTCCCGATGGTGCAATACGGGGCATGGTGCGGATATGGTTATGCAAATGAAACCGCAACCGAGTTCAACGATGATTACACAAACCAGTTCCGCAATGTGGTAGGTGGTGGTGCCGCCAAGACTGACAACTACGGGGTGGCATATATGATGTATGCCGACACGCGTATCAATGTGTCGGCTTCCGACAAAGGGCTTGTAATCCCCGGTGTGTATATCACCAATGCTGCCGTCACTGCCGAGAAAATTCTGTTAGGCGACACGTGGTGCCCTAAATTCACGGCTGAAAACGGCGACTACATGACGTTGAAAATCTACGGCTACGATGCCGAAGGAAAAGAGACCGGTGTTGTCGATGCCGTGCTTGCCGATTTCCGTGGCGAATATGGCGAGGCCGGGGGATATGTGCTTTCCGACTGGAAATGGTTTGACCTCTCGCAGCTTGGTGCGGTAAACACTTTGAAGCTCGACTATGAGAGCACGCAGAAGGATTTTGTGCCTGGTTATGCCTGCTTTGACCAGCTGGGGGCGTACGACCCGTCGTCGGCCCTCGACGGCGTTTCAGGTGCGGTGTCCGAAATCCGTGTCAGGTTATCGGCGCGCGACTGCCTCACCATTCTTGGGGCCGAAGGGGATTATACGTTGCGCCTGTTCTCTGTCGACGGTGTGCTGCATGCCACCCATAATCTTAACGGGGCGGCAACGGTGTCGATTGCAGATCTCCCTGCCGGGGCATGCATTGCCGAAGTGGTTACTGCCGACGGCTCCAGCCGTGTGCTCCGCTTTATGAAGAAACTGTGAATATAAAATACGTTTGGGTTTTTTAATTTGATTAAACGCAACATCCGATTCGGATGTTGCGTTTTTTCTTTGAGGCGGCGGGTATTTCTCCCTACCTGCTTCATAATGAATCACTATGGTTCTAATCTTTTAAATCCGGAGTGTTATGAAGAAAGTGGTTATCGTGGGGGCGACATCGGGAATCGGGCTGAATGTGGCCGAACGGCTTGCCGCCGACGGAATGCTTGTAGGCATAGCCGGGCGCAAGGTCGAAGTGATGAAGGAGCTTCAGAAAAAATATCCGGGTCGCGTTTTCTATTCCAGGATTGATGTAACAGACGAGAAAGCATCCGAGCATCTGCGTCACCTTATCCGCCGCATGGGTGGCATGGATGTGTACTTCCATATCGCCGGAATCGGTTACGGCAACGACGAATTGGAGGTCGATAAGGAGGTAGCGACCATGCAGACCAACGTTGTGGGGTTCACACGTATGGTCGACACCGCTTTCCGCTATTTCCGCGACGAGCGAGCCGGATTCGGCCAGATTGCGGCCATAACCTCCGTTGCCGGTACTAACGGATTGGGGCATCTTGCAGCCTACAGTGCCTCGAAACGTTTCCAGCAAACCTACCTGCGGGCGCTCAACCAACTTGCCACAATCCAGAAGCTGCATATAAAATTCACCGACATCCGTCCCGGTTGGATTCGTACTCCTTTGCTTGACGATGACCGGAATTATCCCATGATTATGCAGCTTCCTTATGCCGTGCCGAGAATTATACGCGCAATTCGCCGCCGGAGGCGGGTTTCGGTTGTTGACTGGCGGTGGAACATCCTGGTGGGATTATGGCGCCTGATTCCCAACAGCCTGTGGGTGCGGCTTCCTGTGCCTGTCGAAACCATCGCATCACGTAACCAACAGCACCTCAATGCGGCAGAGGCTTCCTACGGGGATTTGCAGCCATAAGTGTGAGGTAATCGGGGCTTTGATGTGAAATTGCAAGGTTTGTTCACCCTTACTTCTGACTTATTGCTGCTTGCGTTCTGCTTCTTCAGTTTCTTTTTCGTAACTTTGCGGCAACTTTACTGTCCCCGACGATGAAAGAACAATTTGAAATGGTGGCTAAAACCTTCCAGGGTCTGGAAGATGTGCTGGCCGAGGAGCTGCGTGGCCTTGGTGCCGAAAATGTTGAGCCGGGACGCCGGATGGTGTCATTTGAAGGCGACCTGGAAATGCTTTATAAGGCGAACCTGTGTTGCCGCACGGCGTTGCGCATTCTCAAACCGATACATAAATTCAAGGCCCGCAACACCGACGACCTTTACGAGCATGCCAAAGAATTCGATTGGGGGACTTTGATGTCGGTAGGCGGCACATTCTCCATCGACACTGTGGCATTCAGCGACGAATTCACCCATTCACGTTTCGTTACCTACAGGGTCAAGGATGCTATTGTGGACTGGTTTAAGGACCGCTATGGCGATGACAAACGTCCCGGTGTGCGTTTGCAGGATGCCGACGTTATGATTAACGTGCATATTTCAGGCGAGGATGTGACCCTTTCGCTTGACTCCTCAGGCGAGTCGCTGCATAAACGCGGCTACCGGGTTGCCCAGACCGAGGCTCCCATCAACGAGGTGCTTGCCGCCGGTATAATCCTGCGCAGCGGCTGGCGCGGCGACTGCCCGCTGGTCGACCCTATGTGCGGTTCGGGGACATTCCTTATCGAGGCTGCCCTGATTGCGGCGAATATCAACCCCGGTGTATATCGCAGGCATTTCTCTTTTGAAAACTGGAAAGACTTCGACCACGAACTGTTCGACCGCATCTATAACGATGATTCGGGTGAGCGTGAGTTCGATTTCAAGATATATGGCTCCGACATATCGCCCAAAGCCGTTGAAATTGCCGAACGCAACATAAAGAGCGCCGGAGTGGGGCGTATGATCGATTTGCAGACCCGTCCGCTTTCGGCCTGGACTGAAGCCCCTGAGAACGGGGTGCTCATAACCAACCCTCCGTATGGCGAACGTATCAGCGCCGAGGATATGGACGGCCTTTACAGCCTGATAGGGCAGAAACTCAAAAAGGTGTTCCTTGGTTATCATGCCTGGATTATCGCCGCCAAAAACGAATATATAGCCAAAATCGGGCTTGCGCCTTCGGTCAAGATTCCTATTCTCAACGGGTCGCTCGAATGCGAGTTGCGCGAGTACATTATCTTCGAGGGTGATTATAAATCGTTCCGCAGGGAAGGGGGGCGTCTGCGCGAGCAGAATGATGACGAGCCTGAACGTAGTGACGCCAAACCGCGTCGCGACCGCGATAACCGTCGCGAAGGCCGTTTCAGCCGTGGCGACAAGTTTGAACGTGGTGACAGATTCGAGCGCGGTGACCGTAAGGAAGGCCGGTTCGGCCGCAGGGACGGCAAACGTTTCGGCAAGGATGACCGCAAATTCGGCAGGAAGCCGGATTTCAAATCCGACCGCCGGTTTGACCGTAAATCCGACCGTGACGACGAATCACGTGAAGGTCGTGGCGACCGCCCGCGTTTCCGCGACGGCAGGTCGGACGAACGGGCTTTTGCCGACAAGCGTCGTGAGCGCCGTGAAAGCAAGGCATGGCCTGCACGGAACAAACTTGAGGAGCGCTACCGCCCCGGAGGTGACCGTGGCGACCGCCGTCAGCCCGACGACCGCCGACGTGCAATGTCGGATGACTTCCGTCCCGGGCGTCCAGGTGCCGGTAAGTCATTTGCATCCCGGAGCGGGAATAATCCCGATGCGCGTCCGCAGCCATCTGAAAACCCCTTGGCACTGCGTCGCAACGAGGATGCATTGAAAATGATTACCGGCAAGCAGCCGTCGCTCCTGCCGTCGATGCGTACTCGCAAAAAAAGGGAAGATTAACGGTCGCGCCTTCCACGCTGAGTTCCCACTGTAACAATACCTGACTTTTCAATTATTAAATTCCTGCAATGAATATCCTTCTGTTAGGCTCGGGTGGCCGCGAATCGGCACTGGCCTGGAAAATGTCGCAAAGCCCTCTAACTGACAAACTCTTTATTGCCCCGGGCAACGGCGGCACTGATGCTTATGGTGAAAACGTAGGGCTTTCGCCGCTCGATTTCCCCGCCATTGAAAAATTCGTAGCCGAGAACCATGTGGAACTGCTCGTTGTCGGCAACGAGGATCCGTTGGTTGCCGGTGTCACCGATTATTTCAGGGCCAACAACCCCGCATTGCTTGTGGTAGGGCCGGAAAAGGCCGGTGCCATGCTTGAAGGGAGCAAGGATTTTGCAAAACAGTTTATGGTGGATAACAATATCCCCACCGCCCGCTACCGCAGTTTCACCCTTGAGACCCTTGATGAGGGATACCGTTTCCTTGAGGCATTGAATCCCCCTTATGTCCTCAAGGCCGACGGACTTGCCGCCGGGAAGGGTGTCCTGATTCTCGACACTTTGGATGAGGCGCGCCATGAACTGAAAGAGATGCTTTCGGGCATGTTCGGCGCTTCTTCGGCCACAGTGGTGATTGAAGAGTTCCTGAAAGGGATAGAGTGCTCTGTGTTCGTGCTTACCGACGGGCACGGGGGCTACCGCATCCTTCCCGTTGCAAAGGATTACAAGCGTATAGGCGAAGGCGACACCGGGCTTAATACCGGCGGTATGGGTGCTGTAAGCCCCGTGCCGTTTGCCGATGCTGCCTTTATGGCGAAGGTTGAGGAGCGCATAGTGCGTCCCACTGTCGACGGGCTTTTGCGCCGTGGCATTGACTATCGCGGCTTTATTTTCCTCGGCCTTATCAATGTCGGGGGGGAACCGATGGTGATAGAATACAATGTGCGTATGGGCGACCCTGAAACAGAAGTGGTTATGCTCCGCATAGCTTCCGACCTGGTGCCGTTGCTTGTGGCCTCGGCCAAGGGCGACCTCGGTGAGCTGCCTTTGGAAATCGACCCTCGCACTGCAGTTACCGTGATGTTGGTATCGGGTGGATATCCCGGTTCCTATCCCAAAGGGAAAGTTATAACAGGCGCTGAAACCGTTACGGAATCCATCCTGTTCCATGCCGGTACGGCGCGGAAGGATGGTGAGCTTGTCACTTCGGGAGGCCGTGTGATTGCTGCCAGCTCGTATGGTGAAGATATACCGTCGGCGCTCGAACGCAGTTTCCGTTCAGCCCTTGCCGTAGGGTTCGAAGGCAAATATTTCCGCCGCGACATCGGCCGTGACCTTCTTGGCTGATACCGGCGCTATATCTGGGTTCTAAATAATTGCCGGTAGATAGACCATGCTGCGTGACCGCCACATAACGGCTTTTCTGCATACGAAGGGTTCAACCATACTGATTACCTTCTTGGCCTGTGTAAGTTGTGCTATAGCCTGGGAGAAGGGGGCTGTGGCGCATATCGACGGCAATCTCGGCCTGGGATTGCCATCGGCCAATATGTGGCTGGATTTCAACTGGGTGTCGGCTGTAGTGAACCTGTCGGCCAATGTGTTTGCAGCGTTATTGACCGTTTATATCAACCGGGCGTTTAACGTGTTGCGCAGCCTTACGGCGCTTGTGGCCACAATGTTTATGGCCATGCAGATTGCCTCGCCTACCACTTTGGGGCAGTTCTACGGCGGCACGTTGCTTTTGCTGGTCATACTGTTCTGCACCATGCTCCTGTTTTCGGAGTTCGGTAATGAGAACGGGCAGCGGCGTGTGTTCCTTGTATTTGTCCTGGCCGGTGCATGCGCTTTCACCCAGACAGGTTATCTTTTCTATATCCCTGTATTGCTGCTGGGATGCATGCAGATGAGGATATTCACACTGCGCACATGCCTGGCAGCCCTGTTGGGGATGATTACGCCTGCCTGGATTCTGTTCGGGTCGGGGTTGGTGCGTCCAGAAAACCTCCAGTGGCCTGAAATGGTTGTGGCCTGGTCGGTGTTCGATACCCGTGAGGCGGTACAGGCTTTTGCCACCACCGGCTTTACAATCCTTGTAGGTGTATGCTTCACTATTGCGAATATTCTGAAAATCCTCAGTTACAATTCGCGCGTGCGCGCCTATAACGGCTTCCTGACCACGGCATTCATAGCCACGGCAGCATTCACCTTGCTTGATTTCAATAATTTCACGTTCTATATCCCGTTGCTCAACTGCCTGGCGGCCTATCAGGTGGGGCATTTCTTCACCTATCGCCGTCATCGCCGCAGCTATATAGCCATTGTTCTCCTTATCGGGTGCTATGCCGGGTTGTATGCATGGGCGGTGGCATGAGCGGCATAGCCCGGTCTCAATTTATTTATCGTCATGCCGAAGATTGTAATCGAATCGCATATCCCCTATGTAGGCAATGCTTTTGCCGGGGTTGCCGACACGACTTTCCTCCCCCCGGAAAGGATAACCCCTGAAGCTGTGCGTGATGCCGATGCATTGATTGTGCGCACACGCACACGTTGTGATGCCGCGCTGTTGGATGGGTCGCGGGTGCGTTTCGTTGCCACGGCCACTATCGGCACCGACCATATCGACCTCGGATATTGCCGCGATAATGGTATCGAGGTGGTTTCAGCCCCCGGATGCAATGCCCCGGCGGTGGCGCAATATGTGTGGGCTTCGGTTTTCACCCTCAGGCGGGATGACTGGCAGGGGCTGACCCTGGGAATAGTAGGGCTGGGGCATGTAGGCTCGATAGTTGCCGACTGGGCACGCAGGCTTGGGGTGAAAGTGCTGGCATGCGACCCTCCGCGTCAGCGCAGGGATGGCGGGTGGAATCCTGCCGAGCCATTCGCAAGCGGCAGCGAGCCGTTTGTAACCCTTTCCGAGATAGCGGAAAAATGCGATATAATCACCATACACACGCCGCACACCAAAACCGGCCGCGATGCCACGCATCATCTTGCCGACAGGCATTTTTTCAGCTCGTTGAAGCGTAAGCCTGTTTTCATTAATGCCGCGCGTGGGCCTATCGTCGACACAGAGGCGGTTTTAAGCGCCATCAGCGCACGGCGGCTATCCGCATGCGTGATTGACTGCTGGGAGGGGGAACCGGCCATAAATCGCGAGCTATTGCGCCTTGCCGATATTGCCACCCCGCATATAGCTGGCTACTCGGTGGAAGGGAAGCGCCGCGCCACCGCCGCAGTGGTTTCGGCAGCACTCCGCCATTTCTTCCACAATGGTTCCCCGGAATCTGTTTCTCCTGCTGCCGAGTGTCAGGTTATCGGGCAGTATGACCAAAATACCGTTCTCACCCCCGGTTCCATCCTTGCCTCCTATAACCCTCTGGTGGATTCCGACCTCCTTAAATCAACCTTTAACCCCGCTGTTTTCGAACAGCTCCGCAACAACTATCCCCTCCGTCACGAACTCGGCTTCACCGATACCGTCCCGGTAAAATAACCGCGTTATCCGTCCGGCCTGCGGCTATATCGTTTGCCAGTCGGTTGAGGGTCAGTGCCATCGCCCGGTTCATTGGTAGGCGGCTTGAATTATCCGGCCATGGTGCCAGCAACAGCAGGCGCCCTGACTCGCATAATCCGAAGTCGCGTCCTGTCGGTTTGAACCGGCCGGGGAATCCTTCAGCCCTCAATTGTATTATGCGTGCACCATGTTCGATGGCTCGTTCACGCAAGGCTTTTTCATCCCGGCTTATGAACGGCGACACAAGCACCCCGCCGTTTGATGCGCATGCCAGCCATCGACGCTCGTGTGAGGTTCGTTCCGATGTACTCCATGAGCGGTGTATGGCTACGGCTTCCTTGTCAAAATCGCGCAGGAGGAAAATATTGCCATATGCGGCATATTCCTCGTTCCCTATGCGTAGGTGCAGGTATTTTCGAAACAGGTCGGGGAGCTTGCGTTTTATGGCCAGTCGGCGGGGATTGTCGGCAATATAACGGTATAAAATTTCGAGTTGGCCGTTGCGGGAGAGGATTCTGTCATGGAAGCCTTCTGCAAATATAGGGCGGGCGGTTTGTGTCGCTTTTCTGATTTTGGCGGTTGAGGAAGCTTTTAGCGATTGGATAATGGAACCTAAAGGCTTTTTTATTGTGGCGGTTACAAATAGAAGTATATGGATATGGTCAGGCATTATGATGAAGGAGAGGATTTTGACCAAAGGATGGTGGGCAGGGGTTGCAATTATTTCATTGCTGACTATTGTGCCTTCGATTGTGGGTTTTATAAATGCCGAAGCCGGGTTGTCGGCATTTTGCAGATAACCAAGAGGCGGGGCGCCGCTGGCAAGGGTGATGGTGACCATATATATGCAGCGGCTGTGGTAGTCGTGCCATCTGGCACGCCGCAGCTGGTTATGGATAACCGGTTTGAAATAGGCCGGTCTGGTTGGAGGGGGAGGCATGGGAGGAGGGGTGGTTAGAAATTTGAGGTGATGGGTGTAGAGGAGGGTTGATGAGATTCGGGGTAGTGGGGTTATCGGGCAAGCTTGCCCGATAACTGTACCGGCCGGGGATTATTTAAGACCCCAGGAGGAGCGGTCGAGGGTGCGGTAGGAAACTGCCTCGCTGATGTGGGGGGCGCCGATGGTTGCTGATTCGTCGAGGTCGGCTATGGTGCGGGCAACTTTGAGGATGCGGTCGTAGGCGCGTGCGCTCATGTCGAATTTCAGCATTGCATGTTCGAGAATGCCCATCGCTTCGGGTGTGGGGCGCGCCCAGCGTGAGAGCATGCGTGGGGTCATCTGTGCGTTGCAGTGGATGTGGTTTTCATCGCTGAAGCGCATGGCCTGGATTTCGCGGGCACGCATCACGCGTGCGCGGATAGCGGCTGATGTCTCGCCGGGTTGCATTGTTTGCAATTCCTTGAATGGCACCGGCATGATTTCCACCTGTAGGTCGATACGGTCGAGCAGCGGGCCTGAGATGCGGCTGAGATAGCGTTGCACCTGGATTTGTGAGCAGGTGCATTCCTTGGTGGGGTGGTTGTAGAAGCCGCAGGGGCAGGGATTCATCGAGGCTACGAGCATGAAACCTGCGGGGTAGTCGATTGAATATTTCGCACGTGATATGTTGATATGCCTGTCCTCTAACGGCTGGCGCATCACTTCAAGCACCGAACGGGAAAATTCCGGGAATTCGTCGAGAAACAGCACCCCGTTGTGAGCCAGCGATATTTCACCCGGCATGGGGTTGGCGCCTCCCCCTACGAGGGCTACCGGCGAAATGGTGTGGTGTGGCGCCCTGAACGGGCGGGTCGTCATCAGTGTAGACCCGCTTTTAAGCTTTCCGGCAACGGAGTGGATTTTGGTGGTTTCGAGAGCCTCGCCGAGCGACAGGGGTGGGAGTATCGACGGCAGCCGTTTTGCCATCATGGATTTGCCCGAGCCGGGAGGGCCTGCAAGCAGTATGTTATGCCCACCGGCACATGCCACCTCGAACGCCCGTTTCACGCTTTCCTGCCCTTTTACATCGGCAAAATCGTAATCGGATACCTGGCAGGCTTTCCCGAATTCCTCGCGGGTGTTTACAACCGTGGGGCTGGCTGTGGATGCCCCTTGGAGGAACCCGGTTACTTCGCGGAGCGAGCGCATGCCATAGACGTCGAGATTGTTGACCACCGCTCCTTCGGTTGCGTTGGCCTCAGGGACAATCATCCCTTTCATGTGCATGGCACGCGCCATTATCGCCATAGGGAGCACACCTTTGACGGGCAGCAGCGTGCCGTCGAGCGACAATTCCCCCATTATAAGGTATTCGCCCAGGTGCGGGGCGTTGATCTGCCCGTCGGCCGCGAGCACACCCAGCGCTATGGGGAGGTCGTAGGCCGAGCCTTCCTTACGGACATCGGCAGGCGCCATGTTGACCACCACTTTTTTACGTGGGAATTCATACCCGCTTTGGCCTATAGCCGAGATAACGCGTTCGGCGCTCTCTTTCACTGCCGTGTCGGGCAGCCCGACCATGATGAACTGTATGCCGTTTCCGGCAAGGACTTCGATGGTGATTGGTATGGCGTCAATCCCTTGCAGGGCTGCGCCGCAGGCTTTTACGAGCATGATGGTGGAAGGTTATTTCACGGCGTTGCGTGCCGTGGTGACTGACGGGCCGCAATAAAGTACGCGGCTTGTGGAATCTGCTGCTATAAACCATGGCACTGCCGCAATGGGTAGCTTTTCCAACCCTTTGATGTTGAACGGGGCCGGGGCCCAATACCGCCCGATGTGTTTGCCGACGTCCTGCTTCAGTGAATCAGCCGGAATTTTTTCCTTTATGCTTTTATGCCATGATGCGGTATCGGGGTCGCAGGATATGTCGGCAATCATCAGCCGCCCGTTTTTTGAAAGGGGTAGCAGGGCTGAAACGGCAGCCTTCACGGAGTCTGATTTCCTGGCCTGGGAGTCGAGAAACATCAGCAATGTGCGAGGTTTTGACTTCGTGTTGATTTCGGCCAGCGAGTCGGCAGTGCTGAAGAGCGTGAAGGGTCCGAGTGCCAGTGAATCGAGTGGGACGGATAGGGGGCGTGTAAGGTCAAGCACCCCGTGAAGTGATGTTGCCGTGACCACTTCGTCAGATAACAGCCCGATTAGTTCCGTAGCGATAGGTTCGTTGCCCCGGAAGTTGAAATAATCGGCCATAAGCACGCCTGACACAAGGCGTTTGGGATTATCGCGCACATATTTCCCGATGGCGTCGTTAAGGCTTCCCATATCGCCGTTTTTGATGGATTCGGCGTTTTCGGTTATGAATTTTGCCAGCCGTTCGGCATCGTCGTTACCGTTGAATTTCATCACTGTAGGGTCGGTTATATCGAATCCGGCCTCTATTGTCTCACCCGGTTTGACTGTAAACCTCCCCACAACGGCCCCGTTACCGGTGTAGATGCGGGCAAGGGTAGGGCGGTCGAGCCGTCCCGTCATGGAGAATTTGCCGTCGATGGCCGGAGCCACCACCGACTGCACCGCCCCGTTGGTGTAATACACCACACGCAGGTTGCCGGTGCCGTAATTTTCTATCTGCCCGTTGATGCGGAATGTGCCGTCGTTGCCGCACGATGAAAGGGCGGCCATGACGGCGGCCATGCATAGCATCATTGAAAAAGCCTTTATCCGGCCACTGATTGTCATATGATTTGCTGAAGCCATAGGTAAGGGAAAATCAATCAAGACGCTGTTGTTTAAATCACTTCATTGCGTCATTAACGGCAAAGTTACGTTTTTTGAGGCATTTTATGCCATCTTTTCATCCAAACTTGCATGAAATAGCGGTTGCAAAGGCGGTGTGTTAGGCATAGAATATCTATCTTTGCATGAATCTTTACGTTGATGTACAACTTGAAGTCGGAATGACTTCCAATCCTCACTTTCTTCGATGAAATCGCAGTTAATGCTGTTGCTTGCCGTATTGGCCTTTTTTTGTGGCTTCTCCCCTGCGAAGGCGCAGATTGTAAATCTGCCCGGAGAGCATGTTAATGTTGATTCGCTCAAACGTGCATTTGCCGATACACACTATTATTTCGGACTTTATAAAGACAACTATTTCATTTTCGGGCCCCCGATAGGCCATAAGCCCGACAGGCAGAACACCAATATAAAGTTCCAGATTTCGATTGCGCAGAAGCTTACGAAAAGCACCTTGCCATGGGGTACGTATCTCTATCTTTACTACACCCAGAAAGTGTTTTGGAACGTGTTGGAGAATTCCATGCCTATGACCGACCTCAATTTCAATCCGGGGGTCGGGCTGGCAAAGCCACTGTTCATAAAGAACCGTTTCGTAGGCAAGCTGTCATTGCAGCTCGAGCATGAGAGCAACGGTCGCGACGGCGAGGAGTCAAGGTCGTGGAACAAGGTTACCCTTGGGGGCAGCATCATGGTCGACCCTAATTTCGTGGTTTACGGAAAGTTCTGGATTCCTATAATCGATGGGGTAAATAACCGGGATATACTGAAGTATTGCGGTATCTACCAGGTGGGATGGACTATCCAGTCGCCAAACAGGAAGGTATCGGCATCGGTGAACCTCATAAGGCGTGCGGGTACATGGAACCCGTTCAGCCATTACAATATTATCCTCGAAGGTGCCTACAGGTTCTCCACCCAGTCAAACCAGTATCTTTTTGCGCAATATTACAACGGTTATGGGGAAGGGTTGCTGGCCTATAAACAGCACGTGTCGCAGTTCAGAATCGGCATCGTAATCAAACCTTCATTATTCTCTGAATATTGACATCAATCTTATGTCGATTATGCCTTCGGGAAGGTACAAAAAAAAATTACTCGTCATCCCGACGAATAATCTTCTTACCTTAAATCTAATACCATGAAAAACTGATGCAAAGGTATAGGTTTTGTGTTTTACAACATAGTTTTCGGGCAAGAATTTTCGTGCGCTTAACTCGATTTAACATTTTGGCGTAAAAATCGCGGGTTCTGTTGCTATTACGTCAACAGAACCCGCGATGTTTTTTTGAGGTATCAATCCCGTGATGCCATGTTGGCTACAAACTGTTATTTGTATGCGGCTGATACGGAACGCCGATATAAGTCCCGGCGCCTAACCGTGACGGGTCTTATACCGTGTGACGAGATAGGCGGTGATGAAATATGCCGCCGACAGCCACCACAACCATCGGTAAGGGGTGGATTCCAACGCCAATGGGGCGCCGTTGTTGTTGATGCGGATAAACCCTTCGATACCCCATGTCGCGGGTATGATGTCGCCCAGCATTTTCCATAGTGGCTGCATGGCATAGCGCGGCCATGTAAGTCCCGACAGGAACAGGAATGCCACCGAGGTGAACACCACCACGATAAACGCGCTTTCGCGTTCCGACACCATGAACTGCAATGTCAGCCCCAGCAGTGCCGATGATATGAGCATAGGGAGCATGAACAGGAAATAATCCTGTATTTCCCCGATATGGGGAAACGCGAATATCAGTGGGATGTAATGCAGTATATAGATGGTCAGTGGCAGATAGAGTGTCACATAACAGAGTGTTTTCCCGATTATGGTGGCCGACGGGGAGGCTGTTATTGCCAACGGGTCGGTGCCGCCATTGCGTCGGCGTCGGTCGTTCGACGTGCCGCCCAGCATTGTAACGCCCAGTATCAGGCTTTGTTGGAGAATGAGCACCACGATGCCGGGAAGAATGAACGAGGCAAACCCCTGTTGCGGGTCGCCGAGGAAATAGGCTTCGGTCTGTATGCCTGAGCCTTCACCTGCCTGGGCAACTCCCAATGTGTTGAGGGCGCGTTCACGTAGCTGTGTGTCAGTGGCCATCTGCAATTCGGTTATCGATTCCAGGAATGTGCGGTAGCGCAACAGCAGGCTGACATCGCTGTAGAATTGAACCACCCCTTGCTCCCCACGGCCGATTTTCTGCGAGAAATCTTTCGGAATCTCGATTACGGCAAAGCATTTTTTCTCCTCCCACCATCTGCGGGCCTGTGCCAGGTCGGAGGCGTAACCGCAGATTTTTATCGCCTGTGTCGCGTCGGCATGCCGCACAAACTCACGGCTTTCGGCGGTTCGGCTGTTATCGACGACCGCCACAGGCATTTCGCGTGTGACTTCGGGGTTGTAGATGGCGGCATACACGATAGGGTAGGCCAATGGCAGGGCAAAAAAGAACAGCATCACCCCGGCGTCCCTGAACACCATGCCGAATTCACGGCGGAATACCTTCGCCGTTTCCAAAAACCATTCCTTTATGTCGTTGAGGACACCCTTCATTGTTGCTTGTTTAATTTGTTTGGGATTGATTGTTCGATTGATGCCGACTGTGGCCTGTGGTCAAGGCACATAGACAGGTTTGCGGACAGCCCTGCGCAGTAACGGCGCCGCAAGTGCGGCCAGAATCGGGAACACGAGCAACGCCACATAATAGAGGCGTGAGAAGTAAAGCGGGATGCCGTTGAGAGCCTGGTCGATATAGATCAGGAAATACCAGCGCACCGGCAGTATGTAGGAGAATATGGCAATTCCCCCGTACATGGCCTGCTCGGGGAATGAAAATGCTGCGATGGAGAAGGCCAGGATGCCGGTCAGCGAGCAGATGGAGAGAGCCAGGCGCAGGTTGGGCAGCACCGAGCATACGAACACCGCGAAGCTCTGACAGGCGATTACGAACAGGAACATCCCCAGCAGCAGGTCGGCCATGCTGCCGTTCATCGGGAAATGAAGCCATCCGAACATCAAGGCGTTCATGCCGAATCCTATTACGGTGAATATCAGTGTCTGCGGTGCGAGCTTTCCGATAATCGCAGTCCATATGTCGCCATTGGCTGTTCGGAGCCATTCCGCTGATTTGCCGGTTTTAAGCTCATGGGCAACGGCATAGACCGTCATAAGGAATATCATCAGTTCCAGAAGTCCGGGCAGGAACGAGGTCGACAGGTAGTAGGAATAATTGAGCCAGGGGTTGTTTAACGGGTGGTTCTGCACCGTCATCGGTTGCAGGATTGTTTCCGCTATCTGCGAAGGGGCGCCTTTTGCAACCAGGTCGGTCTGGACCAGGCGTCCGGATGTGGTAACCGCCATGGTTTTGAACCCCTTGAATACCAGCGTGCCGGGAACATAGAATGTCAGGTTGGAGTAGAACGTCAGCGTTGGGGCGCGTCCGGCCACGGCTTCGCGTTCGAAATCCTCTGGAATGACGAAGAACCCGAATACCTCCCCGCGTTGAACGGCTGCTATGGCCTCGTTATAGGAATTTTCACGTTGGGTGATATTTATAAGCTCCATTGCGTCGAGCGACCGTGTAAGCTGTCGCGACATTTGCGAATGGTCGAGGTCGACCAACGCCGCAGGCACTTTCTTGGGAAGCCCCTCGCCGAGTAGCGACACGAAGAAAACCGCCATGAGCAATGGCACGAGGGTCATCCCGACAAGGTATATCGGCCTGGAGGTGAGCAGTCGCACCTCGCGCTTGATAACGTTCCAAAGACCCTGGGAAATTCTCATTTAATTTATTCTGATGTTTAACGGTTGACGTTAAGGGTTTTACGGTTTGGGTTACAGGTGGGCGACAGAATCGTTGACCTGAAACGGCACTCGGGATTCTTTAGGCAGATGCCGCAGCATAGTTATTCCTTGTAGATAACCGTCATGCCGGGACGCAGGTCGGTAAGCTGTTCGGTAGGTCGGGCTTTTACCTCGAATGTTTTCGAATCCCAGTCGCCGGTGGTTTTGGTGGCGTGCCATGTAGCATAGCTGCCAAGGTCGCGCACGTAGTAGATTTTTGCCTTGATTTCCTTTTGTCCGAGGGCGGGAATCATGATTGTTATCTCCTTCCCGATGGTCATATCGGCCAGGAATTCTTCGCGCACATTGAATGTTACCCACTTGTCGTCGGTTTTGAGCACGTTCATAATCGGTGCGCCAAGGGCTACCAATTCCCCTTCGTTTGGGAAAATCACGTCTATCTGGCCGTCGCATGGGGCTGTGAGGTATTGGTCTTCGAGGATTGCTTCCACCTCCGACACACCTGCCGTTGCTGCACCTACCATTGCCTGTGCGCTGGCCTTATCCTCTTTCTGTGCCCCCTGTTTTGCCATCTCATACTGGCTTTTCGCAGCCGAGGCTGCTGCAACGGCTGCATCATAGGCGGCTTTGGCCTCGTCGCGTTTCTGCTCTGACATCACTCCCTCCTTATAGAGGTTTTCGAGGCGCGTGTAGGTTTTGCCGGTTATTTCGACGGCTGCTTTGGCCTGTTGCCACATTTCGTAGGCGCTTTGTATAATCTGTGAGCGTGTGCCTGCATCGACCTTTTGGTTCATTGCCTGTGCTGCTTGCTGCATGCTGCGGGCTTGTTGCAGCTTTGCTTCCACAAGCGACGAGTGTATATGCACCAACGTGTCACCGGCTTTCACCATATCGCCTTCGTGGACATAGAATGTCATGATACGTCCCGGGAGCTTTCCTGACACCCTGACGGATGTCGCTTCGGCCTGCCCCTCGATGATTTCAGCCGGTTTGTTGATAAAAAGGAAGCCTATGATTGCCATAGCGGCTACGATTACCACTATGATGCCCAAGGCCGAGAGGAGTTTGCGGTTCTCCTTTTTCTCTTCGGTAGTGAGCTGTTCGAGATTTGCCATGATTATGCTGGTTTTTTAGTTTTTGAGTAGGTTGTCTGTGTGGTTATCCGGGTCGGACTGGTGTGATTGTTTGGTTGTAAACTTATTGGTTGCCTAGCGTGCCGAGCACCTTTGCCAGGTAGACATCGCATAACTGCGCGTCGATTATGGCGTCGATATGTTCGGAGTGGGCTTTTAACCAAGCTGTCTGTGCCGCCATCACATCGTCGGGGGTGAGCACTCCTTCACGGAAGCCGAGGGTTGCCGTGCGAAGGTTTTCCTTGGCTTTGTCAAGGTTGGTTTCGGTCATCAGATATGTTTTTACGGCTTCCTGGGCTTTGAAAGCGGCCTGGCTTACCTGGAGGTCGATTTTTTCACGGGTGTCGGCCAGGCGCAGTTTCATGATGGTTTCGTTTGATGCCGCAGCCTTGTATTTGTTGTAATTGCCTCCCCAGTGCCACAGCGGTATTTTGACCATTACACCTACGGAGAAAGCCCCGTCGAATTGCTTTTTAAAGCCGTCGAACATGTTGGGGTTGCTGAATGAGTAGGCGCCTATCAAGGCAACATTGGGGAGCATTTCCGACATAGCCACACGTTTCTCCTGCCTGGCGGCCATTGCGGCCAGTTCCAGGGCACGGAAGTCGGGACGGTTTGCATATACCTGTTCCATATCATACCGGGTTGCTATTCCGGCGTGTGGATTGATTGTGCTGCATCCCTCGTCGGCAACGTTTATGGGCGTGTGCACCGGTAGCCCGCATATCTGGGCCAGGGCCATGCGGCTTAACGACAGCCCGTTTTCCACTTTGAGGAGGTCGATACTGGCTTCATTGAGTTTGACGTCGACGCTCAGAAGGTCGCTCTGTGTGGCCACCCCTTGGTCGAGCATCAGTTTTACATTCCTGTCGAGCGTGTCGAGAAGGTTTACATAGCTTTTGGCAAGCTCGTGTTTGGCCTTTAGCGACACCACTGTCCAGTAGGCTGCATCAACGGCATAGATAACGTTCTGGGCCTCGTTGCGTTGCAGGGCTGACGAGGCTTCCCTGTTGATGTCGGCCAGTTTGTTGAGGGCTATTATCTTCCCGCCCATGAATATGGGCTGTGTGAGGGTGACGGCTCCGAAGAACACGTTATGTATGTCGTATTCCATCGCTTCTTTCGGAATCAATGCCACTTCCGACGGAATAGGCTGCCCGTTCGGGCCGGGCACTGGTTCGCCTGTCACCGGGTTTTTAACCACGTTGAATTCATAGCTCTTTGTGACCGGGTTGAAGCTTTTTGTGGGCAGGAGCTGGTCACTGTCGAAAATCGAAAGCTCCTTTTGGTTATACGTGTAGCCTCCGGCGAAGTCAACCGCCGGGAGATAGGCTGCAAAAGCCTCTTTTTTCACATATTCGGCTTGACGCACTTTTTCGGCCTTGATCATCATTTCCTTATTGTTGTCAAGTGCCATGCGTCGGCATGAGTCGAGCGAATATACCTCGGCCTTCGCGTTGGAGCAGGTGAGGCAAGTTATGGCTACGATACCGGATATGACTGGTGCTGTTCTCATAAATAATGGTTATAATGATTGCAAACGCGTGTTTTGGAAGAGGGAGTGAAGAGGAAGCCATGATGACTTCGATTGCTTGCTTCCATAATATAACCGGGGAATTATTAAAAAAGTTTTATTTTCTGCCGGTTATCAAACGCGATGCAAAATTAGTGAAAATGCGGCTTCAAAATACGTCGGATATTCCAATTGTTGGAGTATATTGGAATAAATGGCGTTTTGCATTATGTTGTTACGATGCCTCAAATCCCAAGTATATTCCTTATGACAGTCCAGCCTGCAATCACTGCGGCAACTGCAATGAGGGCTTTGGGGGAAGTGGCACGGGTGTAGACTGCCTGTATCCGTTTGTTGCCCGGCAGCATATAGCCTGCACCTAGCAGGCATAGGTATGCCAGGCCGACCGGTAGGAGCATGTTGACCTCGAAGGCATCACGCAGGTTGCCATGGATTACGGCATTAAAAGCCCGCTGGCTTCCGCATCCCGGACATGACCACCCTGTGGCAAGTTTGAAAAGGCATCGCGGCATTATTCCTGTAATCCTTACTGCTGCGAGATATAACATAATCAGAGCCGTTGCGGCAGATAATGCCGCAACGGCTCTGATTATACGTTGCCTTGAGGCGGGGTTCATTGCAACATTCCCATTATGGCAATCTGGAACGGCCAGCTTACCGCCCCGAGGACTATGGAGGCTATTGTGAACCATTGTGCCAGCTCGGAATAGCGTTTCGCTTTCACGATGTCGCCTTTATAGTAGGCGCTTTTGGTCATGGAGGCGAAGACGATGCCGGGTATGCCGACAATGGTGCAGCATAACAGCGTGGCGATAATCGACCATGCTATATATGCCGGAGGGCACGGTTCTGTTATTATCGGACGTGTTGCCGCAGGCTGCTGTCGGCAGGGCTGTTGCCATCCTGAGGGTTGTGCCGCCCCGGAACCGGGTTGCGCCGGTTCTGTTTCAGCATCCAATCCTGGTTCCTGCGGCTGTTGCGCAGGGGAGAATGCCGATGCTGCCTCCTGTTGGGCTTGGCGCAGGCGTTCGGCTTCCATCCTGGCTTCCTCTTCGGCAGCCATCCTGCGTTGTTCGGCTTCGGCCAGGAGGCGTTCCCTGGCGTCTGCTTCAGCCATTGCGCGGCGTTGGAGTGCCTCTGCGAGTTCGGCCACGTTGGCTGCACGGGTCCAGTCGGGGATGCCCTCGAACCATACGAGGGTGTCGGCTGTCAGCCCGGTGTCAAGCAGCTGCTGGGCGCTGAAAGGGCCGGCATGCCGGTCGTCTATGATTATCCAGTATTTCATTGCTTCGCCTTGTGTGATTATGACGTGGCCTTTTCTGTGATGGGTTCCGGTGCTGTGACATGGCACCTCGGCCTGGTTGTTTAGAAGTATTTTGTCTCGGTCCCCCAGATTGCGGAGAGCAGGTTGTTGGCCAGCCCGCTTGCCCCGATGCGGAAATACTCGTTGGTGAGCCATTGCTCGCCGAGGATTTCTTTTACGATGCAGTAGTAACCTACGGCATCTTCAGGGGTGCGAACGCCTCCTGCGGGTTTGAACCCGACCATCCTTCCGGTCTTGTCGAAATAGTCCTTGATGCAGCGGCACATGGTGTAGGCTGCTTCAAGACCTGCTCCGGGATATTCCTTACCTGTGGAGGTTTTGATGAAGTCGGCGCCGCTGTACATTGCCAGCACCGAGGCTGCCTTGATGTTTTCAGCGGTTTTCAACGCGCCGGTTTCAAGGATTACTTTCAGGCGGGCTTCACGGCAGGAATGTTTCAGCTCGGAAATCTCATCGCACACTTCCTCGTAATCCCCGTCGAGGAAATTGCCGAGGTTCAGCACGATGTCGATTTCATCGGCACCACCTTCCACAGCCAAGGCTGTTTCCGCCACTTTGACTTCGATAAAGCTTTGCGACGAGGGGAAGCATCCGGCCACGCAGGCAATGTCGACCGAGCTTACCTCGAGCACGGAGCGTACCACTTGCGCGAAGTTGGGATAAACGCATATGGCGGCTACGTTGGGCATTTCAGGATGCTCGGCGTCGAACTGGTTGACGCGTTCGGTGAAATCGGCCACGCTGCGGGGTGAGTCGGTCGACCGCAGTGTGGTTAGGTCTATGCAGTTGAAGAGGAATTTATAAACCTCTTCGTTCATGTTTTCCTTCAGGTGGTCGGCAAGGATTTTGTCGACAGCGGCTTTTACCCCGGCATCGTCGGTGCTGACGCCGCATTCGGCAATTGCCTGCGTGTATTTATCCTGGGTCATGTTGTTTGTTTTTGACATTTGTGCCTGACAGGCTTTTGTTTTTAGACAATCTCCTAGAAGTCGCTATTTATAACTCTAGGTCGCCGTTCACGATTTCATGCCAGGGAAGACCCTGCACCATGAGTTGCTCCATGAACGGATCCGGGTCGAATTCTTCTACGTTGTGCACACCCGGTTTTTTCCATTTCCCGGTCAGGAACATCATCGCGCCGATCATGGCGGGCACACCTGTGGTGTAGCTTACGGCCTGCATGCCGGTTTCGCGATAGGCTTCCTGGTGCGAGCAGTTGTTGTAGATGTAGTAGGTGAGGGGTTCCCCTTCTTTGGCTTTGCCTGAGATGCGGCAGCCGATCGAGGTTTCACCTGTGTAGTTCTCTCCAAGTTCCTGCGGGTCGGGAAGAACGGCTTTGAGGAATTGCAGGGGCACGATTTTCTGCCCGTTGTATTCCACTTCGTCGATGCGCGCCATGCCGATGCCCTGGATTACGCGCAGGTGTGTAAGGTATTCCTGGCCGAAGGTCATCCAGAACCGGGCGCGTTTGATGGTGGGGAAATTCTGTACGAGCGATTCCAGCTCCTCGTGATAGAGCAGGTAGCTGTCGCGCGGGCCTATGTTGGGGTAGTTGAGTTCCTTGTGGAATTCAAGCGGTTTGGTGGTCACCCATTCGCCGTTAAGCCAGTAGCGGCCGTTCTGTGTGATTTCGCGGATGTTGATTTCGGGGTTGAAGTTGGTTGCGAAAGCCTTTCCGTGGTTCCCGGCATTGCAGTCCACAATGTCGAGTGTCTCCATTTCCGAGAAATAATGCTTGGCGGCATAGGCTGTGAACACGCCTGATACCCCGGGGTCGAAGCCGCATCCGAGGATTGCCGTCAGGCCGGCCTTCTCGAAGCGTTCGCGGTAGGCCCATTGCCAGGAATACTCGAAATGAGCCACGTCGCGCGGCTCGTAGTTGGCCGTGTCGAGATAGTTGACCCCGCATTCCAGGCAGGCATCCATTATGGTGAGATCCTGGTAGGGGAGTGCCACGTTGATTACCATTTCGGGCTTGTGGCGGCGGAAGAGTTCGCAGAGCTGTTCCACGCTGTCGGCATCCACGCTGTCGGTGGAGATTACAGGCAGGTTGGCCTGCCCGCGTTTTGCGGCGGCTTCTGCTATGGCCTGTGCCAAGGCGTCGCATTTGGCCTGACGGCGCGATGCGATTACGATTTCGGTGAACACTTCGGGGTTCTGGGCGCATTTGTGGGCTACCACGCTGCCCACGCCTCCGGCGCCGATAATGATAACTTTTGCCATTCTTTTAATTTGTTCTTCAATTCTCCGGCACGCAGTTGGCGGTGCCGGCAGCAATGTTAAAACGGAATCGGGATAACCTATGTTTTATCCTAACATGCAAATTTAATAAAAATGTCGGGATAACATCCCCCTGTGGGGATTTTTTCTTAATTTTGATATTGATTATGGGTAAGCATTCAAAGAATAAGTCGCCTGAGCTGCAGCAGAAGATTGCCATATTGCCGGAAACACCGGGTGTCTATATGTATTATGACGCAGAGGGGACGGTGATTTATGTCGGCAAGGCCAAAAACCTCAAAAGGCGTGTGTCGTCATATTTCAACCGCACACACGATGTGTTGCGCACTAACCTGCTTGTCAGGGCTATTGCCGACATGAGCTATATCGTGGTCCCTACCGAGCAGGATGCGCTCAACCTTGAGAACTCCATGATTAAGGAGTACAAGCCGCGCTATAACGTGTTGCTCAAGGATGACAAGTCATACCCGTGGATATGCATAACCAAGGAGCTGTTCCCCAGGGTGTTCATGACGCGGCAGAGGCTTAAGGACGGGTCGAAGTATTTCGGGCCTTACACCGAGGCCGGTGCTGCGCGTGCCGTGTTGGAGCTGGCCAGGGAGCTTTACCCTATCCGTACATGCCGCATCCCCATCACCCCCGACACCCTGGCACGCGGCAAAGGGCGGCTCTGCCTCGAATATCATCTAAAGCGTTGCAAGGGTTGCTGTGTCGGGAAGATTTCACATGAGGATTATGCACGTTACATCGAGAATATACGCCTTATTCTGCGTGGCGACACCGGCGAACTGATGGATTATCTGCGCGGCGAGATGGAGCGGCTCTCGTCGGAACTCCGTTTCGAGGAGGCGCAGGATTTGAAAGTGAAATACCAGCTTGTGGAGCGTTATCGTGCCAAAAGCGTTATAGTAAGCCAGACGCTCGACAGCGTGGATGTGTTCGGTCTGGACGATGACGATTCCGATGTGTATATCAACTACATGCACGTGCGCCGTGGCGCCGTGGTGCGCAGCGTGACGTTGCAATACAAGCGGCGCATGGAGGAAACCCAGGCCCAGCTTCTCAGCTATGCCATGGACGAGGTGCGCAGCCGTTTCGGCCTGGCTTATGACGAGGTTATAGTGCCGTTGGAGCCTGATGCGGAATTTCCTGGCGCTACATTCACTGTGCCGCAACGTGGCGACAAGGCAAAGCTTCTCGACGTGTCGACACGCAATGCCCGCCAAAGCAAGCTCGATGTGTTAAAGCAGATGGAGCGGCTCGACCCGGAGAAACGCACGGGACGCACCTTGGAGCGGATGAAGGCGGATTTCAGGTTGAATGTGCTGCCACGCCACATCGAGTGTTTCGACAATTCAAACATACAGGGTACCAACCCGGTGGCGAGCTGCGTGGTGTTCCGTGACGCCAAGCCCTCGAAAAAGGATTATCGCCATTTCAACATCAAGACCGTGGAGGGCCCCGACGATTTCGCCTCGATGAAAGAGGTGCTCACACGCCGCTATACGAGGCTGATGGAGGAGGCGCCCGACGACTTGCCGCAACTCATCGTGGTCGACGGTGGCAAAGGGCAGCTCAGTGCCGCCGTAGAGGCGCTTGATGAAATCGGACTGCGTGGCACCATCGCCGTGGTCGGGATTGCAAAACGGCTTGAAGAGATTTTTTTCCCGGGCGACAGCGTGCCTCTCTATATCGATAAGAATTCAGAGTCGCTGAGGGTGGTGCAGCAGCTGCGCGACGAGGCTCACCGTTTTGGCATAACCCATCACCGTAACCGGCGCTCGAAATCGGCAATCGTGAGTGAATTGTCGCAGATAAAGGGTGTGGGGCCCGGCACCGAGCAGGCGTTGTTGTCGCATTTTAAAAGTGTTAAGCGCATCCGTGAGGCTTCGCTCGACGCTTTGGCCGATGTTGTCGGGCCTGCTAAGGCGCGTATTATCCGCGACCATTTCGCGGGTCGTGAGGGTTGACCGTATCGGGCTGGAGGATTGCTGCCGCGTTGCGTTGAAGCCCGGTGAGCTTTGCGCGTTTAACCGCGCTGTGGCGGAATGTTTCGGCAAATTGCCGGGGTGTCATGGCAAGGATGTCGGCACATGTGATGCCGCGTAATTCCGGGCGTAACCCGAATTCCCTTATCCCGGTTTCCGGCGGGTGGGCATTGTGCGGGCACACACGCTGGCATTCGTCACATCCGTAAACCCTGTTGCCCAGCACTTCGGCTGTGGGGCGTGAGCCTCGGAGGACGGTGTCGGTATGGGTCGGGAGCGCCCCGCGGTATTCGATTGTAAGGTAGGAGAGGCAGCGGCGGGCGTCGAAACCGCCGTCGGCGCGTAATGCCCCGGCGGGGCATGCCTTGACGCATTTTCCGCAATTCCCGCAACTTCCCAGGCATGGTGCGTCAGGGGCTATCTCTGCCGATGTGATGATTTCAGCAAGAAAAAAATAGGAACCCATCCCCGGCACTATGAGCTGGCTGTTGCGCCCGATAAACCCTATGCCGCTTTTTGCGGCCCAATAGCGTTCGTGAACCGGGGCGGAATCTATGCAGATGCGGCATGTAAACCCTTCCTGGTGCAACAGTTCGGCAACAGGGGTGAGCCTTTTGCGCAACACCTCATGGTAATCGTCGCCATGTGCATACATGGCGAACCTTGCGGCTCCGGGAGCCTGTGTTTCATGATGGAAGTAGGAAAACGCACACACCATCACCGTGTTGGCCCCGGCAGTGTTTTCCGAGAGCAGGCGTGGGTCGCGGCGCAGGTCGGCATGATTGGCCATGTAGTGCATCTCGCCGTGGTTGCCGGCTTCCAGCCATTGACCGAACCGTTCGGTCATATCGTCATCGACCGGCCCGGCTTTCGCAAACCCGGTTTTTTGCGCACCGGCACGTGTTGCCGCTTCAATCAGGCGGTTTTTAAGGTCGGTGGCAGGCATGGGCTTACATAGGCAGTTGTTCAAAGCGGTAGCCCCGTGCCATAAGCCACTCGATGGCCTGTGGAAGGGCGGCTTTCATGTTCTTTTCGGCTTTCAGAGAGTCGTGGAACACGATTATGGAGCCGTTGCGGGCATAGCGCCGCACATTGGCCAGCACCTGTTCGGGTTTCAGCTTCTTGCTGTAGTCGCGTGTCACAAGGTCATACATCACTATGTTGTAGTGATCTTTGATGGCACGTGCCTGTTTCCACCGCAACAGCCCGTGAGGGGGGCGGAAAAGAGCGCTCCCTATGAGGTCGTTGGCCTCGGTTATGTCGTGCATGTAGCGGTAGGTTGTCACCTTCATCCCCTGCAGGTGGTGCATTGTGTGGTTGCCGTAGCTGTGTCCGCGGCGGCGCACCTCTTCGAACAGTTCCGGGTTGCGTGCCACATTGTCGCCGACCATGAAGAATGTGGCTTTGATGCCGTAGCTGTCGAGAAGGTCGAGCACCCAAGGGGTTACCTCGGGTACAGGCCCGTCGTCGAAAGTAAGGAACACCACCTTTTCCTTATGCTTCTTTATCCGCCATATGGCCTCTGGAAAAAGGAGGCGGTAGAAGAGAGGGGGCTGTTCTATCCACATGCTGTGCCGGTTCTATTTGTTGGCGATGAAATATTCCAGGTCGGCGATATTGATGTTGCGTTCATGCATTTTTTTCGAGAGCGCATCGGTGTCGCCACCTTCGTCGGCAAATGTCTGCAACATGATGTAGACATAGGTCGGCACATATCGGTCGGCCGGGGAGAGCGCCTGGAAACCGCTTGCGGGGAGCGAACGGCGCAGCTCCATGAAATAGGGTATGTAGGCCCCGTAGCGTAGCAGTTCATCCTCAAGGATTTTCATCCCTTTTTCATGCAGCTTTTTATCACCTGTCTCAGCGGCAAGGCGCAGGTAGACGTCGGCAATCTGATAGCCTATCTGTATGCTGTAGGGTGAGTGCTTTGCCGGGAGCTTTTCTTCGATAAGGTCGAGCACACGGGCGGCTTTGCCGTAGCGGTCGGCGGCATAAACCGTATCGGCTTCGTGGGTCACGCCGGTTATGCTGTCGGTAACAGGGTGCGCGGCATTATATCCTTCTACCAAAAGGGCGTAGGCCAGGTCGACCATGGCGCTGCGGTGGGTAGTAACCATGCGGCGCACGGTTTCGTCAAGATATATATTGCCGTTTTCTCCCAGCTGGTCGAGACCGCCCCAGCGGAATTTCTCCGTCACGTTGCGATACATCTTGTCGGTATCGGTCCAGGTGGCGTTTTCCCCGTCGGGGTTGCGCAGCGGGGTTACCTGGTAGGCCAGGCCGGTGTTGCGCAGATACGGTGAAAGCGACAGGTAATATTCGTCGGGCACGGTCATTGCGAAGTAGGCCGGGCGGTTCCATCCGTTTTTGGCGCTTGTGGCAATCATGTCAAGGCTCAGTGCCTGGCTTAGGGTGGCGCCGCTTGCCGGATTCTTGGGGTCTTTATACAGGCTTACTTCGATTGCTTCCTCGGCTGCAGGGGCTTCGGACTGCGCTATTACCCCGGCTTTGGCTGCCGCGTCGGGATTGGCAGGGATGAACATGTAGGGGTAGCGCCATATGCGTGCCCCCTTCCATGTGGCTTCCGGGTTATGATAGAGGTCTTCGAGGGCGGTCAGGGCGTTGACGCGCTCGGTTTTCATGTTCTCCGGGTCGAAGTAGTTATATTGCATGCGGTCGAATGCATAGTCGGCCGGGCGTGCGCTCACATCTATGGCGGCGCCCCCGTCGGTTGCCACACGCATCTGGTTGGCATACCAGTCGGTGGTAAGGTAGGAGAGGTTGACAACGCGCACGTCGGTGCGGAAGCCTTCCACCTCCTGGGCGTACCACAGGGGGAATGTGTCATTGTCGCCATTTGTGAAAATTATGGCGTTGTCATCGAGGCTCGCGAGGTAATTCATGCCGAAATCGCGGGTGGTGTAGCGCCCGGAGCGGTCGTGGTCGTCCCATGTCTGGCTGACTACCTGTAGCGGCACCAGGAGGCCGACGGCAAGTGTGGCGCAGGCAACTGCCATTGCCTTGCGCGGCTCTTTCTCCCCTCGCGGGTTGTTCATGATGCTGTTGACGAGCGCCCACAGCCCGGCAACGCCCATGCCGACCCATATGGCGAAGGCATAGAACGAGCCTGCGAAAGCATAGTCGCGTTCGCGTGGCTGCAACGGGGGCTGGTTGAGGTAGAGCACGATGGCAAGCCCGGTCATGAAGAAAAAGAAGAATATCACCCAGAACTGCTCGATGCCGCGTTTTGAGTGGAATGCCTGCCAGCTCAGGCCGATGATACCCATCAGCAACGGGAGCATGAAGAACACGTTGTGCCCTTTGTTCCCTTTGCCGAAATCATCGGGGAGAAGGCTTTGGTCGCCGAGGCGGAAATTGTCGATAAACGGTATGCCCGAAATCCAGTTTCCACGGTTGGCTTCGCCGTTACCGGCCATGTCGTTTTGACGTCCTGCGAAATTCCACAGGAAATAGCGCCAGTACATGTAGTTGACCTGGTAGTTGAAGAAGTAGCGCATGTTTTGTGCGAACGACGGTGCTGGAAGCTGTGCCGTCTGCAATGTGTTGCCGTCGGCATCGACAAGCACCGGAGCTTCCTTAAGCGGCAGGTCGCTTTCTCGCAGGTTGGTCCATTCCAGATAGCCGGTCGGATGGTTCGGTGCCGAGCTGTACATGCGTGGGAACAGCATGTTGGGGGTCATCACATAACGGGTGTCGCGTTCGAAGCTGTCGTAACGGTCGGCATCGCCAGGGGCATCTTTCACACGCTTTTCGTAAACGGTGGTTGCCGGCTTTTTCATGAAGTTGTAATTGCCGGTGTTGTCGACCTGGTAGAGCACGGTCGATTTGAACGACGGCCCGTAGAACAGGGGTGTGTCGCCGTATTGCTCGCGGTTGAGGTAGGAGCTGAGTGAGAACACGTTGTCGGGGGCGTTCTGGTTCATCGGCGGGTTGGCATGCGAGCGGATAAGCAGCAGCGCATAGCTCGAATAACCTACGAAGATTACCAGCACGCTGAGTGCGCAGAGTGTGAGGATGCGCACAGGGAGTTTTTTCGCCGCGAAAAGATACACTGCAAGTGCGGCGATGATTACGGCGGGTATCCACATCGAGCTGCCTATGAAGGGTATGCCCGAAAGAATCATCGCCAGCAGGAACGACACGCGTATTGTGGTGGTGTTATCCTGCTTATACAGGGCTTTTATGCACCATAGCATCACGGCCACGAAAAGCATGGCGTAGATGAGTACGCCCATATTGTAGCTGAGACCGCAGGTATTCACGAAAAACAGCTCGAAATACTGTGCTATCTCGATGAAGCCCGGAACCAGCCCGTAGAGAATCAGTGCCACCACTACGGCCGACACCCCGAGTGCTGCCAGCGACCCCGAGGCTGTGGTGTTTTTAAACTTGCGGTAGTAGATGACCAGCACGATGGCGGGGATGCATAGCAGGTTGAGCAGGTGCACGGCAATCGACACACCGATGATATAGGCTATCAGCACCAGGTAACGGTCGGAATGGGGCTCGTCGGCGCGGTTTTCCCATTTCAGAATCAGCCAGAACACCAGCGCCGTGCAGAACGACGAGAATGCATAGACCTCACCCTCGACGGCCGAAAACCAAAATGTGTCGCTCCAGGCATACATAAGCGCCCCGCAAAGGCCGGAACCGAAGATAACCAGCATCTGAGTAAGGCTTACCTCGCCGGCATCGTCTTTTACGATAAGGCGCTTCACAAGGTGGGTTATAGTCCAGAAAAGCAACAATATGGTGCCTGCCGACAGCAGTGCCGACATGGAGTTGACCATCAGTGCCGCCTTCGACATGTCGCCCCAGGCGAAATTAACGAAGAAACGCGCAGCGAGCATGAAAATCGGGTTGCCCGGCGGGTGACCGACCTCGAGTTTGGTTCCTTGCGCTATAAACTCGGGGCAGTCCCAGAAGCTTGCCGTCGGTTCCACCGTAAGCAGGTAGGTCACAGCCGCCACCAGGAAGCATACCCATCCCAACACATCGTTAATAAGTCTGTATCTTTTCATTGCATGCATATTGTGTAAATCCCGTCCCACCGTGTAAATTGAGATCCACGTGGAATTCCACCCTCCTCCAACTTGCAAAATTACGCCAACCGCCCCGTTCCCCCAAATTTTTATGTTTTTTTAGGTGCTGTGAGTGGGACTCTTTTGTATGGTAACGCAGAATGATGTTGCTACATGATGACAATTTGTTTTAGCACTATCCGTAATTATGGAACGCCTGTGGAATCATTTCCTGTTAAAATCGTTTTGCCGAGACGCACGGAATGAACGGTGTCTCATAGCCATGCCATATAGAACTCTTTATAACCCGTAAATAGAAAGGCCCCTGCTCGCGCGGGGGCTTTTTCTGTTGGCTTACGTGATTTTGCCGGTTTTGTATTACCTGAAAATCAATCTGTGGTTAACAACATAATTATCTCATTGATACTGAATATCTGTTATTGTTGATGCAAAGATAGAGGATTGGCGGGGCAGTTGCAATAGGTTGATTGCAATTTACCTATAAATGAGGGGGGATGTGTCAGAATGGCTCAGCTATGTCGTAGCTTGAAGGGTTCGGCCTCGGTCACAATCCTTAGATTGCTCCCATCAGCCTCACCTCCAAGCTCCTACCATCTGAACCATTCTGACAGCACCCTCCCATACGGATACTAAAAGGCGCTGTGTCTGCATGATGATACAGCGTCTACTGAATGGATTTTATGGGATGTTTTGGCGCACATATACCTATAAGTGGGGTATGGCGCGTTAAGCGGTGACTGATTGCGGGAAAGAGCTGTTTATTCGGCAGGGGATAGTTCGGCGATGCGGGCGATGTATTTGCCGATGATGTCGAATTCGAGGTTCACGGTCGAGCCTACGCGGATGTCGCCGAAATTGGTGTGTTCGAAGGTGTAGGGGATTATGGCAACGCGGAAGCTGTCGGGTTCGGAATCGCATACAGTGAGGCTTACACCGTTTACGGTCACCGAGCCTTTCTCCACGGTGAGATAGCCTTTGCGGAGTAGTCCGGGGGCTACTTCGTAGCGGAATTTGAAATAACGGCTCCCTTCCACTTCCTCAATGTCGACGCACCGGGCGGTGCAGTCAACGTGGCCTTGCACGATGTGGCCGTCGAGGCGTCCGTTCATAATCATGCAGCGTTCAAGGTTCACCCTGTCCCCTTCGCATAGGAGGCCGAGGTTGCTGCGGCGCAGGGTTTCCTCGATGGCGGTGACTGTGTAGGTGCCGTCGCCGTGGAGGGCGACAACGGTGAGGCACACGCCGTTGTGTGCTACCGACTGGTCGATTTTGAGTTCATCGACGAAGCTTGCACGGATGGTGAGGTGGACGTTGCCGCCGTCTTTGGTCACACGCACTACGGTGGCGGCCTCTTCTACGATTCCTGAGAACATTACTTGTCAGAGATTAGGTGGGATAAAAAGGGGAGATGTTTGTGGATGAGAGAGATGGATGGAAAGAGAGGGTGGGTGAGAAGAGAGAAGTGGGGATAGAGGAGGGGGTTGATAGAGAGGATAATGAGAGATAATGATAGAGAGGTGACGCTAATAGAGACGGGATGCTAATAGAGAGATGATGCTAATAGAGAGGTGATGCTAATAGAGACGGGATGCTATCCCGTCTCTACTTGGTGAGGGTTGTTTCGCAATTATTCGGCGATGTTGTGGAATACGTTCTGCACATCCTCGTCCTCTTCGAGCTTTTCGAGGAGTTTGTCGAGGGTCTCGCGCTGTTCGTCGGTCACCTCTTTTACGTCGTTGGGGATACGGACGAATTCCGTTGAAAGGATTTCGAAGCCGTTACCTTCAAGATATTGCTGGATGTTGGAGTATTCCTCGAAGGGGCCGTAGAGCACGATTGCATCTTCGTCGGCTTCCAGTTCGTCAACACCGTAGTCGATGAGTTCCAGTTCGAGGTCTTCGAGCGACATTTCGGGCTTGGGCTGGATTTTCAGCATCACCTTGTGGTCGAACAGGAAGGTGAGCGAACCCTGTGTGCCGAGCGAACCGCCATGTTTGGTGAAATATGAGCGCACGTTGGCCACGGTGCGTGTGTTGTTGTCGGTAGCGGCTTCTACGAAAATCGCGATGCCGAAGGGGCCGTATCCCTCGTAGGTGATTTCCTTGTAATCCTTTGCGTCCTTGTCGGTTGCTTTTTTGATTGCGCGTTCAACGGTGTCCTTTGGCATGTTTTCAGCCTTGGCGTTCTGCATCAGCGCTCGGAGGCGGGGGTTGGTAGTGGGGTCGGGGCCGCCTGCTTTCACGGCGATAGTGATTTCCTTACCGATGCGGGTGAATGTTCTCGACATATTACCCCAGCGTTTCATTTTTCTGGCTTTGCGATATTCAAATGCGCGTCCCATATTGTAATGTTATAGTTCGTTTTATGATTATTGTCATGAGTTTTTGTTTGAGGCAGCCCGTTATCTCAGCTCTGCCCCGGCTTTGGCCTGGAGGTTCTTGATGATTTTGGCCATTGCGGCGTCAATCTGTTTGTCCTGCAAGGTTTTTTCGTCATCCTGGAGCGTCATAGAGATTGCATATGATTTCTTTCCTTCGGGCAGGCTTTTCCCTTCATATACGTCGAACAGCGTCACCTCGCGGAGCAGTTTGCGTTCGCTTTCCCTGACAATGGCCTCGATTTGTGCCATTGTCACTGTTTTGTCGATTAACAGGGCGAGGTCGCGTTTCACGGCCTGTGTTTTGGGCAGCGGTGTGAACTGCACCTTTTTCTTCACGGCAAGTTTCACCAGTGCGTCCCAGTCGAGCTGGGCGTAGGCCACAGGTTGCTTGATGTCGCATTTGGCCAGCATTGTTTTGGCAATAAGCCCGGCTTCCCCGAGTGTTTTGCCTGAACGTGTCCTGATTTCGAGTGCTGCCGAGAAGATGTCGTTACCTGTAAGTTTTTCCCATGAAAGCTCTTTCTCGGTGATGCCGAGCCGTGCGAAAATGTTGGCGACCATTGCCTTGAGGTCGAAGAAGGTGGCCTCTTCTGCCGGGCGTGCCCAGTTGCCTGTGCGTGAGTTCCCGGTCATCCACAGTGCCAGGCGGGCGCCCTCGCTGAATGGTGCGAGCGTGTTCCCGTCGGTCTGTCCGGCTTCGGGGTTGAAAAAGTACACGTTCCCGAATTCGTAGAATGCCAGGTCGTTGGCTTTTCGGTTGACGTTATGGGCTATTGATTCAAGTCCGCCGAACAGCAGGGTCTGGCGCATAACGCATAGGTCGTTGCTGAGCGGGTTGAGCAGTTTCACGCAGTTTGCTGCGGGGTAGGTCGTAAGGCCGGTATAGTAAGCCTCGGCTGTCAGCGAGTTGTTGAGGATTTCGTTGAACCCGCATGCGGTCAGTTGCTCGGAGATGAGGCGTTGCAGGTCGTCGGCCTCGTCGGTGATTGATTTGAGCTGCAATGAGGAATGTACGGTGGTTGAAATCTCGACGTTGTTATAGCCGTAGATGCGCAACACATCCTCCACAACGTCGCACGGGCGCTGCACATCGACCCTGTAGGTCGGCACAAGCAGGTCGACCTCACCTTCGCGCCGTTCGGCAATCTCCATTTCGAGCGAGCGGAGTATGGCATCTACCGTATCTTGCGGGATTTCCTTGCCGATAAGTCCGTTGAGGTATTGGTAGCCCAGGGTTACACGGAACGGTTCTACCTTTTCGGGGTATATGTCGACCGGTTCGCCGCAGATTTCGCCCCCGGCAAGTTCTTTTACCATAAGTGCGGCAAGTTTCAGCGCATACATCGTGGCATTGGGGTCGAGACCGCGCTCGTAGCGGAACGAGGCGTCGGTTGACAATCCGTGGCGGCGTGCTGTGCGGCGCACCCGTGTGGGGTTGAAATAGGCGCTTTCCAGGAAGATGTCGGTGGTTTTTTCTGTGACACCTGAATCAAGTCCGCCGAACACCCCTGCGATACACAGTGGTTTTGCCGCGTCGCAAATCATGAGGTCGGCTTCGTCGAGCTTGCGTTCCACCCCGTCGAGGGTTGTGAACGGTGAGCCTGCCGGGCAGGTGCGCACCACGATGCGGTTGCCTTCGATTGTGTTCAGGTCGAAGCAGTGGAGCGGCTGCCCGATGCCGTGGAGTATATAGTTCGTTATGTCGACGATATTGTTGATTGAGCGCACACCGATGGCTTCAAGGCGTTGACGCAGCCATTCGGGGCTTTCTTTCACGGTGACATTGCGGATGGTGAGGCCGCTATAGCGCGGGGCGCCTTGAAGGTCGGCCACTTCCACCTCTATGGCACCGTCGGGGCGGTCGGATGCGAATGCCTCTACACCCGGACGGCGGAGTGATGCATGGCCGAGGTGGCAGCCGGTGTAGGCAGCAAGGTCGCGTGCCACGCCGTAGTGCGAGGCGGCGTCGATGCGGTTGGGGGTCAGGTCGACCTCCATCACCCAGTCGCTCTGAAGATTGTAGAATTCAGCTGCGGGGGTGCCGGGCGCAGGGGCGCCTTCTTCGGGAATCACGATGATGCCGTCGTGGCTTTGGCCGACTCCGATTTCATCCTCGGCGCATATCATGCCTAGCGATTCAACGCCTCGGATTTTCGAGCGTTTTATCTGGAATTCCTTGTCGCCGTCGTAGAGCGTTGTGCCTACTGTTGCCACCACTACGGTCTGGCCTGCCGCAACATTCGGTGCACCGCACACAATCTGTGTCGGTTCGCCGTTGCCGAGGTCTACGGTGGTTATGTGCAGGTGGTCGCTGTCGGGATGCTCCACGCATGTGAGCACCTTGCCTATTACAAGCCCCTTAAGGCCGCCTTTGATTGATTCGACCTCTTCGAGCCCGTCGGTTTCGAGGCCGATGGAAGTCAGGGCCTCGGTCACTTGTCGCGGTGTCATCTCGATGTCGAGATAATCCTTAAGCCAGTTGTAAGATATATTCATCGTTTGATTCGTTGTTTTAGAGGTTGTGTAAAAATCCTTCGATGGGATTGTCTGCTGATTTTTAGGCGGTTTTTATCGACGAACCGGGTTCTGGCAGCTATCGATGCGGCGCATCGCTCACTTCTCAAACCCCGTAAATCCCGCTATCCACCTCTCTAAAAATCTGTTGGAAAAATTTTCAGACAACTCCTTGGAACATGGTGCCTTCCTCCGTTCAAACGGCAAAGTTACAAAAATTTCCGTATTCCCCTCCAACCATTTACGTGTCAATTTTTCTGAATCACCCCCCTGCGTCCGTCCTTGGCAGGGAGGTGCCGTCTGCGGCCTGATGTGCTGGCGTCGGGACCTGGTGGCCTGTGTGGGGCGCCTGTTTTGGATTTTGCCGGAAAGTGAGTATCTTTGCGTTATGAAAACCAATAGGATATTTGTCGCATTTTCACTATTTGTTGCCTTCATGTCTGCCGGTGTGCCGGCATCGGCCCAGTCGTTGTTTGACGAGATGCTTATCGACGGTGAGACGGTAAGCACCGACACGGTTGTTGCCGCTACCCAGGCTGCCCCGGCGGTTCGGCCAGCCAAAGCCAAGCGTCCCCGCCGTGCGTTGAAAAGCCGCAATGCCGAGCCATCGTTATGGGATCTGACCGATGCGGAAGGCAACCCGTTGGATCCTGAAATGTTCGGTGCACGCGAACTGGTTATCGACTCCACACTCGTGGTCGACGACATGCTGTTGGCCGAACGTTCCTTCCTGCCTTTGGTTTTCAGCACCTATTCAATGCAATTGCCCGAAACGGAACCTGACGCGCTCAATCCCGACGCTCCCGCCCCGGTGGAACTTAACTGGGCGGAACGTGCCGTTTATCGCGACAACCGTAACCGGGTGTTTATGCAGAAATTCATGGTCGAACACCCAGAGCTGGTACGATATAATCTTGCCTCTATGCCGCGTCCGCCGAAAGAGTTCCATATGGAAGCCGACCCGTCGCAGGCCAAAATTACCGTGACGGAATTCACGCGCGACGTAAACGAGATGGTAGGCGTTGCCAAGCCCGTAGACCTCGGCCGCATAAACTGGCTTCATAATTTCGACGGGTCGCTGCAGTTCTCACAGGCTTATATATCGCCGAACTGGTACCAGGGTGGTAAATCCAACCTCAACGCCATCCTCAACCTGTTTTATGACATAAAGTTGAACCAGGCTTTCCATCCGAACCTGATTTTCGAGACCTCTGTGCAATACAAACTCGGCCTTAACAACGCCCCTGAGGATACATTGCACGCCTACAATATTTCCGAAGACCTTTTCCAGGTTAACACCAAGTTCGGTCTGAAAGCGGCAAAGCGGTGGTATTATTCGGTTACTGCACAGTTCAAGACACAGTTGCTCAACAGCTACCGCACCAACAGCGAAGACCTTATAGCAGCGTTTTTGTCACCTTCCGAACTTAACCTCGGTGTCGGTATGACCTACAATTATGAGAATCCGAAAAAGACTCTCAATTTCACGGCTGCCATATCGCCGCTTTCCTATAATTTGAAAACCTGCACGAATTCACGCCTGAACCCTACGGCATTCGGCATCGAGGAGGGGCATCAGTCGATAAGCCAGTACGGTTCGAGTGCGGAACTGACCTTCCGCTGGAAACTGGCCTATAATATAGAGTATTTCTCCCGCCTGTTCATGTTTACCGATTATGAATATGTGCAGGGCGACTGGGAGAACACTATAACATTCAATATCAACAAGTTCCTTTCCACGAAGATTTTTGCCCATCTGCGTTATCAGTCAGATGCCCTTCCGATGGAGGATACATCATGGCATAAGTGGCAATTCAAGGAAATTCTTTCTATAGGGTTCTCTTACCGGTTCTCGCGTTCATGAGCCGTATTCTCTCCATGGCCTGCGCATTGGCGCTCTCATTTTCGGCGGTCGCTGCCGGGCATAATCCCATCCCAGCCTCGTCGTGGGTGGAGAAGGGTATTGACGATGCCGCCGTCAGGGAAATGCTGACGGCACACCCGTCGGATGCGGTGGAGGGTATATGGAGCGCCACTGCCGATGGCGCCCGCATAGCCATAATCCCCGGTATGCCTCCCGGAACCCCGAAACATTCCGGCAACGGGTATCTGCTTGTTATTTTGGATTCGCCGCGTGCCGGCATTGTGCCGGGAACCGTGATGGGGTGGTGTTCGCCGTCGGCAAGGAAGGGATATTACGACAGCCGCATATTCACCCGTTGTGACGGTGTTGATTTGTCGTCGCCCAGGCGTTTCACCCTCCACCTTACAGATGATGCTCGTCTGTCGATGACGGAGGTGCACGAAGGATTGGAATTCGTGCCTTGGCGGATATTGCCATATATGTTCCGCTCGCTGCTGCGGGAGCGTCACGACCGTGCCCGCGAGCTTGACGGGCTTCTGCGCATTTGGCCTGCCGGGCTGGGGGAGCCGCTTAAACCGCGCTACCTGTAACCAATCCCCAACATCCATTTACATTAATCCGCTAGAACGATTATGCGTCCGGTTGCCTTCATGTTGCTTTTGTTATGTGCGATCCCGTTTTGGGCGCAGAGGCAGAGTTCCATACGTAAAGGGCTTAAGGCCGACAAGGGCGCCTTGGTGGCTACCCGTGATTCCGGGCTTTTGGACACGGTGGCGGCTACGGGAACCGAGGTTCGCTTCTCGGGCTATGAGAAAACCTTGCGGTCAACACGTGAAACCGTGTTCCTGACCAATCTTTCCGGCAGGGAGCTTGACCGTGTGATTTTCCATATCACATATTTCGACGCGCAGGGCAGGCAGTTACATAAAGTCCGTAAAAATCTTTATGCGGGCATACCGCCGGGGGAGACCCGCCGCCTTGACTTCCCCACATGGGACCGCCAGTTTGCATTTTATTATATCCGTTCGCCCCGCCCGAGGGTGTCGGCTATCCCATATAACGTTTCCATCTCGCCCGATACGCTGATATTCGCACGCTGATAAGTCAGCCGGGGCATCCGCATACTTATTGAACGCCATGCATCCTATCGACCACATCCGTAAATTCGCAAAGCTCACCCCGGCCTTGGAGGCCAACCTGCGCAAGGTGATGAGGGAGCATGTGTTTGCCAAAGGTGATGTTGTGCAAGGGGTAAAAGACCTCTCCTCATACGCCTATTTCCTTACCAAAGGGGCTGCGCGTTTGTTTTATACTGCCGGAGGCAAGGAGCATACTTTCTCGTTTGCATTTGCAGGGGAGTTCGTGATGCTTTCGCGGCATGTGGCCATAGCGCATCCCGACACGGTGGCAATCCACTTCCTGGAACCGACGCATGTGATATTCGTACCTCATCTGAAAGTGAAAAACCTTTTGGATGATTACGATGCCGTGACCGACACAGAGGGATTACTGTTTCTTAACGTTGCCCTGCTTCATTATAAACAGTTTTTAGAGGAGCGTGTCGACGTGATGCAGTCGCTCAGTGCCGACGAGCGTTACCGATGGGTTATGAAGCGGTACCCGCGTCTGTCGGAATGTGCAACCACCACGCAGGTGGCATCGTTTCTCGGCCTGTCCAAGGAAACCCTCTACCGCATCAAGGGGGAGCGTTATTCCCCGTCGCGGCGAAAGCTTAAAGACAATGAATTGCATATTCCCTTAAAAGATGATGAAAATGACAATCGATGAGGCCGTAGACGGCTATCTCTCCCGCAACGGTTTCGGCAGCTTTGACCCTAAGGCAGCCTTGATAGATATGGACGGCACTTTGCTTGACTCCATGAAAGGGCACACGCTTGCATGGCAGAGGATGGTGTCGGAAATCGGGATTCCATGCACCCGCGACGAGTTTTACCTTTACGAAGGGATGACGGGAGCCGAGACAATCAACATGCTGTTCAAGCGGTCGTTCGGGAGGGAGGCGACTGCTGATGAGAAAACCGAACTTTATGCCCGGAAAACTCGTTATTTTAACGAATTGCCCCGTGTCGGGATTGTAGCCGGTGCCGACCGTGTTATAAGGATGCTGATTGAATATGGGATAACGAGGGTGCTTGTGACCGGGTCCGGCCAGTTGTCAAGCCTTGAGCGGCTCGCGACCGACTTTCCCGGAGGTTTTTCGGATACGTTGCGGATAACATCGCATGACGTCACTTTTTGCAAACCCCATCCCGAACCATATTTGAAAGCGATGAATCTTGCCGGTGTCCGGCCTTTCGAGTCGTTGGCACTTGAAAATGCCCCGCTCGGGGTGAAATCGGCTTCTGATGCCGGAGCGTTCACCATTGCAGTCACTACGGGGCCTATACCTGAAGAGGAGATGTGGACGGCCGGGGCCCACATCGTGCTACCCTCCATGGAGGCTGTGGCCGACATATTGCCGGAGTTGGCAGGACGCCGCTGAGGCTCTCCGTGCCGTGTTCCACATACATATTTTTACGATTTACTTAAAAATACTGCTTATTATTATGAAAGCCATTGAATCCCAAGCTGCTTCTAAGCCCCAGGCCGGTGTGACAGATGCCGGTTCGGGAGAAACTATAATTTTTACCAACCATGTGGCCCAGGCTGTCGACGAGGCAGTCGAACGGATGGCACCCACCTCGGTTTTCGTGATTGCGGATGTCAACACCGCCTCGTTTGTGCTTCCACGCCTGCAGAGCGAGTCAAAGGCGATAGGTGGTGCGAAGGTGATTATGACCAAGGCCGGGGAAATGTTCAAGAATATTGACACGCTGGCAATGATATGGAAGCAGCTCGGCGACGGGGGTGCTACCGGCAAATCGGTTGTAATAAATCTCGGTGGCGGTGTTGTTACCGATATGGGGGCTTTTGCCGCATCCACGTTTAAACGCGGCATCCCGTTCATAAATATCCCTACGACGCTTTTGGGTGCGGTTGATGCCGCCGTAGGTGGCAAAACAGGCATCAATTTCAATTCGTTGAAAAACGAGGTGGGGTTGTTCAGGCAGTCGGAACTGGTGGTTATTTCCACAACGTTTTTCCGTACGCTGACCTCGCAGGAACTGCTTGCCGGTTATGCCGAAATGATTAAGCATGCCGTTCTCACTTCTAAAGAGATGACCGACCGGCTGCTGGGTTACGATGTCACGGCCTATGACCCTGATTCATTGCTTGCCCTGTTGCAGGAAAGCGTTGCGGTGAAATGCAGCTTTGTAAACCGCGATATGGAGGATAAAGGGGTGAGACGTGCGTTGAATTTCGGCCATACCGTTGCGCATGCGTTCGAGGCGTTGGCACTTGAGCGTCATTCCCCGTTGTCGCATGGCTATGCGGTTGCCTTCGGAATGGTGGCGGCATTGGTGCTTTCTCACATGAAATGCGGATTCCCCTCTGGTGAGCTGCATCGTTATGCGGCCTATGTGTCGCACCATTACGGGGCTTTTGACATAAGCTGCGACGATTATAAACGCCTGCTGTCATTCATGCATCATGACAAGAAAAATGCCTCGGTCGATGAGATAAACTGCACGCTTCTGCGTGATTACGGCGATATTGCCGTAAACACCCCGGTGGCCGACGAGGATATGGCCGCAGCACTCGATATTTACCGGGACCTGCTGCATATCCCCTGATTACGGCCTGATACACGTATATAATATTGAACTGGCGCTATGTCAAAGCAATTTTTGACATAGCGCCGTTATTTGATGGCCGGGAATGTACCGGCATGTTTGCGCAGGGGTATGAAAAAAGGGTAAGCTGACTACATCGCGCCGCTACGACCCCCTACCGTTGCTTCGATCAAGACCTGGCGGAGTTCAGGGGGAGCTGGCCGTGTAGGACTTACCCGGCCACAAAGGTAGTGCTTTTTCCCGAACCGGCAAAACGATTCACGAAATTTACGCGTCATAAAGGTATTTTCTTGAGATTATATCACTTCTATGCCTTATTTGGGATTCTTTTCGGGAAAATGTTTTAAATTTGCTGTGAACTCGCTCATCTTTTGAAAGATGTTGCACTTCCAGTATTAGAAAAATATATCCGATGTCAATAACATTGCTTGAAAAAATAAAATCCGATGCCATTAAAGGGATTCCGGCATCGGTTGACGACTGCATCCGCCTTGCCGGATGCGTGCCTTTGAATAACGGCGAATTCCTTGATGCCGAAGCCCAGCGGAACCTTGATGCGATTTGCGATGCAGCCGACGAGGTGCGTCGTGCCTTGGAGGGGGATACCATCGACACATGTTCGATTGTCAACGGCCGTTCGGGGCGTTGCACCGAGAATTGCAAGTGGTGTTCGCAGGCGGCTTCCCACCATACAGGGTGCCGTGAATATGATTTCATTGATGAACAGGAGTATTTTGACATGGTCGACCGCAACAGTGCCAGGGGCGTGAAACGGCTGTCGATAGTTTGCTCCGGCCGGAAAGTGGCCATGAACGATATACGCCGGTTCTGCGAGCTTTATAAAAAGACACGCGAGCGCTCGGATATTTCCTTATGCGCCTCGATGGGACTGTTGAACCGTGAAGAGTTACAGGCTCTTTATGATGCAGGGATAAGGCGCTATCATTGCAACCTTGAGACTGCGGCTTCCTATTTCCCGTCGCTCTGCACGAGCCATACCCGCGAGGATAAGCTGCGCACCATCCGCCTGGCACGCGAGGTGGGCATGGAGGTGTGCTCAGGGGGGATTATCGGGATGGGGGAAACCCTGAGGCAACGCCTTGAAATGGCCGAGGAGGCCCGCGAGGCCGGGGCTGTGTCGATTCCCATAAACCTTCTGAACCCCATCGCAGGCACCCCGTTGGAGCATACGCCCCTTATAAGCGAGCCGGACGTTATCCTGACTGTTGCCCTGATGAGGTTTGTCGCTCCCGGGCTTACCCTGAGGTTTGCCGGTGGCCGGGCGCGTCTGAGCAAAGAATCCACATCGCGCATCCTCAGGGGTGGCATGAACGGTGCATTGGTCGGCGATATGCTGACAACAATCGGCAACGGCATGGATGAGGATTTCGAACTGTTCCGCAGCCATGGGTTCGAGGTGTGAGCATGCTGTGTCGTCATCGGATGCCCTGTAGGATACCCCGTTTTTTCAAAAAAACAATAAATAGTCAATGTCATGGGAAACAGAGAATTGGATAAAACAGGCAATTACGTTATAACCATCGGCCGCCAGTTCGGGAGCGGGGGCCGGGCGCTTGGCCAGATGATTGCCGGGCGCTTCGGAATCGAGTATTATGACAAGAAGCTCCTGGGGGAGGCCGCACGGCGTGCCGGGATGTCGCAGGAGGTGTTCGAGCGGAATGACGAGCGTATGCCCAACCTTATGGGCAGCTCCCTGACATTCACCATGGGCTACGGGCAGTTGCCATGGTATAACGGCACGGCCATGATGACCGATTCCATATATAACTCCCTTACCGATGTTATTACCGGCCTGGCCGACACCCGCCCCTGTGTCATCGTGGGCCGTTCTGCCGATTATGTGCTGCGCGATCACCCGTCGCCGAAGGTAAGCCTTTTCGTGCATGCCCCGATGGATGAGAGGATAAAGCGCATCGTTGGGCGTGCCGACAAAGAGCATGAAAAAGCGGCACGTTCACTTGCCGAGAAAACCGACAAATTACGTGCCGCATATTATAATTTCTATACTGACAAAAAGTGGGGTGACGCCGCTACCTACGACCTGACGTTTGACTCGTCATTGATGCCGATGGATGATATCTGCGATCTGATTGCGGCGTATATCCGGTTACGGTTCGGCATCGAGCCGGTTCGTCGTTGAGGCCGGGTTTTCATTCTGCCCTTCGGCATTCCCATATGTGAAATTGTGCGTGCCGGCACTCTCCCCTGATATGGTGGTGACTGTGGCGGCGTCGGGTCCGGGGTCGGCGCTGTGTGTGGTTGCTACAGGCGCGGGGACAGGCGGAATTATATGCCCTTCGCGCAACGGGGGCAGGCGATGTGACAGGACGGATATGCACAGGCCGTTAGCTCCGAAAAGCACGCCTGCAATCCCGGTGGCCAGCACTATCCATTTCTCATATTCAGGCGCGTGGAGCGACGGGACGCATAATGCTACCACCCCTGCCACAAGGATAAGGATTGGGGCGATGTACATCCAGGCCGGGTAATCGACCGGGCGGTATTTGTGCGAAATCTGGAACACCTGGAACGCACCACCCACAATCATGAGGGCTGAAAACGGGTAAATCAGCAAAGGGCGGAAAATGTCGGGCAGCAATATGATGCTCAGACCAAGCCCGAGGCCGCCTACGCCGCATACCAGCTGGATGAAACGGAGTCCGGCCGATGTCGTGTCGGAGCGGCGGGATATGAACATCGAAATCAGGCTGATTACGGCAGGCACCACGAATGCCAGGCCGCACAGGAGCACTATGCTCCGTGGCAGCGTGTCGCGGTCGTAGAGCCATATGAACACGGCCCCCAATGCGAGGATTAAAATAGAAATCAGAGCGTTACCTTTGTTTGACATAACTAGAGGTTTTGGTTTTGAACATTTAAGTGAATACCCCTTATCCTGGGAATGAATCGTCTTTGCGTTGTGCATGGGTTCTTTCCTGTCTATATATTAATGTGCAAAATTAACAAATTGTTGAGTCCTGATGGTAGAAATATGCATGGATAATGCTTAACTTTGCCGCAAGTTATGAAATACGGAATTATAGTGGCGATGCAGGTCGAGCTAGACATGCTGCTGCGCGAAATGACAGGAGTAGGGCATGCCACGTTAAACGGAACGGAATACCATACAGGCCGGATCGGTGACACCGAGGTGGTGGCCATGCAGTGTGGCATAGGCAAGGTGAACGCCGCCGTAGGAGCGTTGACCCTGATTGAGAATTTTCACCCCGACGCGGTGATTAACACCGGTATAGCCGGAGGCACCGGAGGTGGTGCCGGAGTGCTTGACGTGGTGATAGGCCGTGAAGTGGCCTATCACGATGTGTGGTGCGGCCCCGGCAATGCACCCGGCCAGGTGCAGGGGCACCCCGAGCGTTACGAAGGGGCGACAGCGCTGTTCGATATACGGTCGCTGTGTGCCGATCCAAACGTCAAGATAGGTCTTATTGCTTCAGGCGACAAGTTCGTTTCCACACCCGGCGACCTTGAAGCCGTGTTGCGGGTGCAGCCTGAGGCTGTGGCCGTCGATATGGAATCAGGTGCGATTGCCCAGGTGTGCCATCTCAGGAATGTGCCGTTCCTTGCTATACGTGTGGTTAGCGACACCCCCGGCGTCGAGAACCATCTCCAACAGTATGGCGACTTTTGGTCGCTTGCCCCGAAATCTACATTCGGTGTGCTTCGCCGGTTGCTGTCGGCATAAAGCTTCCCGCGTTTTGACGTCATCGTTATCACCAGCCATTATGGAAAAAATTGCAAGTTTTCAAGTCGACCACCTGCGGTTGCTCCGCGGGGTTTATGTGAGCCGTCGCGATGTCACCCCATCGGGCGATATTATAACGACTTTCGATATCCGCATGACCGAGCCTAACCGCCAGGAGGCTCTGACTCCCGAAACGCTCCATGCCATGGAGCATCTGGCCGCCACCTATCTGCGTAACCGTCCGGACTGGAAGGACCGCGTGGTTTACTGGGGGCCTATGGGTTGCTGCACGGGCAATTACCTCATCCTGTCGGGCAGGCTCGAGCCTGCCGACATCCTGCCGCTGTTGCGCGACATGATGGGTTTTGTCGCCGGATTTGACGGTGAGGTGCCCGGTGCCACGCCGCGTGATTGCGGGAATTACTCGTTTATGGATCTTGCCGGTGCACGCCGTGAGGCAGCCCGCTATCTTGACGAGGTTCTTCGGTGCCCGGCCCCAGGCAACTTGGATTATCCTGCCTGACATCCGCCCCGGTGGGATTTAGAAAATTTTATGTAAGCGCGTAAGCGATTATTTAGTAGGTTTTTGTAATTTTGCCCCGATTATGGGCTTGAATTTAACCATCGACCAGGGTAACAGCTCGGCCAAGATTGCCATATGGGAGGGTGGCAACCTCGTCGAACAGGAAACGATGAAGGAGCTTACCCGCCAGCATCTGGTGAAAATGGTGGGGCGTTTCCATCCGGAACGTGCCCTATGCTGTTCGGTGACCGGCAACGGCCGCCGTATGGCACAATGGCTTGTTACGCAGGGTGTCGATGCCCGCGAGGTGAACTTCGAGATGCCCCTGCCGCTGGTTATCGACTATGCCACGCCGCAAACGCTTGGTGAGGACCGCATTGCCGCCGCAGTGGGGGCGTGGAGCCTTTTCCCCGGCGAGGCGTCGCTGGTTGTCGATATGGGTACCGCCGTAACCTACGACGTGGTAAGTGCCGACGGGCATTTCCGTGGGGGGAACATCGCCCCCGGCATCGGGATGCGGCTCCGTTCGCTCAACAGTTTCACTGCACGCCTGCCGCAGGTGGGGGGATATGGTGAAACGCCGCTGATCGGGTTCGACACGGCAACGGCGATGCGTGCCGGTGCGGTGCGCGGTGTAGTGGCGGAAATTGCATATTACCGCTCGATGTTGCCGGAGCATTCCCAAGTCGTGCTTACCGGCGGGTGGGCCCACCATGTCAGCAAATTCCTTGATTTCCCTGTGACCGTTGAAAAATGCCTGGTCACAAAAGGGCTGTTAAGCATCTTACTTTATAATGAAAATAAATAAACTGATTACCGGGTTGCTCATGTTGGTGGCAACCGTCCCGGCCATTTGGGCGCAGAACTCTACAGTTACACCTTATTCCCGATTCGGTTATGGCATGCTCTCGGAGCAGTCGAATGCCATGCAGCGAGGCATGGGCGGGGTGGGATATGCCATGCGTTCAGGGCGCCAGATCAATTTCATGAACCCCGCCAGTTATGCCGCCATCGATTCACTGACCTTCCTTTTCGATATGGCTGTCAATCTTAAAACGTTGAGAACCACCGAAGGCGAATCGGGCGGCACGAATTTTACGGGCGGACTTGACTATATCACCATGCAGGTGCCGCTGACCAAATGGCTCGGGGCGTCGGCAGGCTTGATGCCGTATTCGGAAGTGGGCTACAGCTTCGGCGACGAAATTGTGAACGGCACCAACTCCCGCACCGGTTCCGGCGGCCTTAACCAGCTTTATGTAGGTTTCGGTGCCAAGCCTTTCAACGGGTTCACTCTCGGTTTCAACGTAAGCTACCTGTTCGGCACGCTTATCAACGACACATATGTCTACACCTCGTCGTCATCGACGGCGCTTTTCGAGCGTGTGATAGAGGTGCGTGACTATAACCTGCGTTTCGGCTTGCAGTATGGCCTGAAGCTGACCCCCGACCATGAGCTGACAATCGGTGCGGTGTATTCGCCGAAAAAATCGTTCCGAGGCCATACGTATGGCGTGAAATATGATGTCAGTGCCGACCAGGAACCCGACACCATTGCCAACATAAGCCTCAAAGGGAATGCCGAGATGCCTGAGACATGGGGCGCGGGTATCTCCTATAAATGGCAGAACCGCCTTATGGCCGAAGTGGATTTCACCTACCAGCCTTGGAAAAATGCGAAATTCGCAACCATCGAAGGTTTTGACAATCAAAACCGTTTCAACGACCGCTGGCGTGTAGGGCTCGGCCTGGAATTCGTAAACCGCCCGCGAGGCAGCTGGGCGCAGCGCATCAATTACCGTCTCGGTGCCTTCTATTGCAACGATTATATAAAGGTAGGCGACAACAGCGTGCGCGAAAAGGGCGTAAGCATCGGTTTCGGTCTTCCGGCACCGGCTGCGAAAACCATGGTAAACCTCAGTTTTGAATACCGTAACCGCCAGGCCAGCCCGCAACCGCTGGTCAAGGAAAACTATTTCGTGGTGACCCTCGGCTTGAATTTCAACCAGCTTTGGTTCTATACCAACAAGCTGCGTTGATAACGGCGGCGGCAGTCAGTTCGACAAGGTGGATGCGAATAGACCCCTAGGCAGGTGAGGAATATCAAACGTGTATCGGGAATGCGGTTCTTACCGTTTATGATTGCGGCAACCGTTGTCGCGGCTTTGGCCTGTGCCTGCGCCGACGACAAGAGGGAGACTATAGCCATCTCGGCCGACCCCGAGACATTCCCTACGATGCGCACCATCAACGTGTCGACCCTGATTTCCGATTCGGGTTATACACGTTATCATATCACAACACCGTTGTGGCTGATGTTCGAGGAGGCGCGCGAGCCGCATTGGAGCTTTCCCGACGGGATGTTCATAGTGCAGTTCAACGACAGCTTGCAGGAGACCGGCACATTTACATCTGACACGGCCACCTACTACAGCGCAAAAAAACTGTGGCAGTTTGACCGCAATGTAAGGATGCGGAACATCGACGGCGACAGGTTCCTTACCCAGCAGCTTTTCTGGGACCAGAACACACACAAAGTATATTCCGATTCCTTTATACACATAGAGCGTGCCGACCGCATTATCGAGGGTTACGGGTTTGTTTCGAACGAAACCATGACCTCCTATACGATTAAGAACCCTTCGGGAATCTTCCCGACCGGCGATTTTGTGTCAGACGGCGGCGGGAAACGGGGCGTTGCACCTGCCAATGACACTGTGCCTACGGCAACCGTGTCGCCAGCGGCAGCCCCTGCGCCCGGCGGCACCACGCTGAAACCGGTTACGACACATTGACCGCTTTTGAAGGCGTTTTTGCAAGGCTTTGCCTCCATGCGTGGCCATAATGCCTGTGGAATGCCTGGAATTCGATTATTGCCAACCACCATTTCATTATAACTAACAAAATCACAACACCCGGCAGTGGATACCTCCTGGCTGATCATAACATTGATTTCTCTTGCGTTTTCGGCGCTCTTTTCCGGAATTGAAATAGCTTTTGTAACCTCCGACCGTGTGCGGGTCGAACTCGATGTGCAGAAAGGGGGATTTGTGGGGCGTGTGCTTAACACGTTCTATTCCCGTTCGGAATTTTTCATTTCCACAATCCTTGTGGGTAACAACATAATGCTTGTAATCTACGGTATGGGCGCGGCAAAAATGCTTGAGCCGTGGCTCATCACCGTATGTCCCAACCAGGCTTTCGTGCTGATTGCACAGACCCTGGTTTCAACAGGGGTGATATTGCTCACCGGCGAGTTTTTCCCGAAATCGGTTTTCCGCATCAACCCTAACAGGTCGCTGAAATTCTTCGCCCCTATGATGGCGGTGATTTACTATATCCTGTACCCCGTGTCGCTTTTCACAACCTGGCTTTCAGGCTTGCTGATGCGCATGTTCGGGGTTCCGAACCGCACTCCCCAGCTAGGGGCCATATCGCTTGGCGATCTCAACGACTATATAGAGCAGACCATCGACGAGCAGGCCGACGAGCAGGCCGAGGTTGAAAACGAGGTGAAGATATTCCATAACGCACTCGATTTTTCCACCACCCATCTGCGCGATTGCATGACGCCGCGCAACGAGATTGTGGCGGTTGACATCGACGACACCACTACCGGGCATCTTAGCGAGCTGTTTACCGAATCAGGGCGTTCAAAAATCATTGTCTACCGGGGGGATATCGACAACGTTCTCGGCTATATCCATGTCAGTGAGCTGTTCACCCCCGGTTGTGAATGGAGGGAATGTCTCAAGCCTGTGGTCTTTGCCCCTGAAACCTTGATGGCAAATAAAATGATGCGGCGCCTGCTGGCCGAAAAACGCTCTATTGCGATTATTATCGACGAGTTCGGAGGCACAGCCGGCATGGTCACGCTTGAGGACCTTGTTGAAGAGATTTTCGGTGACATCCAGGATGAACACGACAATGTGCAGCTTGTGGAAAGGGAGCTGGCGCCGGGGTTATATGAGTTTTCAGGCCGCACGGAAATCGAATATATCAACGAAAAATACCACCTTGATATACCTGAAGATGACGAATATCAGACTTTGGCGGGTTACATACTGTGCAAAACCGGGCAGATTCCGGCCAAAGGGGAAGTGGTGGAGCTTGACAGCTTCCGTCTCGAAGTGGTGGAAAAATCGGCCAACCGTCTTGAGCTGATAAAATTGCTGGTCAATCCGGCGGAAGATTGACAGGCTGTCGAAAAATATTTCGGGATAATTGCAGATATTTCCATAAACCGTCTGTAAAAGTCGGTGGCTTATAGGGGTGGGGATATTCCCGTTTTCAGGGTGGCTTGAGGGCGTTTTAGGGGCATTTTGACCTCGTGGAAATAAAAAATGTACTTTTTCTGAATTTTTTTGCAGAAAAATTTGGTGGAATCAAAAATGCGTTGTAACTTTGCACACGCAAACGACAGGGAACAGGATGCCAATCAAGGCGCAGAGGAGCTTGAGAGAAAGCACACCGCGAAGATGTTTCCCCGGAGTTTCAAATCCTGGTGTGGTAGTTCAGCTGGTTAGAATACCTGCCTGTCACGCAGGGGGTCGCGGGTTCGAGTCCCGTCCATACCGCAGGAGAGAGAGGAGAATGAGTAATTTTTAAGCTTCGGCTTAATGTTACTCATTCTTTTTTTATCCCCTTTTGTCGGTTGTATTTGTCGCTTTATACATCATATTGTGCAACAATCTCAAAAACCATCGTTTTCGAGTGATATAACGATCTTTGCAAGATTCAACAAATATATCAGGTTATAATTGGGTGTTTAACAGCATGTTGTAATCGTATGTGCAAGGTTAAAAACAGACTGTAAAATTTGCATTTAACCTGAATTGACATTATATTTGCGAAATAATATTAATAAAAGCAGTATTCTGCTATGGAAACATAGCAGAGAGCTATTAATGGTTCTGCGTTATGTTGCCTAGAGACCAAATATGGCGCCGAATTTTATGGAGAGTTTGATTTTCTCTCCTAGTTGCATCATACAGTTCATTCCTCAAAAACTGTTATCCTATGAAAGCTATTTTTATCTGTCTTGCCATGTTTGTTGCATTCTCTACTTTGGCAAAACCAAATCCGATAAATCAGACATTATCCACAGACGATGAAAACGGTATCGAAATTAAGGATGTGGAATACGATTACAACATGTTTTCTGATGGTGGTAGAATGGATTGCACTGGCTTATTGCAGTTTTATATAATCGTCCCGCCTGAAGGGCAGAGGGTACTCGTTTACCGTACTAGGAAGCATCTCATTGAGGGTGACAGGCTGTATCCGTTTGCTGTTAGTGAATGGGACATTGATTCAAATAGGATTGCTCATGTGTCACTAAAGAATATTAGTTGGGGGACATATTTCAAAGTCTGTGTCTTGTACGATAACGATATACGTGTTTATTCCTCATTCTATTGTGTTAATTCCTATATTGATAAGGATGACTTAGACCTATTATTAAACCAAGCATCTGTTGAAAGTCCTGTTTCTGGTTTGTTCAGCATAAAGGTTTTAGACAAGGATTTAGTCATAGATACATATGAGACGGTCAACCTGGCTGTTGTCGATTTACATGGAAATATATTGTTTTCAGGGAATCTTTCAAAACCTACCACAATACCTATTGACAAAGCGGCATCTTCTGTAATAATTACACGATATACAATCAATGGCAAAACCACGACCAATAAATTCTTACTCAAATGAAACAGAAATAGTTGTATTCTGATACTTAAGTGAGAATAGGATTATAGATAACGGCGTTGTGTCAAAATTCAATATTTTGGCACAACGCCGTGTTTTTCGCCCGTATGGCGAGGGTGGTGTCAGAATGGTTCAGATGGTAGGAGTTTGCGGGTGATGCTGAAGGGAGTTGACTGAGGTCAATGACCGAAGCCGAATCCCGCAAGCGACGACCCGGATGAGCCATTCTGACACACCCCGTTGCTTTTCATTTATGCATGGGGATAGCCGGTGTCATGATTTGGGGGAAGGGTTGGAAACAGGGGGGGTCTTTGCCTGGTATTCCTCCTCGGCGGCTTTGAGAAGTGCCTGCGACTGCGGGTCGGTCTGCCAATGGAAGGGTACGAAATTGCTCTTTGGGTTGACCCACGACGGTTTGCGGCATGCAAGGATTATGAACGGGAGGCCTACAAAGAGGATTACGCCTCCGAAAAGCACGGAATACCAAACTGTGTTGGAACCCATCGAAATCTGATCCGGCGGCAGGAAGCTTAGCACGAATGCCAACAGCGAGCCGAGGAAACCTGTTCCTGCAACAACCCACATAAGCCCGTTGCCACGTTTGCCGATGCGGAATGGGCGCTTGGCGTTCTTCATCGAGTAGCGCAGGTGGATGGCTGCGGCAAACATCAGCAGGTAGGCGATGAGGTAGAGAAGCACGGTTAGCTGCGAAAGAATCTGATAGAAGCTTTCGACCGATGGCATGACCACGAACAGGAGCGACAACAGCGTCACCGCAAGCCCTTGGAGCAGCAGGATGTTTTTCTGCACGCCCGATTTATTGGTTTTTTGGAAGAATGGGGGCAGATAGCCTGCCTGACCCACTGCGAACAGACCTTTCGAAGGGCCTGCCACCCATGTCAGCACCCCGGCAAGCACCCCGAAGGCGAGCGCTATGGCGATAACGGGGGTGAACCAGTTCATGTGGAATGCCTTGAAGTAGTTGTCGAAACCAACCAGAAGGCTCTGCACCAGGTTTATATCCTTGGCAGGGATGATTATTCCGAGGGCGAATGTGCCGAGCACGAAGATAAGAACCGTTACCAATGCCCCGCCGAACACGGCTTTAGGATAGTTGACGGTGGGGTTCTGGATGTCGCGAACGTGCACACCCGACATTTCCATCCCGGCATAGAACAGGAAGATTGAGGCGGCCAGCACCACATTGTCGAAATTGGAGAAATCGGGGAGGAAGTCGCCGTGGAAGTTCATCTGCGATTCGCCACCCATGGCAAGGAACACCACGCCGCAAATCACCAGGAGCCCGGCGGGGATGATGGTGCCGATCATACCACCGATTTTCGAAATCTTGCCGACCCATCCCAGCCCTTTGAGGGATATGATTGTTGCAAGCCAGTAGATAGCCAGCACCACGGCTATGGTGTAGTAGCGGTTTGAGGCCAGGTGGGAGTCGGCCACATGGTCCATGCCGATGAAGGCCAGCGACACGGCGCCGAATGTCAGCACCGTCGGGAACCATATGGTGCTTTCAATCCATTGCAGCCAGATGCCGAGAAATCCGAGCTTACGCCCGAAAGCCTCGCCGATCCAGCGGAACATCCCTCCCTGCTGGTAGGGGAACAGCGCCGCGAGTTCTGCGGCTACGAGTGAAACCGGGATGAGGAACACCAGTGCCGCGAAGAGATAGTAGAATGCGGAACTCAGCCCGTATTCGGCTTCGGCCGGCAGGCCGCGCAGCGACACCACTGCCACGATGTTCATAATCATCAGGGTGCCTACGCCGAGTTTGGCAGCCGATTTCACGGTTGCCCCTTTTGAAGTGGTTGGTTGTGTTGCCATAATCAGATAGTTTTTAGTGTTGTTGTCCGGGGTGTTGACTCACTGCCTTGCATAGGGCGGGTCAGCCGGTAATTGTCACGCGGTCGCCGTTCATCACCCCCAGTCCGAGAATGCGGGTGAATTCCTTCACTGCGCCCTGTGCTTTGACGGAGTTGCCTGCATCGTCGAGAGGCGGGGCGAAAGCCGCGATTCCCAGTGTGCCGGGCAGTACCCCCAGCACTGCACCGCCGACACCGCTTTTGGCCGGTATGCCTGATGTATATAGCCAGTCGCCCGAATGCTGGTAGAAACCTACCGTGGCCATAAGGGTGGTTATTTTCGGCGCTATTTCGCGTGCGAACACCTGTTTGCCCGTCAGCGGGTTCACGCCTCCTGCCGCAATCGTGGCTCCCATAACGGCCAGCTGTGCCGAGGTTATGCCGAGCGAGCATTGTCGGGTGTAGAGGTCGAGGCTCATGTCGGGGTCGTCGTAGATACGGTCATAATTCTTCAACAGCCATGTGATTGCACGGTTGTTGAAATTCGTGGCGCTCTCGCTTTTGTAAAGCTCGTCGATGAGTTCGGGGGCTGAGCCGCACAGGTCGGTTATGTTGTCGGTTATCGCCTTCCATTTGGCGTCGGAGTCACCTTTGGGGGCAACCATCGAGCATGCCGATATGGCTCCTGCATTGACCAACGGGGTTGACGGGTGGTCGTTTTCCAGGAGGATTGCGAAAATGGAGTTGAAGGGGAGCCCTGTGGCGTCGGCGCCGATTTTGTCGAGTACTGCCGCAGGCGACTGTTGCCGCATAGCAAGGATGGCTGTAGGCACTTTCGACACCGATTCGATGCCGAATTTGTAATCGGTGTCACCCAGGTTTATGGCGGTTCCGTCGGGGAGCATCACGCTTAGACCGAACAGGGTCGGGTCGATGTTTGCGAGATAGGGTATGTAATCGGCATTTGCTCCACCCGTGAGTTTTGCACCGTAGTTGTAGGCTTGCTGCGCTGCATCCCTGATTTGCTGTTTGGTAAGGGTTATATCCATAACAATATAGTTTCAACGTTGGAGGAAACCGGCCGGCGGCCGCAGTCGATATGCGTTCGCCGGCCGGTGATGATTAATGGATTTGGTGCTGAAGCCGGAATGGCTTCACTCTCTCTTACTTCCCGGTGTGGTTGAATGTCTTTGTCACCAGGGGCGTGTTCTTCTCCATGGCGATGCGCGTCGTCGTGGGATATTCGAGGGCGTTAAGCTCGGTTACGGCAAAGCGGATGTCGTTGAGGAGCTGGTCGGCCATGTCGCGGCTGAAGCCTTGTTTGCAAAGCACGCGCATCACAACTATGTTTTCGAGATTTGCAGGCAAGGTGTAGGCAGGCACCATCCAGCCCTTCTGGGCTAGCTTGTCCTGGAGGTCGAAAAGGGTCCATTTGGCCGATTGCTGCACTTCGGGCTTCATGAGCCAGGTGAAAATCGGGTTTGGCACTTCGGGCGAATAGGGCTGGAATTCAGGCATAGCCGCTACCTGCTGGTGGAGGTATTTGGCAATCGTCAGCGAGTTGAGCTGCACGTTCTTATAGCCTTCGAACCCTAGGCGGATGAACTGGTAGTATTGTCCGAGAATCTGTGCGGCAGGACGTGAGAAGTTCAGGCCGACCTGGCTGATTTCCGCGCCGAGGTAGTTGACGCTGAACGACATGGCATCGGGCAGATATTTTTTGTCTTTCCACACAACCCATCCCAGACCGGGGTAGACGAGACCGAATTTATGGCCTGAGGTGCTGATTGAGAGCACCCATTTCAGGCGGAAGTCCCATTTAACCTCAGGGGTGAGGAACGGCAGGATGAACCCGCCGGAGGCTGCATCCACGTGGATGGGGATGTTGTAGCCGGTCCTGGCATTGTAGGCGTCAAGAGCTTTGTCAAGCGCTTCTACATCATCGTTAAGCCCGGTCCAGGTCACGCCCTGGATAGGCACGATGCAGATAGTGTTCTCGTCGCAGAGCTTGAGGGCTTCTTCGGGGTCAAGGGTTGTTTTCTCCAAAGTCAGCGGCACGGTGCGCATCTCGATCTGCCACAGTTGCGCGAATTTTTCCCATACGACCTGGAACCCGGTCGAAATTACGAAATTGGGTTTGTCGTAAGGCTTGCCTTCCTTGATGCGGCGGTCGCGCCAGCGAATCCATGCGGCGATGCCGCCGAGCATACATGCCTCTGACGAGCCTATGGCCAGTGCCCCTGTTTTCCATTTGGCTGTTTCGGGTGTGTTCCACAGGTTGGCCATGATGTTGATGCATTTGGCGTTCATCACGGCGATACGCGGGTATTCCGTTTCGTCGATATAGTTGATGTTGATGGCCTCGTTCATCAGCTTGGTGGCATATTCGTCCATATAGGTTGTCACGAACGTGGCCAGGTTCAGCCTTGGCTGGGTTTGGGCGAAGGTTTCGTCCTTTACCATCTGATAGGCTATTTCAGGCGTTGTAGGGCCGACAGGGATTTTGTCGACGGGGGCAGCTTGTAGCATAGCGTCTGAGCCGAAGACGTCGGTCTTGGCATCACCCTGACGGAAGTTGGGGTCAATGTTTGGGTCGAGCATGGGAAAAAGTTTTTTGGTTAGAATGTTTTGGTAGAGAAAAAGGAAGTGTGTTAGGACAAATCCCAGGAAGGGCAAATAAAACTATGGCTGTTCCAAACCTGGTTGTTCGTTCAAACTATGGTTCTTCATTATCCTGTCGTATAGTAAAACACGGCAGGGTTGCTATTGTTTGGCGTCCAGGAAATAAAAATTGATTTCATTAAGTAAGTCGTGGAAATTATTTTATATTATCTGCGAGCATACTTTCAGACGATTTTTGGCCGAAGATGAAGGAGTGTAGCGAGCTACACGACTGAAGATGAGGATAAAAAGCGGCGAAAGGATGCCGCAGAGAATATAAAGCCGGATTATACGTTTCATGCGTAATAATTTTCATGACTTACTTATCTCGGATAAACTTAAACGGCCCACGTGGTGTTGGGCTTTTACGGACTTTAACAAAGATGTCATGCCGGCTTCTTTGCCACTGTCCGTGCTGATTTGATTTATGGTTGATTAATGTGATTAAAATTTAGGAAATGGATTGGATTGTCGATGTTTTGCGCAACAACCCCTCCCTGGCCGTGTTCCTGACATTGGGTGTGGGATTTTTCGTGGGGCAGCTGAAGTATAAGACATTCTCGCTCGGTACGGTGACATCGGTGTTGCTGGTGGGCGTTCTCGTGGGGCAGCTTGACATACCGGTGCCCGGGCCGTTGAAGGATGTGTTCTTCCTGCTGTTCCTGTTTTCGATCGGCTACAGTGTGGGGCCACAGTTTTTCCAGGCTTTGAAAGGCGACGGGCTTAAGCAGGTCGCATTTGCCGTGGTGGTGTGTGTGCTCTGCCTTCTTTCCACGTGGGGTGTGGCATTGGTAATGGGCTATAGTCCTGGTGAGGCTGTGGGTTTGCTGGCCGGTTCGCAGACCATGTCGGCAGCAATCGGCGTGGGCACCGACACAATCAATTCGCTTGCGGTTACCGATGCCCAAAAGCAGGAGTGGCTGGGCATAATCCCTGTTTGCTACGCGGTTACCTATGTGTTCGGTACCATAGGCTCCGCTTATCTTCTGGCCAATCTCGGGCCGGTGCTGCTTGGAGGGATTAAGAAAGTCAAAGCCGAGACCGCCGAACTGGAAAAGAAGATGAACGAAGGGGCGGCAAATGCCGACCCCAACCAGATTATGGCATTGAGGCCGATTGTGTTCCGCGCCTATAAGGCCGCTGCCGATTATTTCTCGACCCCGCGTACCGTGGCCGAAGTGGAGGAGATGCTGAACAGCCGGGGGAGGCGCTTGTTTGTGGAACGCCTGCGCATCGACGGCAGGATTACGGAGGTTTCTCCCGGTCTGACGGTCTCGTCGGGCGATGAAATCGTTCTTAGCGGGCGTCGTGAGTTTGCCATAGGTGACGAGGGGTGGATAGGGCCGGAAGTTTTCGATGCCGAACTCCTGGATTTCCCTGCCGAGGAACTCGATGTGACCGTGGCTTCGAAAGAGGTTGCAGGTAAAACCGTTGCCGAGCTTCGCAGCATGAAATTCATGTATGGCGTTTCGATTAAGAACATAACCAAAAGCGGGGTGTCGGTGCCTGTGCTTGCCAAGGTGCAGGTTCAGAGAGGTGATATAGTTACGGTTGTCGGGCTTGAGCGCGAGGTGAATGCCGCTGCCCCTAAAATCGGTTATGCCGACAGGAAGTCGACCAAGACCGACCTTGTGTTTGTGGGTATCGGCATTTTCCTTGGAGGCTTGCTTGGTGCGCTTGCCGTCCATGTAGGCAAGGTGCCTGTGAGCCTGAGCGTGAGCGGAGGCGCCCTTATCGCCGGGTTGATTCTGGGGTGGCTGAGGTCAAAACGGCCAAGCTTTGGCCGCATACCGCGTTCTTCCGTATGGCTGATGAACAACCTGGGGTTGAACATGTTTATAGCCGTCGTGGGGATTTCATGCGGCCCGTCGTTTGTGAGCGGTTTGAAAAGCGTAGGCCCGGTGTTGTTCCTTATGGGTGTGATTTCGACATCGGTTCCATTGATTTTGGGTGTGATAATCGGGAAGAAGTTTTTCAAGTTCCCGGCGGCAATCAATCTCGGGTGCTGTGCGGGCAGCCGCACAACCACGGCGTCGCTCGGTGCTATACAGGATGCCGTAGGGAGTACCATCCCGGCTATGGGCTATACGGTTACTTATGCCATAGGGAATGTGCTGCTTATCCTGTGGGGTGTGGTGATAGTGCTATTGTTGGGTTGACGGTGCATGTGCGGCGGTGCGGTTTCCTGTGCCGTTATCCGTTATTGCCGACGGTTATTTTGCCGGAGCCTGTGGTGAAATGGTTGCTGATTCCATTTATGCCGCAGGCTTCGCAGTTGGTGTTTTATAGGCTGCCGGTTGGAGGATTATGTCGGATGTTGAAACCGTATCGATAAAAAATGCCGGTTTGGCATCTAAAATGCCTCGGTTTCAAAAAAAATACACTAACTTTGTATTTCAAAGCCACACTATGGCTACACCTTAACATTAACTGATAAACGCCAACCTTTTTGAGAAGCTTACCCGCTTTTTTGCCGCAGGCACGGGGCTTCATCGGAATCTCGATAGAACAATGAGAGTCAAAATTCACCGCGAAGGTACCAACATATTGATAATCTTTTTGCTGGGATTGCTGGTAATCAATGTCCCGGCTTGGGTTTTTCTGCGCGGTCTGCCATGGCTTATCGCGTTGCTGACGGGGGCGTCGGTTGTGTTTTATCTGCTGGTGGTCAACTTTTTCCGTTCGCCACGCAGGCATTTCCCCGGCAACCCGGAAAATGCGGTCGTAGCCTCTGCCGACGGTAAGGTGGTGGCTTTGGAAGAGACCTTCGAGAGGGAATATCTCAACTGCCGCTGCATACAGCTGTCGGTGTTCATGAGCCCGATGAACGTGCATGCCAACTGGTTCCCCGTAAACGGGGAGGTGGTTTATGCCACACATCATCCCGGGCGGTTTATGGCGGCCTACCTGCCAAAATCAAGCACTGAGAACGAGCGGTCGACCGTGGTGATACGCACCCCGCAAGGGCAATTGGTGCTGATGCGCCAGGTGGCCGGGGCAATGGCCAGGCGCATTGTCACCTATGCATGCCCCGGCGACGAGGCTTCGGTTGAAGACCACATGGGCTTCATCAAATTCGGGTCGCGTGTCGACCTCTACCTCCCGTTGTCGACCACAATCGATGTAAAACTCGGCGACGCCACTGTGGGCGGTGTTACGCAGGTCGGTACGCTCCACCCCGAAAAGGGCTGACCTGATTACCATGGCATATCGGAGGGGGAAACATTCAACAACGTATAAGCACGCATGATTCGACGCATTATAACCTCTGTCCCCAACACACTCACCTGCTGCAACCTGCTTTGCGGTGCATTGGCATGTATTTTCGCTTTCTCAGCCTACGACACATTCCCCGGGCTTTGGGGGCTTAACGGGAGGCAGATTGTGTGGATTCTTATCGGCGGGGCTGCTTTCTTCGACTTTTTCGATGGTGCTGCCGCGCGTCTGCTCCATGCCCCCTCACCCCTTGGCAAAGAACTTGACTCGCTGGCCGACCTCGTAAGCTTCGGCGTAGCGCCTGCCATGCTGCTCTACAACATCCTGCTTGTGTGGTCGCAGTCATGGTGGATTCCATATGTCAGCTTGATCATACCCGTAATGGGGGCGTTGAGATTGGCCAAATTCAACCTTGACGATTCCCAGTCGACAACATTCAAAGGGCTTCCGATACCTGCAAATGCCATTTTCTGGATAGGGGCCACGGCATGGATGCAATCGCATGCACGCGAATGGATGGCAAGCCATCTCTATCTGGGAAATGCAATCATTTCGGTCGCCATTATAGCCGTTGCGCTTATGATGGTTACCGATATGCGCATGTTCTCGTTGAAGCTTAAAAACTTCCGTATAGGCGAGAATTTCGAGCGCTATCTGTTGCTTATCGCGGCGGTGCTGTTTGTGGGGGTGTTCGGGGTGGAAGGTTTCGCCTATACCATTATTCTGTATTTTATATTGTCAGCCTGCATGTTGCCGTTGAAGCGGCAGAAAAGCTGAAGCCGGGGAAACCCGCATGCTGCCCCGCACGTTATTATATCTGTGACGCTGGGTTTCCGATGCCGTTCTTACCGTCGGCACCGTATGTGTCTCTCTTACATAAAACAAAATGTGGACAATTCTATTTCTAATATTACTCTATTTCCTCTATGTGGTGCTTAAGCCTGTTATAAAGGTTTGGCGCACTGTTCACAAGGCTCAGAAAGGTGATTTTTCGGGCTTCAGCGATTTTTTCGGTCAGCCCGGGGCTCAGAAAAGCCGTTCGGCATATGATTCGGAAGGGAACAGGAAAGGGGGCTGGACGAAGGCCCGTACCCGGAAGAAAAAAATCGGCAAGGATGTGGGCGAATATGTGAAATTCAGCGAAATCACCATATCCGAGCAGGAACGCGCCGCCTCTGCTGCTACCTCTGACGCATCCAAAAGCCGTAACAGTGTAACCGAGCAGCAAGTTTCCGATATAGAGTGGGAGGAAATAAACACCATCTGAATTCCTATATGATGAAACAGCATGGATTGAACCTGAAGGCGGGCGGGGCATACTATATGCCGCGCCTGTATGATTTCCTAGGGCGCCTCAGGGATAACAACAACCGTGAATGGTTCAAGGCCAACAAAACCGAATATGACGAGCTGCGTGCCTTATGGCTTGCCGATATAGATGTGATGCTTGCCCATATGTCGGAATGGTGGCCTTCGTTGCGCAGTGTGACCGCCAAGGGGTGTGCCTACCGTATTTATCGCGACACCCGTTTCTCGCTCGACAAAACCCCGCTGAAAACATATTTTTCGGCCGGTACGGGGCTTAACGGGCGCTCCAGCCATGATCCGGGGTTCTACCTACAGCTGGGGCCGTCGCGTGGCTCTGACGGGGACGAAAGCGGCCTCTACGGCGGTTTGTGGTGTCCCGATGCCCCGACGTTGAAAAAGGTTCGCAAAGCCATAGTCGACAATATCGAGGAATTCGAGGAAATTGTCCATGCCCCGGAGGTGGAGAAGTTTTTTCCAGGGTGGTGCGGGCGGATGTTGAAAACCATACCGAAAGGCTACGACCGTTCCCATCCGCAGGCACATTTTTTAAGGATGCTTGAATATGGCAAGTTTTATCCTGCCGGTGAGGATTTCTTTTACGACCCCTCGTGGCCGGTGCGTGCGGCCGGTCTGTTCAGCCACCTGCGCCCGTTCGTGGAGTTCCTTGATTACTCCATTAAGGAAGAAGTGTAACCACGGGAATCGTAAAACTGTATAAAAATCGGTTTACGTAGCCACGGGGAACGAAAAAACAAGTATCTTTGTAAATTGAGATTGTATCTTTATTCAACGCAACCGAACTAACAGAACTAAAACAATATGGCAGAAATCAAATGTATAGGCATTCTGACATCCGGAGGTGACGCCCCCGGTATGAATGCTGCAATACGTGCCGTGACCCGCGCGGCTATTTTCAGCGGATTCAAGGTAAAGGGAATCTACCGTGGTTATCGCGGCCTGATTACCGACGAGATTCAGGAATTCACCACGGCCAATGTGTCGAACATCATACAGCGTGGCGGCACGATTCTGAAAACCGCCCGTTGCAAGGAATTTAAGACTCCCGAAGGGCGCCAGCTGGCTTTCGACACGCTTAAGCGCCATGGAATCGACGCCTTGGTGGTAATAGGCGGCGACGGGTCGCTTACGGGGGCACGTATTTTTGCCAATGAATTCAACTTCCCGATAATCGGCCTGCCCGGCACTATCGATAACGACCTTTTCGGCACGGATACCACAATCGGGTACGACACAGCCCTTAACACCATTATGGAATGTGTCGACAAAATCCGTGATACCGCCACATCCCACGAGCGCCTGTTCTTTATCGAGGTAATGGGTCGTGATGCAGGCTTCCTGGCCCTTAACGGGGCTATCGCGTCGGGTGCCGAGGCTGCGATAATCCCCGAAATCTCGACCGAGGTCGACCAGTTGGCCGACCTCATCCAGAACGGATTCCGTAAGAGCAAGAACTCATCGATCGTGCTTGTGGCCGAAAGCCCTGTCACAGGTGGTGCCATGGGTATTGCCGAGCGTGTTGAGAAGGAATACCCGCAATATGACGTGCGTGTGTCGATTCTCGGCCACCTGCAGCGTGGCGGTTCACCCACAGCCCACGACCGCATCCTGGCATCGCGTATGGGCGCTGCTGCCATCGATGCTCTGCTTGACGACCAGCGTAACGTCATGATAGGCATTAAGAACGATGAAATTGTGTATGTGCCGTTTGTGAAGGCTATCAAGAACGACAAGCCTCTCAACCGCGACCTCCTCAGCACTCTCCGCCGCCTCTCGATATAATTTGACGTTTTGAGTCTCATCAATACAGCAGGCGCCGCTACCTATATTGAAGGTAGCGGCGCCTGCGCATATAGAGGGTTTTGTTTGGGCGGTTGTGATAGTGTGACCAGAGGTGGGTGGGGCTAGTTCGACTAGTAAAACTAGTTCGCCTAAGTGGGCCAAAATCACTTTGCTTTCATCAACTCCGCGTTCCGGCTTCTCAATCGAGCATATCCGATGGGATTGCCACGATGCGGAGATTGTTGGAACGCACGAAATTGAGGATTTCGGAGCGTATTTCGGAAGGTTCGATATCTGCCTCGATGCGCTGCAGGGCGTTATAGACCGAAATGCCGCTTTGATAGATGTTGCGGTAGGCTTTCGCTATGTCGTCGATTTGTGCGTCGGTGAACCCGTGTTTGCGCATCACGAAGGCATTGACACCGTAATAGGCCACGGGGTTGTGGGCAACGATGATGTAGGGCGGCACGTTGCCTGCAATGCGGCAGCCACCTTTGATCAGGTTCCATTTGCCTATTTTGGAATCCTCATGCACGATGCAGTTCGACGACAGGATGCAGCATTCGTCGATGTCGCAGTCGCCCGCCATGGTCACGCCGTTGCCGAGCACGCATCTCCCTTTGATGTGGGAATCGTGGCCGATGTGGCATTTGGCCATGATGAAGTTGTCGTTGCCGATTCGTGTGCCTCCCGCGGAGGTGATTCCACGGTTGATAATCACGTTTTCGCGTATGGTGTTGTTATCGCCGATGAAACAGTAGGTTGTTTCGCCTTTCCATCTGAAATCCTGTGGGTCAGCCCCGATGATTGCTCCCTGGTAAACGCGGTTGTTGCGTCCCATGCGGGTGCCGTTCAACACCGATGCATAAGGCATGATTTCGCATCCGTCACCTATTTCCACATCCTTGTCGATGAAAGCGAAGGGATGGATTGTTACGTTGGCGCCGATTTTTGCCGACGGGTCAACATGTGCCAATGGGCTTGTCATAGTTATAGCTTTTAAGGGTGAAAACTATTTACCTGCCGCCTCCGAGGCTCTGGTAGAGATTGATGAGAGCCTGTTCGCGTGCGAGTTCGGTCGAAAGGAGGCTTATCTGGGCATTCAGGAGGCTCGACTGTGCGGTGAGCACTTCGAGGTAGGTTGTCTTGCCGTCATAGGCCAGCAGCAGGTTGGTTGCCTCTACAGCTTCTTCGAGGTTTTTGACCTGCTCGGTGAGATAGGCCGTTTTCGAGGCGGTCTTGTCGAGTGCCACGCAGTAGTTGTTGACTTCGGCGGCTGCCGAGAGCAGGGTGTGCTCGAAGTTGTTCATGGCCTGTTGCTGCTGTGCTTTTGCCCCTTTGAGCCGTGCTATGTTCTGCCCGCGTGAGAATAGGGGTGCGGTCAGAGAGCCTGCCAGCTGGATGAACCAGTCGCCGGGATTCTTGATGAAAGATCCGAGCAGGTTTGTGAAGCCGCCGTTCGAAGTAATGGTTATGCCGGGGTAGAAGGCCGCACGGGCTGAGTTTGTGGCATAGTATGCCGTAGCCAGCCCCTCTTCGGCCGCACGTACGTCGGGACGCATCGCAAGTTCACGCATGGCGACGCCGTCGCGCAGAATCTGCGGCACTTCCATGCGTGCAGTAGCAGGGATTTCCCATGTTGCCGGTGCCTCGTTGAGCAGCAGCGACATCGAGTTGTTGGCCTGTGTGAGGGCGGTTTCAAGGTCGGTGATTGATGCGAGTATCGACCAGTACTGTGCCTGGCTCTGCACCACGGCGGCCTGGTTTACGCGTCCGGCCTCTTTATAGTCCTTCATTATCTCTACGTTCTTCGCCCAGATTTCGGCGGTTTCCTTGCTCAGTGCGAGCTGTGCGTTGAGGGTGGCGATGGTGTAGTAGCATGTTGCCACGCCGGTGATTATCTGGGAGTGTGCGGCCTGCAGGTAGTCCTCCTGCATGCGCACTGCGGCTGAAGCGCTGCGCTTGTTGTTGAGGATTTTGCCGAACACATCGATTTCCCAGCTTATGGCCATGGGGATGGTGTAGTTCCAGCTGCCGCTGAAGCCGCTTCCGGCATATGAGGCCCCGGCACCTGTGGCGTTGATTGCCACGGCAGGGAGGTAGCTCAGTTTGGCCCCGAGCAGGTTGGCGCGTGCCACATCCACGTTGAGGCGGGCGTTTTCAAGGTTCACGTTGTTGGTGAGTGCCCGGTTGATGTAATCCTGCAACAGGGGGTCGGTGAACACGCTCTGCCAGTTGAGGTTGCCGTAGGCGGTGGAGTCGGGTGCCGATTCTTTTGCCTGCACATATTCCTTGGTCATGGCAGTGTCCTGCGGCATGTCGAATTTCTTGTAGATATGACATGACGAGAGCATGGTCACGCCCACAGCCGTCAGAAGCCCTATCCGTGCTATTTTGTCGAATTTCATTATCATCTTATGGTTTTGTTTCTGTCCTTCCGCCGCCCCTCCGGGGGAATGATGCCCGGAGGGGGCGGATGCGGACTGATGCTGTTATGTCTGACTTTATGACAAACACACTTTCAGAGATTGCCGGGAATCATTTTGAAACCATTCCCAGGCAGATGCCCTTAGCGTGAGTACTGCTCGATTTCGCTTTCGATGCCTTCGTTGTCGGTGTCTTTCCACTTGATGGGGGTAATCTTTTCCTGGATAATCTGGAATGCCACGAACAGGGCGGGCACGATGAAAATCTGGAGAATCATACCGATTAACATACCGCCGATTGAGCCTACACCGAGGGCGCGGTTACCGTTGGCACCTACACCTGAGGCAAACATCATCGGGAGAAGACCGATAATCAAGGCCAGCGAGGTCATAAGAATCGGTCGCAGACGTGCTGTCGCACCGGCGATGGCTGCGTTGACAATCGACATACCCGTGCGGCGGCGTTCGAGCGCGAACTCGATGATAAGGATGGCATTCTTGGCCAGGAGGCCGATAAGCATAATCAACGAGATCTGCAGGTAGATGTTGTTGGTGATTCCGAAAATCTTGGCGAAGATAAACGAACCCATCAGACCGAACGGAATCGAGAGGATAACGCCCCAGGGGATGATATAGCTCTCATACTGTGCCGACAGCAGGAGGTAGACGAACAGGAGGCAGAGGCCGAAGATAATCGCCGTGGTGTTCGACGAGCTTGTGCCTTCCTCGCGGGTCATACCTGCGTACTCATATCCGTAGCCTGCGGGGAGTGTCTGGGCGGCTACACGTTCGATGGCGGCGAGTGCCTGGCCCGACGAATAGCCTTCGGCGGGGTTACCCGTCACGGCAATCGACTGGAAGAGGTTGAAACGGTTCAACAAGTCGGGGCCGTAAACCTTCTCGATATTGATGAAGTTTTCAAGCGATGCCATAGAGCCGTTGGCCGAGCGCACCTTGATGTTCTTGAGGGTCTCGGGGCTTACGCGGGCCTGTGGGGGCGCCTGCATCATCACACGGTAGATTTTACCGAAACGGTTGAAGTTCGACACATACATCGAGCCGTAGTAGCCTTGGAGGGTGGAAAGGATGGTCGAGGTCGACAAGCCTGCTTTCTGTGCCTTGGCGGCGTCGATGTCGATTTTATACTGCGGGAAGGTTGGGTTGAAGGTGGTGTAGGCCATCTGGATTTCGGGCTGCTGGTTGAGTTGTGCCAGGAAGCCCTGAACCACCGCGAAGAACTGGTTGATGTCGCCGCCGGTCTTATCCTGCATCTTGAGCTCGAAACCGTTGGTTGTGGAGTAACCGGTAATCATCGGCGGGGCGAAGGCAATCACACGTCCGTCCTTCACAATCTGGCCTGTTATGCCGTAGACCATTCCCAGCACGGCATCGACGCTTTCGGTTTTCTTGTCGCGTTCGCTCCAGTCTTTTAGCTTGACGATGAATGTTCCGTAGGTGGGGCCTGCACCGGCGATGAACGAGTAACCCACAATCTGCTGGCTGTATTCCACTGCCGGGATGTTCATCAGCACATGGTCAACCTGGTTCATCACCTCGATTGTGCGCTCCTGCGATGTGCCCGGGGGCATGTCGACCATCACGAAGAATGTTCCGGTGTCTTCGTTTGGCACAAGGGCGGTGGGGGTGGTGCCCATAAGCCATACGAGTATGGCGATTGATGCTGCCACGATGCCGGCCGAGGTGATTTTATGACGTATAAAGAACGATGTGCATTTGTTGTAGCCGCCTAGGATGCTGTTGAACACGCGTTCGAACGCTTTTTTGAACGATTGTGTGAACAGTCCCCACACGGTTAGCACGGCGCAGAGCAGGGCGATGATGCCTTGCAGCACGGTCGGGAAGTCAAACCATCCCATAACCATGAAGGTGATGGTTGCGGTAAGCATGGCAAGTGTGCCGAGCGGGAGCCAGAAACTTTCCCAGCGGCCTACGGTTTTGCCAATCATGGCTTGGCCGGCTGCCTTGTAGGCATCGCCCATGCGTTTCGACAGCGGGTCGTGCGAACCGTCGGCTTTGTGTGGCTTTAGGAACACGGCGCAGAGCGCAGGCGAAAGCGTCAAGGCGTTCAATGCCGAGAAACCGATGGCTATGGCCATGGTGAGACCGAACTGCTGATAGAAGATACCCGATGTGCCGGGCATGAACGACACGGGGATGAACACGAGCATCATGACCAGGGTGATGGAGATAATGGCTGTGCCGATTTCGCTCATGGCGTCGATTGAAGCCTTGCGGGCGCTCTTGTAGCCCGCATCGAGCTTGGCATGCACAGCCTCGACCACCACGATGGCGTCGTCGACCACGATGGCGATTGCAAGCACCAAGGCCGACAGGGTGATGAGGTTGATGGAGAACCCGATGAGCTGCATCGCGAAGAATGTACCCACAAGGGCTACAGGGATGGCGATGGCAGGGATGATGGTTGAGCGGAGGTCGCTGAGGAACACATACACCACGAAGAACACAAGGATGAATGCTTCGATAAGGGTCGAGATTACTTTGTGAATCGAGGCGTAGAGGAAGTCGTTGTTGTTCATCGGCACGGCGAATTCCAGACCCTTGGGGAGGTCTTTCTTCATGATTTCAACCTGTGCCAGGCATTCGTTGATGATTTCGGTAGCGTTGGAGCCTGCCGTCTGGAACACGATGGCCATGGTAGCCGGTTTGCCGTTAAGCGACGAGGTGTAGTCGTAGGTTACCTTGCCGAGTTCCACATCGGCCACATCCTTGAGATAGAGCACATCGCCGTTGGCATTGGTGCGCACAACGATGTTTTCGAATTCCTCGGGGGTTTCGTAGCGTCCGCGATACTTCATCGTGTATTGGAACGACTGCTCGCCCTGGGCGCCGAACGAACCGGGGGCGGCCTCGATGTTTTGGTCGCGCAGGGCGGCTGCGACATCGGCCGGGGTCAGTCCGTACTGTGCCATGATTTCGGGCTTGATCCATATACGCATGGAGTAGTCGCCGCCGAAGCTCATCACGTCGCCCACGCCCTTCACACGTTGAAGAACCGGGATGACGTTGATTTTCATGTAGTTGTCGAGGAATTCGCCGTCGTAGTCGGGGGTGTTGGTGTAAAGGGCCACACCAACGAGCATGGAGCTTTGGCGTTTGCGCGTAATCACACCTACCTGGGTTACTTCGGCTGGGAGGAGGTTCTGGGCCTTCGCAACACGGTTTTGCACGTCGACGGCAGCCATGTCGGGGTCGAAGCCCTGTTCGAAGTGAACGTTGATGGTTGCCTCGCCGGTGTTGGTGGCGGTCGATTCGATGTAGGTCATACCCTCGGCGCCGTTGATTGATTCTTCGAGGGGTGCGATAACGGAGTTGAGCACGGCCTGTGCGTTGGCGCCGTTATAGCTGGTGCTGACCGAGATGGTCGGGGGGGCGATGTCGGGATACTGGGTAATCGGCAGGGAGCTAAGACCGATCAGACCCAGCAGCACGATGAAAATCGAGATTACCGTCGACAGCACCGGGCGGTTAATGAATGTATCCAGTTTCATTTGTCAGATATGAATGGATTCCGAGTTTGCCTGCATGTTTTCTAGGAAATGTTGCAGGCAGCCTCTTGTTATTTTTTTTACGTTTAGTGATAGAAAGTAGGTGGGGTGTGGTTACTGCTGCGGGGCTGCCTGCTGCTGTTGTGCCGCCATGGCGGCAGCGCGGGCTGCTGCATCAAAAGGCTTGATGGGCATGTTGTCGCGCACCTTGGTGCCGACACCCTCCACAACCACGCGTTCGCCGGGTTTGAGGCCGTTGGTCACGATGAACTGCTGCCCGTCGTTTTCAGGAGCAACGGTAATGGCGGTCGACACGGTCTTGTTGGAGTCGTTGACCACATACACGAAGCGGCGGTTCTGGATTTCGAAGGTTGCCTTTTGTGGAATCAGAATCACGTTCTCTTTGTGGTTGGGGATGAGAATCTGGCCGGTGGAGCCGCTGCGGAGCATGCCGTTGTCGTTTTTGAAACGTGCACGCACGTTGGCCGAACCTGTCGAGTTGTCGATGACGCCCGACACTGTGGCAACTTTGCCCGGTTCGGGATAGATGGTGCCGTCGGAAAGCCGGAGCATAACCGGGGGCAGCTGTGCGATTGCCTCGTTGAGGCTCTTGCCTCCTTTGGTCATTTCGAGAATGTCCTTCTCGTTGAGCGAGAAGTAGGCATATATGTCGGAGTTGTCGCTGAGTGTGGTGAGCGGTGTCACCATCGAGGGTGATGCCAGTGAGCCTTCACGGTTGATGATTGAACCTACGAAGCCGTTTGAGGGTGCGGTCACCACGGTGTAGCTCAGGTTCTTGCGGGCTGTGGTGAGGGCAGCCTCGGCCTGTGCCAGCTGTGCCTCGGCTTGTGCCAGCGAGTTTTTGGCCAGTTGGTTTTCGTATTCGCTGATTATGTTCTTGTCGAAAAGATGCTGCTTGTTGGCAGCGGTGAGTTTCGCGCTTTCAAGGGCTGTGCGGGCCGAGTTTACGGATGCCGCAGCCTGGTCGACTGCTGCCTGGTACTGTACCTGGTCGAGGGTGAAAAGGGGCTGTCCCTTTTTCACATACTGCCCTTCGTCGACATTTACCTTGGTGATGAATCCCGAAACAAACGGGCGGACATCGACGTCGGTTTTACCTTTGATTGTGGCTGCGTAGCTGCTGTTGAGGTCGCTGGATCCTTCCTGCACTGTGAGGATTCCGATTTCCGGTGTCATGTCGGCAGGCATCTGCTGGCCTGACTTGTCACCGCACGACGTGAAAGTGAAAACGGTCGCTGTAGCTGCCACAACGGCTGCCAGCGAGTGCACTTTGCGATTCTTCATTGCTTTTACTGTTTAAAATCCTGTATTTGTTTTCTTTTTTACCTTTAGAAATGAAACGTGCGGGTTAATCTAATCGCACTGGTTTGATAATGGCGACAGCATTGGCGGGTATCCCCCCGTTTAAACGCTTTCCGGCTTATTATTAGAGCATTTCCGCAATTTCAGCTGCAAAAGTACGGATAAAAAACGCACTAATATATGACATATGTCATATTGAAACCATATTTAACAAGTTTTTCATTTTAAAAGTGGTGTAAGCTGTTACGCGGCCTGGAGTGCATCCGGCGCGCCTCTGTTTGCGGGAGTGCGGGCAGTGAGGTGAGGACGGGATGCCTTTACCCTTGTTTTTGCGTGACGGGATAAGTAAGGCGCTGTGCCGGGTCACGACACAGCGCCTTGGATTAGGTGGTTAAGCGGGATTACGAATGTCAGGGGTTATTTTACCGCTATTTTGACGGTGCGGTTCCCTGCCGTTACGATATAGATTCCGGCGGGAAGGGGTATGCGCACCACGGGGGCGCTATCGGCAGTGCGTATGATGCGTCCGTCGGTTGCCGCAACGTTAACCTTGCCCGATTGCAGGCCGGTAACGATGAGGGTGCCGTCGGCGGTGCGGATTCCTATAGAGCCGTCTGCCCGGGTGGCGTCAATGCCCGATATCAGCAACGAGGCTTTGTTTGACGGGCGTGACTCCCCTTTGTCGTAAACGGTTGTCACCATATATTCGTAATTTTTCCCTTCTGCAGCTGTGGCATCGGTGAATTCTGTGCCGGCTACGGGGGCGTCGTTGAGCTTGATGCCGTTGCGATAGATGTTGTAGCCTTTGATTTCAAGCGATGCGGGTGTGCCGTCGGCCGGGATGTAGGTCACGTCGTCGACGAAGAGGAAGAACTTGTTGCTCGAACGGCTGCGTATGGCTGCATATCTGGTGCCTTCGGGCAATTTGAACCTGTATTGCATCCAGTTGTTGGGCACATCGAGAACGCTTCCGATGCTTTCGAAATCGTCGATATTGGTCGTGGTCGACGATGCAAGCACTTCGAAGGTTTCGAGATATTTCGGGTCGAAGCTCTTGGCATAGAATGTGAGAGCCTGCGGGCCGCCGTAGAGCATCGGCGAAATCATCCAGTCGTCGCTTTGGTAGGTCTGGTCGCCGCGCATCACATATTCCGATGCCATGAACTTGGTGCCCGAGCGCGCTGCCCACCGTGCCAGGTCGTTTTCGTTTTCACCGAAACCGGCCCATGTGTTATCGACCACAAACCATGCCTGAAGCCCCGTGCAGGGGAAGTCCTTGGTGTTGATGCCGCCTACAGGAATCTTGTCTTCGTCGAGAATCTTCCATCCCTCCACGAGGTTGCTCCAGCTTTCGGCATTGTCGAAGGTCTCGGTGTAGGGGTCGGCAGGAGCTGTCGAGATGTCGGGTTCGCTCCATGAAAGCTGTGCGCCTTCCGGCGATGCTGTTGCCTTGAGATTGTCGACAGCCGGTACGGCCGCGGCCACAATCCCGACGTTGACTGTTTCCGAAACGTTGTCTTGTCCGACCATGTCGTTGCCGCATACGATTACGGCTTTGAAGGCTGCTTCCTCGCCGTCAAGAATGCCGAGTGTGTGGGTGAATGTCACGTTTTTGCTGGCGTTAGGTTCGATGCGCTGGCATTCGACGAAGTCGACGGGTTCCTCCCCGCGCCAGAGTTCCACCGTGTAGGAGGCTACGGCGCGTTCGCCGGTGTTGGTCACGGTGCAGTTGATTTCAAACGGTTTGTCAACGTCGGCCACTCCGGGTGCAACGATGTTCGATGCGGTCAGGTTCTGCTCCACATAGCTGCTTACGCGGATGTTGTCGAGAGTGTAGAGTGCCAGGGCGGGTGTTTTTGGCTCGATACGGAAAATCACGGTCTGGCCTTCATAGTCGGTCAGCGGCACTACGACCTTGTTCCATTGGTTGGCAGGGCCGGTTTCCGACACCACGTTGCTTTGCACCGGCATGAATCCCCGGCCGTCGCCGTTGTCAACCTGTAGCTCTAACACGTTTGAGTAATCCGACTGTGAGCCTGCGTAGTTATATGTGTGGTAGATGAATGCGGGGTTGTTGAGCCCGTCGAGATCCATTTTCCCGGTTACCAGGGCGGTGAGGTCGCCGTAGCATTCGAGGTAGGCGAATCCGCCGTCATCATCCTGGGGTGTGATGCCCCAGTCGTGTGCAGATACAAACTGCCATGGCTCCTGCCCCTTGATATAGTTGTAGCCGAATATGCTCGACACGGTGCGGTTCTTGAACGATTCCGCCCACGGGGTGGGATAGGGGGTTCCTACAGGTTTGTAGGCTGTGGCTGCCATCGATTCCGATTCACCACCGGCTGTAACGGCATAGACGGCGAACTGGCAGAAGGCTTGTTCGCCTTCGGGTACTGCCGACAGTGTGACTGACGTGCCTTCCACGTTGTCGGCAACGGTGTTATACTGGCGGTCGATTACGCGGTAGGTCACCGCGTCGGGGCTGAACGTGTTCCCGTCGACGTCGGTTGTCACGGCATCCCATGAAATTGTGACTTTGCCGCTGTTGCCTTCCTCCATCATGAGGGCCGATTTCGGTGCCACCGGGCGGCGGGCGCCTACAAGCACTTCCGCTTCGGCGGCAGGGCCTTCGCCATAAACGTTATAGGGGATTACGGTGTAGAGGTGTGTGCCGTTGGTGAGATTGTCTGACTTGTCGATATATTCGACATCTTTGCCCGAACCGATACCTTCGGTCAGCGTGGCCAGGGGTTTGCCGTCGCGCAGCACTTCGATTTTGGTGCATGCATTGTCGGCCGACAGGGGTTGTCCCGAAAGGTCGTTGGCAGGTGCGGTGAATGTGAGTGTGACAAGGCGGGTGCCGTCGACGGGTGATTGCGCTTTAAGCGAACTTACTGCGGCAGGGGCTTTGGCTGTGATGCCGTCGCCGATGGTAAAGGTTGAAACCTTGAGGGTGTTGGATTTCGCCGGGGTCATGCCATGGATGCCGATATAGATTGTTGCAGCCTGGTCGGTTGAGATTTCCCCTTCGTAGGTGGTGAGGGTGGTGGTTTTAAGCGTAGCGGGTGCTATGACGGTGTTGGTCATTGCCTCGGCTGTTGGTGAGGTGCCCCATTTCACTTCGAAGGTCTCTTCGGCATAGTTGGATGTCTTGACGGTTATGGAGAAGGGGTAGGAGGTGCCTCCGCGTAGTTTCACCGCCGGTGTTATCGCCCAGTCGTCGAATCCTTGCGATGCATATAGCTGGATGGTCTGGTCGGAGGAGTAGAAGCTCCAGCGGGTGTTGTCGTCGTTGACGTCGAGTATCGTCCAGCCTGCGAGTGACGCCTGTGAGGTGAAGGTGCCGTTGAATGGGGGCAGGATGGGGCCCATGGAGATGACGGGCGACTTCACCGGCTGAGCCGACAGGCTGTTGACTGTGGCCGTAAGGGTGTAGTAGTAGTCGGTGCGCACTTCGGGCGACGGTAGCTCGTCGGTAATGGTGCGCCCGGTTTCGGCTTCGGCAATCACCTTTTCGTCGGGGTAGCGCACAATCCGGTAAACGGCGTTGCTGTAGTCGACGTTGCCTCCGTTAACCCCGCTCGACGACGGTGAGTTCCATTGCAGTTTTACGGAGTTGCCTGTCACAGTGGCCGCGAACGAAGAGGGGGCTTTGGGTGTGTCGGGGCCTACGAATTTGCGTGCTGATGCGACGGGTGATTCACCGGCCGAGTTCGAGGTGGTTACGGTGAAATAGTAACTGTCGGGTTCTGTCATTTCCACCGCCACTTCCGTGCGTTTGTTGGGGAGGCATGTGCCTTTTGCGATAACCGTGCCGTTGGCCTTTATGGTATAGCTGATTTCATCCTCGGGGGGCAGGGCGTCACCTGCGAATGTGACGCGCGGCGATGTGAAGATGATTTTGCCTGTCATGGAAGCCCCTGAGAACGATGCGTTGACCGACGAGATTTTGGCCGGCGCCCCGGCCTGTGTAGCGGCTTCGGCAGCTGGTATGTACATGCCGCAAAGTTGCTCTTCGTTGATGAGGTCGTAGAGTTTGGTGGCTTTCGCGGTGGTTATGTCGACGCTGTAAAGGCCGAAGTCGGTGTCGGTTGTAACCGACCAGTACATGGTGTCGGTTGCAGGGTCGATGGTGGCGTCGCCCATATAGGTCGATTCGACTCCCGTTGCCCCTATCAGGGTCATCTCGCCGGTTTTGATGTCGACGGAATATAGGTCGCCGTTGCGTTCGATGGCATAAAGGGTGCCGTCGGATGCGACGGCGCAACCGCTCCACGGACGCTCAAGTGGGCATATTACGCGTGAGGGCTGGAAATAACTGTAATTCCAAAGTGCGAAATTGTATCCGTTGCGTTCGGGGTTGATGAAGCAGCCATAAACCTCGTCGCGCTGTGGGTGATAGGCCATGGTTGTTGCCACATATTCTATCTTGCCGGAATAGGAGTCATATTCGCTCCAGTCGGAAATGTTATAGTTTATGGTCTTGATTTCCTCAAAGCCCATGGCTTCGAGGTAGCGTGTGATGTAATAATAGCCGTTTGCGGCAAACCCGCCCCCGGTGGCGGTGATGCCTATGGCTAGCTGCCTGGGGTTCCATTCGGAGGTGTTGTAGCTCCACATGCCCTGGGCATTCGACGGATAGACCACGCTGGCGTTGATTACAGGGCCTTCCGCAGAGGTTGCATATGGTGCCTGCCGTTTTTCTGCCGGTGCTTTTACGGGCGCTCCGTCGTGGGTGAAACTTTGAACCGGTGCTGATTTCAATCCTAACAGCTTTCCAAGTGGCTGTGGTGCCAATGGTGCTGCATGTACTGACAGGGGGCTAAGTAATGTAATTACCCCCCCCATGATTAAGTAAAATAACTTTTTCATTCCAGTAGTGTTAATAATGATTTGTTATTTTTGATAAGGGGCTCTATCCGTTTCTGGGAGTCATATCCGGCAGGTGGTGACGGCTTTCGATATCGAAGGTTGCAGAATTGCAGGCGGGATGTTATAGATTGAAAAATCCTGTGGAAAAATTTTCAGGCAATCTATTACACGGGCATGAACTTTCTGACATCTGACTGTCTATCCATCGCTTTTTCGCAAAAGTAGCGATTGTGTTTGCGTTTTGCAAGAAAAATTCAGATAAATTGGCAAATTGCCGTTTTTATTCCGTTTGAGGCGGCTATGTGGCGGGCTGTCGGCAGAGTGGTTATCGGTTCCCTGTTGCCTATAGGTTTAAAAATGTAAAAATCCGCATTGTTGGAAGTGGCATTTGTAAATTAAGGTTAAATGCAATCATTTTAATGAGGGAAAATTATGTTTAATAACATAGAAGTTGTTACCTTTGCATCAGTTTTTCATGGTATTAGATTTAAGGTAAGAAGATTATTCGTCGGGACGACGAGTAATTTTTTTTTGCCCTTACGAAAAAGCGGCTAGTCCGCAATTTCATAACGACTGTTTCATGAAAAAAATAAGGAGTTGTGCCATCAAGGCACAACTCCTGTTCGTTCTGATGTATGGTGTTGGAATGACGGGGGCGTTTTCGGGAAAACCGCCTGCCCATAGGCGCAGGGTTTTATTTCTTTGTTTCCTTTTCGTCGGTCTTTGCCGGGGCGGCTTTTTTGTAGCGTGCGTTCAGCCCTTCGATTATATCGTTTGTGATGTCGAGTTGCGGGTTGAACAGTTCGCCGGGGGCGAACAGCAGGATGGCGTCGAAATGGTGGGCTTTGTTGTATTCGGCCAGGAAGCTGTTCACAGAATCGATAAATTCCTCCTGCTGGCGCAGTGCCTCTTCCTGTGCCTTGGCCTGGAGCGAGCCGAGGTAGTTTTGTGCAGCCTGCTGCTTTTTGTTAAGTTCGTTCATGTCGGCATTGTATGATGCCTCCGAAAGGTAGCCGTTGTTCTGCATTTTCTGCTGGATGCTTGCGGCCATGCGGTTGAGTTCTCCTTCGCGTGAACGTTGGGCGTTTTGCAGCTCGGTCATCGTGCGGAGGTTGGCTTCGTTGAATGTCTTGACAAGTTCGTAGTTGGCCATCACCGAGTCCATATTGTAATAGCGGATGTTGGTGGTGGGGGCGAAAGAGTCACCCTCTGCCTTTGCGGTTTTTTTCGCAGGGGCTTCCGTTGCTTCAGTGTTGTTTGCCTTGTCGGAGCATGCGGTGGCCATTGCAAAAAGTGCGACCGCGGCGGCAGCGAATGCTGTTTTTTTCATTGGGTTGAAAGGTTGTTATTTCTTTTTTTATGTTTTTTGCGTTTGAGGGCTGGAAGGTCGTGAACATGGCCTGAAGGGAATTTCCCACCCTTTACAAACAGCACTTTGACCCCCATAAGCACCACGGCCGCAAGGAGAAGGCATATTGTGATAAGCAGCAGTTTCATCGGTTATCCACCTAATTTCAGCGCAAATATAGGAAAGTTAGCTTACATTTTGGCCATATGTAAATTTTATTTTGTAACTTAGGCGGTGAGAAAGGGTTAATTTAACAGAATTTTCCATTCTCAAACTTATTTTAAAACCGGGCCGTTTTGCGGCTTCCGGGCGTTATCGACAGTTGACCAACTTAACTAAGACGTTATATTACCATGCAAGTGAAAGACCTTCAGCCAAAGGCTGTGTTTGAGATTTTCGATGAGATTACGAAAATCCCCCGTCCCTCGAAAAAGGAGGAAAAAATCCGTAATTATATCCTTGAGTTCGCCAAAGCACACGGCATTGAGGCTCATGCCGATAAGATTGGTAACGTGATTATGCGCAAACCTGCCACCCCGGGTCATGAGAACGCCCCGACGGTTATTCTGCAGGGCCATATGGATATGGTGTGCGAGAGCAACGACAAGGATTTCGATTTCGAAAACACCCCGATTACAACTATCGTCGATGGCGAGTGGGTGCGTGCCGACGGCACCACGCTTGGCGCCGACAACGGTATCGGTGTTGCTGCCGCATTGGCCGCTCTGACCGATGAGAACCTGGTTCACGGCCCTCTCGAGGTGCTTGTCACCATGGATGAGGAAACCGGCATGACCGGCGCCAACAATCTTGAAAAGGGGGAACTGACCGGGTCGATTCTGATTAACCTCGACTCGGAAGATGATGCCGAAGTGTTTGTAGGGTGCGCCGGCGGTATCGACACCGTGGCTACCTTCAAATATAACCGCTCGTTTGCCCCGGCTGATTTCCATTACTTCCTGTTTGATGTACGCGACGGGTTGGGAGGCCATTCCGGTGGCGATATCCACCAGGGCCGTGCCAATGCCAACAAGCTTATCGCCCGTTTCCTGTTCAACCTTATGAAGAAGCATGAGGTTACCGTTTGCGAAATCGACGGCGGAAACCTCCGTAATGCCATCCCCCGTGCCGCCCATGTGGTGTTCGGTGTCCATACCTCGAAAAAGGAGGAGGTGCGCATCGCGTTCAATCACTATGCCGCCGACATCGAGAAGGAATACAAGGGCTTGGAAACCACGCTCAAACTCAACCTCGAAAGTGTCGACAAACCCGAATTCGCTGTTGATTCGGCAACTACCCGCAACCTTATCCTCGCGCTTTACTGCGCACCTCACGGCGTAATCTCTATGAGCCGCGACCTCGAAGGGTTGGTTGAAACCTCGACCAACCTTGCTTCCGTGAAGATGAAGGGGGATGGCAGGATCGTGGTTACCACATCCCAGCGCTCATCGGTTGATTCCCGTAAAATCGACATTGCCAACCAGGTTGAAGCTGTGTTCACCCTTGCCGGTGCGGAAGTGGAGCATGGCGACGGGTATCCCGCATGGACTCCCAACCTCGATTCTACCATCATGAAGCTTGCTTCTGATGCCTATGAGGAACTTTATGGCAAGCGCCCGGCTATCAAGGCTATCCACGCCGGGTTGGAATGCTCGCTGTTCCAGCAGAACTACCCGGGGCTTGACATGGTGTCGTTCGGCCCGACGCTGCGCGATGTCCATTCGCCTTCCGAGCGTATGCATATCCCCGCTGTAGAGCGCTTCTGGCAGCAGCTGCGTCGCACAATCGAAAAGGTTGCCGCACTTTGATGACTTCACTCAGAACCGCTGTTGCGGCGGTATCCATAATGCTGTTCCCGGCCATGCTTTGTGTGGCCGGGAACGGTAATTTTCCCGACAGCCTCCAGGCGGGGCAACCGCCGTTGGTGCTGCCTGGCGAACCGTCGTTCCCGGATGAACCTGAACTGGACTATAGTGCAATCCTTGATGTGATAATCAACAGCGAGTGTGGGGATGCCGACCCCGATTCATTGGCGGAGATGGCTTCGTTGCCGTTAGGGGATGGTGCTTTTTTGCCGGGGTGTGTATCGCTTACCGAAAATGATTACCGGGAGGTGGCGAAGGAACTGGGGGTTGAGACTGCGGTTATCAAAGCCGTTGTCGATGTGGAGGCCGGAACTGCCCACAAAGGGTTTTGTGATTCCGGGAAACCTTTGATTAATTTCGACTTGGCGATGTTCCGGAAATTTGCGCCCAAGCATAAGGTCTCGTTGAAAAAGGCACGCAAATCGCACCCGGTGATTTTTTCGCGACCCGATGTACGCCGCTACGGTTCATACCAGGGTGGCCAGTATGCACGGCTGGAGGCCGCATGCGAGGTCAACCGCGAGCTGGCGTTGAAAAGCACATTCTGGGGGATGTTTCAGATAGGCGGGTTCAATTGGGATAAATGCGGCGCTCGTGATGTCGAGGAATTTGTTTCGTTGATGAGCCGGTCGGAACGTGACCAGCTGGAATTGTTTGCGCGTTTTATCCGGCAGTGCGGCATGGTCGAAGCCATACGCGACAAGAAATGGTTGAAGTTCGCCCTGCGCTATAACGGTCCCAAAGCAAAGTCGCGCGGTTACCACAAAAAGCTTGCCGCCGCTTACAAGCGTCACAAAAAAAATGAGAAAGAGGCCGAATAAGTCACTCTACCCCGGCAGCCATAGCGGTGTTATCAACACCTCCTTCTTTATTGACATCACTTTCTAAGTAAGTCATGAAAATTATTACGCATAAAACCTATAATCAGGAGTTATATTCTCTGCGGCATCCTTTTTCCGCCTTTTATCTTCATATTCAGTCGTGTAGCTCGCTACACTCCTTCATCTTCGGACAAAAATCAACTGAAAGTATGCTCTCAGACCATATAAAATAATTTCCATGACTTACTTATAAGAGTGAAAATCACTCGAAAATCCTGCCTGCAGGAATATCAAAATAAATTTTACGACTTACTTACCTATCAGCTGTTATGACACTTCATTTCACCGGGCTGTTGCTCGGCATCTGCACATTCCTTATAATCGGGTTGTTCCACCCCGTGGTTGTCAAATTCCATTACTGGTTCGGCACACGGTGCTGGTGGTGGTTCATCATTCTTGGGCTTGCCGCCACAGCTGCATCGTTGTTTGTCGAGGCCATATTCCCACAAACCCTCCTTGGTGTTTTCGCATTCTCCAGCTTCTGGACTTCCAAGGAGATTTTCGAACAACAGGGGCGCGTGGAGCGCGGCTGGTTCCCGGCCAATCCCAAACATGGAATAAAGAAGGAGAAGTCATGATGGCTTCTCCTTCTTTATTCCATGTTTTTTGTGTACAAAATGGGAATCAGACGGTCATTTCGCCACAGAGGGGGTGGTGGAGGCAGCGGGCTACCTGGCGGGCGTTGAGACCGGTTCCGAAAAGGAACATCATTTTGGTAAGGGCTGCCTCGGTGGTAATGTCGTGGCCTGAGATTACCCCTGCCCGGTCAAGAAGGTTGCCGGTGTAGTAACGTTTCTGCCTTACGCCGCCGTTGACACACTGGGTTACGTTGAGTATTACCAACCCCCGGTCTACAGCTTTTCTTATAGCCTCGTTGAACCATTTGGCAGTGGGGGCGTTGCCTGCACCATAGGTTTTGAGCACGATTCCTCTCACGCCGGGGGTTTCGAGCTGCTGGAGCAGGCAGGCTTCCGACATGCCGGGATAGACGTAGACCACGATGATGTCGGAACACATTCCCGAATGCACTTTCAACGGGTGGCGTTCGCGCATCCGCCACAGGGCGTCGTGGTTATATTGTATGGCAAGCCCTATTCTGGCCAATGGCGGGTAGTTGTTGCTTTTGAAGGCATTGAAGTTGTCAGCGCTCATTTTTGTAGAGCGGTTGCCACGCCATAGATAGTTTTCGAACAATATGGCCACCTCCTGCACCATAGGCTCGCCGTTTACAGGGTCGGTTGCGGCTGCAATCTGCAGGGCGGTAATCAGGTTTTCTTCACCGTCGGTCCGCACTTCCCCTATGGGAAGCTGGGAGCCGGTGATGATTACAGGTTTGTGGAGGTTCTCGAGCATGAACGACAGGGCTGATGCCGTGTAGGCCATTGTGTCGGTGCCATGTAACACCACAAATCCGTCGAAATCATTGTAGTTCCGTCCGATTTCGGAGGCAATCTGCTGCCAGTGCGACGGGGCGATGTTGCTGGAATCAATCGGCGGGTCGAATTGCAGGTGCTCGATGTCATAGTCGAGCATCTTGATTTTGGGCACGTTGTCAATCAGATGGGAGAAATCAAAAGGGCTCAAGGTGCCTGTTTCGGGGTCTTCAATCATCCCGATGGTTCCACCGGTGTAGATGATCAGGATGCGTGGTCGGCGAGAGGCTGTTTCCATGTAGTTAATAAGGTTAGTAGATTTTAAACAATCTCTAATCGGTTGCCTGAAAAATTTTCCCAAATATTTTCAGGCAACCTTTATCGGTAAGGTTATTTCACTTGTGCCCCCGGGGTTACCGGGCCTGTGGGGCCTATGACAACGAGTGACCCGTCGGGGTTCTGTGCCGATAGAATCATTCCCTGCGACATTACCCCTTTGAGTTTGCGCGGTGCGAAGTTTGCCACGAAGCATATCTGGCGGCCGACGAGTTCGGCCGGGTCGTAATATTTGGCGATTCCGCTGACGATGGTCCGTTGCTCCATGCCGTCGTCGATCAGGAATTGCAACAGTTTGTCGGCCTTGGGCACACGTGTGCATTCCTTGACTGTGCCCACGCGGATGTCGACTTTCATAAAGTCGTCGAATGGCACATCTGGTTGCTGTGGCTCGGGTTTCCAGCTTTTGAGTTTGTTTTCCTCTTTGATGCGTGCAAGGCGGTCGAGCTGGGCTTGGATGGCATCGTCCTCGATTTTTTCAAACAGTAGTTCTGCCTGTCCCAGCTGTGTGCCGGAGGCTACGATGTCGGCGCGTCCGAGGTCGTCCCATTTGAGGGCGGGGAGGGCAAGCATTCCCGACAGTTTCTGCGACATGAAGGGGAGGAAGGGTTCGAATGCCACGGCGATATTCCCGCATATCTGGAGGGCTGTGTTCAGGATTGCCTTTACACGGTTCAAATCGGTTTTCGCCACTTTCCACGGTTCGGTTTCCTGGAGATATTTGTTGCCGAGGCGGGCAATGTTCATGGCATCCTTCAGTGCTTCACGGAAGTGGAAGGTTTCTAGGTTGGCTGTCAGAGCGTCGCGTATGGTTCCGAGTTCGGCAAGAGCCTCCTTGTCGATTGGTTCGAGCGTTCCGGCTTCAGGCACAATGCCGTCGAAATACTTATGGGTAAGCACCACGGCGCGGTTCACAAAGTTACCGAGGATGGCAACGAGTTCGGAGTTGTTGCGGCTTTGGAAGTCGCGCCAGGTAAAGTCGTTATCCTTTGTTTCCGGGGCGTTGGCTGTGAGCACGTAGCGCAGCACGTCCTGTTTGCCCGGGAATTCGCGGAGATATTCGTGCAGCCATATTGCCCAGTTGCGCGAGGTTGAAATCTTGTCACCTTCGAGGTTGAGGAATTCGTTGGCCGGCACGTTGTCGGGGAGCTGGAAATTGTCGCCGTAAGCCATCAGCATCGCCGGGAAGATGATGCAGTGGAACACGATGTTGTCCTTTCCGATGAAGTTGATTATGCGTGTTTCGGGGTCTTTCCAATAGGTTTCCCATGAATCCGGAAGAAGTTCCTTGGTGTTGGAAATATATCCGATGGGGGCGTCGAACCAGACGTAGAGCACCTTCCCGTCGGCACCTTCAACCGGCACGGGCACGCCCCAGTCGAGGTCGCGGCTCACGGCACGTGGTTGCAGGCCGAGGTCGATCCACGATTTGCATTGGCCGTAGACGTTGGTTTTCCATTCTTTGTGCCCTTCGAGAATCCACCGGCTGAGTTCTGTTTCCCAGCGGTCGAGCGGGAGGTACCAGTGTTTGGTTTCCTTAAGCACTGGGACGTTGCCTGTTATGGCGCTGCGTGGGTTGATGAGGTCGGTGGCATTGAGCGATGTGCCGCACGATTCGCATTGGTCGCCATAGGCGCGCGGGTTGTGGCAGTGGGGGCATTCGCCTGTCACATAACGGTCGGCGAGAAACTGGTTGGCTTTCTCGTCAAACAGCTGCATCGAGGATTTCTCCACAAACTGCCCGTTGTCGTAGAGACGGCGGAAGAATTCCGATGCCGTTGAGGCATGGATGTCGGAAGTGGTGCGCGAGTAGATGTCGAACGACACACCCAGTTCCTCGAACGAGTCCTTGATAATGGTGTGGTAGCGGTCGACTATATCCTGCGGGGTGACCCCTTCGGCTTTTGCCTTTATGGTGATGGGCACGCCATGTTCGTCGCTACCGCCTATCATTATCACGTCTTCGCCGCGCAGGCGCAGGAAGCGGGTGTAAATGTCGGCCGGGACGTAAACTCCGGCAAGGTGGCCTATGTGTACCGGGCCGTTGGCATAGGGGAGCGCCGTGGTGACAAGTGTGCGCTTGAAATTCTTCTCCATATCTGATTCTAGCTTTAGCGATATTAGGGCATGCGGCGCGTTGTGTAACGGACAGCATGGTCATTATTCCTCCTGCTGCTGCGAAGTTGAATGACCAGGGCGTGTCAGATGCCGCTGCATCATGCGATTAAAACGCAAAATTACTTATTTTTTCGGGAAAAATTAAATATAAGGCGTGATGTTTGCCTTAATGTGTGGTTATAGCGGCCTGTGGGATTGGATTTGGCCGTATAATCAGTAAGTTACGTGCAGGCAATAAGTAATGGCGATATATCATAGCTGTGTGTTATGACATATCGCCATTACCGGTGCTTATCTGTGCCGGTATATACCCCGGCCTCTTATCAGGCTTTGCCAGATTGTCCCGTCATGTGTTTGGACTGTCATAGCATCAGGCGGTAAACCGCCTCGGTATCATCAGGATAGAGCTGGAAATACGGGCCGAAGGGGAGCCCCTTGTCCTCATGGAATTTTTTCACGAGGAGGGGGAAATCGGGATTTTCGATTCCGAGGCCGGCCAGTGTTACAGGCAGTCCGATAGAGGAGAAGAATGTTTTCAGACGTTTCACTGCTTCGAGTGCGTCGGCACGGTCGTCGCCTGTGGGGGATATGTCGAACACCCTGTGGCCGAATTGCGCTATTTTCCCCGGCTGGTGGTCGGCCATGAAAGTCATCCATGCGGGGAACACCACTGCTAATCCGGCTCCATGGGTAACCCCGTAGACTGCCGACAGTTCATGCTCCAGCCCGTGCGAAGTCCAGTCCTCGCGGCGTCCGCAGCCGCACACCCCGTTATGCGCCAGCGTGCCTGCCCACATTATGTTGGCGCGGGCATTGTAGTTCTCCGGTTCTGAAATCACCTTCGGGGCTTCGGTGATGATGGCTTTGAGCACACCCTCGGCCACACGGTCGGTGGTCTCCACCTCGTCGGTGGTTGTGAAATACCGCTCCATGATGTGGGCCATCATGTCGGCGATTCCGCTTGCGGTCTGGTATGGGGGAAGCGTGAATGTCAGTTCGGGATTCATCACGGCAAATTTAGGGCGGAGCGCCATATCGGTGCGCAGGCTGATTTTGCGCATACCTTCGAGGCGGGTAATCACCGAGTTGCCGCTACCCTCGCTCCCGGCAGCCGGTATGGTGAGCACCACCCCGACTGGAAGTGCTTCCGACATGACGGCCTTCCCGGCCCAGAAGTCCCAGAAATCGCCGTCGTATGGCACCCCTCCGGCAATGGCCTTGGCCGTGTCGATTGCCGACCCGCCTCCAACAGCGAGGATGCCGTCGACACCCTCTTCCCGGCAGAGGCCGATACCCTCGTAAACGCGGTCGTCGGTAGGGTTGGGCTGTATCCCCCCGAGTTCCGCCCATTCCACCCCGGCTTCACGTAGCGATGCCGTAACCCTGTCGAGCAGCCCGCTGCGCCGGGCCGAGCCACCGCCGTAAACGATTAACACCTTGTGGCAACCCATAGCCGCTGTCAGTGAGCCGGTCTGGGCTTCTACCCCGCGTCCGAACACATATCGTGTCGGGCTGCAATAACTGAAATTATCCATATGTCGGTTTATTGTTTTTGTATTGTCTGACAGTAGGCGGCTTTTCACAAACCGGGCATTTGTCCTGCCATCCTGGTTATGGTTGCGCCTGTAGGCGCAAATTTAGTGAAACCGTTTGGTTAAATTTAAGGATTGTTGGATAAAAATTGTGCAGGGGTTGTTATAATTATATGTAATTTCGCCATTTGAATGTGATATAGGGGTGGTGTGCCTGCTTGCAGGCTACGGTATCGCCCTTTCTCCTTTTATGATATTATGAAGAAAATCCCAGCTATATTGCCGGTGGCGGCGCTTGCCGCTGCGCTTGTTGCCGGAGCCGCCACCCGGAGTCCCAAAGGGGAAATCGCGCGGAATCTCGACACTTTCACCTCGATTTACAAGGTGTTGCAGACCAGCTATGTCGACAGTATTGATGCCGATAAGTCGATGACCACCGCGATAAATGCGATGCTTAACGAAATCGACCCGTACACGGAGTATATCCCTGAGAAAGACCAAACCGAGTTCATGACAATCTCTACAGGTGAATACGGCGGTATAGGGTCGTATATCGGTGAGCGGAACGGTAAGGTGTATGTTTCCGAGCCTAGGAAAGGGTCGCCTGCACAAAGGGGTGGGCTAAAGCCCGGCGACGTGTTCTTTATGATTGACGGCGATACCGTTACCTCGTTGAAAAGCTCGGAGGTTAGCAACCGCCTGCGTGGCCAGGCAGGAACGAAGGTTTCGGTCACGGTCAAACGCCCTTATGTGGAGGATTCCATCGTCAGCGTGGAGCTTACACGCGAGAAGATAGAAATCGACCCTGTGCCGTATCATGGTGTGGTCAAAGGCGATATAGGGTATATACAGATTTCCACGTTTAACGAGAAGACATTTCCCAAGACCCGCGATGCCCTTGAAGAATTGAAAAAGAACCCGGCGGTGAAGTCGCTTGTACTCGACCTCCGTGGTAATGGCGGCGGTTTGCTTGAAAGCGCCGTGCAGGTGGTGGGCTTGTTCGTGCCGAAGGGTACGGAGGTGCTCCGCACCCGTGGCAAGGGGCTTCTTAACGAAAAGATTTACAAAACTACAAATACTCCTGTCGATACCGAAATCCCGATAGTGGTGCTGGTCAACGGAGGGTCGGCCTCGGCTGCCGAAATCGTCACCGGGGCGCTTCAGGATTTGGACCGCGCCGTCATTGTCGGCGAACGCTCTTTCGGCAAAGGGCTTGTGCAGTCAACACGCCAGTTGCCCTACAACGGGTTGCTTAAAGTGACGATTGCCAAATATTATATCCCTTCAGGCCGCCTTATCCAGGCGATAGACTATAGCCACCGCAATCCCGATGGCACGGTGGCGCGTATCCCCGACAGCCTTACTACGGTGTGGCACACAAAAGCCGGGCGCGAGGTGCGCGACGGCGGGGGTATAACGCCTGACATAAAGGTGGAATATCCCGAAGGGAACAGGTTGGTCTACAATATAGTGCGCGATAATTGGAGTTTTGATTTCGCCAACCGATATGCCGCCCGGCATGATTCTGTGGCCGCTCCGGAAGACTTCGTGATTACCGACACGATTTTCAATGAGTTCAAGGCGTTTATCGACCCGGCGCGTTTCAAATATGACCGCACATGTGAGCTGATTATTGAGCAGCTTGAAAAGGCTTCTAAAACCGAGGGTTATCTCAATGACCAGGTGCAGGCACAGCTCGACACCCTGAAGGTGATGCTTAAGCATGACCTTAACCACGACCTTGACCTTAACAGGGCCACAATCAGCGAATATCTTGCTTCAGAAATTCTGCAACGTTATTACTACGACCGCGGGGCCATTATCGAAGCGTTGAAGCATGATGCCGAACTTGACAGTGCCGCAACCGTGCTCAACAGCCCGGAAAGGTATAAGGGGATTCTCAGGGGGAAGTAGTTTTAAGTTGTGAGTTTTAAGTTGTAAGTTTTAAGTTGTAAGTTTTAAGACATAAGACATAAGTCGTAAGTTATAAGAGGGTTGGCTGTGGAAATAACCGAACTTGACGGACTGTTTATGACACCGGCCAGGCGCAAAGCCCTGGCCGGTGTGCTTGCGTTGGCAGAACGTGGCAGGGTGGAATTGCGGGGACTGGCCGGTTCTGCCCCGGCGATGGTGTTTGCCGCGCTTGAAGGTTTGAAAGCCCCGCTGCTTGTTGTTGGCGATTCGCTCGACGATGCAGGCTATCTGTATCAAGACCTTACGAAGCTTCTTGGTGACGATGCCGTGTCGATGTTCCCTTCAGGCTACAAGCGTGACATAAAGTACGGACGGGTCGACCCGCCTTCGCAGATAATGCGCATCGAAACCCTTAACCGATGGAACGATGACCCGGCATTGCGTGTGGTGGTCACCTATCCAGAGGCGATGGCCGAAAAGGTGGCATCACGCAAATCGCTGTCGGACCACACACTTGCGCTTAAGGTGGGTGAGGAAATCGATTTGGAGCAGACCAGGCGCTGGCTACGTGAAAACGGCTTCAAGGAGGAGGATTATGTGTATGAGCCGGGGCATTTTGCCGTGCGTGGCTCGATTCTCGATATTTTCGGATATTCGAGCGAGCTGCCTTACCGCATCGACCTTTTCGGTGACGAGATTGACTCTATACGCGCTTTCAACATCGAGACCCAGCTGTCGGAACAGAAACTTGAGTCCGTATCGGTCACTGCCAATGTGGGCGGCAGCGGCGATGTGGGGGGTGAAAGTGTGCTTGAATTCATATCGCCCGACACTTTGATTGCCTTGCGCGACGCTGACTATACCCTGTCGCGTATAAGGGCTGTGGCTGGTGAAACTTTCAGCACTTCTGCCATGATTGCCGACGAGGGGGATGTCTCGGCGATGAAGAACCTTGTCGACCCCGATAAATTCGATGCCGGTTTCAAATCGTTTGCCAAGTTGCACTTCACGGCGGCAGCCGGTACGGGCGGCGGAGACGGTGAAACAGCCGGCAGCAGTGTGGAATTTGATTTCCAATGCACTCCCCAAGGGCTTTATCATAAGAATTTCGACCTTATTTCCGACTCTTTCCGCCAGTTGCTGGCCGACGGATACACGCTCTATATACTTTCCGACAGCGAGAAACAGGTTGCACGCCTTAAGGCAATATTTGCCGAGAGGGGCGACGACATCCCCTTCACCCCCGTGCTGTCGACCCTCCATGAAGGATTCGTTGACCATGCTACACGGCGGTGCGTGTTTACCGACCATCAGATTTTCGACCGTTTCCATAAATATACCCTCAAGGGGGAGCGTGCCCGCAGCGGCAAACTTGCCCTGTCGCTGAAGGAACTCAGCGCAATAGAGACGGGTGACTACATTGTGCACGTAGACCATGGTGTAGGGAAATTCGGGGGGCTGTTGCGCACGCAGGTCAACGGCTCCACCCAGGAAATGATAAAGCTTGTCTACAAGAACAACGACTGCATTTTCGTTAGTATCCACGCCCTGCACAAACTTGCCAAATACCGTGGCAAGGAGGGTGTGGAACCGGCCATCAACAAGCTCGGCTCAGGCGCGTGGAACCGGTTGAAGGAGAAAACCAAATCGAAACTCAAGGATATAGCCCGCGACCTTATAAAGCTATATGCCGCCCGCAAGGAGGAGCGGGGCTTCAGCTTCTCGCCCGATTCGTATCTACAGCATGAATTGGAGGCATCGTTTATCTATGAGGATACACCCGACCAGTCAACTGCCACTGCCGCAGTGAAAAAGGATATGGAGAGCCCTCGCCCGATGGATCGCCTGATATGCGGGGATGTCGGGTTCGGGAAAACCGAAATAGCCATGCGTGCCGCATTCAAGGCCGCCACCGACGGCAAGCAGGTTGCGGTGCTTGTGCCTACAACCGTGCTTGCCTACCAGCATTTCAACACCTTCCGCGACCGCCTGGCCGACTTCCCCGTCAGGGTCGATTACCTGTCACGCGCCCGGACAGGCAAGCAGGCCAAGGAGATTCTCAAAGACCTTGGTGAGGGTAAGATAGACATACTCATAGGGACGCACCGCATCGTGGGGAAGGATGTCAGGTTCAAAGACCTCGGGCTTCTCATTATCGACGAAGAGCAGAAATTCGGTGTGGCCGTGAAGGAGAAACTCAAGCAGCTAAAGGTCAATGTCGACACTATGACGATGAGCGCTACCCCGATTCCGCGCACCCTTCAGTTCTCGCTGATGGGTGCCCGCGACCTTTCGGCCATTACCACCCCGCCCCCGAACCGTTACCCCATACTGACCTCTGTCAATACCCTTACAGATGAAATCCTTGAAGAGGCGGTGAATTTCGAGCTGTCGCGCAACGGGCAGGCTTTTATTATCAACAACCGCATCGAGGGGCTTTACGAGCTTGAGGCAATGGTGAAACGTGTGGTGCCCGATGCCCGCACGCTGGTGGCACACGGGCAGCTCCCACCCGAAAAGCTGGAGCAGGCCATCATTGATTTCGCCAACCATGACTATGATGTGCTTTTGGCCACCACCATTATCGAAAGCGGCATCGACATGCCTAATGTAAACACTATAATCGTCAACAACGCACAGAACTTCGGACTTAGCGAGCTGCACCAGCTGCGTGGACGTGTAGGGCGCTCCTCGCGTAAGGCGTTCTGCTACCTTATGGTTCCTCCCGGAAATCCGCTCACGCCTGTTGCCAGGCGGCGCCTGCAGGCTATCGAAAGTTTTTCCGACCTCGGATCGGGGATACATATAGCCATGCAGGATCTCGACATACGCGGTGCAGGCAACCTTCTGGGTGCGGAGCAGAGCGGTTTTATTGCCGACCTGGGTTATGAGACGTATCAGAAAATCCTTAAAGAAGCCGTGACTGAACTACGCACCGAGGAGTTCTCCGACACATTCACATCCGAAGAACCTGGGGAGGATAAGGAATTCGTTGCCGACTGCGTTATCGAAAGCGATATGGAGCTTTTGCTCCCCGCCTGGTATGTGCCGCAGGAGAGCGAGCGTATCACCCTTTACCGCGAGCTTGACGATATGGAACGTGAAATGGATATACAGGAGTTCCGTTCGCGCCTGCTCGACCGCTTCGGCAAAATCCCCCCGGAAACAGCCGAACTCATGCGAGTGCCGCGTCTGAGGCGTCTGGCACGTCAGCTGGGCATAGAGAAAGTGTCGCTGAAGCAGGGGCAGATGTACCTGTATTTCGTCGACGACAGTAATAAAGCCTATTACCAGTCGCCTATGTTCGGGCGCCTGATCACCTATCTTCAGCAGAATCCCGCCAGGGTGAAAATACGGGAGAAAAACGGTCGCCGCAGTTTTGCTGTAGCCAATGTAAAAACGGTGGAAACGGCTGTCGCCATCCTGACCGAAATCCAGGCCCTGCCTGTGTCATGACAGTGCCTGACATGGATTGATTGTAGTGGACATTTTTCAGCCAATGGGAGATTAAAATATTGCTGCTGAATAAATTGCCGAGGCTAGTCCTATAATAAAAACGCCCTCCGAACGTTCGGAGGGCGTTTTTGTATGGTGTGAAGCCGGGTTGGCTTCCTGCCTTGTTTCAGGCCTGGTTTATTTCTTGAGGATTTTCTGGCCGCCTACGATGTAGAGACCTGCGGGGAGGGTGTCGAAACCGGCACGTGTACCGACCTTGATACCCTGGAGGTTGTAGACAGGGTCGTTGGCCTGTGCGGCTTCAACGGTTACCTCTGCGATTCCTGAAAGGTCTACAGCTTCTATGGGGAGGGTGGCAGACTTGGTGCCGCACTGCACGGTGAGTGTGTAGTTGCCTTCTTTGTGGAATGTTACGGTGAGTTGTGCGTTGCCGTTTTCAAGCAGTGCCACATCGGTTATTTCCACAGCGTCCTCACCTGCGTCAAAGTACGGGTTGAAGCCTGCTTCTGCCGGGTTGTCGAAACCTTCGAGAACAACTTCGATTTCGTAAGGTTTCTCAATATCGGCACGGAGTTCGTCGATAGTGAATGCCACATACTGGGCTGCGGTAGCTTCGAAGTGGAGTGTGGGCAGTTCGCCGTCGTGGTTCCAAGGTTCGGTGTGGTTTTTGCCGTCGAAGGCGAAGCCGAGGTTGGTGAACCATTCGGTTGTAAGGTCATCTTTTTCAACTGATGCACCGTTGTAGTCTTCGTCGGTGCCGTTTGCGAGCGAGCTGAGGGCATGGCAGTTGCTGATTGCGCCTGCGCCTACAATGCGGTTGGCGTAGTCACCATCCTTCTCGGTATCCCATGCAAGGCTGCCGAGGGCTACGAGCGAGTTCTTTACAGAGCCTTCAATCATGTAGCCGCCGATACCGCCTACATAGTGCTGGTAGGTTTCCACCGGGATGAGGCTGGGTTCGGGATCATCTGGATCGCTTCCGGGTTCGGGAACATATGCATAGGTCATGAAGGGCTCTTCGCCGGTTACAGAACCTTCAACGATGGCATGTGAGATGTTGGCAGGGCCTTGTTCCGAGAAGCCTACCACGCCGCCTACGCTGTGTGTGCCGATGATTTCGGCGTTGACATGCACATCGTTGATGTTAGTCGTGGTGTTGACATGGCCTGCGATACCGCCTACGTAGCATTTGCCGGTGATTTTGCCGGTGAATGCGCATGCGTTGATTTCGGAGCCGTTGATGATGAAGTTGGCACCGATGCCGCCTACTGCCGAGTTAGGCATATCGAAATCGGCGTCGAGCAATGAGCAGCCCTTGAACGAGCAGCCGTTTACGCGGGCAGCGATACCGCCGAAATATGGGTTGGAATATGAGTTGCGCTCGGTGAAGTCAGTTGTTGCTTTGGGGCTGATGAAATGCACGTTCTCCAAGTCAGCGCCGACGAGCTGGTAGGCCAGCATGGCGTCAGCCTTGATGCGGAAGCTTTGGAAGCTGATGTGCATCGAGGGGTTTACAAAGGTAAGATCCTTGATAAACGAACGGCTTGCTGATTCGTCATCGCCGATTTGATAGAACATGGCGTTGTTGTCGTTGCGCCCGCTTATTACGAGGTTGCGTACCTGGTGGCCGCCACCGTCGATCGAGCCGGTGAATGTGCCGGGTACCTGGAGGAATGTGCGTCCTTCGGCATCGATGTCGGCATCGATGCGGAAATGCGATGTCAGGTTGTTGCGAATCTGGTTGAAGTCGCCATAGGTTTTTACCAGGTAGGGGTTCTCAACGGTGCCTTCACCCTCGAATTTGTTGAAGGGGAGACGGATAAGCTCGTTGCGCGATTCGCGTTCCTGGCCATAATAGTCGGTGTACTGCACACACAGGAACGAAAGGCCGGAGCTGGGGTTAGATACATATGCGTTGAAATATTGATGGCGCAGCTTGTATTCGCGTTCTGCAAGGATGTTGCCTTTTTGGTCGACTATTGCAATCACCTTCACCGAGGCATTGGCGTTTTCGGGCGATTTGCGCTCAAGCCATGCAAGGTATTCGAAGTTCTTGTCGGAATTGAACAGGTAGGGATCCATGATGGATGCGTCGATGCATGGGAGCACCTTGGTCACATCGGCCTTGAAAGTAAGGGCGTCGATATGGTCGACTTCCCCTTTGCCGTTGAAGTAGGCAATACGGTGGATTGTGTTCTTGTCGTCGGTCGAACCGTTGGCGCTTGAGGCGATGTAGTAATAGCCGCCCTTGCCAAGACAGCGGTCAAGATTGTTGGAGAGGTTGAAGGTCTCGCCTGAATCATAATCATAGAATGATACGGGGAGTTCTGTTCCCAGTTTGAGTGAGGGCCAGTCGATCATCTGGAGCACGTCATTGCCGTCTTTGTTCTTCATAAGGAATGCATATTGCTCTTCGTGACCGGTAAGGTTGCTGAGCTGCATTACACCACGGCTGTTTTCTGCGAAACGTTTGATTTCTTTGCCGTCGGAATCGTAGATTGCATAATAGCATTGTTCGTTTTCCTGAACGTCGGTCTGTGAGAATTTGAGCACGTAGCAGGGGAGTTTGCCGTCGCCGAAGTCAAAAGTGATATCGTTGCTTCCACGGAATTTGCCGAGTGTTACGGAGCTTGTGATGAAGCCCTCGTTGCGGTCGGGTACGGGGATTACGGTTTTCTTCACCTCCTTGAAAGTGGAACCTGACTGTTCCAGCAGGGTGATTATGTAGTTGTTGCCGTTCTGCGAGCCTTCGTCTTCTCCTTCGCCGAAGAACGGCTTCTCATAGAGGGCTGTGGCGATATACAGCTTGTTGCCGTTGGAGGTCATCTGCATGGGTGATTCGCCGGTGTTGTCGCCGGTAAGTTCGTCAATCGGGAAGTCCTGCATCTTCGTCGGGCCGTTTGTGCCGTATCCGGCTTTGGTGTACACTGTGTAACGTGTAAGCCTGTCGTCGTCGGGCCATGTGCTGTAGTCCATATACATCATTATGAAACTTTCGGCAGTGGGTGTACCCACGTTGATCACATAGCCGGGCATACCCGGGATGGCGCATATAGGATCCTGCGGCTCGGTGCTGTTGTTGAGCGAGAATGTGTAGCTCACCTGCTTTGCGCCGAAATCCTTGAGGGGGTTATAGTTCGCCGCGATGGTGATTTCGTAATAATCGTCGAAGTTGTAGAATTTCTGTGTTGCAGAGAGGCTCACCTGCATAGACTGGCATTTCTTGGCGCCTTCGATGAGGGGGAATTTGCCGACACATGAGCCGATTTTTTCAGCTTTTTCGTTGTAGAGGGTAAATTCCACTCCGTTGTAGGAGATATCTTTCCAATATTCGTTGCTCCCTTCCAGCTCGTCATAGAGGGGTACCATGGTGTAGAACCAGTTTTCCTCGTTGGGCCCGTACATTATGCTGCAAGTCTGCATCTGGTCATCACCTGCATAGGGGGCTGTCAAGGTTATGTCCGGCTCTAGGTTGGTCATCGCCTTGGGATCCAGGTTGTGCATGTTCTGCAAGGTGATGGTGTTAAGGCGTCCGGCAGTAGGCATGAATCGGAACGGATTCTCTTTGTTGTTCTGTGCCTGGTTCCCGGACGGGGTGAACACAACTGCCGCCTGTGCGTCGGCAGAGCCTATGGCCAATGCCGTGGCCATGGCGAGATGAAGTAGATGTTGCTTCATTGTGTTGTTTGTTTGTGATTAATGAATAGGGTTGACCGGCCGGCGCTGTGACGTGGTATAGGTTACGCAAAGCACCGGCCTGCCGTAATTATAGGTTTATTTTGATAGTTCTCGATCCGTTGGGTGTCGACGCTGTGACAAGGTATATGCCTGTGGCAAGGTCGTCGGTAGCAATGATTGCCTCGTCGCCTTCGGCGGTCACTGATTTCACGGTGATGCCGGTCATGTTATGGATGGAGACTTTGATTGAGGCTGCTCCGGGAGCAAACACATGGCAGGCCCCTTCGGAGGGTATAATGGCGAGTGCATCGGCCGTGTCGGCATTAATGTTGCCTACGCTGCTAAGACCTAAAGCCTTGCAAAGCCCTGCAAATGCATTGAGGTTGCCTGAGGCACCTTTGTTGTCGGCTGCAAGCTCGGGGATGGACGAAGTTTCCTGGGCGATGTCTATAATCTCTTCGGTTGTTAGACCAGGGTTGGCCGACAGCCACATCGCGGCTACACCGGTCATATAAGGCGTTGCCATGGATGTGCCGGTCATAGGGGTCCAGTGATATGTTTCGCCGTTGACAGTGCGGCTGTAGTATTTCGGATAGATAGTTTCGTCGTATGACGAGTTTTTCACGTGATAGCGCGACATTGCCGACACGATGTTCATCCCCGGGGCGCAGATGTGGGGGAGGTGACGCCCGTCGACCAGTTTGGCCCATGACGAGAAATAGGAGGTCTGATTGACGTCGTGACCCGTTTCCATGCTCTGTGCAGAGAACCTGTGGGAGTTATAAGAACCCACGGTGATGATGTTGTGTGCGCATGCCATGGCGTTGAGTGTGCCGTCGCCGTTGGGATCGATAAACCCTTCCATGCCGCGTGATTTGAAATTGAGGGGGAACAGTCCGCTTACGGTCGAAGTGTAGACAAACACCTGTTTGCCTGGCGTGCCTTCAATGGTCATCATGACGGCATGGGCGCGGTCGTTGGCATCGGATGAGAATTGCAGCTGGTTGCGGCATTCCACATGGTAGCGGTTGTTTGATGGTTCCACACGTGCCTGGCCGCCGATAAAGCTTGATGTCAGTGTGGAGCAAAAAGTTTCATCGGTGGTGTTGACAAATTTTGCGGCTACACCTGTCGACGATAACGCCGAAGGGTTGGCGATATATGCAGGATTTTCCTGAGTCACTGTGACAGAGGCCAACGGTGTGCCCGGATCGGAGATTTTTACGAGGTCGAACCGTACCGTGACAGGGGTTTCATCTTCCGACCATATTTCGAAGTTCCCGAATGCACGGGCATAGAATGCCAGCGATGTAGGCCAGATTGCGCCGGTGTAGGGAGATGATTCGATGAATGTCTTTACAGGGGTGTCGGTGAATGTTGCGTGAAGTGTGGCGTTTGCATCGCCTTCGTTGCCTGACGCTATGCAGAACACGGCCCCGGTCGATGCGGCTATCTCGCTGATTGCAGTCGAAGCTTCGTCGGTGCCGTCCATCGGGCCGCCGTTGTTGCCAAGCGATATATTGATTACGCAGGGTTTGCCTTCCTCTTTGGCGGCATCGGCAATCTGCCTGGCGGAACGTATCATAAAATCGTTGGTCAGGCCGCCTTGTGTCGCGGCAAGGATGATGTCGGCTCCGGGAGCTGCACCTGTCAGGTCGGGACCGCCGGTGTTTTCGTCTGTTACGGCGCTTCCTGCGGCAATGGCGGCCACGTGTGTGCCGTGTGTGTCAGTGCCGACGTCGCCTTTCCAGTTCATGATATGGGCGGGGGTTTTCAAATCGGCCAGGGAGTTGTTCCCTAAGGTGAAGAAAATCCGCTTCACGCGGGGATTGCCGTCTTTGTCAAGGAGCGACAGGTGCTGGGCGTCAAGTCCACGGTCAATCACGCCTACGATTACACCTTCGCCGGTGTAGGGCTGTTCGAGTGGTTTTGCACCCGAATGCGCTTTGTCAAGGCCGAGTACTGTGCGGCTCCGGTCGATACCCATCGGGTTGATATAATCCATCGTTTCAAGTTCGCGGTTTAGCCTGACGCTGATAACCCCTTCGGTAGCGGCGATTTCTTCAGCTTTCCCGGGTTCTACGGCCAACACCACGATAGGGCCTTCTACCTGGCGTATTTCCGCCCCGGCGGCACGCAGGCGGTCGACGGTGGCTGAATCGGCAACACGCATCAGCAAGACCAGTTCCGGGCTTTTTTCGCCCGGTGCATTCAGGCGTGCCGAATTTTCGGCACGCAGGGTTAATTCTACTTGGTCAAAATGACCGAATGTGGCTTGTGCCGATGCTCCAAGCGATGACACAGCCAAGCAGATTAATGGTAAAAATTTCTTCATTCTGAATTAATAATGATAGGCTATGGGGAATGTCAGAGTTTCCTATTCCTAAAGGAGCCGGAACCTCGGATATTTACAATTCGTGTGATTAATGATTTCTGATGAAAGCGCCTGTAGCTTTCGGTTTGTCAGGTGTTGTACCCTCTATATTACGTTTCCAAAAGTAATATAAAATAGGTTATAAGGCAAGTAAAATGTAATAATTTATATATTTTTTAGGTTTCAGTTGGTGCAAAAAATGAAGAATGGCCTATCATTCTGTTGCCGAAATGGGCATTGATGTTGCATTTGAAAACTTATAATTTTTTGTATTGTTATGCAGTGACTGTTTCTATGTCGCTAATATATGGGAAAATAATGCGTGCATGAATATTGCATATATTCATGCACGCTGTGTGTAACAAGTTGTCGGAAAATCTTTTGTAAAAGTTCGGCAATGTTAAAAAAATAGCTGTCAGAGCTGATGCGGAACCGGCGCCGGTTGTTTCCCGGTCGGACTGTTTTTGTTCAGTCGAATTCGGCGGGGTTCAATCCGGCGGCGGCAAGGGCTTCGTGACGTTCGGTGCATGTGCCGCATGTGCCGCAATGCTTTTCCTCCCCACGGTAGCAGGAATAAGTGCGGTGATAGTCGACTCCGAGTTCCACCCCGCGGCGCACTATGTCGTTTTTTGTCAGGTTTGTGTAGGGGCAGAAGAGCTGGATTCCGTCATATGTGCCCTTTTCGATTGCTTTCCCCATGGCATCGACGAATTCCGGGCGGCAGTCGGGATAAATGGCGTGGTCGCCCGCATGGTTGGCGAGCATCAGCGTGGAAAGTTTCCTGCTCTCGGCAAGCCCGGCGGCCACAGCCAGCATTATCCCGTTGCGGAAAGGCACCACTGTGGAACGCATGTTTTTGTCGTCATAGCTTCCCGAAGGGATTGCGTCGGCCCCGCTAAGAAGCGAGCTTTCGAAATGTTCGCCGATGAATCCGAGCGGTATCTGGATGTGTTCGATTCCGAGGTTGTTGCAATGCCAACGCGCACATTCGGCTTCACGTTCGTTGTGGTTCGACCCGTACATGAATGTGACAGCGAGCGCTATCCGCGCGTTATATTCATATAGGAGGGTGGTTGAGTCCATCCCGCCTGACAGCACAATCAGTGCGTCGCGCCTTTTGGGGTGTTGGGCGAGGTCGGTTGTCAGCACGAGCTCCTGTTCCTTTGGCGGCAGGAACACTTCTGCAAAATGTTGATGTGATTCGATTCCCATAGTTTATAGGATTTAAGAGGCTGCCTGAAAACTCCGGTGGGTGAAGTCCCAGGCAACCTCTGAGGGTTTTTAATTCACTGCATCATTGAATGAGGCAAGCAGGCGTTGGCGGGCAAGCTCCTGATGCTCGTCATCGCCATGGTTGGCGAAGGGGTAAATCGAGATGCCTCCACGGGGTGTGAATATCCCTTTGACCTCGATATATCGCGGGTTCATCAGGCGCATAAGGTCTTTCATGATTATGTTCACACAGTCTTCGTGGAAGTCGCCATGGTTGCGGAAGGAGAACAGGTAGAGCTTCAGGCTTTTGCTCTCCACCATATCTTCGCGCGGGATATACTGTATGATTATCCTTGCGAAATCCGGCTGCCCTGTCTTGGGGCATAACGACGTGAATTCCGGGCAGTTGAAAGTTACCAGGTATTCGTTTTCGGGATGTTTGTTCTTAAATGTCTCCAACACCTCGGGCGCGTACCGGTCGGGATACCTTGTGCCGTTAGCCCCGAGCAGCGTCACCCCTTCCAATTCGTTGTCGTTCCTGCTCATGTGATATGCTGTTTTTTTCAGTAGCTGATTTTGTTTACGCGGAGGCGGGGGCCTGCATCATCGACTATTGTGCGGAAATAACGGTCGTCATAGCCGGGGAATTCGGGGTAGACCGGCATGCCGTGTTCCGATTTCACGAAGTTGTGGTCGGCGTCGGTTTTCTTCATGTTCCCGTCGAGGAATTTGACAAAGAGGTAGTCGCCCAGCTTCTTGTATTCGGTTGTTGCACGTTCTGCCCAGATGTCGGCGAGGTCTTGTGTCAGGTTGTGGCAGATTTCTTCGTCGGAGAATGCGGGAATCTGTTCTATGGCCACGCGCACATCCTCTTCGATGTCGCGTTCGAGTTTCGACTGCACGCGGCGTATGTCGGGAATCATAAGGGAATAACGGTTGTAAGCCTGGTTGGCCACATAGTTGTTTACCCAGAAGTTGGAGTTCCAGTCGAGGGTGTTGATGTCGCCGTGGGCGAGTTGTGCGGGTGCTTTCTTGACAGAGCAGAACACCGGGAGGTAGACACTGGTGTTTGCATCGTCGGTGCCGAACCAAAGGAGGCCGCGCAGGTAGGCGGGGAGGTCGCCGCGCAATTGTGCAACGAACGAGAAACCTGTCTGCTGGGTGGCTATGGCGCGTTCGTGGGTGTATTCCACGCTGTCGACGGTGAAGGTCATCGGACGCCAGCGGTAGGGCACTTTGTAGGGGCCTGCGCCTATGTCGTTTGTCATGTCGTAGGGGGTTCCTTCGAAGTGGTCGCGCATCATCCATTTCATGTCTGACGCGGTAAGGAGCGAGTCGGGTTTCACCCAAAGGGGCATCGGTTCGCCTTCGGCGCGGTCAATCCATGGGAGGTATGCGTCCATCCCTTTGCTGAATTTGTTGAAATAGGCCCATACGCGTGCGTCACATCCCCGGAGGGCGCCGAAGTCGGTCACCCCGTAGGCTTTGGAGAAGTCGAAATCCTCGTCTTTGCCGTTGAAGTATCCTTGCGAACGGGCGAATTTTATAACGTCGGGGCTGTAGATTGTTTCGCCGGTCTTATCCTTGAGGGGGAATTTGTGGATTCGCGGATGGTTGGCGTGGCCTGAGATGTGGCCGTCGGGTACGCGGCGTGCCACCCACACGGCACCTTTGTCGGCTTTCCCTTTGCCAATCAGCTCCATCACCCAGGCTTCGTCGGGGTCGGCGATTGAGAATGATTCGCCGCTGCTGGCATACCCGTAGTCCTTTACCAGGTTGGTCATCACCTTGATGGCCTCACGGGCGGTTTTTGCACGTTGCAGGGTAACATATATAAGCGAGCCGTAGTCGATTATGCCGGTTCCGGCCAGCTCTTCGCGGCCGCCCCATGTGCTTTCGGCAATGGCCAGGCCGTGTTCGTTCATGTTGCCGATTGTGGCGTAGGTGTGCGGCACTTCGGGGATTTCGCCGAGCGGCTTGCCGGTATCCCATTCCACGATTTTGCGCATCGTCCCGGCCGGGTGGTCGGCGGCGGGCTGGTTATATAGCTCGCCGTAAAGGTTGTGGGAGTCGGCGGCATAGGTCACCATGACCGAGCCGTCGGCAGTGGCGCCTTTGGCTGCGATAAGGCTGGTGCATGCATCTGCATCGAAACTTGCGGCTACAGCTGCCGCCATCACGATAATCGGTGTAAAATGTCTCTTCATTAGGCTTGTGGCTAAAGATTTTTCTTGTTGTCATACACAACGTTGCAAAGATAGTGATTATTTTGGTAAAAAGGTGCGTCGGCATGACTGGCGGGTGATTTAAAGCTTTTTGACACAAATTCGTCAAAAGGGTGAACAAATGTGGCAATGCGTTGTCGTCGGAAAGGGTTATCTTTGCATGTTGAAAAGCGCGTGCGCCTTATAATCATATTTCTTGTAGCCATGATTTTTTATCGTAGAAAAAGGGGGATTGCTGCCGTGGCCGTGCTGGCGGCTTCCTTTGCATTAAGCCAAAGTTCGAGTGCATCCAATTTAAATATTCAGCCGGCCGGCCATACTGACGCAGTGACATGGCCTGTCACCCCGTCGGCTAATGACAGCCGTCAGGAGCTGGAGCGTGTTTTCGCTACACCCGGGGAGGTTGCAACGGGGCTGTACTGGTATTGGGTGTCAGGTAACGTCAGCCCCGAAGGGGTTGTTGCCGATGTGCGTTCGATGAAACAAGCCGGTATTACGCGTGCCTATATCGGGTTCCAGGGTCTTGGCGAGAATGAAGCCCCTCGTGGCCCGGTGCGTATCCAGACCCCCGAATGGTATGAGTGCGTTCGTGCCGCGATGCGCACTGCCGCCGAGGAAGGGATTGAAATCGGTGTGTTCAACTGCCCGGGCTGGAGCCAAAGCGGCGGCCCATGGGTTTCGCCTGAACAGTCGCAACGTTATCTGGCGACTGTGGAGACCGAGGTGGCAGGCCCCGGGCTACGCACGATAGAGCTGCCCCGTCCGGCAAATTACCTGGAGGATGTGAAGGTGCTTGCAACCCGCAAACTGCCCCTGTCGACAGTCAGCGCCGGTAAGGATTCGATTTCTGCCGAAAACGTGACAAATCTCCGGGCTATGTTCGACGGCGACCCTTCAACCTCGGCCGGTTTCACATCTGATAAGGCTTCGGTGACCATCGTCCCTGCGAAGAAGGATTTCACGTTGCGTTCGGTGGTAATGCGCACAGCCACCCCGGTGCGTGCCGTGATTTCGGTAAAGGCTCTGCAGAACGGCGAATGGAAGGATGTAGGCACATTCGGTGCCGACCGTACCAATATGATGATTGAAGTTGGCTATGACATACTTGCCCCTACGGCTGCGGCTTTGCCCGAAACAAAGGGGGACGCCTTCCGCATCGACTTCCAGATTAACCAGCAATGCCTTATCCCGGAGCTTGCCGTCAGCGAGGAGCCGGTTGTGAATGTGTATGCCGACCAGATTCTCAGCAAGATGTTCCAGACCCCGCTGCCTTTTTGGGAGCAATATAAATGGGCGCCCTCTCCGGCATATTCGGCCGATGCCGTAGTGTCGGAAAAGGATGTTGTCGATTTGACCGCGCAGCTTGACGGCGACCGCCTCACGTGGGATGTGCCGGAAGGGGAGTGGGTTGTTACCCGCACATATATGGCTCCCACAAACGTGCCGAACTCACCCGCGTTGGAAGGTGACGGCAAGGGGCTTGAAATCGACCGTTGGAACCCTGATGTGCTGAAGCACCATTATGACAGCTTTATAGGTGACATAATGCGCCATGTGCCAGCCGAGGAACGCACCACGTGGAAATATATCGTATCCGACAGCTACGAGCGTGCCACCCAGAATTTCGGTGATGACTTTGTGGAATATTTCAAGTCGCATTTCGGTTATGACCCCACCCCGTATCTGCTTACATTCAACGGCACCGTGGTGGGCAGCGCCGACCTTTCGGAGCGTTTCCTTTGGGATGTGCGACGTATGATTGCCGACCGCCTGGCCTATGACCACATAGCCGGGTTGCGTGATATGGCCAACAAAGACGGCATGAAACTGTGGCTGGAGCCTTACGGACACTGGGGATTCCCGGGCGAGTTCCTTATGTATGGCGGTCAGAGCGACGAAGTTGCGGGTGAGTTCTGGAGCGAGGGCTCGCTCGGCGATATCGAGAACCGTGCCGCCTCGTCGGCAGCCCATATATACGGAAAGGGGAAATGCTGGGCTGAGTCGTTTACATGCGGGGGGCATGAATTCAGCCGTTCACCGCGCACTATGAAACAGCGTGGCGACCGTTTCTTTACCGAAGGAATCAATGCCACGTTGCTGCACTTTATGGTTTCCCAGCCCGACGAGACCCGCATACCGGGTATTAACTGCCCGTTCGGCAATGAGTTCAACCGCAAGAACACATGGTTCAGCCACCTGGATTTGTTTACCGATTATTTGAAGCGCGCCAACCATATGCTCCAACAGGGCAACTATGTGGCTGATGTGGCTTATTTTATCGGCGAGGATGCCCCGGTTATGACCGGTACCGTCACCCCGTCGCTTCCGCAGGGGTTCCAGTATGACTTCATCAATGCCGAGGTTATCGAGAAAGCGTTGACCGCCGATGCCATTCACAGGCTGACCCTGCCCCATGGCACTTCCTACCGCATCCTGGTGTTGCCGCCGTTGAAAACCATGCGTCCCGGATTGCTCCGCAAAATCAAGACCCTTGTGGAAGATGGCGCCGTGGTGCTCGGCCCGAAGCCGCTCCGTTCCCCCTCTATGCAGAATTATCCCCAGGCCGATGCCGAGGTACGCGAAATAGCCGACTACCTGTGGGGGGAAGGTGAAGAACCGCTTACAGGTGTGCGTAAAATCGGGAAAGGTATGGTGATGAACGGGCTGGATATGCAACAGGCATTCGACATACTCGGCATCACACCTGACTTCACGCATTCGGCAGGGAAGGATGCCGATATAAAATATGCTCACCTCTCCACCCCTGACCGCGACATCTATTTTATTGCCAACCAGCAGGAACAACCTCGCGAATTCAGCGCCATGTTCCGCGATGCCGATGGGCGTCAGCCGGAGTTGTGGAATGCTGTCGACGGTTCGCACAGGCTCCTTCCTGCATTCGGTGAAATCAACGGCAGGATGAATGTGCCTATGCGCCTCGAACCGATGGAAAGCGTTTTCATCGTGTTTGAGAAAAATGCAGGGGGCACTATGGCAGGCAATGCCGGGGTTGCGGCGAATTTCCCTGAGGCCGAAGAACTGATGACGGTTTCCACCCCGTGGAAGGTAACCCTCACCCCCCTGGTTGGGAAAGGGAAGAGCTTCGAAATGAAAAAGCTTCAGAATCTCACGCTGGAGGCCGATGATTATATAAAGCATTTTTCAGGTACGGCGACTTACAAGACCACCGTGAAACTGCCCATGATTCCTGAAGGGAAGCGTCTGCTGCTCGACCTGGGGAATGTCCGCGAAATGGCAAAAGTCAAAGTGAACGGGAAATATGCCGGAGGGGTGTGGACCCCTCCTTATACCCTCGATGTCACCGATTTGTTGAAAAAGGGTAAGAACGAAATCGAGATAGATGTGGTCAACACATGGGTTAACCGCCTGATAGGGGATTCCCGCCTGCCTGACGATGAGCGTGAAACATGGTCATACTATCGTACCCACAGCGCCAAGACACCCCTGCAGCCTTCGGGTCTTCTCGAGGACGTGAAGATCCTGGTGAAATAACAGCTTAAATTAAAGGTTACCTGAGATTTTCCAAAACAGATACAATGAAGTCATGATGACTTCCCTTAAACTAACGAATAATCACAATCAACAATAATGTCACATTATTTAGCAATAGACCTGGGTGCTACTTCCGGGCGCACAATCCTCGGAACCCTTTCCGACGGCAAACTGCAATTGGAGGAGCTTACCCGCTTCCCAAACAGCATTGTGCGTCACGGCGGACGTTGCTACTGGGATATATGGCATCTTTATGAAGAGATGCTCAGGGGGTTGCGCGAAGCCGCACGCCGCAAAGTAGGGATTACCTCGATCGGTATCGACACCTGGGGTGTGGATTTCGTATGCATCGGTAAGGACGGCCATATCATAGGCACTCCCCGCAGCTACCGTGATACCCACACCGACGGGGAACCGCAACGCTATTTCAACGAGAAAATCCCAGCCCACAGGATATACGAGCTTACAGGCATACAGGTTATGCCGTTTAACTCGCTCTTCCAGCTGTCGGCGTTACGTCGCGCCGAATCGCCGGTGCTTGCCGCTGCTGAAAAAATCCTGTTCCTGCCTGATGCTTTGGCGTTCCTGCTGACCGGCAACATGGTTACGGAATACACCATGGCCTCTACATCGCAGATGGTGAATGCATCTACCCGCCGTCTGGAACCTGAAATCCTTGAGAGCCTCGGGCTTGACGAAGGGATGTTCGGCCGACAGGTGATGCCCGGTGAAACCGTAGGCACCCTCACGCCTGAAATCCAAAGCCTGACCGGGCTGGGTGCAGTGCCTGTAGTGGCTGTGGCCGGTCATGACACCGGTTCGGCAGTCGCCGCCGTGCCTGCTACCGACCGTAATTTCGCCTACCTCAGCTCCGGCACCTGGAGCCTGATGGGTGTGGAAATCGATTCACCTGTTATCAACGAACGCTCCGAAGCGGAAAACTTCACCCATGAAGGGGGTGTGGAGGGCACAATCCGTTTCCTTAAAAATATATGCGGCATGTGGCTTCTGGAACGTTGCCGTGAGGAATGGAAACGTGACGGGCTTGACACCGATTATTCCAACCTGGTGGCGCTTGCCGGTGGGGCGGAGCCTTTCCGGTCGATAATCTTCCCTGACGACCCGGCGTTTGCCAATCCGGCGAGCATGACCGAGGCTATCCGTTCATATTGCGAGCGCACAGGCCAGCCTGTGCCCGAATCGCAGGCACAGTTCACCAGGTGCATCTACGAGAGCCTTGCCCTGCGCTACCGCCAGGTGTTCGGGCTGTTGCGTGAGTTTGCACAGTATCCCATCAACCGCCTGCATGTTATCGGCGGCGGCTCGCGCAATGCCCTTCTCAACCAGATGACTGCCGACGCCATCGGGGCAGATGTGGTTGCAGGCCCGATGGAATGCACTGCCGCAGGCAACATAATGGTGCAGGCCAAGGCCGCAGGCGAGGTTGGCAGTCTCACGGAATTGCGTGGCGTCATAGCACGGTCGAACGAAACCGCTACTTTCCATCCTGCCGATACCGGCGCATGGGAGGCCGCCTACGACACCTATCTCGACATTATCAAAAAAGCAAACTCATAAGTAAGTCATAAAAATTATTACGTTAATGATTGCTTTTGAAACTTTATATCCCCGTCGGAGTCTTTCCGGCGCTTTTCCCTCTCTTCATCAGTCGTGTAGCTCGCTACACTCCTTCTTCATCGAGCGAAAATAACTCGAAAAGGCTTCCGCCGGAAATATAAAATAATTTTTACGACTTACATAACTAAAACATAACATAACCATGAACACCCAACAGATTGAACAAGCCTACGAAATTGCCAAACAGCGTTATGCCGAACTCGGCATCGATACCGATAAGGCTCTCGATACCCTTCAGAACGTGCAGATTTCACTGCACTGCTGGCAGGCCGACGACGTTGCCGGATTCGAATCGAGCGGTGACCTCACCGGCGGTATCCAGGTAAACGGCAACTATCCCGGTAAGGCCCGCAACATCGAGGAACTGCGTGCCGACCTTCTGAAAGTATGCTCGCTTCTCGGTGGCAACCACCGCATCAACCTCCATGAAATCTATGGTGAGTTCGGCGGCGAGAAAGTTGACCGCAACGAAGTGGAGTTGAAGCATTTCCAGGGCTGGATCGACTGGGCAAAAGCCAACAATCTCAAACTTGACTTCAATTCCACCTCGTTCTCACATCCCAAATCGGGCAGCCTCACATTGAGCAATCCCGATAAAGGCATCCGTGATTTCTGGATTGACCACACACAGCGTTGCCGTGCTATCGCCGACGAGATGGGACGTCAGCTCGATGACAAGTGTATCATGAACCTTTGGGTTCACGACGGGCAGAAGGAGATGACTGTGAACCGTATGCTCTACCGTTCCATCCTCAAGGACTCGCTCGATGAAATCTACAAGAAGGAATACACCCATATGAAGGACTGCCTGGAATCGAAGGTTTTCGGTATCGGGCTTGAGGCGTTCACCGTGGGCAGCAACGACTTCTATATGGGCTACTGTGCCCAGAACAATAAGATTGTCACTCTCGACACCGGCCACTTCCATCCCACCGAGGTTGTAGGCGACAAGGTTTCGTCGGTGCTCCTGTTCTGCCCCGAAATCATGCTCCATGTTTCGCGCCCCATGCGTTGGGACAGCGACCACGTGACCCTTATGGACGAGTCGACTCTCGAACTTTGCATGGAAATCACCCGTTGCAACGCTCTCGACCGCGTGCATATCGGTCTCGACTACTTCGACGGTTCCATCAACCGTATCGGCGCTTATGTGGTGGGTGCACGCGCAACCCAGAAATCAGTGCTCCGCGGCCTTCTCGAACCGGTTGCCAAGCTTGGCGAACTCGAACTCACCAACCGCAATTTCCAAAAGCTTGCATTGATGGAGGAAGCCAAGGCTATGCCTTTCGGCGATGTATGGAACATGTTCTGCCTCCGCAACAACATACCCGCCGGTGCCGACTTCATCGCCGACATCGAGAAGTATGAAGCCGAAGTAACCTCTAAACGCTAAATTGCCGACGGCAGTCAACCGATATTATGTCAATTTGCAGGGATACACGGGGTGTATCCCTGCAAATGATATAGGAAAGACGCCGGATAATACTCAAAATCATGCTTCTGATAGGTTTGCTTATCATTGCCGTAGGGGCTTTCTGCCAAAGCAGTTCCTATGTGCCTATTAACAAAATCAAGTCGTGGTCGTGGGAGAGCTACTGGATTGTGCAGGGGCTTTTCGCATGGCTGGTACTCCCGTTCATGGGGGCATTGCTGGCGGTGCCTGCGGGGCATTCGCTCTGCGACCTTTTCACCGCCGACCAGTCGTTCAACATATGGATGACCATCCTTTTCGGCGCCCTGTGGGGCGTGGGCGGCCTTACGTTCGGCCTTTCCATGCGCTATCTTGGCGTGGCACTGGGGCAGTCGATAGCCTTGGGCACATGTGCCGGGCTTGGCACAATCATGGGCCCGGTGCTGCTCAATCTCTTCTTCCCTGAGAACGACCCTCTGTCGCAGCTCACCTTCTCCGTAATCCTAGGTGTGGTGGTTACCCTTGCCGGTATAGCCATTATCGGTGTGGCCGGTTCGATGAAGGCTGCGTCGTTGAGCGAGGCGGAGAAAAAAGCCGCCGTGAAGGATTTCAATTTCCCGAAAGGGATTACGATTGCCCTCTTGGCGGGTTTCATGAGCGGGTGTTTCAACGTCGGCCTGGAGTTCGGCAGCGGCATTAATTTCGGTGACCTTACCCCGGCCATGTACAAGACCCTTCCGGCAACATTCCTGGTTACGCTCGGCGGCTTTGTGACCAATGCCGTCTATTGCTTCTATCAGAACAGCAAGAACCGCACCTGGGGTGATTATGCGAAAGGCAATGTATGGTTCAACAACATCCTGTTCTGCCTTCTTGCCGGTGCGCTGTGGTATAGCCAGTTCTTCGGTCTCGCCTTGGGAAAGGGGTTCCTTACGGGGTCGCCAACGCTCATGACCCTTTCGTTCTGCATCCTGATGGCGCTCAACGTGGTGTTTTCCAATGTGTGGGGCATCATCCTTAAAGAGTGGAAAGGTTGTTCGGGCAAAACGATTGCCACCCTTGTGGCCGGCATCGTTGTCCTGATTGTGTCATGTTTCCTTCCGCAGTTGATTTAGCATATAATAATCCAAATTATTCACTTAACTATGTCAGTACTAGATAACCGCCCGGCGTTGAAAGCCGAGGTTGAAAAAGTTGCCGAGGTAGCAGGCTACCTTTGGGAAAAAGGGTGGGCCGAACGTAACGGCGGCAACATCACAGTCAACATCACCGATTGCGTGGATGATGAAATGCGGGCTATGCCTGCCATTACCGAACCGGTTGCCATAGGCGCCACCCTCCCGAATCTCAAAGGAAAATGGTTTTATTGCAAGGGCACGAACCGCCGCATGCGCGACCTTGCACGCTTCCCTATGGAAAATGGTTCGATTATCCGGATCTGCGACGATTGCGCACACTACGAAATCGTGGCCGACGCCCCTGTCAAGCCCACTTCGGAACTCCCCTCGCATCTGAGCGTCCACAACTATCTGATTGCGAAGGGTTCGACTTACAAGGCTTCGGTGCATACGCATCCCATCCAATTGGTGTCGATGAGCCATAACAAGGCATTCCTTGAAAAAGATGTGCTCACAAACATCCTGTGGAGCATGATTCCCGAAACCAAGGCATTCTGCCCGCGTGGGTTAGGTATCGTGCCTTACATGCTCCCGTCATCGGTAGAACTTGCCGACGAGACCATCAAAGCCATCGACGACAATTACGATGTGGTTATGTGGGAAAAGCATGGTGTGTTCTCTGTGGCCGACGATGTGATGGAGGCTTTCGACATGATCGATGTGCTCAACAAAAGTGCCGTTATCTATCGTGACGCGTGTGCCATGGGCTTTGTGCCCGACGGCATGACACAGGAACAGATGCGTGAGCTGTCGACAGTGTTCAATCTACCGAAATAAACAAATCAAACAAATCGCTCATTCTCCTCTTTCCTAACCTATAACGCGCATCTGACCTGCGTGATTTTGATATAGAGGTCATTATGATTTCATAACCCGGATTCAAGGAAAATTTTGCAGATGATAAAGAATTTCGCCATAATATGCGCCCTTGCGGCAGCCGTTACATTCCCCGTCACCGCCGAGGAGGTCGACCTCCAGTTGCAACGCCGCGAGGATCAGACAGTCCATGCCGTGCCTGGCCACAAGGTTGATCATAAAGGCATTGTTATCAATCCAACCCCACAGCGGCTGGTGCGTGACCCGCAGGGACGAACCTTTGATACATCCCGGAAGAAACTTAAAATCAAAAGTGGATATGGCGTGAAAGCTGCTGCCAAGGCCGGGGTGAAACCTTGCGAAGGTGCCTACCGCCTGCGTATCGACGGTAAAGGCGCGGAAATCACAGGCTATGATGCTGCCGGTGAGTTTTATGGCCGCCGTACCCTCGACGCTATCCTTGCAAGCGAGGCCGCCGCATCAGGGCAGGTACCTTTCCTGGAAATCAACGACTGGCCCGAACTGCCTGAGCGCGGTGTGGTGGAAGGTTTCTACGGAACCCCCTGGAGTCATGAGGCACGGTTGGCATTGATTGACTTTTTCGGCAGGAACAAACTCAACAAATATATCTACGGGCCAAAGAACGACCCGTATCACACGTCGCCCGATTGGCGTAAGCCGTATCCGGCGGATGATGCCGCCCGTCTGCAAGAGCTGATAGCGGCCTGCGACAGCAATATGGTCAAATTCACTTGGGCTGTGCATCCGGGTGCGGATATAAAATGGACTGACCGGGATTTTGCCGATATAATGGATAAATTCGAGCAGTTGTACGGACTGGGATGCCGCTCGTTTGCCATTTTCTTTGATGATATAAAAGGGGAGGGGACGAATCCTGAAAAGCAGGTGGCATTCCTTAACCGCCTGACCAAGGAGTTTGTCGAGGCCAAGGGCGATGTCACCCCGTTGGCAATGTGCCCCACAGATTTCACAAAGGCTTGGGCTGACGGTTCTGAAAACGGCCCCCTGTCGGTTTATGGCCGCACCCTCGACCCGTCGGTAATGGTGATGTGGACCGGTGATGCCGTATGCGGAGACATTCCACGCGAAACCCTTGAGTGGGTCGACAGCCGCACCCGCCGTCCGGCATTGGTGTGGTGGAACTATCCCGTTACCGATTATGCACGCCATATCCTGAACCAAGGCCCGGTTTATGGTCTTGACACCCGTGCTACCTCGGCCGACCTGTGCGGCCTGATGTCGAACCCGATGGAAAATGCCATAGCATCCACTGTGGCACTCTACGGCGTGGCTGACTATACGTGGAATCCGGCGGCATATAACCCGATCGACTGCTGGGAGCGTTCGCTCGTCTACCTTATGCCGGAATGCCCCGGAGCCTACCGTGCTTTCGCAATCAACAGCTGCGATACGGAATTCGGTTACCGCCGGGAGGAGTCGTGGGAGACCCCCTCGTTCAGTTTTGAGGACTACACACGTCCCAAGGCCGCACTGCTCCGTTCGCAACTTGCCGGGATGAAAGCCGCCCCTGCCGAGATCCGTGCAAAATGCGGCAACAAGATGCTTCTGGCAGAAATCGACCCGTGGCTTGACCAACTTGAAGCCCTCGCCGACCGGACTGATGCCGCCCTTATGCTTATGGAGACATATTCAGGTGGTGACGGCGCGGCGTTTTGGAACGGATATATCGCAAACCGCATGGATTCCGCACGTCAGGCGGCCTACGAGGCTCACAAAGTGGGCACTCTGAGGTGGCAACCGCTTTATGAGGATCTGATGGATAAAATGGTCGACGGTTTTTACAGGACTATAGCCGGGGAGGAATCATCGATTCCTACGGTAATCGGCACATTCGGAAACCTGCAGACCCCCAGCCGTAAAAAGATGTTCGACAACGATTCTACGACCGTTTATTTTGCCGACCGCGTGCAGCAGGCAGGCGACTATATAGGGGTGGAATTCGGCTCGCCGGTGGCGTTGCGCAACGTCAGGATATTGCAAGGGCGTGACTTCCGCGATGTGGTTGTGTTTGACAAGGCCGTGGTGGAATATTCTCCCGACGGGAAAGAATGGAGCCTGTTGACCGATACATTGACATGGGTGCGTGATATTTGTTGGCAACTCCCCGCAGGCACCGACACAGCCCCCATGGCAAAAGCTGTTCGTCTGCGTAAGCTTGAGTCGGACAACCAGCAAGGTGTCGGCATACGTGAATTTTCTGTCAATGCCACCGATGTTACCGCTGCATTCGACCGTAACCCCTCCACGTTCGAGACCCTCGCCGGAAGCATGTCGTTCAAACCGTTGGCAGATGCCGACCGCCTTTGTTTCCTCCTTGGGGATATGGAGGGGAGGACTTTGTTGGTGGAACAGCATGATGCAACCGGGAAAACCTTGTTGTCAGTACCTGTTACCGAGGCATATGCCGAAATCGAGGTTTCCCCGTCGGCGCATGAAGTAGTCCTCTCGGGTAATGCCGACATATTCGAGATAATCACTAAAAAGAAATAAGTAAACATCCAACCATGAAAATGTTTGACAGATATAGACTTGTGTTGGCATTTACCGCCATGTGCGGTTGCATGGGGCTTGGCGCTGTAAATCTTCCCGAGCTTCCCGACCGCGACGGTTTCAACATCAAAGGTTATGTGCATGATGGTGCACAAGGGGTGCCGGGAGTGCTTGTATCCGACGGTTACTCCTTTGCCCGTACCGATGCTGACGGGGCATATTATATTGCATCCGATACCAATGCCAAGGAAGTGTTCGTTATCCTCCCTTCAGGATATGAATATGCCGAGATTGACAAAGGTGTGGCCGGTTTTTTCAAAGCCATAGATGGCAGCGAATCCTTCCAGGCTGATTTCGCCCTGAGGCCGATAGGTGACGACACTTCGTTCAGCTTCTTCGTACATGCCGACACACAGCCTGACATATGGTTCAACGGGCAGGTGTGGAACGAGGTTAAAGAGGCGTATGCCGATATGGGGGCATTATCGCAGACCGTTGCCGCAACTGACGGCTTTGCCCCGTTCAATCTGCATCTTGGCGACATCATATATAATGGCTCGGCTCTGAACTATGACTATACGGGCTATTTGGAGACATTGGAGTCGGCAGATTATAATTTGGCCACATTGCCCACCCCCGGTAACCATGACCGATATTATACCACGGATTATGACAAGGCTATGGCTCTTTATCGTGAGGTATGGGGGCCGGTTTACTATTCGTTTAACAGGGGAAAGGTGCATTTCATTTCTGTTGACAATGTGTTGGTGAAAAAGGATGGCGCCTATACGCGCGGCATCAGCGATGCTGCCGTGGCATGGATGGAAAAAGACCTTTCATATGTGGAGAAAGGTGCGCCTGTGGTGTTTTATACGCATCAGCCGATGACCCGTAATGACGCCGCACTGAAAGCCTTTTCAGGAGTGTTGGATATGCTCAAGGAATATGATGTGCTTATCCTTACGGGACATCTACACCGGGTGTTCAACAATTTCCCGGAATATGCACCCTCAATCCGCGAACGCAACCATGTGGCGCTCGGTGGTTATGAATGGCGCTCGATTTGCAGTCAGGACGGTGTGCCTAACGGATATTATGTCTATTCTGTGGACGGCACTGAAATTTCATGGAAATTCAAGCCCACGGGCAAGGATGCCGACAAGAATATGTTCCGCATGTATGAACCCGGTTTCCCTGACACCGATTTGGTGAAACCTTCCGATGACAAAACCGTGATTGTGAACGTTTGGGACTGGGATGAGGACTGGACAGTTACATGGAGCCTCGACGGAGTGGAGCAGGGTGACGTACCCCGCTACGAAGAGGCAACCGACCCGTTGGCCGCATATCAGTTTGACAATAATCCCATGCATCCTACCTGGGAGACCAAGCCTACCTACCACCTTTTCCATTGCGATGTGCCTTCCACCGGCAGTCTTGTCAAGGTGACGGTTTCCGACCCGTTCGGACGCACGTTGTCGAAAACTCTCGAACTGGAATCGGAGTCGGGTGGTATCGAGGCTGTGGCTCCGGATAGCTGCGGGGTGGTGAAAACCGAGTTCTATTCCTTGCAGGGGGTGAAGGTCTTGACCGTCAAGGGTTCCCCTGAAACCGATACACTCCCGCTCGAACGTGGTTGCTACGTAATGGTATCGCACCTTATGGACGGCTCATTGAGAACCGATAAGGTGATTTTGTGAAAGTATTTTCCACAAAGGTTATAATGAAGGCGAAAATTACGATAGTGCTGAATGCGTTGCTGGCAGCAGTAGTGGCGCAGGGCATCGGATTGCCGGAACTTCCTGTGCGTGACGATGCTGATGTAATGGGATATGTTCATGACGGCACACGGGGTGTGGCCGGGGTGCTTGTCTCGGATGGTTATGATTTCTCATGCACCGATGAGAACGGGGCGTATTATCTTTCCGCCAATCCGGCGGCGCTGATGGTCTATGCCGTACTTCCGTCGGGATATGAATTTTCCACTGTGTCTGATGGTGTGCCGGCTTTTTTTAAGGCTCTCAATCGCGGCGGCGAGGTGACCAGGGCTGATTTTGCATTGAATCCGATTGGTGACGATGATTCGTTCTCGTTCCTGGTCCATGCCGATACACAGCCGGAGCCGTACTTCAATATGCAGGTCTATTCCGATATGGGCAAAGCCTACATGGAAATGGCCCGGCAGGCGGCTGTTATCGCGGGTGACGAAGGTTTCATGCCGTTTAACCTTCATTTGGGCGACATTGTGTATAACAACAATTCCGCCAAGGGGTATGGGGCTTATTTCAGCTGCTTGGCCGATGCCGGTTATAATGTGCCTACATTCGCCACCCCGGGTAATCACGACCGCCTTTACATCCTTGATTATGAAAAGTCGCTGGAGCTTTATCGCGGTTCGTGGGGGCCGGAAAGATATTCGTTCAACCGTGGTAAAGTACATTTTATCTCGCTTGACAACGTTGCTATCAATAAAGAGGATGCATTCGGGCGAGGAATCCGTCCTGAAGCGTTGGAATGGCTTAAAAAAGATTTGTCGTATGTGGAGAAAGGCTCGCGTGTGGTGTTCTTCACCCACAGGCCGATGACGCAGAATGCATCGGCGTTGAAAGCCTACTCAGCCGCGCTCGACGTACTCAAGGATTACGAGGTGCTGATTTTGAGCGGGCATGTGCATCGTTCGTTTACAAACTACGAAGAATATGCGCCCTCGATTCGCGAGCGAAGCCAAGTCCCTTTAGGCGGGTTCATATGGCGTGGACCTTGCACCCAGGACGGTGTGCCGCAGGGCTATTACATATATCACGTGGATGGCACTGACATTTCATGGAAGTTCAAATGGCTGGGCAAGGATGCCGACAAAAACCTGTTCCGGGTGTATGAGCCTGGCCAGTTCGATTCCATGACATTTGACCCGGATGAGGATAAAACCGTTATCGCCAATGTATGGGACTGGGATGAGCATTGGACTGTTACATGGAGCCTTGACGGCGTACCGCAGGGGGAAGTGCCGCGCTATGAGGGGTTCCGGGATCCGTGGGCTGTTTATAACTACGACGGGCGTGAAGAGTTTCCCGAGTGGTCACCTGCCGAAACATACCATATGTTTCATTGCGATGTGCCTGCAACGGGCAGTGTGGTCGAAATCAATGTCACCGACCGTTTCGGGCGTGAGGCGTCCAAGACCGTTACATTGGAATCTGTGTCGGGCGGCATCGAGTCGGTGTCTTCGGGAAACTGCGGCATCACGAATGCCGAAATATATAATGCCCAGGGGGTGAAGGTCCTGACCGTGGCAGGCTATCCCGAGGCCGATATGCTGCCCATTGGCTCAGGGTGCTACATCATGCGCTTGCATCACACTGACGGCACTGTGACAATCGAAAAGGTTATACGTTGAGGCTTATCGCCAATTTTATTCCGAATAAAAGAGATGAAAGGAAAGATAGAGATGAAAGGAAAGATATTGATGCTGTGTGCAGTCCTGGCGGCTGTGTCGGCAAATGCCACCCAGATAACGGTGGGATCATATAATATCAGGGTACAGACACCCGACGACCGTGGCGCAAACAATTGGGACAATCGTCGCGACTATGTGGCACGCACTGTGATTGACAACGGTTTCGACGTGGTTGGCTTCAACGAAGTCAAGTCCGGGCGTCAGAAATCCGAACTTATGGAACGGTTGCCGCAATACTCGTTCAGCGGATGGGACGGCCATGAAGGGTGGGCTGACACAAGTGAGACCGCAATCGACCTTATCGGTTACCGTACCGATATGTTCGACCTGGTTGACGAAGGGTGGTATTTCCTGTCACGCGACCAGGCGAATTGGGAATGCAGCTGGGATAACAGTTCCGAACACAATGTGCGTCATACATCGTGGGCCAAACTGAAGGTAAAGGAAACGGGCGAGATTTTCTATTTTTTCTGTTCGCACCTTGACCATCAGGGTAATATTGCCCGCGTGTTGCAGGCACATCTTAATTATGAGAAAGTATGGGAAATCGCCGGCCATTACCCCACGGTGTTTGTAGGTGACCAGAATTCAACGACATCGCGTGTGAACTACCTTAACCTTTACAAGGCCGGGTTTACCGATGCCTTCAGCACCGTGGATGACCCCGTGGGACAGTTCGGCAAGGATGATCCCGCCACTGCCGGGCAGTGGAATGCAGACCCTTCATCAGGGCGCCGTATTGACTACATATGGGTGCGCGGGTTCAATGTCGATTCCTACGACCATTGCACGGATAAATACGATCTCGGCGCTATGCCGTCCGACCATCTGGCCATCACTGCCAAACTGACATATGTCGACCCGGATATAACGAACCGTTACCGCTATGTCAGAGCCGGAGCGGATGGGACCGGCAGCAAGGAGTCGCCTTTCGGCACATTGCAGGAGGCTGTAAATGCCGCCGGTCTGGGCGATACAATCTATGTGGCCGCCGGGGAGTATGACGTCGTCTCCCAGCTTGATATCAAACAATCCGTGCGTTTGTTTGGCGGGTATGATGAAAAATTCGACGAGGTTGTCGGCCTGTCGGAGGTAAAAGCCGCTTCTGCAGTAAGGTGCATCGACCTGAAAAAGGATACGGATGTGGAAATCCGTAATTTCGCCATCCGCGACGGCGCGGTTACAGGGGATACCCAGGACGGTGCCGGAATCCGTGCCCACGGTGCGCGTTTGATTTTGCGGGAATGCGAACTTTCCGACAATACCGCCGGGCGTGACGGCGGTGGGATTGACTGTACAGGCCAGCTGATTCTTGACCGTGTGCGTTTCCTGCGCAATAAGGCAGGGCGCAACGGTGGTGGTTTCTGTTGCGACAACCCCAACAAAAGGTATTGGTTCAACTTCCCTGTAGAACATTGCTACTTCGAGGGTAACGAGGCTGCCGACGGGGCTGCAATCTATCTGCCGCGTTTTGTCTACGGTTATATTTCAGGGAATACATTTAACGGTAACAAAGCCTCGGCAGGGTCTGCCACCTACCTACATGCGGTAAGCAATGCCGCCACAAGCATGCTGGGAGTGAATCTCACAGTTGTCAATAACACATGGGTGCTAAATGAAAGTGCCGGTGAAAGCGGTGCGTCGGCCCTGTTTGTGGAGATTGATGCCGATGCCCCGTTTGCATTGGTCAACAACACCATTGTCAGCAATCGTTCGGCCAACGGGCGGTATGCGGTGTGCATGAGCAGCGGCATCCCATATATCAGCAACAATATAGTGGCCGGTAATGAAGGGGGTGACATAATGCTTGACGCCGACGGCGTTTCAGCATCCTATAACCTTTACACATCGCCGGAATCGGTTACTTACCCTGTCAATACCCGCGACATATATTCTGACGACTTTGCATCGTCGGTGTCCGCTTTGGGGCGTGTGCTCGACGGGGAGGTTGCGGAAGGCTGGTTCATTCCTACTCTGACAACCGGCACTGATGATGGTGGCGGTGCCATAGCGGCATCGGAGCTTCCTGCTTTATGGTCAGTTCCTTCGGTGAGGGTTACAGACCCGGCCTATTCAGATGCGATGAACCTCTGCTCGATTACTGCCATGCGTATGCGCGAGGATGTGTTGCGGGCGGATTTCAACAATGATTGCATGAAGGAAAAGACAGTAAGCCTCGCTGTTGACCAAATAGGCATGCCGCGCCCGCTTGACGGCAAAGCCACTATAGGCGCCCGCGAATATTTGGTGCCTGCCGGAATCGGTGCGGTAGTGCGTGATTCCGGTGATGATTCATCTATCCAGGCTGAGTATTTCGACCTTATGGGGCGGCATGTCGCCAATCCTTCAAAAGGTATCTATATACTTCGTCGTGGGGCGTATGCCGAGAAGGTGATGGTGAAATAACTCCCGGAGCAAAATTGGTTTTCAGATACAAGAACCGCGCTGTGACGGAATTCCGTCACAGCGCGGTTCTTGTATCTGATTAATTAGGCAATGTTTATTTTGCAGGGAGAAGGGCTGCGGCAGCTTCGGTCAGCATGGGGCACATCTTGCCATAGGGGAGGACGCAGCCGGGCATCCCTGCGGCATAGGGTGCGATTTCATACTGCTGGTACACGAAATGCACACCATCGGCAGTGAAATAGGGGGGAGTGACGGGCAGCGGCAGGGTGTCGGGGTTGATAAGCAGGCAGTCGCGTAATTCGGCTTCGGTTTTGACTTCGAAGTGTTGGGTCATCAAAGCCTGTCTGATTATGTTTTTCAGTGCCGGGATTGAATCGGTGCGGAACATATCCCATCCGAATTCGCGGCCGTCGGCCAGGCTGAACACCTGGGGAGTGAAGGAGCTTCCCCCGTGGGCGCCGCCGAGATAACAATAGGTCGAAGATGCGTAAGTGACGAACTTGTCGGTCTGGTATATGTCGGATATGTTCCAGTCATACTCGTAGGCCATGCCGGGTTCTATCCTCAGGCTGTCAAGTCCGAGCAATTCCGGTTTTGCCTTGTCGAGGACGTGCGTCCCGACATTTTTAATATATTTTTCACCGTCGGCAAGGTCGGCGCCAGGCACTGTGAACGGTTTTACGGTGTCATGGCTTATAAAGCTGTTTGTCGAGAGCTGCCCTGCAATCCAGTGACGGATGCTGTCGAGCAACCTTGCATTCCCGTCTACGGGATATGCCACCGATATCCGGCAGTATGCTTTGTTTCCTGCGGGGGTGGCTATGCTGTCGTTCCATGAAATGCTGTCGGTTTTCAGGATAGAGGCGGATTTGTCGGCCTCTGTGTTGGTTCCAGTGTTTTCCGACGAGATTTTTTTGTTTCCGCATGAGGAAAATGAGAGCGCCATGAGGGCAACAAACGGGAGCGCCCCCTTCAGACAGGAAATTCTTATGTTGTTCATGTGCTTATAAATTAAATTTGTTTTAACTTTGTTGTCGGGTCGTTTGGGTTGGATTTTTTTCAGTGCATGGTTTATACCTGCCCTGAAGGAATAACAATGCAAATATACTTTTTATCGATTACATAGATGCCAGTCTTGGTTAATTTTAATCTCTAATATCATTCCTAATGAAGAAAAGCTTGATTTTGATGCCGCTTCTGATGGCGGTGACCGGCTCATGGGCGCGAACCCTTACCCCGGAGGAAGCCCTGCAGCGGGTTAATTCGTCGGATATGCCTCTTAAGGCAATGCCTGCTACGGCATCTTCCCCTGCCCGCCTTGTGCATACGGCCAGGACCTCGACCGGGATGCCGGCGGTTTATCTGTTCGACCGTGCCGAATCCGGAGGCTATATGCTTGTGAGTGCCGACGACATTGCGACACCTCTGCTCGGTTACTCCGATGTGCCGGTAGGCGAGGGTGGCGAATTGCCCCCTTCCATGCAATGGTGGCTGGAGCAGTATGCGGTTGAAATCGAGCAGGCATCTTCCGGCATGTCAATGCGTGTTGTCGATTCAAGCCGGGCTGCCGGGGATGTATCTTCGTTTACCCCCATCGCACCTCTGTGCGACACCAAGTGGAACCAGGATGCCCCCTATAACAACCAATGCCCTCTTATCAACTGGCAGCGCACCTATACCGGTTGCCTGGCAACGGCTTTGGCACAGGTGATGAAATATCACGAATGGCCTGAACACGGCACTGGCAGCATCACATACACCGATGTCAACAGGATAACCCGCACGATGGATTTTGATGTTGCCTTTGACTGGGATAACATGCTTGATGTTTACGATAAAACAGCCACCACGGTGCAGAATGATGCGGTTGCATTGCTGATGAAAGCATGCGGCCATGCCGTGCAGATGAATTATGGCACAAGTTCTTCGGGTGCTACCGACTTGAAGGTGCCTGGTGCCTTGAAGTCGTATTTCGGATATAGCGGTGATGTGAACCGTTGTGTGCGTTCCTATTACGGACTGGCTGACTGGCAAAGCATGATTTATAAAAATCTGAAGGAGGTAGGGCCGGTGCTTTATTGCGGTTCCTCCCACCTGGGCGGTCATGCCTTTGTTTGCGACGGTTATTCTACCGACGGTTATTTCCATTTTAACTGGGGTTGGGGTGGTGCCTACGACGGCTATTTCCGCCTGACAGCCCTTAATCCCGAAGGTGCCGGTATCGGGGGCTTTTCCGGGGGGTATAACATGTATCAGACAGTAATACTTGGCGTAAAGAAACCTGATGGAAACCCTGTGAGTGTGCGTCAGCAACTTTCGCAGGCATCTCCCCTGACAGGGCGCATTGCAGCTGGTAACAACCTGACTGTGACCAGCGGGTGGTTTAATGAGACGAGTGATAGGATGCGATTTTCATTCGGCCTCAGGCTGGAACCGATTGAGGATACGGCTGGCGAAGTATCGTATGTGGAATCGGCCAGCTACCGGAATCTCAGCCTGGAATCGGAATATGGCTGGAATTCGTTCCCGTTGACTTTCAATATTCAGAATGTGCCTTCCGGCACTTACCGCGCATCGGTTGTGACGAAGAATGAGGATGCACCCGCACAAGGCTGGCTCCCTGCGTTGCATCCTATGAATATGGTTGATTATGTGATTCTTAAAAAGGGTGTACAGGGCTCGTCGGTGTCGGCTGTCAACCCGGGCGAAATCACGGTTGTTTCATCCGAATTACTTACCGGGTTGTTCGAGGGATGTTCGGCCAAACTGCGCATGGATGTTGCCAACAATAGTGATGTGGAGGTTGCGGAGGCGCTGGCTCCGGCACTGCTGTCGGGTAATGCGCTTGTTGCTGCCGGTGGAGGCATCTACTTCGACCTGATGCCTGGTGAGAGCGACAGCCGTGAACTGGTGTTTGATTTTGCGATTTCGCAGTCGTTCAGACCTAACACCACATATACATGCTGTCTATACAATCCTGAAACCAGCGTTGTCCGTTACAATCTTGGCAATGTGCAGGTGCTTTCCAATCCCGGCAAGCCGAAACTGACTGCTACATCGTTCAACCTTGAGGGTGGCACAGCTGCTGCTGATTGCAGCCGTCTCCACTTTATAGCCGATATCAAATGCATTTCCGGTTATCTTGCCAGCCCGCTTACGTTACTCATCACCCCGCAAGGCGGAGGTACGGCTGTGGCTAGCGGGAATTCCACTGAGGCGTTGTTCCTGAATTCTGGCGAGTCGTGCAGTTCCGACATCATAATTGCTTTCCCCGAAGGCCAGGTGGGTGAGAAATACACGGCTTTCCTGGGCTATGTGTTCGGGAACAGTTTCGTACAGCTCCGCTATCTCGACTTTACAGTAGGTGCTACCGGCGCGGTGGAAATGGTTGAGGCCGGGACGTCTGATATTGAAATCGCCTACGACCGTAATACCGGCCGTGCCTTGGTTGCCGCGCCTCGGAACATCGCGGCAATCAGTGTCGCAACTCCTGCCGGGGCATCACTTAATGTGCCTGTGGAAAATAGCGGCTGTTCGGCTTCCGTTGATTTCGCTGAACTTGGGAGCAGTGTGGTCATACTCACCGTGGTGTGTGAGAACGGTTATACCAAAACCGTGAAACTGGCGCTTTGAACAATTTGCACAAAACGATTACAGTGAAACCTGTTTGTCTGTTTATGATTTCTGCCATTTTGGCGGTTACGGGCTGTAGAACTTCTCGAAACGGGGAAATTAATGCCGGGTCTGCAGATGCAGACCCGGCAACCCCGGTAAGGGTTGAGAAGTTTTCCCAACCTGACCGAGGCGGGACGATACGTTCGGAAAAGTTGATTGGAAACGGGGCGGTGACCGTGATTCCGAAAGCAGTGGCTTATCGGATGTCGGGCGATTTCGCCGACAACGTGCCGGTTACGCTGGCTTCCGACGGCTCTTTGGCGAGTTATCCTGCGCCTACCGACTTATGTGAAGGTTCCACCCCCTTGGCGCTTGCCGACGGATGGTGGCTCGACAGGCGCGGTGTGGGATCCGGCACTGTTTTCACGCGCTACACATATCGTGATTATGCGGCTTTGGGAACAGCCCCCTCGCCGTCGCAACTGCTTGGGGCGGTGATACCCGGGGCACGTGTGACCGCTGTCATGCGGCTTCCCATGACGTTGCAGGAGGCCGTGGCCGACACTGCGGCTGTGAATGCGTTCATTCGTTCGCAACGGCTCTCGAAATAGCCGGATATCCCCCGTGTGCCAAACATCGGGTTGGTGTACTTTTGTTGCGGGAGTATTGAATGTAGTCAAAGCTGATTTGGCTTTTAATCGATAGCGTTTTGGGCATGTTCCCGGCCTTGTCTTCTAAGGTGCGGTTCAGGCATGTTGCCTGAATCCGAAGGTGAACCATGGCGAAAACCGACAAAAATGACGAATAAAAGACAAATTAAGAAAAAGTCAAGATAACTTCCCGACAGAAATTCGTATCTTTGCACGATTTAAGAAGTTAAAAACAAAAATTATAGAATGAACCCAATCAAGAAAACCATCACCTTGCCCGACGGCCGCGAGATTACTCTCGAAACCGGCAAGCTCGCCAAGCAGGCTGATGGAGCAGTAGAGTTGCGCATGGGCAATACCATGCTTCTCGCTACAATCGTGTCGGCCAAGGAGGCCGGCGAAGGGGTGGACTTTATGCCCCTTACTGTCGACTACAAAGAGAAATTCTCGTCGGCAGGGCGTTTCCCCGGAGGTTTCCTCAAGCGTGAGGGGCGCGCATCTGACTATGAAATCCTCACCTCGCGTCTGGTTGACCGCGTGATGCGTCCGTTATTTCCAGATAACTACCACGCCGAGACTTTTGTGAACATCACCATGTTCTCGGCCGACGGTGTCGACATGCCCGACGCTCTTGCAGGGCTTGCCGCATCTGCAGCCATTACTTGCAGCGACATCCCCTTCCACGGCCCTATCTCGGAAGTGCGTGTTGCCCGTATCGACGGTGAATTCGTAATCAACCCCACTTTCGAGCAACTTGAAAAGGCCGATATGGAGCTGATGGTCGGTGCCACCTACGACAATATCATGATGGTTGAAGGCGAAATGAACGAGGTTTCGGAAGCCGAACTCCTCGAAGCCCTCAAGGTTGCCCATGAAGAAATCAAAAAGCATTGCAAAGTCCAGCTTGAAATGGCCGAGGCCGCAGGCAAGACTGTGAAACGCGAATATTGCCACGAGGTGCATGACGAGGACCTCCGCAAGGATGTGCGTGAAAAATGCTACGACAAAGCATATGCCATAGCCAAGGCCGGTTGTGCCGACAAGCATTGGCGCCAGGATTCGTTCGACGCCATCTGCGACGAATATATCGAATCGCTCCCCGAAGAGGAACGCGACGAGAAGAAAGCGCTTGTGAAGCGTTACTATCACGATGTTGAACGCGAAGCCGTGCGCCGTTGCATCCTCGACGAAGGTGTGCGTCTCGACGGCCGCAAGACCACCCAGATCCGCCCCATATGGTGCGAGGTCGACTATGTGCCCGGCCCTCACGGATCGGCTGTGTTCACCCGTGGCGAGACCCAGTCGCTCTCTACCGTAACCCTAGGGACGAAGCTCGACGAGAAGATTCTCGACGACGTGCTCAACCAGGGTCGCGAGCGTTTCCTGCTCCACTACAACTTCCCCCCCTTCTCTACAGGTGAAGCGCGCCCCACACGTGGCGTAGGGCGTCGTGAAATCGGTCACGGCAATCTCGCACACCGTGCAATCAAGCGCATGTTCCCCGATGATTTCCCCTATGTATGCCGCGTGGTCAGCGACATCCTCGAATCAAACGGTTCGTCGTCGATGGCCACCGTATGCGCCGGAACCCTCGCCCTGCTTGATGCAGGTGTGAAGATGAAGCGCCCTGTCAGCGGTATCGCCATGGGTCTTATCACCGATAACGCTACCGGCCAGTATGCCATCCTCTCCGATATTCTCGGCGACGAGGACCACCTTGGCGACATGGACTTCAAGGTGACAGGTACCCGCGAAGGTATCACTGCCACACAGATGGATATCAAGTGCGACGGCTTGAGCTATGAGGTGCTTGAACGCGCCCTCAACCAGGCTCGCGACGGCCGCCTGCATATTCTCGATATAATAGAGAACACCATTCCTGCCCCCCGTGAGGACTACAAGCCCCACGTGCCGCGTATCGTCACCATGCTCATCCCCAAAGAGCTTATCGGTGCTGTTATCGGCCCGGGCGGAAAAATCATCCAGGGCATCCAGGAGGCATCGGGTGCTACTGTATCTATCGACGAAATCGACGAAGGCGGTTATATCGAGGTTGCGGCAGCGAACAAGGCCAGCATCGACAAGGCTCTTGAGATGATTAACGCCATTGTAGAGCTTCCCGAAGAAGGTAAGGTCTACACCGGAAAGGTGCAGACTATCCAGGATTTCGGCGCGTTTGTTGAGTTCATGCCCAACCGCGACGGCCTCCTCCACATTTCGGAAATCTCCTGGGACCGCCTGCCCGACATGGCCTCGTCAGGCATCAAGGAGGGTGACGAACTCACCGTCAAGCTCATAGAGATAGACAAGAAAACCGGTAAATACCGTTTGTCGCTCCGTGCGCTCCAGCCCAAGCCCGAAGGCTATGTAGAACCGGCCGAACGTCCCCGTGGCCCGCGTCGCGAGGGTGGTGCACCCCGCCGTGAAGGTGGCGACCGCGGTCCCCGTCGTGACGACCGCCGAGGCCCGCGCCGTGAAGGTGGTGACCGTGGCCCCCGCCGCGAGTTCCGCGACTGATTCTGTGTATTGACATCCCTCGCCATCCAGGCGAAAACCACCACAGCGGTGTGTCAAAATATTGAATTTTGACACACCGCCTTCCATAGATAACGAATGAGCAAAGGCATCGTGTAGGTTTCCGGCACGATGCCTTTGCTCATTCGTTTACGTTTATGGCTATAAAAATTTTCAAATCTGACTGAGAATGTGTAAATTTGGGAAAATAGGTTGTAGAAGTCTTCAAGACTTGTTGCTATATAGCTTTTTCAGCTTTCTTGTTTAGATGCAGTTATATCATGGTTACACTTAAGGATATATTCGATGTAGATTACCCCGTTTCGGAAGCAGTGGTGAAGCGTGTTATGGGGCTGGTGCGGGAAATTAACGTGTCAAAACGAACCTTGATAATAGAGCAGGGGCAGCCCACCGACAGTCTGTTTTTCATTATCGACGGTTTGGTGCGTTGCGTGCATACGCGTGGCGGTGAGGAGGAAACATTCCTGTTTGCAACTTCCGGCGATCCCTTTACATCGATACATTCGATGTCGCGGGGGGAGCCGTCGCAGTTTTCGTGGCAGGCGCTTGATGATACCAGGCTTTTGGCGCTAAAGTTCTCTGATTTCGAGAAGTTGCTTGCCGAGGAGCCGGAAATCCATTGCTGGTGGAGCAAGGCGCTGCTCGACGAGCTTTATGTGCTCGAACGCCGGTATGTGTGGATTGGCAATGACAGCGCGGCACAACGTTACGAGACGTTGGTGCGCACCCGTCCCGATGTGATAAACCGTGTTCCTGTGAAATATATCGCCCAGTATCTGCACATAAGTCCTGCAACCCTTTCTCGCATCCGTGCTTCGTTGGTGGGAAAGGCTGCAAGCAAATAGTATAAATCGGAGCTTGGATGCGGGGGCTGCCATATCGTGTATGGCTGGCCGACTTTATCAGCTGTCGAACCGGATTGCCAAGGGTGTCTGGCGGTTGGTGAATGTGCCGTTGATGTAGGCAGGCTGTCCGTTGACCCATGTCTGCTCCACACGGTAACGCAGACGCATCCCTTCATAGGGGCTCCACCCGCACGGGCTGATTATATCGTCGCGTGTGATGGTGTAATCATCATCAGGGTTTACCACCACTATGTCGGCCATGTATTGCTGGCGGAGATAGCCGCGTCGCGAAATGCCGTATAGGCGTGCGGGTGCTGCCGCCATTTTTTCAACCACGTACTCAAGTGTGAAATAGCCTTTGCCTGCCAGTTGCATCATTACGGGTAGGGCAAACTGCACCGACGGCATGCCTGAGGCTGCCGTAAGGGCGTCCTTGCCGAGTTTCTGCGACAGCAGGTGCGGGGCATGGTCTGTGCCGATTACGTCGATGCGTCCGTCGGCCACGGCGCGGAGCAGTTCGCGGCGGTCGGCATCGGTTTTAAGTGCCGGATTGCATTTTGTCAGCCCGTCGGTACGTTCCACCGATTCTTCCGTAAAGTAAAGATAGTGTGGGCAGGTTTCTGCGGTTATGCGTTTCCCCGTGAGGTTGCCCGGTTTGAACAGTGCCAGCTCGTCGGCCGTGGTGATGTGCATCACATGAAGGCGTGCGCCGGTTTCACGAGCCAGGGCTATGGCATGTGCGGTGGCGTCAAGGCATGCCTCGCGTGAGCGGATACGGCTGTGGCAGCCCACGGGTATGCCGTCGGGGTATTGTTTGCACAGGGTTTCGCGATTGGCGGCAATTATGCTTTCACTTTCGGCGTGGCAGGCTATGACGCGATGGAACTGCGTGAACAGCCGTCGTATTTCCGAATCGTTGTCAACGAGCATGCCGCCTGTGGAGCTTCCCATGAAGAGTTTCACCCCTGGTATGCGGGTGTAGTCGGCATGCAGGATTTCATCGAGGTTGGAGTTTGTCGCCCCGATGAAGAATGCATAGTTGGCTGCCGAGGCTTCGGCTGCACGGGCCATTTTTTCCTCCCATGCCTGGATAGTGGTGGTGAGAGGGGTGGTGTTTGGCATATCGAAAAACGACGTTATGCCCCCTGCTATGGCTGCACGGCTTTCGGTTGCGATGTCGCCCTTCTCGGTCATTCCCGGATCGCGGAAATGCACATGCTCGTCAATCATGCCGGGGAGTAGGAATTTTCCCTGGCAGTCATATACTTCGTAGTTCTCGGCGGGAATGTCGGCCGGGTCTGTCCGGCCTATATCCACACGGGTTATCAAGCCTCCGTCTATAACGATGCTGCCGACGAACCGGAATCCGTCGCTTATGATAAGGCCGTTGTTGAGAACTTTTGGTTTCATTGTGGTAAAAGACAGTTAGAAATGTGATTGGAATGGTGGGCTTGATGAATGATTATGGCGCGATGGTTGGCCGGGAAGTTTCCCGTTTTTTGTTGTCGGAGATTTTTTTCTGCGGGTATTTCCGTGTCCATGAACCGGTTTTCAGCTTTATAACCCCGAACAGGGCTTCCCCGAAAATGCCTGACGACATTTTGCTGGTGCCCAGCACCCGGTTTACGAAGATAATGGGGACTTCCTCTACTTTGAATCCGCATTTCGCGGCGGTGAATTTCATCTCGATTTGGAACGCATAGCCTTTGAACCTGATTTTGTCGAGTTCCATGGTTTCAAGCACTTCGCGTCGGTAGCAGGCGAATCCAGCAGTTGTGTCCTGCACTTTCAAGCCTGTTATCAGGCGCACATATTTCGAGGCGAAATATGACATCAGCACCCGTCCCATCGGCCAGTTGACCACATTGACACCTGTAACGTAACGGGAGCCTACTGCAACATCGGCATCGCCAAAGGCACATGCTTTGTAAAGGGGTATAAGGTCGTCGGGGTTGTGTGAGAAATCGGCGTCCATCTCGAATATATAGTCATATCCGTGGCCGATTGCCCATCGGAAGCCTGTGATATAGGCTGTGCCAAGCCCTAGTTTGCCGGGACGTTCGATTATATGCACCCGGCCCGGGTGGCATAGGGTTTTCTCTTTGACTATCGCGGCAGTCCCGTCGGGTGAATTGTCATCGATTACAAGCACGTCAAAAGGGTGTGAAAGAGCCAACACTGCCTCTATTATCGCGGCGGCGTTTTCCTTTTCATTATACATAGGTATGATTACCAACGAATCCCTTCGGGTGTCCATACTTATTCCTATTGGCTCTAAGCTGCTCATAATCTTTTGATTGTATAATCCTGTCGTGGAGCTGCACATTAGCCCTTATATACCACAACAAAGTTACAAACAAGTTTCAAAAATGCAAACTTTTCAACTTGAATATTTTACAATTGTAACGATATTTAAAGCATCGTTGTTCCGGAAATGTTTTGGCTATGTGTTGCCCTGCTGTGTTTTTATTGCCACTTATATCGGTGAAATGTGGGTGATTGCAGGTGGGTGATGGATTTTTTATGGTGGAAATTGTTATCTTTGTAGAATCAAATTTTAATCCGGGGGGAGGCGGTGAGGCCGTCGTGGCTTCAGTGACTACAACATTGTTGGAATGAAAGATTTAGTAATAGGAAAAGAAATCAATGAGCGTACCGTGCTCGTCGGGTTGATTACCCAGCGGCAGAATGAGGCAAAGGTGGGCGAATATCTTGACGAATTGGAATTCCTGGCCGACACGGCCGGTGCCGAGGTTGTGTGCCGTTTCACCCAGAAACTCGAATATCCTAACCCGCGCACATTCGTGGGGCAGGGCAAGCTTGCCGAACTGAGGGAATATGTGGAAAAGAACGATATAGGGATGGTGATTTTCGACGACGACCTTTCGACCAAGCAGATTGCCAACATCGAAAAGGAGTTGCAGGTGAAAATCCTTGACCGTTCGAGCCTTATCCTGGATATTTTCGCCAAACGCGCGCAGACTGCCACGGCTAAGACGCAGGTTGAACTTGCGCAATACCAGTATCTGTTGCCAAGGCTTACGCGTATGTGGACACACTTGGAGCGCCAGCGTGGCGGTATCGGTATGCGCGGCCCCGGCGAGACGCAGATTGAGACCGACCGCCGTATAATCCTGCGCCGCATCTCGCTGCTTAAAGAGCAGTTACGCGACATAGACCGTCAGAAAACCCTGCAACGCAAAAACCGGGGCAAGCTTACGCGTGTGGCCTTGGTGGGTTATACCAATGTGGGGAAATCCACACTGATGAATGTGTTGAGCAAGAGCGATGTGTTTGCCGAAAACAAGCTGTTTGCCACCCTTGACACAACCGTGCGCAAGGTGATTATCGATAATCTGCCTTTCCTGCTGACCGACACTGTGGGGTTTATCCGCAAACTGCCCACCCATCTGGTCGAGTCGTTCAAATCCACACTCGACGAGGTGCGTGACGCCGACCTTCTGGTGCATGTGGTCGATATAAGCCACCCGCAGTTCGAGGAGCAGATCGAGGTCGTTAACAAGACCTTGGCCGAGGTATGCGGTTCCGCCGACAAGCCTATGATAATGGTGTTCAACAAAGTCGACGCCTATAGCCATGTGCCGAAGGATGAGGATGACCTCACGCCGCGAACCCGCGAGAACATACCGCTTGAAGAGTTGAAGGAAACGTGGATGAACCGCCTCGATCCGGGCAACTGCGTGTTTGTCTCGGCTAAGAAGGGGGTAAATATCGACGAACTCAAGGCTATGCTTTACGAGAAGGCGCGCCGCATCCACGCAGAGCGGTTCCCGTATAATGATTTCCTTTTTCAGAAATATGACCAAGACCAACCTATCGACGATTCCGAGCCGTCAGGAGGGGAAGATGCCTGACGGTGGCGGATGCTCCCCCCGCATGGAGTGGGCGCGGTTGATATGCGACAAACGGTTCGGCATGGAGGATTACCACGACAAGCGTGGCGGCAGCCGTTCCGATTTCCAGCGCGATTTCGACCGGCTGGTATTCTCGTCGCCGTTCCGGCGGTTGCAGAATAAGACACAGGTGTTCCCGTTGCCGGGCAGTGTGTTTGTCCACAACCGCTTGACCCACAGCATGGAGGTGGCATCAGTAGGGCGCTCGATGGCTAATGAGATTGCATCGGCGTTGCGCGGTAAATACGCAGGTACTCCTGCGGGTGTCGCGATGGAATCGATAGGTGAGATTGTGGCGGCGGCCTGCCTGGCTCACGACCTGGGCAATCCCCCGTTCGGGCATTCGGGCGAGACTGCCATAGCCACATTCTTTTCCGAAGGTGACGGGGCGGCTTTGGAGAACGAACTTACGCCGCACCAGTGGGCCGACCTTGTGCATTTCGAAGGGAATGCGAATGCCTTCAGGCTGCTTACCCACCAGTTCAACGGGCGCCGACAGGGCGGCTTCGCCATGACATATTCCATGCTTGCGTCGATTGTGAAGTATCCGTTTACGTCGACCCTTGCAGGCGGACGTAACAAATTCGGCTTCTTTGAGTCGGAATGTGAGGCATTCGGGCGTATTGCGTCGGAGCTGGGGCTTATCTGCCGCCGTAGTGACGACGGAGGGGTGAGCTATGCCCGCCACCCGCTGGTCTATATAGTGGAGGCGGCCGACGACATATGCTACGAGGTTATGGATATCGAGGATGCCCACAAGCTTAAGATTCTTTCAACCGAAGAGGTGAAGAGCCTTATGCTCGGCTTTTTCGATGATGCCCGCAGGCGTCGTTGCGAGGAGATAATGGGGCGGATTACCGATACCAACGAGCAGGTGGCCTATCTGCGTTCGGGTGTGATAGGGGTGCTGGTCAACGCATGTGCGCGTGTGTTTGTGGAGCATGAGGATGAGATTATGCGCGGGGAGTTCTGCGGGCAGCTGCTTTCAAAGGTGCCTCAGAGGGAGCGGGATGCTTACGGGCGTTGCAATGCCGTGTCGTGGGATAAGATTTACCAGGCTTCCGATGTTGTGAATATAGAGCTTGCCGGTAACCGCATCATCACCTTCCTGCTTGAAAAGCTGATACATGCCGTGCGTAATCCCGGATTGAACTATTCTCGGCTCCTGTTGTCGCAGGTGCCTGAGCAATATGATGTGCATGCCCCCGGCCTCTATGGAAAGGTGCAGGCGGTACTCGACCATGTGTCGGCCATGACCGATGTCTATGCCCTCGACCTCTACCGCCGTCTGAACGGGCATTCGCTCCCGGCGGTGTAATTTTTTTACGTACTTGATTATGAAACGATTATTCTCCATATTCCTGATTATAGCCTGTATATTCCCTATAGTGTCGGCCTTGGCGGTCGGCGATATAGAGAATGTGCATGTAGGTAACCGTACCCGCTATGTAAGCGACATGGCCGGTGCCATGTCGCCCGCAGGGCGTGCGCAGGCCGATTCGTTGCTTGCATCGATGTGGCGTCAGTCGAGCGCCGAACCTGTTGTGGTGATTGTGAGCGACCTCGACGGGGAGGAAATCAATGATTTCGCCACCAGGCTTTTCACACATTGGGGCATAGGTAAGAAAGATAAGGATAACGGCGTGCTGATGCTGATTTCCACCGGCGACCGCAAAGCTGTGATCCGTACAGGTTATGGTGCCGAGGGGGTTCTGCCTGATGTCATAGCTTCAAATATCATCCGCCATGACATGGCTCCGTATTTCAGGGAAGGGGATTATGACGGCGGCGTGCTTGCAGCCTTGGGGACGATGAATTCGGCGCTGACATCCGACGAGGCTCGGGAGGAGCTTATGTCGCAGTATGCCAACGATGCAGGTGCCAAGGAGGGGGATGCCGATATTTTCAGCATATATCTGAAATTCTGCATCATCGTGGCGGTAGGGCTTATGGGGCTGGTGCTTGTGGTCTACTTTTCGTCGCGACGCCAGCCTACGGCGCAGGCTTACTCGCAGTTGCAGGGATTGAAGATGCCCGGCCTGATGGCCAGCATTCTGGCCCTTGGTTTCCCCTTCCCGGCCTACTTCGTGTTGCTGCTGCTTATGCGGCATGTGAGGCTGCACAAGCGACTTTGCCCTAATTGCTCGACCCGTATGCAGCGTGTCGACGAGGATAACGACAACGGCTACCTCACCCAAAGCCAGGATGCCGAGGAGCGCCTGGATTCGGTTGATTATGATGTGTGGCTGTGCCCGCAGTGTGGCGAGACCGACATAATCCCATATGTCAATCCGTCGAAAAACTTTACTGTATGCCCTAACTGTAATGCAAGGGCATGCACGATGGTAAACCGGCGTACGGTGCTTGCCCCTACCGTCAGCCGTGAGGGGCGGGGGGTGGAAGAATATGTCTGCCTTAACTGCCGCAACCGATGGCAGAAGCCCTACACTATTGCCAAGGTTATAGAACCGCCGATTTTCATTGCCGGTGGTGGCGGAGGCCGTGGTTTCGGTGGTGGCGGAGGTTTCTCGGGCGGTTCGTTCGGTGGCGGTATGACCGGCGGCGGTGGTGCTTCCGGCGGCTGGTAATATAGCGCAAACTTTGACCGCAGGGCTGTTGTTATACAGATGAAACCATAAGGTTGCCGGGCGGGATAGAAATCCCGGGCAGAGGTCTGCGAAGCCCTGACCTAGACGCGTAAGGGTTGTGTGGCTGATGTGAGCCTCCCACCTTCGGCGTTGGAAGCGACGTCGGCCCGAATGTCAACCGTTATTTCAACCATGCCCGGTTATATGGCAAAAGCCAAAGTGTGTGTCATAATGGCTCATCCGGGTTGTAGCTTACTGGATGCGGCTTCGGTCAACTCCTGTCATCCTCACCCACAAGTTTCTGCCATCTGAGCCATCCTGACAGACTCCCCGCCATCCGGGCGAAAAGCAAGGCGATGTGTCAAAATCTTAGATTTTGACACATCGCCTCATTTCGTTTGTAATAACCTGCGGTTATGCCTGGGGGAGTTCCAGGGGCTGCACGTTGATGAAACGGCGGCCTTCCTTGCCCTGGGTGAACACCACTGTACCGTCGATGAGTGCGTAGAGGGTGTGATCCTTACCCATGCCTACGTTGAGGCCGGGATGGTGAACCGTGCCGCGCTGACGCTTGATGATGTTGCCTGCCTTGGCGTGCTGACCGCCAAAAATCTTCACTCCGAGTCGTTTGCTTTCCGACTCACGGCCGTTCTTCGAACTACCGACACCTTTTTTATGTGCCATTTCGTTTTAGGGATTTTTAGGGGTTAAGCAATTACGTCTTTAATCACAATCTGGCTGAACATCTGGCGATGACCGTTTTTACGGCGGTAGCCTTTGCGGCGTTTCTTCTTGAAGACAATCACCTTGTCGCCTTTCACGAGGGGACGTTTAACCTCGCAAACAACTTTTGCCCCTTCTACGGTGGGCGCGCCTACTTTTACGGCACCGTCGGCGTCGATGAGGAGAACGCGGTCGAATTCAACGGTAGCGCCTTCTTGAACCTCTTCGCCGAGATAGTGGACATACAGGAATTTGCCTGCTTCGGCCTTGAACTGCTGTCCCTTAATTTCTACAATTGCGTACATTGTAACGTTGTGAAATTTAATTGATTATGCCGACGGGCGGGCGCAAGCGCCGCTTATCTCGAAGCCCGGTGCGGCCAAAAAGCCCACAAAGTTAGTGATTTTCTGTCAGATATGCAAGGATTGGGGCGATGACCGGCATTGAAAATCGTTGGTGCCATTGTTCCGGAGGAACGTCGTATCCTGCATAGGGATATAGTTCTTTAATCCTGACCCGTTTCCCGGGTGTCAAGGTAAAATCTACGGATATGCATGATGAGGGTGTGTCATAATGGCCCATCTGGGGCGTCGCTTGTGGGATTCGGCTCCTACCATCTGAACCATTCTGACAGCACCCTCGCCATACGGGCGAAAACAACGGCGGTGTGCCAAAATATTGAATTTTGACACACCGCCATTATCTATGATTTCCATGTCGGATGCCGCATGCGTGCTATGATTGCATGTGTATATGCCGACGGGAGCGTCTTATCGGAGGTACACCTTGGTGGTGTTGACTATGTACAGCCCCGGTTCATACTCGATGTAGTTGAGCCCCGGTTCCACGGCGATAGTCTCGGAACGTCCGTCTATACTTGCTATGGTAACGAATGTGTGGAGCGGAGAATACACCACGATTGTTGTACCGCGTGTGTAGATTTTGCAACCTGTCTCCTCGGCAACTTTGTTGATACCAGACAGGTCGATACCGCTGCGGATATATGTGGCGTTATTTACGGCAACAAAGTCTGCGGTCTGTTCTTTGTCTCCGTTGTTGAAGATAATCATCGGAGAATCGATGTCGTCGTGTGTCGTGAACGAAATCTTGTAAAGGTCGCCTTCGTGTGCCATTGCCTTGCCGGGCCATGCGCCGAGGTATTTTTTGCCGCTTGTGTTATCCCATAAGTATGCGTTTACAGTATTCCAGGACGAGGAGTTGCGGTTGTCGTAGTAGAATGTCCAGGTTGTGGCGGCCGATGGATCCTGCTTGGTGTAGGTAACCTTTCCGGTGCGCGTGCCTGTGGCGCCGGTGGCACTCCAGTCAACGGAGATTGTGCTGTCGTACTGTACATCCCCGCCGATGGTGAAAGTTGCGGTGGGGCCAAGGATGTTCACCTGTGCGCCGCCGTTGATACGGTACCATGCCGATGTGGCGTTGGCCACTGTTGCGGTCACATCAAGTGTCTCTGTCTTGAATATGCCGCCGTTGGGAGAGAACCTTACAACCGGTTCGTCGGAGGAAATCTCAATCTGCCGATAGTTGGAACCGCCGTCATATTCGAAGTATGTGTCTTCGGTGATACCCTTTATGTCAGGGGTCTGGCCATTTCCGCTGTTGAGAATCAGGTTTACAGCCTCGACGTCGGCAAAAGTCGAGTAGTAGAATTCTTCACCTGCAACCGTTTTCGTATCAAGGGTCGATGAAGCTTTGCCGGGCCATGCGCCAAGCAGCTGGTTGTTGGCGGCGTCCCATGCATACATGTTGAATGCCACGGGAGCTTTTACATATACGGTAATTGTGGCATTGGGGTCTACTTTCTTGTATTTGACAGTGCCGTTGAAGTTCGCCCCTTCATTATTTGCCGCACCCCAGCTCACGGTCACGGTCTGCCCGTAGTCCATGTCTTCGCCGATGGTGAATTCTTTGCCATGGCCCTGGGAGATATTTACCTTTGCACCGGTACCCACCTGATACCATCCTGAAACAGCTTCCTCATTGAGAGTGGCGGTAACATTCAGGGTCTCGGTGCTGAACGAACCTCCGGCAGGAGAGAGTTTCACTTCGGGATTCCCTACAGCGTCATCAGCAGTGTAGAACTGGCTGGTGGGTTCGTCGGGGAATACGGGATTGCCTCCGTGAGGCACAGGAGAAGTGGTGTAGATGAACTTGCCATCCTCGCCGACCTTGCCGCCGACCCAGTCTTTCACGAGCACACGTAGCTGTCCCTGTGTTGCGGGAGCCTCGACTGTGATGGTGGACCCGGTGTAGGTCTTGCCGGTAACGATGTCAGTATATGTACCGGCAGGCACGTTCGAGAAGGTCGCACCCCCGTTGATGGCAACGAGCACGTAGCTTTCGTTCTTGTAAGCGCGTTTGAATGCCAGTCCACCTTTGGCAGAACATCCGTCGAAGGAGTACTGTCCCTTACGCAGGGCGGGAACGGCGGCGCGGATCTGGTTGAGGCGGCGCAGGTGCTGTGCAAGGTCGCCATTGAGAGTGGTGGCCACATTGCCCGATGCGGTGTATTGGCCGAAGTCGGATGCGGTCACATCCCCTTCAAGGTAAGCGCCGAAGTATGCTCGTCCGGAGTCTTTGCGGGGAGTTTTGTTGTTTTCGCCGCCGACATCGATTGGTTTGCCCTTCTTGAACTCGACTTCCGAACCGTAATATATACAGGGGATGCCTCGGAATGTGAACATCAGCGAGAGGTTCTCGGCCCATTGTGCGGTTCCGCCGTTGAATCGGGTGCCGTCATTGGGACCGGGGCAGTAGTCGTGCGAATCCACGTAGACCACATTGAATGAGGCGTCGTTGTATTTCTTGTCACCATTCTTGGCAAGGTTAACAACATAAGCCGCATTGTTGAAGCCGTAGTGCGAGGGAAAGTCGATGATTGAGAAGCCGGAATACTGGGTGTAGTCCGGTTCGTGCCATTGTCCGTTTTTCAGTAACGCGTTGTCGCTTTCGGGAGTGTCGGCAGTCTCCTTTTCGCAGACGGCCATAGGGCCTACCGGGGTGTCGTGTCCTTCGGGAAGCACCTGTGCGCGCCACCATTCCGGATCGCCGTTGAATTCATCGAGGAGGTTTTGGGGAGATTTCCAGGTGTAGTAGTAGCTGGAGAGGTTGGGCTGGTCGCGGTAGACCACCGAACCCTGGAAGCGCTGGCAGCATTCGCCGAACATGAAGAACGGGGTGCCGCCACGTTTGGCTTTGTGCGTCTCTGCGATTTCGAGGAACTGCGGGATGAACTGCTTGTTGAAGGTAAGGCGTGAGATATGGCCGGTGGTGTCAATACGGAAGCCGTCAACACCCATTTCGATGAACTTGCCGTAGCAGTTTACGATGTATTCGGCTACATAGTCGTTCTCGGTGTTGAGATCCACGCAGTCGCCTGCAATCTGCCCCCACCAGCGGTTGGGAAGGTCCCAGTTCCAGCCTGTGCCGTAATGGTGGTAATAGTTGTCAGGCTCGAATTCGGGGTTCTTGAAATATTTCCAGCGCTCCGCATACTGCGCTTTGGGATCCTGTTCGAAATAGTTTGCGCTAAGCCTGTCGGGGTTGGGAATCATCGATGCGGATACCGATGCCTGGTTCCTGATGTTCTGGTCGCGGGTGAAGAGGGGGTTGAGATAGGCTTCTCCGAAGTTCCCGGTGTGCTGTAGCACTATGTCGAGGATAATCTTCATCCCTTTTGCATGGGCCGCGTCTATGAGGTCCTGGAATTTTACATCTTCTGATGCTCCCCACGTTTTGCGGCTCTCATAACGGAGATCCACATTCGAGAAGTCCATGGCATGGTAGCCGTGGTAGTCTTCGCCCGAAGAATTCTGTACGACAGGGGTAATCCATACTGCGGTGAAGCCGAGCGCCTTGATATAGTCGAGCTTGTCGATAAGCCCTTTGAAGTCGCCGCGCCAGTCAGGGTCGCCATTAGCAATCTGCACATCCTGCTTGTCCCAGGAGCATACGTTGTTGGTGGGATCCCCGTCATAGAAACGGGTGGTCATGGCGAAATAGATTGTCTCGTCACGGAAGTCGGTACGGTCGCCGACGAAAGTTCCGGCCGAGGCTGAAGCTGCCGTCAGGGCAATCGATGCCCCGAGCAGTACCCGGTTAATTTTCCTCATGGTAATAATTTAATTAAGTGGTAATGAATGTAAGTATGATATGAATATAAAATGCGGCTTGAGCCGAAAATGCTATAGCGTAATAAATACCGAATGCAAATTTAGTGAAAATTTTTAAATCCCCATATTTTTTATTGTTTATGACCGGCATTGAATAAAGGTGCCGGGTAGTGGCTGATTCGGTTGAAACCACGTTGTTATGATTCGTAAACTTTTAAGGTTCAAAGGTGGTTTTAAATGTATCATCATGTGATGATTCACGTTTCAACCTATAATTCCCGGACTTTATGAGACACCGTTCCCCCTTTATCATCCCCATGTCGGCAGTTGTGTTTTCGGCTTGTGTAATAACCTCTTGTCATAAGGAAACTGCTGTTACCGGGCAGGGCCCGGTTCGCGTCAGTGTCGTGGTTCCTGCCGGGACGCAGGGTGCAGTGGGGCAGCGTACTTATTCGGGTACGGTGGAGTCTGACCGCAATTCGGCGGTCAGCTTTTCAGTGCCCGGCACAATCAGTCATATTTATGTTGAAGAGGGGCAGCGCGTTGACAAGGGGCAGCTTTTGGCCCGTGTTAAAAGCGAGAGCCTTGCTAATGCCAACAATATCGCACAGGCCACCCTTGAAGAGGCACGTGATGCATATAACCGTCTGAAAAAACTCCACGATGCGGATGCCTTGCCTGAAATCAAGTGGGTGGAAGCCCAAAGCAAGCTCAAACAGGCGTCAAACGCCGCAGCAATAGCTGCCCGTGAGGTGTCGGACGCTGCGATATACGCACCTGGGCCAGGGGTTGTGGCGCAGAAACTGGCCGAGCCGGGACAGAACGTGATGGCGGGTGTGCCGGTGTTGATGATTGTCAGTGTAGACGAGATAAAGATGTCGATACCTGTGCCGGAGGAGGAAATCGGGGGGATTGCCGTTGGCGATGCAGTCACGGCTGAACTCGGTGTGCTGGCCGGGGCTTCGGTCGAAGGGAAGGTTGTCCAGAAAAGCGTGGTTGCCGACCCCCTTACCCGCACTTATGCCGTAAAAGCCGCCATTCCTAATCCCGGAGGCAGAATCCTGCCGGGAATGACAGGGACAGTCAGGGTTGCAGGTGCCGCCACGGCTGCTGACAGTGCCGGGACTATTGTCCTCCCGTCGCAGGCGGTGCTGTTGGATTGGGATAACCGCAATTTTGTATGGGTCGCAAATAACGGTAAGGCCGAACGCCGCTATGTTACCGCCGGTGACATAACCGACGGGGGGATAGCTGTGAAATCAGGCATATCGCGAGGCGACAGCGTGATTGTTGCCGGTATGGGCAAAGTGAGCACTGGCACTCCCGTGGAACCTGTTGCAGAACACCTCCAATAACATAACGAGCTATGGCAAACCAACCCGATACGCCCAAATTGCAGCCAAAGCCATCGCCGATAGTGGTGGCCGGTGTGAAGTACCGCAAGGAGATAATCCTTCTTGCCTCGGTGCTTATAGCTTTCGGCATCTATGCCCTGAAAGTGATGAACAAGAACGAGTTTCCCGATTTCACCATCCGCGAGGGTGTGGTCGGGGCGATATACCCCGGTGCGACGGTGGAGCAAATCGAGGAGGAGGTGCTCAAGCCGCTCGAGGATTATATATTTTCATATAAGGAGGTCGACAAGGCTAAGACCCACAGCCAGATTACGGCGGGTACGCTCATCGTGTTCGTGGAGCTTGACGATAACGTTGAGGATACCGATGCGTTCTGGAATGAATTCAAGATAGGGATGGAGGGGATTAAGGCCAAACTTCCGCCGGGGGTGCTGGGGGTGGAGACGCTGAGTAATTTCGGTGACACCTCGGCATTGCTGATAACCATGCAGAGCGACGACAAGACTTACCGGGAACTTGGCGAATATATGGATAACCTGAAAGACAGGCTGCGCACCATCGAGAGTGTGGGCACGATGCAGGTGTTCGGCAAGCAGAACGAACAGATTGCCGTGCGTTTCGACCCTGAGAAACTGCGTCATTACGCCCTTGGGGAAAAAACCGTGGCAGCCACGCTGCTGGCACAGGGGTTCAAGACGTCGGGAGGCGAGCTGCGCAACGGGGTCTACACGCGCCCGATATTGGTGGAAAGGGCTGTCAACTCGATTGAGGACGTGAGGGATATGGTTGTGTTCGCAACCCCAGGCGGCTCGATTGTCCGTCTCGGCGATATCGCAGAGATAAAGAAGGAATATCCGCAGCCTACAAGTTATATCACCAATAATTTTGAGAAATGCATCCTGCTTAGTGTCGAGATGAAGCCCGGCCACAACATTGTGGATATGGGTGCCAAGGTCGACAGGCAGCTCGACGAATTCCAGAAGGAAATCCCGTCGGGTGTGACCCTGTTCAAGATAACCGACCAGCCTGTGGTTGTGAACAGCTCCGTCAACTATTTCCTGGTGGAGCTTATTATCGCCATCGTGGCCGTGGTGGTGGTGATAATGTTGTTGTTGCCGCTCAAGGTAGCCCTTATCGCGGCCTCTACGATTCCTGTCGCCATATTCATATCGCTCGGATTGTTTTATGCCTTCGGCATAGAGCTGGACACCGTGACGCTGGCCTGTCTGATAGTGTCGCTTGGCATGATTGTGGATAATTCGGTGGTCATAATCGACGATTATGTGGAGCTGATTTCAGAGGGGATGGACCATATGTCGGCCACCCTGCGTGCCGGCACGGAATTTTTCAAGGCAATTTTCTCGGCCACATTGGCTATATCCATAACATTCTTCCCGTTCCTGCTTACGGTGACGGGGATGTTCCGCGACTTCCTTACCGATTTCCCGTGGGGCATGACCATAATCCTTTTCGTGTCGCTTGTGGTGGCGGAGTTGCTTGTGCCGTTCCTGCAATATGTGCTTATAAAGGAACCTATTTACAAGCTGCAGCAGGAAGCGGTGGCATCGGGTAAAAAGAAGTTCAGTTTCTTCGTGTCGATGCAGAAGGTCTACGACCGTGTGATAACGGCTTGTTTCAACCGGCCTGTCCTCACCATCGTTCTCGGCGTTGTGAGCGTAGGCGTAGGTGCCTGGGTTTTCCTGTCGCGCCCGTTCCAGCTCATGCCTATTGCCGAGCGCAACCAGTTTGCCGTGGAGATTTTCATGCCTGCCGGCACATCGGTGGAACGCACCACGCAGGTTGCCGATTCGCTTGAACGCATTCTTTCGAAGGATAAGAGGGTGGTGTCGATAGCATCTTTCCACGGGTGTTCGTCACCCCGTTTCCAGGCCACCTATGCGCCCCAGGTGGGGGGACCTGCCTTTGCCCAGTTTATTGTTAACACACAGAGCGACGAGGCCACGGTCGACGTGCTCGACGAATACACCGACCGTTATGAATCGGCTTTCCCTGATGCGTTCGTAAGGTTCAAGCAGCTTAGTTATTCCAATGCCGCTTATCCGATCGAGGTCCGATTGTCGGGGCATGACATGGCGCAGCTTCAAGCTGTGGCCGACACGTTCCTGACGGAAATGCGCAAAGTGCCGGGATTGAGGTCGGTCAGGTCGTCGCTCGATAACCCGATGGCGTCGGTTGTTGTGGACCCTGACAGGACTGCGGCATCGCGCCTGGGGCTGAACAGTGTGATTCTGGAATCGACACTGGCTCTCCGCTATTCTACAGGTCTGCCCGTTGCAACGATGTGGGAGGGGGACTACGGCATCCCGGTGGTACTTAAAACCGCATCGGCCGATTCTGCCTGCATCACCCGTCTGATGGGGGAACCTGTGGGGCTTACGGGCGCCACGAGTGTGCCGTTGCGACAGATTGCCGATGTGCGCCCGCAGTGGCACCAAGGGGTGTTGCAGCACCGCAACGGTATTCCGGAAATATCGCTTATCGCCGAAGTGGAGCGCAACGTGAATGTGATAGACCGCACGGAGGCCGTGATGGACAGGCTTGACAAGATTGATATCCCTGACAGCGTGACCGTGAAACGTGGCGGCGAGTGGGATACCTCCATGAGCATACTGCCACAGATTCTGTCGGCTCTTGCCATGGCTGTGGCAATCATATTCTTTATTATCCTGTTCCACTATTCGCAAACCGACACGGCGGTGTTGCTGCTCCTTTCGTTGCTGTTGTGCATTCCCGGTGCGGGGATAGGGATGTGGCTGCAAGGAACGGTGCTTTCGCTGACATGTGTGCTTGGCATCGTGTCGCTGATGGGGATACTTGTGCGCAACGCCATCGTGCTGCTTGACTATGCCGAGGAGCTGCGCAACGAGGGGCAGACGCTGAAGGATGCCGTGCTGAATGCCTCCAGGCGGAGGATGCGGCCTATCTTCCTCACCTCAGCCGCCGCCACCATGGGTGTGCTCCCTATGGTTATAGGCAACAGCGCCTTGTGGCAGCCTATGGGTGTGGTGATTTTCTACGGCACCCCGATTACGATGATATTTATCCTGACTGTAATCCCCGTGGCATATTGGAAAATGAAGGCAAAATCAAAAAATGCCGACAAACCGTTGGAAGAACCCCTTGAAACACACCTGGTATGAAAAAGTTGTTTTCTTTGATTGTGATAGTCCTGTCGCTGGCCTTTGCCTCTGCGCAGGAATTGCAGCAGTCGTCTGCCGTCAGCGACACGCTGCTTACGGCGGGGCAGTGTGCCGAAATGGCTATCGCCAACAATGCCGCCGTGCGTAATGCCGCCAGGAACATCGAGGCGGCGGGTGAAACCCGTCGCGAGGCATTTACAAAGTATTTCCCACAGGTATCGGCCTCGTTCACGGCATTCAAGACCCATAACGATGTGTTGGAATATGATTTTTTCGACCTTATCACCGTGGGGCTGATAAATAAAGGCAAGATGGCCGGGATACAGGCATTGCAACCCGTTTTTATGGGGGGCAGGATTGTTAACGGCAACAAACTGGCCAAGGTGGGCGAGGTGGTGGCGCAGTTGCAGGGAAGGCAGACCGCCGACCAGGTGCGGCTTACGGCCCGCAGTTATTACTGGCAGCTGGCAACGTTGAAGGCGTCGCGCCGGACGCTTGAGAAGGCGCTCCAGACACTCGACTCGCTCGACCGCCAGGTGCAGGTTGCCGTAGATGCGGGGATTGCCACGCGCAACGACCTCCTGAAGGTGCAGCTAAGGCGAAACCAATACCGTGCCGATATGGTCGACCTGGATAACGGCATAGAGCTGTTCGGGTCGCTTTTGGGGCAGTATATCGGTTTGCCGGAGAATGTCCGCCCTGCCATTGATGCAGCCGTGCCCTCCGCGTTGCCGTCAATTCCCGATTCCCTTTTCATACATCCTGCCGAGGCTTTGCCTCAGACTGTAGGCTACCGGCTTCTGAGTGAAAACATAGAGGCTAAAAAGCTTGAAAAACGGATAGAGGTGGGAAAGAATCTGCCGAGTGTGGCTGTGGGCGCCGGGTGGTTTTATCATGATGTGCTAGGCCAGAACCATGATTTCGGCGCTGTGATGGTGTCGGTCAACGTGCCTTTGTCGGGGTGGTGGGGCGGTTCCCATGCCATCCGCCGCAAGCAGCTGGCGGTGGAGATGGCCCAGACCGAATTTACGGATCTTAGCCAGAAGCTTGAAATCGAAATGCACGACAAATGGAATAACCTGACCTCCGCCCACCGCAAGATGGCTATAGCGGTCGAGGCTATCGGGCAAAGTGCCGAGAATCTCAGGCTTAACCGCGCCTATTACGATGCCGGGATGAGTACGGTAACCGATATGCTTGATGCGGAAGCTCTTAACCGGGAGGCGATTGATGATTTCACGGCTGCTTACGGTGCCTACCGCGTGGCCTTTGACGAATATCTTGACGCCACAGGCAGGATGCCTGTGGAATAAAAGAACCTGTGGAATAAAATAATAGGTGTAGGGTAGGTCTTGACGCACAGTAAGCCTGCCCTCATTTATTTTAACTTCACCCAAAACTTCACCTCCCCCAACCTCCCCATTTATCTCTTACAACTTACGACTTACAACTTATAACTTATAACTTATGACTTACACCTCCCCCTCCCAATAAACAGGGGCATGCGGTCGTTATAATTACATGAGTGATTTTACGTTGAATATATTGGGGTGTGGGTCGGCCACGCCGTCGCTGAGGCATTTGCCCGCATGCCAGGTGATTGATTACAGGGGAGGGTTGATGATGGTTGACTGCGGCGAGGGCGCACAGCTGTCGATGCGACGTATGGGATTGAAATTCTCACGCCTTAACCATGTGTTTCTCAGTCATCTCCATGGCGATCATTGCCTGGGGTTGCCGGGTTTGCTGTCGACGTTGGCTTTGCAGCAGAAGGGTGGTACGGTCACGGTGCATACCTTTGCCGAGGGGGCGGAGCTGCTAGGCAGGATGATGGATTTTTTCTGCAGGGAGAAGACCTATAACCTGGAATTCAACATTATCGACCCGCAGGTGAGGCAGGTTGCATGGGAAAACGATTCGTTGGTGGTGGAGGCTTTCCCGCTTCGGCACCGGGTGCCGTGTGTGGGCTACCTGTTCCGGGAGAAACCGAAACCGCGTCACCTGCGTGGCGACATGGCGAAGTTCCATAACATCCCGGTGTCGCGGTTGAAGGATATAAAGGATGGTGCCGATTTTGTGACCCCCGAAGGGGTGGTTGTGCCTAACGAACGCCTCACAACCCCTGCCGACCGCTCGGTGAGCTATGCCTATTGCTCTGACACGATGTATATGCCGGGGATTGCGGAGGTGGTTAAGGGTGTCGACCTTTTGTATCATGAAGCCACCTATGCCGACGATTCAGCCGCAAAGGCGCGTGAACGGTTCCACAGCACTGCTTCAGAGGCTGCCCGCATAGCCCGTGCCGCAGATGCCGGGCGTTTGCTTCTCGGCCACTTTTCAAAAGCCTATAACGACGAAAAGAGGCATCTTGCCGAAGCCCGTGCCGTTTTTCCCGCCACTGATGCGGCCAACGAGGGGATGGTAATCAGGCTTGATTAGTGCAGGGAAAGGGATAAGGCATTCCAATAGGGGGGCATAACGGCTCAGCCGGGTCGTCGCTTGCGGGTGAGGCTGAACCATTCTGACAGCACCCTTGCCATCAGGGCGAAAACCACAGCTGTGTGCTAAAATGAACTGCACCCCAAAAGTCAGACAGAAAACTTTTGGGGTGCAGTTCATTTTGATACATCACAGTGTTAGCGGCGCATGCCCGGAGGGGGGCCGCCGAAGCCGCGATGCATGTTGTTGCGGTTTTGAGGCTCGTTGCCTTTGCCGAAGGTGTTGAACCTGTAGGTGAAGGTGAGCATGAAGTAGCGGGTGAGCGAGTTGTACTCTATGTCGTCGATATAGTTGGCTGTGATTGTGCGGCGGATATTGGTTTTCTGTTGCAGGAGGTCGTAGACCTTGAGCATCAGAGTTGCCGAGCGCCCGTGGAGGAACTGGTAGGCGATTGAGGCGTTCCACATCCATTGGTCGGTGTTGTAGCCTGCGCTATATCCGCGTGAGGCGGTGAAATTCAGGTCGGTGGCAAGTACCAGGCCGAATGGCGCGTACCATGAGCCGTTGAACATACCTCCGAAGTTATGCACCGTGGAGTTGCCTATGCTTTCGAGGCTGTTGTGGGTGGTCTGCATACGCCATGTGGGTCGCAGTTCCAGCTCCAGGCTCTGCGGGCGGAAGGCAATCGAGGGGGATTCGGCAATCATGAAGGTTCCCGAGCGGTTGGGCAGCCCGTTGTTATAACCCACCTGGCGGTTGTAGTTCATGAATATGTTGTTGTTGAACGACCATGTTTTCTGCGAACCGAACGGTTGTGAGAACATGTTCATCACGCGTGCATTCCACACTCCGTTCACGTTTTCATAGGTGGTGTAGCGTCCGCCGGTCTGGCTGTCGAAGGTGGTGCGCGATATTATGGCGTTCTGCGTGATGCTGGCGTCGGCCATCGTCATGATGGAGCGTTGGCTCTCGGGTGAGAATTTTTGGAAACGCAACCGTATGTTGTGGCTGAACGAGGGTTTCAGGCCGGGGTTACCTTTCACCACGTCGAGCGGGTCGGTATAGTCGGCCACCGGCTGCAACTGGGTCATCGAGGGTTGCGACGAGCGCCCCATGTAGTGCATGTTGAAGGAGCTTTGCTTATCTATGCGGTAGCGGAAGCGCATGAACGGGGCAAAATTCCATACCCACCGTTCGGGGATGTTTTTATCGGCGGATATGAGGTTCTCGCTCTTGCTCATCGATGGAACGAGTGACACACCTGCATCGAGGTTGTATTTGGCATGGACTTTCTTATAGCCTATACGCAGGTCCTGTGTCATGAAGTCGTTGCGGAACTGGTTTGAAAGGTCGGGCTGGTATTCCCAGGGCAGATATGTGAACGATTCCGGTGCGGGATAGCCGGGATTGAGGGCTGATGCTTCGAAATCGGGCAGGCTTCGGTCAACTATTTTGTCGGCATTGTTCCAGCGGTACTGTATGCGGTAGCTTGTGGTCAGGAAGTTCCCGTTTTTCACGTTACCCAGCGGTTCGGTCCAGCTCAGTCGGGCTGTCACGGTGTTTGCCCATGTGTGGTTGGAGGTGTACTGTTTATATGTGTCGATAGAGTTGATGTTTACCGGGGCGTAGGTTTCGGCTGAGAAGTCCTCCTCTTCCTGTTGGATTTCGTCATTTTCCGTTGCCTTGTTGAAGAATGTGTAGGCCAGTGAGTTCTCATATTCGCGCACGTTTGAGAATCGGTAGTTGGCCATGACTGAAAACGAGCGGCCACGGTGTGATGCGAAATTATGGTTGTAAATCAACCGGCCTCCGGCCTCATATGATTTGCCGTGGGAGTCGGAACGGTTCAGGCTGTTGTTGATCGGGTCGTCGAACACGTTTATCCCGTCGGCCACCCTTGCGCCGAACATCTCGTCGGTGCTGGCCGATGTGGAATTGTTGGTGTTGAATGAGAAATTGGGTCGGAAGTCGAGGGAGTTGAACGAGTCGGGCTTCCATTCCACGCGGAAATCGGCGCGGAGGTTGTGGCCACGGTCGCGAGCCTCGGAGTTCGAGCGTTCGAATGTGGGGTCGTTGGCAAATAGGTATTGGCGTTCCTGCCGTTTGCGGGTGTCGCGGTCGGTGTGGGAATACATCACGTCGCCCCCTATGCGCAGTATCTCGCCATTGCCCACGTTGAAGTTCATGCCTATGTTCTGCGAGTTGTTGATGCCGTCGACACCGCCGAACCGGCGGAAACGGTTGCCGTTGCCGTCGGTGAAGCCCAGTTCGTTTGTGTTGTTTGCCGAGCCGAGGAAGGTAATCTGGTTGTCGCCCCAGAAGCGGTTGATGTTGAACGTGGCCTGGTAACGTTCGTCGGTGCCGTAGCCCCCTTCCACGGTGCCGAACCATCCGTTTTTCATCCCTTTTTTTACAGTTAGGTTGATCACGGTTTCGTCCTCGCCGTCGTCAACGCCGGTGAGGCGTGCCAGGTCGCTTTTGCGGTCAACCACCTGCAATTTGTCAATCATGTTGACCGGCAGGTTCTTTGATGCCACCTTGGGGTCGTCGGCAAAGAATTCCTTGCCGTCGATGAGTATTTTCGTCACCTCCTTGCCGTTGGATGTTATTTTGCCGTCGGAATCGACCTCCACGCCAGGGAGCCGTTTCAAAAGGTCTTCGACCACGGCGTTCGGCGGGGTCTTGTAGGTGTCGGCGTTGAACTCGATTGTGTCCTGCATGACCTTGACCGGGGTCTTGACACCGATTACGGTTGCTTCCTGTAGCACGATCGACGATTCGTCGACCCGTATCGTGTCGAGCGATGCGTTGGCACCGCTGATGCGGAAGGGGGTCAGGGTCTTGTTATAACCTATATATGTCGTTTCGGCCAGGTAACGGCCGTTTTTCAGTCCTGTGAACTTGAAGTTGCCGTCGAGGTCGGCAATCGATCCCTTTACAAACGAGCTGTCCTTGGCGGCTAGGATGCGCACGGTGGCATCCGTCAGCGGTTCACCCTGGTTGTCGGTGACCGTGCCGGTCACGTTATATGCCAGGGCGGCCATGGCGGTTGCGGCTGTTGCCGCGAGCAGCGTCTGGCGCCGTGTTATCTTCATCTTTTTTACTTAAAAATAGTTGAACCTATCGGTGATCGGATGCTACTGCCTATGAGATGTGCAGGCAGAATCCTTTATGTGTGGCGCGGGCGGGCAGCCCCGTGCGCCTTTACTTGAATTAGGATGCAAATTTAGTGAAGAAGTTAATTATATGTTTGCATCCTTTTGCATTGGTGGCACGGTTTTAATGTTTTAAAACACTTTTTTGCCAGGCCGGTCGGGGTTGAAACATCCTTTAACGTCGGAACCGGCTGATTTTTGTGCATCGGAACGCCGGCCGGGTGAGTTGCCGCTTACCGTCTCATATAATCCGTAATATCTTTTAAATGACGTATGAAACAACGTGGATGTTTATTCTGTTAACTATATTTAACTGTCATGGCGGTTATTTTTGCAATTGAATTTATTGGAGTGTTAAGGATTTTAAATAATTTTGCGGGTGATTCTATTAAAAAATGTGTAGACGACTATCTCAATTACCTTAAATCCCGGAGAAACAGGCGGCAGCACGCCCCTGTTGCCGGATTGGCTTTAATGATTACAGAGTGAGATAAACGCGTAAGAGAAGGCGTGGCGTTTGTCGCGTTTCAACAACCCCATGGGGTTGTTGCGCATTGCCTGGCAGCAATGCGCAACGTCGGAAAGTCGGCAGCACAGATATGCAATAGCTGTCTTTTAAACATCATGAAAAATCATAAATTTCAAATTAGTATTAAATGAAACATTCACAAACAGGAATTGCCGGGAAACTGATGTTTCTCCTGGCAGGTCTGCTTTTTGCATTCACGGTGCAGGCGCAGACAATCTCCGTGCACGGCGTGGTTACCGATCCCACCGGTGAGCCGCTGATTGGTGCAAGTATCCTTGCCGAGGGTACAAATGCAGGCACGTCGACCAATATCGACGGTGCTTATACTATCAATGTAGCCCCTACAGGCAAACTGGTGTTTTCCTATGTGGGTTACGACACACAGACGGTGGCCGTTGAAGGTCGTCAGACCATCAACGTCACCCTGCAGGAAAATTCTGTTATGCTTAACGAAGTCGTTGCCATCGGTTACGGCGTTGTGAAGAAATCCGATGCCACCGGTTCGGTAGCCGTAATCAAGCCCGACGAAATCGAGGCCGGTCTGGCAACCTCCGTCCAGGACATGCTCGTGGGTCAGACCCCTGGTGTGGTTGTAACCACGTCAGGCGGCCCCGAAGGCGGTGCCCAGATCCGTATCCGTGGCGGCTCGTCGCTGTCGGCTTCCAACGACCCCCTTATCGTTATCGACGGAGTGCCTTTGGATAACGGCGGCGTACAGGGTATGGTCAACCCCCTGTCGATGATTTCGCCTGAAAATATCGAAAGCATGACGGTGCTGAAGGATGCTTCGGCTACCGCTATCTACGGTTCGCGTGCCTCGAACGGTGTCATCATCATCACCACAAAGAAAGGTATGAGCGGCAAGCCACAGGTCAGCTTCTCTGCCAATATGTATGTCAACACAGCCCGCAAGACATTTGAAACGATGTCGGCCGACGAGTTCCGCCGTGCCGTTATGGACCGCTCGCCTGAAGGGTCGGAAAACCGTGCCCTCCTTGGCGATGCAAACACCAACTGGCAGGACGAGGTGTTGCGCACCACAGTCAGCTCCGACTATAACCTTTCTATAGGTGGTACGGCAGGATGGCTTCCTTACCGTGCATCGGTGAGCTACACCAATTCAAACGGTATTATCAAGACTTCTAAGATGGACCGCGTGGTGGCCGGTTTCAACCTCACACCCAAGTTCTTCGATAACCATCTTAGTGTCAGCCTTAATGTGAAAGGTTATTACGTACGCAACCATTTCGGTGCAGAAAGCACAGTTTATGAGGCGATTTCGTATAACCCGACCCAGCCTGTCTACAGCAATATCCCTATCGTAGGCGGCAATGCCGGACACTCCATGCTTTTCAACGGGTTCTATCAGCACACCCAGCCTAACAGCAAGGGTGGCCGCGACGGTATCGGTTTCATGAACAATGCCGACATCAACCCGGTTTCGAACCTTATGGAGCGCGACAATTATGCTAACGTTTACCGTAGCAACGGTAACCTGCAGTTGGATTATTCGTTCCACTTCCTCCCCGAACTTCATGCCAACCTCAACCTCGGTTACGATGTCAGCAAGACCAACGAGACCAACAAGGTTGCGGCAAACTCCGGTATCTCATGGAAAAACGGTAATGAGCAATATGGCGGCGGTTACAACGACAGCGACGGCTTGTACCAGTTCAAGAGCAATACTCTTCTCGATTTCTACCTCAACTATAAGAAGGATTTTGATGCCATCAATTCGGGGCTTGATGTAACGGCAGGTTACTCATGGCAGCGTTTCTATTCGGAAAAGCATAATGCCGGTTCGGTTCCTACCACTGCAGGATATTACTATCCCTATATGGGTGCCGACGGTTATATCATGGATGTCATGCCCGAAACCGTTGATAAAGTCGGTGTGCCTTTCTTCCCCTCTCCATTGTCGGAAGATGGCCTGTATTATGAGAAAGACCACTTGCAGCTTCTTTCGTTCTTCGGACGTCTTAACTATTCGTTCATGAACCGTTACCTGTTGACATTCACCGTTCGTGGCGATGCCACCTCGCGCTTCTCGAAGAATAACCGCTGGGGTGTGTTCCCCTCTGTGGCACTTGCATGGAAAATCAACGAAGAAGCCTGGATGCAGGGCGCTTCGGGCTGGTTGAGCGATTTCAAGCTCCGTCTTGGCTGGGGTAAGACCGGTCAGCAGGAAGTGGGTTCGTCGAACAACTACACCACCACATACCAGCAGAGCCAGGGCACATCGCTCTATCCCAATGGCATGGGTGGATGGTATAACCCTCTTTTCCCAAATGGTGTCAACCCCAACCTTAAGTGGGAAACCACCACGACATGGAACGGCGGTTTCGACTTCGGGTTCCTCAACAACCGCATCAACGGTAGCATCGATGCATATTACCGTAAAACCACCGACCTTCTGTCGTATATCAATGTGGCTGCCGGTTCTTCGACCGTCAATATGCTCGACTGCAACATCGGCGACCTCGAAAACTATGGTGTGGAATTCAACATCGCTGCCAAGCCTGTGGTGACCAGGGATTTCACCTGGACCCTGAGCTATAATGTGGGCTGGAACAAGAACAAGGTTACCAAGCTTAACAACCCGGATGCTGTTTACGAATACAAGGATACCCCCTCGATTGGTTCGCAAGGTCTGAAGGCTGTTTATAACGCCGTGGGTTATCCCGCAGGTTCTTTCTATCTGCTTCAGCAGGTTTACGATGAAAGCGGCATGCCTATCGAAGGTGCTTATGTAGACCAGGACGGCAACGGCATAATCGACCAGTATGACCGCGTGTTCCATCATTCGAAAGACCCCAAGGTAACGATGACTTTCGGTTCGCAGTTCCGTTACAAGAGCTGGGATCTCGGTTTCAGCCTCCGTGCATCGTTGGGTAACTATGTTTACAACAACATCGAGTCGAGCAACGGCAGCTACTCGCGCATGTTCACCTACGGGCTTCACAACCTTGTAAAGACCGATTATTACTTCGAGCAGAGCCAGAGCATGAGCGACTACTACCTCCACAATGCCTCGTTCCTGCGTTGCGACAATATCACCCTCGGTTATACCTGGGACAACCTGCTCAACGACAACCTGCGTCTGCGTCTGTTCGGTGGTGTCCAGAACCCGTTCGTAATCACCAAATACAACGGTATCGACCCCGAAGTGGCAAGCGGTGTTGAGAACACTCCTTATCCCAAGGCTACCACCTACTCGCTCGGCGTGGTTGCAACATTCTAATCCCTCACATTAAAAAAGAACAACACAATGAATATAAAGAAATATATGATTCTCGGCGGCGTAGGGCTGGCAATGGGGCTGTCGTCGGTGTCGTGTGTGGGCGATCTCGACCTCGAACCGATTGATCCCACCAAGATTTTCGCCGACCCCGCCGATCCGGAGTTTGTCGGCAATGCTTTCGCCGAGTGCTACGCCATTATGGGATTTGCCGGTACGGCCGGTCCCGGCGATGCCAACCTGTCGGTACCCGATGCAGGTGCGTCGGTCTATAACCGTGTGATTTTCGAAATGCAGGAGTTCCCCACCGACGAGGTTTTCTGGATTTGGGAAGACAACGGTCTGCGCGACATGAACACCAACAACTACTCTGCCTCGAACAAGCAGATTGAGATTTGCTATTCGCGTCTTTACCAGCATATAGCCATATGCAACTCGTTCCTTTCGGTAACCGAGGACAACGCTGCGGATCCTGAAATCGCGGTGATGCGCGACGAGGTGCGCACCCTTCGCGCCATGAGCTACTACTGGGTTGTGGATATCTTCGGTAACGGCGGTTTCACCATCGGCGCTCCCGACGGGACCGAGCCGGTTCAGACCCCGCGTGCCGAAATCGCGGCATGGCTTGAAACCGAGCTTATCGACCTGGTCGAGAACAGCAACCTGAAGGATGTGCCTGCCTATGGCCGTGTAGGCAAGGATGCCGCCGAGGCACTTTTGGCACGTCTCTATCTTAACTATGAGGTTTATGCCGGTACCGGCAAGTGGGCGGAATGCCTCCGTCGTTGCAACAATATCATCAACCGTCACAAGGGTGGCGGCTTCCGCAATTCGGGTCTTGCCGAACACTTCCTCTATCTGTTCTGCCGCAACAACAGCGAATATATGCCCGGTGGCGGCAATGCGCAGGAGAACGAAATTCTTTGGGGGCAGCCTTATGATGCAGACAAGATGCAGAGCTACGGTGGCACCACATGGCTTATCGCCGCACCCCTTTCCGAGGGCGACCTTGGCTCGCAGGCTTCATGGAGCTGTATGACTGCACGTAAGCAGCTCTCTGAGCGCTTCCTTGAGGAACCCAACGATGTTCGTTGGAGCCTGTGGAAAACAGACGCCCAGGGTCGTGGCATCGAGAACGAGGCATTCCTTGATTTCAGTATCGCCGGTTATCAGGCTCTTAAATGGAACGGCCTTACGAAGGCTATTGGCGGGGCATGGTCAGAAACCGTTACTTCTACCACCTTTGCCTCGACCGACCTCGCGTGGATACGCCTGTCAGACATCTATCTGATGCGTGCAGAATGCTGGCTTAATGGCGTCGGTGACCCCACCGAGGCTCTTGAAGGTGTAAATCTGGTCCGCGCACGTGCAGGTGTGAGCGAATGGCAGCTCGGACAGCTTACTGCCGACAACCTTCTTGAGGAGCGTTCGCGTGAGTTATATTACGAGATGACCCGCCGCACCGACCTTATCCGTTTTGGCAAATATGTGGGTCCTGCCCAGGCCGTATGGTCGTGGAAGGGTAATGCCCCCGGCGGCTCGCGCATCAACGACCGCTATGCACTGATGCCGATTCCTACCAACATCCTTGCAGCCCAGCCCGATTTCAAACAGAACCCCGGCTTCTGATAAGGTTTCTTTCAGTTAACTTTTAAATGAACAAAACAATGAAAAAACTTTCTATATTGGTTGCCGCCCTCGCCGCTTTCGTGTTTACCGGCTGCGACGAAGCCAAGGATGATAATCCCGTGCTGGCAACCCACGAAGAGGCAATCGAGGCTGAGTTCCTCAACGAGCCGGTGATGCAGAACCAATACATCGACTTCACGGAAGCTGACGCCACAGGGTCGCTCCACCTCACATGTTCCCAACCCGAGGGTTATGGTTATGCTGCTTCGGCACGTTACCAGGTGCAGGTGTCGCTCACAAAGGATTTTGCCGATTTCCGCAATGTCAGCGAGCCGTTCCGCCTGTGTTCTGCCATCGACCCCGTCAATGGTGATATTGCAGGGGCGCTTTGCGAGCTTTACGGCGTAATGACCGAGGCAGACCTTGCCAATGTGGGCTATGCCCCCCTGTATGTGCGCCTGAAAGCGGATATCTACACCGACCTCGGTGCAATCGTCCCCGGCACTACCTACATCTCTAACGTGGTGGAATTCAAACATGTCAAAGTAAGTTACCTGGCAATTATAATACCCGGTCAGCCGTCGATTTATTATATGCGCGGAAGTTGGTCGACAGGTTGGGATGCCATGCCGGAATATAACTTCCTTACCACTGACGAAAAGAACGTATGGGAAATCTCCGAACTTAATTTGTCAGACGCAAGCTACGACTTTAAAGTTGCCGATGCCAACTGGGGTGCGGTGAACTTGGGCGCAGGTGAGTCGAATATTGTGCCGGGTACACCCTATGTGCTCTTCGGTGGCGACAATCCCGGTAACATCCACCTCAATGGCCCATTCAAGGGTAAGGCTACCCTGACGTTAAAAAATGGGACTTACACCCTTCTTTTATCCCCTGCCAACTGATTGCAGCGGAAACCGAATGATTAACTAAGTCAATTCAACAACAAAATGAAAAAATTAAGCATATTCCTGCTTGGGGCGCTCGCAATGGGGGCAGTGTCGTGTGATGAAGCTCCCGAAACACCCCCCATGCAGTCGAACCCCCAGGAAACAATCCTGGCGGAGGGTGATGTGGCAGGTGAGGCCGCCGGAGTTCTTGCCTCTGAGAGCGTTCTTGCCCTCGAATCAGCCAAAACCGACCCTGAGATCGAGGTTTTCAAATTCACCAGGCTTGAAGATCTGCCCGAAGGCGCTGTTGCTACATGCAAACTCGAACTTTCAAACAGCGAGGAGTTCGGCCGCATCGAAACCCTGCCGGTGACTATGAGCGAGGAAGGCGTTGCAACTGTAAATGCCGTTGATTGGAACGATGCACACATCGCCCTGTTCGGCAAAAGCCCCAAAGAGAAGACTGCCTACTGGCGTGTGCCTGTCTACATCAACCTCGACGGAACTTCCTACCGCTACAACAGCACCACTTATTATGCTGCCAGCGGTTCTGTGAAGGAAACCTGCATGGATGCCGGTTTCGTAATCTACGATGCATATTATATGCTCGGCAATGCCACCACATGGGATTTGGCCCAGGCTGCCGACTTCCGGTTCGAACATAGCGACAAGGATGTTTACGATGATCCCGTGTTCTCTTATCTTGTCGAAGTAACCCAGGAGGTTCTCGATACCAACGGTGGCGGCTGTTACTGGAAGATAGCTTCGTCGGATGCCGTGGAAACCGGCGAATGGACTAACGTCTACGGTCCCGAGGATGACGGCGATGAAAACCTCGACGGCATGCTGGTAGGCGACGGTAAGGCCCAGGCCGGCAAACTCACGGAGCCGGGCAAATATCGCTTCACCATCAACATGGAGGAGATGACCTACTCAATCGAGATGCTTACGCGCCCTGACTTCGTGGCTGTGCCGAGCAATGCCAACGGATGGGGACAGGATGGCCCGCGCCTGTATTGGAACGGCAATGAGGCTGATCCCCTGTTCATTGGCGCCGCACGTGTCAACAATAACGACGGTGGTTTCAAATTCATCTGGGATGACGCCTGGTATGGCGGTGCCGACGGCAAAATCGATGCTGCCGCTCCCGGCAATATCCTTGCCCCTGCCGATGCCACAGCCCTTTACTGGTTCGCTGTAAGCACCGTCAACATGACCTACACCATTACCCCGATTGAAACCCTCGGCGTAATCGGCGGCGGTGATTGGGATAACCAAAGGAATCTCATCCCCTCCGACGACCAGCTCCTTTGGGAGGGCGACGTGCAGATTTCAGGCGAATGGAAAATCCGCATGAACGGCACCTGGGATATGAACTATGGCGGCGACATGGAAGCCGCAGTGTTCAACGGCGGCAATTTTGCCGGCCTCGAAGGAATGTATCACATTACTGTCGACTTCTCCGGCAATCGTCCGAAAGTCACAGCCGTGGCAAAATAACCCTTCGGTTACAAATACATAACCGTTAGATGACAGAAGCGCTGTGCCAAATCGCTGGCACAGCGCTTTTGTTTAATAGGTGACATGTAGGATGCTTTGACCACATGTCTGGATTGGTGAGACGTATTAGCGTTTTTTAACGCGGTGTCGGGGCTAAATGTCTGTGGAGTGATGGGGTTGTAACGGGAAATTCTGCGTAACTTTACACCGTGAAGCGCCCGAACGCTTCCGATGAGCGGCCGCTCATCGTGTCCCTGCCCCCAGGCTCCGCCCGGCGGCAGGTTGCAGGAGGGGAGCGGTGTGTGCAGATAAGTAATATTACCTTAGATAAATCATTAACTATAAACTGATATTTTATGAAGAAATTTTTACTTTCATTAGCTGTGATGTGCAGCGCCGGGTTTGCTGCAAATGCGGAAACCGTTACATTGACTATGGCCGATGCCGTGGAAATCGAAGGTACTGAGACCAAGGATGGCAATATCCAGCCTATGACATCAATGAAGGTCGGGGATTATCAGTTCTCGTTTGAGTCGGTACAGGAGAATCCTGCTCCCACACAGATGCCGACCTTTTGGAAGAAAGACAATACGTTGCGTATGTATATCGGCTGTAAAATGACAATTTCCGGAGGCCAGATTGCAAATGCCAAAGAAGTTGTTTTGAATGCAAAATCGCTTAAGGGTATTGCGGAAGGTGCCGAAAACCTGCCTGTTGCCCCTGGTTTTGAAGCTGCGTATGATGCGACGGCGAAAACCGTTACTTTTACTGGTGCTGCCGCAGGTGAATTTGTCATGACATTGCCGACGGCAAAAGTGGCCGGTGCTAATCCGAATTATCAGATTTTGTCAATCACTATAACTTATGAAGAAGGCGGTGTCACCAAGCAACCTGCTGCAATGAAATTCGAAACTTCGGAATTTACCGTGAACTTCGGCGACGAATTCACCGCTCCCGAACTGACCAAGGCTACCACGGCAGCTGTGGAATATGCTTCTTCAAACGAGGATGTCGCAATGGTTAACGAGGTTACCGGCAAGGTTGACATCGTAGGTCTCGGCAGCGCTACTATCACCGCTACGGCAGCTGAAAACGACGAATTCTATGGCGGTTCGGCTTCTTACACCATCAATGTAATCAAGCTTGTAACTGTTACGAAGGCGACTTCCGTTTCTGCAGGGGAATTCGTGTTTGTGGCCGGTGGCAAATACAATGAGCTTTTCGATAAGGATTATGGATATATGAGCGTGACCGATATGCCCGCTGATGCCGCTGAGGCTTCGTTTGAGGCTAATGAGGAATCGCTGTTGACATTCCTTGCTGTTGACGGCGGCTATAACATTGCCACCCTTAACGGCAAATTCCTCGGTGCAAAGGATGGATTTAAGACATTTGACACCACTGACGACAGCGCTGCCAACCGTGTATGGTCGGTTGAAATCGCTGCTGACGGCTTGGCGACTATCACCAATGTCGCTACCGGCAGGATTGTTTACCAGGATCCGAAATACGGCTCTTTCGGAGCTTATACCGCTGAAGAAGCTGCCGAGGCGGGTACTTATGTGCTCCCCACTCTCTACAAGCTTGGCAACGGCAGCTCGGTTGCAGTTGTGGAAGTTGAGGATGCCGATGCCCCCGTTGAATATTTCAACCTTCAGGGTGTGCGCGTTTCCAATCCCGAAAACGGCCTGTATATCCGCCGCCAGGGCAGCAAGGTTGAAAAAATCGTTATCCGCTAAATAAACAGTGGTTATCCGCGTTAAAGAATAGTAAGATACTCGTTAAATAATAAACACGTTTACTTACTTTGCTCCGACCGCCGAGGTGCTATGCACCCCGGCGGTTTGCGTTTTCCCTATTGTATGTGTATCATATGCGGTAGAGACGGGATAGCATCCCGTCTCAATGAGGATGGTAGCCGTTTCAATGAGTATGGTAGCCGTCTCAAAGAGGATACCCGTCTCAAAGAGGATAGCATCCCGTCTCAGGAAGTATAGTGCCCCGTATAAAGGGGTGGGTGTTTTGTGAAGGGGGGCGTGTTTACATAGCAATCCCTGTTTGGTTTTGAGACGGGATGCTATCCCGTCTCTACGCGGCCATGGCGCATTCTGAATTAGCCCACGGGATATAAAAAGGTGAGGCGCCTTGGCTGCATAAGCAGGGCAAGACGCCTCGGGGGGAAGGGGATTTGCGCTTCAGGATGGGCTTGAACCAACGACCCCCTGATTAACAGTCAGGTGCTCTAACCAACTGAGCTACTGAAGCATTTACTCACATGGTTTGCTTGAAATGTTTCATTTCTTGCACCTTTGCGAGGCTGCAGTTGGACGCCTCACGGCGGCGCTGCACAATGAATAAAGTCTAATTGTCTTTGTCGGCGCTTCAGGATGGGCTTGAACCAACGACCCCCTGATTAACAGTCAGGTGCTCTAACCAACTGAGCTACTGAAGCATTGTCGCGTTTTGTAATCGCGGTTGCATATACGCCTCTGCGAATTTGCGATGCAAAATTACGTCTCTTTTTTCAATTATGCAACTTTTGCCGCGATTTTTTGATAGGATTTTTCATCCTTGCCTTTTCCGCGCGCCAGGGATGTGATTTTTGGGGGTGGTAAAAGCAATCGCAATAATGGCCGGAAATATGGGAACAGCCGGAAACGGCATATGCCTGACGGTTATAAAGAAATATTTCAGTATTATTAGTTGTGAGCGTGGGGAATGTTTGCTAATTTTGCGGTATGATAGGGGATACTGCGTTTTCGCGGTAAGAGGGATGACCTGAAAATCACCAAAAAAATACAATAACTCAAACCTTAAAAACAAAACATTTATGTGGTTAACATCCTCATCCATAGGTAGGAAGGTTGTTATGGCCCTTACGGGTGCCTTCCTTGTCCTATTCGTGACGTTTCACGCATTGATGAACGGAGTGGCTATGTTTTGGCCTGCGGCTTACAATGTGATTTGTGAGTTCCTCGGGGCAAACTGGTATGCGCTTGTCGGCACCTTGGTGCTTGCAGCAGGTGTTGTGCTCCACATCGTTTTCGCCACCTGGCTCACGCTTCAGAACCGCAAAGCCCGCGGTGTTGAGCGCTATGCCGTGACCTCGCGCCCCAAGCAGGTTGAATGGTCGTCGAAAAACATGCTCGTTCTCGGCATCGTTGTCGTAGCGTTCATGGTGATTCACTTCATCCAGTTCTGGGCTAAGATGCAGTTTGCCGAAATCTGCGAGTTCGACGTGGTTGACACCGTTTCGGGTGAAAGCGTTCCCGCTGCTGCCGGAACCTGGTTCCTCGAAATCGCCTTCCGTCAGTGGTGGACCCTCCCTGTCTACCTCATCGGTTTCATCGCCCTGTGGTTCCATATGACCCACGGCTTCTGGTCGATGATGCAGACCGTAGGATGGGATAACGACACATGGATGAAGCGTTTGAAATGCATCGGCAATGCATGGGCAACTATCGTTATCGGCCTGTTTGTTGCCGAAGCCGTTGTGTTCACCATCCAGGCCAACCGCAACGCCTACACCACCTGCCCCAAACTGGTGAACCAGTATGAGGCTATGGCGGCCGAAGGGAAGGCAGTGTTTGCCGAACCGGGTTGCACCATGTTCGACGGTTGCGGGAATGCAGCCGCATGCCCCGACAGCAAGCCTTGCAACGGCAATGCCGCTTGCAACAAGGCTGTGTGTGGCGAAGCCGCCTGCGGCATGGAATGTGCCGGGGCATGTGTTGAAGGCAACTGCGCCCAGGGCGAATGCCGCAACGCCAACTGCACCAACGCGGCCTGTGCGTCTGCCGAGGTGGAGGTTGCCGAGACTGAAACTGTAATTTCCAACGACTAAATCACATTCAGATATGGCCGACATAAAAAAACTCGAGGGAATGATTGACTCGACTCCGATTATGAAGGATTACGCCGACATCGAATCGTCGAAGCTCCCCGAATTTCAAATAGATTCCAAAATCCCCGAAGGTCCCGTAGCTGAAAAGTGGACCAACTATAAGGCTCATCAGAAGCTCGTAAACCCCGCCAACAAGCGTCACCTCGACATCATCGTGGTGGGTACCGGCCTTGCCGGGGCCTCTGCCGCTTCGACCCTTGGCGAACTCGGGTTCAACGTGATGAACTTCTGCATCCAGGACAGCCCCCGCCGCGCGCACTCAATCGCCGCACAGGGCGGTATCAATGCAGCCAAGGACTATCAGAACGACGGTGACTCGGTTTACCGCCTGTTCTACGACACGGTGAAGGGTGGCGACTTCCGCTCGCGCGAAGCCAACGTTTACCGTCTGGCCGAAGTGTCGAGCAACATTATCGACCAGTGCGTGGCACAGGGTGTGCCTTTCGCACGCGAATACGGCGGCCTGTTGGCAAACCGCTCGTTTGGCGGCGCACAGGTGAGCCGTACTTTCTATGCCAAGGGCCAGACCGGCCAGCAGCTCCTGCTTGGCGCATACTCTTCGCTTAACCGCCAGATTGAGAAAGGCACCGTGAAGAGCTACAACCGCCGTGAGATGCTCGACATCGTTATGATCGACGGCCGTGCACGCGGTGTTATCATGCGTAACCTCGTTACAGGCGAGCTTGAACGCTATGCCGCCCACGCCGTGGTGCTTGCCACCGGCGGTTACGGACGTGCTTTCTTCCTTAGCACCAACGCTATGGGTTGCAACGGCTCTGCCGCAGTGCAGGCATTCAAAAAAGGTGCCTACCTTGCCAACCTGGCATTCACCCAGATTCACCCCACCTGTATCCCCGTTCACGGCGAAGACCAGAGCAAGCTCACCCTTATGAGCGAATCGCTGCGTAACGACGGCCGCATCTGGGTTCCCAAAAAGAAAGAGGATGCCGAAGCCATCCGTGCAGGCAAGAAGAAACCTACCGACATCCCCGACGAAGATCGCGACTTCTACCTGGAGCGCCGCTATCCCGCCTTCGGTAACCTCTGCCCCCGCGACATCGCTTCACGTGCCGCCAAGGAACGTTGCGACGCAGGTTTCGGCGTAGGTACCGGCAATGCCGTTTATCTCGACTTCAAATATGCCATCGACCGTCTCGGTGCCGATGTGGTACGTGACCGTTACGGAAACCTCTTCGATATGTATCAGATGATTTCCGATGACAACCCCTATGAGACCCCGATGATGATTTTCCCGGCCAGCCACTACACCATGGGCGGTATCTGGGTTGACTATGAGTTGCAGACTTCGATCAAGGGTCTGTTCGCAATCGGCGAATGTAACTTCTCCGACCACGGTGCCAACCGCCTCGGTGCATCTGCGCTGATGCAGGGTCTGGCCGACGGTTACTTCGTGCTTCCCTACACCATGCAGAACTACCTGAGCGACCAGATCAAGGTGCCCCGTTTCTCGACCGACGCCCCCGAATTCGACCAGGCCGAAAAGGGTGTACGCGACCGCATCGCCAAGCTCATGGCCATCAAGGGAACCAAGTCGCCCGACCAGCTCCATAAGAAACTCGGGCACGTTATGTGGAACCTCGTCGGCATGGGCCGCACATTGCAGAGCCTTGTCAAGGCAATCGACGAAATCGCCAAGGTGCGCGAAGAGTTCTACAACGACCTCCGCATCGTGGGTTCGGTCGACGACCTCAACGTAGAGCTTGAAAAGGCACTCCGCCTGGAAGACTTCCTCGTTATATCGAAGATGATGGCAATCGACGCCCTCCACCGCAACGAATCGTGCGGCGCACACTTCCGCGAGGAATACCAGACTGCCGACGGCGAGGCTGCACGTAACGACAATGACTACATGTATGTTGGCTGCTGGAAGTATATGGGCGACAACGAGCGTCCGGTGCTTCTGAAGGAGCCTCTCAAATATGAGTCGATCCAGGTTCAGACCCGTAACTACAAATCGTAAGAAACCACGTTTGTAACACCATCCAAAGAAACATCAATTATGGAACATACAATAAATGTAAATTTGAAGATTTGGCGTCAGCGTGGTCCCAAAGAACCGGGCAAGTTCGTCAAATACCGTGTAGAGAACGTGTCGACCGGCAGCTCGTTCCTCGAGATGCTCGACATGCTCAACCAGCAGCTCGTCGACAAGGGTGAGGAACCCGTGGTGTTCGACAACGACTGCCGCGAGGGTATCTGCGGCATGTGCTCGCTCTATGTCAACGGCCATCCCCACGGCCCCGTGCAGGGCATCACGACATGCCAGCTCCACATGCGCAAATTCCATAACGAGGAAGAAATCACTATCGAACCGTGGCGTTCGGCTGCGTTCCCTGTGATTCGCGACCTCATGGTCAACCGTAACGCGTTCGACCAGATCCAGCAGGCAGGCGGTTACGTGTCGTTCAACTGCGGCGGTGCCCCCGATGCCAACAACCTCCCCATCTCGAAGGAGGTTGCCGACGAGGCCATGGACTCTGCAACCTGCATCGGTTGCGGTGCCTGTGTGGCAGCTTGCAAGAACGGTTCGGCAATGTTGTTTGTCAGCGCCAAGGTGAGCCAGTTCGCACTTCTTCCCCAGGGTCAGGTTGAGCGCGCCCGCCGCGCCCGCGCCATGGTCCGCAAGATGGACGAACTCGGTTTCGGCAACTGCACCAACACCGGTGCCTGCGCTGCCGAATGCCCCAAGAACATCTCGTTGAGCAACATCGCCCGCCTCAACCGCGAGTTTATCAAGGCCAAGCTCAAAGACTGATCTACAGGCGTTCCAAACGCTGGATTACTTTTTTGACTAATATAGATACGGTGTGCCAGAATTCAATATTTTGGCACACCGTATTGTTTTTCGCCAGGATGGCGGGGATGCTTTTTTCGCGGTAAATTTGGAGAATTGACGGTGTGGTGCGTATCTTTGTAAACGCACTATACGGATGATTTCCGAAACAGCATAAGCATGAAATCACTTGCATTCACCATTTCTCAAAGTTTGTCGGCATTCGCCTTTTTAGCTTTGTCGGCCTCTTGCGGGGGCTTGTCGGAGCAGGAGGAGGGGATGGTAGGGAAATATTATATCCCTGCGGTTTCGGATACGCACCCGCTGCTGGAGCTTGAAGCCGACCGCAGCGCCGTAATCAGGGCGATACGCCCCGGAGAGCTGTCGTTCTATGTCAGCGGGGAGTGGCGCCTGGAAAATGATTCGCTGATTATCGATAACGATATTTCGAGCATAACCATCGAGGAGGGTGACCCGGGTTTGATCGGCACGGTCGCACCGCGCGTGGCTTATCCCATACTCGGGTTCGACGACACGGTGCTGCACATAGAGCGCCAGGGGGTTGTGTATGATTATCACCGGCGATTGGAATAACCGGGGGGAAGTTGGGTTTACAAAAAAGCGGTAATTCAAATGATAAGACTGTTTTATTGGGGACGAAAGGCGTTGTTGGCCGTTGTTGCAGCCCTGGGGTGCATGTTAAGCGCATGTTCCGGGACTGATATGACTGACGTCGACGGCAACCTGGATATTATTTCGGATGCTATTGCCGACGGAGATTATGAGATTGCGCAGGATTTATGCAACGGCGTGCTAGCCATGGTTGCAGGCCCGGATTCGGTGCATGTCGACGAGATGCAGGCCGGCAGGCTCGGCATTTTGTATATGCGGTTGTCGGAGCATTATAACGAGGAGGAGAATATTGCCGACGCCACCCAGTGCATACGTTATGCGTTTCGTCGGTCGGATGATTCGTTGAAGGTGTTTTCAGCCGCATTGCCGCTTGAAGATGTGAGGCATTTCGTGCTGTTGCGCCGCATAGGGCTTTCAATCGACAATCCGGTCGACCTGACCGATAGCGACATGATGCATGAGGAATAATGCCGGTAGTTACTTGCCACACTCATTCATCTTCGATGCAAAAATCGACTGAAAGTATGCTCTCCGACAATATAAAATAATTTCCACAACTTACTCATGACAGATTGTATGGATTGGAAATCATCGCTTGAGGCTTTGAAAGATTCGCTTCCCGAGGGGGAAGAGGTGACCGGCAATGTTGATGAGGCCGGGAAGCCGTCGTCGCAGACCCAGCCGAGGCTTGATGTGCTGTTGGACCGTAAAGGACGCAAGGGGAAGGATGCCACGATAGTGGCCGGATTCACGCTCCCTGACGACGAGGTGGCATCAATAGCCGCAATGCTGAAACAGCGGCTGGGATGTGGTGGCTCGTCGCGCGGCGGGGAAATACTGATTCAGGGCGACAAACGCCGACAGGTGCTTGACCTCCTTTTGGCGCAGGGCTTTAAGGCAAGGATTATCTGATGCTGCGGGCCAGACCGTATCGGGATGTACTAACGGGGACACACACTTATCCATGAAAACATTTTTATGAAAAACTATAGGATGTATGCCAGCAGCATTAACGAGCGTTATGTCGACGAGCTGGTGGAACTGTTGAAAAAGGGTGGTGTGGTGATTTATCCCACTGATTCGTTTTATGCCCTGGGGTGTGATGCCCTGAACAACCGGGCGGTGGAGCGTGTGTGCCGTATTAAAGGCATTAACCCTGCCAGACAGCGGTTGTCGATGGTGTGTGCCGACATATCCCAGGCAAGCGCGTTTGCAAAAATCGACAACAAGGCATTCAAGTTGTTAAAGGCCAACCTGCCGGGGCCGTTTACGTTTATACTGCCCGCTTCGCCGGGGCTTGCAAAGGCTTTCAAAGGGAGGCATGAGGTCGGGGTGCGTGTGCCCGCCAACGATATAGCCCGTCGGATTGCCGAAGTGCTGGGTAACCCGTTGCTTAGTGCCACAGCCGACTGGGAAGGGGCTGAGGAGGAGGAACTGGAGAGAGCCGAGGATGTGTCATTGCATTTTGAGGATGTAGCTGATGCGTTTGTCGATGCCGGTGATGCACCGGGGCGTGCTACAGCCGTTGTGTGTCTGACCGGCGGCGGTGACCCCGAAATAATTCGCGAAGGGGGAGAGGAACTGCGTCTCTGACCTGGCTGCACATTGTGGTTGATTAAGGGTATGCATCACGTCGGCACTATTCTATAATCGCTGTAACGTGCGTGCGGATACAGCACATGCAACGGCTGCCACAAGGATTGAGCCGAGTGGGGATACTGCCGAGTAAAGCGTTGCCGCGCATATGGTTATCAATAACCCATAGGCCATATAGGCGTATAATCGTTTGTCGATGCTTAGGTTGTATCGTTTTGTATAGACGGTTCCGATGATGATGGTGTAGATGACATACCATCCGCAATAGGCGTACCCCAGCCCGGCGAAGCCACCGTAGCGGTAGCCTATGATATTTAATGTCAGCGCGGCTATGCATGATGCAAGCTCTGTGAACATGAATATGCGTCCGTCGCCTTTGGCGAGTATTACGAACGACATGCACCAGGATACGGCGCGTAGCACCGTGCCTGTAAATCCCCATATTACGAACGGTTTGATTATTGTGAAATCATTGTTGTAAAGCAGTTTCACAATCCATTCAGAGCATGCGATGAACAGGGCTGCCATCGGCACTACGATGGCCAGTGAGATGCGTATCTGATTTGAAACGAACAGGCTTGTGCGCATTCGGGATGATGCCACTGCCGACAGCCTGGGGAAATATTCCATGGCGATTGCCGTGAATACCAGTCCGGCATATTTGTTAAGGATTGTAAATCCCGCATTGTAGTAACCTGTGGTGTCGAGTGTCCCTTCATGGTTAAGATATGCCATGAAAAAATAGGAGATGAGGCTGGTTGAGGCCGCAGTCACCGTCATATATATGCCGAGGGTCAGGAATCCCCGCCCGATGGTCATTGTTTCCTTGAAAGACTGGCCTGGTGATGGTGGCGGCACTTTTTCGCGATACAATCCCATGGCAAGCCATGTGCATGCGGAGTAGGCTATGAACGAGGGAACGATGCTGTCGATGCGCCAAACGTAGAACATCGGGATGGATATGGCCAGGCCGCCTATGGTGCCTGCCAATGTGCACGCTGCCAATTTGCGGAAGCGCTGCATCCCTTGGAAAACGGCGCCTTCGCCGTTGTTGACGGCTGAGAACAGGACTGTGACCGACAGGGCGGCAAACATCCACCACCGGCTTTTGTCGCCGAAGGTCAGGTAGCTCAGCCATGGCGATAGCCCGATTGTCAGCAGCCCTCCGGCGATACCGAGTACCAGGCTCCAGCGACGCACGGCGCATACCATATGCGGCAGACGGGCATGGTTTGCTGCCGCGAGGTCGCGCACGGCGCTTTGGCGGATACCTAGCTGTGTGAGAGTGAATATTGTTTCAAGGGCTGAGTTGAGCAGTCCGAACAGGCCGATTCCTGCGGCGCCAATCCATATGGCCACAAGTTTCAGGCGTATTACGGAGCAAACGAGGTTGGCTCCTTGCAGGCCGCCGAAGAGCGACGTTACTTTCAATATGCGTGCGTTGATGCCCGATACTCCCATCTGCAGGTCATCGTTTCAGCCACAGCTCGGGGTTTTCCTTTGCCCGGCGGTGTCGTATTTCGAAGTGGAGGATGCTCCGGTTGCCGTCGTTGGCGTCGGTGTAGACCGTGCCAATGCTCTGCCCTGCCTTTATTTTCTGGCCGGTGGATACGGTTATGGAGCCGAGGTTGGCATAGACTGTCATATATTCCCCGTGTCGCACTACCACCACGTTGTTGTAGCCGTCAGGGCGGAACACGGCTGACACTTCCCCGTCGAACACGCACCGCACCGGGGCGCCGGGGGAGGTCTGCATGTCGATGCCTGAGTTGGTGGTCTCTACATGTGGGAGTGTGGGGTGTTTCTGCCTGCCGAAACGTTTCACGATTGTGTAGCGTCCTTCCACCGGGAATGGCAGCCGCCCTTTGCAGTTGCCGAAGTTGCTGCCCGCCGGCACTTCCATAGCCGGGGCTACGCCTGATGCCCCTGCCGCTACCGGGGCTTTGAGTGTCGGGGTGGTGGTCGACAATGCCGGGGTTCCGGGTGTTTCCACCTCGCCTCGGCCGTTGTTCTTCCCGGTGTGTTTTACCGGCTTACCTTTACGGGCTTTTTCGCGTGCGGCCTGTTTTTCGGCTTCGCGTGCTTTCTTGGCGGCTTCTTTTTCAGCTTTTATGCGTTCCTGTTCGGCCTTCTTCGCCGCCTGACGTTCTTTCTTTGCCTGTTCCTTGGCAGCCTTGTCGGCACTTTCTTTGGCACGACGTTCGGCTTCGGCAGCTTTTTCGCGTGCTTTCTTTTCGGCTTCGCGTGCAGCCTGCGCTTTTTCCTCAGCCTCGCGTGCGGCTTTGGCCTCGGCTTCGGCAAGGCGTTTCTGTTCCGCTTCCTTTTCGGCTGCCAGACGTGCTTCCTCGGCTTCGCGTGCCTTACGTTCGGCCTCGATGCGTGCTCGTCGTTCTGCTTCCTCACGTTCGCGTCGCAGCCGTTCCTGGCGTGCGGCTTCTTCGGCGATTATGCGGTCGAGTTCGGCATCGAGGGCTTCTGCCTCCCGTTGCCTTCGCGACATTATCTGGTTCAGTTCGCCACCCTCCTTCCTGAGGCGGTCGACGAGCCGGTTGGTTTCCTGTTGTTTGTTGACAAGGGTTGTTTTCTCGGCATTCAGGGTTGAGATTGCCGAAGCCGCTTTTTTCCGTGTGTCGGCAAGGGCTTCACGGCGTTTGCCGAGTTCGTTGCGCATATCCGAGATTTCCACCGAGCGGCGTTTGCGCCATTTCGAAAACTGGCGGAGTGCACGCATGCGGCGGTAGGCTTGCGAGAATGATTCGGAGGAGAATATGAATGCCAGCGCCCCTGTTTCCTGTTTGCGCCCCTGCGACTTACGGATTGATTTCACATATTTGTCGGTAATGGCCTTGATGCGTGAGTCAAGGGCGTTAATCGAGTCGTCGGCTTCTTTTATAGCGCGGTTTATTGAGTCGACCCTATGCGAGAGGCGGCCGATATTGGTGTTGCAGTCGGATATTTCCCCTTCAAGGAGGTTGAGCTGGTTGAGACGTTGCTCGGTTTCGCGGGTGTTGAGCTGGATTTTTCGTTTGGTTTCCCTTATTTCCCCTGCGTTGCGTTGTTTGGCTTGTTTTACCTCGGCTGCGGTGCGAGGTTTTGCCTGGTTTTGTTTTCTTTGTTTGGATGTCTGCTGTTTATTGGAGCCTGTGCTTCGCTTTTTCGCAGTTGTCCGTGTGGTTTTTTGCTGCTGTTTTTGCGCGAAGACAGGCTCGGCCATTTGGCCGCCGAACAGGGCGGAAATAAGTATTATGATACCTAGAAGGCGTTTCATTGCAAGAATCAGGAGATGCTAAGGAGCGGGAAATCGTGGGTGCCGGTAAATGTTTTTTTGTTTGGGGCTTATCTGTTGTCAGGGATTGGACCGCTTATAGCGATGTGAGTGATTTCAAAAGGCGGTCGGCAGAGATTCGTTCATAGCCTTTCGGGCATTTCCATGACTGCTGCTCACCTTTGTTCCATTTTGCCGACATGATGTCCCATTTCAATGTGGCTTCGGCTTTTTTGCCTTTGACTATCGCAAGGTTGACTGTTGCGGCAAATGAGCCTGCCACGGGGGTGGGGATGAAGTCGGGATAGGTGGCAGTACCGGCATATTTTTCCCCCACCGACACCGATGCCGCCATTATGTTGTTGGCGTCGGGGTAGAGTATGAATCCGTAGTCGAAAGCCTGTGGCTTTTGTGCAGGGGTAATCATCAGGCCTTCCGCAGTCTGTCCGAATTTCAGACGTGATGCCATCGGGAGTGTGAATGTGCCGCCTTGTGAGCCTGCTATGAATCCCCGCCCCAACATGAGGTCCTGTATGTCGCCAATGGAGATGTCGGCGCCGCCGACAAGTTTCGAAAGGCTTTCGGAGAGGTAGAGTTTGTGGTACTTGTCGATGGCATGGACTGAATCGGTGTCGACAAACACTGAGGCGAGTTCGAACCCGAACAGACGTACGGAGAAATTGATCCACCGGTTGCGTTTCATTGTGGCCTTAGCCTGGAAACTTACCTTCTTGGGTTCGTTGAGGGATATCCTCACGGGCATTGAAACATCCTGCCAGTCGCCATAGGCGGCGCATAACGCGTCATAACGCTGGCGTGGGGTCTGCAGGGCAGCATCGGTCGGGATTGGCTCGCCTGCCTGTTGATGCCCTGCCTTTTTCGAGGAGCTGCATCCGGCCAGGGATGTGGCTATGATTGTGATGGCGGCGATTACAGCCGGGATATATATCCTCCGTAATGATGAACGGTTTGCCGGTGTGAGTGGGTGTTGGTTGTTGCACATGGTGGAAGAGTTACTCATAATAGTGGGTCTTGTTTTTCACCTTTTTTCGGAGCAGTTTGTTGTCGGGGTCGAGCTTCAGGGCTTCTTCCCAGAATTCGAGGGCGCTTTCAGGGTCGCCGTTCATGTAGTAGATGTCGCCTGCGTGATGCAGCACGTCTGATTGCGGGTCGTTTACCTCGATGGCAAGTGCACGGTCAATCATCTCTTTTGCTTTCGCATAGTCCTTTTTCTTGAAAAAGACCCATGCGTATGTGTCGAGTGCCGTGTCGTTGTCGGGTTGTTGACGCACGCATATTGCAATCATCCGTTCAGCCTTGTCAAGGTCGGTTCCCTGTTCGGCCATGAAATATGCGCAGTTGTTCAGTGCCAACAGGTTTTCAGGGTCGGCTTCGAGTGCGCGGTCGTAGTAGACGAACGCCGAGTCGGTCTGCCCCATTTTGTAAAGATTGTCGCCGATAGAGCACAAGATGGTCGATTGCAGCCCTTTGTCATTGTCATCCGTCTGCCCCAGGGCTTTGTGTAGGAGCTGCATGGCTTCCTCTTCGCGGTCAAGTTGCGAAAGGGTGGAGGAGGTGTAGAATGTCAGCACCGGGTCGTCGGGCAGATAGTGGGTTGCCCGTTGAGCAACTTCCAAAGCCTTCCCGTAGTCCTCGGCGCGTCCGTAGAGGCTGATTGCCGAACGCCAGCGGTTGGCGTCGGATGGTTCGATATCCAGTGCGTATTCCTGCTGCTCGGCAGCCCCACGGTAGTTTTCAATCGCAATGAGGTAGGATGAATAGAGGTCGTGGATGCGTGCTTCATGAGGATGGCGCAGCAATAGGTCGTCGAAAATGCTCTGTATTCTCGGCCTTTGGAGCGAGTCGGCATAGAGCTGTCGGATATAACCTGAGAAAATTTCGAGTTTCACATCAAGGTCGAGGCCGTCCTGCCGTATCGCTTCGAACACTTCACGGTCGAAGCCTACCGAATCGCCACGTTCGCGGTAGAATTCAGCCCGTTTATAGTAGGCAAGGCCGTTGGTCGGGTCGATTTCACAAGCCTTGTTATAATAAGCAATGGCGGAATCAGGTAGGTTGAGTGCCATGAACACATCGCCTGCATAGAGGGTGTTGGTCGGGTTTCGTGTAGATGATGCAAGCAGTGCCTCTACCTCCCGGCGGGTTGCAACGGTGTCGCGCAGAGCCATCAGGGCATTCACTTTGTGCGATGTAAGCCCGAGGTCTTTCCCCTCGGCACGTTCTATGCGGTTCAGCACCTGGATGGAACGGCGCATGTTGGCGGTGTCGCGTGAAATCTGAAGCGCTTCGGCCAGTTTGAGTGCCACATCGGGCTTTTCAGGGTTCAGCGAGTCGAGGGTCTGCCACACCCTTACCGATTCGGCTGTGTTGCCGAGCCGGTTATTTACCATGCCGTAGAATATGGCACCGTAATAATCGTCGGGGTGGGCGTTGAAATGTTGGCGCATCATATCATAGCCCTTGGCTGCAAGTGTGGTATCCTCTTGCCCTAGGGCCATGTAATAATACCCCAGGGTCAGCCCGGTCTGTGTGTCGGTCGAGTCGAGGCCGCGTGCGCGTTGCAGAAGTTCGAAAAAGGCATCGTCGTTGCCCAGCGAGTTCTGCCGCATGGCCTCCATGTAGATGTAGTCGGCCTTACGGCTGTCGGCATTCGCCGCCCAGCTTTCCCGGCGTGGTTGTTTCCCCTTGCCTATTGCCGAGGCAGGCAGGAGGATTGAGGCTGCCATGGCTATGGCGGCTATAGCGAGCGATATTCTGTGAGTTCTGAACAATTTATAGTCTGATGTTATGTGGGTATGTCTTTAACCCTGTTAAGCGGCATCAGGGGTGTGGGGGGAGATGGTTTGTGAGGGGGTTATTGCACCCCGGTATGGCCGAATCCCCCTTTGCCGCGTTCTGTTTCATCGATACGCTCCACACGCTCCCAGTCGACACGTGTGTAGCGTGTTATAACCATTTGGCAAATGCGTTCGCCGTCGTTGACGGTGAACGGTTCGTTTGACAGGTTGACAAGTATGACGCCTATTTCGCCACGATAATCGGAATCGACCGTGCCGGGAGTGTTTACAAGCGATATGCCGTGTTTTATAGCAAGCCCGCTCCGTGGGCGTATCTGGCATTCGTAGCCGTGGGGCAGCTGGATATACAGCCCGGTTGGAACCAGGGCACGTTCCAGCGGGCCGAGTACCACCGGCTTTTCGGGAAGGAAAGCCCTGACGTCCATCCCGGCAGAGCCGGGAGTAGCATATTCCGGCAACTGGTGATGTGACCGGTTGATAATCTTAACTTTAATCGTCTCCATAATTATGCAGGATAATAGAAATCACCCGGCCTTGTGTGTCAAGGCCGCATCTCTTTCCAATATAACGTACGAAAATACAAAAATTCTTTCGCACTGCCATGACTCTTTGCTGAAATCTTGCCTGTTAGTAGGCTGTTATTCTCAAAGCTGCTCCTCCGTGTTCTTCCGGTTTGGTGGTTCGGTATAAAAAAACGCCCTTATGATAAGGGCGTTTTTTTGTGTGGGCGTGGTTTTGGAAACAGCATCCTTTGCTTTTAATATGTTGCAGATGCCATGGTTATTGAGCCAGGCGGCGCAGGATGAGCTGGTCGAGGAGGGCGTGGTTTACCTCGAAGTTCATGTTTTCGTTTTCAGGAAGGAATTCGATGGTAACGGTGTGGCGTCCGGGTGAAAGAGTGGTTGCTACGGAGTTGGAGTAGCCCCAGTCATCCCAGTTGCCGACCCCGCGTTGCGGCAGCACGAGTGTGCCGATGCGTTTCCCGTCGATGCCGAGTGTCCGGATGGCGCATTTGTTCTGTGTGTTGACAGGGCCGTTGCCGTTGGCATAACGCAGTGAAATGGCGTATTTGCCTGTCTCGTCGATGTCGACCGGGAGTGTGATTGTTCTGGCTTTATGGTCGGTCTCGACGAACCCGTTGCCACGATAGCCCCGGAGGGGTGCCTGTGGTTTCACCTGTGCCTCAGGCGATGTTACGGTCTGGGTTTCCCCTGGGAAGTCGACACGTGTTTCGTGGGTGTTTGAGCGTGGTTGTGAGGCAAACGACCGGGTGCCGTCGCCACTGACGCCGATAACCTGGTATTCGCCCGGCACGGATGCGTCGAATGTAGTGGTTTTGGTAATGGCAATCTCCTTGCCGTCGCGCATCACCACATAATGGTCGATGTATTCGATTGGGTTCCATTCCAGGAGGTTGAGCCGGGGTGACGATGTTGTTGCTGTGGCCGGGTCGTGCGTCAGCCATGCAACAGGGGTGAGCGGGGCTTTGAGGTTGGGGACGGAGTTGACGCGGAGCGGTTGCAGCCCGTTATCGGCCATTACGATTTCAATTTTATTGGTTCCTTTGATGTCGGCAGGCAGGAACGGCTTGTGTTCCTTTCCGTTGAGGGTGAACCGGCTGATTTCCGACCCGTAGCCGCTTATGGTGATGTCGAGTGTGGCATCGCGATAACGCAGGCCGTCGAGCGAGCGGGTGGCGGCGAGGGCTTTCGGCACGAACGGGGCGAAGCGTATTCCGTCGGGTTCATAGTTTATGCCGAACAATATTTTCATGGTCACAGCCAGGTTGCCCGAAAGGCACCACAGCATGTTGGAGGAGTTGACCACGGTGCCGATGTCGCCGTTGTCGAGCACAAAGTTTTCCTTGTTTGTGGCAAACAGGGCGGCGGGACGGAAAATCGAGCCGATTCCCTGCATAACCCCTTCGCTGTTGCCGGTCTTTGCGTTGGCCAGTGTCCAGTAGGCTGCCACCCATGGCCACAACGAATTGTTGTGATAAGGTGGCTGGTCGGCAATCTGGGGATAGAATATGGCGGTGCCGAACGGGGTTGTGGGGTTGCTTTCGGTTATTGTGCGGGCGCGGTCGGCGGGGGCTACGTCCCATAGGATTGACAGGGCTTCTCCGAGAGTTTCGGCACGGGGATTTACAATCAGGTTGTCGCGTCCGTAAAGATACATGGCATAATACCCCTTGTCGTCCATCCAGAGCCGCTTGTTGATGGCGTCGGCAAGTGCGTCGGCACGCAGGGTGCATGTGGCGGCGTATTTTTTGTCGCCAAGTATGGAGGCGATTCCGGCAAGTGTGCGCCATGCCTGGGCATGGACTATCGAGGTGCCGAGTGCTTCGCTCTGATATATGTCGGCGGTCTGCATCCATGTGGGATAGCTTTGTTCGCGCCAGTCGATGAAGGATGTCTCGCCATGCACCAGCCCGGTTTCGGCGTCGTAGATGGTCTTATAGTCATCCTCAAGGGAATTTTTGATTACAGGGTAGATTTTACGGAGCCATTGCTTGTCGCCGGTGGTTTTGTAGACTTCGAATGCGGCAACGCCCCATATCTGCCGGTCGGAGCTTACAGGCCATGCGCCCCCTGAGCCGGTATCCTGGACGATACGCCCGGAGGGTGTGATTTTCTTTTCGAGCGATATGCGCGACACTTCCGGTTGCAGCGCGGCCATTGCAAGGATGATGGAGTAGCTGACGTCGCGGGTCCACACACCCGGCCATTCGCGCCCGGTACGCAGGGTGCTGTCGCGTTCCACGGCGTTGACCATTTCGTCAAGTCCCATATTGAATATGGCGGTGTGGAGCATGTTGGGGGTGGTCAGGCGGGGATATGCCGCCAGGTCGTTTTTCCGTTCCCACACTTTGTCAATCGGCATATGGTAGCCCGGTTCGGCCGCATAATCCGAAACGATGCGGAAAGGCCCGTCGGCATATGCCTTATAAGGCCCTTGTATAATGGAGTCGGCACTCCACCGATAGGCCGGTGTCGCCACGATGTCGGCAGTTACCGCCCTGGCGGGTGAAATAGCTGGGATGGTAAGCAACATGGCAGTTGCTAATCGGAGATATTGCGTTTTCATTCAGCTGATTGGTTTGTTGTTTTGAGATGATGATATTTTTGTCTGCTTGTACGTGTATTTTTGTTGTCATAATGCCATTGATTGGTGCTATAGCCAGCGTCCGAGCAGGATGGCGGCTATCAGGACGGGGGCGATGTAGCGCAGGATGAATGTTATGACGCCGGTGAGGCGTGAGCGGAGGGTGCCGCAGTTGGAGAGCTGGCGGTGTAGGAGGCGCCGTGGCCCGAACCACCCTACGTAAAGGCATGTGCCGATGGAGACGATGGGGAGGAGGATGTTGGTGGCGAAATTGTCGAGGAAATCAAACAGGGTTAGGCCGAAGATGGTAAACCCGTTAAGCGGGCCGAGCGACAGGGAGCATAGCGAACTTAACAGGAACATCGGGCATAGGGCGGCGAGCACCGCGTTACGGCGTTTCATGCCGAAACGGTCGCAAAGAAAGGCGATGGCTACCTCGGCTATAGAGACGGTTGACGTGATGGCCGCCACAAGCAGGAGCAGGAAGAACAGCGCCGACCAAAGTTGCGATAACGGCAACCGGGCGAATACCTCCGGGAGGGTTACGAAAATCAATGTCGCCCCCTCGAGGCTCTCGTTTTGCAGGCCGAATGTCATCACGGCAGGGAAGATGACGCACCCCATCAGAACTGCTACAAGCAGGCTTAACAAGGCCACTGTGAACGAGGTTTTCGGGAGGTTGGCCGAAACGGGGTAGTAGGAGGCATAGGTGACGAGTATGCCCATGCCAAGGCTTAGGGAGAAGAAAGTCTGCCCCAGTGCGTTGATGAATACCGACGGGGTGATTTTCGAGAAATCGGGCGACAGGAAATATTCCAGTCCCTCGGCAGCCCCGGGAAGCGTGAATGCCACCACGCAGAGGGCCAGCAGGATGACGAACAGCAGCGGCATCAGCACGTTTGACAGCTTCTCGATGCCTTTCTGCACACCCCGCAACAGGATTATGATATTGAGGCCGATTACAATGGCTGTTGCCAAAAGTGGTTGCCATGTGCCGTAGAGCAGCGTCTGCATAACGCTTGAGAAGTGCGCCGCTGTGCCTTCCAATCCGTCGGCAGTGGGCGGTGCGGCATAGAGTGCGCCGGTTACCGACTGCCAGAGGTATTCAAGCGTCCATCCGGCCACCACCATGTAGAACACCGTTATCAGGTAGGCTGCCAGGATGGCGACAGCCCCTACAATCCACCATTTCGATCCGGGCGACAGGCGTCGGTAAACGCCCACGGCATCGCTTTTGCCTCCGCGTCCGAGCACGAATTCCCCTAGCATCACAGGTATGCCTAACAGGAATACGCATGCTATGTAGAGTAGCAGGAATGCCGCGCCGCCGTTTTCCTGGGTCTCGGCGGGAAATCGCCACACGTTTCCCAGCCCGATTGCCGAGCCTACGGTGGCCGCAATCAGCCCTATCTTTGTTGCAAATTCCGCTTTTTTCGCCATATTTTTTGTGTGATACTGTTTCAAATGGCGAATTTAGCGAAAAACATTCAATCATAGTGAAACATGCGCCGTTGAAAATCATTGAAATTTTCAGCGTCGTAAGGGATAGGGAAGGATAAGGAAGAGCCGGGACGGCTTATCTTATGATTTGGTGTGTCAGGTGTATCCACGGCTTTAAGGCAGACATTGCCATGAGCAAAATTCGACAAAAAATCCACTTATGCAATTTTTTGAAAAAATGTGGGGCGGCATTAAGTTTGACCGACTTTTGTGCTGAAATTCAATAAAAAACGCTACCTTTGCATCGCCTTTCGGGGCTTCTTGGGCGAGCTATGCTCGGTTGTGAGCGTAAACGCCTGGGAATGAGACTTTAATTAACCATATTTATTAACTGTTTTTTTAATGACTGAAGAAGTTAAAAACTCTCCAATCGCCGATTTCGATTGGGATGCCTACGAAAAAGGCGAAAGCAAGAGCGAGAAATCGCGTGAGGAACTCACCAAGACTTACGACGAATCGCTCAACACCGTCAAAGACAAAGATGTAATCGAAGGTACCATCATCGCCCTCAACAAGCGTGAGGCTGTGGTTAACATCGGCTACAAATCAGACGGCATCATCCCCATGAACGAATTCCGCTACAACCCCGACATCAAAATCGGCGATGTTGTGGAAGTGTTCATCGAGAACCAGGAGGATAAGAAAGGCCAGCTTATCCTTTCACACCGCAAAGCCCGCGCATCACGTTCATGGGAGCGTGTAAACCAGGCTTTGGAAAACGACGAAATCATCAAGGGCTTCATCAAGTGCCGCACCAAGGGCGGTATGATTGTCGATGTGTTCGGAATCGAGGCATTCCTCCCCGGCTCGCAAATCGACGTGAAGCCTATCCGCGACTACGATATCTTCGTTGGCAAGACCATGGAATTCAAGGTTGTCAAAATCAACCCCGAATTCAAGAACGTCGTTGTCAGCCACAAGGCACTCATCGAAGCCGAACTCGAGCAGCAGAAGCGCGAAATCATCGCCAAGCTTGAAAAAGGCCAGGTGCTCGAAGGTACTGTCAAGAACATCACCTCCTATGGTGTGTTCATCGACCTCGGCGGCGTTGACGGCCTTATCCACATCACCGACCTTTCGTGGGGCCGCGTAAGCCACCCCGAGGAGGTTGTAAGCCTCGACCAGAAGCTCAATGTGGTTATCCTCGACTTCGACGACGAGAAGAAGCGTATCGCCCTCGGTCTGAAGCAGCTTATGCCCCATCCCTGGGATGCATTGGCCGAGACCATCAAGGTTGGCGACAAGGTTAACGGCAAGGTTGTCGTTATGGCCGACTACGGTGCATTCGTTGAAGTCGCTCCCGGCGTAGAGGGTCTGATCCACGTAAGCGAAATGTCGTGGAGCCAGCACCTGCGCAGCGCACAGGACTTCATGAAGGTAGGCGACGAAGTGGAAGCCGTTGTGCTCACCCTCGACCGCGACGAGCGTAAGATGAGCCTCGGTATCAAGCAGCTCAAGAAAGATCCCTGGGAAGATATCGAAATCAAATATCCCGTTAACTCCAAGCACACTGCCAAAGTGCGCAACTTCACCAACTTCGGCGTATTCGTTGAAATCGAGGAAGGTGTTGACGGCCTTATCCACATTTCGGACCTCTCCTGGACAAAGAAGGTTAAACATCCTTCGGAATTCACCCAGATCGGTGCCGACATCGAGGTTGTGGTTCTTGAAATCGACAAGGAAAACCGCCGCCTGAGCCTCGGTCACAAGCAGCTTGAGGAGAACCCCTGGGATGTGTTTGAAACCGTGTTCACAGTTGGTTCGGTTCACCCCGGCACCATCGTTGAAATGCTCGACAAGGGTGCTGTTATCCAGCTCCCCTATGGCGTTGAAGGTTTCGCTACCCCCAAACACCTTGTTAAAGAGGACGGCTCGCAGGCCAAGGTTGACGAGAAACTTGAATTCAAGGTAATCGAATTCAACAAGGATAGCAAGCGCATCATCCTCAGCCACAGCCGCATCTTCGAAGATGAAGCCAAGGCTGAAAAGGCAGAGGCACGCAAGTCAAAACGCGCTCCCCGCAAGGCAGAGGAAGCACCCGTGCTTAACACCCCCGTAGAGAAAACAACTCTCGGTGACATCGAAGCTCTTGCAGCCCTCAAAGAAAAACTTTCCGGCAAAGCCTGATAGGATTTCCCTAAAATTTAAGAAATGGCGGTGTGTCAAAATTCAATATTTTGGCACACCGCCTTGTTTTTCGCCCGGATGGCGAGTGTGCTGTCAGAATGCCATGGTTTTGGATTTGGTATGCCGGATGCCGTTGCGTGAAGAACACAGACTGCTTTTTGACCAGGTATATATTGATGTATAGTAGTGGGCTTTGTGATGCATTGCCCCGGAATTTTATGCGTTTGTGATGTAAATTTGCTGGAATTGCACGCATATAGTTGTTATATCGGTGGAATAAACGTATATTTGCCAATGAAAAAAATATCACCTTGGTTCTGACACATCTAAGTCTGTAGTTATTTTGCGTGAAATTAAACATCAATTCAATATATCACATTACTTAATTTTCCAATTATGAAAAATCTTTTACTTTCAGTTTTGGCGACATCATTGGTGCTGTCGGCTTCAGCTGCTGTGCCGTTTGAGAAAGGCAAAACAAATTCAATACCGGTTAGAAAAACATACAGGAGTGCCCCGTCGGTCTCTCCACCTATGAGCCGTGCTGTTGAAGAGAAGGTTCTCCTTGATGAGAACTTCGACAAATTTTCGGATGGTACCGAGACAGAACCGGGTGCGGAAATTGTATATGAAAATGGATACTATATACCCGCTTCTTACACGTCTGAGCCGGGTTGGACGGGGCAGGGCTTGCGTCCTGCCGGAGGCTGTGTGTCGTTGCATCCATGGGTGTCCAGCTATGAGGAGACCCGTGGCGGGTATATCTCCACACCGAGGATGATGCTTGACGGCACTGCTACACTTACCTTCCGTGCTAAGGCTTTAGGGTCTGAGACGGCATTGCTATGGGTTGCCCTTTGCGACGACAATTATGGTCCGGGCGAATCATTTGACGCCGAGTTGACCAATGAATGGAAGGAATTCAGCTTTGTGGCGTCGGAAGGCTCTGTTGATGACCCGTCATATTTCCAAATGATGGCAGACGAAGGGCTTGCCCTTGTCGATGATGTGAAGCTTGTTTTCAGGCAAGACCGCGTCGGCAAACCATATGCCTTGCCTGCGCTTAATGTTTCGCCCAACGAATTCGTGGCTCGTTGGGAAGGGGTCAATAACGTTGACGGCTACCTCCTTACCGTGCTCTGCACAAGCGATCCTGAATCGCCGGTTATCGGCGAGTTGACCGAGTCGTTCGACGGCATAAAGGTTAATGCCGACGGCAAGACAATCGACCGTGATGCCCCCGGCTATCCCGACGGATGGACTATTTCGGTTACTGAACATGGTTCACAGGATGTTACCACCGACCCGGCTGACCTTGGCTCGGCTCCCGTTGCATTGGTTTTCGATGAGGTTGGCGATATGATTGAATCACCTGCTACCCCTGAACCCATTGACAGGCTGTCGTTCTGGTGCAAACCGTCGAAATATACCGATAACTGGGAATATATGTCGCTGATTAGGCTTGAAATCTATCATTCGCTGACGGATACGTGGGAAAACGTAGGCCATCTCGGTTATTTCAACTTCATGGAACAGGGTGGTGAATACACATTGAATGCCGAGGCTCTTGGCAAAGATGCAACACGCATGAGATTATCGTTCATACAGCGTAGCGATGTGGATTTCTATATTGACGACATACGTATGCATTACACTTCACGCGGCACAACAGCCCCGCTTTTCGAAGACAAAGTGGTAAAAGACACCGAATATGCGGTAAAAGACATCAATCCCCGCAACGAATACACATATTATGTGAAGGCTTTCAGGGATGATATTGTTTCCGCTGCAAGTTATGCGGTATGGGTCGACGGCGTTGCCGGGCTTAAAGTCGAGACTGAAGAGGCCACCGATGTTACCGAAACATCATTTACCGCCAATTGGAAGCAATTAGGGCATGCCAAGGAGTATTCGGTCAATACCTATTGTGTGATAGCCCCTGAGGCAGATATGGAAGATGTGGTGGTGCTTGAAGAAACGTTCGACAAGATTGATGAAGGTACGGTTGAGAATCCCGGACAGGATTGGGTTTCGCCGTTTGATTTCGGTGCCAAAGGATGGGCTGCCACCGGATGGTGCGCCACCCAGCCCGCATGGGCCAAAGGTATGGCTGGCACTACCGGTACGAATGTCTGGATGGGTGTTGCCGGATTGGTTTACACCCCTGTGCTCGACCTTTCATGTTACGATGGCAAAGGGATAAAGGTTGACGCTACGTTTGTCACCACCGTCGATGCGTTTGATTATAACGGGACTGATGAACCTGAAGGTGTGTTTGCCATACTGATGAATAGTTCCGATTTGAACACCCCGATTGCCTCGGGTCTTCTTGATACTCCGAAGGCCGGATCTACATCAGGGTTGATAACCATCAACAATGTGCCTGAGGATGCTGACCTTTCCAGCGTTGTGATTGCGTTTATGAATAAGAGCGGCCTGACATTCTTTGTTGATTATGCCAAGATTTCAATGAATGTCCCGGCAGGAAAAACCCTTATGACCCCGTTAGGCACGGTGTCAACCGAAGAGACTTCCTACAGATTTGACGGCCTTGACCCACGTTTTGACCATGCATTCGCAGTGAAAGCTTCCACAAGCCATAGTTTCGAGACATTTGTGTCGGAGATGTCGGAAATGCGTCATGTCAAGACCTCGACTGCAGGTGTGACTGAGATAACCATAGGCCAGGAAAGCGGTGTTGCCATAACTACAATGCCCGGTGCAATCCTTGTAGATGCACCCGAGGGTGTGCGCACAGAAGTCTATACACCTGCCGGGCTGCGTGTTGCCGTGGGCGAAGGATGCTGCACGCTTGAAGTGGCTGCCGGTGTATATATCGTCCGTGCCGCAGGCCACACTGTAAAGGTTGCTGTCAGCTGATGCTGCATTCATTCTGACAACACCCTCGCCATCCGGGCGAAAAACAAGGCGGTGTGTCAAACTCTTTTGGTTTGACACACCGCTTTTTTTGTACATATACAGGGATGTCAGATTGTCTCTGGCTCAAAATATAATCTGGAGACGCGCCTGGATGGTGTTGACGTGGCGGTCGTGCTGCACGTCGCTGTTACGTACATCTGTGTAGGAATAGCGGAGGCGTGCAAGCATGTACTTGTTGATGTAATAGTTGAGGGTGACCGAATAGTCGTTGGAGACACCTCCGAAAATGCCGGCTTTGCCGCAGTTGGCGTCGGTGTAGTTATATCCCAATATCATTTCAAGTGAACCGGGTTTAGGGGTTGCAAGCCCGGCGTCGCCGTGTGAATAGCCGTATCTGTCGCCGATAAGCAGCCCTCTTAACAGCCCGTAAACGCCTTGCGCCTTATATGAGGGGAGGGCATGGCGACCTATATTCATGTAATAATACTGCCCTTCGAGGGCGATACGGTCTTTGGCCAACACGACTTCGGGCGATAGTTTGAAAACCCCTTTGGCTTCCTGTATGTCGGCTCCCAGCATGCTTACTTTGCATACGCGTGTCGGGAATCCTGCCGAGAAATCAAAATAGTCGGCCGATAGTGTCTTGCCGCCGTTTTCGTTGTCTATCCGTTTGTGCATGGCGGTCTGATACCATAGCGACATGCCGACCTGGGCTATAAGCCCGTCGTTGAAACAGGGTCGGTAAACGAAGCGGTTCAATGCCCCGATGCTTGTTTTTCCCTGTTCGTTGGCCGGTTCGGTCATGGAAGTCCCGGCGACTATGCCGCTTACGCCGAGGAAGAATTTATCCTTATCGTAGACGTACATCACCCCTAGGTTACGGCCTGTGGCGTTGAAGAACGTATCGGTTATAGGGGCTTCCATTGCCGGTTTCATCGAGCTTGAAGTGGCGGCGTTGAGGCCGAACTGGTGCACGAAGTAGCCCATGCGGAGCAGATTGTAAGGGTTGAAGTTGTACTGCATATAGACGTCCTTCATGCTGATTTTGCCGAAGCCGTAGCCCACGTCGATTTTTGCAGCCCATTTCCCGTAGCTGACTTTTGCCCCCATGCGGATATCGGGCATCGCGACCCCGTCGGAGAAGCCGTCGCCGTCGGGCATATAGACGGCCCCGTCGAGGAGCATACGGCCTGTTGGTTTGATTGAGAATTTCGTTTCCTGTTCCTGTGCCTGCATCGTCATTGCTGTCGCAAGCATGATTGCGGCTGAGGCAATCGTTGTTATGGCAAAGTTTTTCATTGGATGTAAGGATTAATGGTAGTGTAAAGATTTTATAGCTGTTATGTTCGGGGCTGCTGCGGAGTGGGGCCCGTTACGTGGATTTAAACATTGGCGAAAAAACATTGGTTCAAAAATTATAACTAATTTTTACGAAAAAAATGTTGATGGGGAACCGAACTATTCCTATATGGCTATGTTATAGTTTTATCACGTTTTAACATAGTAAACGTGATGGGATAATTTTAATAAGCGATTAATTACCAACAATCTATTGCTATATGAAAGGCTTTTTGACAACAATTGTCGCCCTTATGTTCATGGGCGTTGCGCTTCCGGCGGCCTCGCAGGCTCGGCGTAGCGAGGAGTTCAAAGACAAGTATAAACTGAAAGAAGCTGTTGTGTTGAGCAGGCATAATATCCGTTCGCCCCTTTCCGACAGCAAAAGCGATCTCGGGCGCATGACCCCTCATGAGTGGACGAAATGGAGTGCCGGCAAGAGCGAGCTTACCTCGCGTGGCGGTGCGCTGGAAACGATGATGGGACAATATTTCCGTAAATGGCTTGTTGATGCAGGTATGTTTCCCGAAAACTATATACCGACTGCCGACGACCTTAATGTAATCGCCAATTCCATGCAGCGTTGCATCGCCACAGCCCGTTATTTCACATCAGGCTTCATGCCGGTGGGTGAAGTAAGTGTAAACCACCGTTTCACACCAAGCAAGATGGATCCGTTGTTTAACCCCCAGCTCACAAAGGTAAGCCCCGAATTCGTGGCCGAAGCCATGCGCCAGATTAATGCCATGGGTGGGGAAAAGGGGATTGTAGGCATAAACGAGGCGATTGCCCCGGATTACGCGCTCATGACCGAGGTGCTTGATGTCAAGGATTCCCCTATGGCAAAATCCGCCGATCCCAAGTTGAAAGCATTGGATAATTATAACACTGAGATAGTGCTTGAAAAATGGGCTGAACCGTCCATGAAACCAGGCTCGGCATTAAAGGAACTGAATGCGGCCAGCGATGCCTTCATCCTCCAGTATTATGAGGAGCCTGATTCGGTGAAGGCGGCTTTCGGGCATAAGCTTACACGCGACCAATGGTCACAGCTGGCACATGTGAAGGATACATATCAGGATGTGTTGTTCACAGCCCCGATAGTTGCGGTGAATGTGGCAAATCCTTTGATTCGTTATATGTATGACGAGCTGCGTTCGCCCGACCGCAAATTCACTTTCCTGGTGGGGCATGACAGCAATCTGTCGAGTGTGGCAACCGCGCTTGGCGTAGAGGAATACGAACTGCCAGGCGCTATTGAAAAGAAAACCCCTATAGGCTCCAAGCTGGTGGTCGAGAAGTTCGTAGGCCCCGACGGGGAGGAGTATGCCGACCTGAACATAGTTTATCAGACTGTCGACCAGTTGCGCGACATGCGGCTGCTCGATCTTGATAATCCGCCTATGATTTATCCGTTGACATTGAAAGGGCTTGAAAAGAATGCCGACGGGCTATACAGGATGGCCGATGTGGCAGCCCGTTTCGAGCAGGCTCTGCAGGCTTACGAAGATATACCGTAAAAAGATTGTCAGTCAATAATATAACCACATGGGGGAGTGTCAGAAGTCATGATTTTGGCACTCCCCCTGCGGTTATTATAACGTGATGTATGGATAAAAGCAGGGCTGTGATTACCTGATGAATCCGGCGGAAGCTGTTTTGTAGCGGCGCAGGGGAGAACCTTTGGTACGGGTGAGTTTCGCTTTCCCGTTTTCGGTACGCAGCGAGCCTTGTTGTATTGGCCGCGTGTGTAGTCATAGGTCTCCCCGTCGTGCTTGCAATGTAGATTGAAAACGGTTGTGGGGGATATGTGCTGCACAGGCTCGGCCCACATAGCATGGGGCTCTACTGATAGGCGATTGTGGCGCTTCACTACGTAGAGTAGCTCAGTGGTTTCTCGGTCGGCACACCGAGGTGTGTGAATTATAGGAAAGAAAAACGGATACCTCTATTTTACCTAGGGGTGATTCCTAATCAATGGGTTTTCATTTATGGTTGCAGTGCGAGGCGTCATCAGAGGTAGGTGTTTGCCAGGATGCTGCGTGATTTGGATTTTTTCTTTTTGCCGAAGGGGCAGTTGAAGTTGTCGAGATATACGCGAAGCATCAGGCGTTGGTAGAAAATGAAGCTGTCTTTTGTGATATTGAAATCGAGTGAGGCTTCAAGGTTCACATATTCGTTGCCTATGATGCGGGCATAGATGTCGGTGCGATTATAAAGGTCTGACTGGTAGAATGGTTCCCCTTGATAGAGTTCCGCTCCGAGTTCGCTGTAACTCGGGAAAAGTCTGCCTCCGGCATAAAAGGAGTTTCTCAGTCCGAGCCATTTCCATTCCCCGGTAATTTCAATCCATGCGCCTGCGGGCATGCGCCATTCATTGTTGGCACGGTTGCGTTCGATGGTAATCAGTGCGCCACCCTTTATGACTAGGCTGTCGAGGCCGGATGCCTGTTTGAGGTCGATTCCGACGTAGGGGTTGGCAAGGAAATTATCAACAATGTGCTGGTTGGCCGGGGCGTGCCGGGTTAATGCGAAATGGTTCATCATTGCGTGGCCGCCTATCAGGAAACTGCGTCCGCGAGGGCGCCATTCGCCGTGGAACACTATGTTGAATGCCTCGCGCTTGGTTGCGGTCTGCAACTGGCGCCAGTCGAGATAAAAGTCGATGAAGGCATTACGGGAGTTGTATTGCACCAGGAAACCGCGTATGTTGCGTTGGAAATATGTGAGTGAGTCGCACCATAGGAATCCTGGCAGGGGCTGGTGGAGCTGGGTGCGTGGGAACATGCCCATTGACGCACTCCACAGGCGTCCTTGATGGCGGTAGTAGAGGGTGGGGGAAATGCGGTATCCATCCCATTCGTTGCCGATAGGCTGGTTCCAGACCACGCCTCCTGAAATGCGGTCGCGTTTGGTGAATTGTACTCCGATTTCCGGGGCCAGGTTGGTGAAGAAGAAGGTCTTGGTGTCGGTGATTGAGTTGTCGCCCTCGCGATTATCGAACACCGAGCCGAAGTCAAGGCTCCATGTCAGGTGTTGGGCGTGTGTGGCGATTGCGGTGGCAAAGCATATAAGCGCAGTCAGCAGGATTTTGGTGATACAGGTTTTTCCCATGTGCAAGTGAGTGAAGAAATGTGTGGCAAAGTTACTAAAATCCTGTGTATGCGGTATGATGAAGGCCGCATAAAACATCCCGATGACAGCGCCCTCGCCATCCGGGCGAAAACCAAGGCGGTGTGCCAAAATATTGAATTTTGACACACCGCCCGCGATGTTTTTTTGCCTCAATGAATTAATGGCAGCAGCCGTCGCCGCATCCGCAATGTCCGTCGCCATGTTCATCGCAGTGGTCATGGTCGCATCCGCATCCGCAACCGTGGGCGGGTTGTAACTCTTCAGGTGTGGCATCGCGGACTGTGAGGATTTTGCCGTCGAAACGCACTGCCTTGCCTGCCAACGGGTGGTTGAAGTCCATCTTCACTTTGTCGGCGGTCACTTCCTTTACCAGGCCGTTGATGCGGTAGCCGTCGGCTGTCATCATAGGCACGAGGGCGCCAGCCTTTATCATCTCTTCGTCGAACTTGCCTTCTACCACGAAGATGTCGCGGTCGAGTTCCACAATCTGGTCGGGGTCGTAGGGGCCGAATGCCTCTTCGGCAGTAGCTTTAACGTCGAATTTGCTGCCGGTTTCAAGTCCCTCGATGGCTTTTTCCAGCGGGGCAATCATGCCGCGTGTCACACCGAACACAATCTTTTCGGGATCTTCGGCATCGGTTTGGTGCACAAGTGTTTCCTTGCCGTCGGCTTCTATAGCGTAAAGGTCATAGCCTAATTCAACGTATTTTCCGGGTTCTATTCTTTCCATAATTAAGTTATAATAAGTTTCTGGTGTTTCAAATCGGGCATACCGCCCCTTATTTATAATAACAAACACCATGCCAAAATGTTGCCCTGCCGTTTTGTCATTTTGCCGCGATGTAGAGACGGGATAGCATCCCGTCTCAGTTTGTTGGGGGGGTGATGTACTAGGTGTTATTCAGGATGGTGCTCTTTGGGATGAGGTGTTATCTTGGGCGGGGATGTTATCAGAGACGGGATGCTATCAGAGACGGGATGCTATCCCGTCTCTACGGGCGGTTGTGAGGGTGGAAGCAGTCGGCGGCCCAGGTTTTGGGATTGTTGTGGATGTAGCGTTGTATTTGGTTGAAGGCGGCGGGGGTGCGTACGATGTGGTCGTGGAAGCGGGTCTGCCATTTAAATGGGATATGCGAGGCGTTGCATTTTCGGGATATGGCAGCTTTAAAGGCTCCGATTATTTGGGAAAGCCGCATGGTTTTATCGCTGATGGATAAAAGCAGGTGGATGTGGTTAGGCATGACAACATAGATGTGCAGGGTTACGGATGGCTTGTATGTTGGAAGGGTGATTAGTTCCTGGATGGCGATTGTCCCGGCGGGAGTTGGACATAATAAGGCATCATCCGAGATTTCGCCAAAATAATTTGCCATGTGGTGTGTGCAGATTGTGACGAAATATGTGCCTGCGGTGTAATCATGCCAGTCGGCACGTGCGGTTTCCACACGGTATTTTTTGTTGAAGAGAGTCATGGTAACAGATTTGACGGGGGTGGTAGAGACGGGATAGCATCCCGTCTCAGGGATAGGGATTATGTATTAGGCGGGATTATGTTTGGAGAGGGGGTTATCAGGGATGTGGATCTGGGACGGGGTGCTATCAGAGACGGGGTGCTATCAGAGACGGGATGCTATCCCGTCTCTACAGTGCGGAGGGGTTATTTGCCGGTGAGGATGGCGCGGATGTCGGATAGTTTGTTGAGGGCCTGGAGGGGGGAGAGGTTGTTGATGTCGAGGTTGAGGATTTCGTCGCGGATTTGCGAGAGGATGGGGTCGTCGAGCTGGAAGAAGCTGAGTTGCATGCCGGAGGCTGAATCTATTTTCGGCATGGCACATGACCTGTTGCCACTTGTGGTGGTGGATGCCACGGGGGAGTGGCGGTTGGCTTCCTCGAGTTGGCGGAGTACGTTTGCGGCACGTTCCACGATGGCGCGGGGCATGCCGGCGAGTTTTGCCACATGTATGCCGAAACTATGTTCGCTTCCGCCGCGTGCGAGTTTGCGCAGGAACACCACTTTGCCGTCGATTTCCTTGACTGCGACGTTGAAATTTACCACCCCAGGATAGGATTCCTCCATTTCGTTCAATTCGTGGTAGTGGGTGGCAAAGAGTGTTTTTGGGCGTAGGGGTGATGCGTTGATATGTTCCACGATAGCCCAGGCTATGGATATGCCGTCGTAGGTTGAGGTGCCGCGTCCGAGTTCGTCGAACAGTATGAGCGAGCGTCGGCTCATGTTGTTGAGGATTGAGGCGGCCTCGTTCATCTCGACCATGAATGTCGACTCTCCGAGCGAGATGTTGTCGGATGCGCCTACACGTGTGAAGATTTTATCGACTACGCCTATATGGGCTGATTCTGCCGCTACGAAGCTGCCGATTTGTGCCAGCAGCACGTTGAGCGCGGTTGAACGCAGCAGGGCGGATTTACCCGACATGTTGGGGCCGGTAATCATCATTATCTGTGTGTCGTCGTTGTCGAGACAGACACTGTTGGATATATACGGGACGCCGACAGGCAGCTCCTTCTCGATTACAGGGTGACGACCTTCGCGGATGTCGATTTTAAGCGAATCGTCGACTACCGGGCGGTTATACTTGTTTTCTATAGCCACGCGGGTCAGCGACAGCAGGCAGTCGATGCGGGCCAGCAGCTGTGCGTCGGCAAGTATGGCCGTCACGTATTCTGCCAGGCGGTTTACCAGGTCGTTGTATAGCCTGGTCTCAATGATTTCGATGCGTTCCTGGGCTGTCAGGATTTTTTCCTCGTATTCTTTTAATTCTTGGGTTATATAGCGTTCGGCGTTGACAAGTGTCTGTTTGCGTATCCATTGCTGAGGCACTTTGTCCTTATGGGTGTTGGTCACTTCGATATAGTAGCCGAACACGTTGTTATAGCCGATTTTCAGGCTTGTGATGCCTGTTGCTTCCACTTCCCGGCGTTGTATTTTCAGCAGGTAGTCTTTACCCTGGTAGGCGATTTCCCGCAGTTGGTCAAGTTCGGTGTCGACACCGGGCTTTATCACATTGCCACGGTTGAGCTGGTTGGGGGCTTCGTCGACGATTTCGGTAGCGATGCGGTCGCGCATCAACGCGCATGGGTTGAGTTGTTCGCCGATTGCTTTAAGAGGGGCGGATTCGGCTTGTTCAAGGGTTGCCTTTATCGGTTCGATGGCGGTCAAGGCGTTGCGCACCTGCACCACCTCGCGTGGGGAAATCCGGCATGCCGCCACTTTTGCTATCAGACGTTCGAGGTCGCCTATGCGTTCGAGTTGTTCGCGCAGGTTTTCGCGGTCGTCGGGGTTTTTGAAGAAATATTCAAGGGCGTCGAGGCGGGCATTGATTTTCTTTGGGTCTTTGAGAGGGAATGTGACCCACCGCCGCAACATCCGTGCCCCCATCGGGCTGACGGTGCGGTCGATAATATCGAGGAGGCTTTTGCCGTCCTCCCCGAGCGGGTTGAGCAGCTCTAGGTTGCGTATGGTGAATTTGTCTAGACGCACGAAGGTGTCTTCCTCGATGCGGCTCAGGCGCGTTATGTGGCCTGTGCGGGTGTGGCGGGTTATATCGAGGTAATGAAGGATTGCGCCGGAGGCCACAATGGCGGCAGGCATTTTGTTGATGCCGAAACCTTTTAGCGAAGAGGTCTCGAATTGTTTGAGCAGTCGCTCCATGGCTGACTGGTCGGTGAAAATCCAGTCTTCGAGTTCGAATGCCAGGTAGCGCCCTGTGAAACTGTCATCGAGCCGCTGGCGGTTGCCGCGCTCAACCAGCACTTCCTTTGGCGAGAAGTTGCCAAGCAGTTTGTCGATATATTCGGCCGGCCCTTCGGCGGTGAGGAATTCCCCGGTTGAGATGTCGAGGAAGGCTACCCCGATTCCGTTTTTGGCATTTCCTTTTGTGAAATGCACGGCGGCGAGGAAATTGTTTTCGCGGTGGTCGAGCACGTTGTCGTTCATCGCCACCCCGGGTGTTACAAGCTCGGTGATGCCACGTTTTACGAGTTTTTTGGTCAGTTTGGGGTCTTCGAGCTGCTCGCATATGGCCACACGTTTTCCTGCACGTACCAGTTTCGGCAGGTAGGTGTCGAGGGCATGGTGGGGAAAGCCTGCAAGTTCGATTGACGAAGCCGACCCGTTGGCACGCCGGGTCAGTGTTATCCCTAGAATTTCGGAAGTGGTTATGGCGTCATCGCAGAACGTTTCATAGAAGTCGCCGACACGAAACAGCAGCACTGCGTCGGGGTGTTTCTGCTTCATTTCGAAATACTGCTTCATCAACGGTGTCTCCGCAACCTTTTTTGCCATAGTGACTGTTAGAATTTAAATTGAAAAATGTTAAATAGTAAGACTTTGATTGATATTATATCGCAAGATCAAGAGGTAGGTCGCTTATATCTTTGAGCCGCTTCCCTGTGATTAGAATGTCAAGCATGTCCATGGCGTCTTCTGCGTGACAGGTCTGCACAGCTTCGATTAATTCATATAAGGCAAAATGATACAGACAGTCTATATCGCCAGTGCCAAGTGCCAATGATGCCAGCCGAGACGGGAGCGGTTCTCCTGTGACAACTGCGATATGCGGAAGTTTTCCTTTTCTATTGCGAATCAAACCAAGTGCCTCTGTACGACTGTTTTGAGCCCGGTCACTACGCATAGTCCATTTTGCAGAAATAGATGCATGGAGTATTGGTAATTGATTGTTGCATTTGCGTATGTCGGCCAATGTGCATGTGTTTTGGTCGACGATTGTCCGTGCAGAATTGATAATATCGTCAGGTTCTGGTTCCCTGAATATCACAATATCGGGTGCTACCATATAATCATTGCCTAATGTAGCTGCTAATTGAGAGTCACGTCTGGCAATATTGTTCAGATAATCAAGATGCTCGTATTGTATGAAGGATGAAGTCTTGATATTATTCCTATTGCCAAGTTTCTCAATATGCCATTTACCCGGTCTCAGATGCTCCAAATGTAGGAACGTGTCACATAAGAATTGCATATTGGCAGTCTCAAATTTGGCGCCAGATGACTGTCCTGTTATTTTATCATGCGTTTCAGCAGTCAGATTTTCAATAATATGGCGAGAAATCGATATTGAAAGGCGTGATGATTTGTCTGCGTTGCTGGGAATGCCCTTGCTGTCGATGGTTAGAATATTATCGGCAATCAGGGATTCATGATATTTTTTCCTTGCAGCTGTAATCAATGCATTCATTATGGTAGAGTAATTTAAAAATCTGTTTGCCCACGGCTTCGGCCATAGGTGGAGGAAAAGCATTTCCAATCATGCGGCATGCGGTTGTTTTTCGTTCTCCAAATGACCATGAGTCAGGAAATCCCTGGATACGGGCCATCATGCGTGGTGTCAGCCGTGGCATGCCTGTGAAATCTTTTTGTGGTGCATCGTTTGCGATGCTTTTTCCTTCAATCCCGATTGCGGCCCATGCTTTGCGTGCCCTGGTCGGACCTAAATCAGGCCCTCCGTGTTTTTTACTGCCACCTACCAGTGTCGGGGCGATGGTAGAAGCATTGTTTCTCCATTCGGCAGCACCTTGCCATTCGTTTTCAGACATTAAGTCGAATAATGCCTCGCCTACTGTTGGTGCAGGTTGCCGCTGTCTGGGTGGAAATGAGAATGTGTCTGTGAGGTCATTACGTACACCTATTATCACAACGCGTGGCCGTAATTGAGGAACCCCGTAGTCGCTTGCATTTAAAAGCTGGATATGGGTGTTATATCCTAATGTTTCGATTTCATTGATTATTCGTTCACGATATTCCGAGAATTTTTGGTCGAGAAACCCCCTGACATTTTCAATCATTACTACTTTGGGGTTTATTTCTGCGGCGAGCCTTATCATTTCAGGAAAAAGGTCGCGTTCGTCGTCAGCTCCTAATTGTTTGCCGGCATGGCTGAATGGGGGACATGGCACTCCGCCGGAAAGCAGGTCAATCCTATTGTAGTACGGGATGCCCGACAGGTTGTGTACATCCATACATCTTACATCCCAGCCAGGTCTGTTTGCTTTAAGACAGGCACAATAAGATGGTTCATACTCTACCAATAGTGTATGATTGAATCCGGCGCGTTCTAACCCTAAAGCTTGTCCTCCGGCACCAGCGCATATTTCCAGGGATGTGTACATTTAATGCAAAGGTACTCAAAATTTGGCTAAAAAGGTAGGTAGGGTTTGAAAGTTTGGATGGTTTGCCGGTTTTCTATTTGTTGAGAGATGGCAAGGCGGGTAGGGATCTGTAGGTTGCTCTGATGTAATAAAAAAGCAACCGCAGCGCCGGTAATACGGGCTGCGGTTGGTGTTTTACAGGTCAGCTATATAGCTGGTTAGTTTACTTCGGGAGTGCCTTCGCCGGTTGTGCCCCACTGTGCGCGGGAGAGGCGGAGGTAGTTGTTGTAGCGCCAGCGGGCGTTGTCTTTGGCGGCTGCGAAGAGTTCGGCTGCCTCGGCGGGGTACTGCTTCATTACGGAAGCGTAACGGACTTCGCCCTTGAGGAAGTTTTCGAATTCGTCCCAGTTGGGTTCCTTGCTGTCGAGCGAGAAGGGGTTCTTCCCTTCGGCTTCGAGAGCGGGGTTGTAGCGCCAAAGGTGCCAGTAGCCGCATGCAACTGCTTCGGCTTCCTCATGCTGCGACCGGCCCATGCCTGCGCGGAGGCCGTGGCTGATACAGGGTGAGTATGCAATGATAATCGAAGGCCCGTCGTAAGCTTCGGCTTCGCGGATGGCCTTGAGAGTCTGGGCATTGTCGGCTCCCATCGCAACCTGGGCTGCGTAAACGTAACCGTAGGTTGTGGCGATAAGGCCGAGGTCTTTCTTGCGGACGCGCTTGCCTGCGGCAGCGAATTTTGCAATTGCTCCGATGGGGGTTGCCTTTGATGCCTGGCCGCCGGTGTTGGAGTAAACCTCGGTGTCGAGCACGATGATGTTGATGTTCTTGCCTGATGCGAGCACGTGGTCGAGGCCGCCGAAACCTATGTCGTAAGCTGCTCCGTCGCCTGCGATAATCCACTGGCTGCGCTTGACGATGAAGTTCTTGAGGTCGAGGATGCCTTTGCAGATGTCGCAGCCGCAAGCTTCGCAGAGCGGCACGATTGTTTCGAACACTTCGCGTGTCGCAACGGCGCTTTCGCGGTTTTCAAGCCATTTTGCAGCCTGTGCCTTGATTTCGTCGCAGCACTTCTCGCATGTGGTTGCACGCTGCATGAGGTCGACGAGGCGTTCCTGCATCTTTTCGTTGGCGATGGTCATACCGAGTCCGAATTCGGCAAAGTCCTCGAACAGGGAGTTGCCCCATGCGGGCCCGTGGCCGCGGAAGTTGGTGGTATAGGGGGTTGAGGGCACCGAACCGGAGTAGATTGAAGAGCAACCGGTTGCGTTTGCCACCATTTCGTGGTCGCCGTAGAGCTGTGAGATAAGTTTCACATACGGGGTTTCGCCGCAACCTGAGCATGCACCCGAGAATTCGAACAGCGGTGTTGCGAACTGGCTGTTCTTCACGTTTGCGGTGATGTCGACGAGATCCTGTTTGGAGGCTACATCCTTCACACAGTATTCCCATTCCTTCTGCACTTCGAGCTGTGTTTCGAGGGGCTTCATTTCGAGAGCCTTCACGCCCTTTTTGCCGGGGCATACGTCAACGCAGTTGCCGCATCCGAGGCAGTCGAGCACGTCGACAGCCTGCATGAAACGCATTCCGGCAAATTGCTTGCCGATTGCGGGGATTGTGTCGTTTTCAGCGAACGGTGCGCCTGCCATCTCCTCGGGGGTGATGACGAACGGACGGATAGCAGCGTGGGGGCATACATATGCACACTTGTTGCACTGGATACAGTTTTCTTCAATCCATTCGGGCACGAATGCTGCCACACCGCGTTTTTCGTATGCCGCAGTGCCGTTATCCCACGTACCGTTGGGGCGGTCGGCAAAGTCGGAAACCTTCAGGAGGTCGCCGTCCTGTGCGTTGATGGGGCGCACGATTTTGTTGATGAACTCGGGGTCATCGTTAGGCGCGGGCACTTCGACGGGGAGGTTGCTCCATGCGGGGTCGATTTCGAGCTTGTGGTATTCGCCACCACGGTCGACGGCCGCATAGTTCTTGTCGACGACATCCTGACCTTTTTTGCCATAGCTCTTGACGATGAATTTCTTCATCTGTTCTACGGCAAGGTCTACGGGGATTACCTCGGTGATGCGGAAGAATGCGCTTTGGAGAATGGTGTTGGTGCGGTTGCCAAGGCCGATTTCCTGTGCAATCTTGGTCGCGTTGATGTAGTAGACGGTGATGTTGTGGTCGGCGAAATATTTCTTGACCTTCGCGGGGAGGTTCTTGGCGAGTTCCTCGCCTTCCCAGATGGTGTTGAGCAGGAAGGTGCCGTTGTCGCGCAGACCGCGTGTCACATCATACATGTGGAGGTATGCCTGCACGTGGCATGCCACGAAGTTGGGGGTGTTCACCAGGTAGGTGGAACGGATGGGTGCATCGCCGAAACGGAGGTGTGAGCAGGTGTAGCCGCCCGACTTTTTCGAGTCGTAGGCGAAATAAGCCTGGCAGTATTTGCTGGTGTTGTCGCCGATGATTTTGATGGAGTTTTTGTTGGCTCCGACAGTACCGTCGGCACCGAGGCCGTAGAATTTGGCTTCATAGGTGCTCTTGTCGCCCAGTGCGATTTCTTCGGGGAGGGGGAGCGAGGTGAATGTCACGTCGTCAACGATACCTACCGTGAAGTGATCCTTAGGCATGGGGAGGGCAAGGTTTTCAAACACGCCGATAATCTGTGCGGGCGTGGTATCCTTCGAGGCGAGGCCGTAGCGTCCGCCAACGATGAGGGGGGCGTTTTCCTTGCCGTAGAAGCATTCCTTGACGTCGAGCAACAGGGGTTCGCCGTTTGCCCCGGGTTCTTTTGTGCGGTCGAGAACGGCGATGCGCTTCGCTGTTGCAGGCACTGCTGCCAGGAAGTGCTTTGCCGAGAACGGGCGGTAGAGATGCACGGATACAAGACCAACTTTCTCACCCTTTCCCATCATGGAGTCGATGGCTTCCTGGGCGGCCTGGGTTACAGAACCCATGGCGATAATCACGCGTTCGGCATCTTCGGCACCGTAGTAGTTGAACAGGCCGTATTTGCGCCCGGTGATTTCCGAAATCTTGTTCATGTATTCCTCGACAACGGCAGGTACATTGTCGTAGGTGGCGTTGCATGCCTCGCGGTGCTGGAAGAACACGTCGCTGTTTTCGGCCATGCCGCGCGACACGGGTGCCTGGGGCGAGAGGCCCTGCTGGCGGAAGCGTGCGAGTGCCTCACGGTCGAGCAGCGGGGCGAGCTGTTCCTGCTCCAGCATCTCGATTTTCTGGATTTCGTGCGATGTGCGGAAACCGTCGAAGAAGTTTACAAAAGGTATCGATGACTTTATGGTAGCAAGATGTGCTACTCCGGAGAGGTCCATTACTTCCTGCACCGAGCCTTCGCAAAGCATAGCGAAGCCTGTCTGACGCACCGACATTACATCCTGGTGGTCGCCGAAAATGCTGAGGGCGTGGGATGCGATTGTACGTGCCGAAACGTGGAAAACACAGGGAAGCTGTTCGCCGGCAATTTTGTACATGTTGGGAATCATCAGCAGGAGCCCTTGCGATGCGGTGTAGGTTGTGGTGAGGGCGCCGGCCTGCAGGGAGCCGTGGACGGCACCTGCGGCGCCACCTTCCGACTGCATTTCCTGCACGAGCACTGTCTCGCCGAAGATGTTCTTACGTCCGGCAGCAGCCCATTCATCAACATACTCCGCCATTGTGGACGACGGGGTGATGGGGTAAATCGCGGCTACTTCGCTGAACATATACGAGATATGCGCGGCAGCCTGATTACCGTCACAGGTCAGGAATTTTTTTTCGTTACTCATAATCTGTAATTATGTTGTTTAGAAAATTGGTTTCAGGATTTCGGGGTTGGAACAGGGGGATAAAGATGGCCTTACGCCCCATTCCGGGTTAATCCCGTGCGATGTCTTAGATAACATCTTAACATGCGAAGTTACGGATTATTTTTTGGTTTCGCTCTAAGTTTTAACCGAATTGTAACTCTTTAACAGCGATTAATAGATTGGCTGAACTTGTATGCGTTTGTTAAACAGAGGGTTTGTTGCTGTTGCCTTCATCATGGCATGCCCCGGTTGCGGGGTCAATGCCTGGTATGGGGGCATTCCTGTTTTTATGGTTTTCCGTAAGCCGAATATTTGCGGTCTTTGCTGCTGGGTTGGTTGATGATGCTGCGATAATGAATGCAAAAGTAGTTAATCCCAAGTAGGCTTCGGTCTGGTTTTTATTGCCGGTTGGAACCTGCTGTGTGGAATCTCAGTGGCGCAATGAGTTTTCCCCGCCGCTGGTCATTCCATCATCGTGAAGGTTGGGGGAATCTTTGCTTTATAAGAATCGGAAGTGTTTGCACTTCGTTTTTGAATCATCACGTCGAGATGGAATGTACCTGTTTTCGAACAAAGCAAGATTGTGAGTGCTGTGTGGTGTAGTTGCAGTTTCGGCGGTGGTGAATGGAAATAAAAATAGGTCGTCATCACGACGACCTATTTCCTTTAAACCTTTATCTTAATCTAATACTATGAAAAACACACATGCAAAGGTGGTCATTAATTCCGACCTGTGCAAGAGATGGATGCCTATGTTAACAAATTTTGGCTAAATCGCTCGCATTTTTCACCAAAAATAGGTCAAAAAGCCTTCAAAACCCGTCTGGAAGCCGTAGAGACGGGATAGCATCCCGTCTCAAAATGTGAAATACCGGGGTGGGGATGCGGGGAGAAGAAGGGGTGGGATATGGTGGTGGATGGGAGGGAATGGGGATGGCGGATGGGAATAAGGCAGGGTGGTGGCGACGGATGGTGGCAGATGGTGACGAGGTAATGGTGGGAGGCGGGGTCAGGGTTTGCGGGCGGTGTAGATGGCGCAGGTGCCGAAGGTGAGGGGGAGGAGGCGGGGGGAGGTGAGGCAGGCGTGGCGCATCATGTCGAGCATGCGTTCGCCCTGGGGCATGGCGGCTATGGATTCGGGGAGGTAGGTGTAGGCGCGGGTGTCGGATGATACCAGGCGGCCAAGGGTAGGGATGATGCGCCGGGTGTAAAGGTTGTAAAGGGGGAGCACAACGGGGTTGGTGGGGACGGCCAGCTCGATTACGCAGAGGATGCCTCCGGGGCGTAGAACCCGTGCCATCTCGGCATAGCCTTGGTCGAGGTGTTCGAAGTTGCGTACGCCGTAGGCAACCGTCACGGCGTCGAATGATGCGTCGGGGAATGGTAGGGCAAGGCAGTCGGCCTTGGTGAGTTCTATGCGGGGGGTGAGACCGGCCTGGTCTGTTTTCCGGCGTCCTATCCTGAGCATTTCCTCGGAAAGGTCGATGCCTGTGATGTGTGACGACGGGATTGCCCCTGCCAGCCTTATGGCGAGGTCGCCTGTGCCTGTGGCTACGTCGAGGATGCGTCGCGGGGATGTGGCTGCTACGAGTTTCACCGCACGTCGGCGCCAAAGTTTGTCGATGCCGAAGGTCATGGCGCGGTTCATGAAGTCGTAGGCGGGTGCTATGGAGTCGAACATCTCTTCGACCTGCTCGGTTTTGGGGCGCGAATTGTCGTAGGGTTTTATGGTTTCGGGGGTTGGCATGCTGTGAGGGTTGATGGTGCGTGGATGGCCCGTGGCAGTGGGTATTCTCTTAAAATTAACTTACCAAACGTTAAGGGTTGCTTTGGCGTTTGGTAAGTTAACTTAAATTGTGTTGCAAGTGGTGTGGCTGGTGGTCAGGCTTTGAGTTCTTCTAGGCAGGAGAGCACGTTTGCGGCTATGCGGTCGGCCAGGTGCTCTTCTGGGGCTTTCTCGAACCTGCGGCCTGTTATATGTTCGTAAAGCTCGATATAGCGCTCGGAAACCTCGCGGCAGAATTCGTCGGTCATTTCGGGAACCTGCTCCCCTTCCTTGCCCATGAAACCGTGGTCGATGAGCCACTGGCGCACGAACTCTTTTGAGAGCTGGCGCTGGGGTTCACCTTTTTCAAAGCGCTCTTCGTAGCCTTCGGCATAGAAATAGCGTGAGGAGTCGGGGGTGTGGATTTCGTCGATGAGTATTACTTTGCCGTCGCGTTTGCCGAACTCGTATTTGGTGTCGACCAGGATAAGTCCCTTTTCGGCGGCCATTTCAGAGCCGCGTGCGAACAGGGCGCGGGTGTAGGCTTCCATCTGTGCGTAATCTTCCTCGCTCACCAGCCCCTGGGCGATGATTTCCTCACGCGAGATGTTCTCGTCGTGTCCTTCGGCGGCCTTTGTGGTGGGGGTGATGATGGGTTCGGGGAAACGCTGGTTTTCGCGCATCCCTTCGGGGAGGGTCACGCCGCAGAGGGTGCGGTTTCCGGCGGCGTATTCGCGCCATGCGCTACCTGTGAGGTATCCTCGGATAATCATTTCAACGGGGAAACCTTCGCAGCGGTAGCCCACGGTGACCATGGGGTCGGGTGACGCCAGGCGCCAGTTGGGTACTATGTCGGAGGTGGCTTCCAGGAACTGTGCGGCAATCTGGTTGAGCACCTGTCCTTTGAAGGGTATGCCTTTGGGCAGGATTACGTCGAATGCCGAAATGCGGTCGGTTGCCACCATTACGAGGAGGTCGTTGCCTACGGAGTAGACGTCGCGCACTTTGCCGTGGTAAACGGCTGTCTGTCCCGGGAAATTGAAATCTGTCTTAGTGAGAGTTGCCATATGTTTGGATATGATATGATTGGTTATTGCTGTTGGTCGGGTGTGCCGGTTGCGGCATGTTCGTTGCGGGCTTTCGCTTTCGCCTGTTCCTGCTCGTCGAATTCCTGGTAGGCTTCGACGATGCGCTGCACCAGCTGGTGGCGCACGATGTCTTTTTTGCCGAATTCCACACGCCCTATGCCGGGGATGTCGTGCAGTATGCGCAGTGCCTGCACCAGGCCGGAGCACACCGAGCGCGGGAGGTCGATCTGGGTCACGTCGCCTGTGATAATCATTTTCGCATTCACCCCTAGGCGTGTGAGGAACATCTTTATCTGGTGGGTGGTGGTGTTCTGCGCCTCGTCGAGCACTATTACCGCATCGTTGAGGGTGCGCCCGCGCATGAAGGCCAGGGGTGCTATCTGTATTACCTTGGTCTCCATGTATTCCTTGAGTTTCATGGCTGGGACCATATCTTCGAGGGCGTCGTAGAGAGGTTGCAGATAGGGGTCGATTTTGTCCTTCATGTCGCCCGGCAGGAACCCTAGTTTTTCGCCTGCTTCGACGGCTGGACGCGAAAGGATTATTTTTTTCACCTCGCGGTTTTTCAGAGCCTTTACGGCGAGGGCTATAGCGACATAGGTTTTGCCCGTCCCGGCGGGGCCGAGTGCGAAGGTGAGGTCGTTTTTCTGAAATGTACGCACCAAATTCTGCTGTGTAGGGGTGCGTGCCGAAATCGGTTTGCCGTTAACGCCGTAGATAATCACGTCGTCGGCGCGTGATTCGCGCGGGGTGTCGCCCTTTACGATGTCGAGTATCACATCCTCCGTCAGCTTGTTGTAGCTGGCGCAGTAAGCCTCGAGCTCTTTTATTTTTTTCTCGAATTCCGAGGTTTCGGCTTCGTCGCCGATTACCTTTATTACCGAGCCCCGGGCTGCCATCCGTAGTTTCGGGAAGAGGTTGCGGATAAGCTGCATGTTGGCATTGTTCACCCCGTAGAAGCTCACAGGGTCGGCGCTTTCGATGATTACGATTCGTTCAATCATTTCTATCTGTTAGATGTGGCAAAGTTACTTAAAAAATCCCATACTCCCCCGGTTTGTTCAAAAGATGATGCATGCAATCGCGGTATCAATAATCGCGATAAGGCCGATGCCTGCCAAAGATGCCAGGTGTTCCGCCCCTTGTTTCGTTTTCAGGAGGTAGATTATGACGTAGAGCGCGCATGCATCGATAATCCCGACAACCCACCACATCATAAAACGCGGGACTTCCGGCATGAGGATTCCGATGAAACATGCGATGTTGCATAGCGTCAGGAGTGACAGGATGAGGCGTTTGCCCGGTATGTATGCGTCGTTTAATGATTTCATATCTCAGACAATCTCTCTCTGGTTAACAATAATTAAAACATGGAAGGGACGCATGGGGTTCACCGAAATCGGATGTGCCACATGCGGCTGGAGTGAAAGAAAATGTGTAAATTTGGTTTTGATAATTACCGCACATCGATATGCTAAAGATACACAAGGCTTCGGCGGGGTCGGGTAAAACGTATTCTCTGACCCGGGAGTACCTCAAACTGCTTCTCGGCTACAAGAAAGGGGGGCGTTACCGGCTGCGTCCGCTGTCGGCCTACGGCTATCAGAAGCCGAAAGCCCATGGCGAGATTCTTGCCGTTACTTTCACCAACAAGGCTACCGAAGAGATGACCACGCGCATCATCAACGAGCTTGCAGCATTGGCCGATGCGTCCGGCCTGTGCAAAAGCCCGTATCTTGAGGAGTTCATGAATGAATTCGATACGGATGCCGTTACGTTGCGCAAACATGCGGGGCGGGCACTGGCTGACGTGCTTTATAATTTTTCGTGGTTCAGTGTCAGCACCATCGACTCGTTCTTCCAACGGGTGCTCAACACCTTTACCCGTGAATTGGAGCTGCCTGCCAACCATAATGTGGAGATGGACGACAAGTATGCCCTGGCGATAGCCGTCGGGAAGATGCTTACATCAATCAATTACCGTCCGGCGGTGGCTGACGCCGACGAGCGGCGCCAACAGCGTTATCTGGAAGAGTGGCTGAGGCAGTATATGATGTCGATGGTGGCCGAGGGGAAGAGTTTCAACCTCCTGTCGCAAACCTCGTCGGTCAATGCCGGGCTGATTTCCGACCTCGGTCATTTCTTTACCGAAACCTATAAGCTTAACCGTGCGGTAATCGACGGGTATCTGTCTGACCCCGGACGTATCGTAAGGTTCGCGCAGGCACTCGCGCCCGGAGGGGTGATTGCCGGGGAGAAGGAGCGTGTGTGCGCATTATGCCGCCGGGCGGTCGATATGGCTGATGAGAGTGTGCTCAAAAACCTTGTGACACGTCTGACAGCCTATGCCGACGGGGATTTCTCAACTCTTCCGAGCGACACGTTCAAACGTGCCGCTGCCGATTCCGACGCATGCTTCAAGAAAAAGGCCGACCCGTCGCCCGGACTACGCCGGGTTATGGAGGAGGCTTTGCAGGGCGCTTTGGAATATGTCGGGCGTTCGCAGCTGTTTTCCTACCTCTACAGCCGCGTGTTCCAGCTGGGGCTTTTCGGCCAGATGCACCGTTATCTTGACGAATACAGGCGCCAGACCGACTCGCTCCTGCTTTCGGACACCAACGACCTTTTGCGCCGCATCATCAACGAGGATGAGACCCCGTTTATCTACGAGCGGATGGGCACCACCATACGCCATTACCTTATCGACGAGTTCCAGGACACGTCGCAGATGCAGTGGGAAAACCTTAAACCGCTTGTTCTTGAAAGCCTGAGCCGTGGCAACGACAATCTGATTATCGGTGATGAGAAACAATGCATCTACCGATTCCGAAACTCCGACCCGGAACTGCTGGGGAACCGTGTGGAGCGGCTGGTGAGGGGGCGTTTCCCGGATGCGGTGTCGATGCACGGGAACAATGTCGCTGAAAACTGCAACTGGCGCAGCTCGGCCGATGTGGTGCGGTTCAACAACACGGTTTTCAATGCCATGGCCGGATTGCTTGACGGGAATGCGGCTGTGAAGACAATTGCAGGCACTTATGCCGGGCTTGTGCAGCAAATCCCCCCGAAGCATGCCGGTTTCAAGGGGTATGTGAAGATTCTTTTTGCCCCTGATGACGCTGCCGCCACCGATGATGAAGAGGACGGGGGGACTGCCGGCCAGCTGGAGCTTATGACCGACGAGATTTCGCGTCAGCTCGCAGCCGGTTACCGTCCGAGGGATATAGCAGTGCTGGTGAGGAAAAAGAGCCAGGGGAAAGCCGTTATAACGCATCTGATGGATGTTATGGACAACGACCCGCAGTGGCGTCACGGCACCATCCCCGTGGTATCGGCCGATTCTATGGAAATCAGCATCTCGCCTGCCGTCAGGATGATTGTGAACGTGCTGAGGCTCACCACCCAGCCCATGCTGGTCACGCAACCCGGCGGGGAGGTCGATGGCGAAGGAAGGCCGGTCAATGTGGTCAATCCTGCCTACCGCCGTTACAGGCTTCTGCACCGCTTCGAGCTATGCCGTTTCGACACGGTGGAAGCCGTTGACGAGCAGGGGAACCCGGTTGTAGACGACGAAGGGCGCGTGGTTATGCGGCGCCTTACCGACCAGGAGGCATTGGCCAAGGCCGTGGCCGCGACATCCGTGCCGTTTGACGAGACGCCTGAATGTATCCAGGGTGAAATCGATGCCGAAATACGGCGCCTTTCGGAAATGGAAAGCCCGACGTTGCTGGCAATGACCGAGCGTATTATAGGGCGTTTCCTCACCCCCGACGCCCGTAGGCGTGAAAACGTGTTTATAACCGCGTTCCAGGATTTGGTGCTTGATTTTTCGGAACGAGGCGAGGGGAATGTCAATGCCTTCCTGCAATGGTGGGACCGCACAGGGGCGTTTACAAACGTTGCCGCCCCTGACGGGCTTGACGCAATCAACGTGCTGACGATTCATAAAGCCAAGGGGTTGGAGTATGAGTGCGTGCACCTGCCATATTTTTCCGAACCTATGGTGAAATATCACACCAGTTATGTGAAAAGCATATCGTGGTATCATATCGACCCGGAGGCTCTTCCTGGAATCGACCCGGAGTGTGTGCCGCCGTTGATGCCGCTGCCCAACAGGGCTTCCAACAAGAATATGCCCGCCTTGAAGGCTGATGCCGAAAAATGGGAGACCGAGCAGAAAACGGATGCCCTGAATGTGGCATATGTGGCGTTTACACGTGCTGTGAGCGAGCTGTGTGTCTATGTCGATAAAACCGGCAGCCGCAGGAAGGAGGGTTCTGCCACGAAGGGGGAGCCGGTGCCTTCGGTAGGAGAATATCTGAAACTTGCCATAAAGGCTGTGACTCCGGGGTATCTTGCTTCGGAGGCCGTGCCTGGAGGTGCGCGTGAGTGGATGGTGCCATTGTCGCCATGTCTGCGCGATGTTGATGGGGGAGGGGCGGAATTCATAATGGGTGAACCGACGGTTCCTCGACGGGAGCCTGCCGACGAGGCCGGGGCGCCCGGCGGGAAGAGTGTTGACGACGGAATAAGCCTCCCTGCAACGTATGAGGTTAACGACCGTTCGGAAATATGCGCCACGATGGATTTCGAGGATATCACCGATTTCGATTTCGCTAACGACCGCCATCGCGGCACGTTTCTGCACGGGGTGCTGGGGCGGGTCAACCATCTGTCAGACCTGGATTTGGCATTGGAGCGTCAGGCTTACCGTTACAGGCTGTCGGAGGATGATACCGCCGAATGCCGCCGTTTGCTGGCCGGGGCGTTGGCCGACCCTAGGGTGCGCCCGTGGTTCGAAGGTTTCCGGCGTGCCGTCAACGAGCGTCCTTTAACGGGGCCTCAGAGCCTCCGGCGTCCCGACAGGGTGGTTTGGCTGGCCGACGGCACGATAGCCGTTATCGACTATAAATTCGGCGCGCATAACCTGGCGGCATATCGTGAGCAGGTACGCGATTATGTGAGTCTGTTGGCAGATGCGGGTCACAAAGGGGCGCAGGGATTTCTGTGGTTCCCGCTCAAAGGGGAAATAGTGAGGGTTGTGTAACCGTGAAGCCGTTGCACAACCTTCTGTTGTTGATTGTTTAAACCTATTGAATTTGAATTGGATATGGATGACGAAAGATATATGCGGATGGCTTTGGCAGAAGCCGGAAAGGCAGCACGCGCCGGGGAAATCCCGGTAGGGGCTGTAATTGTGTGCAAAGGGCGCGTCGTAGGCCGTGGACATAACCTCACCGAGGCGCTCAACGATGTAACCGCCCATGCCGAGATGCAGGCCATAACGGCGGCGGCTGAAACCCTCGGGGGCAAGTACCTTGCCGAGTGCACTCTGTATGTCACGGTAGAACCGTGCCTGATGTGTGCCGGGGCAATCGGGTGGGCGCAGATCCAGCGCATCGTGATAGGCGCTCCCGACGAAAAGCGCGGATATTCTGTCATGGTGTCACGCAAGCCGTTCCACCCCAAAGCCGTTGTTACCGAGGGTGTGCTGCGTGAGGAATGTGCGTCGTTGATGCGTGATTTCTTTGTTGCGAGGCGGCGCATGTCTTGTTAAAATGAAAAAGATGATAATATTTTAATAAATATTTGTAAAATTGCAAAAAACGCGCTAAATTCGTTGCTCGAATAATACCATGATGCGATTTTTCCAAAGTATTCGCGCACTATGGTTGAAAAACCATGTTTTTCAACACGACCTATGTAATCATTTCCGGGCTGTTACACCTAGATGTTTCGGCTACCTTTAAGAAATCAAACAATAATAATAACATATCATCAAACCTAAATGAGTTATCTTAAATTTGATAAGAACCTGATGATTAACCTGGAGCAATCGTTGCCAAAAGAGATGCTCCGCACTAATCAGGCAGGTGCTTATCATTGCACATCAATCGTTGGCTGCAATACGCGCAAGCAACATGGTCTGCTTGTGGTGCCTATCGGGGATGAGGAGTACAAGCCCCATGTGTTGCTTTCGACGCTCGACGAGACGGTGATTCAGCATGGTGCCCCGTTCAACCTCGGGTTACACCGTTACCAGGGGGGCGTCTACAGTCCCAACGGGCACAAGTATATCCGCGAGTTCGATTGCGAAAGCGTGCCGCGCACAACCTACCGTGTGGGTGGTGTAATCCTCACAAAGGAGAAAATCTTTATCTCAAAGGAGAACCGTCTGCTCATCCGTTACACCCTTGTGGAGGCTCACTCCCCCACAACGCTGCAATTCCGCCCGTTCCTGGCATTCCGTGAGAGCAACGCGCTATGCATTGCCAACGACCGCCTGAACACCGGGTGCGTGCCGGTTCAGAACGGTGTGGCATGCTGCCTTTATGAGGGGTATCCCACGCTCTATATGCAGCTTACACGCAAGCCGGAATGGGTCGGCGAGCCGAACTGGTATAAAAATATCGAATATGTGAAGGATTTGGAGCGCGGCGTGCCTTACACCGAGGATCTGTGGGTTCCCGGCTATTTCTCCGTAAACATAAAGAAAGGGGAGTCGATTATCTTCTCGGCCGGGCTTTCGGAAGTGAACACCCGGACGCTGCACAAGCTCTATGAGAACGAAATCGCCTCGCGCACATGCCGCACCAGCTTTTTCAACTGCCTCAAAAACGCTGCCAAACAGCTTTATCTGAAGAAGGATAACCATGAATACATGTTGTCGGGCTATCCCTGGGGGACCATCCTGGCACGCAACACCTTCATGTCGTTGCCGGGCAATACCATAGCCATCGACCATCGCGGTGATTTCGAGGAAATTATGGCTACTGCCATCCTGACCCTGAACCGATTTATGGCCGACGGGCACATTTCGCGCACTATCCATGGAATCGACCTTCCCGACATCCCCGGGTGGGCTGTGTGGGCAATCCAGCAGTATGCCCGGAATTATGGCAAGGATGCCACTGCAGAGCGCTACCTCCAGATTGTGACAGATATGCTCGATTTCGTGCTTTCCGGCGCACATCCGCGCCTGAAGGTAGAGGATAACGGCCTTGTATCGACCGACGGCACCCTCCAGCCTGCATCATGGATGAACTCCGTGTGGGAGGGGCGCCCAGTGATACCACGCACCGGGTTGCTGGTGGAAATCAATGCGTTGTGGTATAACGCATTGATGTTTGCCGCTGACCTTGCCGAGGGTAACGAAGCCTTGGCCGGTCGCCGTGAAGCCTGGCTTGCCGCTGCCGAAAAGATGCGTCAGCCGTTCATCGACACCTTCCTGAATGATTACGGCTATCTGTATGACTACGTAAACGGCAATTATGCCGACCCGTCGGTGCGTCCGAGCATGGCTATCGCCATAGGGCTTGATTACTCGCCGCTCGACCGCCGCCAGCGCAAAGGAGTGTTGGACGTTGTTACACGCGAGCTGCTGACCCCGAAAGGATTGCGCACGCTGTCGCCCAAGAGCTACGGTTACCGCCCGTTCTATCTCGGTTCCCCTTACGAACGCGAGCAGGCCATGCATAACGGCCCTGCACGCCCGTGGCTTATCGGTTTTTATGCCGATGCCTATCTGCGTGTGTTCGGCCGCAGCGGTGTGAGCTACATCGACCGCATGCTCATCGGTTTCGAAGAGGAGATGTCGCAGGGATGTATCGGTTCGTTATCGCAGCTTTACGACGGGAACCCCCCGTTCTCGGGCCGTGGCGCGATTTCGCATGCATCAAATATCGCCGAAGTGCTCCGCACTATCCGTACTTTAAAACGATTCGATTCCTGACAACATGAAAGCACTAATGTTCGGGTGGGAATTCCCGCCCCATATCCTCGGCGGACTGGGTACCGCCAGCTACGGCCTGACCAAAGGCATGTGGGAGTGTGGCGACATGGACATCACTTTTGTGATTCCAAAGCCTTACGGCGATGAAGAGAGAGGGTTCGCCCAGATTGTGGGCGCTTCGCAGGTGCCTGTGGCATGGCGCGATGTCGACCGCGACTATGTTGAAAGCCGCATAGGCAAGCTGATGGATCCCGACCTTTATTTCCGTCTGCGCGACAATATATATGCCGATTTCAATTATATGCGCACCAACGACCTCGGGTGCATAGAGTTTTCGGGGCGCTATCCCGACAACCTCCTGGAGGAAATCAACAATTACTCGATTATGGCGGGTGTTGTGGCTCGCACAATCCCCTGCGACGTAATCCATTCCCATGACTGGCTTACTTATCCGGCAGGCATCCATGCCAAGCAGGTGACAGGGAAGCCGCTTGTGATTCACGTGCATGCCACCGATTATGACCGCTCGCGCGGCAATGTGAACCCAACGGTGTTCGGCATCGAACGTGACGGGATGATGCATGCCGACCATATCATAACCGTCAGCAACCTTACGCGTCAAACCGTTATCGAAAAATACGGCATCGACCCTGCCAAAGTGACCACTGTGCACAATGCCGTGATTCCCTTGAGCCAGGAGCTGCTTGATGTGCAGGTTAACAAGCCTAAGGAAAAGATTGTGACCTTCCTGGGGCGTATAACCATGCAGAAAGGGCCTGAATATTTCGTTGAAGCCGCTGCCAAGGTGCTAAAGCTTGACCATAACGTGCGTTTCGTCATGGCCGGTTCAGGCGACATGATGGATAAGATGATCAACCTTGCCGCCGAACGCGGTATCGCCGACAGGTTCCATTTCCCCGGATTCCAGAAAGGGAAGCAGGTTTATGAGATGCTCAAGGCTTCGGATGTGTATATCATGCCTTCAGTTTCAGAGCCTTTCGGAATCTCGCCGCTGGAAGCCATGCAGATGGGTGTCCCGTCGATTATCTCCAAGCAGAGCGGTTGTGCCGAAATCCTTACCAATGTAATCAAAACGGATTATTGGGATATCGACGCCATGGCTGATGCCATATATTCGATTATATCCTATCCGGCCATGTATAACCAGCTCAGGGAGGACGGCCTGGCGGAAGTGAACCAGATTACGTGGGACAAAGCCGGGCGCAAGGTTATCGACATATACCGCAAGGTGCTCGGATGGTGACCGGGCGGGAAATTGCATGACAATCTCTGAAACCGTGACCTGCATAAGGAGGGAACTCCCCCTCTTGCAATGAAAACTTAAAATCGAAAATCAAACTAAAACAAGATATGAAAGCTGTCTGCTTCTATTTTCAGATTCATCAGCCGTTTCGCCTGAAACGTTACCGTTTCTTTGATATAGGCAACGACCACTATTACTATGATGATTTCGCCAACGACGACATTATCACACGCATAGCCCACCGCAGCTATATCCCAGCCGCCCAAAGCCTCTTGAAGATGATTGAGGACACCAAGGGTGCATTCCGTTGCGCCATCTCGATTACCGGTGTGGCACTGGAGCAATGCGAGCAATATGTGCCAGAGTTCGTCGACCTTTTGAAAAAGCTTGCCGATACGGGAAAGGTGGAGTTCCTTGCCGAGACTTACGATCACTCGCTGGCCTCGCTTATCGACCCTGAGGAGTTCGCCATCCAGGTGAAACTGCATTCCGATAAAATACAGGAGCTTTTCGGTGTCAAACCGAAAGTGTTCCGTAATGCAGAGCTGATTTATTCCGACGAACTTGCCCCGCAAATCCAGGCTATGGGTTTCAAGGGGTGCATAACCGAGGGAGCAAAGCATATTCTTGGATGGAAATCGCCTAATTATGTCTATTCTGCGGCTTCTGCCCCGAAAATGAAGCTCCTTCTTAAGAACGACAAGCTTTCGGACGATATAGCAGTGCGTTTCTCGAACACAGCCTGGAACGAGTATCCCCTGACTGCCGACAAGTTCATCGGCTGGATTGCCGATACACCTCAGGAGGAGCAGATTTTCAACCTGTTCATGAACCTGGAGACATTTGGCGAATTCCAGACCCGCGACACCGGCATATTCCAGTTCCTGGAAGCATTACCCCGTTTCGCTGCCGACCGAGGAGTGGAGTTCATCACCCCCTCGGAGGCTGTTAAAACCTTGAAGCCTGTTGCAGAATTGTCGGTTGTGCATCCGATTTCATGGGCTGACGAAGCCCGCGACACTTCGGCATGGCTTGGCAACAAATTGCAGAATGAGGCATTTAACAAGCTTTATGCGGTTGCAGAGCGTGTGCGGTTGAGCGATAACCGCCAGCTCAAACAGGACTGGGGACGCTTGCAGGCTTCCGACCATTTGTTCTATATGTCGACCAAGCATATGGCCGACGGGGCCACACATTCGATGTTCAGCCCGTATGAAACCCCCTATCAGGCGTTCACGAACTATATGAACGTGCTTTCGGATTTCATTGTGCGTGTCGAGGAGCAGTATCCTATGTCGATTGAGAACGAGGAATTGAATTCACTGCTGACCACCATACGTAACCAGGCGCGCGAAATTGAGACATTGAACAAGGAAATCGAGACCTACCGCCTTAACGAGGCGCATCTTAACGAGGAACACCGCTTGCGTGGGGCTGCTGCTCCCGAAGCGAAACCTGAGAAAGCTGCCGAACCTGCCAAACGTTGCCGCAAGGCAAAAACCGCCAAGGTTGAAGAGGCTGATGCCCCGAAGCCCAAACGCACACGCAAGGCCAAGGAAGCGTAAGATGATAAGTGTGTCATAAGGCTGCGAATAGTGCGTCATGACACATGCATATACGGCGAGGCCGCGATGCATTTTGCATCGCGGCCTCGCCGTATATGCATGTGTGGGTCAGGTGAATGGCGTAGGTGGGAAGTTGTCGGCAACCGGCGGGTTTTCCGTGGATGTGGAATCGGCAGGATTGGAGGTGTGGTTGAGCAGGTAATCGCGTGGGGTCACACCGAACTGACGTTTGAAAAGATTCGAAAAATGGCTTTGTGTACCGAAGCCGGTCATATCGGAGATTTCACCTATGGTGTATTCGCGGGTAAGGAGCAATTGGGCGGCGCGGTTGAGGCGGCAAACACGCAACAAGTCGTTGGGAGTAACCCCTGTAAGGGCTTTGATTTTCCGATAGAAGTTGGTGCGCGAGAATCCGAGTTCGCGTCCGAGCAGGTTTACATTAAGCTCGGAATTGCCTATATTTTCGTTGATATACGCATATAACCTCGTAAGGAACTTGCGGTCGAGGGGTGCCATTTCGTCGGCCGACGGGGTTTCGGCCGTTCCCGCTGTCTGAACCACCTGGTGCTTCTGCCGCTCCAGTTTGGCAAGGATCGAATTTACTGCCGAGTGAAGCACTTCGGGGTTGAAGGGCTTTTCCATATAAAGGTCGGCACCGGTGTCGTAACCTTTGATTTTATCCTCGTCGCGTGATTTGGCTGTAAGCAGCACAACGGGTATATGGCATGTGGCAGGTTCGTTTTTGATTCGAGAAAGCATTTCGTAGCCAGTCATCAACGGCATCATGACGTCGCTTATGATGACATCGGGCAGTTCCTCCATGGCCTTCTGTATGCCGGTATGGCCGTCGGCAGCGATTGTCACGTCGGCCTCTGAGGCAAACACCGATGCTATGAAATCGGCCATTTCCGCCTTATCCTCTACCACTAGTAGTTTATGGCGAGCCGGTTCGGCTTCCGCTGCCGGTTCGGCTTCCTCTTCATGCGTTTCAGGCGCGGAGGCGGTTTCAGACGCTTCGTCGGCAGGTTCGGCCGGGATGCTGCCTGTGGATGGCGCAGGTGTGCGAGGCTCGGTTATTACGGTCGGAAGTGCTTCGTGGTCGGTCGGTTGCGTGGTCTGGGCGTCGGGATTGTCGGGTGCCCATTCTTTTTCAGTATAGGCAGATGGTTCTACCGGTATGTCGACAATGAATGTGGTGCCTTTCACTGCGTTGGGGCGGTAGGTGATTGCCCCGTGGTGTTTTACCACAAGGTGTTTCACGAAGTTAAGCCCGATTCCGAATCCACCTTCCTTGCGGTTGGAGAACGGGTTGAAGAAACGTTTGAACCGTGTGAATATGGATTTGTGTTCCTCAGCGGGAATGCCGACCCCGTCGTCGATAACCTGTATTTCCATGTAGGTTCCGAGCGATGTGTCGGGGGCACCTTCGGGGTGGTCGGAAATCTCAAGCCGCACGGTTATGTGCCCTTTCGGGGGCGTGTATTTTACTGCGTTGAAGAGCAGGTTGTTGATAATTTTTTCCAGTTTGTCGGAATCATATACCGCCTTTATCGACTGGTGTGAGGAGATGAATTTGACCTGGAGGTCTTTTTCGGCTGCATAGATGTTGTATAGGCGTATGATGTTGTCAATCTGTGTCACAGGGTCATGCCATTGCACCTGCAATGGCAGGGATTCCCCCTGGATTGTGCGGAACTTCAGTATCTGCGTTGTGAGGGTGAGCAGGCGGTCGACGTTTTTGTCGATATATTCCAACGAGTTTTCCACTTCCTGCGGGGGCATTGAGCGGTAGTGTTTACGCAGGAATTTTACAGGTGCGTAAATCAGTGTTATGGGCGTGCGGAGTTCGTGGGATATGTTGTTGAAGAAATTGAGTTTCCTCTGCGACATCAGCCTTTCGTCTTCCATCTGCTTTTCAGCGAGTGTCAGCCGTTCTTTTTCAAGCCGCAGACGGATATATAACTGCGTGAGCATCAGGATGAGCAGTAGTAGGAACAGTGCATAGCCGATTTTGGCTAGCGGGTGCAGCCATGGGGCTTCCGCCACGCTGACTTCGAGCAGTTCGGTTGCCTCGCTCCATGTGTCGTTATCCTTTACCTTGACCAGGAATCTGTATTTGCCGGCCGGGAGGTTGGAGTAGATGGCGTGGTTGTATTCGCCGGGAAACATCCACATTTTATCGAAACCTTCGAGCATATAGGCATATTCCATCCTGGCATCGTAGTTAAGGCCGGTAAATCCGATGCTCAGGGCATTATTGTCGTAGTCGAGGTCGAGCCGTTTCAGGAAGGGGAGGTCGGTGGTTGCAAGGGTGTCGTCGGCATCGGGTTTGCGGTTGAGGGTGTTGAGTTCTGTCAGGTAGATGGGTATATTGCGCCTGATTCCGTCAACATTGGCGGGTATCACCTGCTGTATGCCGTAGTTACCGCCGAAATAGATGTTTCCTTCGCTGTCGGTGAAAGAACATTTTTCGTGATATTGGTTGCCTGTGATGCCGTCGTGTTTGAGGTATGTGTTGATGCGGGCTGTATTGGGGTCGATACGGTATATGCCGTAGGAGGAGCAGCACCATATGTTTCCTTCGGCATCTTCGCGTATGGCAAGGATGTCGTGGCTTCGGAAATCGGTGAAGTGTCGCAGGCGGCGCGACTGCGGGTCATAGGCTATCAGCCCGTTATCGTATGTGCCTATCCACAGGTGGCCGTTCCTGGCGCGGTAGACATCGATAGCCGTATCCCATTGCGATTGGTTGTGCGGGTTGAGGGCTGTTGCCGTAAGGTTTTCGAGGTCGATTAGGTAGATATTCTCAAGGTATGATGCCGCCAGCATCGTCTTGTCGTTATACGGCAGGAGGCGGGTTATGTTGCTTTGGGAAAAGAGTGGTGACGCTTCGGGTGATACATCCGTAAGGTCGGGATTGAAAATCCTTATCCCCCCGTCGGACGAGCCTACCCACACCCGGTTTTGGGCATCTTCGGCGATGGTGACCACATTGCCTATGCGTGGGAAAGTTTTCAGATTGTGCAGGAACGGGCCTTCTGACAGGGAGCAGACAAACAGGCCGTTATCCATGCCTACCCACAGGCGTCCTTGCGAGTCGATAAACAGTTCCTGCACGAATTTGGTGGGGAATTCGTTCATCCATGGGTAGGCGGCGGGCGAGAAATAAGTCAGTGAAGTGTCGGCCGGATTGTACATTGCCAGGCCCCGGTAGCGTGTACCGATCCAGAACCGTCCTCGGTTGTCGCCTTCGATACGTGTCACGAAATGACCCCGGAAGGCGTCAATCATTTTGTGGTCGGAGTTGAACACGTCGTCGCGTGCCGCTATGCGGAACACCCCTTTGTCGAATGTCCCGAACCACAGGTTGCTTTCGCTGTCGAGGAATGCGGCAGTTATGTCGACAGAGGGTATTTTCGTGAAGTTGAATTTGCCTGTTACCGAGAGTATCCGGCCGTTGGATTTGTCGAAAAGCTGCGGGCCGTGGCCGCGTGTTCCAATCAGGAGTTTGTCGGTGTGCTGCAGCGGCAGCAGGGTGTTTATAGGGGTGTTTGCCAAAGCTTCCGCCCCGGGCATAGGTGTAATCTGTGATGTGGCCGGGTCGAAACGCAGGATGCCTCTTTGCGAGCCTAGAAGGATGAACCCGCCGTCGGTCAGCATTGCCGATACCGCGTTTCCGGGCGGGAGGGCTACGCGGCGGTTCACATTCAGACGGTTGTCGAGGCACAGTAGTTCGTCGCCTGATGCGAGCCATAAATGGCCGTCGGGGGCAATGGCGGCAGCCTGTACGTCGCGTCTGTCGAAATTCACTTTCGGGATGAGCTGGTGGTGCTCGGCATCGATTTCGTAAAGCCCGTTGTAACCATAGGTGTAGAGCGAGCCGTTAAAGAGGACGAAGCCGCAGTAATAGCCTTCGGAGTGTTTTTTCTCTGACTTTATGGTGTAGCGCACGAATGCGTTGGAGTGGGCGGCTTTCGAGGCAAGGCCGCGGGCGGTGGCTATCCACAATGTGCCGTTGCGGTAGAGCAGTGCCGTGACGTTGTTTGACGGGATGGTTGCGGAATCGGCTTTGTCGGACGAGAAAATATCGTAGGCATTGCTTTTGTCGCGACACAACCCGTTGGCCGTGCCGACCCATATGTATCCGAGGCTGTCCTGGGCAAGGGCGTTGACATGGAGGTTTGGAAGGTCGGCACGCGATGTGTAGACCTTCCGCTGGCTTTTTGCGGCGGCGTCAGTGTTCGCAAATGCTGTCAGGGTCAGGGCTAACAGGAAATATAAGTTTAGCATCGGTGCCCGTCGGGAGCGGCACAATCCGTTTTTTGCCATTTGTGATTAAGGTGGTGTTAGAGGTTTTCTGTAACCTGTTTGAACTTTGTTTGTGAGGGTGAACAGTTTCTTATAGAACGAATTTACACAAAAATATATATACGGCGTAGTATCTTCGGGGCGCTATCGGGGCATTTGGAACAAAAACGCGAAACTTTGGAACAAATGGAGCATGGGTGCGAGGGGCTTCGGGCGGTTGCAAAATTATTGGAAAAAACGAGACAGTCGTTTGAATGGAATGTGGTTAAACTTGCACCGTAAAATAACGACAATCAATATCACTCCTTGATTTATGACCATGACCACGCTTAAATCCCCGCTGATGCGCTGCTTTGCCGGCGCGGTGCTGCTGACTTTGGCTGCTGGCGCTCATGCCGAAATCCGCGAGACCCCTTTGGCACCGGTGCGGATTGTGTGGATGTCGGATACCACCGGCACCGATATAAGTAATGCCGAGTCGTTGCTGAAGCCTTTTTCCGGGCAGATAAGTGTAAACGATGCCGCCAACGGTGCCAGGCTTCGTTCCAGGCCGGGGCGCACAGCCTCGTTGCTTCTTGATTTCGGCAAGGAAATATACGGTGGCCTGAAGCTTTATGGCGGGATGCCTCAGTCGAAAGCGCCGAAATGCTTTCGTGTGTGCCTGGGCGAATCGGTTACCGAGGCAATGAGCAGTGTCGACATCGATGATAACCCGCAAAATCCCACTAATGAGCATTCTTTGCGCGATTTCATTGTGAATGTACCCTGGCTCGGCAGTGTGGAATGCGGCAAAAGCGGATTCCGCTTCGCTCGCATCGACCTGCTTGATACCGATGAGCCTTTCGATTTGCGCTATGTCGAGGCCCGGTCGTTTTTGCGCGACGACCCCGAAGTGGGGAGTTTCGAATGCTCCGACAGCCGTTTGAACGACATTTGGGAAACCGGCGCCTATACGGTAAAACTCAATATGCAGGATTATGTGTGGGATGGGATAAAGCGCGACCGCCTGGTGTGGCTCGGTGATATGCATCCCGAGGTAATGACCATTGCCTCTGTGTGGGGTGAGATGCCTGTGGTGCATAAAACTCTCGATTATGCCGTTGCCGACACCCCTCTGCCCGGATGGATGAACGGCATGTGCAGCTATTCCCTCTGGTGGCTTATAATCCAGCGTGACCTGTATCTGTATCAAGGGAATCTGGATTATCTTAAAAGCCAGCGGGATTACATCCGCGGGCTTGTGGGCCAGATTGATGCGGATGTTGACAAGGATGGGCGCGAACGTCTTGACGGCCAGCGGTTCCTTGACTGGCCTACTTCGGAAAACCCTGCGGTGATAGGTGCGGGGTTGCAGTCGATGACTTATATGGCCATGCGTGCCGCCGCCGATATTGCGACCTATCTTGGTGACGCCGATATGCTTGCCTGTGCCGAAGGGTGCCTCAGGCGTATGGATAAAGTAAAAATAAAGACCCACAACAGCAAGCAGGCCGCCGCGCTTGGCATCATTGCCGGCCGTAGCGGCAATGCAGGTGCCGATGTCGACGTTATCAAGAAGGGTGGTGCCAACGGCTTCTCTACTTTCTATGGCTACTATATGCTTGAGGCTCTTGCCGCTACCGGCCATAAGGATGAGGCAATAAAGCTAATCTCGGATTATTGGGGTGCTATGCTTGACCTGGGTGCTACCACTTTTTGGGAAGATTTGAAATATTCGGATGTGGCTAACGCCGCGCCTATCGACAACTTTGTTCCCGCGCACAAGTATGACATACATGCAGGCGGTGGTGCATATTGTTATAAGGGTCTGCGTCTGAGCCTGTGTCACGGGTGGGCATCAGGCCCTACAGCCTGGTTGTCGCGTCATGTGCTGGGCGTGCGTCCGTTGGAGCCTGGATGTGCCACTATCGAAATCAATCCTTATCTCGGTGATTTGGAATGGGCCAAAGGTTCTTTCCCCACCCCTAACGGCCCTGTAAACATCGAGATTACCCGTCAGGCTGACGGAAGCCCGTTGTGCCATGTAAAAGCCCCTCGCGGCATAAAGGTTGTAAACCGTGCCGACGGCGATGTCATGACATACGAACCTAATCCTTGAATCCTGATTACCGACATATTCTCGTTGTCCGCTGAAATATCAATATCGCACGTCAGCGTTCGGATTTGCCGATAGTGCCGATGTGCCAGGCCGACGCCTTCCTCAGTCCAAAATTCAGTATTATAATTCAGTATATCGACGATAGGACGCGGCAATGAGATGGTGTTTTTATGGAAACGGATAGGTTTTGCAAACGGTAGAGACGGGATAGCATCCCGTCTCGCAACAGCCGTTGACAGCCTTGATTTAGCGGATGTCATGGGACGGGACTGGATGCCGTAATGCCGGGTTTGTAAAAGATAGTGTTTTTGCGATACGTTTTTTGTGATACGTTTTTTGTGAGACGGGATGCTATCCCGTCTCTACGGGGAGGGGGTAATGGGAACTTTATGGAAAAAGAAAAACTGAAACAAGATATGAAAAGTTACATCACAGCCGCAGCTTTACTGGTAATGAGCCTTCCTGCGGTAGCTAAAACGGGTTCTGACCCGGCAATGGATAAGTTTATCGACGACCTTATGGGGCGTATGACCCTTAAGGAACGTATCGGGCAGCTCAATCTCGGAGGTGTCGGTTCTCCCAAAGTAGTAGGGAGCGCCAAAGGGCTTGATGTGGCTATCAGGGAGGGGCTTGTAAGCTCTATCGGAGGCTTTGACCCTAAGGCGGCGGAGGATGCACAGCGTTTCGCCGAGGATAATATGCGGGTTTTTATTCCGATGATAACGGGGTTGGATGTTGTTCACGGGTATTACACCACGTTCCCAATCCCCTTGGGTTCGTCAAGTTCGTGGAACCTTCCGTTACTTGAGGAAAGCGCCCGTGTAGCAGCCCGTGAGGCTACGGCATTCGGCATCAACTGGACTTTCGCCCCGATGGTCGATATAAGCCGTGACCCACGTTGGGGACGTGTGGCCGAGGGTGCAGGTGAGGACCCCTATCTGGGTTCGCTTGTGGCAGCCACTATGGTTAAAGGTTATCAGGGGGATAACCTTGCCGATGAAGAAACCATCATGGCTTGCACAAAGCATCTTGTGCTTTATGGTGCCACTGAGGCCGGACGCGATTATAACACCGTGTCGATGGATGATGTTACTGCCTATAATTATTTCCTCCCTACATATAAGGCGGCGTTTGATGCCGGTGCCGGATCGGGAATGACATCGTTCAATGTGGTGAACGGAGTGCCTACCACAGGTAACCGCAAGGTAATGACGGAATTGCTGCGCGACAAGTGGGGCTTTGACGGGTTTATCGTGTCGGATGCCAACGCTATCGCCGAAATGATAGAGCATGGTGTAGGCGATGCCCAGACGGTGGCCGAGATGGCGCTGAAGGCCGGGACGGATATGGATATGAGTGCCAGCCTCTATGTTGCATGTCTGGAGAAATCGGTTGCCGAAGGGCGTGTAAGCGAGGAGGATATCAATCAGGCTTGCCGCCGTGTGCTTGAAGCCAAGTACAAACTCGGACTGCTTGAAAATCCGTGGCTCTATTATACTAATAAGGATAAACGTAAGGAAACAGTGCTCTCGCCTGAAAACCTTGATGTTGCCCGCAGGCTGGCCCGTGAGTCGATTGTGTTGCTTAAGAACAGCGACAAGACCCTGCCGTTGAAGCCTGTAAAGAAAATCGCGGTGGTCGGCCCCATGGGTCAGGAACGTGCGGAATTGCTTGGCACATGGAGTTACGGGATGTCGGCCGACACAATGAGCACGATTGTCGAGGCACTTGCCCGTGAAGTTGGACCCGGCACAGAGGTTGTCTATTCCCAGGGTTCGAACTGGACTGAGGAACCGTTTATATATAAGGCCGGAGGAAAACATCCTTCCGATTCGCTGCTGATGCAGGCTGTGAAGGATGTTGCCGATGCCGACGTGATTATCGCTACTGTAGGGGAACCTGCCGTGTGGAGCGGAGAGGCTCATAACCTGACTGACATCGGGCTTCAGGATGCACAGAAAAAGTTGCTCTATGCCATGAAGGAGACCGGCAAGCCGGTGGTTGTGGTCCTGTTCAGCGGGCGCCCTCTCACAATCACCGATATCGACCGTGATTTCCCAACCATTGTCGAGGCATGGCATGGTGGCACAATGGCTCCTGAGGCTCTTGCCGACATCCTGACCGGCAAAGAGGCACCTTCGGGGAAACTTACTTCCACATGGCCGCGTAACGTGGGGCAGATTCCGTTGTATTATAACGCATTGCGCACCGGCCGTCCATACAGCAAATTCTGGGCCACTACCAAATATATCGACTCGCCCAATGACCCGTTATATCCTTTCGGCTACGGGTTGAGCTATAATGATTACAAATATTCCAACCTGCGTGCCGACAAATCCTCGGCCAAAGGTGAGGGCGACAAAATATGCGTGTCGGTCGATGTGACCAATCTCGGTTCGATGCCCGGAAAAGAGGTGGTGCAGCTTTACATCAACGACCCGGTTGCCAAAATTTCGCGTCCTGTAATGGAATTGAAGGATTTTGCAAAGGTGAGCCTTGCTCCCGGCGAGACCAGGACTGTGAGCTTCGACGTGACCCCCGACAAACTTAAATATTATGATTCCGACCTGCAATATGGCTGGGATGCCGGGGAATTCAATATCTTTGTAGGCCCGAATTCGGTGGATGTGGAGAAAATCGCCGTGGTTTGGGAAAAATAAACTGAGCAGAAATTCAATTAAACCAATCATTATAAACGTGATTCGATTCAATGTAAGACGCTTTCCTGCTGTTTTTGCAGCAGGAATGGCTGTGATAGCCGCTTTCGGTGTACAACGGCAATACACCCCTTCGGGGGCTGAGACCGAACTGCACCGGCACATTGCGAACACCATGTCGCAGACCGTGCGCACCTCCGATGCGGATACGCTGGGGCGGTTCGCACTTCCGAAGCCTTTCAGTGTGCCATGCATACGTGGCGGATTCCAGGATATGTTCTATTGGGATACATATTTTACCAATGCCGGGCTTCTGATCGACGGCGATGTGTGGCAGAGCCGGAACAATATAGAGGATGTGGCGGCTATGATCGAGCGGTTCGGCTATATGCCTAACGCCACTTCGGAAGGGATGAAGAACCGCACCCAGCCACCGTTGTTTTCGATGATGGTGAAGGACTATTACGATGCTACCGGCGATAAGGATTTCCTGCGCCGCATGCTCCCGGTTCTTGAGAAAGAATATGATTTTTGGATGAAGAACCGTTTGGCTCCCAACGGTTTAAACCGTTACGGCCATAACGAGCCAGATAAGGGTGAGCTGGAAAAGTTTTTCGGCCAGGTTGCAGGGCGTGTCAGGATTGACGGCTCGAAGATGAGCAGTGACGAGCGGGTGGCCGCCGGCGCACACCTTTTGGCCGAGGCCGAATCGGGATGGGATTTCAATCCCCGTTTCGACGGACGTTGCATGGATTTCAACCCGGTAGACCTCAATGCATTTCTCTATGGGATGGAGCGAAACCAGGCTCAGTTTATGCGTGAACTCGGTATGGAAGGAGCCAAAGAGTGGGATGCCCGTGCCGACCGGCGCGGCAAACTGATGCGCCGGTTTATGGTAGATTCCAAAACCAAGCTCCTTTATGATTATGACTATGTGAACGGTAAGCGTTCCACGCAATATAGTGCCGCCCCGTTTGCCGCCCTGTGGCAGAAGGCTGTCGGAAAAGATGTTGCCGCTGCTGTGGTTAAGAATATAGGCTTGCTTGAAGGGGAAGGCGGCATTATGACATGTGCTGCAGGCGAGCGTGCTGTGCCGTTCCAATGGGATGCCCCCAACGGATGGGCGCCGATTCACTTTTTTGCCATCAAAGGACTTGATAATTACGGCTATACGGCTGATGCAGCCCGCATAGCACGTAAATATATCGACAGCATGACGTCTATCTATGGTAAAACAGGGCAGCTGTGGGAGAAATTCAATGCGGCGAAAGGGAACTCGGAGGTTAACGACGAATACCCCATGCCCGGTGATTTCATGGGCTGGACGGCCGGAACATACCAGACGGCCTATAATTACCTTTATGGAAAGGATACCGCCACCGATGCCCCCCGCGTTGTCAACGTAATCAACTTTATCCGTCTTACCGAGCCTCGCCGCTACGAACATCCGTCGCTCAACTGGATTTCCGACACTGTGTTATATGAAACGGTTGAAAGCCAGATTGATTTGATGAACAAATACGGCATCAGGGGTTCGTTCCTTTTGCAGTATGACGCGCTTATCCAGCCTGATTATCAGAAATTGCTGAAAGAGAAGGTTGGTGAGGGCACCGAGATAGGCGCATGGTGGGAGATAACCGAGCCGCATGTAAAGGATGCGGGCATCAAGTGGCGCGGACGATATCCGTGGGACTGGTATGCCAATGTCGGTTTCTCGACCGGCTATACCCCGCAGGAACGCGAGAAACTGGTTGATGTCTATATGGCCAAATTCAAGGAGGTTTTCGGTGAATATCCAAAATCAGTCGGCTCTTGGTTTATCGATTCACATTCACTGGGGTATATGCGCGACAAATACGGTATAGTTGCCTCGGCTTCATGTCGCGACCAGATCGGCACCGACGGTTACAACCTTTGGGGCGGTTACTGGCAGGGTGGATATTATCCTTCGCGCAAGAATTTCTTTATCCCCGCACAGACGCGTGAAAACCAAATCGATGTGCCGGTGTTCCGTCTGCTTGGTTCCGACCCGATTGCGCAGTATGACAGCGGGCTGGGCGGCCACCACCAGGGTGTGTTCACACTTGAGCCGGTTTACGGGAATGCAGGAGGCAGCCCCGAATGGATTAACTGGTTCTTTGACAGCATGATTTATGACCCGGCGATGAATCTGTCGTATTTCCAGGCGGGTCAGGAAAACATGTTTACATGGCGCAGGATGCGTCACGGGCTTGAGTACCAGTTCCCACGGCTTGCATGTCTGGCACGTAAAGGCGACATCAGGCTTGAAACCCTTGCCGAAACAGGCCGGGCTTTCAGTGCTTCGCATGTCATGACCCCCCCTTCGGCTATTTCGGCAATGAAGGGTTACGGGGCCGACAGCCTTGCCCGCACGGTATGGTTCAATTCGAAGAATTATCGTCTTAACCTTATGTGGGAAGGTGAAAAAATGTTTGTCCGCGACATCCATCTTTTCGATGAAAACCAGGAATCGCTCTATCTTAAGACCCCTTGCACCACCGATTACTGCCATTATTGGACTCTGCCCGTTGTTGACGGCAATGTGTGGAGCAACGATTCGGTGCGTGGCGCCATGCGGTTCTATAAAGTGCTTCCTGACGGGTCAAGCAAGGAGCTGGCTTTCGGTGAGCCGTCGATCAGCAATGATGGTAAGACACTTACAATATCGGTTCCCGTTATCGGTGAAGATGCCGGTATGGTTGTGACCTTGAACGAGGATAAGGCCGATTTCGCCATAAATTCGGCAAAAGGCGGCAAAAGTGTGTTGCCGTTCAAATGGTATGCCGCCATCGAGCATGCCCCTGCAGCCGAACTCCCGTTCGGGAAAATAGGCATGGATAAGGTAGAAGCCCTTTATAAGGGGTATGGCTATTCCTTTGGTGTTAAAAATGCTGTTTTTGCCGACGGCAGAACCACTCCGCGTAACCGGGAAGGTGCATTGCGTGCCGTGACCGTGACCCCCGATGCGTCGGCTTTCTCGCTCACTTTTTCAAAAAAGCAATAACCGATTATGAATTTCAAGTATATCGCTGTCACCACGGTTTTTTGCGTGGCATTGTGCGATGTGGCCGGTGCGGCATCCAAGTTGCGTCCGCAGCGTCTGCGCACCGAACATATGGAAAACCCCGGGGTGATTGACACGAGGTCTCCACGCCTGTCGTGGGTGAACACCCCGGCTTCGGAATCTGTCAAAAACGCTTCCCAAAGCGCCTGCCGCCTTGTGGTTGCCACCTCGGAGGAGAAATTGGAAAAGGGTGACTATGACGCATGGGACTCAGGCAGGATTCCCACGTCGCAGTCATATCTCGTGGAGTATGCCGGTTCCACATTGAAAGATGGCGAGGATTATTTCTGGCGTGTCATGGTGTGGGACAATGACGGGAAAGCTTCTGATTGGAGCGAGACCGCATCCTGGGGGATGGGATTTACCGATGCCGGCCGTTGGAAAGCCCGTTGGATCGGCGCACCCTGGCAGGGGGAAGCGCACAAAAAAGCCATTGACCCGAAGAAAGGGCGCCGTGATTATCCGGCACCATTGTTGCGAAAGGAATTCGCGGTCGGCAGCAATTTGGTAAAGGCGAAAGCCTTTGTGACAGGATTGGGTTATTTTGAGCTGCATGTCAACGGCAAGAAAGTAGGTGATGATCTGCTTGTGCCCAATTTCACGAACTATACCAGGCGTAATGACCTGGATAAATACGGGATTGTAATCGACGATAACTTTGCAGGTTACCGTGTGATGTATCTTGCCTATGACATAACCGGCATGCTTCGTAAGGGGGATAATGCCATAGGTGCCATACTCGGGAACGGTTTTTACGATGCTACAACCGGGTGGGTATGCCCGTTCGGGACACCGCGTTTCCTCTGCCAGCTTGAGCTTACCTATGCCGATGGCCGCACCGAGACTGTTGTGACCGACGACAGCTGGAAAGCCGCGCAATCGGCAATCATTGCCGACGGCCCGTTTGACGGGGAGGTTTATGATGCCCGTTGTGAAATTCCGGGGTGGGATACCCCAGGGTTTGATGACCGTGCATGGCCATGTGCCGCTTACCGACGCGCGCCTGACGGGGAGCTGACCGCCCATACCGCCCCTACCGACAAAGTGACGGAGACGTTCGCCCCCGTGGCATTGAACCGTAACGGTGACGGCTCGTGGGAAGTCTCATTCCCCGTGGAGCTTTCAGGCTGGATAAGGTTCAAAGACCTTAAGGCTCAAAAAGGCGATACGATAGATGTGAAATACCATTGCGACCAGCCCCTGGGGGTGCATCGCTATATAGCGGGAAAGGATGGGAAGGTCAATCATGCCCCCCGTTTCACATGGTATGTGTTCTCGAAAGCAACAATCAAAGGGGTGGAAAACCTCTCACCGTCGAACCTTGTTGCGGAAGCTGTGAATACGGAGCTGGATATAACTTCGGATTTTACCGCATCAAATGCGATGCTCGACACAATCAACACCATCTGGCGCCGCAGCCAGATTGACAATATGCACGGCGGGGTGGCAAGCGACTGCCCGCATCGTGAAAGGGCGCCATACACCGGCGACGGGCAGGTGGCCATGAACACCGTTATGGCTAATTTCGATGCCGCCGCGTTCTATCGCAAATGGATGCGCGACATGCGCGACGCACAAAACGTGGAGACCGGGTATGTGCCTAACGGTGCACCCTGGCAGCCCGGTTGCGGCGGAGGGGTGGCCTGGGGCGCTGCCATGAATGTGATGCCGTGGGAATTCTATAAGCATTATGGCGACCGCCGGGTGCTTGAGGAGAACTATCCTGCCATGAAAGCCCAGGCGGCATATATGTTGGGCTGGCTTACCGAGCATGGCACCATGCTAGCGCAGCGAGGCAATGACAATGATCCTAACCATACGCCTACATACTGGCTTAACCTCGGCGACTGGTGTGCGCCTTATGAATTGCCGTCGCAGGAACTGGTGCACACGTTTTATCTGTGGCGTTGCCTTGATTACACGGCACGTGCCGCACGTGCATTATCGTTAAATTCCGATGAGGAATTTTATGCCCGTAAGGCTGCCGAGGTGGCCGAAGCTTTCCATAAAAGGTTTTATAACCCGGAGGTGAAAAGCTATGGCGATTTCGGATCGAATGTGTTTGCCTTGGAGATGGGTGTGCCTGAATCATACCGGCAGGATGTTGTCGAGACATTTGCCAAGGAAATAGGGGAGAAGCATGGCGGACACCTTAACACCGGCATCTATGCGACACGTTATCTTTTCGAGCAGCTCGGGGCCAACGGGTTGAACGACCTTGCCTACGGGGCGATGACCAAACGGGGGTATCCCGGTTTCGGCCATTGGCTCGACCAGGGTGCAACTGTTACATGGGAAAAGTGGAACGGCCAGGATTCCCACAACCATCCGATGTTCGGCGGTGCGCTGATGTGGTTTTACAACACCCTTGCAGGGGTGCAGCCTGATGAGGATGCCCCCGGGTTCAGGCATTTCACGGTTCGCCCGGTGCTTGCTGCCGGTTTGCCTTCGGTGCGCTATGCCACGATGACACCGTATGGTGAGGTCGTGTCGGAAGTCCGCCACAATGGCGGTGAAGTGAGGATGAACGTCACGGTTCCGGCCGGTGCCACGGCCACGGTGATGATTCCGCTTCCGCAGGGTAGCACGGGTGCGACCGCCGGTTTTGCCGATGGGACCCCGTTGGGAAAAAGCGTTGTCAGCAACGGGTATTGCATTACTGAAGTGGGGCAGGGTTCCTGGGAATTTTTAGCGAAATAGTGCCAAAACAAATCTACAAGTCCGCATATATCGCGTCTCAGGGCTTTCTGAGGCGCGATTGTGTTAAAAACAGGTGTTTGAAACAAATATGCAAAACATTGGACGATTTGACAGCCGCCCCCATGTGGGACATATCTTAAATTTGCTGAAAATAAACCATGAAGATTTAAATCCCTTCAAAAGTCATAAAATCATCATACAAACAGGCGATTAACTTCATCAAACCCGGACGGCGGAAGTTTACCAATCCTTCTGTCGGATCCGAAAAGTCAGAATCTATTACCTTACCTAACAGTCATACAACATTTTATGCGACTACTGACAAACCTTAACGGACTGTTCCGAAGCGTGTTGTTGCTTTTGGCCATGCTGCTGGCACTACCTGCGGCCACTGCCCAAGGGCTTTCAAACGTGTCGGGAACGGTGACTGATTCGGCAGGGGAACCCCTAATCGGGGCTACCGTGCGTGAAAAGGGCACCAAAAATGTCACTGCCACCGATATTGACGGTGCGTTCAATCTCAAGCTCACATCGGCCAATCCGGTAATCGAGGTTTCCTACATCGGTTACGAGCCGAAAAAAGTAAATGTGACAAAATCCCCCCTGGCTATCGAGCTGTCAACTGCCGAATCGGCTCTCGACGAAGTTGTCGTGGTTGCTTACGGCGTCCAAAAGAAGGCCACGGTTACGGGTTCTATATCCACTGTCGACAGCAAGGAAATCACCAAAAGCTCGGCGCCTAACGTGGCGGCGGCGCTTGCGGGAAAGCTGCCCGGCCTGACCACAATCCAGACCAACGGCGCCCCCGGTAAGGACGAGGTGGAGATGTACCTGCGCGGTGCCGCCACTTCGAATGAAACCAAGCCCCTTATCCTGGTCGACGGGATTCCCCGTGAAACCATACGTGAAATCGACGCTAACGAAATCGAGACCATCAGCGTGCTTAAGGATGCTTCGGCAACAGCCGTGTTCGGTGTCCGTGGTGCCAACGGTGTAATCCTCATCACCACCAAGCGTGGTGAGAAGGGTGCGATGTCGGTTAACGCTACGGTGCGTTATTCATTGCAGTCGTTTGCACGCCAGCCTTACCACCGTGATTCGTGGGATTATGCCCGCCTGCTTAACGAGGCCCGTGCCAACGAAGGTGCAGGTGCCGAGTTCGAGGATTATGAAATCGCCTTGTTCGATATGTGGCGCGACGGTAACGGCCCCGAAAATCCGGCGCTACGTTACTGGTATCCCAACACAGACTGGGCTGACATCTATTTCAAGGATCATTCCTCGATGGTGCAGGCCAATGTGAATGTGTCGGGCGGCAGTGACAAACTGCAGTATTTCGTAAACGCAGGTTATGTTTACCAAGGCGGTATGTATAACACAGAGTCATCCAAACAGCTCGGTTATGACTCGCAGGCCAAGATGAACCGCTACAATCTCCGCGCCAATATCGACTATACTTTCTCCCCGATTGTTAAGGCTTCGCTCGATGTTTCATCATATATCGAGAAGGTGAACGGCACTAACGGCGACAACAGCACCGTGTGGGGCGATGCGATAACGGCACGTACCACTTCGCCCGGCCCTCTGACCCAGGCGGGGATGTATGTGCGTGGCGACGGTACTGACGAATCGGGCAATGTGTTTGTTCACCCGGTGCGTGCAGGCCAGGTTGTACACGACCCCGTGCAGACGCTTCAGAGCGGCTACGGTAATATGAACCGCAGCGGCTATATGCTTGAAACACGTTCGGGCCTCAATGCCATAGCAACCCTCAATGTTGATTTGGAACGCCTGACCAAGGGCTTGAGCCTGCGCGGGATAGTTTCGTTCGAATCGCGTGGCCGCAACCGGAATACCGCGCTGAAAGGATTCGTGACATACAAGTTCGACCGCAAGCCTACGGCGGTGAAAGTCGACGGGAATGATTATATCATAAATCTGCCCGACGGCCTTACAACAGCAAGCGGCGACAATTACATCGCCCATCCGATTTATACCTTCGACGGCGACAATGAAGAGGATGACCAGATTTCGCTGAACCGCTCAACTGGTAGCTGGTGGTTCCTCAACATGCAGGTGCAGGCCAACTATAACCGCACGTTTGCCGACAAGCATGCCGTGACCGGTATGGTCATGTTCCAGCGTGATTTGCGTGAGAATGCGGGTGGTGAGATTCCTTTCAATATGATCGGTATGGCCGCCCGTGCCACTTACGCTTTCGATTCCCGCTATCTTGCCGAAGTAAATATAGGTTACAACGGCACCGAGCAGTTCGCCCCGGGACACCGCTTCGGTTTCTTCCCGGCATTCTCGGCAGGCTGGGTTGTAAGCAACGAGAAATTCATGGAGCAGCTTCGCTATAACAACATCCTTACCAAGATGAAGCTCCGCGCTTCGGTTGGTAAGGTTGGTAACGACGGTCTCGGATCCGACCGCTTCCTCTATCTCGACAAAATCGAGCATGCCTACCACCCGTCGAATATCCCCTCGCTCGGAAACGGAGGGAAAATCGAAATCCGTATGCTCGGCAATCCCAATATCCATTGGGAAACTGCATGGAAGCAGAATTATGCAGTTGACCTGACGCTGTTCAATAACCTCGACCTTACGTTTGACTATTATATCGAGAACCGTAGCGATATCCTGATTTCACGCAACACGGTGCCGATGATTTCAGGTCTTGACAAGAACCAAGTGCCGCGCCTTAACATGGGTAAGGTAAAGAACCAGGGCTACGAACTTTCGGCCAACTACCGCATACCCATAAAGAATGATTTCTGGGTGAGCGTAGGAGGTAACTTCTCATATAACTCCAACAAGGTTGTCGAGGCCGACGAGGCGTTGCTGGGTGAAGATTATGCATACCGCACCCGCACCACAGGTTATTCGCTCGGTCAGGATTGGGGTTATCTGATTGACCGTTCGGTCAACCCGGCAACCGGGCAGGATGGTTCGGGCTTCTTCAATTCAAAGGAGCAGATTGCCGATATGAATCTGAAATATGAAACCGGCGGCGGCACACCGCAGCCAGGCGACTTTATCTACAAAGACCTTAACGGTGACGGTATTATCAACGACCGTGACATGGCGCCTATCGGCTATTCCAATATGTTGCCGAAAATAAATTATGGGGTGAACCTCGCCGCGCAGTTCAGGGGATTTGATTTCTCCATCCTTTTCCAAGGCACAGGCAAATATTCGAAATATTATTCGGGTCGCGGTATCTTTGAAGAGGAAGGGTCGAAATACTATCCCGATATGGTCGACGGGCGTTGGAACGAACAGCGTTACCTGGCGGGTGAGAAAATCACCCATCCCCGTCTGGCCAACTCCGGTTCGGTCAGCCACGTCAAAAACGACTATTATATCATGGATGCCAGCTACACACGCTTGAAGAATGCCGAAATCGGATATACACTTCCCACCCGTATAAGCCGCAAGGCCGGGATGAGCAAGGTGCGCGTGTATGCCTCGGGTGATAACCTTTACACCTGGCAGCATCTTCACACCGACAGTTTCGACCCCGAACAGAAAAATATCCTCGACTACCCGGTTATGCGCACATGGAGCTTCGGGCTGAATGTGGAGTTTTAAAGGTGGGAGATAGGAATCTGTGAGATTGATGCCGGGGGATGCTGAGAGACGGATTCTGTGGATGGATTCTGTGAGACGGGATGCTATCTGTGAGACGGGATGCTATCCCGTCTCTACAAAAGGTAGACATGATTTCTAAAAACAATATAAAACAAAGAAATGAACAAGTTCATAAAATATATACCAATGGCGGTGATGGCATTCGGCTTAGGCTCCTGTGCCGATGATCTCGACATCACCCCTGACGGACGACTGACGATGGATGAGGTATGGAGCAATGCCGATTACACCGAATCGTTCCTGTCATCGGCATTTGACCAAATACCGAAAAAACATGTGAATTACTATTGGTTCGACAACCTTCCTTCGGCTCTGAGCGATGACGGCTGGAGTTGCGACGATGTGGAGGGTGTAGGCCCCGTCCTTGCCTATAAAGGGCAGGGGAATGCCGAGGAAAATATCTTCGACCACCATTATATGGATGGTTTCGACGACCGTTACTGGGAAAGCTACTGGCGTGCAATCCGCAAAGTGAACATGTTCCTTGAGAACATACCCACGGCGGCTGTGCGTAACGAGGCTGCAAGGTCGCGTATGATAGCGGAAGCCAAAATTCTCCGCGCCTATTATTACCTGCTTCTTGTAAAATGGTATGGCGACATCCCCATCATCCTTGATGTTCCTGAATTTGAATCCGATTTCGCGGAATATCCCAAGCAACCGGCCTGGAAAGTGCTTCAGGCATGCGTGGATGATTGCGAGGAAGCGCTTGATAACAGCGAGGTGCCCTGGCGTCTGGCCAACCTGAGCGAGCGTAACCGTATGACCCGTGGCACCGCATGTGCCATCATATCGCAGGCTTCGCTTTTCGCGGCTTCGAAACTTTATTGCCATGGCGAAGATCTCTGGCAATATGCTTATGATAAGAACAAAAAGGTTTACGATCTGCTTGTTGCCAACGGTTTCAAGCTCTACACCGACCTTCAGGACGATCACTACAACAGCGCATATGCCGAGCTTTTTGTAGGCTCGCCGGGTTACCCTGTTGAGTGCGAACGAATAATGGTGGGGCGTCCTGAGGTGCCGAACCAGCCTAACTATTGGGTTTGGGGCATGCCGATTCAGAACAACTACCGTGCCGGAACCGTGCCGACACAGGAGCTTGTCGACTGTTTTGACGTGCTCTCCACAGGTAAAAACGTGCTCGACTACTATCAGCCTTACCTTGACGAACAGCATCTGAAACCGAATTTCAATCTTGAATCGGGCTATGCGCTTACTCCTGAAAAGGATGACAACGGCAATGTGTCGGGTTATCGTGAGACAGCGCCTTTCCGCGACCGCGACCTCCGTTTCGAGGCGGTGTGCATCCACAACGGTTCGACTGTATATGTTGGTGATGCCCGTTCCACCGTCACCACCTATTCCGGCGGCAACTGCGAGTTGCGCGACAATGCCCGCAACTATACGCGTACTGGTTATTACAACAACAAATTCCGTCAGTGGTACAGCTGTGCCAACAAACGGTCGGCTGACGGGGCATGGGTATATTTCCGTTTTGCCGAGGTTATGCTCAACTATGCCGAGGCTGCCGTGGAGAAGGGTGACCTGCCCACAGCCATGCGCCTGATTAACGAGGTGCGTCACCGTGCCGGTTTTGCCCCCGAGGTAGACCTCGACCCCAAGGGCGACCGCGACCTGGCACGCCTGATGCTGCGCAAAGAGCGCCGCACCGAATTTGTGTTTGAAGAACACCGTTTCTTCGACAACCGCCGCTGGACTGCCAATGAGGAAAACATCGAGTGTGAGAAATATACCACCGGCATGAAGGTGACCCGCAGCGGTATCCGCTACAGCTACGAACGCTTCCTGGTAGGCAGCGACGGCTCTATGCCGAGCAAGCTTTCCTATGAGGCCAAATGGCATTTCCTCCCCATCCCTCTGAGCGAAGTCCGCACCCTTGAGGAGAAAACAGGTAAGAAATGGCAGAACTACGGGTGGTAATCTGATGACCTTAACATCTAAAACACAGCAAAATGAATAATATAACCAAATATATTGCATTCCTTGCGGCCTCGGTTGCCCCGTTTGCGGCCACAGCCCAGGGAACCCCGGCAACGGTGGCCGAAGAAGCTGCCGACAGCACGGTGCGTGAGGCGACTGTAGAGGTTGCCCTCGGGGAGGTGGTGCCTGCATGGAGCTATACAGGTTCCGTTGCGACCGTTACTTCCGAAGAAATCGATTATTGGCAGACCTCCACTTTGGACGAAGCCCTTATCGGCAAGCTGGCCGGATATTATAACAACGGGAGTGTCCGCGGCCTGAGTTCCCCTAACGGGGAGGCGTTGCTGGTGGTGCTTGACGGTGTGCCTGCCCCCACGGTGACCCTTTCGTCGCTTGACCCCCGCTCGGTGGAGTCTGTTTCAATTCTGAAAGATGCCGCCGCCAAGGCACTGTATGGCCCGCTGGGCGCACAGGGGGTGTTCCTTGTCACTACCAAAAAAGGGCATGCCGGTAAGACCACGGTGCGTGCACATGCCAATTTCGGTTGGGAAGAGCCGACCACCAAGGCACAAATGTCAAGTGCCTACACCTATGCATGCCTCCGCAACCAGGCTCTCCGTAACGACGGGCTTGCCGAGCGCTATACATCGCGCGAACTCGATGCGTTCCATAGCGGCAAGGGAATCGATAACGACTGGCGCAAGCTCTATATGAATGATTTCCGCCCCGTGCAGAACTATAACATAGAGGTTGCCGGCGGTAATGACCGCACGCAGTTTTATGTGAATGCCGGTTATTCCCACACAGGGAGCCTGTATAAGGCTGATTTCAAGGAAAAATACAATCCTGAGCAATACCAGCAGCAATTCAACCTTGTTTCGAACATACAGGTGAAGATGTTCAGCTTCCTGAAAATGTTTGCGGCAACCAACGTGCGTATCGGGCATGACAATTATTCCCGTGGCAACAATGACGGGGGCGGCATCATACAGTCGCTTTACACCACACCCCCTACGGTTGAAAACGGCCTGGTAGGCGGCAAGGTGGTTGCTGACGAGAATTTCCCAAATCCCATCTACGGGCAGATTAACTACAAGGGTGTGAACAAAGTGACCAACACCGATGTAAATGCGCATTTCGGGCTTGATTTCGACCTTGGTTTCCTGACCAAGGGGCTTACCGCCCGCGCTATGGTGGGGTATAACTCCGATTATTCGGGAACCAGGGAAGGGACGTATGACTATTCCCGCTGGGTGCGTGATGAAAATGGCGAGCTTGTGCGGTTCGGCACCGCCAACGACAACCCGCTTTCCTGGGGCAAATCTTCGTCGATGCTCTATTTCATGAACTTCCAGGCTATGGTGCGCTGGCAGCGTGAGTTCGACGACCATTCGTTTGACGCGTTCGTGAACTATCTCGGTGAAGACCGTCTCGGCAAGAATGCCACCCCTGCATGGCTTCTGCCCTATAACCGCATCCAGCTCGGCGGCCATTTCAAGTATGGCTACGGTAACCGTTATTTCGTGCAGTTCGATTGCACCTATGCAGGTAACGAGCAGATGCGTGAGGGTAACCAGTTCCATTTCTCCCCGACGGGGTCGGTGGCATGGGTTATTTCTAACGAGGCGTTCCTGCGTGATGCGGAATGGCTGAACCTCTTGAAGTTACGCGCATCGTTCGGCGCATTGGAGTATGATGTGCTGGGTTCGATGCCGAGCCGTTACCTCTATGCTTCGGAATACCGCGACCAAAAGGGCGGGCCTATCGACAATATCTATACCGGCACACTCCTTGGCGAGGGGGTGCTCGGCAACCCTTCAATAAAATGGGAAAAATCCTATCAGCAGGATTATGGTTTCGACCTTTCGGTGCTTGACAACTCGCTGACCCTCAATTTTGATTACTGGCGCACAAAGCAGCGCGACGTAATCTACCAGGATATGACCGTGCCTTCAATCAGCGGGATTTCCCCCGACCGTCAGGCTTATTCAAATATCGGCAAGACCTCTGGCGAGGGTGTCGATTTCCAGGTTTCCTACACCAAATCGCTCCCCTATGGCATCGGGCTTACCGTGACAGGGGATTTCGGATGGAACCGCAACAAAGTGGAATATGGCGCCGATTTGGATTATTCGGGACTGGACTATGCATATGCCTACCGTAAAACCGGTTATGCTATAGGCCAGCAGTGGGGATACCTTGTTGATTATTCCAATGGCAACGGTTTTTATAACTCACAGGCCGAAATCGACAAATCAGGGTTGGTTTATGACGGCACCGCCCCCCGTCCCGGCGATTTCCGCTACCGCGACCTTAATGGTGACGGACGTATCGACGAGGCTGACAAAGCCCCGCTCGACGGTGTGAAATCCGCTCCGTCGATAAACTACGGTGCATCGGTGAAACTGACCTGGAACAACTTCGACCTTTATGTGTTCCTGCAAGGCGAAAGCGGTCGAAATGGTTTCTATAACGGCCTCGGGGTCTGGGAAAACGTTAGCCAGGGTGTGTATATGACGCACCACCGTCAGTCGTGGACCCCCGAACGCTATGCTGCCGGTGAGGCCATAACCTATCCTGCGCTTACCTCGACCACATCGTCGAGCCTTGCCGCCAATGATTTCTTCACCTCAAAGGCCGATTTCTTCCGCCTGAAAAACGTAACGTTGGGCTATTCCCTCCCTGCCAAGTGGATGAAGAAAATCGGCATGAACCAAATCAGGTTCTATTTCACGGGTCAGAACCTGCTTACGGCTACGAATCTGAAATTCAAAGGTATCGACCCGGAACGCAGCAGCATCGACAATTTCGTGTTCCGCTCGTATAACTTCGGTCTCAACGTATCATTCTAAATGCACGAAAAGCAATGAAACTACTAAAATATATGCTTATGCTCGCCGCAGGGGCTGTGGCCTCCACGGGATGTACCGACATCACCGACTATCCCGACGGGCGTATGGATTTCGAACATATCTTCCAGAATCCCAAACTTGTAGGCGGCTATATGAACGCCTGCTATGTGGAGGGTGTCAACGGTTACGGCGATTTCTTCGGCGACAAGACCTATATGGCTTCTGTATGCGACGAGGGTCATGACACCGACGATGCTACAGGCGGCACCATGTACCAGTGGAACAACGGCTTCGTGACGCCGTATATGACCCCGTGGGAACATGCCTACACCAATGCAAGCGAGATGCGTACACCCGAATGGAACTATTATTATGCCATCCGCCGGTGCAACATCATGATTGACCGTGTGGAAACGGCCACTATCCGCCTCGACAGCGAGCGCGAAAGCTATCGCGGCGAGGCGCGCGGGTTGCGTGCCTACTATTATCTGCGCCTGATTAAGAACTACGGTGCGGTGCCTTTGGTGCTCGATAACACTTCGGAAGCCGTTGACGACTGGAGCGGTGCCCGCAAAGCCACTTTCTCCGAGATTGCAAGGCAGATTATCAAGGATAGCCGTGAGGTGATTGAAAAGAACACCGCGCTAGGATGGACTTCGGGGGCATCGGATGCCGCAATGAACCGTTGGAACAAGGCGATGAGTGCCGCAGTGATGTCGGAAGCCGCGCTTTATGCCGCTTCACCGCTCAACAACGACGGCACGCTCGACTGGGCCGAGGCTGCCGGTATTTGCAAAGAGGCTCTCGACCTCTGCCTGCAGAACGGTTACAAGCTTGTTGACCGCCTGCCGGAGGGTGATTTCGCAAAGAATTCCTATAATGCCTACGACCATTTCTTTGTTTCGGCTATCGATGCACGCGGCACTAACGACACCGAATCGATAATCTACACCAAGCGTCGCTGGGATGCATGGCAGTATTGCGGTCTTCCCACCACCGAAGGCCAGAGCCGTGCCGGTTCATGCCCGAGCCAGGAACTTGTCGACAGCTACGAGACCCTCCAGGGTGAGATGCCGGTATTGGGATATCAGGATGACGACCATCTGCGTCCCATCCTGAACCCGAACGCACAATATGACGAACAGAATCCATATGCCAACCGCGACCCCCGCCTGATGGCCACACTCTATTATCATGGGGCGCGCCTCCTTCCCCTTGAGGAAGAGAACCTGGTGGATGTGTCGGAGGGTGGTAACTGCATGGTGTCGCCTACGTTGGTGCGCTACACCCGCACAGGTTATTATATCCGCAAATTCTCGGCACCCACATCGTCACGCAACGGTAACAACGACGGCTGGATGCGCACCATGCGTCTTGCCGAGCTTTACCTGAACTTCGCCGAGGCTGCCAATGAGGCTGCCACGGGGGCTACCGCTCCCGACGAGGCGGTTGATGCGGTAAACGCCGTGCGTGCCCGCGTGGGGATGCCTGAAATACAAAAGGGTATTTCGAAGGATGAATTCCGCACCCGTGTGCGCAACGAGCGTAGGGTGGAGCTGGCCTATGAGGGTCATCGCTTCTATGATGTGCGCCGTTGGAACATCCTCAAGGAAACCGACAAGGTGGTTACCGGCATGAAGGTTGTGAAGGATGCTGACGGTAACGATACATTCGAACGTTTCGTGGTGTCGCACCGCAACGCCTGGGATGATAAATGGCTCCTGTTGCCTGTCCCCGGCGAGGAGGTAGCCCGCCTGTACACCCAGACCGGAATCAACTTCCAGAATCCCGGCTGGAACTGACAGGCGCCACCACGCACGGTGCCCGATACGCGGGTTCACGGTTCACGGTAGAGACGGGATAGCATCCCGTCTCACAACAACCGTTAGTTACGAAGGGTGTGCTGGTGGTTGGGGGAACGGATGTTATCGGGACGGGGATGGGAGACGGGATGCTATCCCGTCTCTACCGCGCCGCCGGTTGAAATACCTTTCAAAATTAAAAATGAATGATGCCATGAATGTGATAAATAGAATAGTGATTGGATTGGCTGTGGGTGCCGTGGTGTTGCCGGTGGCGGCTGAGGATGCCGTGACATGGGATACCTGGCCTGACACGTGGGTGGCGGTTGACGAACTCGGCCGCGAGGTCGCTTCGTCAGACGGCGGTGTAACCCGCGACGGAGTTGACGAAAACACCTCGGTGGGTATGTTTTACTACCTGTGGCACGGGCAGCATAACGACTCACGGAAGGATATAAGCGTGCTGTTACAGGAGAATCCCGACAATCCCGACTGGGGTACGGTGGGATATATGCACTGGGGCAGCAAACCATGGCTCGGCTATTACAATGGTGGCGACCCTTACGTTATAGCCAAACATATCCAGATGCTGGTTGATGCCGGGATTGACTGGCTGTTTTTCGACTGCACGAATGCGGAGATTTATCCGGCCAATGTGCAGGCTGTTATTTACGAGCTTATCAACCGCGACAAACTCGGCATGAAGTATCCTAAACTGGCCTTCATGGTGCATTCGGCCCCGGCCGGTACGATGACCAAGATTTATAACAGGTTCTACAGGACGAAACCCGAATATGAGAAGTTCTGGTACAAACTCGACGGCAAACCGCTTGCACTGGCGCCGTTGGACGAACTGGGTTCGGCTTCGGATGAACTGAAGGGCTATTTCACTTTCCGCAACTCATGGGCCTGGCGTCAGAAGCAATATAACCTGCCCAAAGAGTGGTCATGGCTGGAATATTACCCTCAGAAACCTGGATGGGCGAATAAATATGACCCGGAGTCGTTGATGACCCGTAAGATGAACGAGCAGATTTCGGTGAGTGTGGCACAGCATGCCACCACAAAGGTCGGCAAGAGTTATCACAGCGGCAAGCAACCCGCTATTGATAAATACGGCATGTGTAAGGACACCCCGCGCGGGCTTTATTTCCAGGAGCAATGGAATGAGGCTTTGAGGGTTCGCCCGCCGGTGGTCATGGTGACACAGTTCAACGAATGGATTGCCCAGCGGTTCGTTATCAACAGTACCTCGCAATATGGCGATGTGCGCCCCGGGGCTACGGCAAAAATCGGGGAGAGCTATTTCGTCGACGTGTACAGCCCGGAATTCTCGCGCGATCTTGAGCCGAGCGCCCACCCGTCGGTAAGGGATAACTATTACCTTCAGTTGGTGTCGAACGTGCGCAAATACCGTGGTGTGAACAAAATCCCCGTACCCACAAAGTCCTTTTCGATAGTATTGCAGGGCGATTTCTCGCAGTGGGATGCCGAGACTGTGGAATTCCGTGATGACAAAGAGGATTGCGTCTATACTTCCAAATCGGTGCAGACCCCCGAGACTTTGGAGCGTGAGACCAACGATATAATCCGTGCGAAGGTTACTAAGGATTCGGACTTCTATTATTTCTATGTAGAGACCATGGAGCCTCTCACACCGTTTGAAACATCCGACCGCTGGATGCGCCTGCTGATTAATTCGGCGTGCGATTACACCAAGGGTTGGCATGGCTACGACTATATGGTTGCAAAGGATGAGGCCACCGGCAAATATTCGCTGATGAAGAATGCCGAGGCAGGGAAATTCGAATGGAATACCGTAGAGGCAGTTGATTTCCGCGTGGCCGGCACCCGGATGCATCTTATGATTCCACGCACCCTTATCGAGGGGCATGCCGGTGTTGAAAAGGATTTCGATTTCAAATGGGCGGATAACATATCGGGTGACAACCCCGACATCATGACGTTTATTTCCGACGGCGATGTGGCGCCTAACGGGCGTTTCAACTACCGTTACAAAGGTTCGCAGCTTAAGAGCGAGAGCAGCGCTGTGGAATCGGTGGTCGCTTCCCGTGAGATGATGCCGGAGATTAACGCCGTATCCGGCGGGGTTACCGTGCGTTTCCCCGGCTGCTGCGGTAAGACCGATGTGGATGTGTGCGACACTCTGGGGCGCCGCATCAGAAGCGTCCATGCCATAGGGGAACAGGAAGTTTTCATCGCCCTTCCACAAGGGATGGCGGTAGTAAGATGGGCTAATGAATCAGCCTCAGGCAGCAAGGCCGTGGTGGTGAGGTAGCCGGGATAACAGACATTACAAATCCGACATAATAAACCAGGAACGCCCTTAAAAGCGCTCCTGTGGCGTTTGTGGTGAGGTTTGTGCATATTTGCAACAAATGACGTTTTTTTTGAAACACCGGTGCAAACAGCAGTATGCCTCGCGGTGCTAAATTTGCCATACGCTTCATTATCATTGTGCAAACATAAATTTAAATAAATATCAATCCATGAAAAGATTTACTCTTGCTGTCGTTGGATGTGCCATGGCCTTAGGTGCGATGGCTCACCGCGATGTTTATTTTACCTGGGAATTCGGTAACGATGAGAACCTGGGGCATGATTCCTGGTCATATACAGGTGCGATTTTCGAACCCGGCACAGCCGAACCGATCCTTATAGCGGATGGTTCATATTCGCATGGCGGCGGCTCGTCGGTCATGCTCAAGCACGACCAGCGTTCACATGGCGAGCGCGTGATGTCGCGTGTTTCGGAAGCCCGTCTGAGCCTTATCGCCGGAACCGAGGCCGGGGGAGCAGCCCACGTGACCCCTTCAATCGTGCTGAAGGATGAGGAAGGGACCACCCTTACCTTCAAATTCGCCACTATCGAGGATAACCTTGACAAGACCCAGGAGCTTGTTTCGACTTCCGTGTCGGGCGATCCCTCCGAGCTTGGCCGAATCAATGAGTTTTCCATTTATTTCGACGGTGTGCAGGAGGGTGAGATGATTGCCCCCCTCCGTGTAGTGCTTACAACGGAATGGACTATGCCGACAGTTAGCAGCTCCCGCAATGCCACCACTGTGAGATATAACCGAGGCCCCGGCAGCGAGACTGCCGCCCCTACCACCACGGTTGAAACCGGTGTGACCTATATCCAGGCTGAAGACTTCGACGAATCATGGATTAACGGGCGCCTCGGCCATAGCTTCACCGGTGCTTCGCAGGATCCGAAACGTCTCTATGCCGAGGATCAGGATGTGAACATCTGCCGTGAAACTTCGGTAACCGACGGTTCTGCATGGTCGCGTTGGGCTGAAAACCACGGACGTGTGGTAGGCAACCGTTGGGCTGACGGTGGTTCGGGCTATATCCTCTACAATTTCTGCCCGCGTGCCGAAAGCGACCTTTACTTCAAGTTCTATGGCGAGTATAAGAACCCGAGCGACCCCAAGGACATCACTATTACCCTGGAAGAGGGTATGAAGAGCTGGGGAGCATGGTGCGAATATACTTTCGATGTTGAAGAGGACTGCTATGTTGACATTTCACTGAGCATCGCTGCAAACCGTGCTGCCTATGAACCTATGATGAGTTCTGTACTCGGTTGGTTTGACGACAAGGATAAAGGTGGCTGGGAAATCGACGGTTATCCCGATAACACATACATGGAACTGCTTGGTTTCAAATATCTTCTCGAAGTTGACGGTGTGAAGCAACGCACGGCATGGGATTGCGCCCCGCAACTTGGAAAGGACGGTGTTGCCTTCATCCAGAGCATCAAGGACCCCCGCACATGGGTAGATACCCGTGACGAGGTCGACGGCCAGAAGCTCAACAGCTATTACCTGCCCGTGTTCCCTTATGCTTTCTGGGCAGATGATTCCGAGAATACCGGCATGTGGGGCTGCGGATGGCTTTCATATTACAAAGAGGATATGATTAAGACTTCGGTTGAAAAAGGCATTATCCCGAAGGAAGTTGCCGACAAGTATGCGCATCCCGACTACATGAATATCAAGCTGACAAAGGGTCGCCACACCATCAAAGTGCAGAACTGCGGCGGTAACTCCTGGTTTGATGAAATCCGTATCGTGGCCAAGAACGGCAGCGGAAGTGTTGAAAACGTGTTATCCGACGGATTTGAAGGGGCTTACGAGGGAACTCCCGTTTACTTCGACCTCCAGGGTCGCCAGGTTGCCAACCCGTCGAACGGTCTTTATATCGTGAAGCGCGGCAGCACTGTGACAAAGGAATATATCCGCTGATCCGGCAATTATTATGCTTCATATTTACCGATAAGGTTATATTATAGTCGACGCAGCGTCAAAATCCTGGATTTTGACGCTGCGTCTTATTTGTTGTCAGGTGGATGGATCCGCCGTCAGCCATGGTTGCGTTGAAACACCTGCGAACTGTTCGGTTGTGTCTCATCAGATTAATGGATGCCTGCCATAAATTGCGCCCTATAACTCGCAAAATTTGCGAGTTATAGGGCGCAATTTATGGCAGGGTGAAGCAACGCTATGGCCGTATTTTTATGGTCTTAGCATCCATTCGTAAACAGGAATTACCTCTATGATTCCTGCGGGAGTTTCTATGGACTCTTTCTCATCATAGGTTACAATAGTCATCTGTTTTAATGGCATTGCCTGGGCGAGAGCTGTGAGGGCGGCGATTTCGCGGTTGCGTGTGCTTTCTTTATGCATCGAATCGCAGACCTGTATGGCATGCGCATCTTCCCACAGCAGGAAGTCGACTTCTATGCCGTTATGATAAAAACAGGTCTCCTTCCCGGTTTGATTAAGCGTTAGAGCCACGATGTTTTCGAGAAGTGAAGTTGTCGGGTCGAACAGGAAGAGATTCAGCAACCCGTTATCGGCAAAATAGTATTTCTTATTTGAAGCGCGTTCGGCTATTTTGGCTGCATAATTCTCGATTTCAAAAATGAGGCAACTGTCTTTTGCATAGGAGAGGTAGTCGGCTACGGTTTCGGATGAAATTTTGGCACCGACCGTTGACATTATATTTGCAAGCCTTGTAAAGGAGCTGGGTTGTTTCACACTTTCGGCCAGCTTTTTTACAAGTATTTTTACTGCCGAGGCATTACGTATGTTGTAGCGCAGCAGTATATCTCCAAAAAATATCTTGTCGAACAGGTTTTGAAGCCATTGACGCCTTATGGGTGGTTCTACGTCGGATAACTCCGGGAGGCCGCCGAATTGGAAATAGCCGGTGAACTCGCGTGCTATTTCATGACGTTGTGGTGAATTAATCCAATTTGCTTCGGGTTGAATGCCGTGTGCATTAAGAAATTCCCTGAATGAATATGGGAATATGCGTTTGACCATAAACCGTCCTCCAAGAGAACCTGCAATCTCCGTGCTTAACATCTTTGCATTGCTCCCGGTGATATAGACGCGGTATTTTTGGTCGGCAAGGCGGCGTGCGAAATGCTCCCATCCGGCAACAACCTGTAGTTCGTCAAGAAAAACAATAGGTTTGTGGGGATACATTTCGGCATAGCATTCAAGAATCATGTCCAGGTCGTTGAGCTGGATGCCAAGCAAACGTTCGTCCTCGAAATTGAGGAGTAGGATTTCATCGCGAGAATGTCCGTCTGCAATCAAATCGTTTATTTTTTGATATAGCAGATAGGATTTTCCAGAACGACGCAAACCTACCAAAACATAGTTCAGATTGTTTGAAAGCGCTATGTCGCGTTTAATGAAATTTATTTCCTGAGGCAATCGTTGGTATTCTACGATAAGCCTCTTTATTAACGTTTTATCCATAGTGTCGATTATAATCGGTGTAAAGATAGCGATTTTGTCGATTATAATCGACAAAATCGGCATGTTTTTGCCGGGTATAATCGGTGTAGGGGTTTTTGCAGTGGTTTTGAAGGTGTTGCATTTGTTCCAAATGCGGGTGTTGGAACAAATGGAGGAAAGAATGAAACGTATTTGCGCACGCGAGGAGGTGATGGGGTGCTAATTTTGCCAGCGTAAAACAAGACGCGGCATGGGGCATTGTGCTTTTTTGCCGTTGCCATGAAAACGAGGGACGGGTAGAGGGAAGCCCCGGCGGCTCATTCCCCGCTAAACCAACTATCACCAGGAAACGCAACAAATATTAAACTTTAACCAATAAGATTTTCACCATGAAAATGAAATTTACTCTTTTATCGGCGGCTGTAGCGCTGTTCGGCCTGAATGCCGGGGCGCAGGCATTCCTGAAGATTATGGAGCCGACGGAGGATCTTACTAAGATTCTTACGCTGTCGAACAGCACAAAGGTCGAGGCTAAGAAGCTGCCCGGCCTTGCCATCCAAGGGTCGACCGACCATAAAAACCTCCTTATCCCCGGAGCGGAGTTCAAGGATAACATCTATGGCAAATACGGGCCAGATGAAAAAACTATCGGTGTGTATGCCGACGGCAGCAAGGAATTTATCCGTTTCCGTTATAATGCCGGTAACAAGGGGCGTAACGGAGAGTCGCGTCAGCTTAACGCTGTGACAAAACATGTGCCCGAAGGCTATAACGAGGGATATGTTAAATTCGTGGTGGGGCCTAAAGCCGAAGGTGCGGCTTCCGACCAGCTTGTGCCCCGTTTGGAATTTGTTTCGGCTAAGGATGCTGCTAATGCAGATGCCACTTACACTATGACATTTGCGTTCGAACCTGTTACCCTTACCGAGGAGACCCAGGAATTCGAACTTGACTTTACAGGGGTCTCAGGCGATTATTTCGCGGAAGATGGTTCTGTAAAGCCGTTCAAAATCGCATATGTGGATTTTTATGTCGACGGTGTGGCTCCCGGCCAGTTCGTGGCATTTGAGAAATTCGGTGTTGCAAATCGTTCGATTCCCAAGGTAGGGTTCGATACCCAGTCGACCCGCTCACTCGGTTTCTGGGGTGAGCAGGAAGTGCTGCCCGGAACTATCTTTATCCAGGCCGAGGATTTCGACGAAATGCGTGAAGGAGAAGATCCCACATTCGCAGGCTACAGCCTTGGTATGGGTGACCAGTGGACTGACGGTTATGGTTATCCCAACCGCCCCGGTACATCGTCACATTGGTATGCCACCGATTTGAGCAAGGTTCGTATCGACAATGCCAACAACAAGTGCGGTGGCGCTGGTATCTGGCAGATGAACCCCGGTAACTTCTCTTCGAAAAATGACCCTGCTTCAGGATTCGCCCTCTGTGGTATGTCGAAGGTCGATGGCGGCTGGGGCACCACCTACGGCGGCGAATATATGGACGAAACCTCCAACCTTATCACTATGGAGCAGGCTATCGACGGTTTCGGCACATGGTTTGAATATACCTTCGAAATGGAAGAGGACGGCTATGTTGACATCTCGATTGCGGCAACCTCGCACGCTGCGTTCTATCCCGGCATCATCCAGGGTGGCACACGTGCAACCGGCGGCGAATACACTACTGCCTATAACAAGCCTCGTGAAGAGGGTGGTTATGTTGTGGAGGGGCTTGACGATGACTTCCTCAAGCTCTACGGTTTCTGCTACATCCTTTCGTTCGACGGTAAGGAACAGCTCACAAACTGGGAAGGCCGCGGTATGCCTAATCCCAAAACCGGCGCTCTTGACCCATTGGCCTATGTGAATCCTTTTGAATGGACAAGCACCCAGCAGGATGATGGCAATGGCAATCTTGTAAACAGCAAGTTCCTCCCGATTACCCCTCCTTACCCGTTCCATAACGGTGGCCAGCAGTGGCATCCCCTTTACCGCAGCGACGTTCTCGGCCGAATGATGATTGAAACTTATGATGACGGTGCAGGTAACCAGCTTGAATATGATTTCAAGAAGAAATGCGATGAACTCACAGCCGAAAACGGTGAAGATTATTTCGAAAAGAACTTCAAGCATCGTCCTGACTACATCGACATCCCCTGCTCGGCAGGCAAGCACACTATCCGTGTGCAGAGCACAGGTGGTGCTACCGTATTCGATGAAATCCGTATCACCGCCCACAAGGAACTCCGCAACCCGTCGTCGGGTGTTGAAAACATCGCTGCAAAGCGCGTTGCCGACGAGTTTGAGGGCGAACCCGAATATTTCGACCTGCAGGGCCGCAAGGTTATGAATCCTGCCAACGGTCTTTACATCGTGAAACGTGGCAACACGGTGACCAAAGAGGTTATCCGCTGATTGCACCCGCGATAACGGCAGTTTTTGCTGCCGACACAGCCGGGAGGGGCTTATCCCTCCTCCCGGTTTCAAATCCCCCCGGTCAGGGTGGAAACGATTTTGATGAATTCAAGTAGAAATGAGATTAATCAGCGAATGATTGATGCAAAGTAGAAATAAGTGAATGAATTGATTAATATGTGCGCTCACTGCAAATATGGTCTCTAATTTTATTAGGAAAAATGTGTTTTAATAGGTAATGGAGTTACCCTCCGCGGCAGCCCTCCGACGAGAGAGCCGGGTGGCTGCCGGGAGAATCTCCCTAAGGTAGAAAAGGGTGCCAAATGTGGCTTATCGCAATCACGATAAGCCACATTTTCTATATTAGTTGGTTCGGTTGTGATGATGGTTGATGTGTTACTTGGTGCAGATTAAGCCTTATTTTAGATGCTTATGAGTTATTTTATATGTTTATGAGTCCTTTTCTCAGGCAGAAAAGGACCAAAAGGCCTGGGCGCTGGGTGAAAAGGCGACGGAGGGACTTAGCCACGGGGAAAGGGGTCGGCGGAACTCGCTGCGCTCAAACACCGCCTCCCTGTCCCTTTCCCCTGTGGCGTCCCTCCTGCCTTTTCACAGGCGCCCGCCATGCGGATACGCCTGTGTCCTATTTGTTACAGGTGTTTTTTTTGTTCTTTTTTGCAGGTGTTTTTGCTGTGGTGCCTATATGGCGCATATTTGTGTTAAGGATATAGATGTAATGGATTTGGATGATGGATGTTGGGATGGAGCGCTTCATTGTAAGGGTGGGATGGACGTATCCGGATGGCGGGCGCCTGCCTTTTCACCCAGCGCCCAGGCCTTTTGGTTCTTTTCTGCCTGAGAAAAGAACATCTCAAGCATGTAGTTGAAAAGGGGATTAAGAAATGGGGAATCTGACGGTAGTGGAATATAATCCTCAGAGGTGAGTGGCAGGAGGTAATAGCAGGTGGGAATGGTGTGTGTGGATTTGGTCGGGGTGGCGGAAGGTGATAAACCTTGCGGTTTGGCCGCAGGTTTATCGCCGGGGTTGACGTGCCAGGGCGTCTTGTCTGGCGATGGTGGCGAGCTTGTATTGGGCGTCGAGCAGGGCCCAGATCAGACCGGGGTGGCCGTCGCGGAACCCGCCTTTGAAGAGGTAGGCGTGGAGGAAGCGTGCGAAGGGCTTGAAGAGGTAGGCAAAGGCGTTGTAGCGGCGGGGGCCTCGGCGTTCGACTTCGCGGGATGTGTAGCGTTCGAGTTTTTCGAGTCGCGATTCCACGGTGTTTTTAGCCAGGTGAATCATGGCCAGTTCTTTGCGGCGTGAGGGGATAGAGCCGATGCGCCCTGCGATGACGGGTTTGGCATGTATTATCGGGGGCCAGTCGATGGCATCGCGGCGTGCGAAGCGGGTTATGTAGTTGGGATAGAGGCAGTGCATTTCGCACCCCATAAAGTAGTTGCGCAGGGGGAGGCGCAGTGCGGCCGGTGGATTTGGTGAGGATATGAGTTTGTAGAGGTAATCGCGAAGGGCGGGGGGCACAATTTCGTCGGCGTCGACAATCAGCACCCATGGGTTGGATGCTGCCTGGATGGCTGCGTTGCGGGCTGGTTCGCAGATTCCGCAGCGTTCGAAGTCGATGATGCGTGCGCCGTGGCGTGTGGCTATGGCGCGGGTTTCGTCGGTGCTGTGCATGTCGACGAGGATGATTTCGTCGAAACCGTGGAGGGCATCGAGCACCTCGTCGAGATGTTCGGCGGCGTTATATGTGTTGAGGACCGCAGATATGCGGGGCGGTAGGGGAGAATCGGGCGAACCCGCCTGATTACATGACCCGGAGGTGGGAGATTGTGATAGGGAGAGGGAGGGTTGGGGTTGCGGGGAGGTAGTATGGGTCATCGTGGTTGGTCTAGAAGGGTGAGTAGGCGGGAGATGGATGTGTTTATGTCGAAGATCCGGCAGTGGCTCCGGGTGGCTTCGGAGAGGCTGCCGCGCAGTGCCGGGTCGGTGGCGATGCGGAGCATGGCATGGGCCATGGCGTCGACGTTGCCTGGCGGCACGAGGATGCCTGCGTTGCCGTGGCCGAGGATTTCGGCAGGGCCGGTTGGGCAGTCGGACGAGATTATCGGGAGTCCGAGAATAAGGGCTTCTGCTATTGCAAGGCCGAAACCTTCGTATTTTGATGAGTGGACCAGGGCGAGGCTTCGTGACATGTAGGGCGCGGCATCGGGGCGGAAGCCGAGGAATGTGACGTAAGGGGTGATGCCGAGACTGTCGGCGAGGGTTTCGAGACGGCTGCGGTCGCGCCCGGTGCCTAGAAGCCACAGGTGGGGAAGGGTGTGGGGCGCTGCTGAAAGGCTGCGCATGAGCGCGTAGGCTTTCAGCAGCGTTGTTATGTCCTTCTGGCTCTCTTCGAGGCGGGCAACGGAGAGGAAGTAGCCTTGCGGCGGGGGGATAAGGGCAGCGGGGAGTTGGGCTGCGGCTCGGCGGCGCAGGGTGTCGAAGTTGTAACCGTTGTAAATCCGGGTGAATTTGTGGGAGAGTTCCGGGAAGAGGCGGCGACCCTCGTCAATCATTGCATCGCAGATGAGCGCTATGGCGGTGTAGTGTGCCATGCCGTGCATCTGCCGCATGGTGTGGCGCCTGTTGCGGGCAAGGTTTTCGGCTATGCTGAAATGGTAGAAGCCGACAACGGGGACGGGGCAGCGGCGCAATGCGGTGTAGAATGTGGCGTCGAAATCGATAACGGCATCGTGGGAGGCAATCAGGCGTTGCAGACGTCGTGACGATGTGAGTTTGCGGAGAGGGTTGAGGATGATTTCGTCGTAGAGTTTTATGGCGGCAGGAAGCCTGCGGGTATGTTTGGCTTTGCGCCAGCGGGTGAGACGCGGCGCATCGACGAGGTATTCTATCCGCACGCCGTGGGGGATTTTGGGTAGATGCACCTCGAATTCGTCCATTTTGATGCCTATGGCCAGTGTTACATCGAATTTGCCGAGGTCGATGTTGCGGAGGTATTCCACCAGGATGGTGTCGATGCCGCCGTCGAGGAGTGCGCATATGAGGAAAAGCAGTCGTTTCTTCGGGGTCATGGCTGCATGTGGGTGAAGTTGAGGTATTTGTCGGCTTCGTAGAGGGCAATCAGCCTGCGGCGGCGCGATGACGCGCGGGGCGACAGGCGGTCGAGGTTGTCAAGGATTTCGGCGCGGTGTGTGGCAAGCACCTGCGGGAATTTTCCGAGGCGTTTCCACGTGCGCCCGGCAAGCATGGCGCGGGCGATGGGTGGAAGTGACAGATAGTGGGCCACGCGCACCATCACAGGGAGCCCCTCGATGAAATAAAGCCCTGATTTGGATGCTCCGGGCGACACTTTGGCGGAGTGCTGGCGGAAGTAGTTGAGTTTGCGCCGCACCTCTATTGCACCCCCGTTTTGAGCCATGTTCACCCAGAAGAGCCAGTCGCCGCAGTAGCGCATGCTGAGTTGCACATCCTCGATTTCAGGCGCCATGGAGCGGCGGAACAGCACCATCGAGGCGTTGTAGACGTCGGCAGTCCAAAGGAGTTTGCGCATTGTCAGCAGGCGGCCTGTGTAAGTTTCGGTTTCGGGTGCTCCGGGGCGGTAACAATCCCAGTCCATGCCTGGGATAGGGCGCCCGTCGGCATCGACCATGTGCGAGCCAGTGAAAGCCATTGCCGCCGAAGGGTCGGCATCGAGCAGTGGGACGAGGGTGGCGAGAAATTCCGGGTCGGCATAATCGTCGCTTTCGGCAATCCATACATACCGGCCGCGGGCAAGCGCCAGCCCGCGCTTCCATTGTGCGAAAGTGCTCCCCGAATTTTGTTCGTTAAGCACGATGCGGCTCACCTTGGGGTGGTGGCGGTAGGATTCGATTATCGTGGGGCTGGAGTCGGATGAGCAGTCGTCGAGCAGTATTACTTCGAAATCGCCGAACGTCTGGGCCAGCACGCTGTCGATGCGCTGCCGCAGGTATGGCTCGTGGTTATAGTTCGGGATTATGACCGACACGGCAGGCTGTGAGGCCGATGCCGTAGGCGGTGTGGCTTTGTGTGTGGTGCTCATGGTGGGGTGTTATTGCCGTTATTAGCCATGACAAAGTTAGGGGTTTCGTGCGAACCGTGCAAGTTGTGGGGTGCCGGGCCTGCAACAGGGGGCATAGGCATCTGCGGGAGCGTGTCGCCCAGGTTTGTGAGGCGTGGGGCCGGAATGAATTCGGGCGATAGGATGTCGCGTTGCGGATTGTAGCAGGGGGTTGATATGCCTCCGAGACCGATGAATGTGTTGGCTATGTCGGCCAGAGAGCCGGGCCGGAGGGCGGCACGGCGTATGAGGTTGGCATGAGCCGGATGCCGCTGCATGTAGAGGTCGGACATCCATATGAAAAACGGGATGGCGAACTGGTGCGCGAGGAATTCCTGCATCATTCCCGGTGCAGGAGGTTGCCGCAATGCAGCGTCGCGGTAATCGTAGATTTCCTCGCCATGGTCGGAGAGATAGACCACTATTGCCTCGGTGTGGCGGTAGCGGCTGATGATGTGGCTAACAACGCTGTCGTTGAAAAGAGTGGCGTTGTCGTAACCGGCTATTTGCTGTCGCCGTTTGCTGTCGAGCCATGGTCGGCCCGGATTCGGGATGTCGGCCGGAGAGAACACGTTCCATTCCGGAGTGTCGGGATAAGACGGCCATAGGTGCTGCCCCTTCAGATGGTAGAGCGTCAGCTGTTTGTGTGGCGCCACAGGATGGCGTGCCGCCACGGAGTCGACAAACGAAAGGTCGTCGGTGTGTTTCTGCGGGACATACAGGCTGTTGTAGCAGTGCTGTGTCATTGTTTTCGACAGCATTACCGCCGACAGCGAGAAGGCCCAGATGGAAGAGGCGTAGGTGAGTTGATTGTCGTTCAGCTCCACTCGGAATCCGGCCCGGCGGAATATCGAGGGGAAACTTATTGCCGAGTTCCAGCGGTTGCCGTCGCCGGAGGGATTGACCGACAGAATGGAGCGCAGCGACAAAGATGTGTGTTTGGCGAATGCGGCCATGTCGGCGAATGCCACGAGGTTGCCGCGCATAGCCTCCCGGCAGAGGCGCGGGTTGGTTTCAAGTGGATATCCGTAGATGCTGCTGTGGCTTCGTATGAACGATTCGCCGATTATGCACACAACCTGCAGGGAATCGGAGGCCGACGTGACGGCGTCGCCCTGTGTCAGGAAACTGTGCTGAAGCTCCTCCCAGTCGCGTTTGTCGTTTTTCATCAGGTTAACCGATTGCAGAGCGAACAGAAGCCGGGAACAATTATCGGTGTATTCCTGCAGTTCGTCATTTCTGACCACCCACCGTTCGAGGCAGGCGCTGGTGTCGGAACGGTAGATTCCTGAAATCACAATGGCACTGCGGATTCCCCAGGCCGTGATGGCGCAGATGAATATCCATGCAACTGTGCGGGCTGATTTCCTCCACCCGAACGATGCTATCCGGCGGTTTATGATGGCGGTGCGGCCGTTGACGGCAATGTAAAGCCCCAGCAGGATGGCAAGCGCGGCCAACACCTCCCAGAAATATCGGCTTGATGCCAGCAGACTGGCGGTGAGCCTTGTTTCCTGCATATTTGTTTCGGCGGCGAGAGTGAGCAGGGCAGGGGAAATGTGCAGTCCCCAGATTCCGAAGGCGCATCCCTCGGCGACGAACAGAGCCGATGCGGCGGCGATGCACAGCCATCTGACTGTGGCGCGGCACAGTCCTAGAGGTATTGCCGTGAGCACCAGGGCTACAATATATCCGATAAAGGCTCCGTTGCCGAAACGGGAAATCCATGATACCGGATATGGCGCCATGCTTGAAAAATGGTGGAAAAACCAGTATCCCGATGTGCCGAGCAGCATGGCGACGAGCAGAATCAACGGCCACTCTGCTTTGAAGGCTCTGAACATGGCGGATGATATAGCCTTCGGGATGGATGTGAGGAGGCGGGAGTGCTGTGGGGAATTGTGGGATATGTTGTGCATCAATGACTGCTTCTGAAGTGAGGGGGAGAGGCTGGGTGCGTGTGGTTCCCCAGTTGTTCAGAGCGCAAAATTACGAAATTTCAGGCAAACCATGTGTGGTGCCGTTCAGGAGTGTTGTGTGGCGTGTTCCCCCGTGGAGGCTTTATCCATGGCTTTCATCCGTTTGATAATGCGGTGTGAGCGCCGCAGAAACATGGCGCATACGATTTCCAGCCATAAAGAATGATGCCGCATATAGCGGCATGACGCTTTTACCGATGCCGGGATTTCCGGGGAGGCGATCATTCTGTTGACAAAGGCGTTATATTGCTCCATGAAGCTCTGTGGGTCGTCGAGTTCGTGGAGCCGTTTTGTCAGGCTGTAGGCATACAGAATCACCGGGGCATAGCGATTCTTTCGGGTTATTGTGTGGAGGTACTCGTTAAGGATTTCCATCATCGACGAGAAACTGCGGTCTTTTTTCCTGACTTCCATTATGGAGCCGGGGTTGCGATAGTAGATATATGTAGGTTTGCCTGAGAATGCGATAGAGCCGATTTTGTCGCCATGGATGTAGCGCCAATGCTCGTCCTCGTGTAGGATACCATCCTTGAACCAAAGGTTTAGCCCTACAAAGAAATCCCTGCGGAACAGCTTGTTCCATGCGGTGACGGGGATGTCGGATTTGATGTGTTCCGAAATCCACTCCCGGTCGTCGCAATATTCCGGGAAATCATACAGCGTGCTGTCGAGGAAGCGGTAAATATCGTCGGTCACCACCAGGTTGCCTTGAACCACATCCACTGCCGGATGCGCCTCGGCAATGCTGGCGAGGGTTTCGATGCAGTCGGGAGTGATGGCATCGTCGCTGTCAAGGAAATAGAGGTAGTCGCCCGAGGCATTGCGCGCGCCTGTGTTTCGTGCGGCCGAAAGCCCCCGGTTTTCCTTGTGGCCTACAAATCTGAACTCAATCCCGCCGTTGTAGCCTTTCAGACACTCCCGCACTGTGGCCATGCTGTTGTCGGGAGTGGCGTCGTCGACAAGGATACATTCCATGTCGCCCCGCCATGTCTGGGCTATGACAGAATCAATACAACGCCTGATATATCGGTCGACATTGTAGACGGGTATGATGATTGATATTTTCATTTGATAGGTGGGCAGAGGCGATAATACAATATTGCAAAAATAGGGAATATTGGCTATTTTTGCAATATAAACAGGAAATTCGCAGAAATGTCGCACAATGATATCATAGCCCGGCTCAGGTCGGTTGTAGGGAGCGTGCTCACTCCACTGATCGATAACGATTATGTTTATCTTGATTTGCCGTATTATGAAAACCTCGGGGATCTGCTGATATGGGAGGGAACCCTTAACTTTCTAAAGGAGACAGGGCACAAATGCCTTTATTCCACCGACAAAGATAATTATAGGAAGCCGAAGCTTTCGCCCGGCAATGTGATATTGCTTCAAGGCGGGGGTAACTGGGGGGATATATGGCCGGAGCACCATGAATTCCGCAAACGTGTGATTGAGGATTTTCCTGAAAACCGTGTCATAGTGTTGCCGCAGAGCGTGCATTACGACAATCCGGCATCGCTTGAAGCCGATGTGGAGTTTTTCAGCCGACATAGGTCGGTGGTAATCTGTGTGCGCGACAGCGATTCATTCAGAATCTTGTCGGAGGCGTTGCCCAACCGCATCCTGCTGGTGCCGGATATGGCATTCTGCATTGACACCGACACGCTGAAACCCTGGCACCGGCCGTGGGGGAGGCGTATTCTCTATGCCCGCAGGCTTGACAAGGAGATGCCTGCCGACCTGGATGTGTCGGCAGTGCCGGCGAATGCCGAGATGCGCGACTGGCCGATAATCGAGAATATTCCACAGGCACTGTTCCGGGTTCTTCGCCACAGGCTCAGGCGTTTGCGCCGGCCATGGAACCGTTTCGGGCAGAAACAGGCCAACAGTGAGACAGATGGCTTCTGGCACGATGTGATACGCCCCGCATATCTGAGGAATGCGGTTGATTTCGTGGGGCGATATTCGGCAGTTTATTCCACAAGGCTTCATGTGTCGATTCTCTCCATTTTGATGGGTAAGGAGTTGCATGTGCTTGATAACAGCTATGGCAAGACACGGAAATTTCTTGACACCTGGATTCCTGACTGGGAGAGAACGCTGGCTGAACCGCAGCCGGAAAGTGAAGCCGATGTGTCGGAACGTGAGCTGCCGGGTTCGTTTGAGCGTTATCTTGCCGAGGATGTGGAGATTATTCGATACAGGCAGGTTGAGCAGGCTTTTTGTGACAGCTGGATAAGCAACCGTTCGGCAAGGATGATGCTTGAGGATTTCGTCGGGCTTTATCCGCAGTCTGAATATGTGCGTAAACTCAGATGGAAGTATCTGGTGCGCAGGGTGCTCGGTATGCACCGGTACCACCGGTGCAATTTCAGCGACCGGTGCGGCGAGGTGTATGCTGCGGGGAATAGTGCCGACGGGAATCGTGGGGTGCTGCTGCTTTCGCCTGAAATGACATCGACCCCTGCCCCGCTGGCGCTTTTGGATATGGCTGTGGCGCTGAAGCAGGCCGGTTACTCCCCTGTGGTGGTTTCGTTGAAGGGTGGAGAGCTGCTCAAGGAGGCCGAGGCTGCGGGGATTCCGGCGTATGTTGACGCTCTGATGCGCTATGATTTTTTGAGAACCCGCGAGGTGCGTTACCATTACGCGGGCTCGTTTGCCGCGGTGGTGTTCAACACGGTGGAGATGATGCGCTATGTGGAAAATTTCATCGGATTGCCCTGCCGCAAGACGGGATGGATTCACAAGACGACGCAGTTATGCGGGGAAGCCGACGGGCAGGCGGCGTTGGCGCAGTTTGCCGTTTTTTTTGACCGGATCTGCTGCACGAGCGATTCTTTGCTGAATGAGGTGTTGCAGCATGGGGTTCCACGGGATAAAACCGGGATATTAACTCCGGCGGAAGTGGCATGGAGCGGGCAGTCAGGACAGTTCGGTTATATTCAGGCGATGATGTTGCCGGGGCTTGAACCGCCGGTGGGACGGCAGAAAAGGTGACTGTGATTGCCTGCCACAGTCACAACCGCGCATACAGGCCGGCAGTTCCCGGAAAATGATTAACTTTGCTGTTGGAAACAAAATGTATACATAAGTAAGTTATTAAAATTATTACGCACATGATTATCAATGAGGCTTTATATTATCGTCGGAGACTTTCCGGCACTTTACCCTTTATTTATCAGTTGTGTAGCTCGCTACACTTCTTCTTCATCGAGCGAAAATCACTCGAAAATCCTTCCACCGATAATATAAAATAAATTTTGTGACTTACTTATCAATGAGCAGCAATACACCTTCGCCGAGAGTATCCATAATAATTCCGGTTTATAATTCCGAGGCTTTTCTTGCGGCAACGCTCGATTCCGTTCTGGCTCAGACATACACCAACTTTGAATTGATTCTGATAAACGACGGCAGCACCGACGGCACAGGCGCGGTGATAGACCGGTATGTTGCCCGTGATGCCCGCATTGTGGCCAGAACCACCGTGAATCAAGGGCCGTCGAAGGCGCGCATGGAGGGTTTGGCAGTGGCGCGCGGTGAATTCGTTTATTTTTTCGACAGTGACGACACTATGCTGCCTGATGCCGTGGAGTCGCTGCTTGCCGTGGCCGATGCGACCGGCGCCGATATGGTGCTCCCCAAAATCATTTTTAACCAGATTGACGGACGCAGTTCCGAATCCTTCGGACTGACCGCCCCGGTTGTGAGCGGACATGAATATCTGCGCGAGGTGCTGTCGGGACGAGGCTATTGGAGCCTGCTTATTCTTGTGCGCCGCACGTTGATTGATTCAATAAGTGACTGGTCGGAGGGGATGAGGCTTGGTGAGGATGTGATATGGAAAACCCAGCTGTTGCTTGGCACCGAAAGGGTTGCCGGAGTTGACCGCCCCTGCATGATTTACAATGAGCGGGCAGAATCGCTTTCGCACGATGTGGTGCGCAATAAAGAAAAATTCCGCGATTTCCAGCGCTATGTGGCATGGCTGAAAAATTGCATCACGGCACACGGACTCGACGACTATATGGAAGAGGCTATGGCGCGTTTCCATGTCATGAATGTTTGTCAGCAGTTGTCGTGGCGCTTTGTTGACGGAGTTGCTGAAGAGCTGATGGAGATTTGCCGTGATATGGATAAATATCCTGATATAATCAATACTGCCGGCCGTAGTCGGTATCGGAAACTAATCAGGGCATTTAGATTTGCGCGATGGTATGGTCTCTTGAAACTAAGATTTTATATTGCTATCGATAAATTATAAGAAATGCCAATAATTGACAATTGTCCGTTGGTGTCAGTCATTATGCCTGCGTATGGTCAGGCTGAATATATAGCTGAATCATTGGATTCGGTTATAAGACAGACTTACGGCAACTGGGAGGTTATAGTGGTTGATGACGGATCTCCTGACAATGTAGCCGGAATAGTGGAGGCATATTCCGTTTCGGATTCAAGAATCAAGTTTTTTCATACCGAAAACCGCGGGGTTTCGGCGGCGCGGAATTTTGCCGTCAGGCAAACTTCAGGAGAATATATTCTGCCATTGGATGCCGATGATACGATAGAGCCGACATATCTGGAAAAATGTGTGGCACGGTTTGTTGAGTATCCTGAAACCGATGTGGTGTATTGCATGTGGCGTTTCTTCGGAGAGACAACTGAAACACCTAAACTCAAGTATAATAACTATGCGTCGTTGCTGGTCAATAACAGCATCTTTGTCAGTGCGATGTATCGTAAATCGCATTTTGACAGTGTTGGCGGATATGACGAAAATATGCGTCAGGGGCTTGAGGATTGGGAATTCTGGATACGTATGTTGCATAAAGATTCAGTTGTCAGCCAGATTCCAGAACAATTGTTTAATTACCGTATAAAGGCACGGTCTCGAAATGTCGATGCACAGAAAGCCCTGTCGGCTTTTGAAATAGAGTTATACATTCTTGACAAGCATAAAGAGCTTTATAGTGAAATGTTTGGAGCTCCGATAGATTATTTGGGCATGGCATTGCGTCTCAGGAACAAATACTACGGGGTGTGGTATAGGCGGATATGGTATCGGTTGTTTAAACGCCTTGATATCTTCAACCCGAGAACTCCAAATACGTGAGTACAGGCCAGTTATCAGAGCCAATCCTGATTGCTGAGTAGTTGCGAGGTACAAATGGATGGGGTTAAATATAAAAAATGGTCTGAAAAATTTTTCAGACCATTTTTTATATTTATATGTGTTTTGTGAATCAGGCTTTGGAGGCGAGGGGGGCGGGGGTATTATAGGTGCGGGCAGCGAGTTCTTTGTCGAACATGTAGAGCCCGTAGCCGTTGTCGCCGATTTTTTCGAGGGCGTCGATGAATCCGCGTGCGGTTTCCTCTTCCTCAACCTGCTCGCTGATGAACCACTGGAGGGTGTTTTGTGTGGCGTAGTCTTTTTCCTCGACTGCGATGGCATAGATGTTGTTGATAAGTGCCGTTACCTTCTGCTCGTGGGCGAGGGTTGCTTTGAAGGCGTCGATGGGCGATGCCCATTCGGTGTCAACCCCTTCGATGGGGGCGAGGAGCACTTTGCCGTCGCGTGAGTTGATGTAGTTCATGAAGATCGTGGCATGGTCCTGTTCCTCTTTGAACTGGATCTGGAACCAGTTGGCGATGCCGTTGTAGCCTTTGTTGGCGAAGTGCATCGACATTGACAGATAGAGGTAGGCCGACCAGAATTCGGCATTGATCTGGGCGTTTATAGCCTGTTCTACGTTCTTGTTAAGCATATTTTTAGATTTTAATTGGTTTACAAGCTGTTGTTGTGAGGTTGTGTTCTGACGGGGGCTTTCTGCAACGGTGCCGTTATCAGAACTTGTAGGCGATTTTGGCGAGGATGTTGCAGCCGCCGAAGTGCTTTATAAACACATAGTCGGCCGTGAGGCTTAGGCGGAGGGTAGAGGTGGCTGCTACACCGATTCCGGCGCCTAGGTTCAGCCCGAAACGTGTAACGCGTGAGGCAACATCAGGGTTATTGTCGGTGGCAGTGCCTTTATGGTAGTTCCAGCTCGAATAATTTATACCTGCCAGCGGGAATACCTCCCATTTTCCGGCAAATGGGAAAGGGACCTGGGCGTTGAGGTTGATCATGAGCGCGTCGACGCTTTTATGGCGGAATACGTAGTTGACGCTCGGCGCCAGCCGGAAGTTTCGGTTAAACCGGTAGGTGAATTCGATTCCTGCAACTGCCGATTGGTTGTAGGTTATATAGCCTGTTTGCAGGCCGAGGGTTTTCTCTCCTGAATATTCGTCGGCTGCGGCTGTAAGTGCAGTGAATGCAATTGCTGCTGATAGCGCTGTCTTTAGTCTCATCGGTGTGAAAATATGGCATGAAAATCCTTGCCGAGGACTCCCGGCAATCGGCCTGATGTCGGGCAAAGGTAACTAATCCGAAGGATATAACAAACAAAACGGAAAAAATCCTTAACTTCGCGATGTGAAATTGCTGTATCGTGTATTACGTTTTTTCGTGGTTATAGCCATCTGCCTGGCAGTGGTTGTTCCCGCGGTCACCTACGTGGCCTTGTCGGTCACGCCGGTTCAGCAGCGCATAGCCCGCCAATGTGAACGCAGTCTGTCGGAATTGCTCCATTGCAGGGTCAGCATAGGGGGGCTGGGGATTGTGCCGTTTAACCGTGTGGTCCTGCGCGACGTGGTGGTTGAAACCGCTCCGGGCGATACGGTGCTTACAGCCCGGCGGCTAGGTGCGGGCGTGAGATTGTGGAGCCTTGTGTCGGACGACCCGGTGACGGTTAATTACGTGGAGTTGACAGGCATGGATGCGCGCCTGGAGAAGGCTTCGCCCGGGGCGCCGCTCAATATCCAGCCGATTATAGATGCGCTTAAGCCCAAAGACCCGTCGAAACCTTCCACGGCATTTGATTTGAGGATAAACACGGTGTTGCTCCGTTCGTCGAAGGTGAGCTACGATGTGCTGTCGGAACCTGGGGGTGATACGTTCAACCCAAACCATGTCGCGGTGTCGCATCTCCGTGCCGACATAAGGCTTCCGAGGTTGCGCAACAACGATTTCGTTGCCAATATCAAGCGTATGGGGTTTGTGGAGCGGAGCGGTTTCCGCCTTGAGAACCTTTCGATGGAAGCCCATGTTGCGGATTCGCTGATTTCCGTGCGTAATTTCGCATTGACACTTCCTGAATCGAACCTGCTTCTGAATGATGTTTCACTCCCGCTGAACGGCCTGGGTTCAATAGTCCGTTCGCTTGAAACGGAGAAGGTGGAACTGGCTGTCGCCCCGGGAAGCCACGTGTCGCTGTCGGATTTTGCGCCGTTCGTTGCCGGTTTCGATGATGTTGCGGATAAGATAGACATACGCCGGTTGGAACTGTCGGGGAATCTTGCCGAAGTCGGTTTCAATGTGTCATTAAGGGGCAGCAGGGGGTTGAAGGCCGACATTGCCGGGATGGCGCGCGACATACGGAACCGCACTTCGCGTGTGTTGTCGGTTCGCAATCTGTCGGTTGCTGCCACGGGTGAGGAGATAGGGAGGATTGCAGGATGTTTCAAGCCTTTGGACAAAGGTGTGGTGCGTCTGTTGGACGATGCAGGCGCTGTTGCCGTTTTCGGTGACGGGGGGATGACCGGGGGGAGTTTTGATGCCTCGTTAGGCATTTCCACTGCCGCAGGGGGGCTTGATATACTTGTACGAGGCGCCGTTGACTCGAAGGATGATTTTTCGGCATGGGCGGAAATCACCACCTCCGATGCGGTGAACATAGGCTTGCTTGCCGGGAATGCAGACCTCGGTGAGGCCGAAGGGGTTGTGACGGCTGAAATTGCGTCGCTCAAGGGCAGGTTGTCGGGCAGTGCGGAGGTCAATCTCGACCGCATACAACTTAAGGGATATACATATTCCGATTTCGCTGCCGAAGCGACTTTGGAAAACAGTATGGTTCGTGGCCGGGTCACGCTTGACAACCCGGATGCGGCTTTCGACCTCAGGGGTGTGTGGTCGTTTGCGCATGGTCATAAACTGGTGGAGTTGCAGGGGAGGGTAGACCGTTTTGTGCCGTCGGCACTCAACCTGTGGGGGAAATATCCCGGTGCTTCGGCCTGTGCGCTGGTAGATGTCGCCATGGCAGGCGCGCGTCTCGACAACATGACCGGCTACATCACCGTGTCGGATTTCAGGTTTGCTCCTGCCGTAGGCCAGCCGTTAGAGCTGCACAACCTGCATTTGTCGGCTGATTCGGCTTTGGTGACCCTCAGGAGCGACTATCTCGACGGCGAGGTGCGCGGCGAGTATGATTTCCCGCACATAGCGGCCACAGCACGCGACATCCTGTCGCATGCATATCCCTCGCTGACCGGGGGCGAGATGCATCGCGAGAACCAGTCGGGGCGTGTCAACGACTTCACATTCCGTTTGACTGTCAAGGAAACCGAAAAACTTGCCGAGTTCTTCCATCTGCCACTCAGTGTGATTTATCCTGTTTCGATTGCCGGGGAGGTCAGCGACCTGACGCACGACATGGCTTTGACGCTTGATGCGCCATTCCTGCGCCAAGGCACCAAGCTGATTGAGGATACCCGCCTTTCGGCGTTTGTAAACGGCGCCGACGGCAGCTCCGGGTTAGACCTTACGACCAAAGTGCCGACTAAAAACGGCCCAATGACATTGCTGACTCAAAACACGGGCAACCGTGACTACATACATACCGGGGTGTCGTGGAAAATCGACCGTGCCCGTGCCTATGAAGGTTCGGTAGGCGCGGTGACGACATTCTCGCGTGAGGATGCTGCCGACCTGGCAGGCGGTGTGGCTGCGGGGGTCGATACCGATACCCGTTTGGTCACACGCATAAACCTGCTTCCCGGCAACCTTACTTTCAACGATTCGACCTGGACGGTGAACCCTGCCAAAATAACCGTGACAAGTCCGGGGGATATATCGGTTGAGGGCATCAACGTGCACAGGAGCAACCAGTTTGTCAAAATCGGGGGCACGGTGTCGGCTGATGCCGCATCGCTCCTTACACTCGACCTTCGCAATTTCAGCCTTGATTACCTTTTTGAATCGCTTGGGATAGATAAGGTCATGCTTGGTGGTGACGCTTCGGGCACGTTCTATGCCTCACGTCTTCTGTCGTCCGAGCCGGTTTTGGAAACCCCCGGTCTGCATGTTAAGGGGATAAGCTATAACAAGACCGTTTTAGGTGACGCGGTTGTGAAAAGCCGTTGGGCGGCTGAAAACAAGGCCATTACTCTTGATGCCGAAATCGACCAGGAGAAGGGGCGGCGTTCGTTTGTCGACGGTGCCATTTTCCCGCTTAACGATTCGCTCGACATCACATTCAATGTCGACCATGCCAACGTGGGGTTCATGCAACCCTACATGGAGGCTTTTGCATCCGACATAACCGGGCACGCATCGGGGCGTGCACGCATTTTCGGGAATTTCAAATATATAGACCTCGAAGGGGATGTGTTTGCCGACGACCTCAGGTTGAAGGTGAATTTCACAAACACATATTACACCGCCACCGATTCGGTGCATTTCCGGCCGGGGCTGATTGATTTGAACGGTATTACGATTTACGATGTGGAAGGGCATGCCGCCCGGCTCAACGGCTGGGTGAAGCATGTGTTTTTCAAGGAACCACGGTTTGAGTTCGGCCTGTCGGGCGCCCACGATTTCCTGTCGTATAACGAGACACCCCGTGAAAACCCTGTGTGGCATGGTAAAATCTACGGCAACGGGTCGGCCTTTGTAAAGGGTGAGCCGGGGCGCATAGACATTTCGGTGGATATGGCCACGGCGCCGCGTTCCACATTCACATTCGTCCTTTCCGACCAGGAGGTGGCCGACGAGTACTCGTTCCTCACGTTCCGCGACAAGGGGAAACTTTCGGGCGAGCTTGCAGACACTGTGCTGTTGCACCGCGACACTTCGATGGATTTGGTCAACCGCCTTAAAGCCATGGTTGATGCCCACAGCGATGATGAGCCGTCGGACTACAACATATCGCTCCAGATGCGTGTCACCCCCGATGCGCAGATCGTGCTGGTGATGGACCCTGTGGGTGGCGACCGCATCCGTGCCTACGGCAGCGGCCATCTGCGGATGGACTACGGGTCGGCCAACAGCGATTTGAAGATGTATGGCACCTATACGCTCGACCGTGGGGACTATAATTTTACGTTGCAGGATGTGATAATCAAGGATTTCACAATCAAGCCGGGTAGCGAGATTGTGTTTAACGGCGACCCATACGGGGCGCAGTTGAAAATCCAGGCCGTTTATTCGCTTAATGCCAACCTGAGCGACCTCGATGAATCGTTTTTGCAGGATAAGGATTTGAACCGCACAAATGTGCCTGTGCATGCCTTGATGAAAGTCAACGGCGACATCCGCCAGCCGGAAATAACCTTCGACCTTGAATTCCCTACGCTTACAACGGATATATACCGCAAGGTGCGATCCATTATCAGCACCGACGATATGATGAACAGGCAGATTATCTACCTGCTGGCCCTGAACAGGTTCTATACGCCCGAATATATGACGTCGACCACCAAGGGGAACGAACTGGTATCGGTGGCGTCATCCACCATTTCGTCGCAGCTCGGCAACCTGTTAGGGCAGATTTCCGACAACTGGAACATCGCCCCGACCTTCCGCAGCGACAGGGGGGATTTCTCGGATGTAGAGGTCGACGTGGCGCTTTCGTCGCGGCTGCTCAACAACAGGCTGCTTTTTAACGGGAATTTCGGCTATAGGGATAATAGTTTGAACTCCAACCAGTTTATCGGTGATTTCGACCTGGAGTATATCCTCGACCGCGAAGGGATGTGGCGCCTTAAAGCCTATAACCGCTACAATGACCAGAATTATTATTTGCGCACGGCCCACACTACGCAGGGTGTAGGTGTGGTTCTGAAACGCGATTTCGACAGTTTCTTCTCATTCCTGCGGGCATTCAGGAAGAAAAAGAAGGAGTGATGTCGCGGTGGTTTTTTCCTTAATTCCTTTGATTTTTATCCGGCTTTTTCGGAATGTCCCGGCCTTGTGGGAAAAGTCAGGATGGCTTCGGTGACCCCGATATTGCGCATCACAAAAAAAGCGCCTGCCGGTAGGGCGGTTTTGCGGAAAAATGAGTAATTTTGTGGTCTCCGGCGTGGAAGGCCGGAAACTTCCTTCATTTGATTAAATTCCCAACAGAATGAAACAACTTGAACATCTCCTTGCCGAGAAACTTCTGAATGTAAGTGCTATCAAACTTCAACCCGATCTGCCTTTCACTTGGGCTTCGGGATGGACTTCCCCGATATATACCGACAACCGCCGCACCCTCTCCTATCCCCAAGTGCGCTCGTTTATCAAAACCGAGCTGTGCCGCACGATTATGGAGAATTTCGATACGCCTGATGTGGTTGCAGGTGTGGCAACCGGCGCGATTGCGCAGGGTGCGCTTGTGGCTGACGCCATGGGGCTTCCCTACATCTATGTGCGCTCGTCGCCCAAAGACCACGGATTGGAAAACCTTATCGAAGGCAACCTTACAATCGGCCAGAAGGTGATTGTTATCGAGGATTTGATTTCGACAGGTCAGAGCAGCCTTAAGGCCGCCGAGGCTATCCGTGCCGCCGGGGCCGAGGTTGTGGGTATGGTGGCAATGTTCACCTACGGGTTCCCCCTTGCCGAGCAGCGCTTTAAAGAGGCCGGAATCAAGCTTCTGACCCTCAGTAATTATGATGCCCTTCTCGAGGTCGCGCTCCAGACCGGGTTTATCGACAAGAAAGATATAGCCACCCTTCAGCAATGGCGTGAGGATCCAGGACATTGGGCACCCCATCGCGACAACACCATCGAGTAATCCGCCGTTTCGGTTTACCGGTTATTAACAAGCAATATAAATGGCAACATATACAAGCAAACCGCAAACGGTCGGGCGTCCGGCTGAGGAATTATTCGAACGTTTCAGTGATTTGAGCCACCTTCAGGGTGCGCTTGACTCGCTTACCGATGAACAGCGCGCCCAGGTTGGCGAAGTGCGGTTCTCGGCCGACAGCATAAGCATCGTCACCCCGCAGGTGGGCGAAATCGCATTCCATGTCACCGACCGTGTGCGCCCTTCGAAAGTGGTGTTCGGCACCAAATCATCGCCTGTACCACTGACAATGGAGGTCGACATCAAACCGTTGTCGGAAGCTTCATCCGAAGTCCAGACCGTGATAAACGTTGAGATTCCCGCCATGTTGCGCCCGCTTATCGGCCCGCAGTTGCAGAAAGCGGCCGACAAGTTCGGCGAATTGATGGCCGGTCTGAGCCGTTAAACATAATTTGCACTGACATAACAGTTTCACGCGGCGCGGCAAAAAAATACGCGCCGCGTGAAATTTGTTATTGTGGCATAGGTCATTTCAAAGTGTACGGTTGTTAATATTGTCATGATGCGTAAGGTGATATTTGGATTTAAAGCGCGGTTCAGGCATGTGGCCGCTATCATTGCCCTGGTGTTTATCCTTGCCGGGTGCAAACATGTCGACGATGACCGCACACCGCCTGCCGGGGTGTGGATTGTGTTTGCCACGGAGCCTGAATGGACGAAATACGGTGTGCCGTCGGCTCTCGACCATAAGATGTTTATCCTGTCGGAAGGCATCCCGCAGAATTTCCCATATACGGCAATGATGCAGACAGGCTACGGCGGGGTGCTGCTTGTGGGGGATATAAACGGACGCCCTGCCGCCTACGACCTCTCCTGTCCTGTGGAAAACAAACCTGATATAAGGATACGTGTCGACGAGGATAAACATGACGCCTATTGTGCGAAATGCGGCAGCCGTTACTCGGTTTATTCAAACTACGGGTTGCCTACGGCAGGGCCTGCCGCGGATTCCGACCACCCCTATGCCTTAAGGAAATATACCGTGGCAGGGGGGCCGAACGGGGAATACCGTGTGGTGCGCCCGTGACGGCCACAGAAACGACGATGAAATCTTCTCCAATCCCTTACTTAATAAGACAATGGATATAAAAACTATTATAGAACGGTTACGCGAGCGTCACAACATTGTGGCACTGAACGAAATGCAACAGCTTATGGCGGGTACCTCCGCGCGGAAGATAATACTGCTTTCCCCTACCGGGTCAGGTAAGACTGCGGCTTTTGCCATACGTTTGCTGCGTGAGTTGAAACCGTCCGACGGTACCATACAGGCTGTGATTATGGCGCCTGCACGCGAATTGGTGTTGCAGATTGCCGACGTTATCCGCCCGGTCGCGGCAGGGTTTAAAACCGTGGCATTTTATGGAGGCCACTCAATGGCCGACGAAGTAAACTCCCTCTCGGTTATGCCCGACATTGTGGTTGCAACCCCGGGGCGTCTGCTTGACCATATAACCCGTGGCACACTCGATGTGGCAGGGGTGGGGGGCTTGGTGCTTGACGAATATGACAAAATGCTTGAACTAGGTTTCCAGGACGAGATGCGCCGCATTGCCCGCCGCATAAAGTCGCCCGGCCTTGTAATGCTCACTTCAGCCACCAGGCTTGACGAAATGCCCCCTTTCCTACCTATGGACGGGGCTGAGACGGTGGATTTCACCACCGGTGGCGACGGAGGGGGACGGTTGCAGGTGATGAGGGTCACATCTTATGAACGCGACAAACTCAACACCCTTGCCGACCTTCTGCATTCGCTCGATAACGGGCGCGCCATAGTGTTTGTGAACCATCGCGAAAGCGCCCAGCGTGTATATGACTACCTTAAGAAGCAACATTTCCCGGCAGGGCTGTATCACGGGGGACTTGAGCAGCGTGAGCGCCAGCTTGCCATCGACCTTTTCAACAACGGTACCACCCCGGTGCTTGTGTCGACCGACCTCGGCTCACGGGGCCTGGATATCGACGATGTTACCTATATAATCCACTATCATCTTCCACCGTCGGCTGAAAGCTGGACGCATAGGAACGGGCGCACCGCACGTATGGGTGCATCAGGCACTGTCTACACCATTATTTCGGAAGAGGAGGATGTGCCTGAATATGTTTCATGGGAACGTGAGCATTTCCCGGGCAACGCTTCTGCCGACGGCATCCGTAGCGATGTGGCGACATTATATATCAATGCCGGTAAAAAGGAAAAAATATCACGTGGTGATGTTGCCGGGTTCCTGATGCAGAAAGGGGGACTGGCTAAGGATGAGGTCGGTAAAATCGTGGTGGGCGACCATAACGCAATCGTTGCCGTGCCTCGTTCGAAAGCAGCCAAAGTTGTTGAGGATGTTGCTCCCTATAAGCTTAAAAACACCCGTGTGAAGGTATCGGTTATAAGCTGACAATGCTGTATTATGCCGCCATTCCGGGGCATTGACGGAAGGAGGAAGCGGGTATCTGCCGCCGGTAGTGCTATGCCACTGCCGAACCAAATGGATTGCCAGCGCGTTGCCATAAGTAAGTCATGAAAATTATTACGCATAAAACCTATAATCAGGCTTTATATTCTCTGCGGCATCCTTTCGCCGCTTTTTATCCTCATCTTCAGTCGTGTAGCTCGCTACACTCCTTCATCTTCGGATAAAAATCGACTGAAAGTATGCTCTCAGACAATATAAATAATTTCCACGACTTACTTAAAAGAAACGTTTAAAACTGTTTTATTATGAATTTTCTGTGGTATATACTGATTGGTATCCTTTCCGGCTTCGTGGCCGGTAAATTGATGCGCGGAGGGGGCTTCGGCATTGTTGTCAACCTTATAGTGGGCATAATCGGGGGTGTGCTTGGGGGCTGGCTGTTCGGCCTGCTGGGTATCTCTACTGTCGGAATTATAGGCAGCCTTATCACCTCGGTCGTGGGGGCTGTTTTCCTACTCTGGATAGTTGGAATATTGAGCCGTACTATCGGTAATTAGCGTTTTGAAGCTTGTACAAAATATGAAAAAGGCGCCTCAGACCACTGAGGCGCCTTTTTGATGCGAGTGTGCGTTGTAAATATTAGATATAGTGGTGTTTGACCATAGATTCTCTAGGAAATAGGATATGCACAAAGGTAGGATTTTTTGATGAGGTAACATTTTACCCCCCCCATTTTAAGTATTTTTAACAATAATTTACATTGGGGGATTCATATGCCGTTATTACACCTGTGATGTAGATGTATTATAAACAAGAATTCTATTTATAGATTGGAGAAACGGCGTTTGCCGCGCAGGTAATAATCGGTCAGGATGTTGCGGCGGCACATCGGGAATTCTTTCAAAAGGTTGCGTGAGGGGTGGGAGGTGTAGGCGCGGCGCATCCGGCGGAAGTCGCCATGGGCTTTGATGATTGCGGCGGCATTTGGGAAATCAAGGGTGAGGATGAATTTTGCCCATGCCACGGTGTCGAGCAGACGTCGGCGCAAAAGTGCAGGGCCTACATCATGTGCAGGGAGGTTTTTATGGAGCAGCAGGAGGTTGTTGCGGAAGTTGAGATAGGTTTTCCGTGGGTTGGAAGCCGGTAGCGAGCCGCCGCCAAGATGGTAAACGCGGCTTTGCGGGATAACGGCGATGGTGTAACCGGCCAGGTGTATGCGCCAGCATAGGTCGATTTCCTCCATGTGTGCGAAAAAATCCTTGTCAAGTCCGCCTGTTTCAAGATATAGCCCGGTCCTTACGGCGAGTGCCGCCCCTGTAGCCCAGAAAACGGGTATGGGGTCATCATATTGTCCGCAGTCCTCTTCAACAGTTGCAAACAGGCGTCCTCGGCAATAAGGAAAGCCGTTGCGGTCGATAAACCCGCCCGATGCGCCTGCGTATTCGAATTTCCGGCGTTCGTTATAGCTGAGTATTTTCGGCTGGCATGCCCCGAGAGCAGGGTCTGCATCCATGGCATTGACAATGGGTTGAAGCCATCCTTCAGGGGTTTCCACATCGGAGTTGAGTAGGACTGTGAGGCCGTAACCGGCGCATGATGCTATTGCCCGGTTATAGCCTTCTGCAAAACCGAGATTTTCCCGGAACCGGATTACTTTTACCGACGGGAATTCCTCGGAAAGGATTTGCAGGGAGTTGTCGGAGCTGCCGTTGTCGGCTACGATTACATCGGCTAGGTCTTCAGGGGTGTTTGCAATTACCGACGGGAGGAAGCGACGCAGCAGTTCTGCCCCGTTCCAGTTCAGTATTATGACAGCGGTTTGCGGATGTTGGTCGGTAGAAGTCATTTTTCAATGTCGGTTGGCATGGTGACTGGATGCTTCCATCGCTTATGCGACCACAGCCAAATGGCCGGGTCGCGTCTGATGGTCTGGCTAAGCAGTGAGACGTAGCGGTCGGTTATGGCGCCTTGAGGCAGTTGGTTGGGCGCGTCGGTGATAAGTTTCATATCGATGTGGTAGCGCCCGCGTGAGGTTTTCCGCATATCCCAGTAGACTACGGCTGCATCGAGGCGGCGTGCCACGGTTTCGGTGCCGGTTATAAATGCCGTGGGGTGGTTGAGGAAGCAGGTTATATGACCCTGGTCGCCATGGCTGGGTTTTTGGTCGCTCATGAACCCGGTGATAGTCGGCAGGTCCCGTTTGCGGTAGCGCAGGAGGTCGAGGAACGCACGGTTTTTAGGGAGTGATACGGAACCGAACCGGCTGCGGAGTGTCAGCATGAGGGCATCCATATTCCTGTTGCGCAAGGGGCGGTAAATCTGGCAGAATTCGGCATCCTTGCCGGGTGTCAGCCCTGACCACAACGTTACCGACGGTGCCCACTCCCAGTTGCCGCAATGGGAAAAGAACGCCACTACGGGGCGCCCTTGCCTCAGATAGGAATCTGTCATGCCAACCCCGGAGAAGGTCATGCGTCGGCGCATCTGCGAATCGCTTACATGTAGTAGCTTTATAGTCTCGAAAATATAGTCGGTGAAATTTCGGTAAAAGCGTCGGCGAATCCTGGCACGTTCGTTTGCCGGGAGTTCCGGGAATGATTCCGACAGGTTTTTATCGATAACGGCCCGGCGGTAGCGCACAACGTAACACATAAGAAGGAAGGTCAGGTCACTCAGCCGGTAGAGTATCCAAAACGGGAGGTGCGCCACACCTTTGAGCATGGCTACAAGTATGCCGAACCAGGTGTTTTTTTTGATGCCGGGGCGTTGTGCTGCCATATCGTTTCAGAGTGTTTTCCCGTTTGACGGGATGTTGCCGGTAGATGCATCTGCCAGGGTGGCACTGACATGGCAATCGCCGATTTCGGTAGGTATCAGTGAAACCAGGTTCACGTTGACAATAGTGTTGTCGAGACCCACCGGGGCGTCGACCGATACTTTCAGATAGTTGTCGGTAAACCCGCTCATGGGGTGGCCGGCCTTGCCGCGTTCGAGCAGCACCGGGCGTGTCGTGCCGAGAAACCGCGATGCGAATTCGTTCATTTTCCTTTCGGAGAGTTTAAGCATTTCGTTCACACGGCGGTGTTTTTCGTCGGGTGCTACGGTGTGGCCGATTTCCAAAGCCTTCGTACCCGGACGTTCGGAATATGGGAAAATGTGCAGTCGGGTTATGGGGAGGCTCTCGATAAAGTCGCGTGAGCGGGCGAATTCGTCGGCTGTTTCGCCACGGGCACCCACAATGAGGTCGACCCCGATGAATGCGTGGGGTATGAGTTCACGTATCCGTTCGATTTTGTGGCGGAACAAGGCTGTGTCGTAGTGCCTGTGCATGAGCCGCAGCACATCATCGGAACCGCTTTGCAGAGGTATATGGAAATGTGGCATGAAGGCACGGGATGACGCACAGAATTCGATTATTTCGTCGGTGAGCAGGTTAGGCTCGATTGAGGAGATGCGGTAGCGCTCGATGCCTTCCACCTTGTCGAGTTCGCGAATCAGGTCGAGAAAGGTTTCCTTGCTGTCATTTAGCCGTGTGCCGTCGGGCAGCATGGTTCGTTTTCCGAAATCGCCTATATTAACCCCGGTGATAACGATTTCCTTTGCACCGTCGGCAGCAGCCTCGCGTGCCTGGCTCACAATGGAATGGATTGTGCCGGAGCGGCTGCGCCCACGGGCTGCGGGGATTGTGCAGTAGGTGCACCAGTAGTCGCATCCGTCCTGCACTTTCAGGAAATAGCGTGTGCGGTCGCCGCGTGAACATGAGGGGGTGAAAGTCCGCAACTCGTTTGTAGGCACTACATGGCTCTCAACGTTGCGCGATGCGATCCATTGCCGCAGGAAGTTCGTAAGCTCCCCTTTTTTGTCGTTACCGGCTACTACGGCCACACCCTCGATACCGGCCACTTCGCCTGGCTTGAGCTGTGCATAGCAGCCTGTGACCAGGATTGCCGCCTCGGGATAGCGCCTGTGGAAGGAACGGATTGTCTGTCGGCATTTTTTGTCGGCTAGTTCCGTGACGCTGCATGTGTTGACAACTATGATATCGGGTTTCTCCCCGGCGGTGACGCGCCTGATGCCTTCGTGGGCAAAGGTGCGGGCAACCGTCGAGGTCTCGGCAAAGTTCAGTTTGCACCCGAAGGTGTGGAACATTGCTTTGAGGGTGCCGAATGTCGAGTTGTCAATCATAAGGGTTATCCGGAGTTGTGAGAGTTGTAGGGGTTATAATTTTATCAGATTTATGGGATGGGGCGGATGCGGTTATGAAATATAGGAGTCTTTGAATCCGAGGAAGTAGAGCACCCCGTCGATGCCGATTGTCGAGATTGACTGGCGAGCGGTGGCTTTTACCTTCGGTTTGGCGTGGAATGCTATGCCGAGACCTGCGGTTGAGAGCATCGGAAGGTCGTTGGCCCCGTCGCCCACGGCGATTGTCTGTGCTATGTTTACGTTTTCAACCTGTGCAATCAGGCGCAGCAGCTCGGCTTTCCGTTTGCCGTCGACCACCTCGCCTACATATCGTCCGGTAAGCTTGCCGTCGGCAACTTCCAATTCGTTGGCATACACATAGTCGAAGCCATATTTCCGTTTGAGGTAGTCGCCGAAGAAAGTGAATCCTCCTGACAGGATGGCGGTTTTGTAGCCTGCACGTTTCAGTACCTGCATCATGCGCTCTACACCTTCCGTTATCGGCAGGTTTTCAGCAATTTCCTGCATTACCCCGACATCAAGCCCTTTGAGCAGCGCCACACGTTCGGTGAAGCTTTCGTTGAAGTCGATTTCGCCACGCATGGCGCGTTCGGTGATTTCCCGGACCTGGTCGCCCACCCCGGCTTTTTCGGCCAGTTGGTCGATGCACTCCGTCTGAATCAGGGTGGAGTCCATGTCGAAGCATATCAAACGGCGGCAGCGTCGGTACATGGTGTCTTCCTGCAAGGAAATGTCGAAACCTTCGTTCGAGGAAATCTGAATGAACCGGCTCTGCATCTCGTCGCGGTTTGCGGGTGTGCCTCGCACTGAGAATTCGATGCATGCCTTTGCCCTTGAGAAAGTTCCTTCTTCAAGTGGCTGGCGGCCTGTGAGGCGCTGTATGGCATCGATGTTCAATCCTTGTTCTGACACGACTTCCGAAACGAGGGCGATGTGGCGTGCTGTCAGCCGTCGGCCAAGGAGGGTTATAATCCAGCGGTTTTTCCCCTGACGGTTTACCCAGTTGCGGTATTCTTCGGCTGTTACCGGGGTGAAGCGGATTTTCACACCGAGGTCGTAGGCTTTGAACAGGAGGTCTTTGAGGATGTCGCCCGACACATCGCTGGTTGTGCGTACCAGGATACCGAGCGACAATGTGTGGTGGATGTCGGCCTGGCCTATATCCAGGATCATCGCGTTGTATTTCGCCAGGATAGCGGTAAGTGCCGCTGTAACACCGGGACGGTCGTGTCCGCTTATGTTTATCAGAATCAGCTCGAGGTTGTCGGGAACCGGCTGTTGCGTTGCTGTTCCGGCTGTCAATGTCTGATTTTCGTCCATGGTGATAATGCTTTGTGTTGATTTTGGTTATTTCACGCGGATTTTGTCGCCTATCTGGAGCTTGTCGTTTTTGAGGTTGTTGAGTCGGAGAAGCTCCTCGACGGTTGTGCCGTTGCGTTTTGCGATTTTATACAGGCTTTCGCCGCGTCGCACGGTATGGGTCTTGGCGGCGGCATTTTTGGCGTTCTTGTTTTTCTGTTTCTTCGATGCTGCCGGTTTCGCGTTATCTTTTTTTGCCGTGGCTGCGGCTGATTCCTGCTTTGCTTTCGAGTTGCGGAATGTGTCGGCAACCTTTGCTGTTGTAGTTGTATCGGCCTGTTCCGATGCATTTTCCGGGGTTGCGGTGCCGTTGATGCTGTCGGTTGGTGCCACATTCCCAACCATTGCCGTCGTGTCGGTGGCTGCTGTTGTTTCATTGTTTTCTGCCCCGTTGTCGCATGCAGGCATTTCGGGGTTCTTCACCAGCAGGTTGTCGCCTTCGGGCGGGGTTGTCTCATAGGGGCGGAACTCGCGTTTTGTGGTCACTACCTTAAGTGTCTGGCCACGACGAGGCTTGCGTATGTTGCCGTTTGCGCGTTTGAGGCTGCGTAGTGTCACGCCGTATTTTCTGGCGATGGAGGCCATCGTTTCCTTGCGGCGCACTTTGTGGTATTTCACAACTTCGGTTGTTACCCATTCGCCTTCCTGGCCGTCGACGGTGTCGGGGCGTGGTTCCATCCCTGTTGACGGTTCTACCACATCGCGGCGTGCATAGCGGCCGGCATCGTGTGATGCGATTGCCTTCTCGCTGATTACATAGGAGCAGGTCTGTGTGGCGGGAAGCACCAGCGGGTAGGGGCGTATGTCGCCGGGGATTTCCTGTTTGCGATATTGAGGGTTGAGGATTTGCAGCTCCTCGACCGGGATGTGTAGCACATCAGCAATCTGGTTGAAGTGCACCCTTTGGTTGACATGCACCGAGTCGGTTATGATGGGGCGCTTGGCAAGGGCGGGCGAGATGTTGTGTTTGTGATAATAGTTCATCACATATGTGGCTGCGATGAAACATGGCACATATCCGCGTGTCTCGGCTGGGAGATAGGGGTAGATTGTCCAAAAGTCCTTGCCTTCCTCGCCTGCACGGCGCATGGCTTTGTTCACGTTGCCTGGCCCGCAGTTGTAGGCTGCTATGGCGAGCGACCAGTCGTTATAAATGTCGTGGAGCTGGCGGAGGTATTTGGTCGCGGCTTCTGACGACCGCACCGGGTCGCGCCGCTCATCGACCAGGGTGTTCACCTCCAGGCCCAGGCCGCGTGCTGTGGGGAGCATTATCTGCCAAAGGCCGGTTGCCCCGGCACGCGACACAGCGTCGGGGTTAAGTGCCGATTCGATGACAGGGAGGTATTTCAGCTCGATGGGAAGCCCTTCGCGTTCGAGCGCTTCCTCGAAAATCGGCATATAGTAGAGGCTCATGCCCAGCATGCTTTCCACAAGGCTGCGTTTACGGCCTGTGTAAAGGTCGATATAGTTGCGGACTATGGAGTTGAACGGCAGTTCGATCGTTGTAGGGATGCTTTGCAGACGCTTTATTATCTCCTCGTCGGAGGTTGTTACGTCGGGGCGGCTGTCGACGTCGCGGTCGAGAGCCGTGTAGGTTCTCAGATACCAGTTCTGCATCATCTTATGGGTGTCGGTCTCGACACTTTCGGGATAGATGATGGTTGAGTCGTTGGCGTGGTCGGATAATGTCAGAATCGACGGGCTTGCAGCGGCACATATGGCCGAAGCTGCCACACAGAGGAATAAAGCTGTCTTTTTAAGGATTTTCATCTGTAATACGTTTTTAAGTGATTGCCTGACGAATTTTCGTGACAAATTCAGACAACCGCTAAAAGCTAAAAGTTGAGTGCCCACATCAGTCCGACCGACGGGTAACGTTGCCGGCCGTCCTGCATCAGTGCCGGCACGACATCCATCGACAGGTCGGGTGAAATGTCGAAATGTGAGAGCGAGGCGTCGACATAGGCGTCGACCATTGCAAGCAGGTAGACCCCTACCATTGAAATGATGCAGAGGTCGCGGTTGCGCCGGAAGTAGTTTTTCCTTGAACGCAACACATTCTGCAACCAGCTGCGGTCGAGGTTCTCCTCCTTTACGTTGGGCGAGAACATGTCCATGTAGCTGCGTGTATTCGGGTCGTTGTCGAGCAGGTCGGCATATGCCTTGGTGTAGTCGCGCAGCATGGAGTTGTTCCAGTTTGTGGCATATGCCAGGCCGAGATACCCCCCCACGATTATCGGCAGTTTCCAATAACGCCGGTTATACACCTGCCCCAGCCCGGGGAAGAGCGCCGACATCCATGTGGCTTTGGTGGGGTCGGGGGCGAATTCCACTTCCCTTGGCACCCATTCGTCAGGTTGGGCGGCTACGGAATCGGTTACTATGGCAATGGTATCGACCGGGGTGAATTCTATCCTGCCGTCGGCAGTCGAGAATTCATCTTCCGCCACTTCGGCCGGTTTGTCGAGGGGTTTCCCTAACGGGATTGAATCCGGCAGGGCTGCCTGTGGGTCGTTGGCCGGGACGGGTGATGCCTGACGTGGCACGGCGCGGGTGGTTGCACGCGTGCCGGGGGCGTGTGCCGGTGTCTGCGGCGCACCCTGTGTTGTCGCATAGGCATCCAGGGGGCATGCCGACACAAGCATAGCGGCGGCCAAAAAGGCCGTCACTGCCCGTTTGCCATGCTCCTTGAAGTCGCAGAACCAACGTTGCCGACTGGATTTCATCATATTATGCTGCCCCGCACCTGTGCGGGGCGGTTGGATGTCATTGTTTTTACGGTTTTTCAGAAGGCAGTCAGCCTTCTGCGGTCACTGCAAATTTAAGGATTATATCCCACGTGGCAAAACGGGTGTCGTTGTTTCACAATATTTTACTTAAATTCAGGTTAGATAGGCAGGGGGGATGTGAAGCCGTGACGGCTTCCCTGCCGGGTTGTCCTGACCATAAATTCAAACATATCTCTGACATGAAAAAAATCGTAGTGTTTGCATGGGCGGCGCTTCTGGCTGCCGATGTTTCGGCAGTTGTGCAATTGCCTCAATTCTTTACCGATAACATGGTGGTTCAACAAAATTCCACGCTTACCGTGCCAGGAACGGCTATGCCAGGTTCGGAAGTGACTTTGGTTACCGACTGGGACGGGGGTAAGGCTACAGCCAAGGCCGGTAAGGACGGGCGTTTCCGCCTTACTGTCCCGACCCCCGTGGCGGGCGGCCCTTACACGATGGTGTTTTCTGACGGTACGGGTGACGACAAGGTGCTGTGCAACGTGCTTTCGGGCGAAGTGTGGCTTGCATCAGGGCAATCGAACATGGAAATGCCGGTTAACGGATGGGGTGAGATAATGAACAAGGCAGAGGTGGTTGCCACGTCGCATCATCCGGGTATCCGCCTGCTTCAGATCAAGAGGGTTACATCGCCTGCCCCGCTTGAAGATGCCGAAGTAAACATGGGGGGATGGGTAGAGGCTTCCCCGGCGACCATGAATTTTTCGGCAGTAGGCTATCTTTATGCCCTCAGGCTTCATGAGGAACTAGGCGTGCCTGTGGGGATTATTGATTCGAGCTGGGGCGGAACGGTGGCCGAGGCATGGACGGGGTATGACTATCTCAAGGGGATTGACGGTTTTGAGGATGACCTTGCCGCGCTTGAACGTGCCGGTTACACAATGGAAGGGCTTGCAGCCGAATATCAGAACAGGCTGGCCGAATGGGAAAGCCGTGTGGAGAAACTTGATGTGGATTTTGACCAAGGCAAAATGCAGTCGGGTAAAGGATGGGATAAAATCCAGGTTCCGGGGATGTGGGAGAATTCGGTTCTGCCTGATTTCGACGGCCTGGTGTGGATGCAATATTCCTTTGACCTGCCTGCTGCTGCGGCCGGAAAGCCGCTCGAGCTTCATCTCGGGTTTATCGACGATGACGATATGACGTATTTCAACGGCAGGCAGGTTGGTGCGACAAAGGGGTGGAACCTTCATCGTGCCTATACCGTTCCGGGCGAATTGGTAAAGGCCGGCAAAAATGTTGTGTCGGTGCGTGTGCTTGATTATGCCGGTACCGGGGGCATATGGGGCGAGCCGGAAAATCTGTATGCCGAAACCGGCGGGGTCAAATACCCGCTTGCCGGGGAGTGGAACTACTTTGTGGCAGGGGATGTAAGCAAGCTGCCGCGTCGTCCCGAGCCGGGTTACGGGCCTAATTTTGCCACGTTTTTGTACAATGCCATGATTCACCCGTTGCAAGTTATGCCTGTCAAGGGCGTGATATGGTATCAGGGCTGTTCGAATGTGGGACGTGCCGGGCAATACGAGCCTTTGTTCAAATCGCTTATCAACAACTGGCGCGCAATCTGGAAAAATGACGGGATGCCGTTCTATTTCGTGCAGCTTGCCGGTTTTCAGGCACCACGCAATGTGCAGCCCGAATCGGCATGGGCTTATCTGCGTGAGAGCCAGGCCAAAGCTTTGGAACTTCCCAACACCGGCATGGCAGTTGCCATCGACCTTGGCAACCCGGTTGACATACACCCTACGAACAAGCAGGAGGTTGCACGGCGCCTGTCGCTCATAGCGCTTAACCGCGACTACGGGCATGATTGTGTGTATGCCGCCCCCGAATGTATAAGTGCCAAGGCCGAGGTAGGGAAGATGGTGCTCAAGTTCAACGGCCCGGTGAAACCCGCATCAAGTGCCCTGACAGGTTTTATCATCGGTGATAAAGAGGGTAGGTTCGCATATGCCAATGCCCGTTTGGACGGTGATGACACCGTGGTGTTATCGTCACCGCTGGTTTCCGTTCCTGTCGAAGCGAAGTATAACTGGGCCGACTATCCGGGAGGCAATCTTTATGGTGAAAGCGGGTTGCCCGTCGCACCGTTTGCAAAGAAGGTGAAATAATGATGACTGACGGATTGTGACAGGATTGGTTAATCAATAGTCACATAATCCGTTTAGTCCCATAACCGGCAATCTCGTATAAATCTCAGATAGGTTACAGAAAAAACACCCTGCGCCCAAATGGCGCAGGGTGTTTTCGTTATCAGCCTGACGGCTTAAGCCATGTGGCGTCAGCGCTTGATGAGGCGGTGGGTTTCAGAACCGTCGTCGGCGGTTACACGGAGGATATACATTCCGGCAGGAGCGCCACCGAGGTCGATTGACATGTGGTCGGCAGCCTGGACATCGGCAGTGTTATGATGTATGGTCATACCTGCCATGTCGAATATGTCGAATGTGAATCGTCCGGCCGAGAGGCATACAAGGCGGAGGTTGTCGCGGAACGGGTTTTCCTGTACAAGTACAAGCCCGTCGGCGTCGGTACCTACGTTGTCAATGCCTGATGATTCGGTGACACTTACAACAAGCCCGGTTGTGGCTGAAAGGCCGTGTGAGTCGGTAGCCGTAACGGTAGCTGTTGTTTTGCCTACGGCCTTGCCCTGGAACACAACGCCTGTCGAAGTTGTGAACGCTTCGGCAAAGTCATTGGCCGGGAGGGTGAATGTGTAGGTCATCTCGTCGCCGTCAGGATCGGTGAAGAGAGTGCCGAAGTCGGTGACTTCCGAGAGTTTTCCTACCACTACTTCCACGGGTTCGGCTTCGATAGCTTGCGGTGCACGGTTCACTTTTTCCACTTCGTAGGAAACAGGTTCGGCGACGTTGTGACCCATGCCGTCGTTTACGGCGAGTGTGAAGGTGTGCGTTCCGGCCTGGCCGAAGTCAGGTTTGATTGCTACTTTGACAGCAACCGGGGCTGTGCAGCCTTTAACGGTTACAATGCCGTTTTCGTCGGTTGTGATTTCGGCACCGGCATCGGATGCGTCGGCCACAACTTCGGTAATGGCAGCGATACCTTCGGGATCGGTCAGTTCGACGGTGAAGTCATCGTTGTCGGGATCCGATACAGGGATGGTCACGTTTGTGGTTTCTCCCTCCTTGGCATAGAGTCGTGCTGCGGGTGCTTCGATTACCGGCGAGCCGTTGAGGTCGAGGTAGATCGGGAAGTTGAGCAGTGACTGGGCGGGGTCGTTGCTCTTGACAACGAGCATTGCTTTGTTGCCCTTTTCCATGCGTGCCGCACCGGCGTTGACCTGAACCTTGATTTCCGATGTGCTGCCTACTGCGATTTCTCCTTCATAGGTTTCGGAAACGAGTTTGATCCACGGTTCGCCCGGCTTGGTTTCAAGGCATGAGAGGATGTAGCCTAACGAACCGTTGGATGATTCGAAGAGCTCGGCCACGTCATACCATCCTACCGATTCAGTCCAGGCCATATATCGTCCTGCTGTCACGGGTTCCTCCTTGGTACACAGATATGAGGGGTATTTGATTCCCTCGGGATAGGTTACCACTACGCAGAAGTCCTCTCCGGGATTGAGGTAGGTGGGGCGTTCAAGGGGAACGATGTAGAAGTTCCCGGTTGCGGGATTTGCCTGCGATGCGATGGAAAGCGATCCCTTGCCGATAACATCGGTGCCTTCGGGATCATCCCCGGCAATCAGCTCGAACTTGATTGTTACATTCTGCTGGTCCTCGATGGTTACCGGCAGGTATAGGTGCGAGATGTTTATGCCGTTCTTCGGGGCTTTGAATGCCACAGAGGCTTTGAACACGTCATAGAGCGAGTTGGCACCGTAGTTCCAGCTTGCTGTCTGGCCGGGCATGGCATCGTAGAACAGAGCCTGTGTATAGTCGAAATCGGAAGGGACATCGAATGGGTTCTTGTCGTTTTCGGCAGGCTTGATTTTCTCCGCGAATGATGCACGCGACATTTCTTTCAATGCAGCATTGAGATCGGCTGCCTTGGTGCGTGCATGAGCCGTCGGGGCTATGCCACCGCCGCCGATATCCTCAGGTTCTTCGCCTACGCCTGTGGGGTCGAGGCGGAGAGTGTATGACAGTTTGTAGTCACCGGAGTTGCCTATGGTGAGGGGTTCGACCGACATGTGGTTATCTGCGACGCCGCTGAGGCGGATTTCCTCTTTGTCGAGGGTCATTGCCGGGGCGGGTGTCACGGTAAACTTGACGTTGACGGTTTTCTCTACAGGTTCGCTGTCGGGTGCAGTTACATAGGTGAGCTGTACCGGCACTTCATATACCCCCGGTGTCATCCAAAGCGGGTTTTCCATCATGGGTATTGAGAATTCCAACGGCTTGCGCCCGATTTCTACCGGCTCGAAGAATGAGGGCTCTACTATCTGCCAGGAGTACTCGCCTGTCAGTTCGCCTGTCATCCAGTCGCGTGTCGGAAGTTTTGCCATGAGCATGAACGCCGCCATCGGCCCGATAAATTCATCATCAATCATCGGGCTTTCAAAGTTGACGCCTGTCAGGGTGAAGGCCGCGGTGCCTTCGTTGGCCACCTGGAAGGGTGCGTCGTAGCATGCTCCTTGCTGCACAATCGGGTTTGAGAAGTCTGTGCTTCGGAAGCCGAGCACCTGTTCAACCTCGACCGATTCGGGAATAACGGGTTTTGCCTCGCCGGTGATGGTGAGCGCGATGGGGATGCTTACTTTCTCAGCCGAAGGCACATTGGTGTTTATCTCAAGGGCGGTTTCATAAACTCCCGCAAGGTGGTCGGTGTTGAAATCAAGTTTGATTTCCTCCTTTTCACCGGGGGCGATAGTGTTCTGGTGCACCGGTGTGAATTCCACTGCGTTGCCGAAGCTGATGAAGCGTTCGGGCAGGCGCACGGCATCGGTTGCATCCGCATTTGAGACACCTGCCAGTCCGTAGGCATTCAGGATGATGGCATTGTCATCGTAAGCCTGGTACTGGAATTTGAATGAGCCGTCAGGTTCAAGGATTACCTGGAAGCAGACGCCGATGTTCATAGAGTTTCCGTATTCCATGAACGATACCACGGCGCGGTTGTCGGTTACATAGTGGTATGTGCCGGCGGTTTTGGTGGTGTTCATGGAATGAAGTCCCCAGTAAGGTGCGATGAGGTTCGTGTACACTGTCCCGTTGGGGAATTCGGCCGGAGGTTCAGGCCAGATTTTGTCGTCGTGGCGTTCGGAGAATGAAATGAAGCCTGTGTTGTAGATATACATCTTAGTGTATTTCTCACCATAGAACGGGAATTCGAACGGGAGCTCTACTTCGATGTAGTCGTGTGAGTTGTAGTAGCGGAACGGGTTATGTTCGCCAAGTCCGTTCGTTACTATGTCAACCCAGTCGAATGTGGCTTTCTTGTCGACCGATGCACCGTAGGTGTATGAAATCTCGGTTTCTGCGGTTTCAGGCATTCTGATTTTGACCAGCTGGTCGGGAGAGAATGCGTAGGTCATCGGTTCGTTACCGGTGTTTGACAATTCAAGCAGATGGCTGAGGGGTGCGCCGCTTTCCACAGTTTCGGTCACATTGTCGAACGAGAGAGTTGCTTCGGGACAACCGATTACCTTGCCGCTGATAGCTATGTCGACATCGCCGACCGAGGTCGATACGGTGAGCTTGTCGGCCATATCGCCTTCCTTGTCGGTGGGTATGTTCACCATTATGTCGAGCGACGAACCCGGTTTTACAACTGCCGGAAGGGTGTTGGTTGTTCCCATCACTCCCTTTTCGAATGTCGCATAATTAATGGTCAGGGTGTTACGGCCGCTGTTTTTCACAGTTACCGGCACGGCGAGCGTTGAGGTGCGGAACACCTGGCCGAAGTCAATCTCGGTTTCGTCAACCGTTACGGCGGCATTGAGCCCGTCGGAGGCAATGAGTGCGTTGAAGCGCACGGCAGAGATTGCCGGAGCCGGATCGTTGGTAACGATTGCGAGGTTGTTGAATGTCGGGCCGGCATTCATTTGGTCATTGACCGATACGGTAGCTTTTACTTCGACCGATTCGCCCGGGCCTACAAGCCCGTAAGCAGGTTCGAGCGTGCGCACGAATGATGCCTGGGGAGCTTCGAACTTGACTGCTGTCCCTGTGCCGAAAAGTTTGAAGCGGCCGTTTTCAGCCGTCGGGGTGTCCATGCCCCAGTAGTCGGCCATTTCGGCAGAGGTGATGGTCACCATGTCGGTCATTTCCGGGTCGTTGATACCGCAGAAGAGCGTGCTGCCTGCCTGGAAGTAGTTGTCGGGGTTATACTCGTCGTAGAATATTTCCACGTCGCCGTTGGGCGAGAGTGCCATATGGAATGATACGGGAGCATAATCCAGGTCATATACCACGGCTAATACGTTTGAGAAGTTTACAACGAATTTGCCATCCTTCAGTGCGTATTCCACTTTTGATTCCGGGCTCATCTGGAGCTGGCTTCCGTAGGCTGAAATCAGCCCGGTGCCGGGAACGCCGTAAGAGCCGGGGGTAAGCGGTGGTCGGAATGAGGTTTCGTTCAGGGCGAACATCACACCGCCGTAGGATGTGATATATACCTGGTCGTAAGTCTTGCCGTAATACGGGAAGTCGAACCCGAGTTTGATAGGGCCGGTAACGTATTGGGTGTCGGTAAATTTGGAAGTGATGTCGGTGGCCCCGATTAATGAAGGTGCGCTTTCGTAGGCGAATTCATTGAAGCCTTCGAGTGTCGATGCCACTGTGTAGCCGAATTTGTGCAGGTTTGCGGCACCTTCCACAACTTCCGAAGAGAATTTCGGGAACACATATTCCAACGGATATTTCCCGGCGTTGGTAATCGAGAACGAAAGTTCCTTAGGGTCATCTCCGAGAGTGAGTTTGCCTGCATCGATGGTGGAGGGTTCTACAGCCAGCTTTGCCGGTTCTGTTGCCACACCTTGCAATAGGATTTTGGCTTCGCGCCCGTCTTTATCCTTGAATGTGATGTAGCCGTTATGCGAACCTTCGGCCTGGGGTGTGTAGGTGAGTTCTACATTGACTTTGGAGCGTGCCGGGAACCCTGACTGCACCGATGTCGGCCCGCTGAAGTTGGGCGATGAGGATATGATGTTGTCGGAGAAGATTCCCGCACCCCATTGCGAGCCCTTGAATGAGCCGTAGCCTTTGTTGAAAATTTCAACAACGAGGGTTTTGCTTTGGCCTACGAGAAGGCTGCCGAAATCAACAACCTTGGGAACGACCAAAGATGGTTCGTTGCCGTCAACACTCAGATTGACAGGGACGGATGTGATTTTGGAACCGGTTTCGTTTGTGGAGAAATTGACATTGAAACTGTAATTGCCGTTGACAAGTGTGGAACCGTCGGCCTTTACGTTCACTTTCTGCGTTTCACCCTGCTTCACGGTGCCTGATATGGGGTCAAGTTCAAGGAACGCGCTCCAGTCGGGGTTGAGTGAGCGTGCTTTGACTGACCATACGTATTCCTGTGCCGTGCTTTCGTAGCTGCTTCCTTTGAGTGCTTCTGAGAGCTGGGTCCAGGTTTTGCCGTTGTCGTTGCTCATGAAGCTGTAGGAGCTGGTAGCAGTAGTGCCGGAGTGTCCCATCGGTAAGGGGAATCCCTCCTGCCCGGCATCGAAATGGGCCACGACCCAGAACGACTCACCAGGTGCGAACCAGAGCTGTTCGTTAAGCGGGATGTTGTAGTTGTAGGTGAAGAACGTGTAGTCCACATTCTGAAGCAGGGTTGCCGACGAGATTGCGGCATCGCCTTTATAAATTGCGATTTTCGGGTCAGCACCGAATGTCCCTTCTGCCGGGGCGTCGAACCAGAGGTCGGTAAGGTTGAACCCTTCGGGGTATTTTTCGGGGTCGACTTTGAACCATTGGGCCATCGAATTGGGGAGCGATTTGTCGGTTTCCCCGATCATTGCCCATAGTTGCCCGGAATAGGATATTTCTTTGGGATAGTCGTTGGCTTCATATTCTGCTGCCACGGTTGCGGCCGCACGTGGGGCGTTTGCCCCTGCCAGCGCCCCTTTGTATTTGCCGGTGCTTCCGGGCATTGGGCGGGCGGAAGCCAGGACGGCGGATACGGAGCGTTTGTAAGCTTCCCATTTCAGAATGCCTTCGGCCTCGTTGCCTATCGTAAGGACTCCAGAGGTAATCGGGGCTGTAGCTGTGGCGGCAAGGTCGAGCGAGCTTTCTGCTATTGTGATTTTCGGACCGGCGTTTGTCTTGATGGTTTTGACCGGTGAGAGGGGTGCTGCATTTCCCCAGCGGTTCACTGCCTGGATAGCCACATAATAGGTGGTGAGGTTCGCGAGGCCGCCGATTTCTTCGGAGCATACGTCGCCTGAATAGAAGAATTTGGTGTCAACCACTTTCTTGGGCAGTTTGGAAATGTCGCTGCCGGCATCGAACGGTTCTGTAGAATAATATACGATATGGCTGCTGACATTCTTGTCGGGTGCATCGGGTATGGTCCAGGTAATGACAAAGTAGTCCTGTGCCGCTGTGAGTTCGAAATCTTTGACAGATTCGGGTGCACCGCTTTGGTTCATGTTGACGGCTTTTGCCGCATCAAGGTAACCGGTACCGAAAAGACCTTCCACTTCCTTGTTGTTTCCGAAACTGTAGAAGTCGTTGACGGATGTTAACAACTGGGTGCGCAGGTTTTCGTTGATGAACGTGGGAGAACCGTATTTCGACAGGACGAGTGCTGCAACACCTGATACATGCGGTGTTGCCATCGACGTACCTTCGTTGTATCCGTATTCGTTGCCGGGCAGTGTGGATAACACGCCTTGTGCCTCGCCGTAGTCGAGGAGGCCGCCGGGAGCAGTGATGTCGACACCGGGGCCGTTGCAGGAGTAGGATGCGGGGGTAAGCTCGGCAGTCATGGCAGCAACGCCTATAACCTTGTCATAGCAACCGGGATAGTAATCACCGGTTTCGCCTTCGTTACCCATGGCGAAGATGCAAAGGCCGCCGGTCATGTTGTCGGAGTGCGCCTCTGCGGTGAAATAGTCGATTGCGTCGAGCACGGCCTGTTCATAATAGCCTATTCCAGGCCAGCCCCATGAGCATTGCGCTATGGTTGCTCCTCTTTCCGCAGCATAGACTATGGCTGCGGCAAAGTCGCCTTCCTGGGTTCCCGAACGGGTGTCGAACACCTGGCAGGAAATCATTTTGACACCGCTTCCTGGGGTGCCGTCACCACCGGCCACACCGGCCACGCCGATGCCGTTGTTGTTTACGGCGGCTACCGTACCGGCCACGTGTGTACCGTGGCTGTGGGGATAGATTTTAGCCTCGTTGGTGCAGAAGTTCCAGCCATATACGTCGTCGACATATCCGTTGCCGTCGTCGTCGACACCCGGTGTGCCGTTAAGTTCGGCATAGTTGATGCACATGTTGGCGGCAAGGTCTTCGTGGGTGTAGTCCACACCGCCGTCGATGATTGCCACAACCACATCTTTCCGGCCTGTTGTGGTTTTCCAGGCCTCGAACAGGTTGATGTCGGCACCGGCCACACTGTAGGGTATGTCGCCGAAATTCTTATAGTGCCACTGCTTTGGCAGGAAAGGGTCGTTGAACGGCATGTTTGCTGCCGCTTTCGCCGGGACTGCGGTCCGGTCGAGTTTGCGGAATCCGTTGCCGCCTTCCTTGAGCGACATCGGGGTGATTACTTCGGAGTGTTCCACACCGGCGGTGGAAGCAAAGATTTTGCGAGCCTCGTCGGGTGATACGGATTCGTCGAAGTTGATTACATACCAGCGGTCGAGCCCGTATTTAGCCCTTTGCCGCGCGAATTTGGGCGCGTAGGGGAGCATTGGTCGGATGCTCATCGCTTTTACACTGCGGGAAGCCCTGTCGAGGGGTGTGATGCCTGTGGTTACAACCCCTCCGTGGGTCTGCATCCGGGGCGTCTGTCCCAGCTGTAGTGCCATTTCGGGCTGTAGTTTCACACGTATCACCCCTTTGTGGGGTTGCGTGCCCGCTTCTGCATTAAAGGATATGCCGGCAAATGCCACAACGGCGGCAAGCATAGCCTTTACAAAAACTTTTTGCATAAGCTGCTGATTTATAGGTTAAAAATAATGGAAATTCCTTAACGTGAATGAAAATGTCAATGCGCTGTGTCAACGACGGATTACCAAGCTGCAAATGTATAAATATGCAATTACATAAATATGATTCCGATGTGTTAATTAGTCTTTTTTAACGCTGGAAATCAATGAATCCATATAGGCTCTTGAACGTATAAAAAAAGAGCCCACAGTTCCGGGTGGGCGGAGCCGTGGGCTGAGAAGGTTATCGTTTCTTTGTCAGGCTTTTTATTAACGCCAGTAAAATGCCTTCTCTTGAAAATATAACGACAGCTTTGCCGAAAGGTTCATGAAATGCCAGGCGGCGATATATAATTGCTTGGATGAGGTATCTATAATCTATGTTTACTTAAACATAACCCCGGAGGTTAAGGCGCACCCCCCCTGTCATATGGCACGGGATGCTTCCAGTGCCACATGACAGGGGGATTACTCACGGATGATGGCCGAGCGGATGCTGTAGATAGTGACGGGGCCGTTGGTGGAGTCTGGGTTGACGATTATTGTGCCGATACGGGCTGCGCGTATATCAAGGTCGCGGGGATTCGGGTTGTCGGAAATAATTGTCATGGTGTCGACCAAGGCGTCGTTTTTGCAGGATATGGTATTGCTGGAGTTATCCGATAGATCCCATGTCAGGGCTGTGATGCGGGTGGCATCAAGTTCGATGTCGGAGCTGTAGTAATCTGTATAGGTTGTCAGGGTGCCGATTTCAGAGTCCCTAAAGTCTACAGAAGGTGTGTCATGTAGCGAGAGTGCCGGCGTGTTGATGCCGGAAATGTGCATCTTGTCGCAGCAGCGGTGGTTGGTTACCGATTCCAATGTCTGCTGTTTCGGGATGTGCAACAGTCCGTTTATCGGGCAGTAGGCTGAGTTGTAGCCTTCCGGGGCATAAGGCACAGCGATAGTCATACGCAGTGTGTCGCCGGAGGTTGCGAGGGTGAGCCATTTGCCCCAGTCCTGCGCGGTTGTCAGGGTCGACGTGTCTGTGGAGTCGGAAGCTTCGATGTTGAAATCCAGCGGTAAGTATATGTCGGCAGTATCATTCCGTTCGATAACCAGGTGCCGGAACGGTGGCAGGTCGAATGTTTGAGGTGTCGCATTGACCGGTACAGGCGCGTCTGTTGAACAGAGCAGCATCAACGAAGCCGGGAATATGAACGCGGCCAGCGGCCCTGCTGCTGTCAGTGATGCAAGAAGTATGGTTGACTTTTTCATTTGTCGGTGATTGGATTGTTGTGGCAATAGTCGTTGTATAGGCGTGCGAGTTCGTCGGGGGTTATCCCGAGCAGGCGCAGGCGGTTGAACAGGGTGTTGATTTCGGAGCCTAGGAGCTCGTCGCGACGCGTCTGCCTGACAGTTTGCGGTGCGTCAGGTGAGATGAAGTAGCCTATGCCCCGCTTGTTGTAGATTATGTCGCGTGAGGCGAGGTAATCATATGCCCGCATAACGGTGTTGGCGTTTACCTCGATGTCGGCGGCGTATTCCCTTACCGACGGGATGCGGCTTCCGGGGGGGAGGGTGCCCGATAGCACGTTGTCGCACACGGCGTCGGCTATCTGTAGATATATGGCTTTGTTGTTTTCCTGGAACAGCATAATCGTTGTAGGATTGTGTAATTTGAGTTACCGGATTCTTACCACATCGGTTTCGCGATAGCGGATGAATGCCAGGGTATAGTTGACCGCCGACATAAACAGGGTCAGCATATAATAGGTTTCGGGACAGCCCAGGAAATGCGGCAGTTTTTTGTCTGGCCCGGGTTGAAGGAATTGCATGCAGAAATACGTTGTCAGGACAGCAATCAACACCATGCTTCCGAAAAGTGCCGTCCCCGCACCGAAAGTCTTTATAAACGAGTTGCGCGGCCAGAACGAGCTTCCTAAAAAGAACAATGATTGCAGGAACAGCGATGTCAGGATTGTTGATGCGGCCAAAGTTGCAGAGCGGGGGGCGTCGGCATCGAATAACGGGCCGACTGATGTGGGATGGAAAAAGTCGCCGTAGGGGGTGAGCATGCTCATTATGATGTAGGAGCCGAATGCTACAAAAATCCAAGCGCTGACTGCTGTTGCCCAGCCTCCCACGATGTAGAGGCCGAAACGGGCTGCGAATTTTTCCGTTTGGGATGCGGGGCATGTGAGGTCCCTTACAGTGCCCTCTTTTGTGGATGTGGAGGAGAAGGCCAGCGATGCCGCCAACGCGGTGAAGGACACAAGGATTATTGCAAAGAGTACATGTTGCATGTAGTGGTAGCGTTCATAGAAAAAATGTTGCTGTGCCGCTGTGTGGAAATCGACATTTTCGCCCCCTGTTGTCATGTAAAGATATTCTACCTTGTTGTAGGCTGACGATATCTGAAGAAAGGATTCGATTGACATTGCGCCCGTTATGAACAGAATCAGGAGCAGGAACTGACGGCGGTTTTCTCCCCATTCCTTCTTTATGGAGAGTTTCAACCTGCTGAATGCGAATATTTGTGATGATTTTGCCATTGTCAGAATGTGTTAGAGGTTTGTGTAACGGCCTTGTTGAAAATCCCGTTAAGTGCCGATTGGTGTTTCATCGCGAAATCGAACAATACTTCAAGGTTTATTTCAGAGTCGTTGCCGTCGGTGTTGGGGAGCATGACTGCGGCTCCCCCGATGCCCGGCAGCGCGCACAGGGCACTGTTGATGGTTTCGCGGTCGGTTGTGGTGAGGAATTTCAGGTGTTTCTGGATTTCGCCTACAGGGCGGTTGAGGCATATTTGCGAGCCGTTCATGATTATCACATGGTCGATGAGGCGGTCGATGTCGCGCACCTGGTGTGTGGAAATTATCACCGTGCGGTCGTCGGTCATGGCTTGCGCTATGAATTTGCGGAAGGCGCTTTTGCCGGGGATGTCGAGGCCGTTGGTCGGCTCGTCCATCAGCAATAACGAGGTGTTGCATGCAAGGGCGAAACTCATGAAAACCTTCTTTTTCAGCCCCATCGACAGGTGGCCGAGATTTAGTTCCGGCGTCAGTTCGAACATTTCGAGGTTGGCGCGCAGTGCCTCGTGTGAGAAGCGGGGGTAGAACGGGGCGTTTAGTCTGACGTATTCCCCCAGGCTTATCGGGGGCAGTGAGAATTCCTCGCTGACAAGGAATATGTCGCTGAGTGTGGAAGGGAGTCGCCTGCGGGTGTCGGTGCCGTTGAACACGGCTTTTCCCGCACGCGGGGTCAGCGCCCCGGCTATAAGGTAGAGCAGTGTTGACTTGCCTGCACCGTTTGGGCCTAGCAGGCCGTAGATGCCGCCTGGAGGCAGCGTCAGGTTTATACTGTCGACAACGCTTTGTCCGCGATGGTAGCCGAATGATAGGTTTTCGAGTGTGAGCATAATGGTGTATTAGTGTTGTAGTACACTGTAAAATTAATACTGTTTTTCGAACCTGCAAAATTTTACGGCAAAAATAGCTTCGGTGTGTCGGATTTGCGTGTGTGGACGGTGAATCGTAATTTTGTACTTTATTAACCGGGATTTTTTTAATAAGGATTTATGGAATCAAGGATTAACGAGGCTGTGGAGCGGAAGCGCTCCGGGAAATTCAACTGCGCCCAGGCTGTTGCGTGTACTTATTGCGATGCCGCAGGGTTAGATGTGGAGACGATGCGCAATCTCACTAACGCGTTTGGCTCAGGGATGGGGTCGATGGAAGGCACATGCGGTGCACTGGTAGGCGCCGGGGTGGTGCTCGGAATGGTTCGTGGCGACCGCATGGCGTCAATGCGCGACATGAAAGCCATTGTGACCCGTTTCCGCGAACGCAACGGTTCCGTGACATGCCACGAACTCAAAGGCATCGCTTCTGGCTGCCCTCTGCGTCAATGCAATGACTGTGTGGCCGACGCCGCGTCTCTTCTTGAAGGAATGCTGCATTCAGATGAATAATCATTGAACCTGCATATTATGCTAACATTAATGTTTTAGATTTTAATTCGCGTCGAGATACTTTAGCGGATTAAAATTTGGTAAGATTTTGATTTGCCTTGATGTAGGCAAAATGCAGCAAATGGCAACTTACATAGGAAAGTAGTTGCTGTTCGTGTATGATTGAATGAAGTCATCTTGAAGAAAAAGTCAAGATGGCTTCGTTGTTTCTATTGTTCGTTCCGGTTTACTGCACATTTCAGAAATGGTAACTCCACGATATTGGCAGTAATTTTTAAGCATTGAAACAAGCACATAATATCCAAAACCTGTTGGTTGAATTAAAGTTTTAAATAATTACAAATGAAAAAGTTGCTAAATTTGTAGATATTTAGAAATTTAATTCAACCAACGAGTATCCAATATAATTATTTTGAGAATGTATTCTTAGAATAACTTTTTGTTTTTGCACTTGATTTTTGCAGATATATAAATTTATATGTATTTTTGTAAAACCAGTGGTGAGATAAATATTGCCAATAAATCTCTCGTTGGATTGTGTTTATGATTTGTTCTAAAAATCCTGTTAGGATTCCTTCTGATTTTTATGGTTCTGTAGTCTTTGGCTTTCGGGCTTCCTTGAGATGACCTATATATTTACGGAAAATCTGTATAACCTTAATCTCCTATTATCATGAAATTTATATCGTTAAATTCTTTAAACGGAATAATCAAAGCTATTGTCATTGTATTTTTGTATGTAATCCCATGTCATACGTATGTCATAGCGGCATCGTTCAGTCATACTGAAAAGTTTGATGTATTAAAATTAAGTTTGATTACAGATATGAGTCGGTCTCAGGAATCGGATGGCTACCGGCCCATGTTTGAAATTGGTAAGACATGGGTGTACAGGCTTGTAGATAAATCCTGGGGCAAGCCGGATACAAGGGAAGATATGTGGCGTGTTTTAAAAGTGGATGGTGTTACTGAAATAGATGGGAAGGAATACTTCGTTGTGAACGCCTATACTGACGGGGCTGCTACACCTGATTGTGATGCTCCTTATGGCTATTTTCGTGAGGATGTCGATTCACGGGAAGTGTTCTATGTCCGTGATGAGCGTTATATTCCTGACCCGATAGGGATTCATGAAATACCTGGTATAATGGCTGGTGAGGAAAGGTTGCTTTACCGATTCTGCAAGCCGGTGGTATTAGGCTGTGTGACATATGATTCGGAACCTGATGATTATATCAATGTAAATGACGGAAAGCATCGGGGCGTCGGGGCAGATGGGCCTTGCGGAGTATTTGAAGGAGTGGGGGCGATCATGATGAACAATGGAGAGTTTTCGGTTGGCAGGGGTTGCGACATATTCGGTCCTACCATGATGGTTTCAGGAGACGGGCAAGGATATGTGCCATTGCTGTATTCGGTTAATTCTCCTGACGGGAGCGAGATTTTAAGAATCGATGGTAACGGTATGGGGCGTATCGATACGCTTGAGCAATACAGGTGTGACATCGTAGTCGCCAAGGAAGGAGGCGTGGTGAGAATCAAAGGTGGCAAGACGTTGGGGCATATTTCCGTGATTGATTTGCAAGGTGTGGAGATATATTCCTGTTTTGTTGGCGAGGCAGAATGCACCATCCCGTTGCAATATTTGTCAAAAGGGGTCAATATTGTGAAAATCGAGCAGTCGGTTTATAAGGTCGTGATTTGATTTTGTTGAATAGCGATCATGTGGCGGTGTGTCGGATTTGGATGTTTCGGCACATCGTCATCGTTTATGGCTACTAAAGCCTGTTAAAATCGTTGTTCGGTGTAAGTGCCTATTGCTTCGGTGAAACTTTGGTGGCGAATGTGGAAATCGGTATGCAGGGCCGGGGTGTAAGGCTAAAAAAGGTAAATTTCGGCGGAAATTTCGGGAAAAGTTGGTAATGAGGAAGAAAATCCATAACTTTGCACCGTTTTTTCAGCTGACTATACCAATGGGAAAATTCAGTCAATTCAAACTCCCGTTGAAGAGCCTGCCGAAAGGTACCCATGATTTCGGGTATCATTTGGATAAGCAGTTCTTCACAAACATGGAGAGTGCCGACGTGCGTGATGCCGACGTAAACGTCAGCCTTGTCGTGACATACAAAAACGATGTCTACGATTTGGCCTTTGCCATTACGGGTACGGTGACGGTGCCATGCGACCGTTGCCTTGATGACCTGACGTTGGATATAGACACCACTTATGGCATCAAGGTGAAATACGGCGATGACTACCGCGAGGAATCGGATGACCTTATGGAAATCCCTGAAAGCGATAACTACCTTAATGTCGCCTATATGATTTACGACACGGTATCGCTGGCCATACCTATCAAGCATGTCCATCCGTTGGGTAAATGCAACCGCGCAATGAGTTCGCTGCTGAAGAAACACCGCGCCGTGGCTTCGTCGGATCCCGATGCGGAACTGGAGGACGAGCTGATTGAAGAAATGGACAGCATGCCCGATAACGACACCCCGGGATGTGAAGCACCTACCGACCCGCGTTGGGACAAACTCAAGGAGCTTTAAACACCGGCTCTGATGCACGCCTAGGCAACGGGGTTGCAAGGCGAACGAAGGAACTTAAAAGGAAAAACAACAATAAAACAATAAAACAACAATGGCACATCCTAAAAGACGTCAATCCAAGACCCGTACGGCAAAACGCCGCACACACGACAAAGCTGCGATGCCTACACTGGCAATCTGCCCCAACTGCGGCGCATGGCATGTTTACCACTGCGTTTGCATGGAATGCGGTTACTACCGTGGCAAAGTCGCTATCGAGAAGAACGCCGTAGTCTAACCGCTCCGGCTTGGATTAAAAACAAGGGCTGCGTTCCACGGGAGGCAGCCTTTCGATAATTTTTAAGGACATATTTCCAAGAACCTGTCGCTGTCAGAAGCGTTATACAGATAAGGGGTTCCGGCAAGGCCGATGCCCCATCCGAACAGATTCTTGGACGGGAGAGCCGCCTCGGGTAGTTCTCCCACATATCATACCCCACGCTTATGCTCAACGCCAAAATTTCCGGCATCGCGTCATATCTCCCCGACGATGTTCTCGACAATGAGATGCTTTCGAAAATGGTCGATACCAACGACGAGTGGATTACGACACGCGTCGGCATCAAGGAGCGCCGCATCCTCAAAAAGGATGCCGGCTCGTCGTATCTCGGCATCCAGGCCGTGAACAAGCTTCTAGCCGACACCGGCATTGCACCCGAGGAGGTGGAACTGCTGATTTGTGCAACCTCGAATCCCGACTACCGATTCCCCTCGACAGGTTCGATTATCTGCGAGGGCTGCGGCCTGAAGAATGCCTATGCCTACGACATACAGGCGGCATGCGCCGGATTCATCGTGGCATTGGAGGATGCGGCCGCATATGTGAAGAGCGGGTTGCGCAAGAAGGTAATCGTTGTTGCCGCCGAGAAGATGTCGTCGATGATCAACTACAACGACCGTTCCACCTGCCCCCTTTTCGGCGACGGTGCGGCATGTGTGCTGGTCGAGCCTACGGAAGAGCCCAACGTAGGGGTTTTGGACGCGGTGTTCCATGTTGACGGACGCGGCCTCGAACATCTTGTGATGTGGGGAGGCGGCTCGGCACGCCCGGCTACTGCCGATACTCTTGCCGCAGGCGACCATTACCTGTTCCAGGACGGGCGCAACGTTTACAAAAACGCTGTAACCGATATGTACACAGCCTCGGTCGACATCCTTAACCGCAACAACCTTACGGCGGAGACTATCGACTGGCTGGTGCCGCATCAGGCCAATCTCCGTATCATCGAGGCTGTAAGTTCGCGTGCAGGGATTCCCGATGAGAAAGTGCTTGTCAACATCCAGCACACCGGCAATACGTCGGCGGCTTCCATCCCCTTGTGTCTTGACGAATTCAAGGGCAAAATCAAAAAGGGCGACAAGATTCTCCTGACTGCTTTCGGCGCGGGCTTCACCTGGGGTTCGATGCTGGTGGTTTGGGATATATGATTTCCGTGAGAATTTACGCCCGGATGCGCTTTGAATTGTGCGGCAAACGGGCTGCCTGATAGAAAAAACACAAAATAGCATCTTTTCGGGTGCTATTTTTGTTTTAATCACAGAACTTAATAATAACACGGGTCATCCCCGCCGCAGCGTTGCCGCAGCCAGGAAGGCTTAAACTAACATCGTCCCTATCATGACCGAAGAAAACAAAAGCGAGAGAATAAGCGAGGAAATAGAGCGCCAGGATGCAGAAAACGTAATCAGCGCCCTTACTGACGAGGTGGCATGCCCGCCCGTCTCGCCCGGTGACCATAAAGCCGGATTCGTCAATATTGTCGGGAATCCCAACGTTGGTAAATCAACGTTGATGAACGACCTTGTGGGCGAGCGTGTGAGCATCATCACCTCGAAAGCGCAGACCACGCGCCACCGCATAACCGGGATTGTTAACACCCCCGACTACCAGATTGTGTTTTCCGACACCCCCGGCGTGCTCAAGCCCAATTACAAACTTCAGGAAAGCATGCTGAGTTATGCCCAGGGTGCGCTGACCGATGCCGACATCCTGCTGTATGTGACCGACGTGGTGGAAGACCCTACAAAGAACGCCGATTTCCTGGCCCGTGTGGCAAAAGAGAAAATCCCGGTGTTGCTGGTTATCAATAAAATCGACTTGCTCAAAACCAACGGCGACCTGGAGGCAATCGTGATGCGTTGGAAGGAGATGCTGCCCAATGCGGAGGTGTTCCCCCTCTCGGCCAAGGAGCATTTCAATGTTCCGAACCTTATGGCAAGGATTGTGGAACTGCTGCCGCCGTCGCCCCCTTATTTCGGCAAGGACGCCCTTACCGACAAGCCCGCAAGATTCTTCGTTACCGAGATTATCCGCGAAAAAATCCTTACATCGTATGATAAGGAGGTGCCATATTCGGTGGAAGTGATTGTGGAGAAGTTCGATGAATCCGACACCGCCATACATATCATGGCAACTATTTTCGTTGAACGTGACAGCCAGAAGGGTATCATAATCGGCAAAGGTGGGTCGATGCTTAAGAAAGTGGGTACGGAAGCCCGCAAGGATATAGAGCGGTTCTTCGACAAGCGTGTGTATCTCGAGCTATACGTAAAGGTTGAGCAGAACTGGCGCAACCGTGAGAACAAGCTCAAGGCATTCGGCTATATAGAATGACAGATACGTTGCGGGGGATGTCGAACGTATGCCTCGGTTAAAAATCATCGTTGCTGCCTTCCGCGTTACAAGCCCGATGAGGGCAGGGATTTGCGCTATCCGGCTTTTTAACTTAACTTTGCAGGGAAATATCAAAATAACAACATGGCACAGCTCGTAGCAATCGTAGGTCGGCCCAATGTGGGTAAATCGACTCTTTTCAACCGCCTGACAGAGACTCGTCAGGCCATCGTCGTACGTACGGGGGGAACACCCCGCGACCGCCAGTATGGCAAAGTCGACTGGTGCGGTCGGGAATTCTCGATTGTAGATACCGGTGGATGGGTGGTAAATTCCGACGATATTTTTGAAGAGGAAATCAACAAGCAGGTGGCTGTGGCTATCGAGCAGGCTGATGAAATCCTGTTCGTTGTCGATGCCATGAACGGTGTCACAGACCTCGACGACCACGTGGCTGAAATCCTTCGCAAATCACGTAAGCCGGTACTGCTGGTAGCCAATAAAGTCGATTCGAATGAGTGGCTTTATAACGTGCCCGAGTTCTACAGCCTCGGTCTTGGCGACCCCTATCCCGTTTCGGCAGTTAGCGGCTATGGCACGGGCGACCTTTTGGATGAAATCGTGAAGAAGCTCCCGGTTCCGAACGATGATGACGAGAACCTGGAGGAGATTCCCCGTTTTGCCATCGTCGGACGCCCAAATGCCGGTAAGTCATCGCTGATTAACGCGTTTATAGGTGAGGACCGCCACATAGTGACCGATATAGCCGGTACCACGCGAGACAGCATCTATACGCGTTACACCAAATTCGGCTTCGACTTCTACCTTGTAGATACCGCCGGTATCCGCAAGAAACAGAAGGTGAACGAGGATATAGAATATTATTCAGTGATACGTTCAATCCGTGCCATCGAGGCATCGGATGTATGTATCCTTATGATTGATGCGACCCGTGGAATCGAGGCACAGGATGCGAATATCTTCGGACTTATCCAACGGAATAAGAAGGGGCTGGTGGTATGCGTCAATAAATGGGATATTGCCGAGGATAAATCGCTCGACGCGCAGAAGCATTTCGAAGAGGCTATCCGTTCACGCTTCGCCCCGTTTACCGATTTCCCGGTTATATTCTGCTCCGCACTGACCAAGCAGCGAATCTACAAGGTTATAGAAACTGCTGTCGATGTTTATCAGAACCGGCGCAGGGAAGTGCCCACCTCCCAGCTCAACAAGGTCATGCTTGAGGCTATCGCGGCCTACCCGCCACCTGCCAATAAGGGTAAGTATATAAAAATCAAGTATGTCACCCAGCTTAAAGGGGCGGTTGTGCCGACGTTTATTTTCTTCTGCAACCTGCCGCAGTGGGTGAAGGAGCCTTACCGCCGTTTCCTGGAAAACAAAATCCGCGAAAACTGGGATTTCAAAGGCACCCCCGTACAGGTGTTTATGCGTGAAAAATAATCCCTATGATGAATCCTTCATGGCGGGATATTACCCTGATAATCGGGGTTAAGGAACTGATGGAGCGCTTCCGCGATGCGGAGCGCTTCATCGCATATTGCAAGGAGTGCGGCTGTTACGGGCGTTCTTGGGGGTGTCCGCCCTTTTTGTTCGATGCATGGGAATATCTGTCGGGATGGGAGGTTGCCGAGATTACGGCCACTGTGATTACGGTTCCTGACGGCACGCCGGTTTCCGAAGCCGCCGACTTTATCACCCCTCAGCGGGCAAGGCTTGACAAATGGCTTTTAGGGCGTGAGAAAGAAACCGGGGGGAGGGCTTTTTCATTTGTAGGGAACTGCCTTTACTGCCCCGGGCAGGAATGTACGCGCCTTTGTGGCCGACCCTGCCGGCATCCCGACAAAGTACGCCCGTCGCTCGAAGCCTTCGGCTTCGACATCACCGCCATCCTCGCCGATCTTTTCCACCTCCCCCTCCTTTGGGGTTCCGACGGCCTCCTCCCCCCGCATCTGACCCTTGTCACCGCCCTTTTCCGCAAATAACCACTAAGATACTCGCCACGTTTGCAGTGAAATGATTAACTTTGGAGTCTGTTTCGCCGAATGCCTGGCTTGTTGATATTGAAACCAATTTTTGGCCAACTTGAATTCCTGTAAAACCGCATCAATGAAAGGGCGGGATGGCTCATGTTATCAATAGTTTGGATTTTGACAGTTAAACATTAATGTTATGAGTGACAACAACAATCATCCGCTGGGGGAGGCCCCGTGGTTTCATGTGATATTTTCGACGGGATTCGGCACGGGGTTTGTTCCGGGTGCACCCGGAACGGTCGGTGCCTTTTTGGCGCTGGTGATATGGTATGTGCTTTATCTGGTGCTTGCGCCGGTGGCACTGCTATGGACAACTGTGGCGCTGATAGTGGTGACCACCGTGGCCGGGGCCTGGACTTCGAAGGTGATGGAGCGCTATTGGGGGGAAGACCCCCGCACTGTGGTAATCGACGAGTTTGTAGGGACTTGGATCCCGTTGCTTGTGGCTGCTGTGCCTGACAGGCTGACCACCGCCATCCTTGCCGTTGCCGGGTTTGCCGCATTCCGCCTGATTGACATTTTCAAACCATTGGGCTGCCGCAAGATGGAACGTTTCGGCAATGGCTGGGGCGTTATGCTCGATGATGTGCTTGCCGGGAGCTACGCGTTGATTATAGTGCTTGTGCTCAGGTGGATTATTGCTTGATTCCTGCTGCCGCTTGCATTGACTGCTGCCGTATTGGCTGAACGGATGTAAACCGATATTCGGGGAATGGTGTTTTATTTAACGTAATTATATTTTTGCTGACATGAGTGAATCACGTAAATATGCCGGGCTGAGTGACGCGCAGGTTCTTGAGAGCCGAAGGCTTCACGGGGACAATCTTCTTACCCCGCCGCAAAAAACGCCTTGGTGGCGACAGCTTCTTGAAAAATTCAGAGACCCGTTGATAATCATCCTGCTGGTTGCAGGTGTGTTATCGGTGGCTATTTCCTGTTATGAGTATTTCGGTCTGGGAAAGGACGGAACGGTGTTTTTCGAGCCGGTAGGGATTTTTATCGCAATCATTCTGGCCACAGGGCTTGGATTTTATTTCGAATACCGTGCCAACAAGGAGTTCGACCTGCTGAACCAGGTTAATGACGAGGAGCCTGTGCAGGTGATTCGCAACGGCGCCCCTACGTCGGTGCCAAAAAAGGATATTGTTGTAGGCGATATACTGGTTCTTAACACCGGTGAGGAGATTCCGGCTGATGCCGAACTGTTAGAGGCGGTGTCGCTGAATGTGGACGAATCCACGCTGACCGGTGAGCCTATGGCGCATAAAACCACAGATGAGGCGCAGTTCGACCCCGAAGCCACATTCCCTAGCAATCATGTGATGCGTGGCACAAAGGTTATGGAAGGCCATGGTGTGGCTGAGGTGTATGCTGTCGGTGATGCCACTGAAAACGGTAAGGTGTTTGAGGCATCGCGGATTGACGACAGTGTCAAGACCCCTCTTACCGAACAGCTCGACCGCCTGGGAACGCTGATTTCCCGTGCCAGCTATGCCATAGGGATTGTCATTGTGGCCGGTAGGCTGTTGATGTATTTCCTTTCCGGGATGCCGTTCGATTGGATGGAATTCCTGGCCTATTTCCTTCAGACTATCATGATTGCCGTGACATTGGTAGTGGTATCCGTTCCTGAAGGGCTTCCGATGGCGGTTACACTCAGCCTTGCTTACAGTATGCGCCGTATGCTCAAAACCCATAACCTTGTGCGTAAGCTGCATGCCTGCGAAACAATGGGGGCGACTACCGTAATCTGCACGGACAAGACCGGGACTCTTACACAAAACCGTATGCAGGTTGCCCAGGCCGATTTTTACGGTCTGCCCGGCGGTAAGCTTGGTGATAATGCCGAAAGCAGGCTTATCGAAACCGGGATTGCCGTCAACTCGACAGCGCAGCTTGATTTCTCGAAAGGGGAAAAGCCTGAAGTGCTGGGCAACCCCACGGAAGGTGCCCTTTTGCTTTGGCTTCATGCCAACGGGGCTGATTATAATGCCATAAGGGGGCGTTTTAAAGTAGTGGAGGAAGTGCCATTCTCAACCGAACGTAAATATATGGCGACGGTTGTGGAGGATGGCAACGGCGTGCGTACTTTGTTTGTAAAGGGGGCTCCTGAAATAGTCAGCGGGTTGTGCCGTACTATTGCAGGTGGTGTAAGCCGTGAATCCATCGACAGCAGCCTGAAGGAATTCCAGGCCCAGGCTATGCGCACCCTAGGGTTCGCATACCAGGAGATTGGCCGTGGGGTGAAGGCGGCAGAGGATGGCAAGCTGGTTTGCGATAATCTCGAATTCCTCGGGATAGTTGCAATCTCCGACCCGGTACGTTCCGATGTTCCCGATGCCATAAACGAGGTTCTTGATGCAGGTATCGGTGTGAAAATCGTTACGGGTGACACCCCTGGTACAGCCAAGGAAATAGGCCGTCAGATCGGGCTGTGGAAACCTGCCGACACTGACCGGAATATAATAACAGGGCCTGAATTCGGCGCCCTGACGGAATCGCAACTCGACGAGCGCGTGATGGATTTGAAAATCATAGCGCGTGCCCGCCCTATGGATAAGAAACGCCTTGTAGAGGCGCTACAGCGCCAAGGGCAGGTGGTGGCTGTTACAGGCGACGGCACCAATGATGCCCCGGCTTTAAAGGCTGCCCATGTGGGGCTTTCGATGGGTGATGGTACATCGGTGGCAAAGGAGGCCAGCGATATCACCATTATCGACAATTCGTTTGCCTCGATAGGCAGGGCTGTGATGTGGGGGCGTTCGCTTTATCGTAACATACAGCGTTTCGTCCTGTTCCAACTGACGGTAAATGTTGCCGCCTGCCTCATAGTGCTGGCAGGCGCGTTTATGGGAACCGAGTCGCCGCTTACCGTGACCCAGATGCTTTGGGTGAACCTGATAATGGATACCTTTGCCGCCATGGCTCTTGCCTCGCTGCCGCCGTCGGACTCGGTTATGGCCGACCGTCCGCGCAACCGGCGTGAGTTTATCATCAATCCTGCAATGTGGCGGTTTATAGTGGGTTGCGGCATTATATTTTTCGGATTACTTTTCGGGATGGTCTATGTGTTTGAACATGCCGAAGTGACCTCGCTCTCACAGTTGTTGCATGTCACGCCCGGAGTGCCCGACACACTCAGCCCTTATGAATTGAGTCTGATATTCACCACTTTTGTAATGCTGCAATTTTGGAATATGTTTAATGCCAGGGCATTTGCCTCACATCGCAGTGCGTTGCACCTTGGGCATTGCGGCGAGTTCGTGCTGATTGCCGTATTGATTCTGGCAGGACAGATCCTGATTGTGGAGTTTGGCGGTGGCTTCTTCGGCGTAACACCTCTCAGCCTGTCTGACTGGTTGATAATCATCGGAGGCACGTCGCTGGTGCTTTGGGTTGGTGAATTCCTGAGGCTGTTTCGTTCGCGCAGGCATCCTGCTGAAAGGTAGGATTCCATGCCGGGAGTACTTCAAACGGCCGAAAATCACAAAGAAGATGCAAAAGAAGAAAAGTCAAGATGACTTCATTGTCTAAAAAGGTGTATTGATGGTTGAGAAAGTGCTGATAGGGGCTGCCGGTCTGGGCATTGCGTCGCTGGCAGGGTCGGTGATAGGCTTGTTCGTGAAAAGGATTTCGCATAAGTGGAATGATATTTTCATGGGCTTCTGTGCAGGGATGATGCTTGCTGCCTCGATCGTAGGGCTGGTGGCACCGGCTGTGACCATGGCATCCCTTTCAGGGTGGTGGCAGGTGGTTGCCGGTGTCGCAGCCGGAGTGGCGCTTATCGGAATGCTGGACTATTTCACACCGCACCTTCATCATCTTACCGGTCTTGACATCGAGAAGCATAAAGGGAACACCACCGTTAACAGGATAATGATGTTCGTTATCGCAATCGCCATCCATAAGCTTCCAGAAGGGATGGCTACCGGGATTGTGTTCGACGAAAACAATCTTTCGAATGCCTATGCGGTTACTATAAGTATCGCGTTGCAGAATATACCCGAAGGGATGGTGGTTGTCACGCCGCTGTTGATGATTGGCGTGGGTTTCGGCAGGGCGCTTGCCATATCGGTCGCTGTCGCGTTGTTGGAAATGCTTGGAGTAGGGGTAGGTTTCGTCCTGGGAGGTTTGTCCGGGATGTTCCTTCCGGCGTTGCTGGGTATGGCCGGTGGTGCCATGCTCTATGTGATAAGCGATGAGATGATTCCTGAAACCCATGCACACGGGTTTGAAAAGCAGGCTACCTATGCCTTGGTAGCGGGAGTGTTGCTGATGCTGTATATCGATGCATTGTTATAAGGCAGGTAGGCATTGAAGTAGGTTCCGGGGTTATTACATTACGGATACATAAAAGGCGATGTGCCCGGATTGCGGCGCATCGCCTTGATTTTTGGATGATGAGAACGGAATCAGTCGTCCATCTCCATGCTTTTGAATTGTCCGAGAAGGTTGAATTTAAGCTCCACGCCATCAGAAAGGCCGATTTCATAGCCGCCCGATTTCTTTTCGATTTTCACAATCTTCACGTCGGGGAAATTTTTCTTGACGTAGTTGCGTATGGGCTTGGTGACCAGTCCTTCAGGCACCTCGCGGGTTTTACAGTCGACCGATTTCCATTTTCCGGCATTGGTAAATTCTATCTTGGTGCCGTTAACCAGTTTTACGTCGTAGTCGGTTTTTTTCAACAGGTGGCGGTCTACTTTGATAAGGCTTACCTTTGCTTTCGGGAAATATTCCGAAAGCATTTGCTGTGCCTGCTCCGGCAGGTTCTTGCGGTCGATTACGTAGGAGTCGATGAATGCCGACGCGGCACCTGCACCACAGATAATCAACAGCAAGGCGATTAAGATTTTCTTCATGTCAAAAAATTGTTTATATGAAAGATTTCAAACACATAGAAGTGATTACGATGATGCATGGATAAGGCATGTTGCATTATAAGATACTGGAGGCATCATGCAGCAATCGCATCTGTCGGTGTTTACACCCTAATAACATCCCCCGTTGCAATAAGTTGCAGCGGGGGATGTTATTAGGGTGTGTCATAATGGCTAATCCGGGTCGTGGCTTGCAGGTGAGCCATTCTGACAGCACCCTCGCCATCCGGGCGAAAACCACGGCGTTGTGCCAAAATATCGAAGTTTGACACAACGCCATAGGGCCTTTTTCATATATGGAATTTCAGCGAGGCCATAAGGCTGCGTGGCAGTGCTGGCCCGTAGATGTAGCCCGAATCGCGGAGGGGGCCTATGTCGAAATCATCCTGGTAGCTGTTGAAAATGTTGAATATCCCGGCACTGGCCTCTATGCATGCCGTGTGAAACACCTTGAACTCATATGTGAGTTTGAAATTGGCATCGAAAAAGCGCGGTGTTGTCACGGCGCGGTCGACGGGTGTGCCTGAGCCTTCGATGTGTTGCACAAGCATGCTGCCGGTATAGGTGGCAGAGAGTGCCGCACGGAATGCCTTTGTAAATTCGCAGTTGAAAGTCAGGTAGCCGTAAAGGTCGGGGGTGCGGAACATCCGTTTCACGGATGGTATTTCTGGGTTTTCGCTCCATTGTTCAGGCTGTTTGTAACGGCTACGCTGCCATGTCGCGCCCGCCTGGAGCTGGAAGCGTGGTGAAAAAATCGCTTTACCTTCAATGTTTATACCGCCGACACGGGCGCCACCTCCGTTGTAACGTTCGAGCACGTCGTTTCCTGCGGCATCAGGCTCATTCAGCTTGCGGAGGGCGAACACATCGCTCAGGTCGGTGAAGAAGCCTTCAATCATGAGGTTGGCCTGCACGTTGCCGAAACGGTGGTAAAAGTCGGCCGATGCGCTGATGCTCCGGCTGCTTTCCTCTTTGAGGCCGGGGGCAAGGATGGTCACCACCCGTTCTCCTCCCACGATTGCCACATGGAAATCCTCGTCATAGGCTTGCGGGGAGCGAAAGCCGGTTGAGAAGGAAAGCCTGAAGTTCGCTTTATCTGAAGGATTGAACCGTATGTTTGCCCTTGGCGACACGATTGGATGGTTAATCATGGAGTGCTTGTCGATGCGGGCACCGATGAGGAACCCCCACCGGTCATCGCGCCATTCGTTTTGCAGGTAACCGCTATAGATGTCGACGCGCTGTGTGATGTCGTGGTCGTAACCTACGGTCACGTCGTTGAGGTAATTGTGGTTATATTCGAGTCCGGCGATAAGTTCCGACGGCATGAACCACAGTTGTTTGAAATTGTGGGTCATTTGCGCCCCGCCGGTCACAACGAGGTCGTGGGTACGGCCATAGGCATCGGGGTCTTGCCCGCTGCCGTAATAGCTTTTCCGTTTGGTGTTCTGGGCTGCTGCGAAGATGTTGAGGTGGCTGCCGCGTGAGGCTGACCAAAGGTCGAACGAAGCTTCACCGCCGTTTATGTCGTGTTCCACCTCTTCGGCAATCCATGCTTCGTGTGCCGGGAGGTCTAGGTTGTCGCCACCTCGGCGGTATTCGTGGGTCCCGTGATATTCGAGTGTGAGTTTGGTGTTGTCGGACGTGCGCATGAAAGTGCGTAATCCCATGGTCTGGGTGCTGAGTTTCGCTACCTCGGTGAACCCGTCGCCGTTGTGGTCATAGCCGTCGCGGTGGCGGTTCTGCCCGTAAATCATCATGCCGAGGCGGTTGTTGCTGCCGACCACCGAGGCATTCAATGTGGTGTTGTTATCGAATGAGCCTGAGATGCCGACCGATGTCAGTGTATGGCTTGCTTCCGCATAGTTCACGGCCGGGTCGCGTGTGATGATGTTGACGGTGCCACCGATGGCCGATGAGCCGAACAGGGCGGAGCCGCCTCCGCGCATCACCTCAACACGTTCGATCATGTTGGCAGGAATCTGTTCGAGACCATAAACGCCGGTCAGTGCGGAGAAAACCGGGCGGGAATTCATCAGAATCTGTGAATAATGCCCGTCAAGCCCGTTGATACGTACCTGGGTGAACCCGCAGTTCTGGCAGTCGTTTTCCACACGCACACCTGGCTGGAAACTCAGCCCGTCGGCAAGAGAGCATGCGCTTACAAGGTCGAAAACCTTGTTATTTATCACGCTGACCAGCACCGGGCTGTTACGCCGTTTCTGTTCGCTTTTGCTCCCTGTAACAACCACCTGGTCGAGCATGAAGGCATCGGGGGTGACATCGAAGTTGATTTCGTAGGTCTGGCCTTTTTTAAGGTCGATTTCGCGCTTTTCGGCGGCATAGCCCATTGATGATGCCTCCACGGTGTAGTGGCCGGGGGTGAGGTTGCGCAATGTGTAGTGACCCGAAGCATCTGTCATGGTGGCAATCGATGTACCTGCTATTTTTACGGTGTAGTAGGGGAGGTGTTCGCCGGTTTCGGTGTCGACTACGTGGCCGGTTATATTGGTGTCGGATGGTGTCGACATGGCTGATGCCCCGGGCTGTGCCTCGGAGGTACGTCCTATAAGTGCCGACATCATGAGGAATGCCGACACAAGTATTTGCTTGTGCATAAATGAATTTTTGAATTAGTGTGATTGCTATTTTCCTGTTGCCGTTTCGGGCAACTTGAGGTACGTGGAATCAGGATGACTTCAGTATTGAAACCGTCGCAATCGGATTTATGGAATTTTCCACACGTTGGTATAGTAAATAGGAATCACACCGCCGGAGGTGCACGGGGAGCGGTAATCCGAATTGCAGCGCTGACAGCCGGTCTGAGCGTCCATGCTGTAGCAATGTCGCGGCATTGGAGGTCGGGAGTTGTACAACATGCCTCGTCGGCAGGCTGCATTGCGAACAGGGAGCTGTTGAAACCTGTAATGGATTCGAGCGACTGCGCGGAATGCGAGTGGTGGCCGGAGGGGAGATAGGGGTGGGAGTGTACCACCGTTGTGTCCCCTATGATGTGTGTGTGAAGGAACAGGGCGTTCCCGCAATAGAATAATGCGAAAATGCCCAACAGCAACAATGCCGTTATTTTTGACGGATTCCTCCTCATCACCTGCAAAGGTATATATTTTACAGAAAATGTGAAAACTATTGGTGCATACGGGAACGGATTGTCAGGGCTTCCGATATGGCATTATGTGGAATTTGCCTAATTTTGTACTCTGATTGACAGGTGAATCTTTATATCGATTTAATCATAAAAAGCTCTTGACTATAAATAATACTTTAATGAGGTTATGGATGACAGCAGAATAGAACGGTACGACGGGAGGCCGCAGGGTGACGGGGTGGTGCGGTCAGCGGCCGAGACGGGTGTATATGATTTTCTTGACTGCCTTGGCGTGGATTATGTGACTTATTGCCACCGGGCGGCTTTCACTATGGAGGAATGCGAGGCGGTTCGGCAGGCAGTAGGTGTTCCTGTGTTCAAAAACCTTTTCCTGACAAACAAGCAGCAGACGCAGTTTTACCTGCTGATGCTTCCGGCTTATAAACCGTTTAAAACCAAATACCTGTCGTCGCAGCTAGGGTGTGCGAGGCTGTCGTTTGCGTCGGCCGAGATGATGGAGGAATACCTGCATATCCATCCGGGTGCTGTCTCACCGATGGGTTTGATTTTTGATGTAGACAGGCATGTAAGGCTCATAATCGACCGAGACCTTGCCTCCGGCAGCAACCGCTATGCATGCCATCCCTGCGTCAACACCGCCAGCATAGCGCTTTCGCTGAATGATTTGTTGGACAAGGTGATACCCGCTACAGGCCATGACTACACCTGGGTCGACCTGCCTTCGGAATAATATATCCGTATGTAAGATACAATGATTCGGTAATTTTTACCGAATCATTGTATTGGCTATAGTATTGTTGTTTGTGCTTAGCTCGTGCAATTTGGAGAAAAAAGTTCTTGTCTCGACACGTGGCTATGAACGATATTGTAAGGCTGTAATGACTGATGCCCATATTAAGGGGCTGCAACGCTCCGATGCAGTCCGCACAGACTCATTGCCTAAGTTCAAATAAACTGCCGCGACTGGTGGCAAGATGCATATAAAAAACAAATCTCTATTTGTCTAAATATTAGGCAAATAGAGATTTGTTTTTGTGGTCCTACTTGGGCTTGAACCAAGGACCTTCTGATTATGAGTCAGCTGCTCTAACCGACTGAGCTATAGGACCGGCATTCTCCTTGATAGGCCGGGATTCCGGCATTTCGCTATGTGAGCGCGGGAATGTGAGTGCAAAGGTAGTGGTTTCAATGAAAAGTCGCAAATTTTTTGTGATTTTTTTAGACGAATCGGGTAATTGTTTTGTTGTTAATTTAAAATATTGCTACATTTGTGGGAATGGGGAGAAGTTAAGAAGCTGAGAAGTTAAGAAGCTGAGAAGTTAAGAAGTTGAGAAGTTAAGAAGTTAAGAGTAGATACGGGAGTGTACCCAACCGGGTGTTTTCGCTTATAACTGACAACTTATAACTTATAACTGACAACTTATAACTTCTGACTTATAACCTGACAGCCATGAAATGGGGGATGAGAAGGGGCAGCGGGGGGTGATAAGATGGTGCGGTATGGATGTAGATGCCGTTATGACTATTTAGTATGAATCGAACAATGGGATTGTATAAGAAGAAAAATATCTTGGTGGGAGCTGTCGGGCGCCTGTTGGTGCCTGAAGCCCTTTGGACGCGGCAATATCTCCTGGCATGGCTGGGATGCCTGCTTACGGTGCTTGTGTTTGATGTGTTGTGGTGTTCGCAGACAACTTTCAGGTCATTGGGCTTCGTAGGTACATATGTCAATGCCCTTACTTTGGCAACGCTGATGTCAATGCCTGCGGTGTTTACCCGTAAGTCATGGCCGCTTGTCGCGGTTATGCTGGCTGTGGATCTGCTTATGGTTGCCAACCTGATGTATTGCCGCACATACTTCAATTCAATCCCTCTTGCCAGCTATCTGCTTGTAGGTAACGTGGCTGATTTCACGGGAAGTATAGGCGATTCTTTCCGATGGGTCTATCTTGTGCTTCCCGGCATTGCCGTTGCCACTTTGCTTATGCTTAACCCCGAGGAACGGGAGCGTCAGCCTAACGCGGTGTTTTACCTGCTGACACTCGGGCTGTTGGCTTTGGCGTCGGGCATAATCGCCATGTTCTCAGGCGGGCTAAGGGCACATGTCGCGAAACTGAAGGGGGAGTGTTATTATGCGACCACCCCTCCTGTGATATATACTCTTTTCGGCACTCTCGCTGCAGAGGCGATGGAACAGTCGGATGAAATCACCCCGGAGCAATATCAGATGGTGGCCCGATGGGGCGCGGAGCATGTCAGATACCGCACTACGCCCGTTGCTCCTGCCGATTCCGTGGGGCGCCCGGATAACCTTGTGATTATTTTCTGTGAATCGCTTGAATCATGGCCTATCGGGGCAAAAGTGGAAGGGAAGGAACTTACTCCCAACCTTAACGAGGCATTGCGCGACACATCTGCTACATGGTATGCACCCAGGGTGCTGTCGCAGGTGGGAAACGGGCGCAGTATCGACGGGCAGTTGCTTATGCTCGCAGGGATGTACCCGATGCGTGATTTCGTGTATTCGATGAAATTTGCCGATAACCGATATTACACCCTGCCCATGGCAATGAAGGAAAACGGGGCGAAAACCTATCTGCTGAGTGGCGACAAGCCGTCGACCTGGAACCAGGGGCTGGTTGCGCGTTCGTTCGGCATCGACAATACGGAGATGAACGATTCATGGGATAATTCCGAACGTATCGGTTCACCAAGGCGGTTGAGCGACAACTCGTTCTTCACGCAAAGCGTGGCCAAGATGCAGCGTGGCGACGTGTGGCCTGAGGGGGAGAAGGCGTATGTGCAGATGGTGACATACACCGGTCACAACCCGTTCCGCATTCCCGACGAATTCAAGACCATAAGTTTCAGTGCCGATTTCCCCGAACGTCTGCGCGACTACATGACGGCAGTCCACTATACCGACCAGGCCCTTGGGCGCTTCCTCGATTATCTGCGTTCGAGGCCTGACTGGTCTCGAACCATGGTCGCCATTGTCGGCGACCATGAGGCTTTGGCATCCTGGCGCCATTCCTTGAGGTCGGATCCCACGGGGTCGAAACTTGTGTCAGGCGAGGGATATGTGCCATTGTTAATCCTCAACGCCCCTGTGCCAGGTCGCCGAGAGGATGTTATGGGGCAGGTGGATGTGTACACGACCCTTCTTGACCAGCTCGGCCTCGATTATGCCTGGCGCGGTATGGGTTTCTCGGCACTGGCTCCCGGATGCCCTCGGTTTGCCGTTGACTATCAGGGGCGTGTTGTCGGCGATACTTCCGGCGCCCCGGCAGGGCTTGCGGGCCATATCGACCGTGGACGTGCGGTTTCTGATTTAATGATAAAATACGATATGATGTCGAAATAGCGTGCTGATTGTTTCCGACAGCTTCACGCGACAAAATTGCATATAAACCTTGCATTGGATTGCGGAAAATATCGATATGGCATGGGTGTGGTGGATTCTCAATATCCTCTATGCCTTGACAATTCTCGGCATCATCGCCGTGGTGGTGAGCGAGAACCGCAACCCTGTGAAATCGCTGGCATGGGTGACGGTGCTGCTTGTGGTGCCTGTGGTCGGCCTGGTGCTGTATATCGTTTTCGGGCGAAACATACAGAACAAGCGTATCATCTCGCGCCGCAACCGCCGGAAACTCCGGCGGTTAGGTGCCGGAGGTGGTACTGACCCTGCTAAAATAGAAGATGCCGGGGCCGTGATGCCGCAAATCAACCTTGCCTATGCCTTATGCGGGTCGCATTATTACGAAGGTAACGATGTCGGGATTTTCGATAACGGCCAGGAAAAGTTCGATGCGTTATTGGCTGATATAGCCGCAGCCCGGAGCTATATCAACATGCAGTACTACATAATCGTGAACGACAATATCGGCATCCGGGTGATGGAGGCGCTGATGGAGCGTGCGCGTGCCGGGGTCAAAGTGCGGCTTATTTACGACCATGTTGGTTCGTTTAAGCTTTCGAACCGTTATCTGAGGCGGTTGAAAGAGGCCGGGGTCGAGGCATATCCGTTTTTCAAAGTGGTGTTCCCGCCGTTCGGTACACGCATCAACTGGCGTAACCACCGTAAAATCGTGGTAATCGACGGGAAAGTTGGTTATATCGGGGGGATGAACGTGGCCGACCGTTATGTTGACGGAGGTAAGCTGTTTGATGTTTGGCGCGACCTTCACCTGCGTGTGGAGGGGCCGGCGGTTTTCGCCCTCCAGCAATCGTTTGCCGTCGACTGGAATTTCATGGGGCAGCCGCTTTTGGAGGAAGGGCCTTTGGCCACGGCAGTCAAAGGGCATTCGGTGGGGATGCAGCTGGTTACAGGCGGCCCGACCACCCAGTGGCTCAACATGACGCTGGTGTTCCAGCAGGCAATAGCCCGTGCACGGAAGTGCATATATATCCAAACACCCTATTTCATACCTTCTGAAGGACTTGTGCATGCGTTGCAGGTGGCGGCTCTCTCGAAGGTTGATGTGCGGCTCATGATTCCGCGTCGGTCAGACAGCGATATGCTCCGCTGGGCGTCGTTTTCTTATGTGCATGAATGCCTGCGGGCAGGAATCAAGGTTTATCTTTATGAGAAAGGTATGCTTCACAGCAAGGCAATCATTATCGATGACGATTTCTGCACAGTTGGTTCCACCAATTTCGATTTCCGAAGTTTCGAACATAATTTCGAGGCAAATATGCTGATTTATTCCACTGATTTCAACGCCAGGATGAAAGCGCTGTTTGTGCGCGATATGCGCGACAGCCGCCGGGTCACATCATCGGCTTGGCGCCACCGGCCATGGCGTGAAAAGGCGTTGGAATCCGTGATGAGGCTTTTCTCGCCGATTCTTTAAGGATAAAAGTGTTTTGGGTTGCCGGATGTGTTTATGCAGCGCTTTGATTTGTCAGGTCTCTGCTAAAAATCATCAAATAATAGCCGGGTTACGACATATTGCCGCGAGTTGCCGCGAACAAATCGCGGCAAGCGGTGTTGATAGTGTGAATCCCGTATCCGTGGCATGAATAATTTGTGGCTTAAAAAGCTGGAATTCAGCGAAGGTTGCGTTTGGCGGCTGTTTATGTATAATCTGAATAAATCATAAAATTTACTATTACGGAAATATTTCCGTAATAGTAGTTTGCAATTCAAAAAAAGGTGCGTAACTTTGCATCATAATTATAAGGATTGCCATAATCAGGAATGCGCACAATGCATGGTTATCGCAACTGCATCCAATAGGGAATAGGAAACTTCATTTTAAATTTTATATAAAACAAAATGAGCAACATTGATTTGACCCAGTATGGTATCAAGGGCACTCCCAAGATTTACCACAACCCCTCGTGGGACGAACTCTACATCGACGAAACCAACCCCGAACTCACCGGCTACGAAAAAGGCCAGAACACCGAGCTTGGCGCGGTTAACGTGATGACAGGTATCTACACAGGCCGTTCGCCCAAGGACAAGTTCTTTGTTGAGGACTCTGTTTCGAAGGACACCATCTGGTGGACATCTGACGAATACAAGAACGACAACAAGCCCATCACACCCCAGGCTTGGGATTCGCTCAAGGCTATTGCCGACAAGGAACTCAGCGACAAGCCCCTTTATGTGGTTGACGCTTTCTGCGGTTCCAACAAGGACACCCGCCTTGCAGTCCGCTTCATCATGGAAGTTGCATGGCAGGCTCACTTCGTGACCAACATGTTCATCCGCCCCACCAAGGAAGAACTTGAAAACTTCACCCCCGACTTCGTGGTGCTCAACGCATCAAAGGCGAAAGTTGAGAACTGGAAGGAACTCGGCATCAACTCTGAAACCTGCGTTGCCTTCAACCTCACACAGCGCATGCAGGTTATCATCAACACCTGGTATGGCGGTGAAATGAAGAAAGGTATGTTCTCGATCATGAACTACTACCTTCCCCTGAAGGGCATGGCATCGATGCACTGCTCTGCCAACACCGACCTCAACGGTGAGAACACCGCTATCTTCTTCGGTCTCTCCGGAACAGGTAAGACCACCCTGTCGACCGACCCCAAACGTCTCCTCATCGGTGACGACGAACACGGTTGGGATGACAACGGCGTGTTCAACTTCGAAGGTGGCTGCTATGCCAAGGTTATCAACCTCGACAAAGATAGCGAACCCGACATCTACAACGCAATCCGTCGCAACGCGCTTCTGGAAAACGTTACTGTTAACGAAGAAGGCACAATCGACTTCGCCGACAAGAGCGTTACCGAGAATACACGTGTTTCCTACCCCATCAACTTCATCGAGAAGATTGCTCCGGGTAGCCACGGCCCCGCTGCCAAGAACGTTATCTTCCTTTCGGCTGATGCATTCGGTGTTCTGCCCCCCGTTTCGATTCTGACTCCCGAGCAGACAAAATACTACTTCCTGTCGGGCTTCACCTCGAAACTCGCCGGTACAGAACGCGGCATCACCGAGCCTACCCCCACTTTCTCGGCTTGCTTCGGTGCAGCCTTCCTGAGCCTGCATCCCACAAAGTATGCTGAGGAACTTGTTAAGAAGATGGAAAAGAGCGGTGCCAAGGCTTATCTTGTGAACACAGGTTGGAATGGTAGCGGCAAGCGTATCTCTATCCGCGACACCCGTGGTATCATCGACGCTATCCTTGACGGTGCTATCCTGAAGGCTCCCACCAAGCAGATTCCTATCTTCGACTTCACAGTGCCGACCGAACTTCCCGGCGTTGACCCCAATATCCTCGATCCGCGCGACACCTATACCGATGCCGCTATCTGGAACGAAAAGGCTACCAAGCTTGCCGAGATGTTCATCAACAACTTCAAGAAGTTCGAACATAACGAAGCCGGCAAGGCACTCGTTGCCGCAGGTCCCCGTCTTTGATTGACGACACATAATGCCGTTCTTTAACAGGCGGCAATATATAAGCCTGACGGGCAATGCGCTTCAAAGCGCATTGCCCGTCAGCTTTTTGTTTCGGCATGGTAGAGACGGGATAGCATCCCGTCACAAAGTACCACGAAATCATTGGGTCTGGATGCAACCAAGGCACTATGTTCCCGGTTGTTATGTGGCTGGTTGGATTCAGAATGGGGAATTCTCGTGAGGATTGTGGATATATGTTACGATTATATGAGCCGGATGTGTGGTTCTGTATGTAGGTTATACGTGGATATACATGTTTATATACACATGTTGGTTATATGCGCATGAATGAGTATATGCACATGGAGGAGGGTATATGAATATGCTGGATATATGGGTATGCAGGGTATGAGACGGGATGCTATCCCGTCTCATACAGCGTATTGCGTGCGTTAGCGGCGGGGAGATACGTAGGCGGCGTAGCGGGTGATGAAGCGGGCGAAGGGGGGGATGCGCATCAGCAGGTATTCGAAGATTATGAAACCAAGCAGGGCGCAGGCTATGCCGAGCAATACGTCGATAATGTAGTGATGGGAGGTGTAAACGGCGGTAAACCATATGCCGAGGGTGATTACCGCCAGGGCGATGCGCATCCACATTGGTGTGCGTGAGCGCAGTGAATAGATGAATGCCACAAGCGTGTAGGCTGAATGCAGCGACGGCACTGCGGCAAACACGTTGGAGTTACGCCCGTAAAGCCCTTGGAATATCCCTAGCCCTGTCATTTCGTCGAATGCGCCGAGCCCTGCCACGTCGCCGGGGGTGCCGAGCATGAAATCAAAGCCGTATTTTGCCACATACCATGGGGGGGCGGCAGGATGGATATAGTAACCTGCGAACCCGATGAGGTTTACCAACAGGAAGACTATGGCGAAATGAAGATATGTTTTCTCCTGTTTGTTGAAATAGAGCCATAATCCGTAAATGATTGGCACAGGCACCCAGCATAGATAAAAAAAGCCCCCTAGGAAGTCCATAATCTTTGATGTGTGCAGTGCAAAGAATTCGTTGGGTGTGAGGGTTACCCCTCCGGAAATGATTCCGAACAGAGAGCGCTCTGCATCATTTATGCCTTTTATGTCGACCGGGTTGACTTCATAATTGTGAACGATGTTCATCCAGTCGTATGAAATGCCGAACAGGATGAACGGCAGGAGTGCCACCATGAGCCGTCGGGTGGCAGGGGTGGCGAAGAAAAGGGCTGCAAGCAGCAGCCCGAGCCATAGGTGTTCGGGTCGGAACCCTACACAGACCGCTGTCACCCCCAGCCACACGGCCAGGGCACACAGCATTATGATGGTTTCGCGTTGTTTTGGCAAGGCAGTTCGGGATATGTCGGAGGTTATTGATTCTTGAGGCCGCGGCGGCACACGTCGATGCGGGCAAATGCCGTGAGGTTGGCGAATACGGCTATTACAGCCATTGCTATGACCAGGATTGTGAATGCCACTTCGGGCTGGCTGGGCATGCACAGGCCGGTGATGCCGCAAGCAAGGCATCCCAGTGCAGTTACAACCACACGTTCAGGCCGTTGCATGAAGCCGACTTTGCATTCAAGCCCCACGCCTTCGGCGCGTGCGCGCACGTAGCTGACCATAATAGAGCCGACTAATGCTACGAATGCTATCAATGCGCCCACAATGTAGCCGTTCATAATCAGGCAGTAGCTGAGTGCCCCCAGGGTGAACAGCTCGCAATAGCGGTCGAGCACGGAATCATAGAGGGCGCCGAACCGGCTCACCATGTTGCCCAGGCGTGCTACCTGGCCGTCGAGCATGTCGAAAAGCGAGAATATTATGGTGACGGCACCACCCCATGTTATAAGGTCGAAACGGGGGACGCCGTTTACCTGTGCGTCGTAACCGGCATAGGCTATTATGACGGCTGCGGCGAGGTTGCCTAGCAGGCCGATGGTTGTGACCATGTTGGGGGTTACGCCCATTCGGATTAACAGCCTTACGAACGGGTTGATAACGGCGTAGATTCCTTGCTGAAGGCCGTCGCGTTCTTTGTTGTAACGGTTTTTATTGGTCATTTTGTCTGTTTTTTTCGATTCCTGAATGTTACGGCGTCCACGATTTTTATGGCTAAAGGGTCGAATTTGGTGGATACGTACACGAAGTTTTTTTGCAATAGGAAGTTCCATGCCAGCGACACGATAAGCGACACGCTCAGACGTGAGAATGCGAATATGCCGTCAGGCCGGATCCCGATGTTGCCCAGCCAGTGGAATTGTTGCAGGAGGTGGTTGAGGGCCGTTGTGCCTACGAGGTTCAGAATGAAGCTGCCTCCCCATATCAGGAGGTATTTTATGGCTACGGCTTTTACCGCGCAATGCTCTGCCCGGAATGTGAATTTGTAATTTATACAGCAGTTTACAACTCCACCCACCACGAGGCCGATAGCTGTTGCCAGGAATGAACGCATGGGGTCGCTGCCAAGGGGTAGGAACACCCATGCATAGAACACGAAGCATACGCCCATGTCGGTCCATGACGCTATTTGTGATGATACGGATGACCGCAGGAAGGTGAAAATGCCCTTCCCGTGTAGGAATTTATCGGTGGCCCGGTGCCGGAATGACCGGTTGCAGGAGGCTGGCGGTTCGTTGCCGGTTATGCCGTTGTCTGTTTTTTCGGTGGTCATGCTTTCAGGTTGTTTCCCTCTTTGCGTTCTTTGATTGCGGTCATTACGGCTTTTGCTATATTTGTCGCTGCTTCGGCACGGCAGGATGAGAAGCTGGGCCAGTCGTTGAAGTCGATAATCGACAGGGTGCCGTCGTCGGCCAGGATGCATTCCCCCCCGTAGACAATCAGCCCCAGTTCGCGTGCGGCCCGGCGGCAGAGTGCTTTGAGTTGCTCGTCGGTGGCACGGTGTTCCTCGCGGCTGGGTTTATGCCCTTCGGGTTCGAAGGGTTTGAACCAGTGGAAGAATGATGTGCCGTCCACCCCGTAGAATTTTACGAGCTGGCCGGGAAGGTGCCGCGAGATGACCGCACGTTTGAACCCGCGCAGGAAATATTCCTGCAACACGTCCTGTGCCTCATGGGCGGAACGTACATACGACACATCTTCGGCGTGGCGGTTGTGGAAATCCCCCCGCTTTATCCAGCATTGCTGCATGCCCAAGCGTGCCAGGCGTTGCTTGACCACCTCGTCGGTGTCGACTATTATGCTTTCAGGGTATGGGATGTTGCTTCCGAGCAGGATGCGTGCCTGCCGTTCGCGGATGCAGTTTTCAATGCCATAACCGGAATTGATTACCAGGATGCCTTTGTCTTCAAAATGCTGGAGCAATTCCGTGGAGCGCTGTTCGCGGCACATGTTGATGATTACAGGCTCGCTGACGTTGCCTGCGCCGAATTGTTCCTCGCTATATATGTTGACTTCGCAGCCGCGTTTGCGCAGTTGCTCGGCCACGGTGTTCATAATCGTGGCGTCGTTGCCTATATGGTTGGGGGAGAATGCTCCCGCGCGCATAATCGCGGCTATCCTGGTGGTGGCCATTGCTGTGGGTCTTTTTCCGAGGTGCAAAGATACGGAAAATTCTTCGGAAATCACGCAATCCAGGCCGGAATCAGGCTGGCCGGGTGGTTTGGGTGTGCGGCCGGGCCGTGGTTTCAGGCATTCTCTCGTGGGAGGCGGGGCGAGAACCGGAGCAGGGCGCAGCAGAGGGAGCGGCCGTTATTGCGGATTTCGGCACGTGTTACGCCGGTCGAGGGGTCGTCGGCAAGACGCACTTCCACCTCTTCGTCGTAATAGGCTTCGTGGTGGTAGGCTATTTCGAACCGTGTCAGCCTGTTGCGGTCATGGAAATCGAGGCTCCACCGGTTCAGCAACAGCTCGATGTAGCGCGATGAGTTTACATGGCGGTTGAAGTCGACGTCGCAATAGGTGAACCTGTAATGGTCGGTGCGGCATTCGCCGAGTGGGCGTGGGCGCCCTGGTTTTTCCACCGGGCATGTTTTGTCGGCCGGGATGATGGAGCGCACCCATTCCATGCGTGATATATCGGCCACGGTACGGGTTTCCGTGTCGAGCACAGCCCATACCGTGCGTGCATGGCCTATGATGTTGCCGTTGCCGTCGAGGATTTCGAAATCACGTTCCGAGAACAGCCGGTTGATGCCGGAAATCCATGTGCGCACGGTGTAATGGTCGTTTACCCCCGGATAGAGTGTCATTTCTACCGCTACCCGCGACAGTACCCATGTCTGGCGGTGTTCGACAAGCGATCCATATCCGATTCCGATTTCGTCGGCATGCAGGGTCGCCACCTCTATCAGGCGGTTGATAAGCAAGGTTATAGGCATGCGCCCCTGCGGGTTGCATTCGGCAGGGGTGAGAAAAAAGGTTTGTTCGAAAATCGTTGTCATGTTGTAGATGGGGAAAGCCGGACCGGCCTCAATGGTTTATGCAAAGATACGAAGTCATCCTGACTTTTTTCTTATCCTGCCTATTCTTCGTGGCCGGATTGAAGAGAATGGAAGGATGATTGTTTCGTAGCAGACAATCGTTGAGACAGTGTCCGTATATGGGGAATGCGGCCCCGGTGCTCCGCCAGAGCCACCGGTTGCCGCATTACATACATAATCGAAGTGAAGGTAATTACAGGTTGAATCGGAAGCCAACTTGCAGCAAGCCCTGTGCGCCGAAGCCAAGTTCGCCGAATATTGTGGCCGAGCGAGAAATCCCTACCTGTGCCCCGAGCGGGGAGAATTGGTAGGCGAAATAGGTCTGGTTATACGAGTCGTGATATTTCGGCATCATATGTGAGATTACGGCTCCGATTCCTAAGTGGCCGTAGAGTGTGACGATGCGGTTGTGCCAGTAGTTGTAGCGGCCGTTGAGCATTATGGCATGATATGCGATTGAGGAATGGTCGGGGCCGCCTTTGGTGGTGCATGATGAGAATGTGTAGCTTGGCCCGAGGTAGAAATTGCGGGCCACATTGAAGTTGACCCCTACATTCAGTGCGCCCCATGCATTGTTGACATGGTGCCAGCCGTCGTGGCAGTCGGTCGCATCCATCTGGGTGTAACCTCCGTAGCTGAGTGAAATGTCTGTTTTTTGTGCCGACACCGCCCCTGCGGATGCAATGAGTGCGACAAGCGCGAATAGAATCCTTCTCATAGTTGAAAACGTTAAAAAAAGTTTTAGTACGATTGACACGAGTATAACACCGATGGCATGTAAAAAGTTTTTGCGGCCCGTATTTTTATAGGGAAATATATTTTGGCGAAATGTGTTAAAAAATTATTGGAATTTCAAAAATAGTGCTATCTTTGCCGCTGTTTAGATGCAATATGCGTCTTAATGTTGCAATATTATGTCGATATGCAAAATATTGGCAACTGGTATGCGGATTTTATGCATTTGCATAGGGGCTTATGTGGTTCTTGCGGGGTTATTCGGATGTTATATGCGGTAACGGCTTGGATTAAAGCGTTATATGCGTTTTTTTGATTTTTGACTAAATCAGATTCAGTTTTTAACCTAAATACTTTAAACCTTATGAATAGACTTTACACAGTGTTTCTGACAGTGGTGCTCGCTTTGGTTTGCTCGACAGGGGCATCAGCGGGAGCCCCGTTGAATCTGACATTGAACTGTGACCGCGCCAATGCCATAGAGTGGCGTGAGACATGGAATGATGCTGATTGGAAATTGCTTGACGAAGGCGCAAACGCCCTTTCCCTGACTTATGATTATGGGTACCAGTTGCAAATCCGGCCTGTAGAAGGTATGCGTATCGACGCAATGGAAAGTGCCAATCCCGAAGCATATGCCGACATTTCGATTTACTCTCCGCTTGACCGTAATTCCCTGTATCCTACAGAGAGCTGGGAAGGCCGGATTTATAACATGCGTACCACGGATTTGTCCACTGTCCGTACTACTAAGGTCGTTGTAAATATAACGGATGATCCTGCCAGGTTTACGGTTATCCGTAACCAGGGGGCTTCATTCAGTTTCACGGAAGTCGGTGAGAACTACCTGGCTTTGGACCCGTTGACAGAGTTGCCGGTGAGGTTCTCCGCAAATGGCGGCATACCGCTTTATAAAATAGAACTTGATGGCAGCCCGGTGCCTCTGGATGCCAATTCCACCACCAACTATACTTTTAAGGAACTGACTGACGGGCAAAAAATAGATATTACCGCTAATTGGCCCGACAATCTCGAAACAGATATTACAATAACCGTGCCTGAAGAGGTTGCCGGTGTGGTGAAACGTGTTTACCGTGACCTTCCTAATTATGCAGGTTCTGAGGATGTTGAGTTTGAAACCAACAAAACGTTCAAAGTAAAGGGCGGATATTGGTATAATCTGACCCTTAATACCCAGGACTATGTGGTTAACAAGTTGCAACTTGATGGAACAGACCAGTATGTAAGCTCGAGCATACGCTTCTGGGTCGGAACCGAAGCATCCGATATTGTTATAGATGCGGTTGTGAAAGTAATCCCGAAATTCACACTCCGTGTAGAGCGTGACAATGAGGCAGAATACAGCACAAACGGATGGACATTCATCAAACTTAGTGCTGGTGATAATGAAATCGTTCCTAATGAAGACTGGGGAGGAACCTGGTCAAAGGTATATCTCAAGGCTGTTGACGGATTTCGTCTGACGAAAGTTGAGTGTACCAATGCAGACCACACCCTGGAAGTGTCGGACGATTATTCTACCCCTGTAATTCTCGAACCGGCAATGGACTGGCTGGGCCGAATATATGAAGTAGGTACAGTCAGCCTTGAGTCAGAGCGTACGGCTTCGGTAACCGTGACTGTAACTGACGATCCCTCAAAGGTGACAGAGGCTTACCGTGGTGCTGCGCGCATTCAACTGGGGAAGGCGGGTGAGGCAAAGACCTTCGGTTTTAATCCTGGGTCATCCGAGGCTCAGTTCAAGTTCAGTGGCGACCTTGTTCCACTGAACAGCGTGAAGGTAAACGGGAAGGCGGTTGCCCCCGACACCCCTGAATCACTTTCCCATATCATTACAGTCGCCGATGGCGACAAAATAGAGATTACAGCTTCTTATCCCGAAATAGAGGTGCCATTTACCATCAATGTGCCTGAAGAGGTTGCCGGTGTGGTCAGAAGTTTGAAACGAAACCTTGGAGGTTATTATAATTATGAAAATCTGGATTTTACTCCCAACGAACCTGTGATGGTTCCTGCTGGCAGCTGTCTTGAAATTGAATTCAACACGTCGGATTATAATCTTAAGAGTGCAAAAATAGGAGATTATGATTTGAACCCGTCAGGGGCTAAGATATTTGTGCTCAATGATATGGTTGATGTTGACCTTGACGCGGCCCTTTGGGGTGTGTTTAATGTGACTATTAATCTGACAGACCCGTCGCAGGTAAAGGTCTACCCCGGTGAGTATCCCGATGTGGAGCCTTATGCCCTTGTAGCGGGAGCCAATAATGTTGAATTGGACGAGCGCAAAGGAGCCATATTTATAAAAGCCGAGAGCGGTTTCCAGATTAATGGCGTCACCGATGAAAACGGAAATCTTTGCGAAGGCCAGGGCAATGTTTACAAAGTCACCCGTAACGGGATGGTGTTCAATATCGAATCCGGTGAATTGCAATATGACGGCAAGTGGGTGCTTTGGATTGACACGACCGACCATTTCAATACCGAAGCTGATTCCTACTGGGGTTCTTCGGAATATCGCGGGGAGTATAACTACATTACCGAGGCTGGATATCTGGTTCATCCCTATGCCAAGGCTCTTGGTGAGCAGTTTAATTTCTTCATATCGCTTGACCTGGGTTACCATCTTTATATCAACGGTGAACTTGACAGCACCAACGAATACACCCCGAGCTGTTACAAGTATTTCACCCCAGGGAACAAGATTGATGTGCTCCGTCTATATACTACCGGCGAACCTGCTGAAAAATATGATGTCGAATTTGTGACTTTTGGAGATAAGGTGTCAGATGCAAAGGTCGTTACAGATTTGGTCGTAGAGCAACCCGCATGGGCCGACGGCCTGACACTGCTTGAAGGCACCCGTGTTGCAATTACCCTCCCTGCGGATGCTGAAGGAGCGGCTGTGAAACTTGACGATGCCACCCTTTACGCTGATGAAGAAGGCAGATATGTGTTTGACACAAAGGGCAATCATACCGTAACAATCTCGACGTCCTCGTCGATTACCGGGATTGATGCCGGCCGTTCTACCGACAACAATGCCGTTTATAACCTGATGGGGGTCAAAGTGCTTGATAATGCCTCCGCTGCCGATTTGGAACTTCTGCCGACCGGAATCTATGTTGTAAACGGTCAAAAGATGGTGATTCGTTAATATATGCAGAGAATATATAGTGCCTGAATCATGTCTGGATTCGGCTATCAAATCAAGCCGTGCTTGCCTCATGATGAATACAGACATGATTCGGGCGCTAGATTCATCTGCGTACTATTTGCTTTTTGAGTTTAGAAGTCGAAGTTATCTTGACTTTTCTTGTTTTGCTTGTTGTTTTTGCCCTGGTCTAATTATGTTTTCAGTCACCATGCCCGCTATGCGCTCCCGGCTGAGATATAAACGGTTCTAAAAACACTCTTGAATAGAAAAGCCGGGATGACTTCTGGTTTGAAATATTGTCCAACATACAAAATCAGATGAGAAAAATCTTACTTACTGTTGTGTTATTGGCTGCGGCATCCGGTATTACTGCCGGTGTGCTCGATTTGCAGAGCCGCGTCACACTGAGAAAGCTCCGGTTGGAGCAATCTAATGAAAAAGATGCTCAGACTATACGGCATATCCGTGCCAAAGCCGGGATGCAGGGGCTGGCTTCTGTAATGCAGGAAACCTTGGCATTTGTAAGCCTTGCTCCCGGAGCAACTGCTGCCGATCTTGAAGCTGCAGGTATGAAAGTAGAGAATATTTGCGGAGGAATCGCCATCGTGAGACTTCCGGTTTCCGAGGCAGAACGTATGGCTTCGGCAGATGCTGTCAGTGTGATGCAGTTGCCCCGTGAAATGCGCCCTCATCTTGACCTGGCCCGTAGGGCTACTGGTGTGGATGTGATTCATGCAGGGGACGACGGGCTTAAAAAGCCTTATACCGGGAAAGGTGTGTTCACGGGTATCGTTGACCAGGGGGTCGATCCGCACCATATTAATTTTTTGGATAAGGATGGCAAAAACCGTATCGAGTATCTGTCGCATATCTTCATAAACAAAGCCGGTACGGAAATCGTTAAGCGCTTTTATGGAGATTCTGAAGAAATTACCGATGCCATGCCGCTTGAAGATTTCGTCACCGACGAGGTTTCGGCATATCACGGCACTCATACGTTAGGTATTATGGCCGGAGGTTATGAAGGCAATGTAACGGTTGCCGATGGTTTTGACGGAAGCCTGCCTAACCTGGTCGAGAAACCGAACCCGTTTACCGGGATGGCTCCCGGTTCCGATATCGGTGTTTCATGCGGGGTGCTTAATGATGTAGGTATCGCACAAGGTATCGCCTACATGCTTGGATACTCGGTAGATTATAAAAATCAACCTACCGTGATTAATCTTTCACTGGGTAGCAATATTGGAGCCCATGATAAGAACTCGATGATGTCGAAGTTCCTCACAGAGATGGGCAAGGATGCCATTATCTGTGTTTCGGCAGGTAACGAAGGGGACCGTAAAGTAGCACTTAACAAAACGTTTACGGCTTCAGACAATCAAATCAAGAGTTTTATCTACCCTTATGCCTATCGGTATGATCCTGAAGGGGACCAGAATGACATGATGAACAATACGATACGTTCCGGCCAGGTTGCATTCTATTCCAATGACGGCACCCCGTTCGAACTTCAGGCTGTAATATACCGTAAGAGCCGCGGTTACCGTGCGGCAAAGCGCCTGTCGCTTACTTCCGGCGGGGAACAGGGCGTTTATTATGCCACCGACCAAAACTGGGCGGCTACAATCGACGGGATTGTGCAGCCTGGTGTGTTTGCCGATAATTTTTATGGCTATATAGGCGGCGGAGCTTCGACGGATGCCGATACAGGCCGCTATTATGCTATACTGGATATGCATATCTTTGACTGGAACGACAATAAGGAATCGGGAGAATTCGTAATAGGTTTTGAGGTTACCGGGACGGACGGGCAGCGTATCGACTGCTACTCCGACGGCCTGTGCACATATATCGACAATATGGGTGTAAATGGTTTTGATGATGGTTCGCGTAACGGTTCCATTTCCGACATGGCTGTTGCCGATAATATCCTTGTTGTCGGTGCGTTCAACACACGTCAGCAGTGGGAATGCCTTGACGGAAGTGTCAGCGCATATCCTGGTGATGGTTTTGCCCCGGGTTCGGTTACGGAATTTTCATCGTTCGGCACTTTGGCCGACGGTACCAATCTTCCCCATGTCTGCGCACCCGGTTCAACCATTATATCGTCGATCAGCAATCCTTATCTGAAAAACGCGGTTGATGTGATGGGTGAGGAATTCGGCATTGAAATCACCGATGACATGCGCCGGGAATATGAGGAATATCTTTGCCAGGGGCGTGCCACAGTGAATGGCGCTAATTATTATTGGAAGCAGGAACCCGGCACTTCCATGTCTACACCGCATGTGGCAGGTTGCATCGCCCTGTGGCTTGAGGCTGATCCGACCTTGACTATCGATGATGTGAAGGATGTAATTGCGAAAACATCTGTGGTCGACGATGCTGTCAAGGCTGGCGACCCAGTGCAATGGGGCGCGGGTAAATTCGATGCACTTGCGGGGTTGAAGGAGGTAATACGACGTTCGGGAGCAGGTATTGAAGGTGTTGCTTTGGAGCCAGATAACGACAGGCTGATGATAACGCCTCTGGGTGGCAACCGTTTTTCGGTCTTCCTCGGTGATGCCTCGGGTCTTGAAATAGCCTTGTACGGCATTAACGGCAGTTGTGCAAAGAGAATTAGTGTTGCCGGTGATGAGGCTGTGATTGATGTATCCTCAGTTGTGCCAGGTCTTTATGTGCTTAATGTAAACGGCCACTCTCAGAAACTCGTTGTACGGTAGGATAAGGTTATATGAGTGAGACATAAGATATGACATTATTTTCAATAAACCAATAAATAAACCAATTATATGAATTTATTACATCGGAGTTTTGCAGCGGCATTGATATTGTCAGGTGCTATGGCATCGCCGGAGGCGTATGCCCAAAGCGAAGAACCAATAATTGAGTTCCATACCAATATTTATGAGGTTCATGGCGCGCAGAACGCATTCTCCATCAGGCTGGGTTCGACCGAAAAAGATTATTTCGATGTTGATTGCGGTTTCGGTACCGAAGAGGTTGAAATCGCCCCTGCGGTGTTTGATTCCGAGACCCAGTCGGTAAATGCTACGGTAGTTTCATGCGTTGTAAACGAACAAGGTATTGTTAAAATCTATGGAGATGCCTCTAAAATCGACTATGTGGACTTCGAAGGTGCCTCGATTGACAAGCTGGATATCGACAAATGCACGGAAATAACTATTCTCGACTTGTCGCACAATGAGCTGAAGGCATTGGATCTCACCCCGTTCACAAAGCTTCAGGCCATTTATCTCACCGATAACCCTTTCACGGCAGAAACCCCGTTGAAGGTAGGTGGGAACAAACCTGAGTTGATGATTCTTGAACTGGACATTATCGATCACCTGGACCAGTCGTTCAATCTCAGCGATTATCCGGCCCTGGTTGCATTCGACGGCTATCATAACATGGATTTGCGGAATGTCGATCCTACGGGATGCCCCGAGCTTCAGGTGCTGTCTGTTGAAATGGCCCCGGTGTCAACCCTCGATGTCAGCAAGAATGCGAAACTGCTGCGTCTGAACATTTCCGATTCGCGTATCTCTTCAATAGACATAAGCAAAAATCGGAATCTGCAGATGTTGATGGCCCAACATGTGTCAGGGACTATAAACACCGACGTAAAACTTGACGCCATCGATCTTACCAATAATCCCAACCTTACGGTTTTAAATCTTGGAGGGAATAATCTGTCGGCGATAGATTTGTCGAAAAACACCTATATCACCAACCTTGTTCTGCGCGACAACAAGTTGTCGGCTATAGACCTGTCGGCCAATACCAATCTCTACAGCGTCGACCTGGCTTACAATAACCTTGACTTCGCATCGCTGCCCCTGCCACAGGACACCTGGGGCGAATACTACTATTTCCGTAGTCCGCTTCCATGTGATAAGTCATATGCCAAGGGGGCGGATATCGATTTTTCGAAATCAGTGCTTCGCCCTGAAACCACTACCACGGTGCGTGCATGGCGAAGGTCGCTTGATGCGGATGCAGAAATAATCGATCCGTCAGAATATGAGTATTCCGACGGGAAAATCAGGTTTAAATCGGCATATACGGATTCGGTGTATGTAGAATTTGTAAATTCCGCGTTTGTTGAATACAACCTCTCGTCTGCGCCGTTTATGGTTAAGGAGGCAGGGGAAATCGGGACGCCTTCTAAAATGGTTGGTATGAAGCTTACATCGGCTATGGCCGGGAAGCAGGTATCGTTCAAAGTCGGTATGGATAACGCTACCGTATCCGCCCCGAAAACTTTCTATGTGGATTTTGGCGACGGAGAGCGAAAGCCTTTCACGGCAACCTCTATAGGTGTTCCTTCCGATGCCAACTGCACGGTGATGATGCCGACTCCGATTACTGGGGAGCTTGTAATCTATATTCCTGAAAACGAGTCGCTCACGGCCTTGGAGGTGAATGATGTGGCGATGAGTGCTATCGACCTCTCCGCAGCTACCGAATTACGCTGGCTCACAGTGTCGGGATGCAACCTTTCGTCAATTGATCTGGCGACTAACCGATGCCTGCAAACCTTGGATATTTCGGGTAACCGCCTGGGGAATGTCGACCTTGCCGGTGTGCGCGGCGACTATGAAAAATATGTGCTACGTGAAATCGATGCTTCAGGCAACCGCATATATAATTTCCATATTATAGGCATATCCCAGCTTGAAAAGCTTGACCTGTCGAATAACCTGCTCACAACGTTCGTACTCAAAGATTATGAATCGCTTACAGACCTCGACCTAAGTAACAACCGCATCAAGGAAGATTTGAACCTTGCGTATCTTGCGAAGGCCGAAAATATCAATCTCAGCGGCAACACCATCTCTTCGCTGGTGTTGGTGGATATGCCGGCTTTGAAATCGTTTGATATTTCCAACAATGATTTCACTCTTGAAACGTTGCCTTATCTCAGGAATGTGTCGGACGGGGTCTATGTTTATGCCCCGCAGAAGGATATACAGCTTGCCGCTGTTGCCCCCGGCATCAATCTGTCGGCACAGAACCGTGTGATTGACGGCGAGGGTACTGTGTTCACTTGGAAGAAAAGCGATGGCTCGCTTCTGGTCCAAGGTGTCGACATGGATTGCAACAATGGTGCGACAAAGTTCCTTAAAACTGATCTAGGCAAGGTTTATTGCGAGATGACCAACCCTTCCTTCCCTGAGTTCACCGGTGACAACGTATTCAAAACTACCGAAGTCGAGGTTGCGGAAGCGCCCACAAACGTCGTTGCGTCGTTCACTACTGTTGCTGACGGGAATAACGGCGAAGTTATTTTCACCGGCACCAAGACATCGTCGCTTTATATCGACTGGCGCGGTGACGGCACGGAATATATAGAATATCCTATTAATGGGGAGAATTATATGGCTTACCCACAACAGAGCTATTATGCCGGTGTCGAAGTAAAAGTCTATACCTATGAGTCGGCAGAGGATGTAAAGGTGTTCTCAATCTACAATGTACCTATGAGCAAGATTGACGCTACCCCTCTGACGAACCTGACTGCGTTTGCCGTCGGTGGTGCAGGCTTATCCGAAGATGGCATAATGTTTCCTGAATCACCTGCCTTGACCGAGCTTACCTTGAATGGCAATGCGTTGTCGTCAACGGAATTTCTCAAAGGATTTACGTCGTTGCGCCACCTTACTCTCAGTGGTAACAAATATGAGACTTTTGATGCTTCCGAGCTGGAATCGTTACAGACATTGATGTTGAGTAATAACAATATAGGTTCTGTCACATTGGCTAACAGACATCTTTGGGGATTGGACTTGGCCGGGAACAACCTCTCGGATATTTCATTTGACAAAACACCGTCGTTGTCGCAGGTCGTTCTTTCAAACAATAAATTTTCGTCTGTTGACCTGTCGCCTTTGAAAGCCAATTTGGTTGCGCTTGATGTCCAGGGCAATAATTTTGATTTTTCGACACTCCCACTGCATTCTGATTTTCCCCTGATGTCCTATTACCGGTATGCTAATCAGAATCCATGTGCAGTTGAATGTGTCGACGGTAAAGTCGACCTGTCCGCACAGGCCGAAGTTGCAGGCACACCTACAGTTTTCCGTTGGTTCCTGGGCGAAGTTGCCGTTGATCCGGAGTCATATGAACTCGTTGGCGAGGAATTGGAAACAGGTGGCGACGATCCGGAGTTTACTGTTGAAAACGGTGTCACCACATTCCATTACACGTTCAATGACAAGGTTACCTGCGTGATGACCAACCCTGTGTTTGAAAACCTGATATTGTACACCGTTCCTGTGGCCGTAGTTTCGGCCGGTATCACTGAGACTGATGCCGATAGCGTTGATACCATGGTCGATGTCTACAGTGTTTCGGGAGTCAAAGTCCGTTCGAAGGTTACACGTGCAGAAGCTCTTGAAGGTCTTGCCCCCGGTTTTTATATCATAGGTGGCGATAAGGTGCTTGTGAAATGATGAGAACGTATGACGTAATGAGCTGAGATTTGAATATTGAGAAAGGGGCGTCCGGTAGCGGGCGCCTTTTTTTGCGGGGGTGGTGGAAAAATGGTAATTTTGCAACATAATGACTACGCTCGACATAATTCTGCTTATTGTGTTTGTTGTGTCGGTGGCACTGGGTTTCCGCAAGGGGATGATAGTGCAGGCCGGTTCGCTCGGGGGTATAATCCTCGGGGTTTTGCTATGCCATATTTTCGGCGACCGTTGCGCGGCCATGATTGCCGGGGCCGGCGAGGCTCCCACCTATGTTGACTGTGTGCTGGCAAATATCATCATGTTTGTTGTTGGTTACCTGTCGGTAAGGGCGGTGGCCCATTTCTGCAAACAGCTTACACATGCGCTTGCCCTCGGGGGGCTTGACCGCCTCGGCGGGGCAGTGTTCAGCCTTTTCCAATGGATGCTCGTGCTCAGCATACTTCTGAACCTTTGGCAGATGGTGAAGCCGTCGACAAATTTTCTCGCCATGTCGACCCTTGGCAACGGCCACGCTATCGAAGCCGTTATGGGGCTTGCCCCCGGGCTGTTGGGATGGGCGGTCGGATGCTAGAACCAATGCGGGATGTTGATTGTTGTCATATAATATATTAAGTCAAGAAAATTTCCTTCGCCAAGCGATATGGATAAATACAGATATAACGAAAACGTGGCTGGACAAGGCCATGCCGACGATAAGGACGGTTTCAGGGAGCAAAGCTCTGACAAAGCCTTGCTTAACGAGGTGACCGGGGGGGACTATAAATATGGTTTTGTCACCGATATCGACACCGAGATTATCCCGGTAGGGCTTAACGAGGATGTGGTCAGGCTGATATCCCGGAAAAAGGGGGAGCCTGACTGGATGCTTGATTTCAGATTGAAGGCGTTCCGCTACTGGCTTACGCTTACGCCCCCGAAATGGGCGCATCTGGACATGCCCGATATAGATTTCCAGGCGATAAGCTATTATGCCGCCCCTGTTAAGAAGGAGGGGCCGAAAAGCCTTGACGAGGTTGATCCGGAGCTTATAAAGACATTTGACAAACTCGGCATACCCCTTCAGGAGCAGAAACAGCTTTCGGGAATGGCGGTGGATGCCGTTATGGACTCTGTTTCGGTTAAAACGACCCATAAAGAGGCTTTGGCCGAGAAAGGGATTATTTTCTGCTCTATTTCGGAGGCTGTGCGCGATTATCCCGACCTGGTGAAACGTTATCTCGGTTCGGTGGTGTCGTATAGGGATAATTTCTATGCGGCGCTTAATTCGGCTGTGTTTTCCGATGGGTCGTTCGTATATATCCCTAAAGGTGTCCGTTGCCCCATGGAACTGTCGACCTATTTCCGTATCAATGCCTCGGGGACCGGGCAGTTCGAACGCACCCTGATTGTTGCCGACGACGATTCCTATGTAAGCTATCTCGAAGGGTGCACGGCTCCCATGCGCGATGAGAACCAGCTGCATGCCGCTATTGTGGAAATCGTGGTGGAGGATCGTGCGGAAGTGAAATATTCCACGGTTCAAAACTGGTATGCAGGCGACAAGGACGGGCGCGGCGGCATATATAACCTTGTTACAAAACGCGGTCTGTGCCGTGGCGACTATTCAAAACTGTCGTGGACGCAGGTGGAGACCGGGTCGGCCATCACATGGAAGTATCCTTCGTGTGTGCTTGCCGGGCGTGGTGCCACCGGCGAATTCTATTCCGTGGCCGTTACGCGTAACCACCAGCAGGCCGACACCGGCACAAAGATGATACATCTGGCGCCTGACACCCGCAGCACCATCGTGTCGAAAGGGATTTCGGCCGGTTACAGCGAGAACTCCTATCGCGGCCTTGTGAAGGTCACACCTGCTGCCGACGGGGCGCGCAACTACACCCAGTGCGATTCCCTCCTGCTTGGCAGCAACTGCGGTGCCCACACTTTCCCGTATATCGACGTGCTCAACCCGACGGCCGTAGTGGAGCATGAGGCCACCACGTCGAAAATTTCCGAAGACCAGATTTTCTATTGCAACCAGCGTGGCATATCGACCGAGGAGGCAGTGGGGCTTATTGTCAACGGATATGCCAAGGAGGTTATGAACAAGCTCCCCATGGAATTTGCCGTGGAAGCCCAGCGCCTGCTAGCCATCACCCTCGAAGGTTCGGTTGGCTGACAGCGGGGAACCTGATAAAACCGCTTGGATAGCCAGTATGGGTTGGTGCCATCAGGCTGTTCCGGCTAAAAACAGAAACTTACAATCAAACTCAAAAATGAGCGACGATATATTATTGAAGGTCACCGACCTTCGTGCAAAAGTCGAAGATAAGGAAATCCTCAAGGGGATTGACCTGACTGTGCGTCCGGGCGAAGTGCATGCCATAATGGGGCCTAACGGATCCGGAAAATCCACACTTTCAAGTGTGCTTGCCGGTAATCCTGCTTTTACCGTGACCGGGGGGAGCGTAGAGTTCCACGGTATCGACCTCCTGGGGTTATCGCCTGAGGACCGCAGCCATGAGGGTCTGTTCCTGTCGTTCCAGTATCCTGTTGAGATTCCCGGGGTGTCAATGGTCAATTTCATGCGTGCGGCGGTCAATGCCAAGCGTGAGTATTTGCATGAACCGCCGTTGAGCGCAGGTGATTTCCTTAAGCTTATGCGCCAGAAGCGCGCTATTGTGGAACTTGACAACAAGCTTGCTTCCCGTTCGGTCAACGAAGGTTTTTCCGGCGGTGAGAAGAAACGTAACGAGATTTTCCAGATGGCGGTGCTCGAACCGCGCCTATCGATTCTCGACGAGACCGATTCAGGGCTTGATATCGATGCATTGCGAGTTGTGGCAGGTGGTGTGAACCAGCTCAAAACCTCGAACAACGCCACCATCGTGATTACCCACTACCAGCGTCTGCTCGATTATATCAAGCCTGATTTCGTGCATGTGCTTTACAAAGGGCGCATAGTGCGCACCGGCGGCCCGGAACTTGCGCTGGAGCTTGAGGAAAAAGGTTACGATTGGCTGAAAGATTAGCAGAACCGACTTACATAAGTCGTCAAAAAAAACAGTAGTTGATGAATGCATTGAACCAATATACCGACCTTTTCGAGGCTAACCGCGCCGTTATCGAGGCCAACAGCACCGAGCCGCTCAACGCTTTGCGGCCGCAGGCGCTTGAAGCCTTATGCCTGGCAGGCCGTCTGCCCGACCGTGGCGACGAAGGGTTTGAAAAGACTTCTGTCAACGATATGTTTGCCCCTGATTTCGGGGTGAATATCAACCGGTTGCCGCTTCCTGCCGATGTCGCCGCATCGTTCCGGTGCGGGGTGCCGAACCTTTCCACATTGCTCGGAATCGTTGTCAACGACCGTTTCGTCCCGTCGTCGACCCTTCAAAGCAATCTGCCTGAAGGTGTTACCGTATGTTCGTTGGCGCATGCTGCGTTAACGATGCCTGATGTTGTCAGGCGGTATTACGGGCAGGCCGCCCGTATTTCCGATGCGGGAACGGCACTGAACACCCTTTTGGCGCAGGACGGCGTGTTGGTTCATGTGGCCAAGGGGGTGCGTCCCGGAAGGGCGGTGCAGATTGTTGAAATCCTGAATTCCACTTTCCCGTTGCTGGTGGCGCGAAGGGTGCTGGTGGTTGCCGAGGAGGGGGCGAAAATCGCCGTCTTGAAATGCGACCATACCCAGTATGGCTCTGAAAAATGCCTGACATCGGAGGTTGTCGAAATCTATGCCGGTCGCGATGCCGAGGTGGAATGGTATGATATAGAGGAGTCTGATGCCTCGACGGCACGCTACTGCCAGGTGTATGCACGCCAGGAAGCCGGGTCGTCGCTTACCATATGCGGTACCACGCTTACCAACGGGGTTACCCGCAATGAATTCGACATCGACATTGCCGGTGAGCATACGCACACAAAGTTGTCGGGTATGGCAATCGGGTCGGGGACGCAACATGTCGACAATTCCTCGAACCTGCGGCATGCGGCGTGCCACGGACGCAGCGACCAGCTGTTCAAATATGTGCTTGACGAGGGTGCGACAGCGGCATTCGAGGGTAGCATAGAAGTTTGTCACGGCGCCCGTTTCGTGGAAGCCTACCAAAGCAACCGCAACATCCTGGCCTCGCGTGATGCCCGTATGCACACAAAGCCGCAGTTGTTGATTTATAACGATGACGTCAAATGCTCGCATGGCGCCACTACAGGCCAGCTCGATGCGAAAGCCCTTTTCTATATGCAGGCCCGAGGCATATCTTTGGCCGAGGCAAGGCGCATGCTGATGCAGGCTTTTATGGTCGATGTGGTGGATACGATAGAGCTGGAGCCGTTGCGCGACCGTTTGCGCCATCTGGTGGAACAGCGGTTTGCCGGGGTGAAAGCCGGTTGCAGGGATTGTGGTTCCGCCTGTGAACCGTCCGTGCAGCAGTAATGCGTTACACAAAGAATCCTGTTCGGAAATGGAAGATAAAAAGATATATGACGTTGAGGCGCTAAGGCGTGATTTCCCGTTATTGACTCGTGAAGTTTATGGGAAGCCGTTGGTGTATCTCGACAATACCGCTACGTCGCAGACGCCGCGCGAGGTTGTCGAGGCTGTAGAAAATATGTATTTCACCCACAAGGCCAACGTTCACCGGGGGGTGTTCTCGATTTCGCAGGAAGCGACCGGGCTGATGGAAGCCACACGCGAAAAGGTGCGTGCATATATCAATGCCGATTCCACACGCGAGATTATATTCACACGTGGCACAACGGAGGCTATAAACCTCGTCGCGTCGAGCTACGGCAGCTTCCTTGAGAACAACGATGAAATCATACTTACCGTTATGGAGCATCATGCCGATATTGTGCCATGGCAGCTGCTGTGCAGCCGCAAGCGCATTATCCTGCGTGTGGTCCCGATGCATCCCGACGGCAGTTTGGATATGGATGCCTTCCGGTCGCTTTTCAACGAACGGACGAAAATGGTGGGGGTGTGCCATGTGTCGAACGTGCTGGGAACTGTCAACCCTGTAGCCGAAATCACGGCCTATGCCCATTCGATGGGGGTGCCTGTTTTGGTTGACGGTGCGCAGGCAGTCCCACATATGCATATCGACGTCAAGGCGCTGGGGGCTGATTTCTATGTGTTCTCTTCCCATAAGATGTATGGCCCGGCAGGTGTGGGGGTGCTTTACGGGCGTGAGAAGTGGCTGGAGATGATGCCCCCTTACCAGGGTGGCGGCGAAATGATTTCGCATGTAAGTTTCAAAAAGACGACCTATGCCGAACTGCCTTTCAAATTCGAGGCCGGGACGCCTGATTTTGTGGATATAGCAGCCTTTTCCACATGTCTGGATTATTTGGAACGTGTCGGGATTGACGCTATCGCCGCCCATGAGCATGAATTGCTTGAGTGGACTACGGCCGAGATGATGAAGATTCCAGGGATGCGTATTTTCGGCACTGCGCCGGGTAAGTGTGCCGTTATATCGTTCCTGATTGGCGATGCACACCATTATGACACCGGGATGCTTCTTGACAAACTGGGGATTGCCGTGCGTACAGGCCATCACTGCGCCCAGCCACTGATGGAATCGATGGGAATCGAAGGCACCGTGCGTGCATCGTTCGGGCTTTATAACACCCGTGGCGAGGCCGAGGCTTTCATCGCGGCGTTGCACCGCATTGCCCCTATGTTGCTTTGACCCATCATTACTTCACGCGTCCGGGATTCTTTGCAATGAATTCCTTCCACGACGACGGCCCTTTTGCCATCACGGGGCGTGATGTTTCGTAGAAATGGCATAAGGCTGCGGCAAGGGCGTCGGTGGCATCGAGTTCGGGCAGTAACGATTCTTTAGGGATTGTGAGGATGCGTCGGAGCATTTCCTGTACCTGCTCTTTCGAAGCGGCGCCTGTGCCGGTTATGGCCATCTTTATCTTCCTCGGTTCGTATTCCGTAATAGGTATGTCGCGGCTCAGTGCAGCCGCCATTGCCACACCTTGGGCGCGTCCGAGTTTGAGCATCGACTGCACATTTTTTCCGAAAAACGGGGCTTCGATAGCCATTTCGTCAGGCAGGTATTGCGCTATCAGGCCGAGCACCCCCTGGTGGATGCGGTGCAGGCGCATGTAGTGGTCCTCGAACTTGTTCAGCTTCAGGACACCCATGGCTATCATGTGCGGTTTCTTGCCGTTTATGCCGAGTATGCCGTAGCCCATCACGTTTGTGCCGGGGTCTATTCCTATTATTATTCGCTCCGTCATTCCGTTTCTGCCGCTTTATCACCGGGGTTGTTTCATCCTATCACCTCCATGAATGTGGTGAAAAACATCATGCGTTCCCCCCAGCGTGCGTGAAGGTCGTCGCGAAGCAGTGCGGCAGTCTCGTCGTGCCAGCGGGAGGCGTCGTTCTGATTATCGGCAGGAAGCTGTACGGCAATACTTTCCGTGTCGGGTTCTATACGTGTAAGCACACGTGCCACTGTGGGAGTGCCGAATATTCCGGAAGCTTGTGCCGACGGGAGGTAGACTTCGCGGACCCATTTTATGAATTCTCCCTCCAGCGGGGCGTGTATGATGAAAGTGGTGTTTAGGATAATCATGGGTTACAACGTTTTACGTTTCAATGCGCGGGCTGCGAACCTGACGTGGCGCAGCAGGGTGGGGAATGTGCCGTAATAGTAACACATTATGCGGAACCTCTCGATGAGCGAGCGTCGGTGGTTGCGCGTCGTCGTGCCTTCGTTCAGGTAGTCGATGATTACTTCGGGCAGCAGCACGTTGCGGCGCGAGTGCTGTAGGACGCGGATGCACCATTCGTAATCGGCCGAAAACCTGTAGCGCAGGTCGTAGGGGGCGGTTATGCGCCGCAATGCCACGAACGCCTGGTGGCACACCACCATCCCGTCGGCAAAGCTTTTCAGGGTCAGATGTTCGGGCGCCGTGAGATGACGCGGCCCTAGGCGGCGCCGTCTGTCGTCGACAATGTCGGTCTGCCCGTAGACGATGCCCGGATAGTCGTTTCCCATTATGGTATCAGCAATCCGTTGCAGTGTGCCGGGCGAGTGGAAGGTGTCGCCTGCGTTGAGGAATATCACGTAGTCGCCCGTCGCTTCGGCCAGACCCTTGTTCATTGCATCATATATGCCTTCGTCGGGCGAGGAGTGAAACCTCATCAGGGGATGTGTGGCATTACGTGCCACTTCGACTGTAGAGTCGGTGGATTCGCCATCGATGATTATATGCTCATAGAGGCTGCATGTCTGCGACACGACGCTTTCGATTGTGGCAGGCAGTGTGGCCTCGGCATTGTAGGTCACGGTGATGATGGAGAATAATGGGCGCTCAGGCTCCTGTCTGTGTTCAGGCGTCACGTTGTTGGATAGAGGATTCATTAAAAACAAAATTACGTAAAAAAACAATAAAAAGCAAAGAGGGGATGTGATGCGGGGATGAAAAATTTTGGTGAACGCTGTCGGATTGTGGATAATTCAGTATCTTTGCAGCTGAATATTCGGTGGTAAGTATATCTACGTTCTCCTGGCCGCCGATGAGAAATCCAGATTCTTGCGACACTCTCATCTATATATAATTCTGATTTTCGTGTTGTGCATGGTCACGGGATCATTGTTTTCCCGCGACGGTGTCGGTGTACCCGAGAGGTTGATTATGCCTGCGGATGCATCGGTTGCGGCAAGTGATTCCGTTGGAGGTGAGGTTGTTGCAGATTCTATTCCGGGATTGTCAGTGGATTCGTTGCGGGTTGATTCGCTTCGTGGGAAAGATGCGTTTTCCTCGGTTGAACCCGGTGATGCAGCGGGCAGGGGCGATTCCGTTCCACGCCGCCCGTCGCGCATCAGGCGTGAGAAAGTCGACCTTGACCACCAGGTTGTGTTCGAGTCAAAAGATTCGATGATTATGGTGGGTCGCAACATGACATATATGTATGGCGAAGGGCAGATTGACTATGGGGATTTGAAACTTAATGCTGCCGAAATACGCCTCGATATGGATAAAAGCGAGGTGTATGCATGCGGGCGTGAGGACAGCGTAGGGGAGATGCAGGGTGTGCCTGTGTTTGAGGAGGGGGGTACTTCCTACGAGTCCAGTACGATGCGTTATAATTTCCGTTCGAAAAGAGGATATATCACAAACGTCATAACCCAGCAGGGTGAGGGGTTTCTGACCGGTGGCCAGACTAAAAAGACCGAGGGTGAGGACTACTATATCCAAAACGGGCGCTACACCACATGCGACCACCATGACGACCCGCACTTCTGGTTGCAGCTCACCAAGGCCAAGGTGCGTCCTAAAAAGAACATCGTAACCGGGCCTGCATATATGGTGCTGGCCGGTTTGCCGTTGCCGCTGGCAGTGCCTTTCGGTTATTTCCCCTTTTCCGACAAATATGCCTCAGGGGTAATCGTGCCGACTTTCGGTGATGACTATAACCGGGGTTTCTATCTCAGCGACGGAGGCTATTATTTCGCTATAAACGATATGATTGACCTCGCGCTTACGGGTGAAATCTACACGAAGGGGTCATGGGGGCTGTCGGCACAGTCGACCTATCGCAAGCGCTACAAGTTCAGCGGTAATTTCAACATCAACTACCTGAAAACCATCTACGGGGAAAAAAGCGACCCCGATTATTCCTCGGCAACCAACTTCCAGGTTATATGGAGCCATTCGCAGGATTCGAAGGCAAACCCTAATATGAATCTGTCGGCATCGGTGAACTTCACAACATCGGGCTACACCCGCAACAGCGTAAACTCTTACTACAGCAACGCTTTCACGGAAAACACCAAATCGTCGACCATCAACATGAGCTACCGTTTCCCAAACTCGAAATGGTCGCTGTCGACATCGCTGAACGTTTCGCAGCGCACGCAGGACTCCACCTTGGCAGTGTCATTCCCGAACATCAACGTCACCATGTCGCAGGTTTATCCGTTCAAGCGCAAGCATGCCGTAGGGGCCGACAGGTGGTATGAGAAGATACGTATGTCATATTCCGGCCAGTTCCAGAACTCGCTGACCGCCAAGCAGGATGAGTTTTTCAAAAAGTCGCTGATAAAGGACTGGCGCAACGGCATGAAGCACAGCATACCGATTTCGGCTACCTTCCCGCTGTTCACTTATTTCAATATCACCCCTTCGATTTCGCTGACCGACCGCATGTACACGCAGAAGGTGCGCCGTGCATGGGATCCGGCAGCTTCGGCCGAAGTGGCCGATACCACCTACAGTTTCTATAACGTGTGGGACTTCAATGCCTCCGTGTCGTTGGATACCAAGGTTTACGGTTTCTTCCAGCCGCTCCCCTTCCTGGGCGACAAGGTGAAGATGATTCGCCATGTGTTCACCCCCACCGTTTCATTCTCGGGGGCGCCTGACTTCTCGTCGCCATTCTTCGGTTATTATGGCAGCTATGACTACACCGACGCCCAGGGGCGCCAGCAGACAAAGAAATATTCCATGTTCCCTTCGGCTCTTTACGGTGTGCCGGGGCAGGGTAAAACCGGCATGGTTTCAGTTTCGCTCGCCAACAATGTAGAGATGAAGGTGAAATCCGATAATGACTCGATTGGTGAGAAGAAGATTTCGCTTATCGAGAATTTCACGGTGTCGCAAAGCTATAACTTCGCCGCCGACTCCCTGAACTGGAGTAATATCAACACCTCGCTGTTGCTCAGGTTGTCGCGCCAGTTCAACCTTAACCTTTCCGCCACATGGGATGTCTACACCTACCAGCTTAATTCCGCCGGTAACCCTGTGCGCGTAAACATACCTCGCTGGAAGGCAGGCAAGGGGCTTGGACGCCTCTCATCAACGGGTACGTCGTTCTCCTATACTTTCAACAACGACACTTTCAAGCGGAAAAAGGACGGCTCGAAAAACAATGATAACAACAATAATAATTCCAATTACGGCGACGACGACAATTGGGGTGATGATGATACGGACGGTAACGGGCAACAAGGGGGACGTTCGGGGCATGACCATGACGACGATTTGCAGCTTACCCCCGAAGGATATGTGCCGTGGGAGGTGCCGTGGAGCCTTAGTGTGAACTACTCCATCAATTATAGTTACGGCAATTTCAATAAGCAGAAGATGGAGTATGACGGCAAGATTACTCAGAATCTGAGCCTGTCGGGTAATATCAGGCCGACGAAGAACTGGGAATTCTCGGCATCGGCATCATATAATTTCGACACCAAGAAAATCGCATATATGAACCTCAACATCGCGCGCGACCTTCATTGCTTCACCATGCGCGCGAGTGTGATTCCGGTCGGGCCTTACAAATCGTATAATTTCCACATATCGGTCAAATCGTCCCTGCTATCCGACCTCAAATATGACAAACGCTCCTCGCAATCCAATGGCGTGAAGTGGTATTAGTGCTTTATCCCTGATTAGATTTTATCATTATTGATATTGGGGTACGATTGAATTAGGCGATAGCACTCAATCAAACCAAATAGCATTTCTCAATGCATAAGAGGATACCTATTGTCATAGTGATGTTTTCATATTCCTATTTTTTCAGTGCTTCTATTTTATAAATGGTGGAGTCAGGCAAAATATCAATGCCGTATAATAATTGATTGCTGTTATAACCAAGGAAATCAATATACTTAATAATAAGTGAATATTTGCTTTGCGTTATTGTCATGTCAATATTACCGCTTTCATCGAAACATATAGCCTCATGATGGGCTATGCGGTTGCGGAAAGTCTTTATATCCATCAGCTCGTTAAAAACAGCTCTTTGGCCTAATCCGAATGTTCGGTTTGGAAATATGCGCAGAAGGTTTTGGCCACCCAGGCGAAAAGGTTGCCGGGTAAACATATGTGTCCAAAATCCAAGAGAAACAGACGATACAACACGGTCGTTTGTGTATCGCCCGCGTTGGCGTAACATGTTGATAATGTTCAGTACTTCTTTCTTCTGTGGAGCGTTTTCAATCATACCTCCCTGCTGCATCTGATGTTCAATCCAATTAGAGTCGCCAAAAATATCTTGATAATGGATGTTGATGGCATTGCGAAGGATTACCTCAAAGATGTTAAGTATTCCATAAAACTTTTGGCATAATTGCCGCCGCAAGCTATTAAATATTTGTTGAGGCGAGCTGGAGAAAATGCTCGTTCATATTCAGAATATTTCACTTCGTGATTTTTAACGTGTTATTATTGCGAAGTTACAAAATTATTCCTAAATTTGTAGTGGAATCCCCCGAGTGTCCCTGTCTTCTGACAAACCTCGGGGTTTAGTTTTTATAAATCCTGGTGGTTTGGGATGGATGTCGGTTTTGCTTGATTCTATTGGTCTGTGGTTTATAGAACTATTCATTCTTGATGACTTTGGACAGAGTAGTGACACTAGTCGTGGCCAAGGTTGCATATAAAAATCACCTCTCCATGGGATATCCCATGGAGAGGTGATTTTTATATGCAACCTTGGTTAAAAGTAGAAGTTCATGCTTTTGGGGTAGAACAGCATCCCGGAGCCTACCTCCTGTGCCACGCTCTCGCCCATGGAGTTGGCCACGATTGCCAAGGCGAAACGCAGGGCGGCCGAGGGGCCGTTGGCAGTGATGATGCGGTCGAGTGCGATTACCTGGGTGTCGCGATGGATTGCGTAAGGCATCAGTTTCTCGAATCCGGGATAGCATGTGGCCTCTTTGCCGTCGAGAATGCCCAACGGGCCGAGCACCACCCCGGGCGATGCACAGATGGCGGCTATTTTCCCTGATTGAGCCTGGTTGACAAGCAGTGTGTTGAGGGGGGCGAATTCCGATAGGTTGGTTGCCCCTGGCATACCACCCGGAAGAATCAGCCATTCAGGGGTTATGAAATCGGTTTCGCTATAAAGCAGGTCGGCGGTTACGGTCACTCCGTGTGCGCCGGCAACGTTTCTTTCGTCGGTGATTGATACGGTTTTTACGTCCATGCCCGCACGGCGCATAACGTCGAGAACAGTCAAGGCTTCAATCTCCTCGAAGCCGGGTGCCAGGAAAATGTAGGAAGTGTTCATGACTAAATCTGTTTTTGGGGTTAGGTAAGGGTGATTTTGAAAAATGTGTAAGGTTGGATTGAATATTATTAATGCAACTTAAGAATAACGCAAAGATGGTGATTATTGTTCGTTATTCCAAGCGTAGTGACGACAAAAAATCACATGCATATGTGTTAACTAAAGTTAAAAATGGGGGGGGGTAAATCTTTTACTTGAAAATTTGCGTCCGACTATAAAAATAGTTTATCTTTGCAGAGTGATTGAAAACAACATATTTATGCTTACAATAAATGTTCTAAGGTAATGATTGCTATGAAACATGCTGTTTCGGGGCGGCTATGCTCCCTGATTCTTTCGGTGGTGGCGGGATGTGCCTCGGCAATAGGTGTCACATTCAATGTAACTGGCGAGGTCGCCGATTCGGTGGGTGAGCCTGAAATCTATGCCACAGTGAGGGTGTATGCGGTTGCCGATTCGGTGAAGCCGGTGTCGCTCGGCACCACCGACGGTGAGGGGCGGTTCTCACAAACACTTAAAGAGGCTGGGGCATACCGCCTGACGGTGGCTTCGGTAGGCAAAGCACTGCTCGAAAAAGAGTTCGAACTGACACAGGGGAATCCCAAAGTCAACCTGGGGCGCCTTGTCACACATGATGCCGCCAACGAGCTTGGCGAAATCGAGGTCGTGGCGCAGCGCCCGCTGGTTGTGCGTGAAATCGACCGTCTGGGCTATGATGTGAAGGCCGATCCCGATGCCTCGACCTCCAATCTGCGCGAAATTCTGCGTAAAGTGCCTCTTGTCACTGTTGACGAGGACGGGACCATAAAGGTTAAGGGTTCCACCGATTTCCGCATCTATAAAAACGGTCGTCCCAACAATTCATATACTAAGAATGCCAAGGATATCTTCGCTGCCATCCCGGCGTCGTCAATCAAGAAAATCGAGGTGATAACCGATCCGGGTGCGCGCGAGGATGCCGAAGGGGTGGGCTGTATCCTCAACATCGTCACCGATAGCGAGACATCGCTCAAAGGGGTTGTGGGCTCGGCAAACCTCTATATGGATAACTACAGCTATTATCCGCGTCCCAACATATGGCTTTCAACGCAGATTGACAAGGTTACCATGGCAGTTAACGGAGGTTTCGGTGTCACGCCTAAAAACAGCCGTGATTCTGAAGGGCGTTCACGTAATTTCACAGAGTATTACGATACGGGCAACAGGCTGGAGTCGCAATCATATAGCCGTTCGCCTTACACCAACGGGTGGATGGGGTTTGAGAGCAGCTGGGAACCTGACACATTGAATCTTTTCACCGTTGAATTCAACATGTATGGCTACGGGCTGACCGACCCAGAGCAGGTGGATGCGACGCGCATGCTGGCATCCGACGGTTCGCTGATTTACGGGTATAATTCTTATGCCGAGGTGGCCCATAACAAGTATTTCGATTTTGACGGGGCGGTCAATTACCAGCGTTCCACGCATCTTAAGGGTGAAACGATAACGTTGAGCTACCGTGCATCGACCACCGACCAGCACCAGGAGGCGGAATTGTTTTATACCGATATGGTGAACTGCGATTTCGGTTATACAGGGAAATATTACAACACCAGGCTTAAATTCCTGGAGCAGACGGTGCAGGCCGACTGGAGCCGTCCGTATGGCAGTCATCATAAAGTTGACATCGGGGGTAAGGCCATTTTCAGGCATAACCATTCGATGAGCGACTATATATATCGCGGAGCCGGTGTCACGCATGATGATTTCACGCACCACACCACTGTCGGAGCGCTTTATGCCGATTACCGTCTGAATGTAGGTAAATGGAATTTCCGTGCCGGTTTCCGTTACGAATACTCCTACCTGAGCGCTAAATTCAAGGAACAGGCAGAAGCTCACGATAATTTTTCGGCACGTCTGCACGACCTGGTTCCGAATGCCGCCATTTCGTGGAATATAAATGATGAAAATTCCTTGAAGGTGAGCTATAACCGGAATATACGACGTCCGGGCATAAGCTATCTCGACCCGACGCGCAGCATATCGCCGACGGCGCAGTCGTTTGGCAACCCCGACCTTGAAAGCGAGGTATATAACAACGTGTCGTTGAACTATTCGTTAATCAAGAGCAAATTCAACCTCGATTTTAACCTTGGCGGAACGCTTGTAAACAATTCACTGGCACAGGTGCAATGGCTTGAGAACGATATACAATATTCCACTTATGCCAACATCGGCAAACGGCGCATAGCCAGCATGGGGCTTTATTTCCAATGGTCGATTAACAGCAAGACGCGGTGGATGACCAACCTTAACCTTACCTATGCCTATATGAGCCAGCCGTCGCCGGTCGATGCCACGGGCGCCACTGTGCGGCTGTCGCGTGCGCGTTGGAATATCAACCCATGGACATGCATCTCGCGCGACCTTCCGTGGAAACTCGAGGCGTCACTGTCGGGCTATTTTTGGACTGGAAGCCTTAACAGTGTCTACAGCTACTCCGCCTCCTCAAGCAAGAATATCGGTTATTCCATCAGCCTTTCGCGTAAGTTTCTCAAGGATGACCGCCTGACCCTCCGTATTAATGCCAACAACCTTTTCGGCCCAGGCTCAAGCGAATACAGGTCGATGACCTATAACCCCGGCTATTATTCCGAATACGTTTCGATGAGCAATAACCGCCGCTATGTCGGCCTCAGTGTCAACTTCCGTTTCGGCTCGCTCAACGTGCAGGTAAAGAAGACCGCCTCATCCATCTCGAACGACGACCTCAGCGGTCGCAAAAAATAGAATCCCGGAATCAGCGGAAATGTGTAATATCTAATGAAATAGGATGTCCAAGACCTGTAACGGCCTGGCAGGTGTCATAATGACCATCTGCCAGGCCGTTACAGGTCTTGGTGGATTATACGTTTCCCATTGTCCGTTGGTTGGGATTCTGCTGTTTGTGGATTGAGGATTAGCGATTGCTTATGAGATGCGGTTGTTGGGTTTTATGCGGATTCTGTGAAAACTTTTTGCTAATTTTGTACTTGTAAGTAATAATATGCCTTCAACCAAAAAACATAGCATCACGTTAGGACGTGCGATGAAACTGACCCGTGTGGCGGTCAGCGTTATATTGTTCCTGACTGTTACGACGCTTTTTACCACCCTTACATCCAAGGTGGCTGTGGCGCTCGACTGGGTTGCCCATATCCAGGTGTTCCCGCTGGCTTTGGCCGGTGCCGCCGGTGGGCTGATGGCGTGGTTCGGGCTGACGTTGCTGTTGGGACGCGTATATTGCTCCTCGGTGTGCCCTATGGGTGTGTTGCAGGATGTTTTCTCGCATCTGCATCGGTTTGCCGGGAGGGGGCGCCGACGGCATCCGTTCCGTTATTCCATGCCGCGCAACAGGTTCCGCTATGCCTTCCTGTGTGTGGTTGCGGGTGCCGTGGTGTTAGGTGCCGGTGTGGTGCCTACGCTTTTCGACCCCTACAGTGCCTATGGCCGTGTCGCGTCGGAAATTTGGCGGCCTGTTTGGCAGTTTGTGTGCGGCAGCCCGGTTTTTGTTGCGTCATGGCTTGCTTTCGCTATCGCCGTTGTGACATTGCTTGCCGTGGGGATGGTATCTTACAGGCATGGCCGGTTGATTTGCAACACGGTGTGCCCCGTGGGGAGTACTTTGGGCATATTCAGCCGGTATTCGCTGTTTCATTTCGATATAGACACCGATGTGTGTGTTAATTGCCGCAAATGCGAAAGTGTTTGCAAGGCGGAATGCATCAGCATGGCCGACCATGTGGTTGACGGCTCACGTTGCGTGGCCTGCTTTAACTGTGTGGAAGCCTGCGACAGCAAGGCTATCCGCTACACATGGCGTCGTAAAAAGCTGGCATTACCAATGATGCAGCGTATAGGGAGTGCTGCCGCCGCCCCGCTGGCAGGGTCGTCGGAAGCCCCGGTCATCAAGGATGATGCCGGTGGGGTAGGGAGCGATGCGGTCAGCCGTCCTGCCGGTATTGACCGCCGCAGGTTTCTTGCCACCGGCCTTATTGTTGCCGCAGCTCCGGCGGTAGGTGCGTTGGCACGTGCCACAGGCGGCGATGTGCAAAGGGCGACTGTTGAAGGTGGGCATAATGCCAGGGCCGTGCGGCCTGTGGCGCCTCCGGGACGCCGGAATATGGCCGACTTTTTGGAACGTTGCACCGGTTGCGGCCTTTGTGCGGCACAATGCCCGTCGCAGGTGTTGCGCCCGTCGGTTAACGAATACGGTTGGCTGAATGTGTTGCACCCGGTGCTTGATTACAAGAGGTCATATTGCCGGTATGACTGCACAATCTGCAGCGATGTCTGTCCCACAGGGGCGCTTCTGCCGCTTACACGCGATGAAAAGCATATCTTCATCATAGGGCATGCCTCTGTCGATGCGTCGGCATGCGTAGGTTGTGGCCGTTGTGCGCGCCGCTGTCCGCGCAAAGCAATCGCTATGGAGCCACGTGACTCTTCGACGCATGGTAATAGGGCGCAAATGGCGGCCAGGGTCGATACCTCGCTGTGTATCGGTTGTGGCGCATGTGAATATGTCTGCCCCGTAAAGCCGGTAAAGGCTGTAATGGTTAACGGTATAGTCTAAAATTTCAGGATACCGGGATTTTAAACAAAACAAACTTACTTAGAATGCGACAATATCTCGACCTGCTGCAACACATCATGGATAACGGTGTGCAGAAATCAGACCGCACAGGCACCGGCACGCGCAGTGTGTTCGGCTACCAGATGCGTTTCAATCTCGAAGAAGGTTTCCCCCTGCTCACAACAAAGAAGCTGCATCTGAAATCCATAATCCATGAGCTGCTGTGGTTTCTCAAAGGCGACACCAATGTGAAATATCTTCAGGAAAACGGGGTGCGCATATGGAACGAGTGGGCCGACGAAAATGGCGACCTGGGGCATATCTACGGTTATCAGTGGCGTTCGTGGCCTGCCTACAACGGGGGCTTCATCGACCAGATTTCAGAGGCCGTGAAGGCTATAAAGGAAACCCCCGATTCGAGGCGTATAATTGTGAGCGCCTGGAATGTGGCCGACCTTGACAACATGAACCTGCCCCCGTGTCATGCATTCTTCCAGTTTTATGTGGCCGAAGGCCGGCTCTCGCTACAACTTTATCAGCGCAGTGCCGACACATTTCTCGGTGTGCCGTTCAATATCGCGTCCTATGCCCTGCTCACTATGATGATGGCGCAGGTTTGCGGGCTTCGGCCTGGCGATTTTGTGCACACTTTGGGCGACACGCATATCTACAACGACCATTTCGAACAGGTCAGGGAGCAGCTTTCACGCACTCCGCGCCGCTTGCCGCGTATGATTATAAATCCCGAGGTGAAAAGCATCTTCGATTTCAAGTTCGACGATTTCACCCTCGAAGGCTATGACCCCCTTCCCCACATCAAGGCCAAGGTCTCTGTTTAATATCACCGGACAGCAATTCAATTATGGTAACAATAATAGTGGCGATTACAGCCGACAAAGGCGCCATAGGGCGCGGTGGTGACATGATTTATCATCTGCGCGACGACCTGCGCCGGTTCAAGGCCCTGACAACGGGGCACACCGTGGTGATGGGGCGCCGCACGTTCGAATCGCTTCCGAAAGGGGCGCTCCCGAACCGTCGCAACATAGTGGTGACCCGCAATGCCGGTTTCCGTGCCGAAAATGTGGAGACTGCACCTTCGCTTGAGGCCGCTCTGGAGATGAGCGCGTCCGATACCGAGACATTTATAATCGGGGGAGGTGAGATTTACGCGCAAGCCCTGCCGCTGGCTGACCGCTTGCAGATCACTGTGATAGATGCGCCGACACCTGCCGATGCCGATACATTCTTCCCTGCTATCGACCCCTCCTGCTGGCAGATTGCCGAAATGGCCGAGCCTGTAGCCGACGAACGTTGCGGCGTGACCTACCGCTACATCGACTTCAGCCGCGTTAGCTAAATCGCAGTTTTTGTGTATCTTAAAAATCACGGCATCCCCGCCCGTTGCACTTTATGGTGCATGCCTGGCGGGGATGCCGTGATTTTACGGTGGTTTTAAGACTTATTCCGAAACAAACAGTTTGTTGGTTACGATGTCTCCATCAGTGGTTGTGCATCTGACTATATATGTTGCGCAAGGGAATTGCTCGAGTTTGACGGTGTTTGTGTGCCCTGCGAAAATCCTTAGCCCTGACATGGTGTAGATTTCCACTAACGGAGCTGACGCGCCGAGGATATGCAATGTGCGGTGCTCTTTTCTGAACGTTATTTCCTGTGGGGTGATTACAGGAATTACCGATGACATGCTTTCTATGTGGAATGCCGGGCTTATGGTCTGCTCCATAGTGTTGCCTGATAAATCAGTGAACAGGAACCGGAGGTCATACCATCCGTTGGGACCCGGTTCGGTTATTGCCGATAAATCTGCCTGATAGTGTTTCCCGAAGCCCGGCAGGTACATGAGTTCGCTGATTTCGTCAATTGACATTTCGTGCCATTCATCCCGGCCATTCACGGAGTAGGATAATTTGACTTCCGTGTCGGCATATTCAAACCATGTCTTGTAGGGGTTTCCGGGGTCGGTAGTGAAATTGAAGTCGCCGCAAGAGAAGCTTACCAGACCGTCGTGAGGCGTTGAAAAACGGTTTGTGAGCAATCCCTGGCTGTTTTTCATCTGAAGCATTGTAAGGGTTGGCGCATATTCGTCGCCTGTGTCGCGGTTTATACGTATTTCGGTTGAATTCTGCCCTTTGATTCCGGATATTTCCACTTCTTCGCTTGCGAATGATATGTGCAGGTTTCCTCCCGGAGGAAGTTGGGAAAGCCAGCTGTCGAAGTCATCATCGGCCTCGATGCCGTTAAGGGTCGCCTTTATGTTATAACTGTCGCTTCGCGATTCCGCGTTCAGTCCCGAGAAGTAGATTGTGGTTTCCTTGTGGATGAGGTCGGCTTTCTCGTCGTAAAATCCATGTATCATGAATTTCAGCCAAGGCACACAATCGCCTTTGAAAACTTTGTCCCATTCAAACATGTAGGCTTCATTTCCGGGGAAGTTCGCTTTGGTCTCGCCACCGGGCGTTTCATAAACGTAGGCGCCTTGAGGCAGGATTACGTATGGGTTGTGCGTTTCGCTGACGAGGCACAGCGGGCGTTCCTGAACAAGGGTCTCGTTCCATCCATATTCGAAACGGGTGATTTTGTCAAGATAGGCAAACGAGATGTTTACTGCGGGATTTCCGGGCAGATAGTCATCATGATTTGGGGAGTACATTATGGTGTGCGTTTCGGGGGTTGCTGAGCGCATGGTGATTTTGCTGTCTTCCATCATGTTTCCCCACATAGGTTCCCATTGAAGAATGTATGGTTGGTCTGACGGCTCGGAATTGGAACTTGCCGAGGGCTTTAAGGCTGAGTTGATGGAATAATATCTTGACTCGTCATTTTTAATCTCCCCGTCAAAAGAACCCTTGCATCTGAATTCCGTAAGATAGACGGCATCGTTACCCCATATCGCGCGGTTTTGACCGGCCACGTAGCGGTTGCTGAGTGGTGTGACATGGATGTCGGTCAGTCGTTCGGCATTGATTTTCAGCGATGGGCCGGTTTCGACAATCGATCCGGGATCAAGCATCATTTTCCAATAGCAGGTGAAGCCATAGTCGATGTTTCGCAGCCGCGTGTCATAGGCCATGGTTTTTACATTCCCCTCGTCAACCACATCATATTCGTCGCTCCCTTCGGCCTTGTAGCATATAGTTTTAACTTTTGATTGAGTTCCGTCGGGGTTGAGTGAGGTGAAGCGTATATGATGTGTCGCCGTGAGAGGGTCGGCCGTCAGTGTCATGTCGTTGTCAACCATGATTTGTTCGAGTATGACGATCACATCACCGGTTGAACCGAACATATAATCGGGAGCTATCTTTGAAAAGAAAACGGCGAAGTCAAATTCCCCTTGTGGCAGGTTGAATGTGAAGGCCTCCTTGGGCTCGCCTTCGTCCATATACTCGGAATAGCTTCCGTCGGCATTGAATGCGATGGCTTCAACAGGTTTGAAACTGCCGGGGTCGGCGTTGACTTTTACTGTCACCGTGACCGGTGCCCCGTCGGCTACAGGTTCGGTTATGCCGGCATGCATCCACATAGGGAGTGCGAGTGACATAAGCATCAGGATTCGATGATATTCCATTGTTGTGAGATATAATATGGTTTGGTTGCCGCTAAGGTAAGTCGCAGGCAGGTGCAAGTGCAAATATATCAGGTAGACACAGGGTGGACATTATTGGATTTTAATGGGTTCTGCAGGTTTTAAGTGTTAACTTTGAACCATGAGAAATTTTACACTGCTTGTGGTTTTGCTGTGTGCTGTCTGTTCATGCTCTGAGCAGGCTCCTTCCGACAGGTGGTTCAAATGGCCGCCGACAGATTGTGTCTCTGATTCGCTGGTTAGGCTTCTTGAATACAGTTATGCCGAATCGTGGCCTGATTCGGTGAGGCTGGAGCTGCTGCACGAACTTGACAGCGCCGCCCGGCAATCAGTCCATCCGCAGGCTGCCGCAAGATTGCTTTACTGGAAGGCGCACACGGCATGGCTGCATTCGGGCGATTCGGTAAAGGAGATGCTTGCCCGGGCGGTGAGCCTCACAGATTCATCCAGGTTTGCCTACGATGTGAGGCGGATGAGAACGTTGCAGATGAGCCTTCCCGACAGGAATATATTCGAAAGTTACAGGAGGGCGGTAGACGATGTGGCATATTATGCTTCCGAGGCTGATTCCGTGATGCTTGCGTCAAGTTTCCAGCATATCGGTGTAGATTTGAATTTTATCGGTGATTATGACAATGGAGTGGAATATCTGCATAAAAGCAACCGGCTTTATGTGGCGCTCGGCATGGATAAGGTTTATAGGAAGAATCTGTTGAATTTTGCTATAGCGCTGCGGCATTCTTCGCCAGGAGTGGCCGACAGCATAATGAGTTTGCTGAGGGAATGGCCAGATGATAACGAGAACGTGAAATTCCGCACACTAGTGCTGTTGCAGTCGTACGACGACACAGGGCGGTATCAGCATCTTGCCGACGCTGCCGGGTTGTTGGCCCGCTATCGTGATGTGGATGAATTGAAACTCCGGGTGGAGTCGAAGATATGCATGCATTTGTATAGCGAAGGTGCGACTGATTCTCTACGGGTTCATCTTGACAGCGCTTTGTCATTGCTCAGGTGTCTGCCCAACCATTCCGCCGGGATTCCAGTGCTTTCGATTGCGGCATTGGCTGAGGCCGGAAGGCAGAATTATGAGCGTGCGTTTATTTACTCGTGGCGATGCAGCGGCATGATGGATTCTATCTATACTCACGACAGGCCTGTGGAGGTGATGAGGATGGAAGGCCGTGTGGCGATTGAGGATTTACGCCGACGCGAGAAGCAGCACCGGCGCGAGAACCTGCTCAATGTGGCAATAGCGCTGTTGTCGGGTTGTGTAGTGGTTATGGTTATTGTGTTGTGGTTTGTCGGCCGGTTGCGCAGGCAGGCTGTGATGCGGGTCAGGGCCGAGGCAGAGGTGGCCAACAAGCAGCGGCAACTGATGGTGTCGCGGATGGTGATGGAGGAGAAAGACAAACTGATAGACTGGATTGAAAAATCGGTTGGTGATTTGGAGCAGGAGCGGAAACTTGATGCCGCCGGGGCTTTGGAGTTCCGGCGCAAGATAAAGAATTACATGGCTCTGCGAGGAGACTGGAACCGCTTCAGGGATGAGGCCGACATTGCCGACCCAACATTCAGCCGCAGTCTGAAGGAGGCTTTCCCCGGCATCACGGATGCGCAGCTGAGGTTGGCAGAGTATATCGTTGCCGGGTTAAATTCCAAACACATAGCCCAGAAAATGGGGATTTCGCCTGATTCGGTAAAGAAAAGCCGCTACCGTTTGAGGCAGAAGATGAATTTGCCGTCGGGAATATCGTTGGAAGAAGAATTAAGGAAATACAAAAAATTTTCGTAACTTTGTGGTGTGAATGACTGCGATGCAGTGAATGCCCCGGTAGTTCAACGGATAGAATAGAAGTTTCCTAAACTTTTGATAGCAGTTCGATTCTGCTCCGGGGTACGACGGAAGCGCCAAATGCTTCAAGAAAGTAAAACCCAAGGTGTTTAAATGTTGTTCTATTTAAACACCTTTTTACATGTAATACCGTTTTCAGAGTGAAAGCTGCCGATTGGATGCGTCTAACCATAGCCGGGGCTTTGGCCTCGCTGGTGGCGGCGTGTGCCTCGATTGGGCGTCCCGAAGGGGGGCCTCGTGACGAGGTACCCCCCGAGTTTGTGCGTGCGAATCCCGCGCCGGGCACAACAGGGGTTACGCGTCCCAAAGTAGATTTGTTTTTTAATGAGAACATCAAGCTCGAGGATATAGCTAACAAACTCGTGGTGTCGCCTGCCCAGACCCAGCAACCTTCGGTAAATGCCAACGGGCGCCGTCTTACGGTGGAATTGCGTGACAGCCTGGTGCCAAACACTACCTATACACTTGATTTTTCCGATGCGATACGCGACCTCAACGAGGGTAATATCCTCGACGGGTTCGCCATGGACTTTTCCACAGGTGACGCCATCGACACGCTTCGTATCTCAGGTATGGTTTTCGAGGCACGCAACCTCGAACCCGCCCAAGGTATGGTAGTAGGGGTTTACAGTAACCTGTCGGACACTGCTGTGCGGACGCTGCCCCTTGAGCGTGTGGCTAAAACGAATCAATACGGGCAGTTCACCATCCGCAACCTCAAGCCGGGGACATATAATATTTTCGCAATCGACGACCGTAACCGCGACTGGCGCTGGGATCGGTCGGAGAATATAGCTTTCTCCACGGTGACCGTATCGCCGTCGGTCGAGAGCGTGGAGGTTGCCGACACATTAAAGTCCTCGCTGGGCGAGGATTCGATTGTGACCCGTACGGCGTGGCATTATCTCCCTGACGACTTGTTGCTCACTTGGTTTAACGAGAATTACAAGCCGCAGTATCTGCGCGAATACGAGCGTACCGACCGCGAACGGGCAACGTTCAAGTTCGGGGCAAAATCCGACTCCCTGCCCGATATAACGGTAATCAACGGCCCCTTGGCAGGGCGCAAACTGCTCGACCTTTCCGTGCTTGAAGCACGCGAAGGGTTGGATTCGCTGGTTTACTGGATGCGCGACACCATGTTGCTGACACAGGATTCGATTCTGGTATCGGCACGATATCTTAAAACCGACTCGCTCGAACAGCTGTCGTGGACAACGGATACACTGAAACTTTTCATCAAGGGCGCTACCCGCCAGGCTGAAAAGGCCAAGGCACGCGAGGAGGAACGTGAGCGCAAGGAGCAGGAAAAGAAAGCCAAGGAGGAGGAAAAAGCCCGCGAGAAAGAGCGTAAGAAACAGGAGAAGGAGCGTGCCAGAAACAAAGGTAAAAATAATCAGGATGAGGTTTCAGATACCGTTGTCGGAACTTCTCCGGGGATAATATCCGAGTTGCCAGATGCTGCCGCGCCGGCTGACAGTGTTGCCGCCGACACGGTGCCACCGGCTCCGAAGATTCCATTGCTGGAATTCAAAGCCGTAAGTTCCACACAGCAGGATTTGCATATGCCTGTGGTGTTTGAGGCCGCGAAGCCGGTGGAGCACATAGATTCGGCGGGGTGGCGTCTTGAAATTGCCGTCGATACCCTTTGGAATGTAGTGCCTGATGTAGTGCTGTCGCAGGATACCGCCAATATCCGCAGATATAACCTGACGGCGAAATGGAAAGAGGGGGAACGCTATCGTTTCACTGCCGACTCACTTGCAATAACGGATATTTATGGCCAGTGGATAAAGGAATTCACCCATGAATTCAAGGTGAAATTGCAGGAAGACTATGGAAACATAATCTTCGATATAACAGACCTGGGGCTGCTGGGTGATTCCGCCTCAGTGGTGGTGGAACTGCTGTCGCAGCAGGATGCCGTGGTCGATACGGCCACTGTGCGCAACGGTTCGGCAGTGTTCAATTTCGTTACCCCCGGAACTTATTATGCCCGTGCGTTTGTTGATGCAAACCATAACGGGCGATGGGACACCGGGAACCTGGCCGACTCAATCCAGCCGGAAGATGTATTTTATTTCCCTAAAAAGCTGAATCTGCGCAAGAACTGGGATATTGACCAGGAGTGGGCGCTGTTTGAAACAGCGGTGGATATGCAGAAGCCTGAGGATATAAAGAAGAACAAACCGAAGACCCGCGACCGCAACAATGACAACCGCGATCGTGACGACGAGGAATATTACGAGGATGACGAAGGGTTCGGTCAGAACTACTTCGAAGAGGATGCCTGGGGTAACGGTTCGCAATATAACAACGCCCGCCGCAACTCTTCCTCGCCCCGCAATAATGCAGGCGGCCTGCGTCAGGCCCGTCCCTACTGATAGGCAGGCCGTTCTGTCAGCTTGCATTTCCCGGTGATTCCGGTCGCTATTTCATTGACTTAAAGATTTATTTTTATATATGTTGGGAAAAGACCTTATCGACAGACCGCAGATGTGGCAGCTTGTGCTTGAGGCTGGGGCTTCGTCATTGTCGGTTGTCGCTTTTTCCCCTTATGAGAACCATGCGCTGATTCATGAAACCATAAGCCTTGATGCATCTGCGCCGTCGGCTTTGAGGGCGCTGGAGGATGCTGTTTATGAAAACCCGATGCTTCTTCTTGATTTCAGGAGGGTGATGGTGTATTATGACGCGCCGCGCATGGCGGCGTTGCCAGGCATGGCGGCATCAAGTGCCGGGGTTTGCTTGCAACGTATGTTTCCCCCGTCTGATGTCCGCACGGAAGTGCTTGTCGACAATATCCCGGGCATGGATGCCTGCGTGGCTTTTGAAATACCTTCTGATATTCTTGGTTTTCTGCGGCGTACGTTTCATAACGCCTCCATCGGGCATCCTTTGGTGCCGGTCGCATCTTATTTCGGGATGAAGCATTCGGCAAGGCCGTCGGGCAAGACGCTGGTCAATATAACCGGCAACCGCCTGGATGTGGTCACCCTTGGTTCGGGAGCACCTTTGGTGCTTAATTCTTTTCGCTTTGTCGAGCCGATGGATGCCGTGTACTATATCCTTGCCTCGCGTAGCACTCTCGGCCTTCGCGATACCGACGAGATTATGATTGCAGGCGACCGCGATGTACGTGCTGCTATAGCACCTGTTTTGCGGCGGTATGTGCGTTATGTGATGCCTGCCATTTTCCCGTCGGTGATGTTCCGTGCGGGGAAGGCGTCGCTGGCTGCCCCGTTCGAGATGGTTGTAGCCCCGTTGATGTCGCCATTGCCACCGGCAGGTGGGGGAAGTGAAGCCGGGAACTGACAAGTTTTTTCAAACCGATAATAACATGCGTATAATCAGAGGAAAATACGGACGTCGGCGTTTCGACGTCCCCGGCAATATAACCGCAAGACCCACAACGGATTTTGCACGTGAAAATATTTTCAACGTGCTTGAGAATATGGTTGATTTCGAAGGTGACGCACCTAAGGCCCTCGATCTTTTTGCCGGTACAGGCGCAGTTTCATTTGAATTCCTTTCACGTGGGTGCAGCCATGTCACATCAGTGGAGAAGGCCGCCACGCAGGCTAATTTCATCCGCAAGGTTGCCAAAGAGCTGGGTGCGGAAAACGAACATACGCTTATCCGTGGTGATGTGTTCCGTTTCATAGAGAGTTCGCATGCGGCTTATGATATAGTGTTTGCCGATCCCCCTTACGATCTTCCGGGATTTGAGGAAATCCCGGTAAAAATCCTGCATTCCCGCCTGTTGCATCCCGGCTCGGTTTTTATTATCGAACATTCCAAAAAATATGATTTCTCCTCGCTGCCCCATTTTGTTGACCACAGGGCTTACGGGTCGGTCAATTTTTCCATATTCGAAGTGAGGGATTGTTAAAGATTTTACGCAATCTCTGATATGCCCGTCGGCATGTCCGGAACTTTGACCTCGTTGCTGCCAGGGGTTTATTAAGGAAATTTTTCTTTAATTTTAGAATTTGAGAATAAGTTTTTTTCGGAAAAATTAGTAACTTTGCAGTGCTCAATGCGGCATGTAAGATTGTTATATAGGTGCATAGAGCTAAAGCAACTGATTCTCAGCTTGTTTTAACTAAAACTAACAATAGGAAACCAACAATTTTCTTTTTTTATTCATTTCTACTATGACTAAAATAGGTATTAACGGCTTCGGCCGTATCGGCCGGTTCGTTTTCCGCGCCTCAACCAAGCGCGACGACATCGAAGTAGTTGCCATCAACGACCTTCTGCCCGTTGACTACATGGCTTACATGCTTAAGTATGACACAATGCACGGTCAGTTCGACGGCACTGTTGATTACGACCTGGAGAAGAGCCTCCTCATCGTTAACGGCAAGGAAATCCGCGTTACAGCATGCAAGAACCCTGCAGAAATCGCATGGGGTGCAGTTGAAGCTGAATATGTTGTTGAGTCAACCGGCCTCTTCCTCACCAAGGAAAAAGCCCAGGCACACATCGAAGCCGGTGCTAAATATGTGGTTATGTCGGCTCCCTCGAAGGACGACACCCCCATGTTCGTTTGCGGCGTAAACCACAACACTTACGTAAAGGGTACACAGTTCGTTTCGAACGCATCTTGCACCACCAACTGCCTTGCTCCTATCACCAAGGTGCTCAACGACAAGTTCGGCGTTGTTGAAGGTCTTATGACTACCGTTCACTCCACTACCGCTACACAGAAAACCGTTGACGGCCCCTCTATGAAGGACTGGCGTGGTGGCCGTGCTGCCTCTGGCAACATTATCCCCTCTTCAACCGGTGCTGCAAAGGCTGTAGGTAAAGTTATCCCCGAACTCAACGGCAAACTTACAGGTATGTCGATGCGTGTACCCACCCTCGATGTCTCTGTAGTTGACCTTACTGTAAACCTCGCCAAGCCCGCTACTTACGAGGAAATCTGCGCTGCAATGAAGGAAGCTGCCGAAGGCGAACTCAAAGGAATCCTCGGTTACACCGAAGATGCAGTTGTTTCTTCTGACTTCCTTGGCGATGTACGCACATCTATCTTCGACGCAAAGGCCGGTATCCAGCTGACCCCGACCTTCGTTAAGGTTGTGTCTTGGTATGACAATGAAATCGGTTACTCTAACAAGGTTCTCGACCTCATCGCCCACATGAAGCACGTAAACGGCTAATCAACCGTCTCGTTTCGATAAAAACCGCCCTGGAAGCATCTGCTTCCAGGGCGTGTTTTTTATAAGGCGCCGATAAATATAATCTGATTGGGCTTGTTAAGTAAGTGTGTTCATCAAATAAGCGGCAGCTTCCTAAAGAAGCTGCCGCTTATTTGATGATTTTTACGTGTTTGCTGCTGTCTGTTATAATTTTTCATTGATAAGACGCAGCTTTTCCTCAATTGAGGTAATGTCATCCTTTATGCGCTGGATGCGGCGTTCCATTTCACGCACCATCGAGTCGCCCGACTTGCTTTTCGATGAGAGGAAGCCGAGGTTGTTTTCGTAGGTTTTCAACTCGTTGCGTCGTATGTCGAGTGTGCGGAGTATGCGGTCGCGTTCGCGGTGAAGCTTGCTTTCGTCAGACCCCATTTCCTTTATCACATCCTCGAAACGTTTCATGCCGCCCCTGGCATCGCGAGAGCGGGCATAGAAAGCGTCGCATATAGCCCGGTAGTCATCATATAGTTTGTCTTTCTCGCGGAAAGGCACATGGCCGATTTGCTGCCAGCAGGCTTGAAGCTCCTTTACTTTCGCCATAGCCTCGTTACGTGGGGTATCGGCGGGGATGGCTTTCAGCTGCTCGATTATTTCGCGTTTCGCCTTCAGGTTTGCCTGTTCTTCCGAACGGCCTTCGTTAAGGGCTTTCTTCCGTTTTTCGAAGAAGCTGTCGCATGCCTGCTGGAAGCGGTGCCACACTGCATCGGAGTGTTTCTTTGCAACCGTGCCGATGGTTTTCCATTCCTTCTGCAATGCAACAAGGCGGTCGGCTGTTTTATGCCAGTCGGTAGAATCTTTGAGAGCTTCGGCCTGTTCGCACAATGCGGTTTTCTTTGTCAGGTTCGCGGCCATTTCTTCCTTTATCTTGTGGTAGTAGTCACCTTTGGCGGTAAAGAAATTGTCGCATGCTTTTCGGAAACGTGCAAACAGCTCGTTGTTGATTTTGCGCGATGCGAAACCTACTTTTTTCCATTCTTCCTGTGCGGCGAGAACGGTCTTGGTCATCTCGTCCCATGCAGGGAAACTCTTGATGGCAGTGAGGTCGATGGTTTCGACCCGTTCGCAAAGTGCGGTTTTTTCAGCCTCGTTCCGGGCTTCGCGGGCTTTCCTTTCTTCGAAAAATGCCTGGTATTTCTTATTCACCACAGCCGAGGCTTCTTTGAACCGCGCCCATATCTCCTCGCGCAGTTCTTTTGCCACGGGTCCGGCCTGGCGCCATTCGTCGTGAAGGTTCTGGAGGCGTTTGAATGCCAGGATTACATCCTCCTCGGAGTCGAGACGTTCGGCCTCCTCGCATATCATGGTTTTTAGCTCCAGGTTTTTGCGGAAGTCGTAATCGCGCAAATCCTTGTTGACCTTGAGCTGGTCGTAGAACTGCTCTACAGCGCTTTGGTAAGCCTTCCATTGGTCGGTGGCTTCGGTTGGCGGCACTTCCCCGATTAGTTTGAATTCGGCCTGAATTTCCTTTACCCTCGGGAACGCACGGTTCACGTTGTCGGTGTCGGCCGATATGGTCAGAAGCTCTTCGATGAGGGCTTTTTTCCGTTCGAAATTCTGAAGGCGCTCGGCTTCCTGTGCGGCAGCGATAGCGGCTTTGCGGTCGCGCACACGGTTAAGGATCTCTTTGAAGCGTTCTTCGTCAGCGTCAGGCGACGGGATAAATGCCGTTTCGTCGTTACCGGCAGCTACGAACGCGGCCTGTTCGGCTTCGATTTCCGTTTTACGGAACGCGTAGAATTGTTGTTTGAGCCGTGCGATATCTTCGCGCGAGATTTCGGAGTTGTTGCCGTCATCGGCCATGCGTTCCAGGGATGCAATCACATCCTCTTTCGACGTTGCCTGCGGTGTGGTGCATTCCGTGTCAACATTGTCGGCGGCCGGTGTGTTTTCTGATAAGATGGCTTCGTCGGTGTGTTCATCGGCGGTGCCTGGTGCCTGTGCCGTTTCCATTGCCGGCTCGGCTGCGATTGGTTCTGCTGAAGCGGTAACTGCTTCTGCAACTGGGTTGGGGGCTAGGTCGTTCGTGGCGTTTTCGGCAACGACAGACTTTTCACGCGTTTCCATAAAATAACGAAAGTTAGAGTTTAAGGGGGCACAACGCGGCGCTCTGCCCGAAATGCCGGACGCTGCGCCGGTTTTATCAAACCATGAGGCAAATATAGGGAATATTGCGTATATTTGCAAATTATAACAACAAGGAGGATTATTATGTCGAACGACAACGGTTACTATAACAATACGGGGTATCCCTATGGCGGGGGCGCGCCTGTTCCGCCACCGTTCCCCGGCGACCGGCGTAATCGCGGCCGCGAACCATACATGGATGCCGCACCCGGCTATGGCGGTGAACCTTATTACAATCAACCGCCTCGTCAGCAGTGGCAGCCTGCACCGGCACAACAAACGATGCCGCAGAACAACCCTATGGGTGTTGCGGGTTTTGTGTTGTCACTCATAACCACCGTGATAGGGTGGGTGCCTTATGTAGGATGGCTTATATGGTTGCTGGCTGTGGTGTTTTCCGCAATCGGTATGGGGAAGAAACCTCGCGGGCTGGCAGTTGCCGGATTGATTATATCAGTCGGGCTGCCTGTACTGCTGATAGTTGCCGTGATTACATTGGGAATTTCGCTGGCAGCGCTTGGCGAGGCCGGTCTGTAGGGGGGTGGATAGGCTTGATGATGCAGGCAATCTCTTGGGGATACATAATTAAGATTAACAGTAAAAACAGGATACAATGAGCAATTTCTTAAAGGAATTCAAGGAATTTGCCATGAAAGGCAACGTTGTCGACATGGCTGTCGGTGTTATTATCGGTGCAGCTTTCGGTAAAATCGTAAGCTCGCTTGTAAATGACATAATCATGCCGTTGATAGGGGTGGTTACAGGCGGCATAAACTTCACTGATTACAAGTGGGTAATCCAAAAGGCTGTGATGGACGGCCAGGAGGTGTTGAAACCTGAAGTATCAATGAACTGGGGGGCATGGGTCCAGACTGTTGTCGATTTCCTTATCGTGGCATTCTGCATCTTCGTAATGATAAAGTTTATCAACAACCTGCGTAAAAAAACAGAGAAAGAGCAACTCGAAGAGGCTGCCGCGCCAGCGCCCGATCCGGCTCCTACCAAGGAAGAAGTACTCCTCACCGAAATTCGCGATTTGCTGAAACAACAGCGGAAATAATCAGGCGGGATAACCGTTGCAAGGGTGAAGCCCTTTGATGTAACGTATTGCTTATGCAGCCAGTGTTTCTCATCGGTTTTATGGGGGCAGGCAAAACCACTCTCGGTCGCGCCCTCTCCGGTTCAAATGCCTTTCCAGGTGCGGCCAGGCTCGATTATGTCGACCTTGACGAGCTTATCGAGCGTCATGAGGGTTTGTCGGTCCGGGAAATATTCCGGACGAGGGGTGAGGCGGCATTCCGTTCTCTTGAGTCAAGGATGCTGCGTGAAGCAGCCTGTCGAAATGACGTAATCATAGGCTGCGGTGGGGGTACCCCCTGCCATTCGGGCAATATGGAATGGATGAATGCCCATGGGGTGACGGTGCTGCTGGAGGCATCTCTCCCTGTGTTGGTGCGTAGGTTGCTTGAAGCCCAGGCGCAACGTCCGCTTCTCGCAGGGCTTGCCCCGTCGGAAATAGAGGCGTTCGTAAAGTCGAAACTCCTGGAGCGTGAGCCGTTCTACTCGCTTGCACAGGTCAGGTTCCCTTCCGACCGGCTTGAATCGGAGGTTGAAATCGCCGAGTCCTGCAATGAATTCTATAAGGTGCTTGATTTGTTAAATAATTCAGAGATTGTCTACGGGCATCGTGACCGCTGAAAAGCTACAAATCACCAAAAAGAGCCTGAAAATCAGCAGACAATCCCTTTGAAAAAATTTTTAGACAATCTCTCAGACCGACATCATGCTATCTGGCCACAATGACATGGCGGCAACGCCGCTCGAAGCTCCTGCCCCGACATTGGAGGCACGGCGGAATGCTACCATAGGGCTTCCCAAATGCGATAACCCTGCCGAACGGCGTTTCCCCCTTACTCCCGAAGCGGTGGGGGCGCTTACCCGCATGGGTTTCGCGGTGAATGTGGAAAGCGGGGCGGCGGCCTTCATACATTATCCCGACGAGGCATATGCCAGGGCAGGGGCGAGGATAGTGGGGCGCCGGGAGGCATTGCAGGCTGATATTGTGATTCATCTCGCACCGCTTGAAATGGCCGGCATACGCATGTTGCGACGTGGGGCAATATTGCTCAGTCTTGCAAATTTCTCACGTCGGCAAGGAGCCGAAGTGGTGCGCGAGCTGATTGCACGGCGTATAATCAATATTGCCATCGACCTTGTTCGTGACCCTCTCGGCAACCGTCCTTTCGGCGACATATTGTCGGAAATAGATGGCCGCAGTGCCATGACTATCGCCGCCTCGATGCTTGCCGACCCGGTTAACGGGAAAGGGATTCTGCTGGGAGGCATTGCCGGTGTCATACCGTGCGAGGTTACCATTATCGGTTCATGCCTTGCAGCGTGTGCCGCAGCCCGTTCGGCTATGGGGCTTGGAGCGGTGGTGCGCCTGTTTGATGATGATGTCTACCGGCTGCGTGCCGCCCTGCGCCAGCTTGGCAACGGGGTGATAGGGTCGTCGGTTCATCCGCACGTGTTGGAAAACGCCTTGCGGACAGCGGATATTGTTATTGTTACTGACCGACGTGGTGCTCTGCCGGTCGACGGCGATGTAGACCGTATCCTTAAGCATAAAGTCATGCTGTTTGACATATCGGAAACGCCTGGAAACGCTTTCCCGGCTGCCCGTATGGTCGACCTCGGTGAAATCGACCGTAATTGCTGTAAGAGTGCCACCGGTTTTGCAATGGCTAACGATATGGCATCCGACCATGTGAGGGCATGTTTTATCAATCCGGGCAGCACGGTGCCGCGCACGGCCGCGATGGCTCTTAGCGACACGTTTATAACCTTGCTTAACCAGATTGCCGGATGCGGCGAATCCGGGGCGATGCTCCCGTTGACACCAGGATTGCAGGAGGCCGCGCTGACCTTTATGGGGAAGGTGGTCAACGACCGCGTGGCACGTATGGTCGGGATGCGTTGCACCGATATCCGTTTGTTGTTATCGTTGAGCTGAAATTGTGTGCATTGTTATATGGGAAAACGTAAATTTTATGTTGTCTGGGTGGGACGGGAGCCTGGGGTGTATGAAGACTGGGATGACTGCCGCGAGCAGGTGATGGGATTCCCTGGCGCCCGTTTCAAGGCTTTTGACTCCCAGGTTGCCGCCACGTTGGCTTTTCGGGGAGATCCTGCCGACGAGGCTTCTATCATCATGTCGATTGCCGGTCATAACGCGGCACAGGCGCATTCGTCCGAACATTTGTCGTTGGGCGAGATTCCTGAAATCAATCCCGATGCGATTGCTGTTGATGGAGCGTGTGCCGGTAACCCGGGACGTATGGAATACCGTGGGGTAGACGTGAAGTCGGGTATAGAGTTGTTTCATGTCGGCCCGTTGGAGGATGGCACAAACAATGTTGCCGAATACCTCGCACTGGTGCATGCATTGGCATATCTTTATAACAAGGGGGATTCTGTGACCCCGGTCTACAGCGATTCACGCACGGCACGCAGCTGGGTTAAGAGCCGAGGATGTCGAACAAAACTGACCCGCACGTCGCGAAACGGTAAGATTTTCGAGCTTTTGGCCCGTGCCGATATATGGATTCAGACGCATTCTACGTCAAATCCCGTGTTGCGCTGGGATACCGACCTGTGGGGAGAAATCCCTGCTGATTTCGGTCGTAAATAAACTCGCTGGCTGCGGCCCCGCAAGCCGCGACCCGTATGAGTCGGCAATTACACCCCTTCATTTTTTCAATTGCTTTATAAGGGCGGTGACATAGGGGGTAGGTCGCAGGGAATCGGCACGCTCAAGGTAATAAACTGGTGATTCTGCCTGGGATGTCCCCGGCCTGGATGCATACCAGTTGCCTAATGTCAGCAAGGCATGGTAATTGTCGGGCGACAGATGCAGGATATGTTTATAGGTTGCAATACCCTTGTCGGTGTCACCATTCAGCATATATCCTTCGGCAAGAAGTGTCAGGAAGCTGATATTGTCGGGTGCTCCGTCGAGCATCGTGTGGCTGTAGGTAATCATTTCGGGTCCGTTGCGCCTGAGTGAATAGTATTTCAGCAGATAGCCGTTGATGGTGCGCTGCATCCAGGGGTGCGTTTCGCGTGTATCGATCAGGAATTTCTCAAACAGGTGTGGCTTGCCGATATGGAAGCTCCATTCCTTAACCCCGGAGAATACGGAGTCGAAAGGTATGTGGTTGTCGAGTGCTTTGGCCATAAGATGTGCCTGGGCGTCGTGATTTCCCATCATCCCGTTAGACACTATGGCCTGGCCGTAGGTTTGTGCCACATCGGGACGCTCCTCAAGCATGAGGTCGAACATAGCCGATGCCGATGCCCATTCCTTATATTTGAAAAATCGTGCTGCTTTTGTTTCCAGGGCAGGATAAGGGCTGACCGCTTCGGCGTTTGCCGCCGACAGCAGTATGATTATTACAAGGCAGGTATATAGCAGGTTTTTAAGTTTCATAGGGATGGGATTGGAAAAACAAGCGGTTGAGGTTCTGGAAGGCGGTATGCCCCGGCACTTATAGGTTGTTGAAAAAATCTTTTGGAAAAAATTTCAGACAATCACTTAGGTGCAAATTTACGATTTTAGAGTTTAAGTCGAAAAGACTTTACTGTCGAAAAAATTGTTGCAGCCCCTTTTTATAAAACGCATAAGGATTGGGAATGGTGCAGCCTGAGGGCGTTTTTTTGTCGCAAAACAGGGCATGCCGACACCTGTTACGGATGCCTTCCGTCTATTCAAGTTGCACATCTCAGGATAAACCCCTACCTTAGCAAAGCGAAAACACCATATCAGCTAAATAATCCATACATTACGATATGATTGACCAACATCGTTATTGTGTTATAATGTGCGGAGGCATCGGCAGCCGTTTCTGGCCTTACAGCCGCTCTTCGCGTCCGAAACAGTTTATTGATTTCCTCGGCACTGGCCGGAGCCTGTTGCAGATGAGCTACGACAGGGTGCTTCCCATCGTGCCGAAGGAGAATGTGTTGATTGTCACCAATGAACAGTATGCCCCCCTGGTAAGGGAGCAGTTGCCCGAACTCGACGAAAGCCAGATTCTGCTTGAGCCTGCGCGCCGTAACACCGCGCCTTGCATCGCCTGGGCGGCCTATCATATCGCCGCGATTGACCCGCATGCCAGTATCATGGTGGCTCCGAGCGATCATCTGATTACCAGGGAGCAGGTTTTTGAAGAGGCTATACTCAATGGTTTTGAGTTCGTTGAGAAAAACGATGCGTTGCTTACGCTCGGCATCAAACCGACACGTCCCGAAACCGGTTACGGGTATATCCAGATTGGCGCCCCGGTTGGCGACGGCCCTATATGCAAGGTCAAGACCTTCACCGAAAAACCGGCGCTTGAACTGGCCGAGGTTTTTGTGGAGTCGGGCGAGTTCTTTTGGAATTCCGGGATTTTCCTATGGGGCGCCCAAACCATTATACGCGAGTTGAAAAATAATGCTCCTGACGTTTCGGCCACCTTTGAAAAAGGGGTAGGGCTTTTTGGAACACCGGCGGAACGTGACTTTATCAACCGTAATTTCCCCGGTTGCGTGGGAATTTCGATTGATTTCGCCGTGATGGAGAAAGCCTCGAACGTGTATGTGGAATGCGTTTCGTTCGGATGGAACGACCTTGGCACATGGAGCGCCCTTTACGACAATTCGCCACGCAACCGCGATGGCAACGTTACCCAGAATTGCAATGTGCTGGCCTATAATTCCACTGGCAATATATTTGCTGTTGACGGTGAAAAGCTGGTGGTGGTCAACGGGCTGACCGATTATATTGTGGCAGATGCCGGTGATGTGTTGCTGATTTGCCCCAAGGCCGAGGAGCAGCGCATCAAGCAGATGGTGAATGACGCCCATATGGCCTTCGGCGATAAATATCTTTAATTCGCCTGACCGTTTAAAATAGTAACCGAAAGCCCCATTAAATGTCGGATAACAGACATTTAATGGGGCTTTCGGTTTATGATTACATGATTGGCTTATGGCATGCCTTCCAGCAGGCAGGCGTCGCCGTAGCTGAGAAACCTGTAGCCGTTTGCAAGTGCGTGGTCATAGACCGGGCGCCAGTCGCCGTTGGTGAATGCCGACACGAGTAGGAGAAGGGTGGAACGGGGCTGGTGGAAGTTGGTCACCATCCCTTTGACAACGCGGTAGCGGTAGCCCGGCGCGATTATTATGCGTGTCGATGCTATAAATGTGTTCTCCCCACGGGCGTCGAGATAGTCGGTGATGGCCTTCAGGGCTTCGGTTGTGCAGGGGGTGTCGGCTTCGTCGGTGTAAGGCGCCCATTGCGGCACCTCGCCCTGCCAGTTTCCCGATAATATAAGCCGTCCGGCGTGATAGAGGCTTTCAAGTGTGCGTACAGAGGTTGTCCCTACGGCAATCACGCGGTGACTTCCCTGTGCCAGTTCGTTTATGAGGTCGCGGCTTACGGCTATGAACTCGCTATGCATCTCGTGGTCGCCTATTTCGTCGGCTTTCACAGGCTGGAACGTCCCGGCTCCTACGTGCAGGGTGAGTTCGCGCCGAGGAATGCCCCGGTCGGATATTTCTTTCAGCACCTTGTCGGTGAAATGCAGCCCGGCGGTGGGTGCTGCTACAGAGCCGTCGATGTGTGAATATACCGTCTGGTAGTCGGTTTGGTCGGATGCCTCGGTCGAGCGGTTGAGGTAGGGGGGTATAGGGATTTCCCCGACAGCTGAAATTATTTCGGAAAACGTGATTTCATGATTATCCCATGTGAATTCCACCGTCGATGCATTTCCTTCTTTGGAAAGACGTTCGGCCTTGAATGTGACAGGTTTCCCTGCTGCGGTGAGCTGCATTTCAAGAGTGCCATGTTTCCATCGTTTGGAGTTCCCTACAAAGCATGTCCATGAGCAACGCCCGTTTTGGGCGAAGCTGACAGCATAATCGCGCGGCTCCACCGGCTCCAGGCAGAAAATCTCGATTGTAGCCCCTTCGGGCTTCCGAAAACGGAGGCGTGCGTTGATTACACGCGTGTTGTTATAGACCAGCATGGCATCCATGGGCAGAAGCCCCGGAAGCTCGGTGAAAACGTGGTCTGAAACAGAGCCGTCGGCGCGGCGCATAAGCAGCTTGCAGCTGTCGCGCTGTGCCAGCGGGTATCGTGCGATGCGGTCGTCGGGCAGCGGATAGTCGAATTCCTCGATTCTTAGATTCTTAACCATGATGCAAAATTACGGAAATTTACGTAAGTTTGTATTCAAATTAGAACGAATGATATGGCAAAAGTAGGAGATACAGTGAGATTCCTCAGCACCACAGGCGGTGGCCGGGTGGTTAAAATCGACGGGCAGATTGCCCATGTCGAGGAGGATGACGGATTTGTGACACCGGTGCTTCTGAAAGAGCTGGTGGTGGTGAGTGTTGCCGGTGAGGAGACGTCGCGCCGGGATATTTTCGGCGGCACAGGTCAGAAAAAGCAGGAGCAGGAAAAGGAACGCCAAAGCAAATTCGTGCCTACAACCGTGCCTGAAGCCCCGAAACCGGCGCCTGTTGCGGAAACGCCCGGAGGTGATACGCTGAATGTGGTGCTGGCCTATGAGGCGGTGGAACTCAAACACCTTACGACAACTACATTCGAGGCTTACCTGGTCAATGATTCCAATTATTACCTGTATTTCACATACCTTTCACGGGCTGACGAAGAGAGCGGCTGGACTACCCGTTTTGCGGGGCTTGTAGAGCCTAACATGCAGATTTTCCTTGAGGAACTGTCGGGTGACCAGGTGGGGCGACTCGACCGTGTCGCGTTCCAGTATGTAGCCTTCAAGCGCGACAAGGAGTTCAAGCTCAAAGCCCCGGTGGCGATTGAGACCCATCTTGACACAACGAAATTCTTCAAGCTGCATTGCTTCCGCGAAAACACATATTTCGACGAGCCTGTAATAGCCATAGACATTGTGAAGAATGATATTCCCCAGCGTTCGATGGTTTTCGACAGCTCCAGTATTGAGGATGCCATGAGGCAGAAACGGGCTGCCGACCGTCGACCGTCGGCTCGCCCTGTGCAAAAAAAGCAGCCGAAGGAGGGGCCGATGGTGGTCGACCTGCATATCAACGAACTTATCGACAATACCAACGGTTTGTCGAATGCCGATATACTCAACTACCAGGTTGATGCTTTCCGAAAGGCGATGGACGAGAACCTGCGTAACCATGGTAAAAAAATAGTGTTTATCCATGGCAAAGGGGAAGGGATTCTGCGCCAAGCCCTTATGAAGGAGCTTAACTACCGTTACAAGGGGCATGACGTGCAGGATGCCTCGTTCAGGGAATATGGTTACGGGGCAACGCAGGTTACAATCAGATAAACATACGTATCAGCCGGGAATGCCTTGGTATTCCCGGTTTTCGCTGCATTACGTATCAGGATAATGAGAATGTATAGCCTATGATTATAACGTTTTCAGGTACAGGTAACTCCATGCTTGTGGCCAAAGAGCTGCAACGGCATATAGGGGGCAGAATCCTCCCGTTGGAGGGGGATTTGCTTCTGTCGCCTTCCTCGCAGGTACTCGAAGTTCCCGAAGGGGAGGTCGTGGTGTGGGTGTTCCCGATATATTCATGGGGGCTTCCCCCGGTTGTGGCCGATTTTATCCGCCGGTCGAAAATAAAAGGAGCGCATGGCACCGGGCATTTTATGGTGTGTACATGCGGCGACGACATCGGCTTTGCCGACAATCAATGGCGTAAGCTGATAGGGAGACGCGGATGGAACCCACGCGGCGCATTTTCGGTCCAGATGCCCAACACCTATGTGCTTATGAAGGGGTTTGATGTCGATGCCCCTGAAATTGCCGCTGCCAAAACAGATGCGATGCCACGGCGTGTCGGTGCTGTTGCTGAGGCAATCAGGCGCGGGTTTGCCGATAGCGATGTGGTCAGAGGTGCGTCGGCATGGCTGAAAACCGCTGTGGTATATCCGTTTTTCAAACGGTTCTGCATGTCGCCGGCACCTTTCCGTCATAACGATAAATGCACCGCTTGCGGGCTATGTGCAGTCAGCTGCCCGCTTGGGAATATATCGATGAGCGACGGGAATCCCGTGTGGGGAAGGAAATGTGCCTTGTGCCTGCGGTGTTACCATATCTGCCCTTCGCATGCGGTTGCCTATGGGAAGGAGACCGATGGGAAAGGACAGAAAAAGGTGATGTAAGTCAGCAGGTTTGGTGTCAGGATAATATAAGGCTGAGCCCGTAGGGGCGTTCGGCATTTATAAGTGCCGGTACGTGGGCGTCGGAGTTCACAATCACCGGCACTCCTGCTTCCATGAGGCGTTGCAGGTGGCGTTCATGCGGGAATATCCTGTTGTGGTCGGCCTTTGCCTTGGTGTTTATTTCAACGGTTACACCTGATGCTGTCACATGGTCGATCAGTTCATCGGCCAGGTGCTTATACCACGGCTCGTTTTCAATGCCATCCTTCCAATGCGATGCGTTGTGCCCTATTTTGTCAAGATGGCCGATTATGTCGAATCCTCCGGCATCGAGCATACGGTGCGACTGGCGGAAGAATGTTTCTACCACATAGCGTATATCCTCATGAAAATGCTCTTTCATTTTGCGTTGGAAGCTGTCAAAGCGCCCGTCAATATCGATGTACCCGCCATCCTGCGCCGGGATGAAATGCACGGAGCCGATGGAGTAATCAAGCGGCAGTGACGCGAAATAAGGGTGTGACGGGCCCCATTCATCGCCTAGATAATCAATTTCCATACCTGCATAAAAACGGCACCGGTCACCATATTCGGCACGTATCCGGCCAACCTCGGCTAAAAAGCGGGGCACATTGTCGCGGGTCATGTTGCATGGCGATGGTATGGGCAGTGGGGAGTGCGGTGTGAAACCGTAGTGGGTGAACCCTTGGCGCACGGCCTCGCGTGCGAAAGCCTCCATCTGGGCGCGTCCGTCGCAGAATTCCGTGTGTGAATGAAATGTGTATAGACGGCTATTGCCGATTAGCGATAGGAAATCCATATTGTAACAATCTTTTTTGACCGGGTTTCAGGCAACCCGGATATGATAATGTGTCGGTGCCGCGCTGTTTCGGTATAAGTCCGGGAAATGTGGTTATGATGCGGCAGGGCGCATTGCCACAGGGGGCAGTGAGCGCAGGTAACGGGCAAAGAGGGCTGTCAGAACCACTGTGGCCATGGCTCCGAATCCTAACGACAGGCTGTAGCCGATGCCGAATCCTTCGGGCGAAGGGGCGACAAGGATGTAGCTGGTGCATACCATCGTCATGAACATGGCGGGAACCAGGGTTATGATGTACAGGCGTCCGTGTCGGGCAAGATAGACTGTCGATGCCCACAGCGTGAACACTGCCATAGTCTGGTTGCTCCATGCGAAATAGCGCCACAGCACGTTGAAGTCAATAGTCATGACCAGGTAGGTCAGGATGAACAGCGGGATTGACACCAAGGCTCGCTGCCATATCTTATCCTGTTTGAAACGGGTAAAATCGGCCACTATAAGCCTTGCGCTGCGCAATGCCGTGTCACCTGTGGTTATGGGTGCCGCGATTACTCCTATAACCGCTATTATGCCACCTACCGCGCCCAGCCATGAGGTCGATATGTCGTGGATAAGCGAGCTGGGGCTATGACCCGGTTGGGCCATGTATTCGGCCAGCCCGTCGTAACCTTTGGTAAAGGTGATTGTGGCAGCTGCCCATATGAGGGCAACAATACCCTCTGCCACCATGGCGCCGTAGAACACCGGGCGTGCCAGCCGTTCGTTTTTCATGCAACGTGCCATCATGGGCGACTGCGTGGCGTGGAAGCCGGAAATCGCACCGCAGGCTATAGAGATGAACAGCATCGGGAAAACGGGGTGGGTGGAGCGTCCTGCCTCAGGATAATGGTTGCCAAGGCCGGAAGCAAATGCATCAGGCACCGTTACGTCGCCGAAAAGCATCACCCCCACAAGACCTACGGCCATGAACAGCAGTACGACTGCAAACAGGGGGTAGATGTTGCCTATCAGCTTGTCGACAGGGAACATCGTTGCCATAAGGTAGTAGATGAATATCACCACTGCCCAGAATGTGGCATCGAGGCTGTCGGGAGTAAGCGAGGCCACAAGGCCGGATGTTGTCACCACGAATACCCCGCCGACCAGTATCAGCAGCACAATAGAGAAGGCACGCATCACCTGCCTGATGCCGGAACCGAGTTCCCGGCCTACGATTTCGGGGAGCGAGGCGCCGTCGGCCCTGAGCGAAATTATGCCGGAGATATAGTCATGTACCGCCCCCGCAAAAATAGTGCCTAACACAATCCACAGATATGCTGCCGGACCGAACATTATCCCCATTATTGCTCCGAAAATAGGCCCCAGCCCAGCTATGTTGAGAAACTGGATAAGGAACACCTTCCATGTGGGCATCGGCACGAAATCGACCCCGTCGGCTTTTGTTATAGCCGGTGTGGGGCGCCCGGGGTCGATGCCGAACACTTTTTCGGCGAATGCGCCATAGATGATGTAGCCTGCGATAAGTATGGCCAGTGAGGCAAGAAAAGAGAGCATTGGTGAATTGTGCTTTAAATTGTGGTTTGTCAGGATGGGTTACCGGATGGCGGGGTTTGACGGCTTGGTCAGCGTTCGAGGGTAATCACGTCGTTACGCAGGGTTATCAGGGCAGCCTGTGCCGCGTCGAGTTGTTCTTCGGCCTGCTTTATAACATCAGCGTCCGAGCGGTTCCCTTTGGCATATCCCTCGCGCATGGCGGCCAGTCGCTGGCGGGCTGAAGTTACCTTTTCAAGGTTCTCCACATATTTGTGCATGGCATCGCGTGCCTGCGGGGTTCGGAAATCCGCGTAGTTGGTGTAGATGCCTCGTCCCGGAATCGCGATTTCAAACTGGCGTTGGCGGTTGCTGACGTCGTTTTTCACGGCTATGATGCGTTCGATGATTTCAGCGCGGTCGGTTTCAGGGTTCCACGTGTCACGTATCGAAGTAAGGCGTGCCCGTGAAATCAAATCCGGGTTGTCGGGGTCGACGTTCCGCCGAAGCTCCTGTGGGACGAACACATAGATGGTAACCTTTCCGGGGATGCGGTTGCGGTCGGTAGCCCACCATCCTACCCCTGTAAGTTCATCGATTGCAAGCAGGTAGTCATCGTAAGGGGAATTATACGGCATCCCCAGGTTTTGCGGTTGCAGAAACCCGTCGTCGTTACGGCGTGATATGAAAATGTCAAGTCCGCCTAGTGAGTTCGCTCCGTCGTTGGCATAATATAGCGTAACTCCGTCGGGCATGAGGAAGGGGTAGTTGGCGTCGCCCCCTTCGCCAAGGTCGGCACCAAGAGGTATGGGGGTCTCCCACGAGTCACCATATAGTGCCGATGACGAGTAGAGGGCGAAACTCCCGGTAGTGTCTGGAACGGCCCAAATCATCTGCCTGCGGCTTTCAGGCTCGTAAACGACTGTAGGTTCGGCGGCATCGAAACCTTCAGGTAGCTCGCTGACAGGATTTAACGACCCGCTTTCAGGCGACAGGCGGTAGTGTGTGAAAAAATCGTCGGCATCGACTATCAGGGAGTCGATAACCTCGATTTGTTCCACGCGTCCGAGCATGTTTTCGGTTCGGTCGATGCGTTCGTCTATATCGCCTGAATTGTCGGGATGGATGGTGCGTTTCCCCTTTTTAAGCAGTTTGCGGTAATCTGCCACCAACTGCCGTGCATCGTCGACACGGTATTCTATGTTGGCCATTTCCGCCAAGGCAAGCACGGCTTCGCGGCTCCCCTTCCTGCGGGCTGCATTATAGGCATCGAGCGCTTCGGCATCACGGGCTGTGGCCAGATATAGGTCGCCTAGCATTTTCGACACTTCGGCATCACGGGGTGTTTCCTGTTCGAGCTGTTGCAACACGGTTATGGCTGCTTGGGTGTCGCCATCTTCGGCCAGGCGGCGTGCATCGTCGATTGATGCCGCTGATGCCGTTATGGCCGATGCTGCAACCGATATGGCGGATAAAAATCTCGTTATCTTCATTTTGCAGGGTTTATTAGGTTGGAGAGCCGGGATTTGCGGTGTGTTATAGCTGTATGCCCTTTTGACCCAGCGGGTTGAGTATGTGTATAGCCAGGTCGAACAGGAGGTCGTAGGGGTCGAGGCGCGAGCCGTTGCCCTTTGACGCCGCATCGAAGCGCCTGATTAACCCGATTATTTCGATTACCTGCCATGGGCCGTAATGCTGCATGCCGGCATTGATGTCCTTCAGCTGCCATGGGGAGCGGAATCCGAGTTCGTTCATCAGCCCGCGTTCGCTCTTGTCGGCTGCGTAATAGGCCACGAGCATATTGGAGAAGAAATTGAACAACACCACTGCCAGCACCTGCACGGGGTTGGCCTTGGGATTGGAACGGAAATAGCGGAGAATGCGCATCACCCTGGCGGTGTCGGCGTTGGCAACAGCCGAGAGGAATTCGAAGTTGTTATAGTCTTTTGAAATCCCGATGTTGCGTTCCACGGCTTCGGGGGTCACCACAGCCCCCTTTCCGAGGGTGACGGTGAGTTTGGCCACCTCGTTGTAGATACGCGACAGGTCGGTACCCACAAAGTCGCATATCATAGTGAGGGCTTTAGGCTCTACTTTCAGCCCCTGTTCGTGGATGAATTCCGTGACGGCTGCCCCGATGCCGCGTTCATTGAGTTTCTTTGACTCGAAGTTGATGCCGTTGCCTGCACGTAGTGCCTTGAGGAATTCGGCTCCACGGGCTTGCTGCCCTCGGCAGCAGAGACACAACACCGTTGTTGGCGCCGGATTGGCGGCATATTCGGCCAGGGCATTGAGGAAGTTGGCTCCGGCGGTCTGTATTTCCTTGACAATCACCACCTGGCGCTGCGCAAACATAGGATAGCGGCGGGCGGCGTTTACGGCTGTGCGCGGGGAATCAAGTTCGGGCGCATAAAGAACCGTGAGGTCGAAATCGCGTTCTGATTCTGATACCAGCATCTCGAACTGTGAGACAAGTGCGTCGATGTAGTACCCTTCTTCACCGTGAAGCAGGTAGACCGGCGCCGGGCGGCCTGCACGCAGGTCGCGGCTTATTGTCTGGAATGTCGGGGTCTCTGCCATAGAATTGAATTTGTCGTTGCAGCTGCCGGTGGGGAACGTATTGGAAAAAGTTTTGTAAATTTACACAGAAATTTCCACAAGCGGAAATCGAAAGTATTAAAACCTGTTGCTTTGCAAAGATTACCTGAATTGAACCTCCCCCCGGCCCCGTTGAAGGTGCGGCAATGCCCCGACGGGGTTGAGCGTGTTTTCGACCCTTTGCGTGGGAAATGGGTGGCCCTTACTCCCGAAGAGTGGGTGCGCCAGCATTTTGTTGCCCATCTTACGGAAAATCTGGGTTACCCTGCTGCGTTGATGGGTAACGAGGTGCCGCTGACGTTGAACGGGACTTCACGCCGTTGCGATACGGTGCTGTTCTCGTCGGAAGGGCTTCGCCCGGTTATGATTGTGGAATATAAGGCTCCCCATGTTGAAATCACCCAGCGGGTGTTCGACCAGATTGTGCGTTACAACATGGTGTTGCATGCCCGCTGGCTCATCGTATCCAACGGTTTGCGCCATTTTTGCTGCGAGGTTGATTATGAAAACCGAAAAGTGCGGTTTGTTGCCGACATACCGGCATATCACGATATTCGGTAATGTGACGGTGCCGGTGGGATATAGAATTATGCGGTTGTGATGTGATGGCAGGATTACAGGGTTACCGGAATATAAAAAGCGCGTCGGCAATTGGATTATGCCGACGCGCTTTTTAGTCATTACTACCGATTATTCACCGGGGATGATTGCCTCGCTGGGGCAAACCTCTGCGCAGGTGCCGCATTCGATGCAGGTGTCGGGATCGATAACGTAGATTTCACCTTCTGAGATAGCCTCAACCGGGCAGTTGGGGAGGCAGGTGCCGCAAGCGACACATTTGTCTGTAATTACGTAAGCCATTTTCTTTGTTTTTGGTTTATGTTGAAATTCCTGATTTTAAAAATCACATGCTTTCACAACTGCAAAGATAGGGAAAATTGCTTTGTCGGGGCGCAAATTACCGTTTTTTTTATATCGTGTATGGGCAAAATTTGTTAAGATGCTGTTTATTAGCGGCTGAAATGCCGATAATAAAAGTCTCCAAAGAGGTGTTACGCTCCCGGAGACTTGATTATATCATTTGGAAATCCGAATAGTGGTCAGAATTTATAGGCTATGCCGAGGGTGATGGGCATGCGGTTGAAATCCTTCATATACTGGTATTTCACTTCGAGATTGAGTGCTAGATTGTCGGTGATGTCATATTCGCCGCCTACACCCACGTTGAACACAAAACGGCTTACGGATTCAGAACCGGCTGCATCCATCGAATCTTCGAATTCCTTGCGTATGTCGTCTTTGACATAACCGGGAAGCTGGTTCCATTGCGACTGGAGTCCATTGTCTTTCAGGAAGTCGTCAAATGAGATTCCGCCGAAATCCTGTGTGATGCTTCCCCAGCCGAGACCTACGAGTGGATAGATTTTGAAACGGTCGGCAACGTTGATGAGGTAGTGCACGTTGGCAGTTACGTCAAACACACTGATACCTTTCGACTTGAAGCCGTATTCCAGGTCGGCTTCGGCGCGGAAATCGTCAGTGATTCCGTATTGGAATTTTGCCCCGAGTTGGAAGTTGGTGACTTTGAGGTTGCTTTCAAGGCTGGGAACTACGCCGAGGTTGATTCCGGCTGCCATTTTACCTTGCTGAGCAAAGGCTGCCCCTGCGGTTGCCAATGCGATTACTGCGGCTAGAAGAAGCTTTTTCATTTGCAAAATGTGTTTTTATGTGCCGTAGGCACGGTGTTAATAAATTATGGTGAAGATAACGTAGTGAAATTAAAGGTTTGCTGTTGTCGTGGTTCTATTGTAAATAAAGCGGGGTAATACGGTTACATACCGCATTACCCCGCAAAGATAACTTAAAAATTCGTAATTGCAATAGGCAAATGTTAATATTATGCCATTTTTTTACTCCCACTCGATTGTGGCCGGCGGCTTCGAGGAGATATCATAGCATACGCGGTTCACGCCGCGCACGTGGTTTATGATATTGTTGGAAACCTCGGCGAGGAATTCGTAGGGGAGATGCGCCCAGTCGGCTGTCATGGCATCGGTGGATGTGACCGCACGGAGTGCCACGGCACGTTCATAGGTGCGTTCGTCGCCCATCACGCCCACGCTTTGCACGGGAAGAAGGATTACGCCTGCCTGCCACACTTTGTCATAGAGGTCCCAGTCGCGGAGCCCCTGGATGAAGATGTGGTCGGCTTCCTGGAGCACATGCACTTTTTCAGGAGTGATGTCGCCGAGTATGCGCACTGCCAGGCCGGGGCCGGGGAATGGGTGGCGCTTGATGAGGTGGTCGGGCATGCCTAGGGCGCGTCCCACCGCACGCACTTCGTCTTTGAAAAGAAGGCGGAGTGGTTCGCAAAGGCGCAGGTTCATTTTTTCAGGGAGCCCGCCCACGTTGTGGTGGCTCTTGATGACGGTGCCGGTGATTGACAGCGACTCGATGCAGTCGGGATAGATGGTTCCCTGGGCGAGCCACTTGACATCTTTGATTTTGTGGGCTTCTTCATCGAATACGTCGATGAAGCCTTTGCCTATTATTTTGCGTTTGCGTTCGGGGTCGGTCACGCCTGCAAGCTCGGTGAAGAATTTGGCTGATGCGTCAACCCCTACCACGTTAAGCCCGAGGCATTCGTAATCGTGCAGCACGTTGCGGAATTCGTCCTTGCGCAACATTCCGTGGTCAACGAAGATGCAGGTGAGGTTTTTGCCGATGGCACGGTTGAGCAGCACTGCTGCCACCGATGAATCGACCCCGCCGCTGAGCCCGAGCACCACCTTATCGTCGCCAAGCTGTTCGCGCAGCTGTGCCACGGTAGTGTCGATGAATGATTCCGCACTCCAATCCTGACGGCTGCCGCAGATTCCTACCACGAAGTTGCGAAGGAGGTCGGTCCCGATTGCCGAGTGATACACTTCGGGGTGGAACTGCACACCCCAGGTGTTTTCATTGTCGATACGGTAGGCTGCGATGCGCACTTTTTCGGTTGAAGCCACCACCCGGAAATTTTCGGGAATGGATGTGATGGTGTCGCCATGGCTCATCCACACCTGGCTTCCCGGCTCTATGCCGTTGAACAGCGGGTCGGATTCGTTGACCGAGCTGAGGAGGGCGCGTCCGTATTCGCGTGAGCCTGCCGGTTCCACCGTGCCGCCGTTAGCCCATGCCATGAACTGCGCCCCGTAGCATATTCCCAGCACCGGGATGCGCCCGCGTATGGAGGCAAGGTCGGTTTTGAATGCTTTCTCATCATAGACCGAGAAGGGGGAGCCTGACAGGATTACCCCGATAACCGACTGGTCGTCGTGGGGGAACTTGTTGTAGGGCACAATCTCGCAGTAGGTGTTTAGCTCGCGCACACGTCGCCCGATGAGCTGAGTGGTTTGCGAACCGAAGTCGAGGATTATTATTTTTTCCTGCATAGTGTTGTTATGTGGGAATGTTGTTAAGCCGCTGATTGGTTTGAAATGCAAAGTTACAAAATTCCGTTGCATTTGCAGGTGTGGAACCACCCTTAAATGCACTATCTCAACTTCTCGGCCATGGCCGGTGTGCCTACAATCCATAGGCGGTCGCCCGGTTGCAGGGCTATCGATGCCGGATGGTCGAAAAATTCGTTGTCGCGTTCCAACGCAACGACATGTGTCTGGTAGTTCCTCCTTACGTCGGCCGAGGCAAGTGTCATCCCCGAGAGCGGAGATGAAGGGGTGAGGGTCACACTGGTCAGTTTGAAGTCGTTTAATTCGTGTTGGCTTTCGGGTTCGGGCTGGTCGGCATCGATAACGGGCAGCACGGCTGAAATCTGTTCGTCAGTGCCGATTACGCCTATCACGTCGCCAGGGAAGATGCGTGTATCTCCCCCTGGTACGGGTATTACTTCCGGGCCGCGCTGAATCATGACCAGGCTGATGCCGTAGCGTTGGCGGATGTTGGAGTTTATGAGCCTTTCGCCTACGAAGGGGCATCCGTAGCCCACGCGGATATGGGCGAGGTGGAGGTCGTTGACGAGGTTGTTGTTTTTACCCGAACGGCGCCATTCGCGTTCGTTGAGGTTTTCGATGAATTTTGCCTCTATATGGCGCAGGCGCCGGTTCAGGCTGCGCGAAAAGAGCATAAGCATTATCAGGAAGCAGGCGATTCCGATCAGGATGCCTACTTTGAGCGAATAGAACAGCGACAGTTCGTAGACAATGAATGCCTGTGCCAGCAAAAGGCGGAACACCATCATGATGATGCGCGGCAGTTTAAGCTCGCCGGCTGTCAGATGTTCCTTATCGTTGCCGCGTTCCATTTGCGGTGGCAGGCACAGGGCCAGCAGGAACGGTGCCATGAACGCAAGTGTCAATGCCACCCCGATGAAGCGGCTCCACGACGGCATCAGGCCGTTAAGGTAGGGCATCAGGTAATTGCGGCTTACCATGGATATGGCCACGATTATGATGGAATAGAGCGCTATGCGCCAGAAGTAGCGGCGCAGAAGCGACATCCATGCCCTGCGTCGCGAACCCTCCTCATGTTGTTTCACCTCTTCGGTGTAACGGTCGATAAGGAAGCGGAAACGGTTCGGCAACCGGCTTTCCACCAGCCGGTAGGCCGGGTCGGCCATGCGGATGAAATACGGGGTGGTGAATGTGGTGATTACCGACACGGCTACCACTATGGGGTAGATTTCGGGGTTGAGAACCCCCAGGCTCATGCCGAGTGTTGCTATGATGAAGGCGAATTCACCTATCTGGGTAAGTGAGAAACCTGATTCGATGGCTACGCGGAGGCTTTGGCCTGTGATAAGCATGCCGAATGTGCCGAAAACTATCATTCCGGCTATTACCACCACCGACAGCAAAAGAATCGGCCACCAGTATTGCATGATTATGCCGGGTTGCACCATCATCCCTACCGAGATGAAAAACACCGAGCCGAAAAGGTCTTTGACAGGCATGGTGACATGTTCGATGCGTTCGGCATAGCTGGTCCCGGCCAGGATGGAGCCCATCACGAAGGCCCCCAATGCCAGTGAGAAACCGCAGAACACCGAGAAGACAGCCATGCCCAGGCACAACCCCATGGATACGACCAAGAGGGTCTCGTTGTTGAGGAAACGGCGGAACTTGTTAAGGGTCGAGGGCAGGATGAATACCCCCACCAGGAACCATATAATCAGGAAGAATGCAAGTTTGCTCACACTCATCAGCATTTCGCCCCCCTCCACGCTGTTGTTGATAGCTATCGATGAAAGCACAACCATCATGACCACGGCGAAAAGGTCTTCGACAATCAGCACGGCAAACACCAGCGATGCGAATTTTTTCTGCCGCAGGTTCAAATCGGTGAAAGCCTTTATGATTATGGTTGTCGACGACATCGAAAGCATGCCGCCTAGAAACAGGCTGTTGATGTTTGTGAAACCTAACAGATGCCCTATAGTGAAGCCGGTGGCCATCATGCCGGTAACGATTACAAGTGCCGTAACCACGGCGGAACCGCCCGTGTTGAGCAGTTTGCGGAAACTGAATTCCAGCCCCAGCGAAAACAGCAGTACCACAATCCCTATCTGCGCCCAGAATTCGATGTTGGCTTCTGTTGTGACCGATGGGAGAGGTTCGAAGTGCGGGCTAGCAAGGAACCCTGCCACGATATACCCCAGCACCACCGGCTGTTTTATCCACTTGAAAAGCAGTGTCACCACCGCCCCGAGCAGCAGTATGAACGCAAGGTCGGAAATCAGGCTTTCAATCATTGTAAGAAGTTGAGAAGTTGAGAAGTTAAGAAGTTAAGAGTTAGATTTGAATTCATTTCTCAGATGTATTCATTGATATGTGTATTGCTGATATTTTTGGAGCAATTCGGATGTTGTTGGATTATTCCAAGCATTGGGTGTAAGGGGGGCGTAGGGTGGATAGGTGATGCAGTTATTTTGAGACATTATCGGCATTGTAAAGGGAATGCATTAATGAGATTAGCATCCGCTCAACCTCGAGGGCAGAACTGATTATGGAATCATATATGCCTTGGTCGACACTGAATAGCCGATTGCATAAAAGGGCTTGGGTACGCAGTTCGTTTAACGAACCTTTGGCAATTGTCAAGAAACGTAGGAATTCCTTATTGCTGATTCTTCCATGCCCTTCTGCAATGTTTGAAGGGATAGATACGGCTGCTCTTCTCATTTGGTCGCATAGTCCGAATTTCTCTTCAGGAGGTAATATCTGAGTAAATGCATAGATGTTTTGGGCCAAATCCATGGATTTTTGCCAGACTTTTAGATTTTCTATGCTACCGGTCTGCATCTGTCGGTTAGGCTAAACTTCTTAATTTCTTAACTTCTCAACTTCTGCTACTACTTTTTCAACGTGAATTTGCGGGAGGAGAGGCGGTAGTTGTCGCAGAAGAGCTCTACGGTGTAGTCGCCGGGGGTAAGGGTGGTGTTCACGTCCCAGTAGATGGTTACGCCGCCGATTTCCTCACCGGCATATTCGATTGATTTGCGTGCGGTTGCAGGCAGGGTGGCACCCTCGAATTCAAACGAGCCGCCTCCGGGCAGAAGGTCGCCTTCGGGATTGGTGATGCGCAGCCAGATTGTTTTTTCACCCACGGGGGTGGAATTGTTCTGTGGGATGGTGAATGTAACCATCATCTGGCGTGCCTTGGTCACGTTTTTTTCCTTTTTCCCTTTCTTGTTGAGCGGGGTGAGGGTGACGCCGGTAACGTTGAGTTTCTCGGCAAGGGTCATGCGCTCGTTGAGCACCTTGTTGTTGGCCTGCACCGTCTGTATGCTTTGCGAAAGCTGTTGGTTCTTGGCCTTTACTTCCTGGTTTTCGTTGCGCAGTTCCTGGTTTTCCTGGTTAAGGGTGTTGATTTGCTCCACATAGTTGCGCAAAATCCCCTTAAGGGTCTCGATTTCACCTTTGAGCTTGCTTATCTGTGCTGCCGATTTGTTTTTCTCGTTTTTCAGTTCCTGGAGAAGTTTTTCCACCTGGGCACGCGCGGCCGAGTATTTTTGTACAATCGAGTCATTGGCGAGCAGGGAGGTCTGGTTCTCATATTGTGCAAACTCGTTGTTGAGGGCATCGTATTCATTAGCCAGCTGTATCTGTTCGTTTGCCAGTTGCAGTTGCTCAATTTGTTCCTGTTGTTTTGCCGTTTCACGGGTGTGCGACACTGTCAGGAAGATTATGGCCAGCACTGCCACTACGAGAAGGGCAATCAGTATCATCAGCCCGCGGCGTGATTTGGGTTGGTTGCCATGGGGCTGGCGGGGTGCCGGGGCGTATTCTTCCGTGGTGTTGCGGTGTGCATATCGCTGTTCGCGGTAAGGCTCCTGAGGCATCGGCTGCTGGCGGGGAGCCTCACGGTAGGGGGGCGTGGGCTGTTGGGGCACACGGGGTTGTTCCTGCCGTGGCTCTGTCCTTGTGGGTTCTGCCGGTGATGCAGCACGTGGCTGTTCCACCGGAGGCTGCTGGCTGGGGCGCTGTGGTTGTTGTTGCGGTTGCCTGGCTTCCGTGTTGCGGGGTTCAGGTGCCGGATGGCGTTGTTGTTCCTGCCGGGCCATAGCGGCGGCACGGCGAAGTCGGTCGTTAAGCGTTTCACCTCCTGGGAGGTTCGGACGGTCGGTATTGTCGGTTGGCATGGCTGAGAGGGAATTATAGGTTAAAGTTTAATTGGAGAGTGATTCTGAATGTATAGGATATATAAACCTTATTGATGCGATTGGAATGATGGGAGCCATGGGGCACATGCTCCATAGCTCCCAATTATTAAGCATTGACGGGCATTACATGCCTCGGCCGTGACAGTTTTTGAATTTTTTGCCTGAGCCGCATGGACAGGGATCGTTACGCCCTACCCTTGGGGCGGCTTTGGCCGGTTGCACTTTGCGGGGGCCGCCTCCGGCATTTGCCATAGCTTGGCGTTGGGCGTTTTCCCCGGGCAGGCCTTCTTTTGAGGCGGTGTACTGCGAGTAGTCGTTAGGACGCTCAGGCATTGCCTGTTGTACTTGCGGTTCACGGCGTGGTGCGGCAGGTGCTTCTGTTTTTTGTGCGGCAGCTTCAGGAGCCTTGGCCTCAGGGGCCGGTGCACCGTGTGCTCCTGAAACCGACACATTCGAAGGAGTGGGCTGCGGTTGCGGGGCGGGGATGTAGATCTGCCCTCGCATCAGTGCTGCGAGTGCCTTTTGGTTAAGGTTGTTGAGCATCGCCTCGAAAATGTGGAACGATTCAACTTTGTAGATAACCAGCGGGTCTTTTTGTTCGTAAGAAGCATTTTGCACGCTTTGACGCAGGTCGTCGAGTTCGCGGAGGTGTTCTTTCCACAGTTCGTCGATAGTTACAAGCAGGATTGCCTTGTGCCATTCCTTGACGATTGACTTGCAGCCGGTGTTGTAGGCTTCGGTGATGTCGGCACGGAGATGGAAAATGCGTTTCCCATCGGTCATCGGCACGATGATACGGCCGTTTGCACCACGGTTTTCAACCCATTCCTTGATTACGGGGGTTGCAACCTCTATAATTTTTTGGCTGCGACGCTCGAGCGTTTCGTTGGCTGCGGCATAGAGGCGCTCTACTTTGTCCTCACGCGACATGTTGGCGAATTCCTCCTCCGGGAACGGGGTCTGCAGTGTGAGCACACGCATCAGTTCGAGCGACAGTTCCTCGTAATCGGTGGGCTGGTCGTAATTGGCCACGAGGTTCTCTATGAGGTCGTAGGTCATGTTGGCGATGTCGATTCCGATGCGTTCGCCAAGGAGGGCGTGATGGCGGCGGTTGTAGATGTAGGTACGCTGCTTGTTCATCACGTCGTCATACTCCAGCAGGCGTTTGCGGATGCCGAAGTTGTTTTCTTCGACGCGTTTCTGGGCGTTTTCGATGGCTTTTGTAACCATGCCGCTTTCAATCATCTCGCCTTCTTTCAGTCCGAGGGTGTCGAGCATCTTCATCACCCTGTCGGTGGCGAACAGGCGCATCAGCTGGTCCTCGAACGATACGTAGAACACCGACGAACCTGGGTCGCCCTGACGGCCTGAACGTCCGCGCAACTGACGGTCGACGCGGCGGCTTTCATGGCGTTCTGTGCCGATGATTGCCAAACCTCCTGCCTCTTTTACTTCGGTGGGCAGCTTGATGTCGGTGCCTCGTCCGGCCATATTGGTGGCGATGGTAACGGTTCCGGGACGTCCGGCAAGTGCCACTACCTGAGCTTCCTTTTGGTGGAGTTTGGCGTTGAGCACCTGGCATTCTATGTGGCGCATATCGAGCATGCGTTTGAGCAGTTCGGAAATCTCAACCGAAGTGGTACCTACCAGCACGGGGCGTCCGGCATTGCGCAGGCGGACTATCTCCTCGATTACGGCGGCATATTTCTCCTTCTTGGTCTTGTAAACGCGGTCGTCCATATCCTTTCGCGCCACGGGGCGGTTGGTGGGGATGGTCACCACGTCGAGTTTATAGATATCCCAAAGCTCGCCAGCCTCGGTTTCGGCGGTACCTGTCATGCCCGCAAGTTTGTGATACATGCGGAAGTAGTTCTGCAGGGTGATGGTGGCGAAAGTCTGTGTGGCGGCTTCGACCTTCACACCCTCCTTGGCCTCGATGGCCTGGTGGAGCCCGTCGCTGTAGCGGCGTCCTTCCATGATACGGCCTGTCTGTTCGTCGACGATTTTGATTTTGTTGTCGTCGATAACGTATTCATTATCCTTTTCGAAAAGGGTGTAGGCTTTCAAGAGCTGGGTAACGGTGTGCACACGCTCCGATTTGATGGCATAGTCGGCCATGGCCGCATCCTTCTTCTCCTGGCGTTCGGCAAGGTCGGCAACGTTTTCGAGGTCTGACAGCTTGGCAGCTATGTCGGGAAGCACGAAGAACTGGGGATCCTGGTTGCGGTCGGTGAGCACGTCGAACCCTTTGTCGGTGAGTTCTACCGAGCGGTTTTTCTCATCGATAACGAAGTAGAGGGGGTCGGTCACCTTCGGCATTTCGCGCGAGTTGTCCTGAAGGTAGTAGGCTTCGGTTTTGAGAAGGGCGTTTTTCATACCCTCCTCGCTGAGGAATTTAATCAGCGGCCCGTATTTTGGAAGTCCTTTGAATGCACGGAAAAGGAGGAGTTCGCCCTCTTTGCGCACCTCTTTGTCATCGGAAGCGATTTTCTGTTTGGCATCGGCCAGAATCTGGGTGACAAGGCGTTTCTGTGCCTGATATACCTTTTCTACATTGGGCTTGTATTCGTTGAAGAGCTGGTCGTCACCTTTTGGCACGGGGCCGGAGATGATGAGCGGTGTACGGGCGTCGTCGATAAGCACCGAGTCAACCTCGTCGACGATGGCATAGTAATGTTTACGCTGCACCATGTCCTGAGGTGCCATGGCCATGTTGTCGCGCAGGTAGTCGAAGCCGAATTCGTTGTTTGTGCCGAATGTGATGTCGCATTCGTAGGCGCGGCGGCGCTGCGGGGTGTTGGGCTGGTGCTTGTCGATGCAGTCGACTGTCGAGCCGTGGAACATGTAGAGCGGGCCCATCCACTCGGAGTCACGTTTCGAGAGGTAGTCGTTGACTGTAACCACATGCACACCTTTCTTTGAAAGGGAGCGGAGGAAAACGGGGAGGGTTGCCACAAGGGTTTTACCTTCACCGGTGGCCATTTCGGCAATTTTGCCTTGGTGGAGCACTACGCCGCCGATCAGCTGCACGTCGTAATGCACCATATCCCATTTGATTTCGTTACCTCCGGCAAGCCAGCGGTTTTTCCAAATGGCTTTGTCGCCCTCGATGGTGACGAATTCACGTCCCTGGGCAGCGAGGTCGCGGTCCATTTCGGTGGCGGTAACCTCCACTGTATCATTGGCGGCGAAACGTGCGGCTGTTTCGCGCATGGTGGCGAACACGATGGGAAGGTGGGTGTTCAGCTGCTCCTCGAGGATGTCGAGGATGTTTTTCTCATGTTTGTCGATTTCGTCCCACAGAGGCTGGCGCTCGTCGAAGGGGAGGTCTTCAACCTTGGCACGTATTTCGGCCGCAGCGTCGCGGTCGGGTTTGACTGCGGCGTCGATTTCAGCGCGTACTTGGTCGATTTTTCCACGCAATTCGTCGTTGGAGAGGCTTTTGAGCGACGGGCCTATCGCATTGATTTTGTCTACTATCGGTTTGATTTCTTTGAGGTCGCGCTGCGATTTATTACCAAACAGCTTACTCAGGATTGATTGGAGTGACATTTATAATGATGTAATTTATTCTGATTAGAAAAATGCCGGGAAGGTGTTGTTGGTTCATTCCCGTGTGATGAAAATTCCGCTACAGCGGTGAAATCATTATATAGGGCTGCTTTACCAGCGTAGGCGCGGCAGCGACGCTCCGTTTGGCGAACGTATGCGCAACAGCCCGCATACGGTAGGGGCTAAAGTCCTGGCATCGACGGGTGTGGAAATGGTTGCCGGTTTGCTTCCGGGATTAAGGATAAACGCCGGAGCCGTGGCCGATGCCGCGCGTACGGTGGTGTGCGGGGTGTCAAGGTCGCTGTCGTCGTCGGTTTCCTGCCATCCTGGGGCTATGGTCACGAACACATCGCCTGCCGAGGCCACAGCCGTGTTCCGCCTGAGGGCGTCGGGTTGCTCGGTGGCGCGTCGGTCGAGCACGTCGTCGATAGTCCACGCGTTGGTCACACCGCTCATGCGGGTGAGGAACCGGGCTGATTCGTCGCGCATGGAGCGCATGTCTTTGTTGCGCTCTTTGATTAGTTTATGGTTGAGGTATAGTTGCCCGTCGTGATAGCCCGATACCCATTCGCCGTTGCCGTGAATGGCCATCAGGTACATGTTGAGCAGTGACACGGCTTTGCGTGAGGAGAATTCCCCGAAGGGGATTCCCCATTTTTCGTCATCACGTCGGGAGCGGTTGGTCAATGGCGTGCCTGACACGAACACCAGGGTGCGATCCATTCCCGGCCCCTTTTCGTCGATTACGGAGAACAGGCGTGCCAGGTCGCGGTCAAGGCGCAGGTAGCTGTCCATGGCTTCTGCCCTGGTGTCGGCATCGCGTGCATAGAGAAACGGCCTGAGGGTGTAGCCCAGGTTGAGCATGTCGGTGCTTTCTCGACTTCCTAGCGACAGGGCGGCTACATATTCCGATGCCAACCGGGTTATGTCGGAGTTTACCGCCGGTGAATTTTTATAAGCCTTATAACGCGCGGTCGTAGTGCGCGGGAATGTGTGGCGGAAGGGGTAGAGCTTTTTATAGGAGGGGAGGTCGGGAAGCTTGTCGATTGCCACCGACGGCACCCATTGCAGGGTGTCGAGGCGGTATTCGTTAGGTTCGCGGTGGTTGAGGTTCTGGGCAGGTGCGGGGAGGTCTTTGTAATAGGTTGTAGTTGCCCATTTGCCTGTGGCATCGTTAATCCAAAAGGCGCTGTTGCCTGTATGCCCACCAAGGATTATGGCTTCGGCCGCATCGGGCGCTATGGCATAGACATAGCCCAGGCCGCCTCCGTCGATTCTGAGTTCGTCGGCAATGGTTGATGCGGTCAGGCTTTTCGGTGAGAGGGTCTCGTCGGTGAAATTCCCGATTGTTTCGGGATCGAGCAGCACGGAGGCGGCTCTGCGCGTCTCGGTGTTATAGACGGTGGCGGCCGGTATGCCGTTGACAGCGGGTGACGCCCCGGTGAAAAGCATGGCCGATGCGGCTGCCCCGTCCAACGGTGTGCCGAAATCAAGGTCGGTAACGGTGATGCCCTGTTCCAGGAGGCGTTTGAATCCACCTTCGCCGAAATGGGTGCGTAACAGGTCGAGATAATCCATCGTCAGCCCTTCCACTACTATGCCTACCACAAGGGCCGGGCGTTTGCGCGGCTGTTGCGGCTCGGAAGTCTGGGCCGAAATGGTGATGACACTGAAAGCTGCTACAAGCAGCCCTGCCACCGACGATGTGATTTGTTGTTTTTTCATTTTTCTTGTCTGCGCCCGTTTGCGCTCCTTCGATGGCTCTTTTTGCTATGTGATGCCTCGGAGATAGTGGCATCGTGATTCCCCCGGTTTACATAAAGATATGTGAACGAGCGCATCATATCGCACAATATAAGCAATGGGAAGGCCGAATTAAGGGTCTGCCCGAAGAAATGATGTCCTGCCAAAAGCAGTATCAATGCCGCAAAGTTACAAATTTGATAGCAATAAACCACACGTTTGCACCTTTTTATCCATATTCCTATAACCACTATGAAGCTGAACGGGTTCAGCCAGAGGAAAAGCCAGTTGGGGGAGGTGGCCTCATGCTCGGAAACGAATATGAGGAATGCTATCAGGCTGCCTGCAACAGCGAATGCCCCATAGAGGATTGTGTCGAACCAGCGTGTGGTGCGTCTCCGTTCGAAATCGCGGATTGAGATGGCTATTGTAAGGGCTAAAAGTGCCACGGATACGCCGATGGGGGAGAAGGGGAGCGGGGTCGGCGCTGCCGTTACCCCGCCGGGTATGCCATGGTTTAATACGCGGGTTTCCTTGACCACCGGGCGCGGTTCACCCTGCGGCGTGGAGTATGTGGCTGTTTCAAGCTGGCGTTGCAGGAACACGGGGGCGAAGATTTGCCCCCGGCTGTCCATCGGTCGGTCTATGCCGCTTCCGAGTGCAAGGTCGATTCCGAACTGATACCACGGATAATTGGTGTGGTAACGGGTGATTTCCGACCGGAATGTTATTGCGTTAGCATTGCCGGGAGGGGCCGGAGTGTTGAATGTCAGGGTGTCGCCTAATGCGGCCTCGATAAGGGCGACCGGGCGTGTCGCACAGTTGTCCTTCACATAGTTATAGCGGTATGTGCGGTTCTCGGGCAATATGTTTTCCGCCGCAAGGGTTTCGACGCGTGCCGCTTGTGCCGGGGTTAGGTCGAGCACCTGTTCCACAACCCGGCGTCCTTCCTGCCGGTATTCCTCGATGAATATTTCAAAAGGATATGCCCATGCCATATAGTCGGTTTCCCCTTTGACAAAGCGGTAAAGGAAATTAGGGGATTTGAAATCAAACACCCCCCAGTTGACCACTTCGTCGTAACCGGCATGCCCCGGGGCGGCTTCTTTTTTCAACCTGAGGGCTGTGTGGCCTTCGAGCTGGTAGACTTCGCGTCCGGGTGCGCATGTGATAAGGCTCACCCTGATGTCAGGATTGGACGCAACGGAGTCAGGCTGGTTGTGCGCCGGGGTGTCGGCAATGGCGCATAACCCTGTGAGAAGGTATATGAAAAGGGCGGTAAACTTGGCAAATCTTGTCATTGCGGTTTTCGACAGTCGTTAGGATAATCGCGTTATTCGCTGAAATATAGGCGTGGCACGCGTGGTGAAACTGAGGTCAGGATTTCATATGGAATGGTGCCGAGGGGTTGCGACAATGCTGCAGCAGGGTTGGCTTCGCCGAAAATCTCCACCGAATCGCCCACGGAAACGTCTGGAACATCTGTCACGTCAATCATGCATATATCCATGCAGATGCTTCCTACAGTAGGGCATTTGACCCCGTTCACGATGAAACTTACACGGCCGCATCCCATGTGCCGGTTTATGCCGTCGGCATAACCGATCGGCACTGTTGCTACAAGGCTTGGGCGGGTAAGCACACCGCGTCGGCCATAACCGATTGTTGTGCCTGCATCCCAACGCTTGATTGATATAATCGGAGAACGCAATGTGGAAACCTGCCGAAGGGGGGCTTCCGATCCGTCGTTGAGCACCGGCACGCCGTAAAGCCCGATGCCTAGCCGCACCATATCGTATTGGTATCGGGGGAAACGGATTATCCCGGCAGTGTTCAGGATGTGGCGTTTTACCCGGTAAGGGAATGCGTCGGTTATTTGTTTCGAGCAGCGCTCGAATGTTTCCAGCTGCATTGTGGTGTAATCGTCCATGTCGGGGCAGTCGGCTGTGGCGAGGTGGGAGAATACCGAGCTGACGCGGATGTTGTCCTGCCGGCGTATTATGTCGATAACTTCGGGCAGGTCATCTTCAAGGAATCCCAGGCGGTGCATGCCTGTGTCGAGTTTGATATGCACAGGATAGTCGTGGACGCCGAGCTTGCGGGCTTCCGCTATTATTTCGTTAAGGATGTCGAACCCGTAGATTTCCGGCTCTAACCTGTTGGAAAACAGCAGGCGGTAGTTGAGCACTTTGGGGTTCAACACCATGATAGGCATGGTGATTCCGGCATTCCTGAGGTCGATGCCTTCATCGAGCACAGCCACGGCCAGGTATGCCGCCCCCCGGCTTTGAAGTGTTTTGGCAAGTTCGTAGGCTCCTGCCCCATAGCCTGAGGCTTTTACCATGGCCACGATTCCAGTTTCGCGACGGAGTTTGGAACGGTAGAAGTTGAAGTTGCCAATCAGGGCATCGAGATTGACCTCAAGCACTGTTTCGTGTGTGCGTGCTTCGAGCATGCGCACTATCCTGTCAAGGCCGCTTTCAGGCATACCTTTTACCATTATCAGCTCATGGTCGAAGTCCGATGGCGACAGCGAGGCAAGTGCATGTTCCACATCGGGATAGAATGTGCTGCCCGAAGGGAATAAATCTTTATAGGAACTGATTTCGTGGCCGATGCCTATAAGGCGTGTCACGTTCCTAAGTGAGCAAAGCTCGGCGGTGGCACGGTAGGTTTCCTGTGGCGAAAGGGTTTCATGACCCATATCGGATAGGATGAGGGTGGTGGTGCGGTCGGCTGTGGTGCGGCGGTTAAGGAAGTCGAGGGCCGGCAGGAGCGAATGGAGGTCGCATGTGTAGTCGTCGGCCACAACAAGGCAATGGTTTACCCCGTCGCTGACATTCAGACGTGTGCGCATAGGGCGTAAGGATGAGGCCGTTGGCAGCGTGTCGTGGGCCGGGATGCCTAGGTGGTCGGTTAACGCCAGGCATGTGCGCAGGTTGCGCAGTTCCCATTGCTTTGAAAGCCCGGTGGGAGTGGGGAGGGTGGTTTTTGAGGAGTCGACCAGCTTGATGCCGGACGGTAGTATCCCGGCAGTTATTGCGGCAGTAACGGTATCGGCAATTTCGGGTTCGTCGCCCGGAAAGATTAGTGTTTGTGCTTCGGCGGCAAGACGGAGCTTTTCGGTTATTTTATCGGTTCGTGAAGCGAATCCTTCATCGTGTGTGGAGTCGATGTCGGTCAGAATCACAATGTCGGGGCGAATCATCTGCCTCAATGCCTCCATTTCCCCGCTTTGCGAAATCCCGGCTTCAATCAGTGCCAGTTCGGCCTGGGGGTCGGTCTGCCAAAGCGACAGTGGCACCCCTAGGCTTGAATTATAGCTGCGGGGGCTGCGCGACACCCGCAGCGATGGTGATAACAGCCGGTAAAGCCATTCTTTGACAATTGTCTTGCCTCGCGAACCTGTGATGGCCACAACGGGCATGTGCAGGCGGTTGCGCTTTGCGGAGGCGATGGCACGCAGGGCTGTGGCCGGGCTGTCGACAAAATAGAAATCGGCTTCCGGGAAATCGGCGCGCAGGTCGAAATCTTGGCTTACAACGAATGCACGGACTCCGGCGGCATAAAGCCCGGGGATGTAACGGTGGCCGTCGTCGCGTTTGGTCTGTAGGGCGAAGAAGAGCGTTGTTGACGGGTAGAGCAGCGACCGGCTGTCGATGAGCAGGTCGGTGATGTTTTGCGGGGATGCTGTGCCGAAGTCAGACTTTGTGTTCAGGATATACTTCCCTGACCGGAGGGAGAGGGGGGCTGTTATGTCGGATTTGGATTCCATGGACGGGTATCAATGGATATTGGTTGTTGTGTATCGGTTGATTGCTTCGGAGAGGTATGGGTGGGATTCCCTTAGCCTTGCGGCCTCGGCTTCTGTGGAGAGGGCGAAGCCGGATGCCTCGGTGGAGGAGGGGTTAAGAGGCCGGTGGCGCAGGCGGCGTGTGAAGCGGGTGCATTCGTCGGCCAGCGCTGTAGTGGCGTCATCGCATTGCGACTGCAGGAACCGGCGGTAGATATGGTCGGCGGCAACATCCGACGGGTGAATCATGTCGGCGGCATAAAAACGGTAGTCGCGAAGTTCGTCGTTCATGATTTCATATGCCGGGAAATAACGTGCGTCAACATCCTGGAGGCACAGCCTGTCGGTTGCTATCAGCAGGTTGGCCTTGCTTATGCGGTCGGCATGGAACCCGTAGGCTTTATGCCTGATAGGGCTTACTGTGTAAAGGATTTTGAGCCGTGGGGCATGGTGGCGCAGAAGTGATGCGGCTTCCGTGAATATAGTGGTGATATAGTCGGCGGTTAAATCGGATATGTCGAAATGTGATGCCGGAAGTTTGTGGCAATTGGCTGCGACATTCCCGGTTGCACGGTTGATAAAGGCCCGTGCCGAACCGAATGTCACCATGAGGAGCCGGAGGCGGGGAAGCTCCTCATGAAGCTCTGTGATCGTGCGGTTGATATTGTGAAGCACTTCGTTGCTGTCGGCACCGGAAAACGACGAATGGAAGTCCATGCAGTGCCATAGGCTGTTATGATGGAAAAGGTCGGCCTGTGTGTAGGTCTCCCCTTTTGCTACGCGGGATATGGCAGAGGCTATGGAAAGCGGGTTGTAGAGTGTGCCGAGAGGGTTGACACGTATGTCGAAAAGGGCATCGGCCATGCGGTTGCCGATTTCGTTGGCAAAGCATGAACCGATTGTCCATATCTTTTGGCCGTGCACGGCCAAACCCGGCTGATGTTCGATTTTGACCTCGGTGAAAAACATAGGTGCTTGGTGAGTGTGGTGGTGCTGGTGGTTTTGTGACGGTTAATACATTTGGTAGTCGATTGACAGCACTTGGAATTCGGTCCGGCGGTTGATTTGGTCGGCTGCATCCTGATCTTCCTCGCTCAAGGCTTCGATGAATTCGGGTGTAAGGCTGTCGCCTTCCTTGAATTGGGGGTAAAGCCTGGCGAGTTTCTTGGTGATTGTTTTCGGACGGCTTTTGCCGTAACCTTGCGACTGGAGCCGGTCGGGGCGTATGCCTACCGATATCAGGTAGTCGGTTACGGAGCGGGCGCGGCGGGCGGAGAGGTCGATGTTATATTCTTCCGAACCCCAGCGGTCGGTGTGCGATGCCATTTCGATTGTTACGTTAGGGTTGTCGCGGAGCACCTGCGCCAGCTCGTCGAGGGCTGTTTTGGATTCGGGGCGCAGGGTGGATTTGTCGAAATCGTAGAAAATATTGTCGACTACCACCGGCTTGTTTATTGAGGCCAGGATGAAGTCTACACCATATTCCGCATCCTCTTCGGCGGTATCGGAGGTGAATTCCTGCTTGGCGTTGAGGTAGCCTTTAGCCCCGGCGAGCATCACATAGCTGATGCCGCGTTGCAGGGGGAAGCGGAACGAGCCGTCGGGTTTAGCGACGGCTTTTTGATTTGAACCGTCATTACCTACGATGCGTATCACTGCGTTCGGCACAGGCTCCTCGTCGCGGTCGAGCACCCAGCCGGAAATCCATATCTCCAGGTCGGGGAGTACGAACGAATAGATATGGTCGTAGCCGCGCCCGTCGGCACGGTTTGAACTGAAGAAGCCGCTTTCCCCTTTTCCGAAGGTGATTCCGAAGTCATCGGCCGGTGAGTTTACCGGTTGCCCCATATTCTCGACTTTCCACCCTCCTGATTTTGTCAGGGTGGCTTTGAAAATGTCGAGACCGCCGAAGCCCGGGTGCCCGTCGGAAGCGAAATAAAGGATAGAATCGGTTCTGACGAACGGGAACATCTCGTCGCCCGGTGTGTTGATGAATTCTCCGAGGTTTTCGAGCGAGCCTTGGCGCTCCTTCAGGTTGACGCGCCACAAGTCCTTCCCCCCGGAGCCTCCCGGCATGTCGGAGCTGAAGTAGAGCCACACACCGTCGGGCGATACCGCCGGGTGGCCGTAACTCGAAATGGTGTCGGCAGTTATTTCGAATTTTACCGGGGCGCTCCATTTGGCGTCGGATCGCTGCGAGGTGTATATCTCGACGCCTGTATTGGCATTGGGTTCGCGTCGTGCCTTGGTCAGATACATCGTCGAACCGTCGGGGGTGAACGATACGATACCCTCGTCCAGCTCGCTGTTCAGCTCCCCTTCTACGGCTTCGGGGCGCTGCCATTCACCTTTCTCATTCTGCCGGGCCATCCACACGTCGCTCTTCTTCATGCCGGTGATTTCGCTTTTGCGCGAGCCTGTAACCTTCTCGTTGGTGGTGGTGAAATATAGCACGTCGGCAGCTGCCGGGTCGATGAACATCGGGGCGAAGTCGGCGCGGCGCGAATTGAACAGCTTTGCGTTCTTGACGACATAGCGTGTGGGGTGTCCTTTCTGTGCCAATGCGAGGCGGCATCCGGCAAGCCCGTTTTCAGCTTTGGCTGAGGCCGGGTCTTTTTGCAGGTAATCCTCGAATGCTTTCTGCGCCTGGGCGTATTTCCCCTCGGCTTGTAAAGCCTGCCCCATGTAGAGGAGTGCCGTGCTGTCGGGGTGACCGTAGCGCAGGGCGTTGCCGAATGCCGAGGCGGCACGTGCCGACATGCCGAGTTTGTCGTAGCACAGCCCCATCTGGTAGGCCACCCCTCCGCGTTCGAGGCGTTGTTCCTTTTTGGTCAGTTTGTTGTAGACTTTGCGGTAGGTTTTCTGCGCGTCGAAATACTCCCCTCGCTCAAACTGCTCGTTGGCCACCGAGAGTTTCGCACCCCGGCACCCGCCGAGCGCCACCACTACGACCCCCGCCATAACCACTGCCAGTATATTCTTTAACGTCATTCTGTTGCTTGTTTTGGTGTATATACCAATGATTTTCACTAACTGTATGCTTGTGTATTTGCTCTATTGCAAAACGCCGTTATGTATCAGTTAATTGTGTGAGCATCGCGTTTTTGACATCGTAGCTCCCAGGTTTATCACCGGCTTATGTTGGAGTTCACAATATCCAGCACATAGCTGCGGTTAAGCCAAAAGGCTTTTTTAGGTTTCATCACACCTTGTGGGGTCAGGATCAAATCTGACGAATTCCTGGCTTTGGGTCTTAGGTGGCAAATAAGTTTATCGGATTGTTTGATAAAGTTGTCATAATCTCCATTGTCAACTTTTGCTCGTGTATCGTCCCATACTGATTTGGCAATTTCAAGGTCGGATACAGGCATAGTCCAAAAGAATATTTTTTCAAGTACGGCTTCATTGTCAATATTGTCCGAAGATTTTCGAAACACAACAAATAGGAATCGTTGGGTAAGTGTTTCGAATAGTTTCGAGGATTCCCAGTCAGGTTCTTCCATTAATTCCACGTATTTGATGGTGTCAAATACCATGGCTTCCTTAAGGGTGCCGTTATGTTGCAGCCTGATGGATTTTAATTGTATGTTAGCTTTCTCAAATTCTGCTATTTTAGGTGATTTGACCCCCAGGATTGCACGACATAACGTATAGCTTATTGCTTTTGGGCTATCAGATACCTTGCATCCTAGTTGTGCTTCTATTTCGGTTATTGTTTTCCCATAATATGGTTTGAACCGTCGTTCGATTAGTTGTTCGAATGTTTCTGCGGGGTGGTAATCGGCAAGTGATTTTACGATATTGTCGGCTTGTGCAATCTGACGGTGGATTTTGGCTCTTTGAGAAGGCAACAGCTCTACTCCATCGTATGCATCCGGGTGATTTACAGAGTCTAATATTATGGTGTTGATATAGCGGGATTTCAGTGAGTAGGCCCTTTGTGGTGCAGGTGTGCTGGAATATGGTTGCGGACGCATTTCTGCATTTTTTTTCGAACCCTTGGGGCATGCCCCCAAATAAAAAGTATCGCCTTCGGAAATTTCATGTGCACGGCCTGACAGGATTTTTTCATGTATTTTCTGCCAGTCATCCATAATGATTTTCAGGTCGGTGTCTGGGAATTCCCAATAGCGTATAAGCTTGAAAACATAATCATACATGTTCTTGTCTGCTTCATGGAGATAGAACATCAGCAGCAGGCAGTTGTTCTTCATCCAGAAGCTGCTGGTATGAAAAGTTTTGTCAGCCTCCTCGATATAGTTGATTATGTTGAGAACCAACCGTTCTTTTGACACCATGCTTCCATTTGCCAGTATTTTCAGGGGGGTACATTTCAATTCCACCCCGGCCTGTTCGAAATCCGGCTTTGCTTCGCTATTGGGATGATATTTGAAATGGATTTCTTCCATAGCCTGTCCCAACCCGCCTTTACCCTGTCGTTGCGGTTGTTTGCAAACGATATGGTTATAACGGTCGTTGAGCGATTGGCCAAGCATCAGGCGGGCATGGTTAAGTATCGAATATTTTGAAGATGCGTCAAATGATGTCATTGTCATGCCGTTTGATAATTTCACGACCAAGGGTTTCGACTATGCCGGTGACCAGTGCGTTGCCCATAAGGAATGCACGCCGACTGTCTGTGGCTCCTTGGGTATGGTTGTCGGGAAACATGTTAAGTCGCTCTAACTCTATGGGAGTCAGCCTACGGTACCGTCCGTCGGAAGTTATGATTACATGCTTGAAACGTGAGGGGGAGGCACCTCCCTCGCCTGTTATTATGGTGCGTGAAGGGCGGTCATAAACATCCGGGAATGTCATCGATCCTTCGGTGTAAAGATATTCGTAGCCTTCGGTCGTTTTCCGTGTCTCGGATTTGCTGCCCTTAAGATATTCCCACTTTGGAAGGTCGGCTTCAGGGATATAGAATTCTTCCGGGATATCTGCCTCGTCGATAAGAATATCGCCGAGGGTTAATCTCGGGCCATTGTAAACCGCATCCACATCGGTTGTCCAGACATGACGGTCGCTCATAAATCCCGCATTGAAAAACGGGCTTGCTTTTTTGGCAGGGATGGCATTGAAGTTATTTGAAATATCCGCCAATGAACCGTTTAGGTCAAATTCCGATATCCGATATTTTTTATCCTTCTTTGGCTGGCATTCGAATGCCGATGCCATTATCCCTTGTTTTAAAATCCATTCCCAGGGCGTGTGTTGAGTTCGCAGTTGGTTGTTGGCGACTGCGCCATTGCGTAGGTATGCTGTTATGTAAGTGCGGCAACGGCGTTGCGGCATGCCGTAATCGGCGGCGTTTATTACACGCCATTCAACATCGTAGCCGATGTCGGATAGGGAGGTAAGGATGATGGCGAAGTCGCGGCCGCGTTGGGTAGCCGGTGATTTCAGTAACCTGTCCACATTTTCTAACAGCAGATATGCGGGTTTGTGGGGCGCATTGGAGAGAATGCGGTGGATTTCCCACCATAACACGCCTTTTTTCCCTTGGATGCCGCCTGAATTTTTCAATGTGGTGGCAACGGAATAATCCTGGCATGGAAAGCCTCCGCAAAGCAGGTCGGCCTGGGGAATGCGGTCGGCTGTCACTGTGGCAATGTCCTCGTTTACATGCCCGGTGCAACCGAATCTTTTGCAATATATTGAGGATGCGTCCTGACGTTTGGTTGATGGTTCCCATTGGTTGCTCCATATTGTCCTGAACCGGTGAGAGGCACGTTCCAACCCGATGCGGAATCCGCCTACGCCTGCGAAAAGCTCGATAACCCGGATTTCATTGCCATTGACCTCATCATTGGCAGGAGCGAACAGGTCGAGCGATAGTTGCCGTCTGGCATTTATTCGGGAATAAGCTTCGATAGGTGCGCAGACCGTATGCGTTTGGTTAATTGGTGTTTCGTATTTTATGGGCATGTTTCTGTTGCAATATTCCTGCAAAAATACGGACTAGCGGGGGATTTTGCAAATGGATTTTTTAACAGGCGGGAGGCCGGGGCGGGGCAACTTTTGCGGGATGGGAAAGGTTTTAATTACAGGTATCCGGCCTGCTGGTTACAGGAGGTATAAACACACGAAACCGGAATATGACTATGTGCAACGTGAAGATAAGGACTGCGAGGGTTTACGACGACCCGGTGGGGACTCGGGAAGATGGTTACAGGGTTTTTGTTGACCGTTTGTGGCCGCGTGGTGAATCAAAGGATACGTTTCATTATGATTTGTGGGCTAAGGATGTGGCGCCGTCGGCGGGGTTGCGTGAATGGTTTCACGACGACCCCGACGGGCGGTGGGAGGAGTTCCGCAACCGGTATATCGGTGAACTCAGGCTGTCGGGTGCAGGGCATGAACTTGCCGACGATTTGTTGCGCTATCCTGCTGTGACGTTGCTCTACGGTTCTCGTGACCAGCTGCATAACAATGCCGTGGTGCTTGCCGAATATCTCGCCCGTGAGATGGATACATCGGCATGAGCTGTTTTGAGGGGATTTGATTTGAATGATGTGCCAGGCCGCTGCCGAACATTGTTGCCGTATCGGATGTTATAAAGGTGGCAATGGAGGGCATGCGCATGTCTGTCCGTATGCTTAAAGAATGCTTGACTATAATTCTAAAAATTGATGATATGGATAAGAAATCTATCAAAGGCACGCTCACGGAGCAGAACCTTTTGAAAGCGTTTGCCGGTGAATCGCAGGCACGTAACCGTTACACCATCTTTGCCGAAGTGGCACGTGAGGAGGGATATGAGCAGATTGCATCTATCTTCATGGAGACTGCCGAACAGGAATTCTCGCATGCCAAAGGATTCTTCTCATACCTCGACGAAGGTATGCTGGAAATAACGGCGTCGTATCCGGCCGGCCCTGTGGCCGACACCGCCCGCAACCTCCGTGAAGCTGCCGCAGGCGAGCATGAGGAGTGGGCCGATATGTATGTGGAGTTTTCACGCGTTGCCCGCGAAGAGGGCTTCAATGCCATTGCCAACCTCTTCGCCAACATCGCCATAGTGGAGCAAAGCCACGAGGCCCGCTACCTGAAATTGCTGGCACGCATGGAAAGCGGCCAGGTGTTTGCCGATCCCGATGCCAACACGCAATGGCAGTGCCGCTATTGCGGGTATATCCACACCGGCAAGCAGGCACCGCGTGCCTGCCCGGTGTGCCGCAAACCGCAGGCTTATTTCCAGCGCCGCCAGGAGAACTTCTGATAAAGGCATCATCGTATAAACACCGCCGCCTACGGAATTCGATATTCCGTAGGCGGCGGTGTTTATACGATGATAGTCAGGCCGGCGGCCTAGGTGATTTGGCTGTAGTGGGCATCGATGCAGAATGCCGGTGCGGACTCCTGGTTGTCTAAACGTGCCAGACACCGGGCATTGGCTTCCTCGCGTTTGGAATCGTGAAGCCATCCCCATTTGTTGAAATACCTTACTGCCGAAACGATGTGGTGGAAAAGCAACCCGAGGCTCTTATAAGAGCCTCGCTGGTATTCGTGCATGGCGCTGACGCTGTGCACGAATACAGTACTCGCTACACAGCCTATCCTGCGGCATAGGTCGACATCTTCGGCGTAAAGGAAAAACCGCTCGTCGAAAAGTCCGGTTTCCTTAAGGGTGGAGCATCGCATGAACATGAAGCAGCCCGAGAGCGAAGGCACCTCCATCGTGCGGTCGTAGCCGAACGTCTCGAGTTCGAAACGGTTGTTGAGGCTGCGGTTACGGGCGTTGTCGGGAAGGAAACGGCGTCGGAACAGGTCGCCGGGCTTCGGCAGGAGCTTGCACAGGGGCTGCACGCGCCCGTCGGGCCATGTGATGCGCGGCATCGACAGCCCGCATTGCGGGTGTGCCTCCATAAAGTCGCGCAACCGCCCGGGCACATCCGCGTCGGCATCCCAGTAGATATCCGGGTTCAGCACCATGTGGTAGCGAGCCCCGGCCCCCGTCGCCATCCTTATCGCCCGGTTATGGCCGCGCCCGTAACCTTCGTTGCGGTCATTGGCGATGTAGCATATCCGTTCATGCCCTTCGCACAGCCTTGCCATGACATCGCCGGGGGCATTATCAACGACATACAGCATCCCGACCCCCGACCGCATGACGCAGCCGATGAGCCTCTCCACCATCCCGACCGGATTCCGATATAGGACTACAGATGCCGTAATCATTCCAAAGGGTGTTTGATATCCGAATACTTAATGCGTTGTAGCTTTGTGATAGCGTTTGATTCAACCTGTATGTATTGCACCTTGCAAAGGTAAGCAATTTTTCCTTTTCCCAAGCAAACCGATGCGAATACATACTCCGAAATTATAGAACGGTTAGCCATCACGGAACCGTTAAATCACCGGCGATTTATTTTGGAAGTTGCCGGGATGCGATGGTGAAAACGGCATAGAAATGGAAAAGAGGCTGGATATATTGTGGATATAAAAGACGGGGATAAAAAAGAGACGGGATGCTATCCCGTCTCTACATTGCCCGTGGAATGGTTATTTGCGAAGAAGCTTGTTATAGATTAACCGCCGTAAGCCGTTTGGCATTATACGTGTTGTAAAACGGATGGTTACATTCATGCACATACGGGGCCAACCGATAAAGCCTAGTTTGCGGATGTGGTTCTGAAACCGCACTTCCGTCAGGGCGTGGCGAAATCCGCCTCGTCGTTTATACATGTCAGGGGATGTGCGGAAATAAAGCAGGCTTTCCTGGACGTTGTAGAATTTCACACCGTTTAGCAGCAGCCTTATCCATAGGTAGTAATCCTCGAAAAGGGGAAAATGCCGGTAACCGCCCGCAAGTAGTATGGAATTTTTGCGGAACATTACCACTGGGTGGTTCACCGGGCATCGTTTTTTTGCGTATTTATAAATCTCATAGGGATATTCGGGAAGTTTGCGTGTGGAGGTGATGTTGTTTTTCTCACCGCTGAATTCGTCAATCCAAGCACTCACAACTTCCACCTGTGGGAATCGGCGGAATGCCTCCAGCTGCTTTTCAAACCTGTCGGGGCTTGCTATGTCGTCGGTATCCATCCGGGCCACCAAGTCGTGTGAGCAGTGCTTCAGCCCCACGTTTAGAGCCCGTCCAAGGCCGCCGTTTTTCTCCAGTGAAATAACTTTAAGCTCTTTATGGGCAGCTGCGTATTCTTTTACAACCGCGTCGAGTTCAGGGGTCAGCGGGCCGTCTTCCACCAACACCACTTCGTTTGGTCGCACTGTCTGGTTGAATATGCTGTCGAGGCTTTGCCGTAGGAAATCGGTATTCTCCTTAAAATAAAGGGAAAGCAGCACTGAAAAAGATTGCATGAGGGTATGGTGTTATGAAAAGTTGTATAGGGTGATTTTTTTTGGAAATGTTTATACAACTTTTGAAGTTTTGGGTTAATGCGATACGTTACATCCTTATCCCTGGCTTTACATATTGAAAGCTTGTATTCTAAAGGTGTTTTGCAAGGTTCAGACCGAGATAGCGGAACATGGCAAGGCTTATGGCTTTGTGTAAGCTTATCCCTGAGATAGATTTTAATGAGAAATGGTTCTGCATGGCATCTCGCAGCATAGCATTGCCAGAATCAATGCCCGATCGTAACGCCCCTGATGCCATGAGCATGAAAAGGCTGTTGATGTCGGTCGCAATCCGTGCACCATAGTGTGGCGATAAACGCTCGTTTACGAATTGTGCTGCACGGAGGGCATCCTCCGCAACAGCCTTTGCTGCGGCATGTGTCACCGACGAGGCTACCTGGATGTAATTATATAGACAGTCGGATATTACTTCAACTTTGTCGGCATTCAATGCAGCCTGCATGCACACCGCCATATCTTCGCCGCTGCGGATTCCACGCGGTGTTTCAACCTCATGAAACAGATGACGCCGATAGGCTTTCCCACATAGTTGCCAACGCAGCCTGCCTCGGCACATGAGGCTGAAAGCTTCAGCCCCGGTAATTTTTGCCTGGTTATATTTTATGCAGTTCAGGGTTTGCCTGTTTTCGCTGACTATGTTTATCCCGGCACACACAATGTCGGTATCCTTATCACCGAAATTTGTTGCGAAAGATTTGAGTGCAAAGGGAGTTAAAGTGTCATCTATGTCGAGAAATGTTATGATTGAGCCACTCGCAGCCTTTATACCGACTTCACGCGCAACCGCTACTCCTTCATTCTGTTTATGAATTACTTTCACACGGTTGTCGCGCAATACAAGATTGTCAAGAGCAATGCTGCTTCCGTCCTTGCTTCCGTCATCGATAAAGACTGCTTCCCAATCCATTAACGATTGGGTGCACAATGACTTGTAACATTGCTCGATATATTCCTCCCCGTTATAACAAGGGATTACGATGCTTATCATTTTTAGTTGTTATTATGCATTCGTCAATTGCTTGAAGAGTGCATCCCATTTGGACATTATCGGTTTGATTGCATAGTTTTCAGCCTCTTTGGCAGCCTTTTGACCTCCTGCTTTCATTTGGTTATGATCATTAAGCCATGTAATAATTGCATTAGCCAATTTGTCGGTGTCATAGCACTCAACCAAAATGCCGAAGTCAGGCTTTAACACGTCTGACGGCCCGCACGGACAAGCAAATGAAACAATCGGGAGCCCGTGTGCCATTGCTTCAATCAGCACAAGCGGCAGCCCCTCATAGCGGGAACTCATGACATATAAAGAGCTGTCGAGGTAGTGCGAAGTAATATCTTTGGCAGGGGGGCTGAGCGTGATGTGTTTTGACAGACCTTTTGTTTCTACAAGTTGATGTATATGATTGTGGTCGCCTCCGCCGATAATTTCAAGTTCCCAATCGGGATGTTTTACCGCAACTTTGCCCCAAGCGTCCACCAGTAGGTCAAAGCCTTTCTGATTGTCGAACCTTCCTACGCTGATAGCTCTTTTTTTATTGAGCGCGGAAGTTCTTTCAGGCATCCGCGATATGAAGTTTGGGATGACAGAGATATTGTCCAACTTACCCCATTGGCTGCAATCCTCGTTTGTAAGTACCACGAACCTGTCGTATTTTCGCAGGGTGAGCGGCCAAAGGGCAATACGAGCTTTTTGCAAAAGGCGTTTTAACGGATTTGTTTCACCAAGGATTTTGCTGTATTTCGAGAAATGATATTCGATGATTTTCCTGCTCCCGTCCTTTATGCGGTGCAGAAATCCGAAATCGAAATCCATAAGGGAGATGACTATGTCGAACTTTTCACGCAGCAATAGTGTGCGCAATGCGTGGAAATGCTTTCGTTTGCAAGCAGAATATGACAGTTGGGTCATTATAAGCGATGTGTGTTTCTCTCTTTCATTGTTATAGTTGATTCCGAGGTCGATTAGTCTGACTTTTTGGGAAATCGGGAAAAACGGTGCCTTGCCCTGTTGGTCTGTGGTTATGATTGTCACATCATAACCCAGCGCATCGGCAAGATATGATGCTTTTTGAAGTAATATGTTTTCCATTCCTCCGGAATTATAAATCCCTGAGATTGTGTATGCTATTTTCATCCGCGATTTTATTGAGGGTAGATGCCCGATATTGTTAAATCAGGCTTGACAAAACATTGGAATAAGGAAAATATTCTTCTTCCCCGGCCAGGACGAATGAGACAAATAAGTATAGGCTCCATGCCATCATGGCAACCCAGATGATTCCACGGTCAATCCCTTTTGCATGTTTAAGCAGAATGGGAAATATCAATATAATGCTGAAATACATCGGTTTCGTCCCTCTGGAGGCAAATTCCGCAGCCATGCGTACAAAGGCGAAATAGAATACTATTCCTGTGAAATAGATATTGATTAGCACCCGGTACAGGTAATCCTTTTGATACAGACCATATTTTTTTGCCATGGCATAGCAGAAAACCAGCAGTCCCACGCGTTCTATCATTCCAAATGTGAACGAGAAAGTTGCACCGAGATAAGTCATATATGCCTCGATTACATCGTGTAGATAAAAACTGCCAGGTATCAAGGCCATAATGATGCTCTTAATCTGATTGGGTATACAGAACAACAGGATGGCGGCGATGATGAATAGTATGGTTTGTTTCGATGTAAGCTTGATGAATGCGAATGGCAGCACCACTGCGAAAAATAGTAATGACTTGTGAAAAAGCATACCTACTATCATTGTGGCAACAACTGCTGCCACGCGGTGATGATTCAGCACCAGTGGAATCAGGATAAGATAGGCTAATGATGTTGCCATTGGCTGCCTCATCTGCCCCATGACCTGTGCGAACAGGAACACAGCACAGAAAAGGAAGAATGATATAAGCGGATAAGGGGAATATTTCACGCATACCGACATTGCCAGAGAGATATTGATTGCTGTGAATATCAGTAGGAAAATGTTGTAATCGTGTGTGAATCCCTTGCTTATGCTTGAAATCAGTTCATATCCGGGCTCTATGGTTGAAATAGTCCGGGAGTAATGCCATATTTCAGGAGTTTGTCTGAACAGGTCAAGGTAATTCTCATAATCCCAGCCTATCGTCCTGAGGCCGCAGAAATACAGAAGCAGGAGCATCAGCACCGATAGGACTGCAATGTTGAAATTTCCCTTTGCCCGCCGGTCAAGCCCGATAAGACCCGATATGGTGAGTATGCTTATTATGCCGAAATATGGCCACATCCCAATTTGGTTTGCTATGTCAAAGTTGATAGAGGTGCGTTTTTAACGCCTAGCCTGGTCTGCAATCTTTGTTGGCTGCCAGCCAGGGGTTGTCAAGTCTGGCTTCTATATGATTATATCATAATCCCGTCAAGGACATGGTCTCTTATGAGCCGATGTATTGAATGCCCTGCAAATGAGGCTGTAAGTGCGCAAAATCAGGAAGCTTTTCCCAATCCGGATATGTAGCACTTAAATAACCCTCGATATCATTTGGTACGGGAAATGAATAGCCTTCAAATGTTGCTGTTCTCAAAGGAAATAACTTTGAGAAATCTCGTTTGGTGTAGTGAAAATAGGAGCCGTAATCATGCCCGAATATTAAGTTATTCTTATGGCGGTAAAATTTTTCTATTATGGGGATGAATTTGAAAACAAGCCCAATTGAGACCTTTGAAATATATATTAACCACCGTGGTATTCGTTTAGAAGTTTTCAATGGAATACTCAGAATGTTGATTGCTTCGAATACCAATTTTGAAGCTTTTTTGTTTGTAAAATTCATTGTTAACAAATCAATAAACGCCCCATGGAATTTGTAATGTTTTTGGCAGATCTGATTTTCATCAAGAATACTTTTTTTATCTCGAAACTTACCAAATACATGAAAATAATATGGGTCGTTTTTGTGCGATTGGATGATATATTTATCAGTCTCTTTGAACGTTGCTAAAAGTTTCTCGTAGTCTTCTTTTAGCATCTCGACATCTATGTCATCATCCCATGGAATGAATCCTCCATGGCGAGCTGCGCCAATCAGAGTCCCTGATGATAACCAATATTTTAGACCCAAATTCTTGCATATTTGGTCAAAATCTTTCAGCATGTCTAATAGATAGAGCTGATATGTGCGTAATTCAGATCCATCGGGATTGAATCGAGCGCGTAACTCTTCCTGTAATTTAGAATCTATCATGAGATTTATTATATTGACCTGTGGATTGATAATGTTGAATTGAAAGCCTGAAAGCTTTGGCAGCCTCCACTCCAACTCTGCAATTTGACATTATCTTAGGCTCTTATAACCAATGTTAATCGATTCCTATCAAATCCATGGATTAATGAATTGTATAAATTGCGGAAGCTACAGAAACGTGGATGCACCTGAATATAGTCACCATTGGCTTCCCTAATTGCTCTGTGTTATGATGGCCGTTGCATGGTATGGCTTGCCAGGCGTTTTAAGATTGCCGCAGTGTCTTGTACTGCCTTGAACCTGAATATATAGGCAAGAAGCATATACAAGGAGAAAAAGAGTGCGATCTGTATTCCCCAGTGAATTGTAATGCAGTAATTGCTGAGGATGAATATGCATGTGGTAAGTATGATGGATAATGTGCCTATGGGCGCTACGGTTTTGATGAGCGTCATCATAGGGAATCCTACCCATTTACGTGATAGCATGGCATTGACAATGAAGATGTTGAAATGACTTGCCACAATGCTCCACATAAGTGCTGTCATACCGAAGTTCATACCGGCTATGAGAAAAAGGAGCAGCATTCCCCATTTATAGAAACTCCACATAAACAAGGAGCGCGATTTCCCGACGGCGGCTACGGCATAGTAGTTGATATTTGTAAGGCATACGAATATTCCGCCGCAACATAGAATCCGAAAATAAGGTACGGCAGGAAGCCATTTTGCTCCATACAGCATAGTAATCAGCGGTTCGGCTACAAGAATCAAAGTGGCGAGAATCGGGAAAATAACAAAGGCTATCACACGGAAGTTCATTTCCATAGTAGAGATAAGCCTTTGACGGTCGTCTTGGATTTGTGCGTAGACAGGGTACATCACCTGTACTATGACCTGTGGCAGGGAGTAGCTTGTTATTTGGTCGAGTTTGTCAGCTTGCGAATAATAACCCATCTCACTTGCCGAGAATTTTTTCCCGATAATCAGTCCTTGCACGTTTTTGCATGCATTTTGTAACAGATTGGCACATAGAAGGTAGCCACCGAATCCAAATAGTTCTTTAAACGAAGTGTATGAGAAAGTAAGATTCGGCAGCCAATGTGAGATCATATAGAACAGTATGATTCTGACCACACCGCTGACCAATGTCAATGTTACAAGGCTCCAGACCCCGTTGCCGTAAAATGCCATGACAATGGCTGTTATACCGCCTATGAGATAGGATAGCACATTTACTGCTGCAAGAGGTTTGAATGCCAGGCTTTTTTGAAGCCTGATAGCTTGAATGCCTGTTATTGAGTTCAAAACCAATGAAATCCCGAATACCCGGAGAACTGGCGACAATATGGGCATGTCGTAGAACTTCCCGACTGCCGGGGCGATGAAGAATATGACACCGTATAGCAGTACCCCGACTCCGCAATTCCAAAAAAATATAGTTGAAAAATCGGTTTGGTCGGAATGTTTTTTCTGAATCAATGCAGGACCGAAGCCACCATCGACAAATACCTGGCTTATGGCAATAAAAATCATAATCATGCCGATTGCACCGAAATCAGAAGGTGCAAGCAGACGTGCCAGTACTAGATTGACAACAAACTGCATCCCCATCATGCCAAAGCGGTCGATGGATGCCCATATTGTGCCTTTTATAGCCTTATTACCTAATGATTCAGTCATTGTTCAGAAATGGCTGGTTGGCCGAAGCATGTTGGCCTTCGCTATTGGTCATTTGAAGATAGTGCTTTCATTAATTCCTGCTCCCAGTGATATATCTCGTCCATAAGAGGGACTTCCACTCCGTTTTTGTGGGCAAGTTCACGATATTTATTAAGCCCGTAATTAAAATCTTCGGAGAAATAGCGGCTGTCTTTATCTGGAATCCAGCCTTCTTCGGTTTTTATATAAGGGCTTCTGATTCCTTTGAATGCCTCGATGGATGATAATTTTCGGGTCAGGGCAGATGGATTGCTGCATTCATAGTACTTCAATATTGATGGCAGGCAATCTTTCGCAATTGGC